>Ga0134124_10000003_pt1 | contig 608292 bp, 375 predicted proteins | sample KB304_FD_96880 | JGI IMG/M metagenome (GOLD analysis project Ga0134124, IMG submission 96880) | Terrestrial soil microbial communities without Nitrogen fertilizer from Kellogg Biological Station, Michigan, USA - KB3-0-4 | ecosystem: Environmental > Terrestrial > Soil > Unclassified ...
CAACGGAGGCAATCCCGGGGGCAGTTGGGACGCCGGTGCTGGCGGCTCGGTGTGGATCACGACGCAGGCTCTGGCGGGGACCGGAACGATCAACGCGAGCGGTGGGACGCCGCAAAACGGGCGCGGCAGCGGTGGGGGTGGTGCGATCTCGGTGGAGTACACGACGCTGGAAGCGGGCACGACCGTACTGTCGAACACGACGGCGCGCGGCGGCCTGGCTGTGACAGGCGGCGCCGGAACGGTCTATGTGAAGAGCGGCTCGTCCACGTTCGGCAGTCTGACCGTGAACAACGGCACCGTCAGCGGGAACAAGCGGACGATCCTGCCGTCTCTGGGTAGCGGGACCGCGCAGCCGGGCAGCGGCGGCGCGACGTTGGTCACCGACCGGACGAAGGCGATCCCGGCGTATTTCCTCGGTCATTGGGTCGAGATCCGGGATGCCGGCGGAGCGACCGTCAAGGGGACGTGGCGGGTCGCGTCGATCGCCGCGAACGGCTTGACCGTGACGCTGTCGTCCGATTCCGGCGCGGCGGTGACCGTGGCGGCGGGGGACAGGTGGCAAGGGGTCTACCGCTTCGACCAGGTGACCGTCGGGAGCACCTCGGTGCTCGTATCGGCCGATCCGGTGGTCCAACTCGTTCCGCCACTGCCGCAGACGATCGGCCGTGCCCGCTCCGCGGCGCGCGCCGGCGGCGGCTACGATGCGCTCTACGGCAATGAGGAAGCTCCGGCGTGGGACAAGGCGGCGGTCTCGATCGCCGTCGGCTCCATCCCCGGCTCGTACCGCATCACCCTCGCGCCGGCCGCGGTCTCCGATTCCGACGGCATTTCTGAGGTGAGCCTGGCGAGCGGCGGCCGGTCGGTGAGCGCCGCCTGGTCGGCGGAAGGGACCTCCTTCCTCTGGGCGGGCCGGTCCGGGCAGCGCCTCCATCTGGTGGCCACCGACGCCCATGCGCGCTTCCGCCGCTCCGGCTGGCTGGAGCTGCCGCCGCTGCCGTCCGGTGATCTGGCCGGCGGCTGGGAGGCGCAGCTCGAGCTGGCGGCGGGCATGACGCCCCTCGCGGTCGCCGGCGGCGCCGACTGGCTGGCGGTGGCCGACTCCGGCGTCTGGCTGTATGGCGCGGAGCTGCAGCCGACCGACACCGTGCCGCCGCGGACGAAAGGCGAAGAGGTGACGCTGCTGGCCTCCGGCGAGCCGCTCCTGTTCGCAGCGACACGCGACCGCGTCGATCTCCTGGATCGCACCGTCCGGGCTCTCCGGGAAGTGCGGATGCCCGCGGGCACGGCGGTGCTCGACGTCGCTCCAGCCGGCGGCGGCGCCATGCTGCTCGTGTCCGACACGAGCGATCCGGCGCGGCCGGCGCTCCGCCTGATGGAGTTGCTGGCGTCCGAGGGCGAGACTCCGTCGCTCTCGGTGGCGAGCGAGCAGGCGCTGCCGCTCCTCGCCGAGCCGGTGCTGCATCGCACCGACGGATTCCTCCACCTGTTCGGTCTGGCGCCGAACGGCAATGGCGTTCTCTATACCTGGCCGAGCGACACGCCGGACGAGCCGCTCTCCGCCGTACCGCAGGCATTCGCGATCCCCGCCGGCTGGAGAGCGCTCGGACCGTGGGAGCGCGGCGCGGTGCTCCTCGACGGCACGGCGGTGCGCCTCTACGAGCACGGCACGCTCGGCTGGTCCGAGGTCTCGCACATCGACCTTGTGTCCGCGTCGGCGGCGGCGGTGGCCGGCGACAAGCTCGTGGTGATCGTGCCCGGCGAGATCCAGGTCTACGACGTCTCCAACGCGGCGGCTCCGGTTCTTGAGGGCCGCTATCCGGGCTCTTCCTACCGGCAGGTCACGCCCCTGGCCGGCGGCGAGGTCCTCCTCTGGTCGCCCCGCATGGCCACGCCGCCGCTGCGTTGGAACCCGGCCACCGCGGTCTCAGGAGACAGGGGAGACGGATTCCACACAGTGATCGACGGGCTGCCGTGAGGCGACGAGGACACGTGACGATGCTCCACCCTGATTCGCAAAACCGGCTCCTTGTGGCTGCGCTGCTCGCGCTGGCGATCCCCGCCGCGGCGGGCGCTCAGCCGGGGCCGCTCTTCCCCGAGCCCTTCCGCGTCGAGCATCACCTGGTGCAGGAGGACGGGGACGGCAGCCGTTTCGTGGGGGAGCCGGTGACCGATACCTATGGGGGCTCGTGGATCGTCTCGCAGCGTCCGGACGGCAGCCGCCTGATCATCGATCTCGTCCGCCGCGAGCTGACCGAGGTGCGCACCGCGAAGGGGGTGTACTGGACGGTGAGCTTCGACCGCCTCGCCGAGCTGCAAGCCCGCTTGCGGACTGCGCAGGGGCTGGCGCGGACGCCCGACAGGACGCCGGACGGGAAGACCAGGGCCGCGACCCCGCAGCAGCCGAAGAAGGACGCGGCGGATGAGCTCACAGTGACCGAGGTACCGGCTGGGAGCGGCCGTGCCGCCGCACGGAGCAGCATTTCCGCGTTGGAAGCCCGGCCCGGTGTGCAGAGGTTGCGGGTCGCCCGCCGGAGCGATCCGGCCGGGGCCTTCGAGGCCTGGGTCGATCCCTCTCTCCGCCTGACACCGATGGCCTTGGCGGCATTGAGCGCGCTCGAAACGGGCGCCCTCTCCGGTCCCGCTCCCGCGGCCGGCGCGAAATCCGCGGCCCTCGCCGGGATGCCCTCGCCCGCCGAGGCGCCGGGCCGCTATCTCGCCGCCGCCCGCGCCCATGCCGCGGGAGCGTTCCCCATCCATACCCTCCACCCGGCGTCGGCGCCCGCGGCCGGCAAACCCCAGGGGAGCGTCGAGGACATCGCCACCCGGCTCGACCGCCTGGAACGCTTCCCGAGCGAGCTCGCCGAGATCCCGGAGGGGTTGCAGAAGGTGCCGCATCCGCTGGAAGCCGCGGTGCGTTTCCTGGAAGAGGACGCGGAACGCGATGCCGCCCTGGCCGGCCGGCGCACGGGGCAGAAGCCATGAGGCGCCTCAACTCCTGGCCGGGGGAAGGGCTGAAGGCCCGGGCTTCCTCAGCCCAGGGCAACGCCCTGGGTTCGGGGGGGCGACGTCTCTCCCTCGCCCTCCTCCTGACGCTCGCCGCTTTCGGGCTGACCCCGGGGCGCGCCGCGGCGGCGGCGTTCGACATCCCGCCGGACCTCGGCTCCTATGCCGTGCTCTCCTGCCAGGACTTCACGATGTCCGGCAATTCGATGATCACCTCGGAAGGCGTCGGGGGCGGCAGCGCCGGGGACGGCAAGGCGCACGTCCGCAGCAACGGCAACGTGGTGATCTCGGGGACGCCCGAGGTGCACGGCGACGTGGTGGCAGGACCGGGCAAGCGGATCACCCTCTCCGGCCATCCGGTGATCACCGGCCAGCAAGTGGTGGCCGCGGCGCCCTACAACTGCACGCCGATCGACCTCGTGGCGCTCAAGACCACCCTTCAGCAGAGCAACGACAACTCGCGCATTCCGCGCACCGACCGCGGTAACCCCGGGCTGACCAACGGCGGCATCACGTTGTCGGGGCACGACGTCCTGACGCTGCCGGCCGGCACCTACCTGGTCTCCAGCATCACCTTGACCGGAAACTCGCAACTGCGGGTTTCCGGCCAGGTCCGCATCCTGGTGACCGGCAGCATCTCGATCACCGGCGGCAGCAACGTCAACCTCGACGGCAACCCGTTCCAGATGCGCCTGTGGAGCCAGGGCGCGATCGCGATTTCGTCGCAGTCCAACGTCCACGCCTACATCTACGCGCCGACGGCGGCGGTGTCGCTCACCGGGGCGATCAACATCGTCGGCGCCATCCAGACGCAGTCGTTCTCGATCTCGGGCGGTGTCCACATCCGCCGGACCACGGACGATGCGCCGCCGGTCGTCACCCTCACCGCGCCGGTCGCCGGGCAGAGCGTCACGGGCTGCACGGTGACGGTCGCCGGCAGAGCCACAGACGCCGAGGGACCGATCACGCGATTGACGGTCAACGGCACCGTGGTGACCGTGGCGGCCGACGGCAGCTTCAGCACCACCGCCAGCCTGGCGACCGCCGATCCGGGCCTGGTCGAGGTGGTCGCCACCGACAGCATCGGCAACACCACCCGTGCCACGGTGCGGGTCTCGATCGTCCCGCCCGTCGTCGCCTTGACCTCTCCGGCTCCCGGCTCCCTGGTGGGAACTCGGCTGGTCGACCTCTCCGGCACCTGCGGCACCGCGACCGCGGTGACGGTCAACGGCCGCGCGGCGGTGGTCTCCGGCGGCACGTTCCATCTCACCGGCTTCGATCTCGGTGCGCAGGACGGCCTGATCGCGCTCGCGCTCGCCGCGAGCCACTGCGGCGGCACCGTCAACGCCACGGCGTCTCTCGACCTCGACACCAAGCCGCCGGTGGTGGCCATCGACGGGCCGGCGGAGGGAGACGTCTTCGGCGCGTCTCCCATCACCGTCACCGGTACGGTGGTGGACGCGCATCTGACGTCGGTCACCGTCAACGGCGTCCCGGCGCAGGTCGCCGGGGGCCACTTCACGGCGGCCGGAGTGCCCCTCGTCCAGGGGAGCAACCGGTTGGTCGCGCGGGCCACCGACGCCCTCGGCCGTGCGACCGACTCGGCGCCGGTGACCGTCGAGCTCGACACCGTCGCGCTCACCGCGGCGATCATCGATCCGGTGAGCGGCGTGGTGGTGTCCACGCCGCAGATCACCGTCCGTGGCACGATCTCCAAGCCGAATGTCACCCGCGTGGTGGTCAACGGCGTCACGGCCGTGGTCTCCGGGACCGGTTTCACCGCTTCCGGCGTGCCCCTCACGGAAGGCGACAACCCCCTGGTGGCCACCGTCACCGGGACCAACGGCGCCACGGCCGACTCGCCGTCCGTCCTCGTCGTCCTCGACACGCTGCCTCCGGCGATCACCCTCGATCCGCTGCCCGCGCTCACCGGCGAGACCACGGTCGCCGTCTCCGGCACGGTCTCCGATCCCCACCTTCAGCAGGTGACGGTGAACGGCGTCCCCGCGACGGTGGCCGCGGGCCGCTACGCGGTGCTGGTCCCCTTGGTGGAAGGACCGAATTCGATCGTGGCGCGGGCGGTGGACACCCTGGGCCATGCCGCCGAGACGGCGCCGGCGACGGTGACCCGCGACACGCTGCCGCCGGTGATCGCCATCACCGAGCCGGGGCCGGATGCGCAGCTCACCTCCCGGACGGTCACCGTCCGCGGCACGGTCTCCGATCCCCACCTTCAGGGAGTGACCGTGAACGGTGTCGCGGCGACGGTGACGGCCTCGGGCTCGGGGCCGTCGACGTTCGAGGCGGCGGGTGTGCAGCTCCCGGAAGGGCCTTCGCAGGTGACGGCGCACGCCGTCGACCAACTGGGCCATGGCGCCGATGCGGCGCCGGTGGCGGTGGTGGTGGACACGGTGCCGCCGGCGGTCCATCTCGACAGCCCGGCGAGCCCGCTGGTTTCCACGCCCACCGTGACGGTCACCGGTACGGTGACGGAGCTGCACCTGGAGAAGGTCACGATCGGAAGCCAGCAGGCCACGGTCGGCGCGGACGGCGCCTTCTCGGTGGCCGATGTCCCGCTCAGCGAGGGGCGGAACGAGATCCGCGCCACCGCCCGCGACACGTTCGGCCACGAGACGGTGTCGGACCCGGTAGCCTACGAGCTCGACGCCACCGCGCCGCAGATCGCCATCACCAGCCCGGCGAACGGCGAGGTGGTCACCTCGCTCCAGATCGCGGTGACCGGCACGGTGAGCGATGCGAGCCTCGCCGGGGTGACGGTGAACGGCGTGACGGCCACCCTGGACGCGGGGGCGGGCACGTTCTCCGCCGTCGTCGCGCTGGCCGATGGCGCCAACACGCTGACCGCGGTCGCCACCGACCGCGGCGGCCACACGGCGCAGGCGACGGTCACCGTCCTCCTCGACTCGCTGCCGCCGTCCGTCAGTCTCGACCTCCCGGCCGTGCCGGCCGGCGGCTGCCTCGCCGCCGGCACCGCGTACACCCTGGGCGGCACTTTCGGTGATCCCAACCCGGCGACCGGCCAGGGCGGACAGCCGCCGCCGGTGGCGCTGGAGGTGATCGACGCGGCCGGCGCGCACCGCAGCTACACCGGAGTCCTGTCCGCGGACGGCCGGCGGTGGAGCGCGGCCGGCGTCGACCTCGGATCGGCCGACGGCGTGACGACGGTGCTGGTGACCGCCACCGACTCCCTGCGGAACAGCTCGCGCGTCTCCGCTTCGTTCCGGATCGACGCGGCGCCACCGGTGGTCCGCCTGACGCTCGACGGCGCACCGTTCCCCGGCGCCGCGGCGGGGGCCACGGCTCCCGCCGGCGCCGTGCCTGTGCTCTTCGGGCGGCGCATCGCGGCGGGGGTGACGGTGGAAGACGGCGCGGCGGCGGCGCCGCCCCCCGCCGTGCTGACCCTGGACGGCGCGCCCTATGCCGCGGGCGCGCCGATCACCGCCGAGGGGACGCACCTGCTGGTCGCCACCGCCACCGACTGCGCGGGCCACGCCGTGTCGGTGCACGCGCTGTTCGCGATCGACGTCACGCCGCCCGCCCTCCGTTCGACCGTGCCGGCGGCGGATGCGCGGGTGACCACGGCGCCGGGCGCGTTCTCCGGAACCTCCGATCCCGACCTCGCCCAAGCGACGGTGAACGGCAGCCCGGCCACGGTGTCTTCCGGCGCCTTCACGCTTTCCCCCTTCTCCTGGCGGGAGGGGAGCAACCAGGTCGCGATCGAGCTCGTGGACAAGGCCGGCAACCGCGCCTCCTACCAGGTGACGTTCACCGTGCGCACGGCGCCGCTGTCGGTGCAGATCCTGGAGGGCGGCGCGCCGATCGCTCCGGGCGCCGTGTTCCTGCGCCCGGTGCGCCCCGAGGCACGGGCGAGCGATTCGAGCGCCACCGTCACCGCCACCCTGAACGGCGCGCCGTTCGTCAGCGGGACGCAGATCGCCCAGAGCAACAGCTACCACCTGGTGGCGACGGCGAGCGACGACTGGGGCCGGAGCGCGCAGGCCGAGGTGCATTTCACCCTCTACCTCGGCGCCGGGCCGCAGATCACGGTGACCGCGCCGGCCGACGGAGCGGTGGTGCCGGGGCCGACCGTGCGCGTCACGGGCACCGTCTCCGGCGACGCACCCACCGTCACCGTCAACGGCGCCGCCGCCACGGTCACCGGCGGCACCTGGGAGGTGGCGGCCCTGCCCTTGGAGGCGGACGTTTCGAACACGCTGGCGGCGGTCGCCCGCGACCGCCAGGGCCGCACCGCCACCGCCGGAGTCACCGTGCGCGTGGTCTCGGGCGGACCGCAGATCCTCCTCCTGGAGCCGGCGGACGGCGCCACCACGAACCGAGCGGCGGTCGACGTGGCAGGCGTAGTGGTCGGCGGCAAGGCGCGGAGCGCCGACGGCACGGTGACCGTGCAGAGCCAGACCGTCGCTCTCGCTCCGGATGGTACTTTCCGCGCCCTCGACGTGTCGCTGCAAACCGGGGCCAACACCCTGACCGCGACGGTGAAAGACCGCGAAGGGCGGACCGGAAGCGCCGCGGTGCACGTCACCGCCGACTTCACGCCGCCGGCCATCCGCTTCCTCACCCGTGCCACCGCCGGGGGCAGCGAGGAGCCGCTCGCCGACGGCGCCAGCTTCGGGCGGCCGATCACCCTGATCGTCGAGGTGCAGGACGATGCCCAGGCCGGGCCCGCACCGCAGATCCGGTTGAACGGTGCGCCCTACGGCGCGGCAACGGCGCCGCGCACCGAGATCGCGCTCACCACCGGCGGCGGCTATGTGGTCTCCGTCACGGCTGCCGACGCCGCCGGCAACGAGGCGCGCGGCGAGCGCAGCTTCGTGCTCGACTTCGGCGGCTGCTCGTTGACCGAGGTGACGCCGGCCGCGGGGAGCGCAGTCGCCGCTGCGGCGGTCACTTTCGTCGGCCGGGCGAACGGCGCGGCGGCGGTGAAGGTGCGGGTGCCGCAGCCCGGTGGCGCGGCGCAGGAGTACGCCGCATCGTTGGCCGACGGCACCTTCCTGGCCGGCGACGTGCCGCTGCCGGTGGTCGGGCAGAACCTGGTGGAGCTGGTGTGCGTCGACGCCTCCGGCGCCGTGCAGAGTACACCGCACACCATCGAGCGCCTCGCCGCCGGCTCCGGTCCTTCGATCAAGATCACCGCGCCTGCCGCCGGTGGATTGCTCGGGACGGACACCGTGGCGGTCACCGGCACCGTGTCGAGCGGCGCGGTCACCGTCAACGGCCTCGCCGCGGTGGTGACTCCGGGCAGCCCGGCGCAGTCCTTCACCGCCGCCGCCGTCCCACTGGCCGAGGGGCCGAACCCGCTGCTCGCGCGCGCTGTCGACGCAGCCGGCCGGGCCGCCGAGGACCGCGTGGTCGTCGACCGCGACACGCAGGCGCCGAAAGTGCAGATCACGCGGCCCGACAACCACAGCCAGGCGGGATTGAACGGCAGCGGTGTTGCCGCGATCGACGTCTCCGGGATCGTCGATCTCGACACCGAGCCGCATCTCGACCGCGTGGTGGTGTCGACGCCGCAGGGAGCGGTCACCGCCACCGTCGATCCACACACCGGCATCTTCACCGCGCAGGGGGTGCCTCTTGACTCCGCTGCCGGAGCTGGCGTCTTCCAGACGGTCACCGCCACGGCGACCGATGCCCTCGGCCACACCGGCGCCAGCTCAGCCAGCGTGGCGCTCGATCCGGCCGGTCCGGCGATCGTGCTTCTCGAGCCCGCCGACTTGAGCCGCTTCGCCGCAGGCGCGCCGGCCCAGATCACCGTGCGCGGCGAGGCCTGGGCGACGCCGGGCACCGCGGTCTCGCTCAACGGCATCGACCTCGATCCGGCCTCGCTGGCCTGGGAGGCGCCGGGCGCCGACGGCCGGCGCCACGTTGCCTTCACCGCGTCCATTGCCACGCCGGGCACCGACGGAGCGTTCGGCCTCATCGCCCGCGCCACCGATCTCCAGGGCCGGTGGGCGCAGGACCGCCGGCTCCTGTTCCGCGACGCCACGGCGCCGCGGGTGGTCGAATTCGTGCCGGCCGACGGCACCACCGGCATCGACGTCAACAGTCTGCTCCTCGTGCTCTTCTCCGAGCCGGTCCTGCACGCCTCGCTCGACGCCGCCGACGGCCTCACCCTCACCCGCGTCTCCACCGGCCAGACCGTCGTGGGCACCAAGACCGTGGCCGGCCAGGCCGTGGCGTTCGCGCCGGGCGCCGCGCTGGCGGCCGGCGAGAGCTACCTCCTGCGCGCCGGCACCGGCGTCACCGACGCCGCCGGCAACGCTTTGGCGACCGCGGCCGAGGCGCGGCTGACGGTGGCGATGCCGAGCACCGGCGGGCCGCCGGTGCTCGATCCGCTGCCCGCGGTCGTCTGTGCGACCGAGCTGCACGTCAGCGGTCACGCGGCGGCCGGCGCCACGATCAAGGTGCGCGACGGCGACCTCGTCTTCAGCGGCTTCGCCGACACGTCCGGAGCGTTCACCGTCGCCGTGCCGGTCTCCGGCAGCGGCTATCACCTCCTCTCCGCCTGGGCGCTCGACGCGGTCTCCGGAGCGCGCAGTCCCGAGGTGTCGCTGGTGGTGCGCATCGACTGCCGGGCGCCCTCGGTGGTGGACGCGCAGCTCGACCGCCAGACCGGGATCGTGCGCGTGGTGTTTTCCGAGCCGATCGATCCGGCGACTCTCGCAGTTGGAGGCACGGGCGCCGCGGTCCATCTGCTCGACGCCGATGTGCCGGGGGTCTATCAGAGCGGCACACTGTCGCTGCCGAGCGATTCCAGCGTCGCCATCCAGCTTGACACCGCGAGCGGCGCCTGGTGGCGTGACCATCCGGTGCGCCTGCAGGTCGGTCCGCCGGCGGCCGATCTCGAAGGGAACGCCCTGGCGACGGTCTTCGAGAAAGTCTTCTTCCCCGGCGGCGGCGACCTCGCGGGCGGCTTCCTCTTCGGCGAGGTCTACGACGACACTACCGGCCGCCCGCTGGCCGGCGGCGCGGTCAGCCTGTTCGCGGCGGGGCAGGCAGCCGCGCCGGTGGCCGGAGCGGTCACCGACGGCCGCGGCCGGTTCGTGCTGACCGGCGGCGTGCCGGCCGGCCGCTACGTGCTGACCGTGGCGGGCTCGGCGACCACGCGCGTCTACCGGCGCCTGTCGCTGCGCCCCGCCGCGGGCGTGGTGCCGTTCGACAGCCGGGTCACCCCGCTGGCCGAGCCGGCGGGCACGCTCCAGCCGATCGCCGGCGGCGCGCTCACGTCCGGCGGGATGACGTTCTCCGTCGATCCGGCGGCCCTCCCCGGCACGGCGGCGGTGACCGTGCGCCTGACGCCACTGTCGGGCCAGGGTCTGCCCGACTTCCTGCCGCTCGGCTGGACCCCGGCGGCGGCGGCGGAGCTGCGCCTGGAGCAGGACGGCAACGCCCTGCCGGAGCAAGGGGAATGGACCCAGGGCGCCGCCCGTCTGGAGCTGCCGCTGCCGGACTGGGTGGCGGCGGGCGACGCCCTCTACGCCGCGCGCTACGAGCCGGCCACCGGCCGCTGGCTGGCGCTGCCCACCCCGGAGCGGCTCGCCGGCTCGGGCGGCGCGCCGGCGCGCGCCCGCATCTCCGTCGCCGGTCCGGGCACGGTCGCGGTGGTGATCCCCGACGGCGACGCGGCGACCCGGCCTCCGTCGCTACCCGCCGCCAGCGGTGACCCGCTGGCCGGCGCCCAGCGGCCGGCTGAGGTGCCCGCGCTCACCGCGGACCTGACCCTCAACCCGCCGGTCGTCGCGCCCACCGGGCGCGCACGGGCACGAGTGGTGGCGCGGTCCGCCGACGCGACGACGCCCTGGCCGAGCGGCCTCGCCGTGCAGGCGTTCCTGGAAGAGAAGCTGATCCTGGCGGGCGGCGGCGAGGTGCTGGAAGCGCCGTTCTCCGCCGACCTCGTGCTCTATCATCCGCGGCTCACCGCGGCGGAGCAGGGCACCGCGTCGCCGGGCGCCGCGGGAGCGATGGACTTCGCCGTCTCGCCCAGCCCGCGCGCCGCCCAGGTGCTGTTGGATGTGGGTTTCGAGAACATCCGCATCTTCCCCTTCCCGGAAGAGGTCGAGCGCGGACCGGTCGTCGGACCCGACGGCGGCACCATCGAGACGCCGGCCGGGGTGCAGCTCGCGATCCCTGAAGGAGCCTTGACGGCCAAAGTGCCGGTCGCCGCCACGCTGCTCTCGCCGTCGGAGCTCGCGGCGCTCCCCGCGGTGGCCGGCTACGACACGCTGGCCGCGGTGCGCATCGAGCTCTCCGGCGCCACGCTGGCGCGGCCGGCGACGCTGTCGCTGCTGAAACCGGCGGGCACCCCCGCGGAGGCCGCCGGGCAGCCGCGGTTGATCCTGGCGGAGCTCGTCACGGCACCGGCCGACGGCCGCGGCGCCCTGGCGGAGATGGTCGCGCGCACCCGCCGTGACGGCGCCGGCGAGAGTGAGAGGGTAGTGGCCGCGCCCGAGCTGGCCGGCGCGCTGCCGCTCGACGGCATTCTGCGGGAAGGCGTCTATCTTCTCCTCGCCGCCCACCAGCCGCTCGGATTCGCCACCGGCTTCGTGAAGACCGGCGCGGGCACCGGCATCGCCCTCTCGCGGGTGACCGCGGCCGGGCTCGGCACCGGCGACATGTCGCGCCTCACCGGGCGCTACGCCGTGCCGGTGACCGCGGGGACCAATCAGACTCTTCAGGCGCTCCATCCGACGCGCGACGAAAAGGGCGTGGGCACCATCGCCACCCTGGCGCCCGGCCAGGTGGTGAGCCTCGACATCGTCGTCGAGCCCGTGCCACCGCGTGTGGTGTCGGTCGCGCCGCTGGACGGCGCCACGGAGCAACCGCTCGCGACCGCTGTCTCGGTCCTGTTCAGCGAGCCGCTCGATCCGGCGACCGTCACCTCCTCGACCCTCACGCTAGAGCTGGCCGGTACCGACGGCGGCGGAACCGGCGTCTTCATCGACGGTACGGTGACCCTGGCCGACCGCCTGCGGGTCGTCTTCGCACCCAGCCGGCCGCTCCTCCCGGCGCACACCTTCCGTGCCCACTTCACCGGCGGCGTCGCGGACGCCGGCGGCACCATCTACGCCGATCAGCCGCTGCTCTGGAAATTCTCCACCTCCTCGGTGATCGTGCCGGGCGGCCAAGTCCATCCGGAGAAGTTCCACATCCGCGTGCCGGTCAACGGCGTGGCCCAGATCTACGGCGATCCGGGAGCCATGCCCGGGTCGCTTTCCGGCCAGACGCCGTGGGCCGTCACTCCCGAAATCGAGGGCCCGGTCGCCGATCCGCTCCGCGACACGTTTCAGGGCCACGCGGACGGCAGCTTCACGGGCAGCGTCGGCCATCCCCCCAACTTCCCGGTCACGATCGCCAGTAAGGTGTGGGTCAAGGTCTTCGATCCGACCGGCGCGCTGGCAGCGGAATTCCAAGTCGGTCCGTTCACGACGCCCGACGGCCTCGGCTTCGTCGCGCCCGCCGGCGAAGCGGTCACCTTCCGCAGCGCGCAAGGGCTGGTCGTGGACGTGCCGGCCGGCGCTTTCAGTAAGGCGACGCTGGTCACGATTCGGACGCTCGATCCCGCCACGATCGGCCTGCCCACGCCGCAAGGGCTCGCCGTGGGCTCCTACATCGATCTCGACTTCGAGGGCGAAGCGGCGGAAACGTTGCGCGTCTCGGTGCCGGCGCCCGCCAACGCGGCCGACGGCGCGCAGGTCTTCATGGGGACGCCGGTGAGCCTGCCCTGGGGACGGCGCCTGCAGCTCCTGTCCGCCGGCGGCGTGCTCGAACGCGACGGCGCGCGTTTCCTCTCCAACGATTCGTCGGTCCAGCCCGAGCCCGAGCCCGGGTCATTGACCGGCCTGTCGCGCGCCGGCATGCGCCTCGCCACGGGCAGTGCACGCCGCACCTGCCAGACCGCCCGCCAGGAAGGACTGCCGAAGTGCTTCCTGCAGTCGCTCCTCATGGAGTTCACGCTGCGGTCGCTGGCGGTCTTCTACTACGAGCAGGGAGTGGACTGGGCGCTGCTGATCGGGCACGGCACGCCGTTCTCGATCGGGATTGGGATGGGCCAGGAGGTGATCGCCAACAATATCGCCGACATGTGGGTCTACGTGCCGACGCCGCATGACTGGGATGGCGGATTCGCCCTGCCGGTGCTCTCCAATCAACCGCTCGAGCTCGTGCGCCGCGATCGGGCGACCGGTTGGATCCTGGCAAAGAAGGACTACGGTCCGGTCTCCGGCGATCTTGCGGTCCTCAGTGTGCCGCTCGACGCCCAGCACGACCCGGTGCCTCCGATGCTGGTCGACGCGCGGCCCTTCCATCTGCTGCGCTTCGCGGCGCCAGCTCCGGAAGAAGAGCTCCTGGTGCGGCTGGAGGTGCTCGCGAAGAGTGACGAGGGAGGCAAGGTCACCCTCGGGCCGATCCCCGACTACCCGCTGCCGGAGGGGACGCACCTCGCGCTGTTCGACATCGAGAACGCGCTCGCCCACTTCACCGATAAGAACTGGGGCCCGCCCATCGCTGGGCCCACGGCGCAGGTGTGCGGCGAAGGAGGAGGCTGGGAGCTGGGTCCCTTTGCCGGCAGCCCGGAGATGCTGCTGGTCATCACTCCCGGGGATCTCGATCCGGGCAGCGGCGAAACCTTCGAGTTCCAGTTCGATCATGCGCTGCGGGACGTCCCGGAGGGGACGACGGTCGCCAGGCTCACCGATCTCGGTCCCAAGACCGGCTGCACCAGCGCGGGCGGTGCCGGTTATCCCAAGACGCTCGGGATCAAGGTCGACCTAGAGGTGCAGACGACGCGCCTGGTGATCACGCCCCAGAGCCCGCTCGCCGCCGGCCACCGCTTCCGTCTGGAGCTCGTGCCGAGTGAGCTGATCGCCAAGGATACAGGCGTGGTTGCCTGGTCCACCATGCCCTCGCGCTTCGACTTCGCGACGCGCGACATTGAAGGCGATCCGATCACAGGCATGCCCAATGGGCAGCCGGCGCTCGGGACCACCAGCGTCGCGCGCGACATGCTCAAGCTCGGCAATCTCCTGCTGGTCGCATCGGAGACCGGCGACCTGATAGCCATTGACGTCAGCCACGCCTCCCAACAAGAGGGCCTGCGCCGCTACGCGCTCAAGAACAAGGGAGTGCAGTCGTTGACGCGGGCGCTCGCCACGGACGGGCACAACCGCGTCTTCTACGCCGGCCTGTTTGGCTCGATCTGGGGGATCAAGGCGCTGCGCCTCGAGGACGTGACCAAGGCGAGTACAGAGCAATGCGTCGAACCGCCGGCATGGGCGGCGGGGCTGCCCTGCTTCGGCGGCGTCGAGGGATCGGTGCGGGTCGCTTACGCGCTCGGTTCGCAGAGCGGGTCCACCGCGTCGGAATGGCTTGCCGCCGGCACACTGCCCGAGGCGACGCCCATGAAGCTTGCCGTCCTCGCTCAGGACGAGAAGGGCAAGAAGCTCGAGCTCGCCAAGTTCGCAGGCGTCTACCGCTCCGGTGGCACCGGCCTGGACGGTCTGGTGTCCGAGAACGGTGTGTACACGTTCGACGTCAACCTGCAATCGACGCTGAATCGCTCGCAAGCGAACAAACCGGAGCCGAGCCAGCCGCCCGGCAGTCCGGTCGAGACCGCGGTCGCCGAGTGGCGGAAAGAGATCTGCGATGAGGAGGGTTACGACCGCTATCAGCGCGTCACCGTCGACAACGTGACCACCGGCCAGAGCTGGTCGATCGACGTCGAAAATCCGTGGCCGCCAGACGACGGAACGGGCAATGGAACCGCGGTCCTGCACAGTATCCGCGCCCGCCGCGGCGACGAGCTGCAGGTGCGGTACAACCTCCGCACTCTCGGCCATGTCGCGCTGCTCGGTAGCGGCATTACGGTCGTCGACCTCAACCGGTTCTATCGCCTGCTGCAGACCGGCCAAACGCCGGGCAGCGGGCAATGCGGCCGGCGGTTGGGCAAATTCGAAGGGCAACAGATCGAGTTTCCGTCGTGCGCCGCAGGCGCCGGGCTCGACGGCATTGCGATGACGGCCGCGGTGGTCACCCACTCCACCACCGGCTGCGCCGAGCACGGGACCGGCTGCCGCGGCAAGGGCTTCATCGATATCTACTCGCCGCTGACCCGGATCGGTGCCCTCCACACCCGCTCGACGATCACGGAACCCGGCGGTGTGGCGGGTCCCTTTGAAGACGCCGAAGCCCCCGACGCGCTGCAGGTGGCCGATCTTGTGGCCTGCATCCAACAGGTGGGCGGCCAGTCAGTCATGCTGCGCGATGTCACGCTCGCCAATGACGTGGAGTGGCTCGACCACGGGATCCGCAGCAACATCGCCCGCATCTTCCAACCGCCGCCAGCAAACGTGGTCGCCAAGAAGGTCCGCGGTGACCTCTTCTTCCTGTCCCTGGGCTCTCCCGGCATCTACGTCTTCGACGTTTCGGCGCGCAGCCTCTCGAGAACGGCGCAGAGCGAACCGGCTCTCATCGGCCGCCTCTATGTCCCAGGTCACAGCGCCTTCCGCCTGCAGGTGGATCCCGTGCGCGAGCTGCTGTTTGCCGGTGGAACCGATGCCGAAACCGGTAAGCCAGTGATCGACGTCTGGGACTTGGCCGCGGTCAACGGCGCGCCGGATCTCGAAGGCCAGCCTGTTCCGATCGCAACACTGCACGCGCCGTGGTCGACCAATCAGCTTGGCCTCGATCCCACCGGCACGGGGCTGCTGTACACCTGGGGCGCGGAGGAGGGACCGCTCGTCGTGCCCTTCGACCGCCCGCACTTCGTCTTTGCCGGCCTCTACCGTCCCGAAGGAGTGAACGGCGATCCGGTGGAAGCCATCACCCGCCCGGCCAGTTCGTTCGTTCCGCTCGGCGTGCCGATGGAGATCAAAGCGCAGGATGAGAAGGATCACCGGGAAGAGAACGAGCGCCAAGCCACCGCCGCGTTCAAGGTGCGGGTGGCCCTTCCCGGTTCCTTAGGAGAGGGTCTCACTGCGCGCGTCCAGAGCCTGCTGACGCTGCCCTCCGAGCATTTGCTCGGCAAAGAGAAGGTCGGCGCCGCTGCGGCCATGCCTGGCGGTCCGGGTTGGCCGGAACCGGGAGTTACGGTCACCCTGCGGCGGCTCACCGGCGAAAAGCTCTCGGGCGGCTACAACCTCTACGAATCCGAGGAGACGGTGCTGTTGATTGCCGATCCGCGGGCCGGAAAGAAGTACCGCCGGCAAGAGGTCCCCAACTCGGAGGCCGACGAAGAAAGCCAGTGCCGCCGCTGCAAGTGGCCCTCCTATCTGCCGGACCCCTACGGATCGAGCCCGGAGCTGGCCAAGGTGAAGGAGTTGCTCGCCGGCGGCCGCTATCTCCGCGTGTTCCTGGCGAAGGATCCGGACAGCGATACCGCGCTGATTGTCGACACACTCTTCGCTATCGAGTTCTTCAAGGCGCAGGGCGAGAACTATCCGCTGCCGGCGGCCTCGGCGGAGGTTTCGGCGTTCGCCGACTCGGTTCCCTCGCCGGTCCAGGTCTCGCTCTCCGAGCCGCCGCAGAGCCCGGCGGCCTGGCCGGGAACGGCGGGGGTGGCGGTGGCGCTGACCAGTGGCGAGGCGCTCCTTTCGAGCGTCGACCACCAGGTCAACGGACGCGCGCTGTCGGTCACCTTCGACCGCACTTACCGCTCCCACACCCTCGGCTATGGACCGTACGGCAGCGCCGGTTGGTCGTCCGGGCTCTTCGCCCACATGCGCGAGATTGGAACCACCGCCGAGGTCGAGTACCACGATGGGACAGGACGGGTTTTCCGTTTCCTGCCCCGGAACAGTCAAAAAGATTGCAGAGACGAGACCGACCAGCCCCAGTTGTCGACGCACGAGCGCGACGGTTCGAACTGCTCCTACTTCCCGCCGAAGGGCCTCTATCTCCGGCTGACCAAGACTGCCTACGGTTGGCGTCTCCTCGATCGGCACCACAACGAGCTGCGCTTCGATCGCTCCGGCCGGCTCACCGAGGCGAACGACCGCTTCCGGCAGAGCGGCGAAGCGGGCGTGGTGGGCAGTACCACGCGCTACATCTATGACGTCTTCGGGCGTCTGGTGACGATCGAGGACGACCTCGGCCGGCGCACCAAGCTCGAGTACTTCGACGATCCCGAGGACGACGAGAAGCGCTATGGCCTGCTCAAGAAGATCAAGGACTTCGCTGACCGCACGGTGGAGTACGAGTACAGCGAGGATCGCGAGTTGGAGAAGGTCCTCCTGCCGGAGGTGAAGAACTCCCAGTTCAGCGATCTCAGCTTCACCGGCGGAGCGCGCCCGACGGTCGAGTATCGCTACGCCCCCTCCGAAGGAGTGTCCGCCGAAAGCCAGGCGGCGGTGCTGCACGGCGACTTCGCACCGTTGCGCCTGGAGGCGGTCGTGCTGCCGGCCTATCTCTCGGGCGGCAATCGTCCTGAGCGCGTGAAGCTCGGCTACAACGCGAGCACCGGCAGGTTGGCGAGTCTTACCGAGCCCGGCGTGACGCCTTGGACCTTGAGCTATCCGGCGCAGGAGTCCACGGCGCAGCCGGCGACTTCGGTCAAGGTCAAGACGCCTTGGGACCACGAGGCCACCTGGACGATCGCCGGGGGAAGAGTCACCAAGGCAGAAGAGACGCTGCCGGTCGCTGGAGAGGAGCCGGAACCGTCGCCTCAGGAAGTGGCGACCTCCTTCTCCTACACCGACGACGGGCGGCCGACCAAGATCTCCTATCCCGATGGCGGAGCCGACTTCTGGTGCTACCCGGATGCTGCCGAGGGCTCGGACTGCCCCGCTTCCGAAAAGCCGGACTTTCTTGCCCTTGCCAATGTGACTCAAGCCGGACGCACGGCAAGCGAGGGCGCCAAGGGCACCGCCCAGTACATCTCGTCGGCGACGCGCCTGAGTGGTTACAACACCAAGAATGCCGATGGCTCCGAGAACAACGACAATCTCCCCCGGACAGCCCACGATGGAAAGAGCCGCGAGATCGGGCTCCTGGTACCTCATGTCGATCCCCAAAGCAAGAGCGGAGCTGCTGATCAGAGCTTCAAGAACAATCCGGAAACGGTTGACGTCAGCTTTCACTATGAGTTCGACGCGCATGCCCGGCCGACCTCCCGCACCGGCACAGGGTCTGCGGCACCCAAGTGGGAAGCGCATTACGGCGACGACAAGAAGGGCCGTCCGGGGGCGGGTCTCCTCGAGGAGGTCAAGCAAGGGAGCCTCACCTCAGAGGTCAAGTACGACAAGCGCGACAACGTCGAGCGCCGCGAAAGCTCCTGGGGTGTCGTCGACCGCTTCGAGTATGACGAATGGGACCGGCCGATCTTCGAAGAGACCGGCATAACAAGCGGCGCTTTCGCCGCGCCTGGTGCTTGCGGCGGCGGCGGCGTCAAGGTAACTCGCGGCTTCGATGCGGCCGGACACCTGGTGGTGGAGAAGCGGCTGCAAGATGTCATGGATAGCGCCGGCGGAGCGTCCTGCCGCGAAGTCGAGGCGCGCTATGAGTACGACGCCAGGGAGCAGCTCGTGGCGGTCCAGCAATCCCACCTCGCCGGCGCGAGCCCCGGCCAGGTCGACGGCGGCCTGCGCGAGGTCGTGCGCTACGAATACGACGGCGACGGACTGCTGGCGCGAGTGATCCGGCGCAACGCTGCCGATCCTGACGTCGTGACGACGTTCACCTACGACGACGCGGGCCGGATCAAGGGCGAGCAGACCGGATCGAGCGGCGAGCGTCGCGTGCAGTACGACTTGAAAGGAAGAGAGGCCTATCGCTCCGACGGTGACGCCGGAATCGTCAAGACCTCCTACGACGCCTGGGACCGGCCCTTCAAGGAAGTCCTGCCCACGGGAGCCGTCGTGGAGCGCGAGTGGGACCAGGCAGGAGGACTCATTCGCGAGACCGTGCGCGAGGGCGTCGAAGGTCCGAAGCTCGCGGAAACTCTTTCCGAGTACACCACGTTCGGCGCGCTCTCCCACACGAAGAAGGTGCTTGCGCAGACTCTCGATGGCGAAGGCAACGTCACGGATCAGACTTTCCGGAAGACCGCCTATCTCTACGATGGCAGCGGCCGCCTCACTACGGTTCGAGCCGGAGACAGCGACACTGGGTACAAGCGCAAGGTGGCCTTCTACGAATACGAGCCAGAAACCGGCCGGTTGTCGAAGGAGGGTGGTGGCGGTGGGGCTGGCAGCTCAGAAGGCCTTGTCGAACGCCACTATACCTACGATGGCGCTTCCCCATGGCCGTCGACGATCCAGGAGATGGAGGCGACTCCCGAAGCCGGCCTGGTGTCGACGGTTCTGCATACCATTCAGCGCGACACGCTGGGCCGACCCGTGCGCGATACGGGCAGCGACGGCAGCGTCATGATCACTCGCTATGACCGGACGGGGGGCGCCATCGGTTGGGAGACCGGGGCCGGCACGACCTGGGGAGTCGCGCTCGACTCGGCGGGTAAGACGGTGCGCGAGCTGCGCCCGTCCGGTCGCGGCGAGAGCCGCTTCGGCTACGACCTCGACGGCCGGCTGCTGGTTGAGGAAAGAGACTTCTCGGGCGGCAACTGGCGGACCCAGAACACCTACGACGGCTCGGGCCGGCTCCTCTCGGTGCTCCACCCTGACAGCACTCAGGAGAGCTGGACCTACGGGCCTGACGACGTTCCTCTGACCTGGACGACCCGCGATGGCGTGACGCTCACCTACGGCTACGATGACGCCAATCGGGTGCGAACGTTGACCCCTGCGGCGGGATCCGGGGTGTCCGTCCGCATCGACGGCACCGACAGCTTCGATTACGACCCACTGTCGCGCTTGCTCTCGGCACAACGAGCCACCACCGAACAAAAAGTGAGCTATCAGGGCTGGGACCTCGGCGGACGCCCGGCGGCAGAAATCGTCGGCGGCCGTGAGCCTCTCAAGAAAACCTACGATGTCTTCGACAATCCGCTGCACACGGAGCTCCCGGGCGGATCGCTGCAGGCGGCGGGAGCAGTCAACGGCTGGTACCGCCTTTTCGACACGCTCGACCGCGTGACCAGCGTAGCCCCGCTCGGCGCAAGCGCCCACGCGTCGGGAGCCGCTTGGACCTGGGGCGGCGCGGCGCGCCTCTTCAAAATGACCACAGTCGGCGGTCGCGGTTCCCAAGCCCGTTTCGGCTACCACAATGACGGTGGCCTTGGGCCCGCCTCTTCTGCCGCGCCCGCCCCCTGGCGGCTCGGAGCCCTAGAGTGGGGCAAGAGCGGCGGCCCCACCTGGGGCCAGTTCGAAGTGGGCTGGCGGCAGACCGACGGCGCCAAGCTCAGCAGGCCCACCGTTGGAAGCTCCTTCGCCGGTCTCGGCTGGAGCTACGACTATGACGCCGCAGTGCGCCTGACGTCGGCCGGCGGCAACCAGGACCGCTGGAGCTTCGGTTATGGACAAGGTGACGAGCGCACGACTGAGCAGCGCGAGCAGACCGGCGAGCTGATTCCGTTCGGTACTGGCGCCGACGGCCGCATCATCACCCGCGGTGGTGTGGCCTACACCTACGACCTCTCCGGCCGCCGGACGCAGGATGACCGTTTCTCCTACGTCTGGGATTGGCGCGGCCAGCTCGTCGAAGTGAACGTCAAGGATAGCTGGCCGGATGAAGATGGCGACGGCGAGGCGGACCGCTCACCCTTCGCGGGCCACCGGGTTCTCTACAGCTACGACGCAGCGGGAAGGCTCCTCTCGCGCGAGCACCGGGGAGCGAAGCCCGCGGGTGGCACCGATGCCGATCGTCCCTTCTTCGACCTTCGGGATTACGTCTGGGATGGCGAGACGCTCGCCTCCGAGGTTTCCTGGACGTCTCCCGCCCGCACCGGCGCCCGCTGGCGCAAGACCTATGTGCCGGGAGCGAACGGACTCGACGATGCCGTGCAGGTGCTGGTCGAGATCGCGGGCCAGACCCGTCTCTATACGTACTTGCGCGACGAAATGGGCACCGTCGTAGGGATCGTGGCGGAAGACGAAGCGCCGCCGACGGAGTCGAAACCCGCAGCCCCGGTGCGCTATCTCTACACCCCCTATGGCGAAGCGCACGTCGAAAGCGGCCCCGAGCTGCGCCGCGCGCACTTCGACAGCAGCAAGACGTCGGGGAATGGAATCGAGCAGAACGTATTCGATCTGCACGCCGCCGCTCCGGGCGCCATGGTGCTCGATTGGAGCCTACAGATCAACCCGGCCAACCTCGCGAACAACTTGATCATCGAGAAGCTCGAGAGCGGAACCGGCTGGGTCCAACTCGGCCTCGGCGACGCGGTCATCGCAGTCGAGGAAGCGGAAGGCGAGCTCGGCCGTGTGGTGGCGATGCCCATAAGGGGCTGGCAAGCGAGCACCAGCTATCGCGTCCGAATCAAGCCCGACCTGCGCGACATCCTCGACCGGCCCTTCGGCAGGACCGAGAGCCTTGAGTTCCGAGTGCCCACTCCGCCCGCAGACGCGAGCGAACCGGTAGCGCCTCCTGTCTTCGACAAGAAGGTTCCGCTGCGCTACGCAAGCTGGGCAGCGGCCTGGAACGACGTTGGCGGAAGGTTCCCAGGCGGCCAGACCGCACTCTTCCAGGGCCTCTACACCGACAACGTCACCGGCCTGAGCTACGCCCGGGCACGGTGGTACGACACGCGGAATGCGGAGTGGCTGTCTGAGGACGGCCTTGGCGCTGTTGACAGCACTAACCTCTACGCGTTCGTTGGGCATCAGCCCTCGATGGAGACTGATCCCACGGGTGAATGCCCAAGGTGTGCATACGAGCAGGTGAAGCGCGGCTTGGAAGCCCTTTCTGACGCCAGTGACAGAGCAGCACGCGCGGCAAACACCTACGTGCTCGAGCCCGGCGCGAGGTTGGCTGGCTGGGCTGTTGGGGTGCCGAAACGACTCGCTACGGCAGTTTGGCAATCCACCCCGCCGGCCATGGCCCTGAACAGCCTCCAAGAAACAAAGCTGTACCTTGATACCTACCGTGCGGGCGACCTCTCCGACGTCATCATTCTGAGTGAGGACATTGCTGCAGCCAGAAGGCAGCAGCTCCCGCATATGTTGCGGGGCCTCATCCCAGGCGTCCAGACATACCGAGCCAGCGAAGAAGCTGCCGAGGTCTGCAGCTCCAACCGTGGCTTCAAGTGCGGGATGGCAGTTGGCGAGGCGACCACACAGGCAGGGCTAGACGCGACGGTAATTTACGGCGGTGTCAGATTCATGCAAGGTCGCCTAACCGGAGCGGCTGGGGTGGGAGAAGCGGGCCTTGGTTCGAAACTAGAGGCGAATGCGGGAAGGCGGCTGGCTGAGCTTGAAAAAGCAAATTCAGGAGCACACTTCCTTTCACGGCATGGAGCGGCAACGACTTTAGAAGAACAGTATACCCGTGCTACAACTGGCCTAACGCCAGAGGGGTTCTCGGGCAGAGCAGTTGACTCTTCAAGGTTCCTGAGTAATCAGGCACAGCTTAGCGCTGTTCAGCGAGCGCAGACGATCTTCCAGCAGACTGGCAGGTCGTCGTTCTCTTTCCAGATGGAGGAAATTGTTGGCGAAGGCTTCCTTAGGGGAGGTGGCGAGTTGGTTAGGACGAGTAACGTTCAAGCGGTCTTCCGGAATGGACGGTTGTTGACTGTATTTCCGAAGCTTTCTCCGCTGCCATGAAAACCGTCAATCCATACTTCTTGCATGAACTGCTTGCCCCGCTCGCTGGGCTGGCAGATGACGATCATGCTGTAGAGACCTATCGAGAGCTTAATCCGAACGACGCTAACCAAGTGCGAGGAGTCATCCGGCGGGATCTGGTGCCTCATTTCCATGCGCTTGATGAGCGAGCAAAGAAGCGTGCAAGGTTAGCCCTGAGCTACTATCTCTCGAAGAATTCGGCAGATTTCACGAGAGTATTTGAATCTTCTCTGCCTCCGTTCGATCCACCAGATGATGCTCGAATGTTTTTTGTCTGGCTATGGGAGGAGCTATTTCCGTCTGAAAGCTTTGAGTTATCTGACCTTGAAGCGTTTAGAGAAGTGCCAGATATCCACGAGCCCAACCGGTCTTCGTAGCATGCACCGCCGCAGTTCGCCACCCACCCGTTTACGTTCTCTCAAGAACGCACACCTCGTTGCTCTTGCCGGCTCGGAGCGACAGGCTTTTCGCCAGCGTACCCACAGATGAGGATCTCCCAAGCGGTACCGGGCGTGAGCAGACGCTTGGCTCGCTTCGCCTGCGGAGCCCGATCCTTGAGCGGTTCGGAGAATAGGAGAATAGGGTGCCTGGCGATTCGCGCGAAGTTGGCCCCGACTCCTCTTGGAGGGGCAGGCCTTGGGCGAAGTTGAACACCAACTTCTTGAGGCTACTCGCAGGTCTTGCGAGCTGGACTGCTCTTGGCGACCGCGGGTGAGCCATGACCACCACATTCTCCCAAGAATCCCACCTCCCGGCGGCGGAGCCGGCAAGGCTTCGCTCTTCTCAGGCATTCCTGAGCGCGAGGTTTGCATCGTGGTGATCATCGAGGTGACTGGGCGTAGCGGATCACCCACTGACGAACTGCATGGCCGGCGGAGAGCTTCCTTTCGGGAAGAGCGCATTCCGATTCCCGCTTTGAGCTCGTCCGCCGCCTCGCGGAAGGCGGCGAGGAAGGAGTAGTAGGCGTTCCGGAGGTCGTCTCGGACTCTCTTGCTGGCAGCGAGAAAGAGAGGAGCGGGAGTCTTGGAGCGCGGAGGGATGGTGTCGGGGCTCTGGCGCCGAATGGCGTCCGGAATAGGTGCCGCGCCGAAGAGGTGCCACCCGATTCGACCAGAACGGGTGCCACCCTATTCGACAAGAAAAATGAAGTAAGAGCTGAATGTTGCGGACGCGCTCGGCCGGGTTGCGGCTGGCACCTTACCCTGCCCCGGCTGCTGCTCCCAGTGTTGGGTCGGCACGTCTACCACGTTCGAAGAGGGATACGACTCTCATGGACTAATGCATCCTTGAACCCGCGTGCCCGAAGGAGGGCACAGGTAGATTGGATGGCGAGATCAGTATGAGTGTCGGCCCAACGATCACGCTGGAGAGAGGCGTGCGCTTCCCCTCGCGGAAAGCCCGGGCGCCGGCTTCGGCCTCCCCGCTGGCCAGCGCCGCGCGGCTGGCATGGCGCTTGTCAGCCCGACTCGCGGGCTGCGCAGTACCGACGAAGCAAATCGACTTGAAGCTCGTGAGCCGGCTAGAGTTCGGCTCGGGGGCGGGTGGCGATGCGGTATGAGCCGAGGCGGTGGCTGACGACGGCGGCCACGCTGGACGGCGCCGGGAAGTGCCCGATGTACTGCCCGCGATGAGTGCCCAGAGAGGTTCCCCAGCAACTCCTTTCCGTGCTCTTTCTGGTCGCCCTGGCGGCTCTGCCTGCGAGAGCCACGGTGTGGCTGCGAGCGGCCGGTGAGGTACTGTTTTGCTGAAGGCTTTTGTCGAGATCATTCAGCAGCGTGCTCTTGCGGATCCGGACAGGCCTACATACAAATATCTTGAGAAATGGGGAGGGGGAGGGGACCGGCGCGCTCACCTATGGCGAGTTGGACCGGCAGGGACGGGCTGTCGCAGCTCTGCTGCGGGAGGCGGGTGCGGTGGGCGGCCGGTGCTCCTGCTCTGTCCTCCCGGCCTCGACTTCGTCGCGGGATTCTTGGGGCACGTTTCAGCAGAGAAGCTTCCATTGCGGCGAAAAGGGCGGCGTTGTGGTGGAGAAGGAGGGCCTCCTGGCCCTCCGGCTACCGCACCCGCACGTCGATCTCGCCGACGCCGCAATCCGCTGAGATCTTGGCGGTGCCGGTGCCCTTGTCCCAGTGTAGCGTGCGGGCGATGAGGCCGGCGCTGTTGTAGTGATGACCGCCAGCGACGAGGTTGGCTTCTCCGACGCCGGTGTCGGCGCGCACTGAGCCCACGGCGGCGGCGGGTAGGGTCAGGGTGAGTTGGCCGACTCCGATGTTGGCTTTGACGTCTTTTTCGAGCCCGGCGATCTCCATCTGGCCGACGCCGAGGTCGGCCGTCAGCGGCAGGTTGCGCGGCATCTGGACACGGATCCGCGCTTCGAGGCCGTGGTGGCTGAGCTTCGGCCAGTCTTTGATGGCGACATGCAGCTTGCCGCCGTCGGTGGAGAAGACGAGCCGGACCTTCTGGGCCGTCTCGCGGCACGAGTCGCTGCCGTTGCGGCACTGGAGCTCGACGTCGAGCTGCACGGCCGGGCCGTCGACGGCGTCCACGTTGACCTGCCCGACGGAGAAGTCGAGGTCCACCAGGCTGACGCCTGCGGCCGGAATCTCTTTGGTGAAATGGCGTACCGTCTCCTTGGCGTTGACCGGGAGCGTCCACAGGAGCGCCGCAGCCGCGGCGAGAGTCAAGGCGATCTTCTTCATGGTTTTCTCTCCCTCCTCGAATCTGACTACGGCAGCCGCCGGTTCCGGGTTTCAGGGCGATCAGCTTTCGCCGAGCAACCGGCCGGAGAGCTCCGCTCAGGAGGCGGCGCCATGCCCTCTGTCGGCCATGCGCCTGGCGTCCCTGATTTTTGGTAACGAAGTGAGAGAATAGTGGAGACGAAGGCGCGGCGCCGCCGAACCCGGTCGGTCGAGCGGATGTCTGACGCCGCCGCACAGCGAGTGGGAGCTCAAGGAGGAGCCGACGGAAAAGGAAGACTGAAGGTGAACTCTGCGGTGCACTGGCGCTCGGCACTGGTGGGCCGCTTCAATGGGGGGCTGGTCATGAAGAGAACCATTGCATGGCTCACACGTCTCGTCATCGCCTTTCTGGCCTTGGCCGCGTTCGCACCGGAGTCCGCGCTCGCCTGGGGTGGCGAGGGGCACCGTATCGTGGCGCGGCTGGCGATGCAGCAGATCCGCCGCGAGGCCCCGAATGATGCCGACGCCCAGCGCGTCCTCAAGATGGTCTACCAGGCGATCGGCACCGGCTCCAACGTCACTCTTGAGTCGGCATCGGTCTTCCCCGACATCGTGCGCGGCAAGAAGCCCTACATCTACGCCGACAACTGGCACTTCGTGAGCATCCCGCGCGCGGAGAGCCACTACGACGCGGCGACGCAGTGCAGAACCGAGAAGACAGCCCCCGACGGCGACTGCGCAGTCGGGGGGTTGGAATACTTCCGCAAGGTCGTGCTGGAGCAGAAGGGCGCCGCCAATAAGAAAACTCTCGACGCGCTGAGCTTCATCATCCACATCGTTGGTGACCTGCACCAGCCGCTGCATACCTCCGAAGACCTGAGCTTCATCCACAAGGGCAAGCCCGGGGATCGCGGCGGCAACTATCGCCCGGTCTGTTTCCTCCGCGTCTCGCAGCCGGGCTGCACCCAGATCTTGGATGGCGAGCGCAAGCCCAAGAACCTGCACGCCGTCTGGGACAAGTTCATGATCATCCAGAGTGGGAAGAGCGAGGACGACTACGTTTCCGAGTTGGACAAGCGCATCCGCGGCCTCGACGACGCGACCGTGGCCGCTTACCTCAAGGGCGGTCCCGCGGAGTGGGCCGAGGAGGCGCACGGGTTGGCCGTGCAGGCGGCCTACACTTCGCCGCTGCTCAAGGACACGACCGTCCCGCACTCCCACAAGTACGACGACTACTTTGACGTCGACGCGGCGTACCAGGGTGCCAACATCAAACAGGTCGAGGAGCAGTTGGTGAAGGCGGCCGTTCGGCTCGCCGCCTATCTCAGGGGAATCGCGCACGACATGAGCTAGCGGCGGGCTGGTGGAGCCATAGGATGGTCTTGCGAGGAGGGCGCCAAATGCTGCTATTGATAGCGAGTATCTCCGCCGCTTTGAATATCGTACTTTTCGCTGGACTCCCGTTTCTTGTCTACTTCGGGTTCCAGAAGTGGCGTCACAAGCGCACGCTCAGCGAGTGTGCCAAGAGGGCGGGGCTCCAACTCGGGAATCCAAGATTCCTCATCCACGGAGCCGCGGTGTCCGTTCTCGCGGTCGCCCTCCTCCTGGTGTGGCCGCCTCCGCTCGCTCCTTTCCTGCGTCACGGGTCTCCACAGGAAGCGTTTCGCGGCCTTGGACTCAACGCACAAAGCGTCCTCCTCGCATTGCTCTACGGGGTGCTCAAGACCGGTCTGCCTGAGGAGCTCCTGTTTCGGGGCCTGATCGCGGGTAGCCTCTTCCGCCATCTGCAGCCAGTGCGGGCGAATCTGGCTCAGGCCGCGATCTTCTTGATTCCTCATCTCTTTGTACTCAGAGTCATGCCGGAATTGTGGGCCTTGATTCCAGTAGTGTTCGTGGCCTCATTGTTCATCGGTTGGCTGCGTTCAGTGTCGGATTCGATTCTTGGGCCGATACTTGTTCACGCGGCACTGAACGTGACCATATGCCTCAGCGTGGCAATGCGGACGGCGCCATGAGACACGGTGCCTGCGACGGAATGGCGACGGGGATGACGATCGCTGCGTTCGTGGCGGGCCCCGCCGCGGGCCTGCCGGCTCTGCAGGACACTTCAGAAAGCGGGCCAGGGAGCACTGACCAGCGAAATCACCCCGGCCCGCGGCCTGCGCGCCCCCGGTTCGGAGACGCGTGAAGCCATCACCCAATACACGCGCAGGAGTCGCAGGTGTCTGTGAACCAGCCACCGAGGACTTTGCGGGTCTCCTCACGAGTCAGCTCCCGCAAAACCTCTCGACTCAGCACAAGCTTCTTGACGGACGTCTTCTTCTCCATGCGGACTCTCCTTTCGCGATGGAAGGTCTGGATGTGTCCAGTCCCCTGCGACCAGAGAATCGTAGCACCCCTGGGGAGCAAGGCCGCTGAGCCTTTCGGGGTGAGAGGGTCTCCGGATTCCGCTCGTTGGAGACTGGTAGACGCTGAGGGGCCGACGATCAGACCCTTCCAAAGGAGCCTATGGAGCCGTATTCGACGTCTCTGGAGCATGTGCTCGCCGAGCTCGAGCGCATCGACCTTCTGATCCGGGCCCAGGCCGAACGGGCGCGCCAGGTGGCGGCGGAGGAGGGCGAGCTCCAGGGTCTCTATATCTCCGAGCAGGAGGTCGATGACCTGCTCGCCGGGCCGGCCGGCATGCCTCGTTGGGCGGCGGTGCCTCCGCGGCCGGACGTCGAAGAGGCGCTCGCCCATGTCGCCGCGGAGATCGCGGCGCGCAAAACCGCGAGCGCCGGCGTCGGTTCCGGTACCGGATCCGGGACGGGACTCCGCCTCGACGAGCTGGCGCGGCGGTTTGCTCTCACTCCTTTCGACGTCGACGTCCTGCTGGTCACTCTCGCTCCCGAGGTCGATCTCCGCTATGAACGGTTGTTCGCCTATCTCCAGGATGACGTCACGCGGCGGCGGCCGAGTGTCGATCTGGTGCTCAATCTGCTCTGCCCGGGGTTCGCGGACAAGCTCGCGGCGCGCGGCCGGCTGACCGGACGGGCGCCGCTCGTGCGCCATCGCCTGGTCGAGCTGTTCGACGATCCGTCCCGGCCGCAGCCGCCCCTCCTCGGGCGCTCTCTGCGCGCGGACGCGCGGGTGGTGAGCTTTCTATTGGGTGGGGATGATTTCGACGCGCGACTCGCTCCCTTCGCTCACTGCCTGGTGCCGGCGGCGCGGCTCGACGATCTGGTGCAGGAGCCGGCGCTGCAGGAGAAGCTGCGCGCGCTCGGTGCCGAAGACGGCGCTGTCCTCTATCTCCAGGGGCCTTACGGCACCGGCAAGGAGACCACCGCCGAGGCGCTGTGTGGCGAGCTGGGCGTGCGGCTCCTCGCCGTCGACCTCGAACGCCTGCTCACCGTCGACGAGGCTGCGTTCGAGATCCTGCTCGACCTCGCCGGCCGCGAGGCGGTGCTCCAGGGGGCGGCGCTCTTCTGGCGGGGGTTCGACCTGCTGCTCACCGACGAGAGGACGGGGCGGCGCGGCCGTTTCCTCGCAGCTCTGGAAGAGCGGGGGGGATTGACCTTCCTGGCCGGCGAGACCGACTGGGAGCCGGCCGATGCTCTCCATGGCGCGGCGTTCACCCGCGTCGAGCTGCCGGCGCCCAGCTACCACGAGCGCCTGGAGATCTGGCGCCGCGCGCTGCCCGATGCGGGGCTGGACCTGGAGGCCCTGGCGGCCAAGTTCCGCTTCACCGGCGGCCAGATCCGCGACTCCGCGGCTACGGCGCGCAGCCTCGCCCGCGGGCGCGACGCGCTGACGGCGGCCGATCTCTACTCGGCCTGCCGCCTGCAATCGAACCGCAAGCTCGCGGCGCTGGCGCAGAAGATCACGCCGCGCTACAAGTGGACCGACATCGTCCTGCCGGCCGGGCGCCTGGAGCAGCTCCGCGAGATCTGCAACACGCTGCGCCACCGCTCGCGCGTCTACGAGGACTGGGGCTTCGGCCGCCGGCTGGCGCTCGGCAAGGGGCTCAACGTCCTCTTCGCCGGCCCTTCGGGCACCGGCAAGACCATGGCCGCGGAGATCCTCGCCGGCGAGCTCGGGCTCGACCTCTACAAGATCGACCTTTCGTCGGTGGTGAGCAAATACATCGGCGAGACGGAGAAGAACCTGTCGAAGATCTTCGCCGAAGGGCGGGCCTCCAACGCGGTCCTCTTCTTCGACGAGGCCGACGCCGTCTTCGGCAAGCGCACCGAGGTGCGCGACGCGCACGACCGCTACGCCAACATCGAGGTGAGCTATCTCCTGCAACGCATGGAAGAGTACGAGGGGATGGTCATCCTCGCTTCCAACCTGCGCAAGAACATGGACGACGCCTTCGTGCGCCGCCTCCATTTCTCGATCGAGTTTCCGTTCCCCACCGATGCCGACCGCCGCCGCATCTGGGACGGCCTGTGGCCCGCGGACCTGCCGCGCGAGGCCAATCTCGATCTGGGCTTCATGGCCCGCCGTTTCGAGATCCCGGGCGGCAACATCAAGAACATCGCGCTCGCCTCCGCCTTCCTCGCCGCCGCCGATGGCGGCGTGGTGACCATGGCCCACCTCATCCGCGCCACCCAGCGCGAGTATCAGAAGATGGGCAAGGTCGTGCTGGCCGGTGAGTTCGGCGAATACGGCCGGCTGCTCGACGCGGTCTGAGCCCTGAGCGTACGTGCTCGCACGATCAGAATTGCCATGAGCGGAATGACGACGGCGTAGATGTACTGCGACCGCGATACGCCGATGCCGAACGGAAACCAGATTCCCGGTATGCCCATTGGATCGAGCAGCTCGCCGCCGAATGTGACCGCGACGATCGAAGCCATGGTGACGAGTGCCAGGATGCGCAGAGGTCCGCCGCGGACGATGCGCGCGCCGATCACGACAAACAAAGCGATGGATGCGAGCCGACTTGCCTTCATCACAGAAGCTGATGGGATGAACGCGCCGAAAAGCTCGGCCACTGCCACCCCTGCGGCCAACCCATCAACGCTGCGCCACGGACGCGCGCTCCAACGATTCCAGGCCATCGTCCAGGCGGCGACCGTTGGGATCCACATCACATTCGCCAGCCACGAATAGGTAGGCAGATCCATCAAGTCGGTCCACGCAACGGTCGCATTGTTGAGGCGCCGGGCTGCCGTCAGCGCAAGCGCGGCGCCAGCGAAGATCAGGAAACCTTTGTGGCTGCTGCGAGACCAACCCCAGACCATCAGGCCCCAGACCATCAGGAAGATGAGCGCGAACATTGCCAAGGGCTCGACGGCATCGACGATGTAACCGGCGATGGTTCGTTGCCACTGCGCGCGGTGAAGCGCCTCACCGATCGGCTGCGGAGCCAGCATCGGCGCGCTATGCATGCCGCCGCCGTCTGCGCCGGGAGCGGATCTCGAAAGCATGAATGCCCGGACGGCGAGCACCCCGCGGGTGCCTGCCGCAGCGGAGGGAAGGGCGAATCGCCGCGGTCGCGTGCCGACGACACGCGGAGGTGCGCTCAGCCTACCCGATCCGCCCAACAACTGCCCGTTCCAGTACAGCTCGTAGCCGTCGTCGACAAGCGTCGGCCCAAGGATGTCCCACGCACCGCCGGACGGCACGCTGACTGCGAGCCGGTACCATGCGTACCCGGTGGTACCGGGATGACCGTGCGCCATCCACCCGCCGACGTAGTCGGGCAGACCGACGTCGCCATCGTGGCTACCCGGCGCGGCGGTCAAATCGATCGTCTCCCATTCGTGGTCGTCGGTGCCGGGATCCGCCCAATGCGGGTCGTCGCCGATGTGGAAGCGCCAGGAGCCATTCAACAGCGTCGCCCTGGCGCGCAGCTCCGGTGGATCAGGACGGCCGCCCGTTGCCAGGTCGGCGATCACGAGGACCAGGGTAACAAGCGTCGCCGTGACGATGACGGCGATCAGCCGGCGTTGCGATGATTGCGATGATTGCGATGATTTCGGTTCGGACATATCGGCAACCTCGTGACGTTGAGTCAACGGCTCCCACCCTCGTCATGATAATCCTCGCGGCTTTTGCGACGCTCACTGAGGGGTTTGCTCGCCACCGAGCGTTGTCAATCGCCAATGAGCGGACTTGAAGCCAAGGTCGAGACCCAGGCCAACCCGCAGCAGCGGAAGCCTGAAGAGCCGCAGCGGGACGAAGCGCGCGGCGATCGCGAGAATGGCCCCGGCCTGGCCCTGATGGGCCGCCTGGCGCCACCCGCCGGTGGGGGAGGGCAGGCGGGGCACGCCATCGCCTTGAGCCGCGCCAACGCCCTGCGCCCAGGTCTCGCCGCGCCGTGGATGCTCCACCTCCAGCGCCAGCGGGGCAACCGGCACGTGCAGCGCGTCGTGGCACTGGCCCGCGAGGCGCCCGGGCCGATCGAGGGAATCGAGGGAGAGGTCTCTCCCGATGTGGAGAGAGCCATCGCGGGCGCCCGCGGCGGCGGCCGGGGGCTCGACGGCGCGGTGCGCGGACGCATGGAGTCCGCGTTCGGCACCGACTTCAGCGGTGTCCGGGTGCACACCGGCGCCCAGGCCGACCAGCTCAACCACCAGCTCTCGGCCCGCGCCTTCGCCACCGGCAGCGACATCTTCTTCCGCCACGGCGAGTACAACCCGGGCAGCTCCGCCGGCCGCGAGCTGCTCGCGCACGAGCTGACCCACGTGGTGCAGCAGCAGGGCACGGTGCAGACCTCGCGGCTGACCGTGGGGCCGCCGGGCGACCGCTTCGAGCAGGAGGCCGACGCGGTGGCGCGGGAGGTGATCCGCGGCGAGGCGGTGGCGGTCCAGCCCGGAGGCGCGGGCGTGGCGCGGAGCATCCAGCGCAAAGGCGGGGGGAGCAACTTCACTCCGCTGCGCATCACCGGCGCCACGTTCGAGGAAGCGGCGGCCGCGTTCGCGTCCATCCTGCCGAGCCAGTTCAAGCAGAACGCGAAGATCGCCGTCGTGGTGATCAATGGCGGCAACCTCCGGGTCTACGACCAGGACGGCCAGCCGGTCTCCCAGGCCTTCCGCCTGAAGCGCATCAATGAGGTCGGGGTGGGCGTCTTCGGTCTGGAACCGGGGAGCTCGGACCGCGGGCTGCACGTCGTTGGCTCCCATGCAAACGGCTCGTGGGACCTCTCGGCCGGAACGGCTTCCGGCGACCTCGACATGGCCCGGGACGTGGATCCGCAGGGGGAGTTCAACGCGGCGCTGTCGCAGTTCGGGTACATCTTCTACGTGGTCCCGGCCGTGGAGCCGCTCTCCGAAAAGGACCAGCCGCCGGCGTCTCAGGAGAAGCTGCCGGAGTTCATGAAGATCGATACTGCGAACAAGGCCGATTTCCCGCGCTACCCCTCGGCCGTCGTCCCCCTGACCCCGCAGGTGACCTCCGTCGAATCCATCGGCAAATTCTACTGCAAAGTGGAGAAATATAACCCGCTGGCGGGACCCGTGGGCAACGTCCTGAACATGCTCGAGGAGATCAGATTCCGCTGGGAGGTGCTGAAGCTCGACGCCGGGTTTCTGGTCTCCGGCAAGGAGACGGCCACACGCTGGAAGGGGACCAAAGCCCGCTTCGCGGTCCGGGAACGGCACATCCAGGACGATGAGAAGACGATGCTCGGCGACCATCCCGAGCGCCAGAGCGTTCCAGAGCAGGTCGTCCGCGAGTACATGAAAGAGCAGATGGCGGTTCCACGCCGCATCCTGGCCTACACCGGAGAGGTCGCCCTCTCCATCCTGCACAGCGTGGTCGGCAACGGCGCCGACCCGAACATTGAAGACTTCATCGACTTCAAGTTCGACGAGCCCGGGGACTACTTCGTGCGCTGCATCGCCACCCCGAAGCCGGGGAAGGGGACCCGCGCCTCCTCCGTGGCCGGCGCCATGGTGTCGGTGTTCAACATCCAGGACGTGGCGAAGGAGTCGCTCGCGAGCCCCGCAGATCTCAAGGAGCGGGCCGAAGCCGGGGTCAAGGAGGACGAGGACAAGCTCGACGAGCTGTACCAGAAGCTCGCCGACGCCACAGACCCGGACGAGCAGACCGACCTCGACGGGCAGATCAAGCTCGTCGAGCTGCGGCGGGAACATCACACGGCGCAGGCCAAGGTCACGGGGGATCCCTTCGCGCTGCGCATGACCGATCTGGACTTCGTCCGTGCTCAGCTCGCCTACCTCACCGGACCGGACGCCCCCCGCTACAAGAGCCGGTCGGGTCAGCAGCAGCTTCTGAAGGTGATCGAACGGCTGCGCCAGGAAGAAAAAACGATCGCAGGCGACCTCAAGCGCGTCGACGACAAGCTCGGCGACGAGGTCCACCGCACCGGCGTGATGCCCGCGGTGCTGGTGGACGACACCACGGGCGCGCGCAACGAGCTCACCTTCTCGATCGGCGAGAGGTCCTACATCGCCAGCGACCGCACCGAGGTGGTGATCGCCGACGTCACTTACGAGAAGGGACGGAGGTTCAACGGGCTCGGGTCGGGCCGCGGTGCCCAGGGGCGCGCCGACGCCTGGAACACGGCGATGCGGGACATGCGGCGCAACCTGAACCGTGGCCGCGGCCTGCTCGCCTGGCGGGCGCCCGAGCGGTACGCCGCGCTCTCCACGGAGATCGACAACCCCATGAAGCTCGAGGTGGCGGAGCTCGACCAGCTCAAGGAGACCGTTGACGACGCGGCCAATGCTCTGACTCTGGCGGCTCTGCTCGCCGCTCCGTTCACCGGCGGCGCCACGCTCGGATTGCTGGCGGTGCTGGCGCCGATCCAGGCGGGCAGCAGCCTCTACAACATCGTCAACCGCGCGCTCTACGACGACCTGGAGCTCGACCAGGAAGCGCTCGGCGACCTCGTGAACATTGCCACGTTCGGCCTGGCCAAGGTCGGCACCGCCAGCAAGCTTGCCGGCCGTGGCGTGCGGATCGTGGCCACGAGCAGCCGGATCGCGCTCGGTGTCCTCGAAGGCGGGATGTACGTCGTGATGACGTTCGAAGCCTTCGACCAGTTGATGGCGGAGCATGAAGGAGAAACCCCGGAGGAAGCGCGCGTGCGCAAGCTGCGCGCCATGCTCGAGTTCTTCAAGAATGTGTCCATCGCCGTCGCTTCACGTGCCTTGCCGGGAGCGCACGCGGCGGCCGGAAAACCGGGGAGCCATGAGGCGGGCCACCCCGTCGAGACCGAGGGCACGGTCCGGCGCCCCGTCGAAGCGGAGCCGGTTCCAACCCCCGCGGCCCACCCCCAGACTGCCGCCGGAGAGCATCTGCCGGTGCCGGCCGAGATCCTGAAGGCGGTGCCGAAGGACGTCCAGAGGCATGCGCCGCCGGTGATGCGGGAGGATCTCGCGCCGGGGACCGTCCGTATCGTCTACGAGGTCAACGGCGACCGGGTGATCACCGAGATGCGCATGGAGATCGGCGTCGGCACCGATCCGAGTCTGGTGGAGAAGCACGTTGCCACGGCACGGGACATGGCCCGCTACAAGGGACTGTCCGGCCGCGTGCGGCGGATTTACGAGCAGATCACCAACTGGCTCACGAGGAATCCGCGCGCCGAGCCGGGCAGCCGGGCCTGGGAAGCCGAACGCGAGGTGCGCAAGCTCCAGCGCATCGTCGAGGAGCGGGCCGGCCAGTACGATGCCGCGGCTGCCGGCTCGCCGCCGAACGAAGCGCTGCTCGCGGAGCTGCGCAGGGAGCTCGACCATCTGGAGTCCCAGCTCATCGAGCACGCCCGGGACGTCGACCGTTTCGACGTCGAGGGGCGCGGCTTCGTCGCCGTCGAGGGCCGCGGCCCGGGAGGCGAGCCGACCTTCGGCCCGGAGACCACCCGCCGGGAGGCCTTCCGCAAGCTGGGCGGCTTCGAGGCGCGGCCCGGCCCCGCGGGGACACTGGAGGCGGCGAGCGACCTCCGCCGCTTCGCCGACGTCCTGACCGGTGAGAAGCTGATCGCTTCCCCCGAAGACCTCATCGCGCAGATGCCCGATCCCAAGGGGCTCAGCCTGCGCACGGTGCTCGACCAGACCAAGGCGCCCTGGCTGGACAAGCTGGCGGCGCGGGCCAAGAGCCCCGCCGAAGCGCGGCGGATCGCGGACCTTCTCCCGGAGGCGGACCGCGGCGCCTTCCTCGCCGCCCTGCCGGACGCCGTGAGGCCGGCTGCCCCGGCGGCCCCGGCCGCGACCGGTGAGAGGGCCAAACGGCCCAACATCCGCGACGTCGAGCTGGACGAGCCCGAGCGGCCCTCGCTGGGGCCGGGCCAGGAGTCGGATTGGATCCTCGCGACGAATGCGACCGGTGCCGACGTGTACAAGTCGCTGACCACGATCAGCGCCCTGCCTTCCCATGTGGAAGGGATCGTGGTCCGCGCCCGGCGCGAGGGCAAGAAGGTCACGATCATCACCGGCTACCACGGGTCGGCCGCCGGCCGCACCAGCCCGGAGAAGAAGTTAGCCGTCGACGACGCGAAGTTCTACGGCAAGAAGTATCCCGACGTGGCCGTGATCGACGCCTCGGAGATGACGCACGACGAGAGGTTGGCGCTGATCGACTCGACCTCCGGCATCGTCATCGTGAGCACCTGCTACGGAGCCTGCGCCAAGCCCTCCGCCCGGGTGCGCCCGGCCGGGAGCCCGCCCCTGGCCCTGCCGCCCGGCGAACCGGCCAGAACCCCGACCGTCCCGGCGCCCGCGGAGGCCGCGCCCGCTTCCCCGGCCGCGCCCCCGCCGGCTCCGGCCCCGGCAGCGACCCGCGAGACGGGCAAGCTGCCCCAGATCCGCGACCTCGAGGCGGTGGATGTGCCCCCCCGGCCCTCACTGGGGCCGGGCCAGGAGTCGGATTGGATCGTCGCGACGAATGCGGTCCACGCCGAGGTGTACAAGTCGCTGGACTCGATCAGAAACCTGCCCTCCCATGTGGAAGGGATCGTGGTCCGCGCCCGGCGAGAAGGCAAGAAGGTCACGATCATCACCGGCTACCACGGATCGATCGCCGGCGGCACCCGCCCGGAGAAACAGTTCGCCATCGACGACGCGAAGTTCTACGGCAAGAAGTATCCCGACGTGGACGTGATCGACACCTCGGACATGACGCACGATCAGAGGATGGCGGTGATCGACTCGACCTCCGGCGCCGTCATCGTGAGCACCTGTTACGGCGCCTACGCCGCGCCCTCCTCCCCGGCGCGCCCGGCCGGGACCCTGGCCCTGCCGGGTCGGCCCCGGCCCTTGGCCCTGCCGCCCGGCGAGCCGGTCAAGACACCGCTCCTCCTGGGGCCCGGGGAGGCCGCGCCTCCGACTCCGGCCGCTCCGCCGCCGGCCCCCGTCCCCACGTTCAAGACGCTCGAAGAGATCCTCACGCCGGACAAGACCGGCTTCGTGGACAAGGCCCTGCAGGACGCCTACGCGCGCTACGTGGCCGAGCAAACGAAAGCCGGTAAGCTTGCCGCCAGGACGGAGGAGTGGGTGGTCCTGACCCGCGGCGGAGCGCGCGACCTCCTGGAGAAGCTGCTCGGTCCCGACTACCACTTCGGGACCGGCGGCACCGGCGTCGAGCGCCTCGTCCCGCTGACGGAATTTGCGCAGCCCGTCTCCTACATGCAGGCCCGGGTGGAGGCCGACGTCGCGGCGGTCATCAAACACCCGGCCAAGCTCTGGGAGAGGCTCGGCCGGCTCCAGACGGAGGGGATCACCGGTGGCGAGGTCGGCGCTTCGCTGTTCAGCATCCTCAAGGGCAACGTCGGCGAGATCCTCTCCGGCAAGATCCAGGAGAGTGTCCTGTCCCAGGTGCGCCGGCAGCACCGGGACGCCAAGCTCTACACCGACGTGCAGGCGCGGCTGGTCAAGCCCGACGGCACGCTCTCCGCCCCCGTCCTTTTCACCGACAACGTCATCGCCAGCAAGCGGCGCGGCAACCTCCAACTCCACTCCGTCTTCGAGGTCAAGGCCGGCTCCCACGGCGGCCAGGAGGCCACCACCCAGATCTTCGAATGGATCGAGGGGCACCTCGAGGACGGGCTCGAAATCCGGGTCGGCGGCGAGTGGTACCGGTATGATCCGGCGGCGACCACCGGCAAGCGGGTCGTCGGCCTGGCGCGCGGCGAGCGCCACCTGATCGCGGTGAAGGGCGCCGAGCACCTGGGGCAGGACTCCGAATTCAAGACCGTGCGCGAGGCGACCCGCCACGCCCTGCCGGTGACGGCCGAGGAGATCAATTATCTCACCCGCCTCCTGATCGACCGGTTCATCCCGAAGCACTCGGCGCCGGCCCCGGTGCCGGTTGGCGCGCCCTGAGGGTGCTGGCTCGGCTGAGCGCCCAAGTCCACGACCAAGGGAAGAAGCATCGTCCGGGAGGTGGCGGAGGAATTGGGGAGCGGGGGAGGTGGAGCCTGGAGCGAACCTTGGTTACCGTGGCGTAAACCTTGGTCTGCGTGGCATGAATCTTGGTTTGCGCGGCGTAAACCAAGGTTTACGTGGCATAAATCTTGGTTTACGTGGCATGAACCATGGTTTGCGTGGCGTAAACCTCGGTTTGCGTGGCGTAAACCTCGGTTCGCGTGGCATAAATCTTCGTTTACGTGGCATGAACCATGGTTTACGTGGTGTAAACCTCGGTTTGCGTGGCATGAACCTCGGTTTACGTGGCGTAAACCTTGGTCAGTGTCACGGGAGACCTGACCTACCCCAGGCCATCATCAACTTACCCCAGGCGATCGCCGACTCACCCCAGGCGATCGGCAGCTTCCCGCCTGAGGGGATCGGGGGCCGCCTGACGTTCAGAGCTTCGATGAAGCTCGACGCCCAGGCTCCATCCCCACTCCCGGCCGAGCCGGTGCGGACGCCCCGCACCGCGGAGAATGGGGCCGCTGTCAGCCCTCCCACGGCGGCCAGCCAGATCCTCGGCCTCCAGCAGAGCTACGGCAACCGCCATGTGCAGAGATTGGTCGGCGGCACGACGGCGGACCAGGCCGACTGGAAGAAGTTCTGGGTCACGGTTCCGGCCGGTCCCGGAACGCAGCTCCAGTTCCTGCGCTATGCCGAGGTGCAGATCTTCGGCCGCGTCATCGACCTCTCCTGGGACACGTCGAAGGAGGCCGCGGTCCACGAGCCCTCGAAGCACGTCGGCCAGAGCATCCTTTTCAAGGTGCGGCCCGCGGTGCTCGCTCGCTACGGCGTGGCGCGGCCCACGGGCGCGGAGAAGGCGGCGGCCGACGCGGAGTACCGGGAGCTCGATCTCGATACCAAGGATGCGATCAACGCGGAGACCGACCGCCGGTATTACGAAAGCACGAAAGACGATCCGGACACCAAAATCAAAGCCGGAGAGAAGGGCAAGGCCGTCATCTGGAACAGCCTGCGGGACGAGGTCCTCGGGGACCGCAGGCGGCTCGCGCAGCTTCCGGAGACGGTGCGGGCGCTCGTCGGAGCGGACAACCTGACCCTGGAGCACGCCGAGGTCCTCGCCCAGATCGCCGAGGTGCTGTCGCATCTGTCCGCGGACGAGCTCACGAGATTTTTCGTCGTCCGGCCGAGCGGCGCTGCGCTCTCTCCCGACGACTTTTCCCGGCTGCTCCTGGTGGCCCGGAAGCTCGTGGCTCTCTCTCCCGAGGAGCGCCAGGACTATCTCGAACGGGTCAACGCATCCACCGCGTCGCTCGTCGATCTGGAGCGCGCCATCGACCGCTATGGGCGTTTCCGGGAAGAGCGCGCCCGGCAGTCCGATGAGCACAACGCCGCCGCCAAGCCGCTGCTCGGCTCCGACGACCTCTACACCGCCTATCGCAACTACAAGGCCTGGAAGAAGGTCGTGGAGTCCGCGCCCGAAGAGGACCGGTCCAATGCCTTCCTCGAAAAGATGTGGGAGTGGGAGGACAAGCTCAACGCTGCCCTCGCGCTCAAGGATTTCAAATCCATCGAGGCCTTCGAAGCGGCGCTCACCTCCTACCGCCTCGCCTTCCGCACACAGGCGGTCAACCTGGCCTTCGATGTTCTCGACCGCTACGACCACATGCTCTTCGCGGAGCAGAACAAGCTGGAGCAGGGTGCCGCGGCCGGCATTGCGCAAGGGATCGCCGCGACCCAGGCGCCGGCGCATTACAAGGAATATCGCCGGCAGACGAACATCGCCGCGGCCATCCGCTTCGGGGGGAGCGAGTACGACGACATGGCCTCGATGGAGCCCGCCATCGAAGCCGACATCGCCGCCGACGCGGCCAGGAAAAAAGGCGAGGCGGAGGTGCTGCGAGGGGCAGGCGACCATCCGTTGGTCGCTCAAAACGGCGTCGATCTCGAAAAGCTCGCCGGCCTCGACGCCGCGGGGGTGAATTCCTATCTGAGGGCGGAGATCCGCAAGCGCCAGGCCGAGGTCGCGGCCTCCCGCAAGGAATTCCAGGAAGATCCCGACCGCGTCTTCGGCCCCAAGATGAAGGATCTCGTCGCGGCCACACAGAAGATCCTGAGCGTCGATGCCACGAGCGTGTACGGCCGTTCGATCAACGATTACATTTCCGACGAGGCGAGCAAGCACCTGCTGTCGGAGCTCGCGCTCGGCGCCCTGGCGCTCGCTCTCGCGTTCCTCGTGCCGGGGGGCGGCTGGCTCGCCGCCGCGGCCCTGGTGGCCCAGGCCGGCATCAGCTCCTACCAGGCATATACGGCCTACAAGGAGTACCGGGAGCAGGAGCGCGATTATGAGCTCGGCTTCCTGTCCGAGGAGCCGTCGCTCTTCTGGGTCGGCCTTGCCGTCGCCGGTGCCGCACTCGATCTCGGCGTCACCGCCACCGCTCTCGTCAAGCAGTCCTCGATCGCCCTCAAGGCGCTCAAGGGTCCGCTCCTGGAATTTTCGAAGGACAGCAACCTGGTCAAGCTGGTCGAAAAGGTCGAGGCGGCACAGGGCCTGAACACGAAGTTCAAGGCGGCGCTCGAACGCGAGGCGAAGGCTTCGCTGGCCGCCCGGGAAGCCTGGAAGGATCTGCTCACCACGGCGGGCCGGACCAACATGGTGCTCGGAGCGGTCGATCCCGGCTTCGTCAAACAACTGTTCCGCGCGCTCTATTACTCGATCAAACGGGGCATCAACACGATCACGAAGCTCAGCGCCGATGCCAAATTCCTGGAGATCGCCGGCGACCTCACCCAGCTCACCGGCGCCGAGCGCGCGCAGCTCGAAACCGCCTTCGAAGAGGTCCGGCAGCTCGTCCAGACCGGGACGGCCCGGGGGATGGACGAGAAGTCGCTGCTGGGCTTCGTCGACCGCTGGGCGTTGAACCGCGGCAAGCCCGGCTTCCAGGTCAAGCTCGCCGAGGAGATCAAAGTCTGGAAACCGCTCACTGCGGAGCAGCAGACGGCTCTCGGCGCGCTCGAAGCGCAGAAGGGTGCCGTGGCGACGCTCTACGAGCGCAGGGCCATCGCGCTCGAAGAGCTCGGGGAGCTGCGGGCCTTGTCGAAAGAGAGCCGCGGCCCGAGGCACGTCGAGGAAATCCGGGAGCTGGAGAAGGAAATCCTCTCCTATGACCCGGCGGCTCTCCCGTCGAAGGTGAAGCCGCCCGGAAAGGGCAAGATCTTCGAAGCGGAAAAGAGGCTCGCCGATCTCGAGGCCGAAGCGGCCAAGACCCAGTTGACGCTCTACGACCGCCTGCGTGCCGCGGCGCCGTCCGAATCCGCCAAGGAGAGCGCGCTCAAAGGGTTCATGATCGATGGTCCTCTCAAGACCCGGCCGACGTCGCTCCAGGCCGACCACATCGTCTCGGTCCGGGAGATCGCCGACATGGATGGCTTCGCCGACCTCCCCTGGAAGGAGCAGAAGGCCATCGTCGACCTGAAGGAAAACCTGATCGCGATGGACGGCGCCGCGAACGCATCGAAAGGTGACCGGACGTGGCGGTCCTGGAGCCAGGCCGAAAATTTCTATGACCGGTCCACGATCGAGGCGATGGCGAAACGCGAAGCCGATGTCCGCGCGCTGATCCAGGCCGAGATCAAGAACCGGGCGCTGGGCCAGTCGGGTGGCAGCGCCGCCCGCGCGGCCGGCAGCGCCGGCACCACCGCGGCCGCCGCGAGCGGCAGCATGCGCTACGGGCTCATCGACACCGTTCGTGGTGTGAACGTCCGGCGCGCCATGTCGGGGCGCGAGCTGGCCAAAGTGGCCGCCCCTCTCGGGGAGCCACGGCCTGGACTGCAGGGTTTCCTCGAAGAAGGGCTGTATGCCGTCGATCACAGTCACGCCACCCTCGGCGGTATTCGAATCCTGGAAGCAGAAAAAGTCCTGGGCAAGAAAGGCGACTTGTGGTTCAGCCCGAGCAACGCCCTGGTTCAGCAGTACGCCCACGACTTCGACGGCCTGATCCGCGCCGTGAAGAGCGTGGTCGATTCCTACTGAATTTGTTCGTTCGGGTGTGAGGGGAATCCCTCCCGGCCGTCGTTCACAGCTAGGAACGCTGGAAGAGGGACGGCAAACACCATGATCGACGATCTCGACAAAAGCCTCGAAAATCTGCTCAAACGGGAGCTTCCTCCGGAGCTGGTGGCGCAGATCACGATCAGCTTCGCGACACCCGACGGGCAGTTTCCTCCCGCTTCGGTGACCCTGCCGGCGCTCGACGTGTTCCTGTATGACGTGCGGGAGAACCGCGACCTGCGTGACGGCGAGTGGCGGGTCGAGCGCCAGAACGACGGCACCACGGTGCGCAAGGCGCCGCCGGTGCGGGTCGACTGCTCGTATCTCATCACCGCCTGGCCGAGCGACAGCTCGACGTCGCCGGCGCGCGACGAGCACCGCCTTCTCGGCGAGGTCATGAAGGCGCTGCTGCGCCATTCCATGCTCCCCGCCGAGGTGCTCGAAGGGAGCTTGCAGGGGCAGCAGCCGCCGCTGCCGGCGAGCACGCTGCAGCCGGGCCGCCTGCAAAGCCTGGCGGAGTTCTGGCAGGCCCTCGGCGGCAAGCCGAAGGCGACGCTTTCCTACACCGTGACGATCGGCGTCGAGACGGGCATCAGCACCGCCGCCGGCCCGCCGGTGAGCGAAACGGTTTTCAAGTTTCGGCAGGGGGTCTGAGCGGCGTGGCGCCGCAACGATCCACATCGATCCGCAACGTGATTCTGAGCTGATTCACAAACGAAGGAGATAACGCTCATGCCCCAGTATCTAGCGCCCGGAGTTTATGTCGAGGAGGTCGCCTCCTCGGTCCAGCCGATCGCCGGCGTCGGCACCAGCACCGCGGGCTTCATCGGCCAGGTCAACGACGGCATCGTCATGCCCGCGCAGCCCGGCAAATTCGTCACCGACTCGGGCGGCCACACCACCCCTGTCCTCTATGACGAGGCCGCGGCCGGCGTGCCCCAGCTCATCACGAGCTGGGAGAGCTTCAAGAACAATTTCGGCGACTTCCAGGCCGGCAACCACATCCTGGCCCACGCCGTCTACGGCTACTTCAACAATGGCGGCACGCGCTGCTGGGTGGCGCGCACCAAGGTGCCCACGGTCACGGCGAACACCACGGCGGTGACCGACATCCTCGCCCTCTTCGAAGCGATCGACGAGATCGCTCTCGTGGCGGTGCCGGGCGCCACCGCGGTCGAGATCCAGAACGCGGTGGTCGCCCACTGCGTGAAGATGGGCGACCGCTTCGCCATTCTCGACGGCCAGGCGGCTACCCAGTTCACTGCCCACAACATCCAGGGCGACACCGGCAACAGCAACTACGCCGCCCTCTACTTCCCGCAGATCCAGGTCTTCGATCCGGTCACCAACGACCGCGCCTTCGTGCCGCCGAGCGGCCACATCGCCGGCATCTACGCCCGCGTCGACACCGAGCGCGGCGTGCACAAGGCGCCGGCCAACGAGGTGGTGCGCGGCGCCGTCGGCCTCGAGCACCGCCTGAGCCGCGCCGACCAGGAGGGGCTCAACCCTGCCGGCATCAACGTCATCCGCGACCTGAACGGCAACCTCGTCGTCTGGGGCGCGCGCACGCTGGGCGGCGACGCCAACGGCGAGTGGAAGTACGTCAACATCCGCCGCCTCTTCCTCTTCCTCCGCGAGTCGATCGACGAGGGCACGCAATGGGCGGTGTTCGAGCCCAACGACACGACCCTGTGGGCCAAGATCACGCGCAACGTCACCGCCTTCCTGACCAACGTCTGGCGCTCCGGGGCCCTGTTCGGCAACTCGCCGGCCGAGGCCTTCTATGTGCGCTGCGACGCCAGCACGAACCCGCAAGCTGTGCGCGACCTCGGCCAGGTGGTCACCGAGATCGGCGTCGCCGTGGTGAAGCCCGCCGAGTTCGTCATCTTCCGCATCAGCCAGTGGGCCGGCCCGGGCCAGTAAGCGAGCGCGATCATGGCGACGGCGATCCAGCAGACACCGGGGGTCTACCGGGAAGACGTCTTTCCGGCGCGGCGGGCGGCCTTGCCGACCGGGGTGCCGGCCTTCCTCGGCCGGACCTCCAGCGGGACGGCGGGGCAGCCGGTCCGGCTGACGCGCTTCGGGCAGCTCGCCGAGGCCTTCGGCTCACCACCGGCGGGAGGGTACCTCGCGGCGGCGGTGGAGGGCTTCTTCCTCAACGGCGGCCTCGAATGCCTGGTGGTGCCTCTCGCCGCCGGCACTCCCGAAGAGGCCCTGGCCGGCGGTCTCGCGGCGCTCGCGGCGCGCCAGGATCTCGACCTGGTCTGCGCGCCGGACCTCCACGCCGCCGCCCAGGACCCCGCGCAAGCCCTGCGCATGCAGTCCGCGATCCTCGCGCACTGCCGGGCGCAGGGCGACCGCTTCGCGCTGCTCGACGCCGCGCCGGAGGCCGGGCTCAGCGCGGTCCTCGACCAGCGCAACAGCCTGGGAGAGGGCGGCGCGAACGGTGCGAACGGGGCGCTCTACCACCCCTGGCTGCTTCGCCAGGGGGCGCCGCGGCTGATTCCGCCCTGTGGCCACGTCGCCGGAGTGGTGGCGCGCTGCGACCAGCGCACCGGCGTGCACAAGGCGCCGGCCAACGAGGAGGTGCTCGGGGTCGTCGACCTCGCGGTGAATCTGACCGACGCCGGCCAGGCCCTGCTCAACCCGGCCGGCATCAACGCCCTGCGCGCTTTCCCCGGCCGCGGTATCCGGATCTGGGGAGCGCGCACCCTGTCGCTCGACGCGGCATGGACCTACATCAACGTGCGGCGGCTGGTCCTCACCGCCGCGCGCTGGATCGAGCTGAATCTCGCCGACGTCGCCTTCGAGCCGCACGACACGCGGCTGTGGAACCGCATCACCCGCGAGATCACGACGTATCTCAACGGGCTGTTCCGGGCCGGCGCCCTGCAGGGCCGGACCGCGGCGGAGGCCTTCTACGTCAAGTGCGACGGCGAGACCAACCCCCCCGAGGTGCGCGAGACGGGCCGCGTCGTCACCCTCATCGGACTGGCGCCCGCGGTGCCGAATGAATTCGTCGTCGTTCGTATCGTCCACGGCGCCGGCGAGCTAGAGACAGACCCATCCCAGAGATAAAAACATTTTTCAAGGAGAGTCGACCATGGCGACCGGAGATCGCAGAGACCCGTTTCGTTCGTTCAATTTCAGGGTGGAGCTCGACGGCATCACCCGCGCCGGATTCCGTGAGTGCTCGGGCCTCGACGCGAGCCAGGATCCGATCGAGTACCGCGAAGGCACAGAGGGGCTGACCGCGCGCAAGCTGCCCGGCCTCAACAAATACTCCAACATCTCCCTGAAGTGGGGGATGACCGACGACGCCGAGCTGTGGGACTGGCGCAAGAAAGCGATCGCCGGCAAGGTGGAGCGCAAGAACGGCTCGATCGTTCTGCTCAGCGAGACCGGCGAGGAGAAGCTGCGCTGGAACTTCCGCGAGGCCTGGCCCACCAAGTGGACCGGTCCGACCTTCAACGCCACCGGCAACGAGGTGGCGATCGAGACGCTCGAAATCACTCACGAAGGCCTTGAGCTGCAAGAGTAAGCCATGAGCCTGCAGACCGAATTTCCCTTCACGCTGCCCCGCGGTTTTCTCGATGCCGAGGGAAACCTGCATCGCGACGGGGTCATGCGGCTGGCCACGGCCTACGACGAGATCGCGCCGATGAAGGACCCGCGGGTGCAGGCCAACCCAGGCTATCTGGTGGTCATCCTGCTCTCGCGGGTGGTCACCCGGCTGGGGACGCTGTCCCCCCTGAACCCGAAGATGATCGAAGGTCTGTTCGCCGGCGATCTGTCGTATCTCCAGGACCTCTACCGGCGCATCAACGAGCACGGCCACAACCGCGTCGCGGTCGCGTGCCCGCACTGCGAGGGGAATTTCGAGGTGGAGATCGACAGCCTGGGGGAATGATGGGCTACCCCTCGGAGCGGTTGTTCGAGGAGGTAGCCTACCTCGCGTACTACTTCCACTGGCCCTACGACGAGATCCTGCGCCTCGAGCACCGGGAGCGCCGGCGCTGGGCGGCGGAGGTGGCGCGGATCAACCGGCGCCTCAACGAGCCGCAATGAACGTGGGAAGGAAACCGATATGGCGACACTTGGGCTCAACGCGGTGGCAACGTTCGCCGCCAATCTGCTGGGGGTCCGCAACGACCCCTATGCATCCTTTAATTTCCTCGTCGAGATCGAGGGTCTGATCACCGGTGGCTTCACTGAGGTCAGCGGCCTTCAGGTCGAGACGGTCGTCCAGGATTACCAGGAGGGCGGGCAGAACGAGTACGTCCACAAGCTGCCCGGCCCGGCCCGGTACCCCTCCAACCTGACCCTGAAGCGGGGCCTGACCGACATCGAAACGTTTTGGAGCTGGCACCAGGACGTGATCGCCGGGAAGATCGAGCGCAAGAACGGCACGATCTACCTGCTCGATCGCGAGGGGCTGCCGGCCATGTGGTGGGACTTCAAGCAGGCCTATCCGGTCAAGTGGAGCGGACCGGAGCTGCGCGCGGAGAACGGCGCGGTGGCTGTCGAGACCGTCGAGCTGGTGCACCGTGGCATCGCGAAGCCGGCGCGCAGCTCCAATCTCTCCGCCCTGCGCGGCGGTCTGAGCGCCGCGCTCGACATTTCCGCCGGTTTCTCGATCGGCTAGGAGCCTTGCCATGGCAGACTCGACAGACACCGGCCCGGGGGATCTGGGGGAGCGCCTGGTGCGCCGCGCCACGGCTCCCGGCGTGATCGGAAATGACATTGCCGCCCGGATCCAGCGGCGCGGCCTCGGCGGCGGAGACGGCCTCGCCACCGAGATTCAGCGCCGCTGGTCCCCGGCGGGGTCTTCCGGCGCCTGGGACGCGGGGCCGGGATTGGCGCATCCCGCCGGCTTCGGCGCGGCGGCTGGCTCGATGGGCGGCGCGGCGGGCGGCGTGGCGGGGGTGCCGGTGGCGCGGACGGTCGGCGCGCCGGCGGCCGGCCCGGCCGCCCAGGCTTTGCCGGGCGGCGGCGGGGGAGTGGTCCGGCGCAGCGTTGCCGGCTCGCCGTCCTCTGCGCTTTCCTCTCCGCCTTCCTCTTCGGTGCCCTCGGCGCTGCCGGTGGCTTCGGGGCGGCCCCTCACCCCCGCCCCCTCTCCCATCCCCTCCCGCCCGCCGGGAGAGGGGGGACAGGAGCCGCTGGTGCAGCGGGTTGCGGCTCCTCCTTCCCTGCCTTCCGGAGCGGAAATGGGGCCGGCGATCGTCCGCCGCGCGGCTGCTCCTCCTGGGGCCGGTCGCCAAGCGATCGACAGCTCCCTTTCGCCGGCGATGCCGCTGCAGCGGGCGGCCGAGCCCGCGGCCGGAGCCGCCGTGGCGCCGCGGAGCGCCCCGTCCAGTGTGGAGATGGGGCCGGCGATCGTCCACAGCGCGGCCGGCCGTGGCTCGGTGCGGCGCGCGAGCCTGGCACCTGTGGGCTCTGCTCTCCCGTTGCCCCTCTCGCAGCCCGCGCAGGCGCCGCAAGCTCCTGGGTCCGGCGCACCGGTACAACGGGCCTCGATCAGTCAAATCAGCCCGATCAGCCCGATCAGCCCGATCAGTCCGATCGGTCCGATCTCTTCAGCCGCTCCAGCCGCTCCGCCGCTGGTGCAAGCGCGGCGGGCCGTGGTTGCCAGTCCACTGCCGGCCTCGGCGGCCCCGGCGGCCGTGCGGCGCGCGCCGTCGGCAGCACCGGCGGCACCGTCGGCCGCGGGAAGCAGCCCGGCCTCCGCGGCAGGGCTCGCCCTGCCGCTAGCGCGATCGGCGCAGCCGGGAACGCGAGGGGATCGCGCACCGGGTGACGTTCAGATCCAGAGACAGCCGGCCGCGCCAGCCACGGATACGCCCGGCGGCGCGACGGCGGCGGCCACCGCGGAGATTTCTTCTTCTCCTGCTGCTCCGGCCGGCAGCTTCGATCTCGAGAACGTGGTGGAGAGCGTGATGCGCCGGTTGACACGGTCCCTGGCCGTGGAGAGCGAGCGCCATGGAGGACGGCGATGGCCCTAGAGAAGCTCAAGATCTTCACCGAAATCCGGCCGGATACCTACAGCGCCACCGGTTTCGAGGTGCTGTTCAATCCCGCCGAGCTCAAGCTCGACAAGAGCGCCAACTGGTCGAAGGTGCCGACGGCGGGGCGTGACACTGCGCGTTCGACCTTCACCCACGGCGAGCCGTACAGCCTCGCCGTCGAGCTCTTCTTCGACACCTACGAGAAGGGGGAGGACGTCCGCCAATACACCGGCGAGATCGTCAAGCTCGCGACGGTCCAGGGCGAGCTGCACCGGCCGCCCCGGTGCAAGCTGTTCTGGGGCAACAACCACTTCGAAGACCTGCAATGGGCGCTCCAGAGCGTGAGCCAGCGCTTCACCCTGTTCCTGCCCGACGGCAATCCGGCCCGCGCCAATCTCGGCTGCTCTTTCCAGGAGTGGCGTTCCCCCCAGGAAGAGGCGCGCAAGGTCAAGCGCAGCTCGCCCGACGTGGCCAAGGCCCGCGTGGTCAAGCGCGGCGAGACCCTCTCCTCGATCGCCGCCGAGGAGTACAACGACCCCGCGCTCTGGCGGCCGATCGCCGAGCTCAACGGAATTCACAACCCGCGCCGGGTCGACCCCGGCCAGGTGCTGGCCATCCCGCCCCTGAAGCCGGGGAGGAGGGGCTGAGCCATGCCGGCGCCAAGTGTCGAGGGCGGTGCCGAGGGCCTGGCTCCCGAGGTCCGCATCCGGGTGGACGGCCAGGACGTCCCGCTCGAAGCCGAAGCCGACCTGATCGAGGTCGCCGTGCTCCAGGACGTCGCGGCTCCCGGCATGTTCGCAATCCGCCTGATGAACTGGGACCTCGACAAGCTCCAATTCACCTGGTCCGACGATCCGCTCTTTTCCGAAGGGGCCGAGGTCGAGATCCTCATGGGCTACGCGGGCGAGCTCGCGACCGTGTTCACCGGCGAGGTCACCGGCCTCGAGCCCGAGCTCCGCGCCGGCGAGACGCCGGCGGTCACCGTCCGCGGCTACGACCGCGCGCATCGCCTCCTGCGCGGCCGGAAGACCCGTTCCTTCACCGAGGTCAAGGACAGCGACATCGCCGCCCAGGTCGCCCAGGAGGCGGGCCTCACGCCCGAGGCCGAGGACACCGGGGTGGCCCTGAAGTACGTGCTCCAACACCACCAGACCGATCTCGAATTTCTCCAGGCGCGCGCCCGCCGCATTGGCTACGAAATCTGGGTCGAGGGCAAAACTCTCAGGTTTCGCCCGCCCCCGAGCGATGAATCCGAGGTGCTGACCCTGGGCCTGGAAGAGGACCTCCTGGAATTCTTCCCGCGCCTCTCGACCGTCGGGCTCGCCAGCGAGGTCGAGGTGCGCGGCTGGAGCCCCGAGGACAAGGAAGCCGTCGTCGGCAAGGCCTCGGCGGCCGACGCCGGCTCGACCATGGGCGGAACGACCGGCGGCCTCGACGCCGCGGCGAAGGCGTTCGATGCCGGGGACGCCGCGGTGGCCGTCTCCGTGGACTGCCCCGTCAGCCAGGGAGAAGCCGATCAGATCGCCCGCGGAAGGCTGAGGGAAATGGCGCTCTCCTACGTTACTGGAGAAGGCGTGGCGGTCGGCCGGAGCGATCTCAAGGCCGGCACCGTGGTGAAGATCGAAGGATGCGGCCAACGCTTCAGCGGCCTCTACTATCTCGCCTCCGTCCGTCACAGCTATACGCCGAAGCGCGGGTATCGCACTGCTTTCACCGTCCGGAGGAACGCCACGTGATCGATATGGGCCTGTACCAGGAATTTGCCGGCGGCTGTTCATCCGGCGGCAAGGCGACCGATCTGATTTACGGAGTGGTGATCGGCATCGTCACCAATAATGAGGATCCCGACGGCCTCGGCCGGATCAAGTTTCGCTTCCCCTGGCTGTCCGAGGAGCACGAGAGCCATTGGGCCCGCATCGCCGCTCCGATGGCCGGCGACGACCGCGGTTTCTACGCCCTGCCCCGGCCGGGGGACGAGGTGCTCGTCGCCTTCGAGCACGGGAGCGTCGAGCACCCCTACGTGCTGGGCGCGCTCTGGAACGGCAAGGACAAACCGCCGGCCGACGACGGCAAAAACGTCCGGGTCTTCAAGTCGAAGAGCGGACACGTCGTCCGGCTCGACGACACCGACGGTGCCGAAAAGATCGAGATCGTGGACGGCAAGGGCACCGAGCGCCTCGTCTTCGACACTGCCGCGAAGACGATCACCCTGACCGCCGACAAGAACGTGGTGATCGAATCGAAAAGCGGCATGGTCCAGATCATCGGCCAGAAAGGCGTCGAGATCACCGCGCCCGGCGGGAAGGGCACGCTCGAAACCCAGGGCGAGCTGAACGTCTCGTCGACCGGTGGCAACGTCAACGTCAAGGGCAATCTGATCAATCTGAACTGAGCTGAGGGATCGATGCCATGGGAATGCCGGCCGCCAAAGAGGGAGATCAGATCGTGGCACTCGATACGCACATCGTGATCCTGCCGCCGCCTGCGCCGCCGCAGGCTCTGCCCCATCCGTTCGCGGGCAAGCTCAACGGCGGCCTGTCGAGCAACGTGAAGATCATGGGCAAGCCCGCGGCCACGGTCGGCAGCACCGCCGACAACAGCCCGGCGCACGTCCCCACGACGCCCGGGACCGCGTTTCAAAAACCGCCCGCGAACCTGGGCACGGTCAAGATGGGCAGCGCGACCGTGAAGATCAACAACAAGGCCGCGGCGCGCAACGGCGACACGGCCGAGACCTGCAACGATCCGGCGGACCTTCCGGTCGGCACCGTCACCGTGACGGGCCTCGGCACGGTTCTGATCGGTTGACGGAGAGACAAGAGATGAGCGCCAGCTTTCTCGGCATCGGATGGAAGCTCCCGGTCTCCCTGGAGGACGGCCGGATCGACATGGCGGAATCCGAGGAGAGCATCCGCGAGGCGATCTGGATCGTCCTCGCCACGGCCCGCGGCGAGCGCAAGATGCGGCCGGATTTCGGCTGTGGCATCCACGACCTGGTGTTCGCGGTACACAGCGGCGAGACGCTGGGGCGCGTGGCCTCCGAGGTGCGCCAGGCGCTCATCCTCTGGGAGCCGCGCATCGACCTGCTCGACGTCTCCGCCGCCATCGACGAGGCCGTGCCCACCCGGCTCCTGATCCAGATCGAATATCAGGTGCGCGCCACCAACAACCGTTTCAACCTGGTCTACCCCTTCTACGTGGAGTGACACGACGATGCCCCGTGTTGAAGCGCCCCTGATCGACGGGCGGACATACAGTGACCTCGTCGCCGAGGTCGAGGACCTGATGCAGGCGTACACGGTCGGCCTGGTCGAGCCGGCCGCGGAGCTGCTGGCCGGCGAGATCCTCGCCCAGGACATCACCGACCCGTCCAGCCATAAGACCTTCCCGGCCGGGACGCTGATCACGCCGGACATGGCGCAGCAGATCGCCGCCATTCCGAACGGCGGCTCGATCCGGACCCAGGGCTGGCGCCGGCCCGCTCCCGGCGAGGAGGACGCGGGCTGGGCTCTCGCCCGCATCTTCGGCCGCATGGCGGAGCTCGTCGTCACCCGCATGAACCGGCTGCCGGACCGCAACCTCCTGGCCTTCCTCGACCTCATCGGCACGCGGCTCAACCCGCCGCAGCCGGCGCGGGTGCCGCTCACCTTCCGGCTCGCCGCCGGCAGCCCGGTCGACGCCCTGGTTCCCGCCGGCACGCAGGCTTCCGCCCTGCCGCGCGAAGGCGAGACCGAGCCGGCGCTGTTCGAAACCGAGCGCGACCTGCTGGTGACCCGGTCGCAGCTCGTCGCCGTCTACAGCCGCGAGCCCGGCCGCGACCTCTGGGCCGACCATCTCGGCGAGAGTGGCGAGGGAACCTTCTCACCGTTCCGCGGCGACCCCGAACGGCCGATCGAGCACCGGCTGCATCTGGCCGAGCCCACGCTCTTCGCCCTGCCCGAGGCGAAGACCCTCGACCTGCTGATCGGCCCGGCGGACGCGGACCATCCATGGCTCCCGGCCCTGAGCTGGAGCTTCTGGGACGGACTGACCCGGCAGCCGGTCACGCCGGCCTCGATCACTCTCCAGTCCAACACCTGGCGGGTGCGGTTCGCGAACCTGCCCGGCATCGTCCCCAGTGCGGTGAACGGGGTCCAGGGCCCCTGGCTGCGCGGCCGGCTGGAGACCGGTCTGCCGCAGGGAGAGCACGGCGAGGTGGCAGTGGTGGGGCAGGAGCGGGAGATGCGGCGGCGGGGTGTCCAGCCCGCGGCGGGCTTCGTGCAGACCTCCGGCGTCTTCGCGCCGGTGGATTTCGACGCACCGTTCTCTCCCTTCGGCACGGCGGCGCCCGCCGCGATCTTCTATCTCGCGCCCGGCGCGGACTTCATCAAACCGAAGTCGCGGATCGAGATCGACGTCGCGCTCGACTCGCTGCATCCGCCCGCCTCCACCAGCGCCCTGGCCGTGACCTGGGAGTACAGCAGCGGCGGCACCTGGAAGGCGCTGCCCGGCGCCACCTTCGTCCCGGCGACGGCGAGCCGCCTGCTGACCGATGGCGCGGTGAGCTTCGACCGTCCCGACGACTGGACCCAGGACCCGGTGAACGGGGTGAGCGCGTACTGGCTGCGGGCGCGGGTCACGGCGGGCAGCTACGGCGTCGCTCCGGGCTACCAGGCGCCGCGCGTGCAGAGCCTGACCGCCGGCGACGACTGGCGGCTGCCGCGCATCGACTCGGTGCAGGTCGCGGTCGAGATCGACCGCCGGGCGGCCAGCCTGCAGCAGGTTCCGGAGCGCGGCTTCGCCAACCAGACCCTGCTCGACCTGAGCAAGGACTTCCTCCCCTTCGGCGACAAGCCCAAGGCCGGCGACGCCTTCTACTTCGCGAGCGAGGAGGCCTTCTCGAAGGCCCTCGCCACGCTCGAGCTGAACGTCCTGATGACCGATCCGGCGACGGCGCCGCTGCCCGACTCGACCACCGTCATGCTCACCTGGGAGTTCTGGGACGGCCGCGCCTGGCAGTTGCTCGGCAACAGCGGCCCGGGCGCCACGACCGCCGACAAAGCGAGCAACACCCCGGGGTTCAACGATGAGACCCAGGGCCTCAAGGGCTCGGGCGTGGTGCGCTTCACCGTGCCCGCGCCGAGCCTCCGGGTCGCGCCGGGCGAGGTCAACGGCGAGACGCGCCGCTGGGTGCGGGCGCGGCTCGCCAAGGGGAGCTACGGCTCCGCGTCCACGGCGTTCAAGCCGCCGTCGCTCGCCGCGCTCCGGCTCGGCTACCGCTTTGCCTCGGTGGGCTCGGTTTCCCCGCTCGTGCTGACCGAAAACGATGCGGTCTTTGCCGACGTCTCCCTGCCGGCCGCGGGCGCCGGCGACTTCACGCCGTTCGTCCCCGCGGCCGACCACCGGCCGACGCTCTATCTCGGCTTCGAGCGGCCCGGCGACGCGGTCGGTTTCGCCAACCGCGCGACGTCGCTCTTCTTCCAGGTCTCGGAAGCGCTCTTCGACCCCGGCGTCGAGCAGCGGGCGGTGACGGAGGAGGCGTCGGTCGTCTGGGAGTACTGGAACGGCGAGACCTGGGAGCGGCTCGGCACCCAGGACGAGACCCGCGGTCTCACCCGCCGCGGCCTGCTCACCTTCATCGGCCCCGCGGACTTCCGGTCCTCGAGCGAGCTCGGCCGCACCGCCTTCTGGCTGCGCGGGCGCTGGGACCGGGGCGAATACGCGGTCGAGCCGCAGCTCACGCAGGTGCTCGCCAACACCACCTGGGGCGTGCACGCCCGCACGGTCTTCGACGAGGTCCTGGGCTCCAGCCGCGGCGACCGCGAGCAGGTCTTCCGCACCCTGCGGACGCCCGTGCTCGACGGCCAGACGCTGGAGATCGTCGAGCCGGAGGTGCCGTCGAGCGCCGATCTCGCGGACCTCGCGGTGGAGGAGGGAGACGACACCGTCACCGTAGTCCGCGCCGCCGCCGGCCAGCTCGCCGAGGTGCGGGTGCGCTGGCACGAGGTCCCCGACTTCCACAGCTCCGGACCGCGCAGCCGCCACTACGTCCTCGACCATGGCACCGGCGAGGTCCGCTTCGGCGACGGCCTCCGCGGCCTGGTGCCGCCGCCCGGTCGCAACAACGTCCGCATGGCCCGGTACCAGGCCGGCGGCGGCCTCGCGGGCAACCGCCCGCCGGGCAGCATCACGCAGCTCAAGGGCACGGTGCCCTACGTCGGCGGCGTCGTCCAATCCATCGCCGCCGAGGGGGGAGCGCCCGAGGAGTCGCTGGACGCGGTCCGCGCCCGCGGCCCCAAGGCGCTGCGCCATCGCAACCGGGCGACCGCGGCCGCGGACTACGAGGACCTGGCCTTCGAAGCCTCGCCCCAGGTGGCGCGCGCCCGCGCCCTGCCGGCGCGGCGGGAGGCCGACGCCGGCCGGGTCGGTCTGATCATCGTCCCAGGCGTTCCGGTCGCCCCTGCCGTTACGGCGGACAAGCCGGTCCCCAGCCTCGAGCTGCTGTCGCGGGTCAGCACCTACATCGCGGCGCGCCTCAGCCCCGTGGTCGACTTCTGGGTCGTCGGCCCCGACTGGCTCCAGGTGGACGTGCAAGCCGAGGTCGTGCCGCGCGAGCTCGAAGCCGTGACCGACGTCCACACCGCGGTGCTCGGGCGCCTGCGCGCCTTCCTGCACCCGCTCACCGGCGGTCCGGACGGGGAGGGCTGGGACTTCGGGCGCAAGCCGCACCGCTCCGACCTCTACGCCCTGATCGAAGACACGCCGGGCGTCGACCATGTGAGCCGTCTTGAGGTGACCGAGACGCCGCGCGAAGGCGGAGCGCGCGCCGGACGGTTCCTCGTCTTCTCCGGCAACCATGACATCGCCCTCTCCGGCAACACCGACGACGCCACTTCTGGGAGCCTGGCATGAGCATCCCGCAGCCCACCCTGGACGACCGCAGCTACGCCGGCCTCCTCGACGAGGCCCGGACGCTGATCCCCAGCCTCGCGCCGCAGTGGACGAACCACAATCCGTCCGATCCCGGCATCACTCTGGTCGAGCTCTTCGCCTGGCTGACCGAGATGCTGATCTACCGCGTCAACCGGCTGCCCGAGCAGAACACCCGTGCCTGCCTGCAACTCCTGAACGGCCCGCAATGGACGCCGGGGGAGGATCTGGAGGAGGACATCCGTACCACCGTGCTCGGCCTGCGGGAGCGCTCCCGGGCGGTGACCGCGGAGGACCACGAGGCGCTGGCGCTCGCCGCCGATCCCCGCGTGGCGCGGGCCCGCTGCGTGCCGCAGCGCAAGCTCGACGAGCTCGACGAAGCGCAACGGCGGATTCCCCGCGAAGGCTGCGTCAGCGTGGTCGTGGTTCCCGCGCCGTCCGTCTCCGGCGCCGTCGACCCCGCCTCGCTGCCGCGCGCGCCGCAGCCGAGCGCCGGCCTGCTCACCGCGGTCCGCAACGGCCTCGCGCCGCGGCGCCTGGTGACCGTGCGGCAGTTCGTGGTCCCGCCGGTCTACGTGCCCGTCCACGCCGAGATCCTGGTGGCCACCCGGCCGGACGTGGCGGTCGTGCCGCTGCGCACCCGGCTGAAGGACGCGGTCGAGGGTCATCTCGACGCCCTGACCGGCGGCGCGGACGGTTCCGGCGGCATCGGAGGCACCGGCTGGCCGTTCGGCCGCGATGTCTACGCCTCGGAGATCTACCGCCTGCTCGAAAAGGTGCCGGGAGTGGAGTACGTCTCCGACCTCACCCTGTCCAGCAAGCTCGCGGCGGACGATCCGCGCTTCGTCGCGGGCGACGAGCTGTGGCACGAGAGCGGAGACCAGATCGGCATCGGCCTCGCGGCCCATCATCTGCCCTGGGCGCAGGTCGATCCCGCCAAGATCCTGATCGGCTCCGCGTTCCTGGAAGTCCGCGTCCACGTCGCGGCCCAGGCCGCGACGAGCATCGATCCGGCCGTGGCCCGGCGCGTGGCGAAGAGCACGGTCAAGGGTCTGTTCCATTGGACCGCCGGGGCTCCGGCGGACACCGAGGTCACCGCCGCCGCGATCGAGACCGCGCTCGTGAACCTGCCCGAGATCGCGGACACACCGCGGCCGGTCGTCACCCTCCAGACCGACTCGGCCCGCCTGTCCGGCACCGGCAGCGGCACCAGCGTGCACTTCGAAGCCGGAGAGATGGCGGACCTGACCGTCACCGTCGAGATCTGACGAGACGAGACCGATCCAGCATCGAGATCCAGCAGGGGAACCATCACATGATCGACGAAACGATTCTCAGCCGCTACCTGGACGACCTGCCGGCGATCTTCCGCCAGCCGGCCGCCGGAGCTCATCCCGACTTCCTGGGACGCCTCCTGCTCGCTTTCGAGCACGTGCTGACCGGAGTGGGCGATCCGCTGCAGCCGGGCCTGGAAGAGATCCTGGACGGGATTATCGGCGGTGATGGCGGCAGCGGCGCCAACGGCAATGTCGTGCTGGCCGGGGCGCATCGCTATTTCATCCCCGGGCCGGAGGCGCCGGATCTGGAGCGCGCGCCGGCCGAGTTCCTGGAATGGTTGTCGAGCTGGGTGGCGCTGACCCTGCGCGAGGACTGGCTGGAGGTGGAGAGCCGGCGCATCCTGGCCGAGATCGTCCCCTCCTACCGCCGCCGCGGCACCCCCGACGGCCTCAAGCAGATCCTGGCGGCCTTCACCGGCGTCCAGCCCTCCACGATCACGATCGTCGAGGCGGACGAGCATGGGGGCGACTGGCCGCCGCACTACTTCCAGGTGCGCGTCAAGGTCCCGAGCTTCCTCGACCTCGCGCGCTGGCGTTCCGTCCTCGAGCCGATCATCGACCTGGAAAAGCCGGCTCACACCTATTACGACCTTCAACTCAGCCCGTCGGCCACCATGCAGGTCGGCGTGACCTCCACGATCGGCAAGGACACCCTTCTGGGTGTCCCCTCCGGGGTGGCCTAGGAGACCAAAATGCCAGACGTCATCAAACGGCTCAAGTATTACAACGGCCAGTTTCTGCAGGAACCGGACTTCACGGCCGAGCAGGAATACCATCTCGACCGCCAGCGCCGGCACAACCGGCAGCTCCACGTGCCCGGCATCGCCGACGGGCTGGCCGTCACCGTCGGCACGACCTCGGTGTCGGTCGCGCCGGGCACGGCGATCGACGGCCAGGGCCGGCAGATCGTGCTCGACACGGCGCGCACCGTCGGCTTCGCCAGCTCGCTCAACGGCCAGTCGGCCCTGGTGGTGATCTCGTACGCCGAGGAGGCGTCCGACGACGCCACGGTGGGGGATGCGGGAAAGACCCGCTGGAAGGAGGCACCGCTGGTCGAGGCGATCCTCGAGAACGGCGCGCCGCCGCCGACCGACCGCATCCCGCTCGCCCGGCTGCAGATCTCCTCGACCGGCACGGTCGCCCAGCAGGACATGACCGTCCGCGCCCCGGCCGGCGCCCGGCTCCGCCCGGAAGAGGTGCTCGAGCGCCTCCGCCTGTCGCGGCAGGGAGTCTCGTCGTCGCAATGGCCGGTGCTCAGCTCGGGAGCCGCGAACCAGGCCGACTTGGCGGGCTCTCTCAACGTGACCGGCAACATCCTCCTCAGCGGCAACGTCGTCGTGACCGGAAACGTCGACGGCCGGGACGTGTCGGCGGACGGCGCCCTCAACGACACCCATCGGGGGCGCACGGACAATCCGCACAGCGTGACGGCGGCACAGGTCGGAGCGCTCGCCAGCATCGCCGGAGTCGCGAACCCGGGCGGCAACGTCGCCCTCGCCGGCGCGACCGGTATCTCAATCTCCACCAACACGACGACCAAAACGGTCACCGTGACCGGCGGAGCTCCGACCTCGATCGACGGGGTTTCGAATCCGGGTGGAAACATCGACTTCGTCGGCCAGGGTGGAATCCTCATCACGCCGGACAACACCGGCAAGCTGATCGCATTCAACACCGACCTGACCCAGTCCGGCACATACATGCGGCGGTCTATGGCCTCAGCTTCCTTCACCCAGAGCGATGCCGATGGTGCGACCCGGACCATCAATGTCGGCTTCCGGCCGAAATTCATCTGGATGGAGGGGGCCACCTACGCGTACATCACCGGCACATACGGCGGAGCCATCAGCGGTCTTTGCCGGTGCGACGATGGAGGGAGCTTTTCCGCAGCCGGCCAGGGACCGGTCATCTCTCGCTATGCGTCCGCCCCCTACACCTACCTGTACCATTACCTCTACACCGGGGCCAATATTATCAGCTATATCTATTACTATGACGCCAACCCGAGCCCCAACTCCTATGTGTACATGTACATCTACATGGACTCCGTTTCATCCAACGGCTTTACGGTGAGATTGAATAAGAACAGCTTCAGCGGGTATAACGTACCCACCTTCTCCGTAGACATGATGTTCAGCGTGCTTGGCTGAGCCGCTACCAGGCTGCTCGTGCTTTCTCAGGAGGTTCGCGATGTGGGTCATCTTTCGGAAATCTGACAACGAAGTGGTCGGCGTGAGCGCCGACTCCGAAATCGATCTTGCCAAGGATGTGGCCTTGCAGGAGGTCGTCCGTGGTCTGGTCGGCAGCACGAATCCCAACGATTACGACGCGTTCCAGGTCAAGGGCCACGACAACGTGTCCCAGGTCAAAGCGCGGCTTTTTCAACCCCAGGGCCGGGCCAAGGTCCAGACGGCAAAAGGCGGCACAAACCTCGAAGTGGCGCAGGATGCGTCCGAGAGCGGGAAGATCCTGGTCACCACCAACGCCACGCAGCTTCATCCGGTGGACCAGGTGCCGCTGATCCCCGGTGACGGCACGTCGTTTCTCGTCGTCACCTTGCAGAAGGTGAGCGAGCAGGTCAACCAGCAGGGAAACCAGCAGGGAAACCAGGGAAAGCAGACAGCCTTTGCCGCTGCCGGTGGCACCGACACCAAGTCCGACACCAAGAGCACCGACGTGATCTGGCTGCGCACGAGCCACGGCTTCCTGCGCGAGGACAAGGACTCGAGTCCCCAGGAAATCCGGTCGTTGACTCTGGCGGACGGCACCGGCAGGTTCCGGTTCTACTCAGAGAAGGCCAAGCGGCTCGCGACCATTGAGATGCTTCCGGAAAACCGCCAGCTCCAGGCAGGCGGGCTCCGGGTCGAGCTCATCTGATCCGTAAACCCAATCCCGCCACCGAAGGCGGAAGGAGCACAGCAACACCATGAGTCTACTCGCAGTGAGCATTCCAGATGGAACCCCCACCATATTGGTCGACGCCGACGGAGCAAACCGGCAGTCCGGCGTCCTCAACCTGGCAGTCCCCTTCGATCCCGCCAACCTCGGCGCCCGATACGGCGGCGGCACATGGCATGGCGATCATCCACGCCCCCTGTGTGGCAATGAGCTCCTCGGAGCGGCCGGCTCGGCCTTCCTTTTCGCCGCGGAACGCGGAATCGACCCTCCCGCCGGCTCCTGGCGGTGGGAGCAGGGCGATGACTCCTCGGGGCTCACGCCGAGCGTCCTGTGGGATGTTGCCTTCGTTGCCGGTGACGATCTCCTGACCTGGTTCGAGAAGCGGAAAGAAGAGATGGCCGCCGCCGGCTGGACCGCGCCCGGAGCGCCGCCCAAGCCCGGCCGTGCGGTTCCCCTGGAGACCTTCTACCGGACCCGTTGGTGGGTCCAGCCGCAATATCAGGGGCTCACCGTGGCGCAGGCGGTCAATCTCTTCGCCGGACGGATGCGCGAGATCGTCACAGCGCCCGGCTACTCCGAGATGGACGCGGCGGGCGGCGGCGCCGACTTCTTCACCCTGCCCACCACCTGGGTGCTCGCGAACCTCGCCGCCCTCACCGCGATCGAAGGCGCCGGTGCGCCCGCGGCAGGGCTCGTGCCGCCCCCGGTCACAGCACCGGCGCCGATCTCCCAGGACCACACTCTGACCCCCGCCGATGTGGACGCGATCGCCGCCCGCCTCGCCTTGCTGTTGGGTCTCAAGCCCACCACCGCAGCGTAGTCCTGTTCCACGGCCCCTCTCCGGGAGGGGGGCTTCTTCTTCACTGTACTGTCAGCGTGAGATTGTCGAACCAGATGTCGTCAAAGCCGCCGTCGAGACCGCTGCCGAAGCGGACGATGAGCTGTTTGCCGATCTCCGCTCCAGTGGTGCCGGTGCGGTAGGTCACGCCGCTCGTCTCCACCCAGGTCGTGTTCCCCGTGACGCTCACCACCGCCGTGGCCAGAGGCACGAAAGAGCTCAGGGAGTCCTGCACCGCCGCGTAGCCGAGCTGGTATGGCAGCAGGCCCACGGTGTTGACGCCGGGATAGGCCCAGCTCTTGAAGGTATAGGTGGTACCCGGCGTGATCACGACGCTCGTCACCTGGCCGAACGTCTCGCGCGTCCCCGCGGAGTAGAAACCGAAGCTCTGTCCCAGGCCGGCGTTGTTCGGCCGTGGGAAGTCGGCATGGTACGACCAGCCGCCATTCGGCCCCCAACCGTCGATGAAGCCGTAATAGGGAGACGAGTGAATCTCCATGTCACCGTTGTACAGCTCGACCGTCCGCGGCCCCTCGACGACCAGGGTGACGGTGCGCAGGTTGTTCCCCTCGTTGCTCTCGAGGATCTGGTTGTCGGAATCCACGTAGAAGCTGATGGTGTGGGCTCCCGGCCGCGCCGTCCAGGAGAGCTGGCCGTCGGACACGGCGGCTCCAGCGGTCACGCCGGCGTGCGCACCGCCGCCGACGCTCTGGCCGTCGACCAGCCAGCGCACGTTGAACGGCCCGGAGTCGCCGGCGCCCGCGTTCTGCACGCCGGAGCGAAAGAGCACCAGATCGCCCGAGCGCGGAGTGGCCGGGGTCACCCGGATCGTCGTCGGCCGCAAGTCGGGTCGCGGCGCATCGACGGGGGTCACGACGAGGGTCACCGCGTTGTTCAGCTCATTCACCTCGGCGACCCGGTTGTCATAGTCCACCAGGAAGCTGAGGATGTGCGTGCCGGGCTGCGCCGTCCAGGTGAATTGACTGTTGCCATCGAGCACCGTGGCGCCGGCGGCCACGCCGGCGTGGAAGCCGTCCGCCCCGACCGGCTGGCCGTCCACCAGCCAGCGTACGTCGAAGCCGGACGCATTGCCGGCGCCGCTGTTCGTCACCCCGGAGTCGAAGAGCACCGCGGCACCGGTCAACAGGCTCGCCGCAGGGTAGTGGATCGCGGTCGGCTTGAGATCGGGCAGCGGCGAGACGGCCACCGTCACGTTGACCGTGCGCTGGTTGTTCGCCTCGTTGGTCTCCGCGATTTCGTTGTCGGAGTCGACCACGAAGGTGATGGCATGCGCTCCGGCCTGCGCCGTCCAGGGGAACTGGCTGTTGCCGGTGAGCACGGTGGTGCCCGCCGCGACCCCGACGTGACGTCCGTAGGCGCCGACGTCCTGGCCGTCGACCAGCCAGCGCACGTTGAACGGCGGTGAATCCTGGGTACCGCCGTTCTTCACTCCGGAGTCGAAGAGGACGACGTTGCCGGCGTAGAGAGTGCCGGCCGGCACCGTGATCGCGGTCGGCGCGAGATCGATCGGCTGGGCCGTGGCCGTGCCGACCGTCACCGTGCGCTGATTGTTCGTCTCGTTGGTCTCGGCGATCTGGTTGTCGTCATCCACCACGAACGAGATCGTGTGGCGGCCCGGCAGGACCTGCCAGGAAAACGCGCTGTTGCCGGTGAGCACGGTCGTGCCCGCGGGGACTCCGGTGTGCCGGCCGGCCGCGCCGACGTCCTGGCCGTCGACCAGCCAGCGCACGTTGAAGTCCTCCGAATCGCCCGGCCCGAGGTTCTGCACGCCGGAATCGAAGAGCACCGTGGCGCCCGGCACGACCGCCGCCGCGGAGTAGCGGATCGCCGTGGGCGTGAGGTCCGGCCGTGCCACGGCGGTGACGGTGAACGTCGCCCGCGAGCCGCTCGCGCCCACCGAGAGGCCGTCGACCAGCCAGCGCACGTTGAACGGTCCGGTCCCCGTGTCGCCGGTGTTCTGCACCCCGGAGTCGAAGGGCACCGGATGCCCGGCGTAGAGGTCGGCGAGTTGGAAGTGGATCGTCGTCGGCCGCAGGTTCGCCCCCGCCGGCGGGCAGGTCGTCGCCTTGCAGACCGGATCGCCGGCGGTCGCGAATGTGGCCGACACGCTGGGGGACCGGTTCTGGTGTGAGTCGACGGCGGTCACCTGCCAGGTGTAGGCCGTGTTCGCCGCGGTGGTCAGGCCATAGAGGGGGAAGGAGGTGCTGGCGGTGACCCGTCCCTGCGGGCTGGTGACCGAGAGCTCGTAGCTGACCGGATCGCCGTCGCGGTCGCAGGAAGGATTCCAGCTCAGAGGCTGGAGCCCGGCGGAAGAGAGAGTGATGAGGTCCGGCGCCAGAGCGGAAGGGGCCGAGGGGGCCCGATTGCCGGCGCCACTCGGACAGTTGCGTCCGTACTCGAGCGAGCCGCGGACAAAGTTCTTGCCGCCGGGATGCGCGTCCGTACAGTAGCCGCCGGCCTCCAGCATCGGACAGCCGGCGGTCGCCGGGCCCACGGGATAATTGCAGAAGTTGTCGAAGCTCAAGCAGGGGCAGCAGGGATAGTCCGCGGCGAGAAGGGCCGCACATTGCGCGGCGGTCGGCTCGGGGGGCGGAGTGCCGGTGAGGCCGGAGCGATTGCGCGACAGGGTCCAGAACGAAGACCAGGCCGGTTTTTGGCGCTGGTCGTCCGGAAGATCTTCGAAAGGCACCTGCGGATCACAGAAGGCGACACGCAGCAGACCGTAGCCAAACTCGGAGGGAGGCGGCTGATGCTCCGCCGGCGTGGTGCCGACCGGGCAAGGATTCTGCCAGTCGTGCAACATGTGCGTGTTGGCCAGCTCGATGAAGCTCTGGCTCGGTTGCGCCAGCCACAAGAGCGAGCGCAGCAGATAGTCGGCCTGGAGCTGCTCGGGAATCGTGGTGTTGCCGCCGCCGGGAGCCGTCGTCCAGCCGAATTCGGTGATCCAGATCCTGATGCCCGGGATCTTGGCGTGGGCCACGTCATACACCGCCCGGAGCAGGCACGTGTTGATCCCGATGCCGTCCGAGAGATCCTGCGCGAGGCCCTCGGCGCGCAGGTAGGGATGAACCGCGAATGCATTCAAGCTGCCCGCGGCGGGAGTCCAGCGATCGAGGAGCCGGCGCACGAATTCGACCGCGTCGTCGAACGCACCGACGGGTGTTCCCGCGGCGGTCTCGATGTCCACGCCGAGGATCTGCTCGGCCATTTGCACGCCGTCCAGGGAGGCCTGGAGCCAGAGCGAAAAGTTGTCGGGATTGCCGAGCTGTGGACCGGACGGCTCGTTCCAGAATTCCCACCGCCGCACGCAGCCGACCTGATACATGTGGACCACGGCATCCCTCACCGCATAACGCATCGCCTGGAGGTTGGCAGGCGAGGGGTCGGGCGGGGCGTCGTGCTGTTCGTTCGTATTCGCCCAGTCAGGCTCCGCATTGAACAGTCCGATCACCTCGACCCCGATGTTGTTGAAGGAGGCGACGATCTCGTCGTAGTCCTTCGCGGGCGTCGTGAACACGAGGCCCGGGGACGCAGGGTTCGCCGGCCGGACCGGCTGGATGGCGGACCAGTCGATCCCGATGCGGATCGAGGTGGCGCCGATCTCCCGGTAGGCGGACAGGAAGCGGTCGAGCAGATCGATCCGCTGACCCGGCTGTGTCGCACTTTCGCCCTGGATGTAGAACGCCTGCCCGGAAAGCCCGAACAGCGAATCAGGACGCTGCAGGAGGGGACGGCACTGCTGCGCCGCGACGTGCGCAGGCAGCAGGGCCGAGGCCACGAGAAGAAGTGTGAGGACACAGCCGGTCCGCGTAACGGCAGGATCTTTCGCGAGCATAGTTTGCCGAGAAAATCATGAAGCGCGAAACCTGTCAATCGCGAACGAGATCCCGCGGATCAAGGCCCCGGCGCGCGGATGCGGCCGGGGCGTGGGGGCAGGGGAGCGTAGTCCGATTCCACGGCCCCTCTCCGGGAGGGGGCTTCTTCCTCACTGCAGCCGGCAGTCCGACTACACGAAAACGCGGAAAGTCGGTGTTGCAAAAACGATGCTGGCCATGATAGCGTTATATTCTTAGTTGTCGTTTCTCCGCCGTAATAAAGAGCTGCTGCGCCGGTGTTCCTGACCGGGAGGTAGAGCATGCGCGTTTTTCTGGTCCAGATCCTGGTCGGCTCTCTGCTCGTGACGTCTGCTCCTGTTCCGCCTGGAGGAGCGAACGCCGCCCCGCAGACTGTCTGGGAAGGGGTGTCCGCCGCCTCGGTGGTCATGCAGGACGTCCAGCCGCCGGATATCCCGAAACCGACCGACACATCCAACGAAGACGCAATCTCCCGATCGGCCGCCGTGTCGTCGCCGGTCGTTGCTGAGAGTGGACCCTTGACGGCTATCCCCATACCGGTGGCCGGTGTCCCAGCGAAGAGCCGAGCTGCTGCCGGTTCGCCGCTTCGCCCCCTGGCCCTGCTGACAGAGCCGCCGGTTCCTGGGATTCAGAAGGATGAACCCTCCCGTGCGGCGGCCCGCCAAGTGCAAGAGGTGCAGCCGCCCGTCGCGCCCCATGCCCAAGTCGCGCATGTCCCCGATGAATATGCTGCCGCACGGTCTCAGGCCGACGAGCGAGCTCTCCCCGCTCCGGCTCGGCTCAGCGTCCATCCCGAGATTCTCCGATTCGCCTTGACGTCCACCGGCGCGGTGCCGGCGTCGCAGCGTCTCGAAGTCACCGGCAACCGCGGAACCGGAGTCCGTTTCGAGATCGCTCATCCGCCCGCCTGGCTCGTCCTCGAAGGGCGCTCCGGTCAGGCCGGGCTCAAGGCCACGGCGCTGCGGGTTGCCGTTGACGGCCGGAAGGTCGCCGGCTCGCTGAACGGCCAACTGGAGATCCGCAACCTCGACGATTCCACCGACGTCCGTCGGGTCGCTGTCGAGGTGGAGCGCATCGATCCGGCCAAACGGCCACAGCCCTTGCGGAGCTATGACGCGGACGGCCGCCTGCAACGCCTGGTGCGGCCCGACGGCGGCGTGCTCGACTACGACTACGACGCGCGCGGCCACCTGATTCGCGTGCGCTATCCGGACGGCACCGCCGTCTCCTGGACCTATGACGACCAGGGCCGCCGCACGTCCAGAGCCGACGTCCAGGGCACCACCGTCTTCCGCTACGACGAGCAGGGCCGGCTCGACACGGTCTTCAATCCCAACTTCGAGCCTCTGCGCTATGGATACGACGCGAAGAACCGGTTGACCCGGCTCATTCTCCCGGGCGGCCGGGTGGTCTCCTACGAGTACGACGACGCGGACCGCCTGCTCTCCGTCCGCGGCGATCTCGGCACCACCCGTTACGGCTACGATTCGGTGACCGGCCGTCTGGCCGAACGGGCTCTCCCCAACGGCATCGTCACCGGCTATACCTACGACCCGGCCGGACGGCTCGTCGAGGTGACGCATCACAGCGCCGCCGGTGATCTTTTGCTCGGCTTCTCCTGGCAGCTCGACGACCAGGGCCGGCCCCTCTCCGAAACCCGCGAAACGCCGCAGGGTAAGGAGACGACGGTCCTCTCCTACGACGCCCAGGGGAAGATCACCGCCGTCTCCTTCCCGGACGGTCGCATGGTCAGCTACGAATACGATGCCGCCGGCCGGCGTTCGCGGGTGACCGAGACCCGGAGGGCCGCCGTCACGGTTTCAGATTCCGTCTACGACGATTTCGGCCGCCTCGTCCGCTCCGGGGACGAAACCTTCGAATACGACGTGAACGGTGATCTGGTGCGTCGCGTCGCGCCGGGCCGGACGGTGGACTACTCCTGGGATTTCGAAGGCCGGCTCACCGGATTCCACGACGGCCAGCGCCAAGTCTCCTGGTCCTACGACGCCGACGGCCGGCGTATCGCCACGACAGTGGATGGTCATCAAACACTCCTCCTTCAGGATGAGAGCGGCTGGATCAGCCAGGCTCTGATCGAAACAGAGGGGGAGGGGCCAAAAGGTGAGAAGGCGTTACGCAGCCGTCTCTACGGCTTCGAGCCGATCGGCGTCGAGGGGAAAGACGGGGAGGGGAGCTTCTATCTCTATGACAATCCGCTGCGCGGAGCCGCCGCGCTCGCGAGCCCTGCCGGCGCTCTCGCCGAAACGTTCGCCAGCGATCCCTTCGGAGCTCCGCTGGCGCATCCTGCGGAAACCTTGCCGCCGTTCCTCTTCGCTGGAGCGCCGTTCGATCCCATCAGCGGTCTGATTCATCTCGACGGCTCAGGCGACTACGATCCGTCCCTCGGCGCCTTCCTGCAAGCGGGCTCCGCTCCGAGCAACGCAGATCCTGGCAGTGATCCGGGAGCCTGGGCGGACCGCATTGCCACCGGCGCGTTCTCCCAGTCGCTGGTTCGCGCCTTCCGCTCCGCGCCGCCGGCTCATCCTGACCACCGCGATGATCCCACCGCAAAACAAGCTTCAGGGCAAGACCCTCCGCTTCATTTCACGATCCTCCAGTCCAACGCGCTCGCCCCGGCGTCTCCGGCCAAGAGTCGGTCCCGCGCCCTGCCGTCGCCGTACCAGTCGCCGGCGGACGAAGGGTCCGTGTACCGCCGTGGAGAGCTGCCGGAGCAGAAATCCACTACGCCGAACCGTCTCCAACTCCAGCCTGAGTATCTGCCGTTCGCGAAGACCGCCGCGGGCCTGCTGCCGGCATCGCAGACATTGCAGGTTTCGAGCACGACCGGACAGTCGCTCGCCTTTACTGTGGCGGAGAGCATCCCCTGGCTGACCGTGAGCGCGGCCGGCGGCACTTCTCCGTTGACTCTCACCGTGACGGTTGATCCCACCGGCCTCACGGAAGCGGGAAGCCCCTACGTCGGAGACATCACGCTCACCAATACCGCCGACGCCACCGATGTTCGCAAGGTTCGAGCCCGCCTCCTTATGCGTTCGACCGGCGCCTCGGTCACTCTTCGCAGCTTCGACGCCAACGGCAACCTGCGCCGTGTCATCAGGCCCGATGGCAGCATCATCGACTATGAAGTGGACGCTCTCGGAAGGATTGTCAAGGCCAACTATCCGGGCCAGACTGTAGAGTTCGTCTACGACGGCAACGGCAACCGCATTAAAATGACCGATCAGTTGAGGACCACATATTATCAGTACGACCGTCAGAACCGGCTGATTGGTACCTGCGCCACACCGACGGGCAGCACCGGATGCGCTCCTGTCTACTACGGGTACGACAACGCCGGACATCTGACCAGCCTGGGATTGTTCGAGGGCAATATCGTAACCACTCTCTACACCTATGACACGGATGGACGAATGACCCGCGTCACAGATGGGAGTGCCGTCACAACCTACACCTACAACAATACAACCGGCCTCCTCGCGAGCCAGACTCTGCCCAACGGGATCACCACAACCTACACATACGATGCAGATGGACGTTTGACAGACGTCGTACACAAAAACCCCGTTGGGACTCTGCTGATGAGCTTCCACTACGCGCTGAATGCCTTAGGGCAGCGCACATCGATGACCAAGCAGACCCCCTCCGCCTCAGAACTCACCTCCTACACCTACGACACCCTCAACCGTCTAGCCAGTGTGACCTACCCTGATGGCAAGACGGTCAGCTATACCTATGACGCTTTGGGCAACCGACTGAGTATGACGACGGTGCAGGGAGGCAGCACGGCAGTTGTCAATTACGTATACGACAAGGACAACCGGCTACTCAGGGCGGGAAACGAAGTCTTTGAATACGACGCCCGGGGGAATATGGTTCGACGCACTTCTCCCGGTCGAACGTTGACCTATACGTTCGACCCAAGGAATCTCCTGACCAAGGTTGACGATGGGTCCAGCCCTGTAACATTCGAGTACGATGGGGATGGTAATCGGATTGCGAAGACCGTCAAAGGTGTTCGAGTGAATTTCGTCAATAGTTCAGTAGGGCCCCTCTCTCGGGTTCTACAGGAAGACGATTCTCAGTGGCAGGTGTTACACCACTACACCTTTGGCGTACAGAGATTCATGCAGTCCACCCCCTCGGCCAACGCACGTTTCTACCTGTGGGATGCGAGTAGCGTTGTCGCTGTCGCTGATGGCAATGCCGCCCTGAACGAAGTCTATTCTTATGACAGCTTTGGACTGCCATCGGGAAACGGAGGTAGCAATTCTTATCTGTTTGACGGAGAAGCTTTTGATGCGGAAGCCTCACTAATCTACCTTCGCGCGCGGTACTACGACCCATCTATCGGTAGATTTATAAGTCGTGATCCTATTTCCGGGTCTCTTTCCGATCCACCGTCTTGGGGGACATATGTCTACGCCAAAAATGACCCGGTCAATCTCGAAGACCCAACTGGACTGGATCCAATGCCCGGCGAATCGTTCTATTTTAAAGGTAATGAAATTAAGGCATTTGTTGGCCCAAAAATAACTGTAACCGTCATTAATAATAGCTCAAGCGTAGTGCCGACATTTCTCGCCTTTGACTATTATCCGGTAAAAGACGGTAAATATACTTTGGGCAATCGGGGAGAGGTATTGATTGGTGGGGCGAAGGGTCCTATACCTATTGGCAAGTCGGGTGTAACTTTCACATTGTCCGACTCGGAGGAAGGTGCAATTCTATTGATAAGAAGTATAGACGGCAATGTGGCAGCATATAAGGATGGAACGGTTTCTCTTCGTGTGACGTCTTCAGCGCTTGAAAATAACCCCTCGCCTACTCCTCCTGTTGGGCCGCTTGAAGACATAGCTCCCACCCCTCCCTTTGGGCCACAAAGAGACGGCCCTAAACCGAGAGATATTAACTTTGAGGAGGGCGACACCGAGAACTCTCCTGTTTTCTTTGAAGCCTCTGTCTCAGATTCTCTGGATCTCGGCGGAGTCGACTTGAACAAGACCGCAGACCTCCTGCTTTCAGTTCAGGACGTCACCGGCGCCACCTTCGACGCCGCGACTGGGCAGATCGTTATCCTGGGCAAGGACAACATTGCGTTGCCGCCGTTGGATATGAATCATGTTGCAGTGGCGGTGCAGTCGGAGTACGGCGGCCAGGACCCCGGAGTGAGCATCGATCCTCCGATCTTGAACAATCAGATGTCTGTGCGCTACGAGGGCGCAACTCGTAACACACGCTTCGGCGACATTATGTTCGAAGCAGACCGTACGCTCAAGATTCTCACCCTGGGCAAGGACAACGTGACAGGCCAAGCGGTGACGTCGAGCGTGCCCGGCTACAAGAACTTGTTGCAGAGGCGCCTTGCGGCGGGTTGCAATGGTATGCCGACATCCACCCGGATGTGGTTCCAACCAAAGGAAGTACGCTTGGTTCCGTCAACCGACGGCAAGTCCATGGTATTCGATGCGGTCAGCATGGAGCTTCTTTACGAGAGCAAAGTCGGCAACCAGGTGGTGAGCGATCCGCAGGCGGCGGCTTTCGCTGCCCATTTCACACAGAACTATGAGGCGTTCGCGGCGGAGTGGCCGATCCTCGAGAAGCTGGAGCAGCTCGGCAAGATCGTCGGCATCATCAAATGGATCAAGGATAACCACATTCCGATCGACCTCTCGTTCCTCGCCGATTTCCCGATCGAGGTCTTTACGACCAATACCGCGACGCCGGCCGTATCGGCGCAAGGAACCGTACAGAATGGCCCGATCATCTGTACGGTCACGCTCCAGGGCGGCGTCACCTACATCACGCCGAACCAATATCTCACCGCGGACCCCGCGGCCGGCGCCGCGCTCGCGGAGGCTTTGTCCCACCGGCCTTCCGAGGGGACCTTCAAGTGGACCTATCAACCTTCCTCTCTCGCCGCAGCGCGTTTAAAGACGAGCAGCTCGAATCCGGTGACAGCCGTCTCTGAGTCGCTTACCCGCAGTCGCCGGAACGGCAATACCCACTTCCGCGAGGTGGACCTGAGCAGTCCGCTGCCGGGAGGCGGCCGGCTGTCGCTGGTCCGCAGCTACAACTCCTTCTTCGACCTTACCGGACCTCTGGGACCCGGTTGGAGCGTGCTGCCCGCTGAGCTGCGCTTCCCGGTCGGCCGTGAGACGTTCACCTTTGGCAGCGTGAATCTTTCCTTGAGTCTCTATGGCCGCATCTGGGTGACAGAACGGAACACCGGACGGGAGGATGCTTACGATCTGTTGGGAATCGACAGCTCGAACCTACCGATCTATCAGCGGGCCGACACTCCGAACGTGTTGCGGCAACAGAGCGACGGCACCTTCCTGCTGACGCGAGCGAATGGCTCGAAGATCGTTTTCAGAGCCGACGGGAAGCCAGCTTCGCTCACCGATCGCAACGGCAACACAGTGAGCTTCACCTACGACGCCCAGGCAAAGCTTCTTCACCTTGACGCGGCGGGGCAGACGATCACTCTCACGTATGCCCCCCAGGGACGGCTCACGCAAGCGTCCGGACCGGGGAGCCGGCAGGTCAGCTACGGCTACGACGCTCAAGGACGTTGCACTACCTTTACGGATTCCGCGGGGCGGTCCAGAAGCTATGGCTACGACACGAGCGGGCGTCTCGCCTCCGCCACCGACGCGGCAGGGCAGACGGTCTTGTCGTCCGGCTACGACGACTACGACCGCACGCCGTCCCGGAAGATCGGCGCCGCCGCTCAGTACCTGCTCGGCTTCGACCTCACGGCGGGGCAGTCGACGGTCACCGATCCATTCGGCAGGGTCTCCCAGCGGACGTTCGAGCGGCGACAGCTCGCCACGGCGACCGGTCTCCCCAATGAGGTTCTTCGCCCAACCCAGGCCGTGGACCCGTTGGGCAACCGGTCGCAGATGACGTGGGCCAATGACGCTTTCGGACCGCGGACCGTCACCAATGCGCAGGGCGCAACCACCCAACTCGCCTGGGACAATCGTGGACATCTGACTTCTGTGCAAGACGCCTTGGGTAAAACCTCCCATCAATACTATGACTGGCGCGACCGCCTGGTCGCCGCCCAGGACGCCGAAGGGCTCGCGACCGGCTACGGGTATGACGACAAGAACAACCTCACATCGGTCTACCACGACATCGCTCTCAACTTCGACACGAGCGGCAATCTCACATCGTTCTATTACGACCCGGCGAAGGTCGCAACTCTCGGCTACGATGCCGTGGGCAACCTCACCACGGCGACTTCGCCTCAAGGGCAGGCGGCTCATATCGACCGCAATGGTGCCGGGCAGGCGACGCGGATTACCACACCGGCCGGTATCATCACCAATTTGACTTATGACACGCGAGCCCGTCTCTCCACCGTGCAGACCGGCAGCCAGCAGGTGACGTATGGCTACGACACCGCCGACCAGGTGGCCTCGATCACTACCTTGTCAGGGTCAGCGAGCGTGCAGCGCGACGCCAACGGCCGGGTGACCCGGTCCACCGATCCTTTGGGGCATGTGACCATCTATATGTATGACGCCGATGGCAATCTCATCCGTGTCACCGATGCCGCGGGTGGAGTGACCAACTATACCTATGACGCCGTGGGACATCTCCTGACCGCCAGCCTGCCGAATGGCACCTCGAACGCCTGGGAGTATGACGAGCTCGGCCGGCCGGTGGCCTCTCTCACCGGGCTCGGACCGGTCACACCGGTTCTGGCGCTGTCGGCGCAGGCCCTGGATTTCGGCACCGTGGCGGTGGGCAGCAACCTGCAGCTTCCTCTTTCCTTGTACAACCAGGGGACGGCGGATCTCACGGTCTCCGGCATCACCGTCTCCGCACCGTTCAGCGTTGTGTTCTCCGGCCCGGTGACGATCCCGCCGGCGGGCGCTCTCCAGGTGACCGTCACCTTTGCTCCGACCGATGGTGTTTCGTCGAGCGCCAACCTGAGCATCACCAGCAACGATCCGGTGACGCCGATCCAACTCGTGGCGCTCACCGGCGGCGGCGCCCGGAAAGTGGTCAATCTGCAGGCATCGCCGCAGATCGATGGAATCATCCTGACGTGGAACACCTTCAGCCCGGGCTCCCAGTCGTTCGGGCACTTCAACATCTATCGCACCACGACTCCGATCCCCGGCGACGTCACCAGTCTCACACCGTTCGACCAGTCGCTCACCAGCGCGAGCGCCACCAGTTTCCAGGACAAGCTCGCGACACCGGGAATCTCGTATTACTACGCCGTCACTCCGGTCTACGCAAACGGTGTCGAGAACAAGAGCGTCGACCCTGCCGGACCGGTGGCGTATTTCACTACTTTTGGACCGCTCGCGCCGGATGTCCCTGTGGCAACGACGACGGTGAGCGAAAACCGGCCCGCCATTGCCTACAACAGTACGGCGAACGAGTATCTCGTCGTCTTCGAGCACCAGACCTCGGCGACCAACTCGGATATCTATGGTCAACGCGTGAACGTGTCCGGATCGCTCATCGGCAGCGCCATCCTCATCGCCAATACCGCCAACAATGAGCGGCGCCCGAGGCTGGCCTACAACGCGAACAGCAACAACTATCTGGTGATCTGGGAATACGACGCCAGTGGCACCGCAGGGACGAACTTCGACCTGCGGGCGCGAACTGTGAGCGCGACCGGAACATTGGGTTCGATCGTTACCGTGGCAAACCTGGCGCGCCAGGATCTCGCTCCGGAGATCGCGCTCGGCTCGACCGCCCACGAGTATCTGGTCGCCTATGAGACGGATGGCGACGGCGACGGCAAGATCGACCTCGGCGTCCTGCGCTTGAACGCCACCGGTACGGTCCTTAACACGGTCTACGTGCGGATGCCGAGCAACAGCGTCTTTGTCAACGCCACCAATCCCCATCTGGCCTACAACAGCACAGCAAACGAGTTCATGCTCGCATTCGAGGTCGACGCCGCCAACAACGGCAGCAACATCGAGATCTGGGAGACCCGCTTCAAACCTGATCTGACCCTGGTGGACAGCACACTTTATTACGTGGCGCATGGCGCCGGCCACGATCGCAACCCGTTCCTGACCTATGATTCCACGCACAACGAATATCTGGCCGTGTGGGAGAGCGACAGTCTGGGCAACGGGACGGCTCTCGACATCTTCTGCACGAAGCTTACCGCCGCAGGTGGATTCAGCGGTCTTCTGATCGGTCTTTCCGGCTCAGCAGCCAGCGAGCACAACCCGCGGGCGGTCTACAACAAGAATCTGGATGACTTCGTCGTCGCCTGGGACGTGGGCGGCACGACGACGAAGATCCAGTCGCGGCGATTGCACTTCACCGTCAACTCGCTGTCGATGCAGGGAGTCGTGGATGTCTCGACCGGCACCACGAGCCGCGTGCGGCCGGACATCGGAACCAGCACAGCGAACAACAGCTTCCTGGCCGCTTGGGAGGAAGACGCCGGCTCCGGCAACTTCGACATCCGGGCGCGCGTGCTTGGCACGTTCACTCCGACCTTGCAGGTGAGCCCGACCTCTCTCTCTTTCACCGGCTCTACGGTCCATCAGACGCTCACCGTGACCAATAGCAACTCCGCGGGTGGCCCGCTGCAATGGACGGCGACTCCGGATCATCCTTGGCTGACCGCTCTGCCGAGCTCGGGGAGCACGACCTCGTCGGTGGCGGTCGATGTCGCCGTCGATCGGACAGGGCTGGCGCCGGGTACGTACACGGCGACGATTCACGTAGCCTCGAACAATGGCAGCTTCGACGTTCCGGTCACGTTGACGATCGGCAACCAGCCGCCCGGGACTCCAAGCAGTCCGAGCCCAGCCGACGGAGCGTTGGATCAGGCGACGGTTTCCGGCGGATTGGGGCTTGCGCTGAGCTGGCAGGGGAGTGATCCGGACGGCGATGCGCTGACCTGGGACGTCTACTTCGACACCGATGCGGCGAAGGTAACCGCTCTCGATCCAACAGTGCGCCGAAGCCATCTCCAGAGTGCAATGACGTTCCAGCCGAGCGGGCTGGCGTTCGCGACCTCCTATGCTTGGCGAGTGGTGGCGTTTGACACCCACAGCGGCAGCACAGCCGGTCCGGTGTGGCGGTTTACCACCGCGGCGATCTCGGCTCCGGTGCTCGTGCCGGTGACACCCGATCCGACGCGCAATGCCCGGCCGGGTCTCGCCTGGCAGGCGGTGACCGGCGCGGCCAGTTATCACCTGCAAGTGGCCGCCAATTCAGGATTCACCACGCCTCTGATCGACGCGTCCGGCCTCACCGCCGTCTCCTACACGCCGGGCACGGCTCTGCCGGAAGGGACGATCTGGTGGCGCGTGCGCACCTTCGATGCGGCGGGGAAGCCGGGCGCGTTCTCGACGGCGAGCTCGTTTGTTATCGATCTGACGGCGCCGGCCGTTCCGGTGCTGATTCCGGTGACGCCTGATCCTACGAACAATCCGCGGCCCTCTCTGGGCTGGAGCGCGGTCTCCACGGCGTCGAGCTATCGCGTGCAGGTGTCGAGCACCCCCGGCTTCGCGGCGCCGCAGGTGGATGCCACGGTCGCCACGCTCTCCTTTCAGCCCACGGCGGATCTGATCGAAGGGCAGAGTTACTGGCGTGCGGCGAGCCTCGACGAGGCCGGCAACCAGAGCGCTTTTTCGGCAGCGAGCAGCTTTGTGGTCGACGTCACGCCGCCGCCTGCCATCACCGGGCTGACCGCTCATCGCAACGGCTCCGGTGTGGATCTGGCGTGGAATCCGCTCGCCAGCCCGCCGGCGGACTTCGCCCGCTTCCGCATCTACCGGTCGCTGACGGCGTTCACCAATACGACCGGAGTGCCGCTTCTCGATCAGAGTCTCACCACCGCCTCGGCGGTCGCGTTCCGTGACGCGACGGCGAGCCCGGGGACGGCCTATTGGTATGCGATCACGACCGTGGACACGGCGGGGAATGAAAACCGATCGGTGCCCGTGGCGAGCGTTCCGGCAAACGAAGCGCCGACGACACCGGTCCTCGTCGCGCCGGCCGTCGGCGCCCAGGTGCTGCCGTCCGGGTCCATGGCTGTGGCGCTGGCCTGGCAGGGCTCCGATCCGGAAAACGATCCGCTCCATTTTGACGTCTATCTGAGCACTGACCAGACGGCGGTAGGGACGCCGGATCTCGGTTCCCGCGTTGCGACGGATCTCACCACGCCGACCTTCACAGCGGCCGGCCTCAACTATCAGACGACCTATTACTGGCGCGTCGCCGCCGTGGACCTCGCGGCCGACGGCACGCCGCACGCCACCACCTTCGGACCGGTCTGGAATTTCGCGACCGGGGCGATCCCTGCGCCGCTGATCAATCCGGTGACGCCGGACCCGACACGGCTGCCGCGGCCGACTTTCTCCTGGCAGACGGTGGTCGGGGCCGTCGGGTATCACATTGAAATCGATGACGATCCTGCTTTCGGCTCGCTCGTCCTGGGAACCGACGTCACCCAGGCCACGTTCACCCCTGCGGTCGATCTCCCCGAAGGCATCCTGCGCTGGCGAGTGCGAGCGCTCGACGCCCAAGGGCATCCAGGCGCCTTCTCAGCCGTAGGCTCCTTCACCGAAGATCGCACAGCGCCAGCCGTTCCTGTGCTGACGGCGGTGACGCCAGATCCGACGCGGAACCCGCGTCCTGTGCTGTCCTGGTCGGCTGTTTCCGGTGCGACGCAATATCACCTCCAGATTTCGACCGTTGCGACGTTCCAGACGACTTTGGCGGATCTGATGCAAGCCGGCACGTCGTACACGCCGGTCGGCGATCTTCCGGAGGGATTGATCTACTGGCGTGTGTCGTCGCTGGACAGCGCGGGCAACGAAAGTGCGTTCTCGGCGGCCAGTTCCTTCACGGAAGATCGGACACCGCCGGCCGTTCCTGTGCTGACGGCTGTGGCTCCGGACCCGACTCGAAATCCGCGTCCTGTGCTGTCCTGGTCGGCTGTTTCTGGCGCGACGCAATATCACCTCCAGATTTCGACCGTTGCGACGTTCCAGACGACTTTGGCGGATCTGACGCAAGCCGGTACGACATACACGCCCGTCGCTGATCTTCCGGAAGGCTTGATCTACTGGCGCGTTTCGTCGCTGGACAGCGCGGGCAACGAGAGCGCGTTCTCGGCGGCCAGCTCATTTACCGAAGACCGCACAGCGCCAGCCGTTCCGGTGCTGACTGCGGTGACGCCGGACCCGACGCGGAACCCGCGTCCGTTGTTGTCCTGGTCGGCTGTTTCCGGCGCGGCGCAATATCACCTCCAGGTCTCGACCGTCGCGACGTTCCAGACGACCTTGGCGGATCTGACGCAAGCCGGTACGACGTACACGCCGGTCGCCGACCTTCCGGAAGGAGTGACCTACTGGCGTGTGTCATCTCTGGACAGCGCGGGTAACGAGAGCGCGTTCTCGGTGGCCAGCTCTTTCACCGAAGATCGGACAGCGCCAGCCGTTCCTGTGCTGACAGCGGTGACGCCGGACCCGACACGGAACCCGCGCCCGCTGCTGTCCTGGTCAGCCGTCTCCGGCGCATCGCAATATCACCTCCAGATCTCGACCGTCGCAACGTTCCAGACGACCTTGGCGGATCTGACGCAAGCCGGCACATCGTACACGCCGGTCGCTGATCTTCCGGAAGGCTTGATCTACTGGCGAGTCTCATCGTTGGACAGCGCGGGCAACGAGAGCGCGTTTTCCGCAGCCAGCTCGTTCACGGAAGACCGCACAGCACCGGCTGTTCCAGTGCTGACGGCGGTGACGCCTGATCCAACGCGGAACCCGCGTCCGGTGCCGTCCTGGTCGGCGGTTTCCGGCGGGACGCAATATCACCTCCAGATCTCGACGGTCGCGACGTTCCAGACGACCATGGCGGATCTGACGCAAGCCGCCACGACGTACACGCCGGTCGTCGATCTTCCGGAAGGCTTGATCTACTGGCGTGTGTCGTCGCTCGACAGCGCGGGCAACGAGAGCGCGTTTTCAGCGGCCAGCTCCTTCACAGAAGACCGCACGGCGCCAGCAGTTCCGGTGCTCACTGCGGTGACGCCTGATCCAACGCTGAACCCGCGGCCGTTGCTGCCCTGGTCGGCCGTCTCCGGCGCATCGCAATATCACCTCCAGATCTCGACCGTTGCGACGTTCCAGACGACCTTGGCGGATCTGACGCAAGCCGGTACGTCGTACACGCCGGTCGCCGATCTTCCGGAGAGCTTGATCTACTGGCGCGTTTCGTCTCTGGACAGCGCAGGAAACGAGAGCGCACTATCGGCGGCCAGCTCCTTCACAGAGGATCGAACCGCGCCAGCCATTCCGGTGTTGGTGGCGGTGACTCCGGATCCGACGTCGAATCCGCGTCCGGTGTTTGCCTGGTCGTCGGTGTCCGGTGCGTCGCAGTATCACCTTCAGATTTCGACCGTTCCGACGTTCCTCACCACGCTGGTTGATCAGACACCAACGGGAACGACCTACACGCCGACCGCTGACCTGCCGGAAGGCTCAATCTACTGGCGTGTGTCGTCGCTGGACAGCGTAGGAAATGAGAGCGCGTTCTCCGCGGCCAGCTCGTTCACGGAAGATCGCACGGCGCCTCCGGCCGTGACCAATCTGCGGGTCGATTGGCGCAGCCCCGGAGTCGTCGTCACCTGGACCTCCTTCCTGCCGGCGGTTACCGACATTGCCTCTCTCCGGATCTACCGTGCGGAGGCGCCCTTCACCGATCTCACCGGCAGAACGCCTGTGGCCACTCTGTCCGACCCTGCCGCGGTCCGCTTCGACGACATCGGCGCAGCCCATGGGGTGATGCACTACTACGCCGTCACCGCGGTCGACCGGGCCGGCAACGAGCAGTCGACGGTTGCCCCGGCGCCGACTCCGCCGCCGGGAGGCGATTTCTATACCGTCTCCCCCTGCCGCGTACTGGATACCCGGACCGCGGTCGGAGCCTATGGGGGGCCGGCTCTGGCCAGCGGCGCACCGCGCTCCTTTGCGCTGGCCGGCCTGTGCGGCGTTCCGGCTACCGCCCGGGCGGCAGTCTTCAATGTGACAGTCGTCGGCTCGACGGCAGCCGGCTATCTCAGAGGCTATGCGGGAGGCATCGCCGCGCCGGGCATCACCACGATCAGCTTCTCGAGCGGTCAGTTGCTCTCCAACAATGCGCTGATCGCGCTGGCCCAGGACAGCCATGCGACGTTCGTGCTGGATGCCGGGCTACCGGCCGGTGCGACAGTGAATGTGGTGGTCGACGTCTACGGCTATTTTGAATGAGGGGGAGAGGCCGCGCGCGGCGCGGTACTTTGCAGCAAACTCCCGGCAGGCGCGAGAGCGGTAGCCTGCCCAAGGCCCCGGCGCGCGGATGCGGCCGGGGCGTTTGGGAAGGGGAGAGGGGAGCGACCGGTCAGGCGACCGCGGCGGCGACCGGGGCTTCGCGCTCGGCGAAGAGCTCGGTGCGGAGGCGGTCGAAGAAGGCGATCCACAGACGCCACATCTCCTCGGCGCTGGCGACGATCGACTTCACTTCGTCGACGGTGAAGTTGGCGTCGAGGGCTTCGGTGGCCTGCTCGACGTGCTCCGGCTCCTGCTGGATGTGGATGTCCACCCAGGGAAGCTTCGTCATCCCCGAGACGCGGGTCACGGCCTGGCCGAGGCCTCCCACCATGGCGAGGTCGGCCACTTCCGTGCCGTAGACGAAGCCGAGCGCGCTCAGACGTTCGCCGGAGGCTTCGCGGTAGCGCTGCACCAGGTGGCGGGTCTCTTCGAACGGCGCCGCCTCGGCGACGGTGGCGCGGTCGAAGCCCGCGTCCACCATGGTGGAGATGTAGAGCTGCTCATGGGCGCGCGCCGGATCGCCTTCCCCCAACTCCTGGTTGAGGATCTTGCAGATCGCCGTCTTCATCTCGAGGACGGGCACGGCGTCGATGGTGCGGGAGAGGAAGTTCGGGAAGTAGTGCAGCGGATGCCACCACTGGCCGAGAAAAACCCCGACCTTGTCCCGGGTAAGGTCCGAATTGCGCACCTCTTTGAAGAAAGGATGGTGGATCAGCTCCTTGCGGAGGGGATGGGCTTCGAGTTGCTCTGTCATTTTGCTGGCCATGATCTCTCCATTCAGTCTGCGACGTGGCGCCCTCATCTCTCAGGTGCCCCGAAGCCGGAGCGGCGGGACAGCCGCCAGCGGAAATGATACATCGATGCTCGACGATATGTCGGCATCGATCGTGCTACGATGCCTGGCTCCGGAGGGCGCCGCGTGTGCTGCCGCCGCCATTGTGCTTATGCGACTTTGTTGGTTCTCTGTCCTGGTCCCGCCTGCTGTTCCCCCGGTTCGTCCGACTGTTTCTGATCCGAGAGGGGAGCCTCGCTGATGCCGGTCATGTCCGCCCGGGTCCGACCCGTCACGGTGGCCGGACTGCTGCGCCTGCGTGCCGCCGAGAGCGCGGAGCGTGAGGCTTATCTTTTCCTGGCCGACGGCGAGTCGGAAGGGGAGCGCCTCACCTGGGGGGAGCTCGACCGCCGGGCTCGCACGATCGCCCATGCGCTGCGGGGCTCGCTGCAGCCGGGGGACCGGGCGCTGCTCCTCTATCCGCCCGGGCTCGATTTCGTGGCGGCGTTCTTCGGCTGTCTCTACGCGGGAGTGGTCGCGGTGCCGGCCTACCCGCCACGCGCGAACGACCGATCGCTCGACCGCTTGCGGGCGGTGGCGCGCGACGCCGAGCCGAGTGCCGCATTGACCACCGCCGGCATCCTCGCCGCGGTGTCAGGAGTTGCGGCAGAAGGCCGGAGAGATCTCGCCGGCCGCGCCCCCGAGCTGGCCGCGGCACGGTGGATTGCCACCGATGCTCTCGCCGAGGCTCCCGAGATTCTTGAGCAAGATCTTCCGGAAGATCCCGAAGCGCTTGCGTTCTTGCAGTACACCTCCGGGTCGACGTCCACTCCGAAGGGGGTGATGGTCACCCACGCCAACCTGATGCACAACGAGGCGATGATCGGGCAGGCGTTCCAGCAGAGCGCGGACTCCGTGGTCGTGGGCTGGCTGCCGCTCTACCACGACATGGGACTGATCGGGAACGTGCTGCAACCGCTGCACGCTGGCTGCCGCTGTGTGCTGATGGCGCCCGCCGCGTTCCTGCAACGGCCGCGGCGCTGGCTGGAGGCGGTCAGCCGGTATGGTGGAACCAGCGAAGGCACGACGAGCGGTGGTCCGAGCTTCGCGTATGAGCTGTGCGTCCGCCGCATTCCGCCGGAGCAGCGCGAGGGGCTCGATCTGCGGAGCTGGCGCGTGGCGTTCAACGGCGCCGAGCCGGTGCGGGCCGAGACGATGGCGCGCTTCGCGGAAGCCTTCGCGCCCTGCGGCTTCGATCCGGCGGCCTTCTACCCTTGCTACGGTCTGGCCGAGGCGACGCTGTTCGTGAGCGGCGGCGAGGCGGGCAGTCTGCCGCGTGAGGAGCCGGTGACGGGAGGACGGCCGCTGGTGAGCTGCGGCCACGTCTGGGGCGGGCAGCGGATCGCGATCGCCGACCCGGAGACCGGAGCCGAGATGCCGCCGGGCGCGGAGGGGGAGATCTGGGTGGCCGGGCCGAGCGTGGCTGCCGGCTACTGGCGCAATCCCGAAGCGACGGAGCGCGACTTCCGGGCACGGCTGATCGGACGTGAGGAGCCGTTCCTGCGCACCGGGGATCTCGGAGTGATGGTGGGAGAGGGAGCGGCCGGCGATCTGTATGTGACGGGCCGCATCAAGGACCTGGTCATCCTGCGGGGCCGCAACCACTATCCGCAGGACCTGGAGCGCACCGCCGAGGGCGCCCAGCCGGAGCTGCGGCCGGGAGGCGCGGCGGCTTTCGCGGTTGAGAGTGGGGGCGAGGAGCGGCTGGTGATCGTCGCCGAGGTCGAGCGGCGGCGGCGCAACGATCCGGGCGGGCTGGCGGTGATCGCGGAGGCGGTGCGCCGGGCCATCGCCGAGGAGCACGAGGTACAGGCCGGCGAGGTGGTGCTGGTGCTGCCGGGGGGAGTGCCCAAGACGTCCAGCGGCAAGGTCCGCCGGAGCGCCTGCCGCGCCGCCTGGCAGGCGGGGGAGCTGCCGGTGCTCACGCGGAGCGGGATCGAGCCTGCGGTGTCCGAGGACCTCGCCGAGGCGGGGCTCGACGCGGCCGGATTGGCGGCTCTGCCGGAGATGGAGCGTAGCGTTGCGATCGAGCGGTTCCTGCGCTCCCGTGCCGCCGCCGCTCTCGGCATCGCCGCTTCGGCGATCGATCCTGAGCGTGCATTGACCGCGTATGGGCTGGATTCGCTGGCGGCTCTGGAGCTCAAGGGGAGCGTGGAGGACGCACTCGGGATGTCGTTGTCTCTGGGCGAGGTGCTGGAGGGGGCGGGGACGGCGAAGCTGGCGGCGGGCCTCACCCCCCGGCCCCCTCTCCCATCCCCTCCCGCCCTTCCGGGAGAGGGGGAGACAAACCAGGCAAGCAAAACAGAGGAGAGCGGGCTCTCCTTTGGGGAGCGGGCGCTCTGGTTCCTGAACCGTCTGGCTCCGGATGCGGGGGCGTACAACATCGCCATCGCGGCTCGCGTTCATGGCGATCTCGATCCGGAAGCGCTGCGGCGGGCGTTCGCGGCGCTGACCGACCGGCACGAGGCGCTGCGGTCGGTCTTTCCTATGATCGGGGATGTGCCGGTCCGGCGCGTGTTGCCGGTGGGCAGCGCGGCGGTGGATTTCAGCTCGATGAGCCACGACGCGGAGATGCTCACCCGCGAGGCGTGGCGCCCCTTCGATCTCGCGGCGGGTCCGTTGGTGCGGATGAGGGTGGTAGAGGCGGCGGCTGGGGAGAGGGTCCTGCTGCTCAGCATCCATCACCTGGTCGCGGACTTCTGGTCGCTGGCGGTGATGGCTCGCGATCTGGAGCGGCTGTACCGCGGGCAGATTGGCCTGGAGACAGGAAGAGCGGCGTCGGATTTCGCCCGCTGGCAGGCGGAGATGCTGGCCGGTCCGCGCGGCGAAGCGCTGTGGGACTTCTGGCGGCAGGCGCTCGCCGGGGTTCCGGACCTCGACCTGCCCACGGACCGGCCGCGGCCGCCGGTGCAGACCTGGCGCGGATCGTCGCGGACGGCGGTGCTCTCGGCCGGCGAGGCGGCGGCGGCGCGGGAGCTGGCGTCCGGAGCGTCCGGAGGGGGCGCCACGCTGTTCGCGGCCCTTTTCGCGGTCTTCCAGGCGCAGCTCGGCCGCTATGCCGGGCAGGACGACTTCGCGGTGGGAACTCCGACCGCCGGCCGCCCGGCGCCCGGCTGGGAGGAGACGGTTGGCTATCTGGTCAGTCCGGTCGCTCTACGCGCTGATCTCTCGGGCGATCCGGCCTTCGGTGAGCTGCTGGCGAAGGCACGGGGGACGGCCGTCGCGGCGCTGGAGAGGGCCGATTTCCCATTCGCCCTCCTCGCGGAGCGGTTGCGCCCGGCGCGCGATCCGGCGCGCCCTCCGATCTTCCAGGTGATGCTCGCCCTGCACAGCCAGCGCCCCGGCGATCCGCCCGGCCTCACCGCCTTCGCCCTGGGCCAAGAGGGAGCGCGGCTGGCGTTCGCGGGGCTGGAGCTCGAATCGGTCCGGCTGGCCGAACGGCGGTCCCAGTTCGAGATGAGCCTCTCCGCGGCCGAGCTTCCGGACAACGGGATCGCAGTGTCGATCGAGGTCAACGCCGACCTATTCGACGACGCCACGGCCGAGCGGATGCTGGGCCACTTCCGCACCCTGCTCGCCGCCGCGGCGGCCGATCCGGCGGCCCGCCTCTCCGCGTTGCCGCTGCTGACGGCTGCCGAGCAGGCGCAACTCGCCGCATGGAATGACACGGCTCCTCTTGCCGGCGCCGATCTCCGCCTGCACGACCTGGTGGCGGCGCAGGCGGCGCGCACGCCGGACGCCGAGGCGGTGGTGGGGGAAGAGGAGCGGCTCACCTACGCCGAGCTGATGGCGCGGGCGAGCCAGTTGGCGCGGACCCTGCGCAAGATGGGAATCGGCCCCGAGAAGCGCGTCGGCCTCTGCCTGCGCCGCACGCCGGACCTGCTGGCTGCGATCCTCGGCATCCTCGCCGCGGGGGGAGCGTACGTGCCGCTCGATCCGGCGTATCCGCAGGAGCGGCTGGATTTCATGCTCAACGACTCCGGCGCGGGGGTGCTGTTGACGGAGAGGGCGCTGGCCGACCGGTTCGGGTTCTTCCGGGGCGCCACGATGCTGGTTGACGGTGCGGCCGCGTTTCAACATAAATCCCGGCTGGGGGAAGGGCCGAAGGCCCGGGCTGCCTTAGCCCAGGGCAACGCCCCGAGTTCCCTCGCCTACATCATCTACACCTCCGGCTCCACCGGCCGCCCGAAAGGCGTGAGCATCCAGCATCGGAGTGCCGTCGCGCTGGTGCGATGGGCGCTCGGCGTGTTCCCTCCGGAGGATCTGCGCGGTGTGCTCGCCGCCACGTCGGTCTGTTTCGACCTGTCGATCTTCGAGATCTTCGTGCCGCTCGCTGGCGGCGGCCGGGTGATCCTGGCGCCCGGCATCCTGGAGCTGCCGCAGCTCGCCGCGCGCGGTGAGGTGACCCTGATCAACGCCGTGCCGTCGCCGATGGCCGAGCTGGTGCGCGGTCCGCTGTCGGCGGGGCTGCGCACGGTGAACCTGGCGGGGGAGGCGCTCAAGCCCGAGCTGGTGGAGCGCATCTATGCCCATCCGCAGGTGGAGCGCGTGGTCAACCTCTACGGCCCCAGCGAGGACACGACCTATTCCACCTGGACCACGGTGCCGCGTGGGGCCGCCGTGACCATCGGACGGCCGATCGCCGGCACCCGGGCCTGGGTGCTCGGACGGTCGGGCGAGACGCTGCCGGTGGGAGTGCCGGGAGAGCTTTGCCTCGGTGGCGCCGGCCTCGCCCGCGGCTATTTGGGGCGGCCCGAGCTGACCGCCGAGAAGCTCGTCCCCGATCCATTCGGTGGGCTCGGGGAACGCCTCTACCGGACCGGCGACCGCGCTCGCCTCCGTGCTGACGGCGAGATCGAGTTCCTGGGGCGCTTCGACGGTCAGGTCAAGATCCGTGGCTTCCGTATCGAGATCGGGGAGATCGAGGTCACGCTCGAACGCTGCCCGGCGGTGGCCGAGGCGGCCGTGGTGGTGCGGGCGGACGGACCGGGAGGCGAGCCTCGCCTGGTGGGCTATCTGGTGGCTGGAGTTGAGACCGCCGGGGCGGCGTTGCAGACCGCAGCCGCGGCCTGGCTCCGAGAGCGGCTGCCGGCCGCGTTCAGCCCGGCCGCGTGGGTGATTCTCGACGCGCTCCCGCGCAGCCCGAACGGCAAGGTCGACCGCCGTGCCCTGCCGGCTCCGGAGGTCCAGGGGCAGGGGGAGACCGCGGCGCCGCGCACGCCGACCGAAGAGATCCTCGCCGGGCTCTTCGCCGACCTTCTCGGCCGCGAGCGGGTGGGAATCCACGACGACTTCTTCGCCCTGGGCGGCCACTCCCTTCTCGCCACGCGGGCGGTGTCGCGCATCGCCCGCCTGTTCGCGGTCGATCTGCCGGTCAGCACGCTGTTCCAGGCGCCCACGGTCGCCGCGCTGGCCGAGCGTTTGACAGCGGTCGACGGCGCAAGCGCCAGCCCCCCGATCCGGCCGCTGCCGCGGGGCGCGGGCGCTTCACTCCCTCTCTCCTTCGCCCAGCAGCGCCTCTGGTTCCTTGACCGGCTGGAACCGGGAACGCCGGTGTACAACATGCCGGGAGCGGTGGACGTCACCGGTCCGCTGGCGATTCCGGCGCTCGCAGCGGCGCTCTCCACCGTGGTGGCCCGGCACGAGACGCTGCGGACCGTCTATGCGATCGAGCGGGGCGAGCCGGTGCAGCGGATCGGCTCGCGGTTGCCGGCGCAGCCTTTGCCGGTGATCGATCTTTCCGGTCTGCCGGCGGCTCTCCGGGACGCCGAGACGGAACGGCAGGGCCGGCGTGAGGCGCGGGCGCCGTTCGACCTCGCGCGCGGTCCGGTCTGCCGCACGCTCCTGCTGCGCCTGGCGGGGGAGGAGCACCGGCTGCTCGTCACCCTGCACCACATCGCGGCGGACGGCTGGTCGCTCGGCCTGTTCCTTGACGAGCTGGCGGCGCTCCTTGCGGACAAGCCGCTGCCGGCACTGGCTGTGCAGTACGCCGACTGGGCGGCCTGGCAGCGTGCCTGGATGGACGAGGGGGAGCTGGCGGCCCAGCTCGCCTGGTGGCGCGAGCGGCTGGCCGGCCTGCCGGTGCTCGACCTGCCGGCCGACCGGCCGCGGCCGACGGTGCGCGATCCGCGCGGCGGCTCGCGGTCTCTCCTCCTGCCGGCGGAGCTGGAGGCGGGCGTGGCGCGGCTGGCGCGGCAGAGCGGCTGCACCGCGTTCATGGTCCTCCTCGGAGTTTTCCAGACCCTGCTGGCGCGGGTCACGGGCGAGGACGTGATCCCGGTCGGCTCGCCGGTCGCGAACCGCCGGCGGGTGGAAGTCGAGCCACTGATCGGGCTCTTCGTCAACACCCTCGTGCTCGCCACCCGCACCGGCGACGATCCCGGGTTCGACGGCCTGCTGGCGCGTGTGCGGGAGACATGCCTCGGCGCCTACGCGCACCAGGACGTCCCCTTCGAGCGGCTGGTGCAGGAGCTGCAACCGGAGCGCGACCTGGGGCAGAACCCGCTGTTCCAGGTGATGCTCGTGCTCGACGAGCCCCTGCCGCCGCGGCGTGCCGGCGGTCTCGCCCTGAGCCCGCGGCGCGCCGATACCAGCACCGCCCGTTTCGATCTACTGCTCGCCGTGACGCCGGGAGAAGAAGGTGGATGGACGGTTGCGACCGAGCACGCGGCGGCGCTCTTCGATCCGGCCACAATCGACCGCCTGCTCGGCCACTTCGCTACCCTCGTGGCCGGCGCCGTTGCTGATCCCGCCGCCCGCCTCTCCGCGCTGCCGATGCTGACCGCCGCCGAGCAGGCCCAGCTCGCCGAGTGGAACGACACGGGCTCTCCAGCCTCCGCCGGTCTTCGTCTGCACGACATGGTGGCGGCCCAGGCGGCGCGAACCCCCGATGCCGAGGCGGTGGTGGGGGAGGACGAGCGGCTCACCTACGCCGAGCTGATGGCGCGGGCGGGGCGGGTGGCGCACACCCTGGGCGAGATGGGGATCACGGGTTCCGAGGTGCGCGTCGGCCTCTGCCTGCGCCGCACGCCGGACCTGCTGGCGGCGATCCTCGGCATCCTCGCCACGGGGAGCGCCTACGTGCCGCTCGATCCCGCCTATCCGCAAGAGCGCCTGGACTTCATGCTCAGCGATTCGAGCGCGAGGGTGCTGTGGACGGAGAAGGCGCTCGCCGATCGTTTCGGGCTCTTCGAGGGCATCACGTTGCTGGCTGAAGAAGCGGCCGCGTCTCAACACAAATCCCGGCTGGGGGAAGGGCCGAAGGCCCGGGCTGCCTTAGCCCAGGGCAACGCCCTGGGTTCCCTCGCCTACATCATCTACACCTCCGGCTCCACCGGCCGTCCGAAAGGCGTGGGGATCGAGCACCGGAGCGCCGTCGCGCTGGTGCGGTGGGCGCTCGGTGTGTTCCCGCCGGAGGACCTGCGCGGCGTGCTCGCCGCCACGTCGGTCTGCTTCGATCTGTCGATCTTCGAGATCTTCGTGCCGCTCGCGGCTGGTGGCCGGGTCATCCTGGCGCCCGGGGTTCTGGAGCTGCCGCGGCTCGCCGCGCTCGGCGAGGTGACGCTGCTCAACACCGTGCCGTCGCCGATGGCCGAGCTGGTGCGCGGCCGGCTGCCGGCAGGGCTGCGGACGGTCAATCTGGCGGGGGAGGCGCTCAAGCCGGAGTTGGTGGAGGCGATCTACGACCATCCGCAGGTGGAGCGCGTGGTGAACCTCTATGGTCCGAGCGAGGACACCACCTATTCCACCTGGACCGTGGTGCCGCGCGGCGTGGCTTTGAGGGGGGTGACGATCGGGCGGCCGATCGCGGGCACCCGGGCCTGGGTGCTCGGACGCTGGGGAGAGGCGCTGCCGGTGGGAGCACAGGGGGAGCTCTGCCTCGGGGGCGCCGGCCTCGCCCGCGGGTATCTGGGGCGGCCGGAGCTGACCGCCGAGAGATTCGTCCCCGATCCGTTTGGGTGCGCTGGAGACCGCCTCTACCGGACCGGCGACCGCGTCCGCCTGCGCGCCGACGGCGAGATCGAGTTCCTGGGACGCTTCGACCAGCAGGTGAAGCTGCGCGGGTTCCGCATCGAGCTGGGCGAGATCGAGGTGGCGCTCGAAAGCTGCCCGGCGGTGGTGGAGGCGGCCGTGGTCCTGCGGACGGACGGCGCGGCGGGCGAGCCACGCCTGGTGGGGTATCTGGTGGCGGCGGACAAGGAAGCGGCGGCGGAGGCCGAAGCATTTCTGCGCGAGCGCCTGCCTGCCGCGTTCATCCCGTCCGCCTGGGTGGTCCTGGACGCCTTTCCTCGTTCGCCCAACGGCAAGGTCGACCGCCGTGCCCTGCCGGCTCCACCGTCTCCAGAAGGGGTGGCGGTGCGGGGAGAGTCGATGGCTCCGCGGACTCCACTGGAGATGCGGCTCGCCGCTCTCTGGAGCGAGGTTCTCGGGGTTGAGCGGGTCGGTCTCCACGACAGTTTTTTCGCGCTCGGCGGCCACTCCCTGCTCGCCGTGCGGATGTCGTTCCGGATCGCCGAGGCCTTCGGCGCCGAGGTGCCGGTCTCGGCCGTGTTCGCGGCGCCGACGGTGGCGGAGATGGCGGTCCGGCTGGGGCAGGCCGCGACCGTGCCGGTCGCGTCTGACGGCACAGCCGAACGGCCGGCGTCGCGCACTCCCGAGGAGGACAGCCTGGTTGGCCTGTGGAGCGAGATCCTCGGCGCCGAGCGGGTCGAGCGGATCGGCCTCCACGACAACTTCTTCGCGCTCGGCGGCCACTCCCTGCTCGCCGCGCGGCTGTCGTTCCGGATCGCCGAGGCCTTCGGCGTCGACCTGCCGGTGTCGGCGGTGTTCGCGGCACCGACGGTGGCGGAGATGGCGGTCCGGCTGGCACAGGCTGCCCCGTCCGCCAGCAAGGAGACGGCGTTTCCGGCCGGCGCGCCGGGGGAGACCGGCTCACCACTCTCCTTTGCGCAGCAGCGCCTGTGGTTCCTCGATCTGCTGGCGCCGGGGAGCGCGCTGTACAACCTGGCCATCCCGCTGCGCTTCGAAGGCCCGCTCGACGTGCCGCGGATCGAGCGTGCGCTCGCCGCAATCGTGCGCCGGCATGAGCCGCTGCGCACCGTCTACCGCGCGGACGGCGAGACCGGGCCGATGCAGGTCGTGCTGCCTCACGCTTCGACTCCATTGCTGCCACGCGTCTCCCTGGAAAGGCTGCCAGAGCCCAGACGGAGCACCGCGGCGCGGGCTCTCCTGGCGGAGCAGGCGGCGCTGCCGTTCGATCTCGCCCACGGGCCGGTGGCGCGCTTCCTCCTGATCGAGGCGGGCGGGGAGGTGCGCTTCCTGGCGGCGACCTTCCATCACATCGCGGCGGACGGCTGGTCGCTCGGCCTCTTCGCCCGCGAGCTGGCGGCGCACTATGCAGGGACCGCCTTGCCGGCGCTGCCCGTCTGCTATGCCGACCTCGCTCTGGCCGAGCGGCGCGCCGAGGCCGGCGGCGCCTTCGCGGGGCAGCTCGCGTACTGGCGCGATCAGCTCGCCGGGATCCCGGTCCTCGAGCTGCCGGCCGACCGGCCGCGGCCGGCGCAGCCGAGCCCGCGCGGCGGCAGCCGGCGGCTCGACCTCCCCGCCGGTCTCGCCGCGACGCTCACGGCGCTGGGTCGCGGCGCGGGATATACCCCGTTCATGGTCCTCCTCGCCGGCTTCACCGCCCTGCTCTCCCGCCTCTCGGGCCAGGACGACTTCGGAGTCGGCGTGCCGTCGGCGGGCCGGAGCCGGGCGGAAGCCGAGGGTTTGATCGGCCTGTTCGTCAACACCCTCGTGCTGCGCTCGCGGCTGGATGGCGATCCGCCTTTCCTGGAATTGGCCCGGCGGGTGCGCGACACGTCGATCGCGGCGCAGGCGAACCAGGAGGTGCCGTTCGACAAGTTGGTGGAGGAGATGCAACCGGAGCGCGCGACCGGGATCTCGCCCTTGTTCCAGGTGATGTTCGCTTTCCTGAGCGATCCGGCGGCGACGCTACGCATGCCGGGCTTGGAGGTCTCCCTGGTGGACCTCGACGCGGCGGACGCCAAATTCGATCTGACCCTGTCGATCCACGAATGGGAGGGGCGCCTGGAGGGCTCGCTGAGCTACCGCTCCGACCTCTTCGACGCGGCGACGGTCGACCGCATAGCGGGCCACCTACGGACCCTGCTCGCGGGCGCCGCCACCGATCCTGCCCGCCGCCTGTCGGACCTGCCGCTGCTGACCGCGGCCGAGCAGCGGCAGATCGCCGGCGAGTGGGCGGCGACCGGCCGCGCCTTCGCGCTCGACCGCTGCATCCACGAGTTGGTCGCGGAGCAGGCGGCGCGGACGCCGGACCTTCCGGCCGTCGTCTCGGAGGAGGGGACTCTGAGCTATGGTGAGCTGGACGCCCGGGCCGGCCGTCTGGCGCGCCACTTGCGGAGCCGCGGCGTCGGACCGGACGTGGCCGTGGGGCTCTACGCCGAGCGCTCCGCCGGCTGGGTGATCGGCGCCCTCGCCGTGCTCAAGGCTGGCGGCGCCTGGCTGCCGCTCGATCCGGACTACCCGGCGGAGCGCCTCTCTGCGATGCTGGCGGCGGCCGGGGCACCGGTGGTGCTCACCCAGAGCCACCTGGCCGCTACCCTGCCGCCGCACTCGGCGCACGTCGTGCTCCTCGATGCCGACTTCTCCCTCCCCCGGGAGGAGGGAGGGGCCGCCACCCCGGACAACCTCGCCTGCCTGTTCTTCACCTCCGGCTCGACCGGCAAGCCCAAGGGGGTCATGGTGCCTCACCGCGGGCTGGTGAACCGGCTTCTCGCGGCACAGGAGTCGTATGCCCTGGGGCCGGGCGACGCGGTGCTCCTCAAGGCCGCCGCCGGCTTCGACTTCTCGGTGTGGGAGTGCTTCGGGCCGCTGATCGCGGGCGCGCGGATCGTCGTCGCCCGCCCGGGCGGCCATCGCGACGCCGGGTACCTGGTGCGCACCATCGTCGAGCGGCAGGTGACCCTGGTCCACTTCGTCCCCTCCATGCTCGGCGTGTTCCTTGCCGAGGAGGAGGTCGAGCGCTGCGTTTCGCTGCGCCAGGTCTTCGCCGGGGGCGAGCGGCTCACGCCCGAGCTGCGGCAGCGGTTCTTCGCCCGGCTCTCCATTCCGCTCGACAACCAATACGGCCCGACGGAGATCTCGATTGACACCACGCGCTGGGTCTGCGCGCCGGGGCAGGAGCCGTCGCGCGTGCCGATCGGCCGGCCGATCGCCAACACCCGCCTCTCCCTGCTCGACCGCGCGCTGCGGCCGGTGCCGGTAGGAGTGACCGGGGAGATCTGCGTCTCCGGTGTGGGAGTGACCCGCGGCTACCTCGGCCGGCCGGAGCTGACCGCCGAGCGCTTCCTCCCAGATAGCTCGGGAGGGATCGGAGAGCGGATGTACCGCACCGGCGACCTCTCGCGCTGGCTGCTCGACGGAACCGTCGAGTTCCTCGGGCGCGCGGACCAGCAGGTCAAGGTGCGCGGCGTGCGGATCGAGCCGGCGGAGGTGGAGGCGGCCCTGCTGCGCCATCCCGCCGTGGCTGCTGCGGCGGTCGCCGTCGACTCTACGGGTTCGAGGCTGATCGCCTGGTGGGTGGCGCGTCCGCCGTCTTCGGACAGTCCGGCGCCCGGTCCCGCGGACCTCCGGGCGGCGTTGCGCAGGACGCTGCCCGACACCATGATCCCGGCCCTCTTCGTGCGCCTGGACCACCTGCCGCTCACCCCCAGCGGCAAGCTCGACCGCCGTGCCCTGCCGGCCCCCGAGCCCCTTGCGGAGACGGCGGGGGTGGAAGGGCTGGCTCTGGCGACGGGTGACGAGGAGCTGCTCGCCGAGATCTGGAGTGAGCTGCTTGGAGTCGAGCGGGTCGGCGCGGGGGACAGCTTCTTCGACCTCGGCGGCCATTCGCTCCTCGCCACCCAGCTCGTCTCGCGGGTGCGTTCCGTCTTCGGGATCGACCTGCCGCTCGCCGCCGTCTTCGAGGAGCCCAGCCTCGGCGCGCTCGCCCGCCGGTTGCAGGAGGAGCGCCGGGCGCGCGGCGGGGCGCCGGTCCTGCCGCCGCTGGTGCCGGAAGGTGGGGAAGGTGGCACCGAGGCGCCGCTCTCCTTCTCTCAGCAGCGGCTCTGGTTTCTGCACCAGCTCGAGCCGGACAGCGCCGCCTACCACGTGCCCGGCGCCCTGCGGCTGCGCGGTCCGCTGCGGCCGGACGTCCTGGCCCGTGCGCTCGCCGCGATCACCCGCCGGCACGAGGTGCTGCGCACCGTCTTCACGGAGCGCGACGGCGGGCCGGTGCAGGTCGTGCTCCCGCCGGCGCCCTCGGTGTTGCCGATCGTCGATCTCACCTCCCTGCCGCCGGCCGAGCGGGAGACGGAGGCCCTGCGGCTCATGGCGCGGGAGGACGACAGGCCGTTCGACCTCACCTGCGGGCCGTTGCTGCGCGCCGAGCTTCTCTGCCTCGGAGACGGGGACCATCTGCTGGCGGTGGTGATGCACCACATCATCTCCGACGCCTGGTCGCTGGGGGTCCTGCTGCGCGAGCTGACCACCTTCTACAGATCCTTCTCCGCCGGGGAGAGCCCCCTGCTGCTGGAGCTGCGGGAGCTGCCGGTTCAGTATTCAGACTTCGCCCGCTGGCAGCGTCGCTGGCTCACCGGCGAGGTGCTGGAGCGCGAGCTGGCCCACTGGCGGGAGGTGCTCGCCGGGGCTCCCGAGGTGCAGGAGCTGCCCTACGACCGGCCGCGGCCGGCGGCGCCGACCCATCAAGGAGGGCGGCGTCCGTTCGTCCTCTCCGGCGAGCGGCTCGCGGCGCTCCGCGCGCTCGGACGCCGCGAGGGGTGGACGCTGTTCATGACCCTCCTCGCCGCGTTCCAGGCGCTCCTCACCCGTCTGAGCGGCCAGGAGGACGCGGTCATCGGCTCGCCCGTCGCCAACCGCAACCGCCTGGAGACCGAAGGGCTGATCGGTTTCTTCACCAATACGCTGGCGCTGCGCCTCAACCTGGCCGGCGATCCGGAGCTCCGCGAGATCGGCCGCCGCGCCCGCGCCGTGGCGCTCGACGCCTACACCCACGAGGACCTGCCGTTCGAGAAGCTGGTCGAGGAGCTGGCGCCGGAGCGCCACCCGGGTCTCAACCCGCTGTTCCAGGTGATGCTGGTCGTCCAGCGTCCGCCGGTCGAGGCCCTCGCCCTGCCGGGGATCACCGCCGAATTCCTGGACGTCGAGTCCGCGGTGGCCAAGTTCGATCTCACGTTCTTCCTTTTCGAGGGAGCGGAAGGGCTGGGGCTGTCTGGGACGATGGAGCACAGCCGCGACCTTTTCGACGCGGCGACCGTCGACCGCATGCTGGCGAGCTTCGGCGCTCTGCTCGCCGAGGCGGTGGCGAGCCCGGATCTCCGCCTCTCCGAGCTGCCGCTTCTCCCCGCCGCCGAGCGCGAGGAGCTGATGGCCTGGACCCGCCCCCTGGTGCCGCGGCCCGAGCCGTTCCTGGTGCATGAGTTGGTGGCGGCGCAGGCGGCACGCCATCCCGAGGCGGATGCCGTGATCTATGGCGAGGTCCGGCTGACCTACCGCGAGCTCCTGGATCAGGCGCGGCGCCTGGCGCGCCACCTCGCGGCCCTCGGCGTCGGGCCGGACGTGCCGGTGGGGATCTTCCAGGAGCGTTCCCCGGCCATGCTGGTCTCTCTCCTCGCCGTGCTCGAAGCGGGCGGCGCCTACCTCCCGCTCGATCCGGGCTATCCACGGGAGCGCCTGCACCTGATGCTGGAAGAGGCGGGCGCGCCCGTGGTGCTCACAGACCGTGCCAGCGCCGGCGCGGTGCCTGGTGGAGTGGGGACGGTGGTGGTGGTGGACGCGGATTCCGGCTGGGTGGAAGGGCCGAAGGCCCGGGCTCCCTTAGCCCAGGGCAACGCCCTGGGTTGGGAGGCCTCCGGCGTGCAGCCCGAGAACCTGGCCTACCTGGTCTACACCTCCGGCTCGACCGGCCGGCCGAAGGGGGTCGCGATGACCCATGCGGCGATCACGGCGATGCTGGCGTGGCAGCTCCGCACCTCGGCGGCGGGGGGCGGGAGGACGTTGCAGTTCGCGTCGCTGTCGTTCGACGTCTCGTTCCAGGAGATCTTCTCGGCCTGGGCGGCGGGCGGCGCGGTGGTGCTGGTCTCCGAGGACGTGCGCCGCGACCCGCCGGCCCTCCTGGCGCTGCTCGCCGCGGAGCGGGTCGAGCGCCTGTTCCTCCCCTTCGTGGCGTTGCAGCAGCTCGCGGTGGCGGCGGAGAGCGGACCGCTGCCGGCGAGCCTGCGCGAGGTGATGAGCGCGGGCGAGCAGCTCTATGTCACCGAGCAGGTGGCCGGGATGCTCGCGCGCCTCCCCGGCGCCGTCCTCTTCAACCACTATGGCCCGTCGGAGACCCACGCCGCCACCTGGCTCGCCCTGGCCGGCGACCCGGCCGGCTGGCCGGAGCGCCCGACGATCGGCATGCCGCTCGATCATGCGCGGATCTTCCTCCTCGACCGCTGGCAGCAGTTGGCGCCGTCCGGTGTGCCGGGGGAGATCTGGGTGGGGGGAGGCGGCCTCGCGCGCGGCTACCAGGCGCGGCCCGAGCTGACCGCCGAGCGCTTCCTGCCCGATCCGTTCTCTGATGCGGAGGGATGGCGGCCGGGCGACCGCCTGTACCGCACCGGCGACCTGGCCCGCCGCCTGCCGGACGGCACGCTGGAGTACCTCGGCCGCGGCGACGCGCAGGTCAAGGTGCGCGGCCAGCGCATCGAGCCGGCGGAGGTGGAGACTGCGCTCGCCCGCCATCCGGCGGTGTTGCAGGCCGCCGTCGCGGTGCGCGGAGATTCGGCTGGCGCGCGGCGCCTGGTGGCCTACCTGGTGTTCCGCGAGGGTGTACCGATCCCCACCTTCGCGGAGATCAAGGCGTTCCTCGCCGAGGTGCTGCCCGATCCGATGATCCCGTCCGCCTGGGCGCATCTCGACGCGCTGCCGCTCACGCCGAGCGGCAAGCTCGACCGGCGGACGCTGGCGCGTATCGCTCCCGAGGAGGCGCATCAGGCGTTTCAGTCCCCGAGCGGTCCGGCGGAGGAGATCCTGGCCGGCATCTGGCGCGACGTGCTCGGCGTCGAGCGGGTCGGCCGCCACGACGACTTCTTCGAGCTTGGCGGCCATTCGCTGCTCGCCACCCAGGTCGCCTCCCGGCTGCGCGCGGCGTTCCGGGTGGAGCTGCCGCTGCGCCGGCTGTTCGAGGCCCCCACGCTGGCCGGGATGGCGGCCGCGGCGCTGGCGGCGGTCGAGACAGCGGGGGAAGGCGCGCCGGCGCCGCCGCCGATCTCCCGTTCGCTGGCTGACGGCGCCGACCTGCCCCTCTCCTTCGCCCAGGAGCGCCTCTGGTTCCTCGACCGGCTGCAACCCGGCCCGGCCTACGACATCCCGCTCGCCCTCCGCGCCACCGGCCGGCTTGACGTCGCGGCCCTCGCCGCGGCGCTCGGCGAGATCGTGCGCCGCCACGAGGTGCTGCGCACGGTGTACGCCGACCGCGACGGCGTGCCGGTGCAGGTGGTGCAGCCAGCGGCCGGCCAGGCTCTGCCGGTGGTCGATCTGACAGGGGTGGGCGAGCACACGGACGTACACGGACTCTCACAGACGAGCACGGACAGCGTTTCGGGAGGTCCGTGTTCGTCCGTGCCTGTCCGTGTTCGTCCGTGTGTCCGTGTCCCCGCCGCCCGCGAGGCCGCCCGCGAGGCCGCCCGCCTGGCCGCCGCCGAGGCCTCCTGGATCTTCGACCTCACCACCGGCCCGCTCCTGCGCACCGTGCTGGTCGCTCTCGGCCCCGCCGAGCACCTGTTGCTCGTCAACCTGCACCACATCGTCGCCGACGGCTGGTCGCTGGGGGTCCTGGTGCGGGAGCTCAAGGCGCTCTATGCCGCGGCTCTCCACGGCGAGCCTTCCCCTCTCCCCGATCTGCCGGTTCAGTACGCGGACTTCGCGCGCTGGCAGCGCGGCTGGCTGGCCGGCGAGGTGCTGGAGCGGCAGCTCGCCTGGTGGCGGGAACGCCTCGCCGGCGCGCCGGCCGCGCTGGAGATTCCGGCCGACCGCCCGCGCCCGCCGGTGCAGAGTGGGCACGGCGCCGAGCACCGCTTCGCTCTCGGCTCGGGCCTCGCCCAACGCCTCGCCGCGCTCGGCCGGGACGAGGGGGCGACGCCGTTCATGGTCCTCGCCGCCGGCCTGTTCGCCCTGCTGGCGCGCCGGACGGGGCAAAGTGATCTGGTGGTCGGCTCGCCGATCGCCAACCGCAACCACATCGAGACCGAGGGGTTGATCGGCTTCTTCGTCAACACCCTGGCGCTCCGCGCCGACCTCTCCCGGGCGGCGGGCTTCCGCGATCTGTTGCGCCAGGTGCGCGAGGCGAGCCTCGGCGCCTACGCTCATCAGGACCTGCCGTTCGAGAAGCTGGTCGAAGAGCTGCATCCAGACCGCGATCTCTCGCGCTCGCCGATCCTCCAGGTGGCCGTGGCGCTTCAGAACGCGCCGCTGCCCGCCACGGAGCTGGAGGGTCTCTCCCTGCTGCCGGAGGAGCTGCCGGGAACGGTGGCGAAGCTCGATCTCTCCTTCGTGTTCGACGAACGCTTCGCCGCGACTCTTCAGTACGCCACCGACCTCTTCGACGCCTCGACGGCGGCCCGGATGGCGGGCCATCTGGAGGTCCTCCTGACAGCCGTCACTGGGGACCCGACGCGGCACCTCGCCGAGCTGCCGCTCCTCGGTTCGGCGGAGCGCCACCAGGTGCTCGCGGAGTGGAACGACACGCGGGAAGCGATCGCGGGCGGCGCCCTTCTGCATCAGCTCTTCGAGGCGCAGGCCGATCTGCGCCCGGAGGCTCTTGCGGTCATCGGCGGGATGAGTGCCCTGACCTACGGCGAGCTGGACACGGCGGCGGAGCGTCTGGCCCACCTGTTGCGCGGCCTGGGAGTGGGGTTGGGCGACGCCGCGGGAATCTGGATGGAACGTTCGCCGGAGATGGTGACGGCGGTCCTCGCGGTACTCAAGGCGGGCGGGACGTACATCCCCCTGGATCCCTCCTGGCCGGCTGACCGCGCCGAGGCGATCCTCATGGCGACCGGCGCGCGGGTGGTGCTCACCCGCACCGGCCTGCTGCCGGCGTTACAGGAGATCCAGTGGCGCCTGCCGCGCCTCCGCGACGTCGTCTGCCTCGACGTCCTGGAGGCTGTGCCGCCCCCCGAGCCGCTCGATCCGGAGAGCGTGCGGGCGCTGTGGGATTACGTGGCCGAGTCCGCCGATCCAGAGGACGCGGTCACCGCGGGCGGCTTCATCAACAGCTTCACCGGTCAGCCGTTCGCTCTCGCCGAGGTGGAGGAGTACCGCGATCGTGTGCTCGCTCTCGCTGAGCCCTGGCTGAGGCCGGACGCGCGGGTGCTGGAGATCGGCTGCGGAGCGGGGCTCATCCTCTGGGAGATGGCCCGGCGCGCCGCCTTCTGCGCCGGGCTCGACCCGTCGCCGCGCACCCAGGAGCGCAACCGCGAGCACGCCCGAGCGGCGGGGATCACGAACGTGGAGCTGGCCGTCGGCTTCGCCCACGAGGCGACGGCGGTTTTCGGCCAGGAAGCGCCGTTCGATCTGATCGTGCTTGCCAGCACGGTGCAGTTCTTCCCTGGGCCGCTCTACCTGGAACAGGTGGTGGAGCATGCGCTCAGCCTGCTGGCGCCGGGGGGCGCGGTGCTCATCGCCGACGTGCCCGACGCCCGCCGGCAGGGCGCGCTGAGCCTCGCCCTCGCCGCGGCGGGCGCTCCCGCCAAAACCGGCGCGGCCCGCGTGCTGTGGCTCGACGAGGACCTCTTCCGCGATCTCGCGCCGGGAGTGTCGGTCCTTCACCGGCGGGAAGGCTTCGCGAACGAGTTGGGGTTCCGGTATGACGTGGTGGTCAGGAAGGACATAAAGGACATAAGGGACTTAAAGGACCGGAACGGCGGACGGCTCAAGCGGTTGTGGACGGGGTGGCATGCGGCGCGACAGAGCGCGGAACGGCTGCCGGCTGCCGGCTTCCCGGAGGCTGTGGCCTATGTGATTCACACCTCGGGGTCCACCGGCGCTCCGAAGGGGATCGCGGTGCAGCATGCTCCGGCGGTCGAGCTGGTGCGGTGGGTGGACCGCACGTTCGGCGTCGGGCCGGGCGACCGGCTGCTGTTCGTGACCTCCCTGGCGTTCGACCTGTCGGTGTGGGACATCTTCGGCGTCCTCGGCGCCGGCGGAGCGCTCCGGATCGCTTCCGAGACGGAGCTGCGTGATCCGCAACAGCTCGCCCGCCTGCTGGTGGAGGAGCGGATCACGATCTGGGATTCGGCTCCGGCCGCTCTGCAACAGCTCGCGCCGCTGTTCCCGGAGACCGCGGTGGATTCCCTGCGGCTGGTGCTGCTGTCGGGCGACTGGATTCCGGTCCCGCTGCCGGACCGCGTGCGCGCGGCGTTTCCGGCGGCCCGGGTGGTCAGCCTGGGGGGCGCCACCGAGGCCACGGTGTGGTCGAACTGGTATCCGGTCGCGGACGTCGATCCGCGCTGGCCGAGCATCCCCTACGGCCGGCCGATCGCCAACGCCCGCTATCACGTGCTCGACGACACCCTCCAGCCGTGCCCGATCGGCGTGCCGGGCGATCTGTGGATCGGCGGCCGGTGCCTCAGCGTCGGATACACCGGCCAGCCGGACCTCACCGCGGAGCGGTTCATCCCCGATCCTTTTTCGCCTGGGCGTCTCTACCGCACGGGCGATCAGGCGCGCCACGGGCGGGACGGCAACCTGGAGTTCCTCGGACGGCGCGACCAGCAGGTGAAGGTGCGTGGCTTCCGGATCGAGCTGGGGGAGATCGAGGTGGCGCTGGCGCGCCATCCGGCGGTGCGCGAGGCGGTGGTCGTCGTGCGCGAGGAGAGCGGGGAGAAGCGTCTGGTAGGGTATGTCGTCCCGCCGGGACCGTCCACCGCGGAGCTGCGCGCCTTCCTGCAACGGACGCTGCCCGAGTACATGGTGCCGTGGTCCTTCGTGGCGCTCGACGCCATGCCGGTGACCGCCAACGGCAAGCTCGACCGCGCCGCTCTGCCGGCGCCGCGTCCTCTCGCCGCGGCGGCGGCCGTGGCGCCGCGCAATGCGCTGGAGCGCGAGATCGCGGCGGCGTGGCGCGAGGTACTGGGGCTCGGCTCGAACGTCTCGATCGGGGTCGAGGACAACTTCTTCGAGGTCGGCGGCAGCTCGCTGCTGATCGGCAAGCTGCAAGCGCGGCTGCGCCGGTCGCTCGGCCGGGACGTTTCGTTCGTCGACCTGTTCCGCCATCCGACCATCGAGAGTCTGGCGCGGAGCCTGGCGGAAATGCCGGCTCCGGGAGCGTTGGAGGAGGAGGCACGGGCGCGCACCGACACCCGGCGCGAGCGGTTGCGCCAGGTGCAGCAGAGGCGGGGTGGGAGTGGCAGGCGAAAAACGGGAGGAGCTTCGGATGAGTGAAGACAACGAGCCGATGCAGGGAATCGCCGTGATCGGCCTGGCAGGCCGGTTTCCGGGCGCGCCCACGGTGGAGGATTTCTGGCGCAATCTGGAAGGCGGCACCGGAGCGATCACCTTTTTCTCCGTCGAGGAGCTCGCCGCGGCGGGAATCGATCCGCGCCTCCTCGCGGACGAGCGCTACGTGCGCGCCAAGGGGACACTCGCCGGCGCGGAGAGGTTCGATTCCGCCTTCTTCGGTTTCACCCCGCGCGAGGCCGAGCTGATGGACCCGCAGCACCGCGTCTTCCTGGAGACGGCGTGGGAGGCGCTGGAGGACGCCGGCTGCGATCCGGAGCGCGCTCCCGGGCGGATCGGCCTCTTTGCCGGCAGCGGCCCGAGCAGCTACCTGATCACCAACCTGCTCCCCGGTGTCGGCCGGGACGAACGCCTTGCCACGGCGGGCGATCTGCAACTGCTGCTGCTCAACGACCGCGACTTCCTCGCCACCCGCGCCTCCTACAAGCTGAACCTGCGCGGGCCGAGCGTCGTGGTGCAGACCGCCTGCTCGACCTCGCTGGTGGCGGTCCACCTGGCCTGCCAGAGCCTGTTGACCGGCGACTGCGACGCCGCCCTGGCCGGCGGCGTCTCGATCTCGACTCCGCTCGCCGGCGGCTATACCTGGCAGGACGGCGGCGTGATGGCGCCGGACGGCTGCTGCCGGGCGTTCGACGCCGCGGCAGGCGGCTCGGTGCCTGGCGACGGCTGCGGGGTGGTGGTGCTCAAGCGCCTCGTCGACGCCTTGGCCGACGGCGACACGATCCACGCGGTGATCCGCGCCTCGGCGGTGAACAACGACGGCTCCGGCAAGGTGGGCTACACCGCTCCCGGCGTCGAAGGGCAGGCGGCGGTGATCGCGGAGAGCTTGATGATGGCCGAGGTGGACGCGGCCTCGATCGGCTATGTGGAGGCGCACGGCAGCGGCACGACGCTCGGCGATCCGATCGAGGTCGCGGCGCTCACCCAGGCTTTCGCCTCGGCCGGCGCGCCGCCGCGCTCGATCGCGCTCGGCTCGGTGAAGACCAGCGTCGGGCACTGCAACGCCGCGGCGGGAGTCGCCGGGCTGATCAAGACGGTGCTGGCGCTGGAGCACGGCACGATCCCGCCGAGCCTGCATTTCACCGCTCCCAATCCGCAGATCGATTTCGCCGCCGGCCCCTTCTACGTCCCCACCGCGGCGGCGCCCTGGCCCCAGATGGGGGAGCAGCCGGGGGAGCCGCGGCGGGCCGGGGTCAGCTCGTTCGGCATGGGCGGCACCAACGTGCACGCGGTGCTGGAGGAGGCGCCGCCGGAGGACGCGGCGGAGCAGGCCCCGTCGCGCCCCTGGCAGATCCTGCCGCTCTCGGCGCGCACGCCGGCCGCCCTGGACGCCATGGCGGCGCGCCTGTCAGATCATCTCGAGGCTCACCCCGAGATCTCTCTCGCGGCGCTCTCCGACATCGCCTGGACGTTGCAGACCGGCCGCCGCGCCTTCGAGCACCGGCGGATCGCGGTGGCCCGGGACGTTCCGAGCGCGGTGGCGGCGTTGCGCGGGGCTCGCGCGGTGAGCGGAAAGCGCCAGGGCACAGGAAGGCCGGTGGTCTTCCTGCTTCCCGGCCTCGGTGATCAGTACGCCGGCATGGCGCGCGGCCTGTACGACGGCGAGGCCGTCTTCCGCGCCGCCTTCGATCAATGCGCCGAGCGGCTGGAGAGCCGGCTGGGCCGCGATCTGCGCACGGTCCTGTTCACGGACGCCGAAGAGCCTCAGAAAAGCGCCGGCTCCGACCTGCGCGCGCTGCTGCGCCGCGATGCCGGTCCGGACGAGGGCTCCGACCTGCACCGCACCCTCTTCGCGCAGCCGCTCTGCTTCGCGGTCGAATACGCGCTCGCCCGGCTCGTGATGTCGTGGGGGATCGAGCCGGAGGCGATGATCGGCTATTCGGTCGGCGAATACGTGGCGGCCTGCCTGGCGGGCGTACTCTCGCTGGACGACGCGCTCGACCTGGTGGCGCGGCGGGCGCAGCTCATCGCGGAGCTGCCGGGCGGCGCCATGCTCGCCGTGCCGCTGCCCGAGGCGGAGGTGCTGCCGCTGCTCGCAGGAGATCTGTCGGTGGCGGCGACGAACGGGCCGCATCTGACCGTGGTGGCCGGTCCCGCGGCGGCGATGGACGACCTGGAGCGGCGGCTCGCCGAGCGCGGCGCCAGCACGATCCGCCTGCCGACCACGCACGCGTTCCACTCCGCCATGATGCGTCCGGCGGCGGCGGCCCTGACCGAAGCGGTACGCCGCGTGGCGATCCGAGAGCCGGAGCCGCGCATCCCCTATCTGTCGAACGTCACCGGCGACTGGATCACCGGCGCGGCGATCGCCGATCCCGGCTACTGGGCGCGCCACATGGAAGGCACCGTGCGCTTCGCCGAAGGGGTGGCGCGGCTGCTCGCCGAGCCGGACCGCGTCTACCTGGAGCTCGGCCCCGGCGGCTCGCTGGGAGCGCTCCTGCGCCAGCATCCGGACGCGCCCGCCGGCCTGGTGGCCGTGGCGGCATTGCCGCGCGCCGGCGAGGGGCGCCCGGACGTCGAGGTCCTTCTGGAAGCCGCCGGCCGCCTGTGGATCGCCGGCGCGGAGATCGACTGGGAGCGTCTCCAGGGGATCAATGAGGGCGCGCGCCGCCGCCGTGTGCGCCTCCCGTCCTATCCGTTCGAGCGCCAGCGCTGCTGGATTGATGCGCCGGCTCCCGGGGAGGTGGCGGCGTTTGGGGCTGCGACGAGGACCAATGCGGAGGTGGCGGATTGGTTTTGGGCGCCGTCGTGGCGCCAGGCGCCGGGGCCTCACCCCCCGGCCCCCTCTCCCATCCCCTCCCTTCCGCTGGGAGAGGGGGAGCACAGCGAGACGACTCTGATCTTCGTCGACCGCTGCGGTCTCGGCGAGAGCGCAGCCGCCCGGCTGCGGGCGGAGGGCCACTCGGTCGTGACTGTCGCGGCAGGGACGGTGTTTTCTGATGCGGAGTCGACGGCGTTCACGATCGATCCCGGGCGGCGCGCGGACTATGACGAGCTGATCGCCGCTCTGCGTGCTGCCGATCGCCTACCGCAGCGCATCCTGCACCTCTGGGGCGTGACCGCGGAGGAGCCGGAGGACGAGGAGGCGCTCACCCTGGGGCTGGTCAGCCTGATGCTCCTCGGCCAGGCCCTGAACGCCGCCGGGGCGGTGCCGGCCGCGGGCGCTCCGCCGCTGCGACTCGCGGCCGTGGCGAACGGCCTCGCCGAGGTGGCGGACGGCGATCCGGTGCATCCGGCCAAGGCGGCGGTGCTCGGGGCGCTCAAGGTGATGGGCCAGGAGATGCCGGGGCTCGGCTGCACGGCTGTGGATGTCATGCCGATCGGGAATGAGCGGCTGATCGGACAGCTCCTGGCGGAGATGGGGGTGCCTATTGGAACCAAAGTAGGGGAGGGGCTTGCCCCCTCCCGTGCGGGCGGAGGAACCGAAGGCGAGAACAGAACCTTTCCGCCTCCCACCCGGGAGGGGGCAAGCCCCTCCCCTACTTTAGAGATGCCGGGAGAGACAATCGTCGCTTTCCGTGGCCGCCACCGCTGGGCACGCACCTTCGCGCCGGTCCGCCTCGCGGCGCCGGCCGCGCCGCGGCTCCGCGCGGACGCCGTCTACCTCGTCACCGACGGCACGCACGGTCCGGGCATGGCCATCGCCGAGTATCTGACCCGCACGGTCGGCGCGCACGTCGTGCTCGTGGTGCCGGCGCAGTTTCCGCCTCGCGAGCGCTGGGAGAGGTGGGAAGGGCTCCCGGACGTTCCACCCGGCCAGGACGTCATCGCCACCACGATCGGCCGCCTGCTCGCGCTGGAGGCGGACGGGCTTCTCGACCGGATCACCCTGGTGCGCTCCTCTCCCACCGACACGGTGGGCCTGCGCGGCGCCTTGGCCGCGGCGCGGTCCGGCTCAGGGAGATTGCGGGGCGTCTTCCACACCGCCGGCGCCTTCACCGGCGGCCTGATCCTGCTCAAGACCCGCGAGGCGCTGCTCGCCGCGATCGATCCGGCGGTGCGCGGTGCCCGCGCCCTGCTGGCGGCGCTGGCTCCGGTAGACGGCGAGCCGGAGCCGCCGGACTTCATCCTCCTCTCCTCCTCGACCCTCGCCGTGGCGGGCGGGCTCGGACAGATCGACCATGCCGCGGCCGGCTGCTTCCTGGAGGCGCTGGCTCTGCGCCTGTCCGCGCATGCCGCGGGGAACGGTGCGCTTGCCACCGTCGCCGTGCACTGGGACCCCTACCAGTGGGGCGGCTGGCTGGCCGGCGCCGCGGGGGCGGCGGGCGGGATGTCTCCCGAGGAGGTCGCCGCGAACCTGAAGAGCTTCGGCGTGCCGTCCGGCGCGAGCGGCGAGGCGCTGGAGCGGTTGCTCGTCGCCGGGCTGCCGGCCGCCGCCGTCTCCAGCCGCGACCTCGACGCCTTGCTGCGCGAGACCGACGCGCTCTCCCGCCAGGCGCTCACCGGCCAGGTGGGGCACGGCCCGCGCGAGACGCATCCGCGGCCCGGCCTGTCGACGGAGTACACGCCGCCGCGCAACGAGCTGGAGGAGACCCTGGCCGGCCTCTGGCAGGACCTCTTCGGCATTTCGCCGATCGGCATTCACGACAGCTTCCTGGAATTGGGCGGCCATTCGCTCCTGGCGATCCAGATGGCCACCCAGCTCCGGGCGCAGCTCTCGGTCGACCTGCCGGTCACCGTCCTCTTCGAGGCGCCGACCATCGCCGAGCTGGCCGGGCGGGTCCGCCAGGCGCGCGGCGAGGACGATGCCGAGATGATGGATGCGCTGCTCGCGCTGATCGAGGGGCTTTCGCCCGAAGAGACCGCCGCGAAGCTCGCGGAGATGGGGCTTTAAGATGTCCGCCGCCGACCGCCTCGCCGCCCTGAGCCCCGAGCAGCGCGCCCTTTTCGAGCGCCTGCGCGAAAAGAACCGCCAGGCCGCGCCGGCCGTGCGCACGCCGCCGCCGGTGCGCCGCGCGTCCGGCCCGGACGGCACCGGCGACTGGCCGCTCTCGTTCGACCAGGAGCGGCTCTGGCGCCTGCACCAGGACCGGCCCGATCTGGTCTCCTGGAACGTCGACGCCGGCAGCCGTATCCGGGGCGCTCTCGACGTGCCGCTCTTCCTGCGCGCCTTCCATGAGGTCGTCCGCCGCCACGCGGCGTTCCGCACGGTGTTTCCGGTGATCGATGGCCAACCGGTGCAGCGGGTTGTTTCCTTCCTGAGCCCTGAGACCTCCTTCCTCGATGTGTCCGCCCTGCCGGATGCGCGCCGCGAGGACGCCGGCCATCAGGCGATCTACGACCACACCCGCCAACCGTTCGACCTCGCCCGCGGGCCGCTGCTGCGCATCGCGCTGGTCCGCCTGGCGGAGCGCGAGCACCTGTTCCTGCTCACCGTCCACCACCTGGCCACGGATTGGGTGACGTTCCAGATCCTCTTCGCGGAGCTGCTCCAGATCTACGACGCGTTGCGCGCGGGGCGCTCGCCGTTCCTGCCTCTCCTGCCGGCCCAGTTCCCCGACTACGTGCTGTGGGAGCGCGAGCAGTGGCAGGGCGAGGCGCTGGCGGCGGAGACGGAGTTCTGGCGGCGGCATCTCGACGGGTATCCGCTCGTCCTCGATCTGTCGACTGCCGTGCCGGGCAGCCGGCCGCGCCCGGCGGTGCAGAGCCAGCGCGGCGGCCTCTACCCGGTGCAGGCCGGCGCGGCGCGCTCGAACCGGATGCGCGAGCTGGCGCAGCGCGAAGGGGCGACGATGTTCATGGCGGTCCTCGCCGTGCTCGGCATCGCCGTCGGGCGGGTGACCGGGCAGGAGCGCTTCCTGATCGGCTCGAACGGCGCCAACCGCGCGCTGCCGGAATTGGGACCGGTGGCCGGCTTTTTCCTCAACCAGATTCCGTTCGCCGTCGATCTGACCGGAGATCCCACCTTCCGCGAGCTGCTGGGCCGGGTGCGCAAAACGGCGCTCGCCACCTACGCGCATCAGAACCTGCCGTTCAGCAAGCTGATCGAGACCCTGGGGGCGGACGACGGCGGCCGGCGCAATCCGGTGGTCCAGGTGATCCTTCTCCTGCTCCAGGGCGACAGCGGCCTGGAGGTCGGCGACCTGCGCTTCGAGCCCGTCGGGCTCTATGACGGCAACTCCCGCTGGGACCTGATGTTCGGGCTCTACGACTATCACGACGCCGGCCTCACCGGGCCGCTGGAATACAACGCCGACATTTTCGACCCGCCGGCGGTCGGCCGGCTGCTGGAGCTGTTCTATCGCCTGCTCGACGCGGTCACCGCCGACCCCGACGCGCGCATCTCTGATCTACCGTGCTTCGAGGTCACACCATGAGTCTCACCGATCGCCTTGCCGCCCTGACACCCGAACAACGGGTTTTGTTCGAAAAGCTGCGCGACAAACAGCGTCAAGCCACCCGCACCCTGCAGCCGCCGCCGGTGCGGCGGGTCAGCGGCCCGACGGGGGAGGGAGACTGGCCCCTGTCGCTCGACCAGGAGCGCTACTGGTTCATGGAGCAGCTCTATCCGGAAGGAGCGGGGCTCAACATCACCGCCGCCACCCGCATGCGCGGCGCGGTCTCGCCGGAGGGGTTGGCGGCGGCGCTGTCGGAGATCGCGCGGCGCCACGCCGCCTGGCGCACCGTCTTTCCCGCCGTCGACGGCAAACCGGTGCAGCGGGTTCTGCCGGTGTCCGCCAGGGGGCGACAGCGGCTGCCGGTGATCGACCTCTCCGCCCTGCCGGCGGCGCGGCGCGAGCCGGAGGCCCTCCGGCTGGTGGACGAGGACTCGGCGACACCCTTCGATCTCGAAGCAGGTCCGCTGGTGCGCTCGACGCTGGTGCGCCTCCACGCCGGAAACGCCGGAAATGCCGGGGACGCGGGCGGAGACCACGTCTGCATCCTCACCATCCATCACATGGTGACCGACTGGATCTCGTTCCAGATCGCCTGGGGGGAGCTGGCGGTGCTCTACGCCGCTTTCGCCGCCGGGAGCCGCCCGGCGCTGCCGGCGCCGCCGGTCCACTACGCGGACTTCGCGGTGTGGCAGCGCACCTGGCTCCAGGGCGAGGTGCTCGACGGGTTGACCTCCTGGTGGCGCGAGCAACTGGCCGGCTTTCCGGTGACGCTCGAGCTGCCGACCGACCGGCCGCGTCCGGCGGCGCCCCGCATGCGCGGCGGCGCGCTGCCGGTCGTCCTCTCCGCCGCGCTGACCGCCGGCCTGCGCCGCCTCGCCCAGCGCGAAGGGGCGACCCAGTTCATGGTGGTGCTCGCGGCGACCGCCGCGCTGCTCAGCCGCGACTCCGGCCAGGAGCGCCTGATCCTCGGCGCCAACAACGCGAACCGCAACCGGCCGGAGATCGAGACGGTCCTCGGCTGCTTCCTCACCCAGGTGCCGTTCGCCATCGACCTGGAGGGCGACCCCACCTTCCGCGAGCTGCTCGCCCGGGTCCGCCAGTCCGCGCTCGGCGCCTACTCCCATCAGGACCTGCCGTTCGGCCTGCTGGTCCAGGCGCTCGGCCTGGAGCGCGATCCCAGCCGGCAGCCGTTGATCCAGACCCTGGTGCAGGTGCTCGGCGGCCAGGCGGCCGCGGAGGCGGCGCTCGGCGGCGGAGGAGTGGGAGACGCCACGTTCGAAGCGGTGAGCTCCTACGACGGCAGGGCGCGCTACGACCTTCTGCTGACGCTTTTCGACAATGCCTCGGGGCTGGCCGGCTCGCTCGAATACGATCTCGATCTCTTCGACACCGCGACCACGCTCCGCCGGATCGAGCGCTTCCTGCTCCAACTCGCGGCGGCGGTGGCCGATCCGGACGTCCGTCTCTCGGCCCTGCCGGTCCTGCCGGAAGCGGCGCGCCACCAGGTGGAGATCGAATGGAACGACTCGGCGCGGCCGGCCGCGGAGTCCGCCTGGACGGCGCCGCGGCGCTTCGCGGACCAGGCGGCGCGCACACCGGATGCCCTCGCCGTCGACTCCGCGGCCGGGACGCTCTCCTACCGCCAGCTCGACGGGCGCTCGGACGCCCTGGCGCGCCGCCTCCGCCCCTGGGGATCGGCGCCGAATCGCGCGTCGCGCTCCTGCTCGACCGCACGCTCGACGTGCCGGTCGCCATCTTCGGCGTGTGGAAGGCAGGTGCCGCCTATGTGCCGCTCGATCCGGACGCGCCGCCCGCCCGCCTGGCGGCCCTGCTGGAGGACGCCGAGCCGGCGCTGGTGGTCCATCGCGGCCAGCCTCTGCCGGCGGGACTGAGATCCCTGGATCTCGCGGCTCTTGCGGACCCGGAACCTCTGGAGACCACCGAGCTGCCGGAGGTCCGTTCCGGCGATCTCGCCTATCTGATCTACACCTCGGGAACGACCGGCCAGCCGAAAGCCGTGATGATCGAGCACGGCAACCTCGCGGTGACGCTCACCTCGTACATCCGCCGCTGCGGCCTGGAGCCGGGCGACCGCATCCCGCATCTCTCCCGCTACACCTTCGACGCCTCATTCCTGGACATCGCGGCGCCTCTCGTCATGGGCGGCAGCGTGGAGATCCTGAGCCGCGACGAGCTGCTCGATCCGGACCGCCTGCTCCGCACGCTCTCCCGGTCGGCGGCGTTCTTTATCGTGCCGTCGCTGATGCGCCGCATCCTGACCGGCGCCCGGGAGATGGGGCCAGGGGCATTCGCCGGCCTGCGCGCGATCGCGATCGGCGGTGACGTGGTCCCTCCCGAGCTTCAGGCGGAGATCCTCGCGGTCTTCCCGTCGACGCCGCTCGACAACTCCTATGGGCCGACGGAGACGACGGTCCTCTGCGCCTCCTACCGGGTGCCGCACGAACGCCGTCCCGAGCGGGCGCTGATCGGCTATCCGATGCCGGAGGTCGAGCTGCGGGTCGTGGATCGGCGCGGCCAGGCGGTGCCGATGGGGGTGCCGGGTGAGCTGTGGATCGGCGGCCCCGGGGTCGGCCGCGGCTACTTCCGCCGCGAGGAGCTGAGCGCGGAAAAATTCGTGAGGAGGGACGGCCGCCGCTACTACCGCACCGGCGATCTCGTGCGGCACGTACCTTCCGAGAGCGGCGCCGTGGAGTTCCTCGGCCGCATCGACTTGCAGGTCAAGGTGCGCGGCTTCCGCATCGAGCCGGGGGAGGTCGAGGCGGCCCTGCTCGGCCATCCCTCTGTGCACGAGGCGGTGGTCGTGGCGCACGCGGAGCCGGGTGGAGAGAACCAGCTCGTCGCCTATGTGGTTTCGGTTGAAGGGACAGCTCTGCCTGCCGACGAGCTGCGCACCTTCCTGCGCGGGCTCCTGCCGGAGTACATGGTCCCCTCGATCTTCGTGCCGCTGGCCGCGCTGCCGCTCAGCCCGAACGGCAAGGTGGACCGCAAGGCTCTTCCCGCCCCGGCGGCGGCGCGCGAGGCGCTGGCCGGCTCGGCGGCGCCGCGCAACGCCCGGGAAGATCTGCTGGCCGGGATCTGGCGCGGCGTGCTCGGTCTCGATCAGGTGGGCATCCACGACAACTTCTTCCAGCTCGGCGGCGATTCGATCCTGAGCATCCAGGTGGTGGCGCGGGCGCGCCGGGAGGGGCTGTTGATCAGCCCGCGGCAGCTCTTCGAGAACCAGACGATCGCCGGGCTCGCGGCGGTGTCGGCAAGCGCCACCGGCGCCGCTGCCGCGGAGCCCGAGGGGCCGGTCGAGGGCGAGGTGCCGCTCACCCCGATCCAGCGCCGCTTCTTCGCCGAGGAGCGCCGGGAGCCGTGGCGCTTCAACCAGGCGGTGCTGCTCGCTCCCCGCGAGCCGCTCGCCGCGGCGCCGCTCGCCGCGGCCCTCCGCCGGCTCGCCGGCCACCACGACGCCCTGCGGCTGCGCTTCCAGCACGAGGAGGGGGGATGGCGCCAGGCGTACGCCTCGCCGCTGGCCGCGGACGCGTCGGCGCCGCTGTTCGAGATCGATCTCGCGGCGCTGCCGCCGGGACGGCGGACGGGCGCCTTCGAATCGGCCGGAGAGCAGCTCCAGTCCGGGCTCGATCTCGCGCGCGGGCCGATCTTCACCGCCGCCCTCTTCCGCCGCGGCGCGGACGGCGACCGGCTGCTGCTGACCGCTCACCATCTGGTGGTGGACGGCGTCTCCTGGCGGGTGCTGCTGGAAGACCTGACCGCCGCTTTGCGCGGGCTCGAGCTGCCGCCGAAAACGACTTCGTGGCGGCGGTGGTCGGAGCTGCTGGTGGCGCACGCCGGCGGGCCGGCGTTGGCGGCGGAGGCGGAGCAGTGGCTGGCGGCCGAGGGTGGGAAGGACTTCAAGGACCTCAGGGACATCAAGGACAGCAAGGACGACAAGGAACAGAAACAGCGGAGGGCTCGGGCGACGGTGTCGGTGGAGATGGGCGCGGCGGAGACGCGGGCGCTGCTCCAGGAGGCTCCGCCGGTCTATCGCACGCAGGTCAACGATCTGCTGCTGGCGGCTCTCGCCCGGGCTTTCTCTGCATTCGGAGGCGAACGCGGAGAGGGCGCTTTGCGGATCCATCTCGAAGGGCATGGGCGCGAGGAGATTTTTCCCGGCGTCGACCTTTCGCGCACCGTCGGCTGGTTCACCACCATTTTCCCGGTGACCCTGGCGCTGCCGGCCGGCGCCGGCCCGCGGGAGGCCATCCGGACGGTCAAGGAGAGTCTGCGGGCGGTGCCCGGCCGCGGGTTGGGGTATGGCCTTCTGCGCTATCTGGGAGACCCTGAAACCGCCGGGCGCCTCGCGGCGGTTCCGGTTCCGCAGGTCTCCTTCAACTACCTGGGCCGGTTCGACGCGGCGGTGGGGGAGGGCGCTCTCTTCTCCTTCGCGGCGGAGACGGTCCGCGGCGCCGAAGGGGAGACCCTCCCGGGAGACCATCTCTTCGCGATCGACGCGCTGGTGCTGGACGACCGCCTGCGGGTCAACTGGACCTACGATGCGGAGAGCTGTCTCCCGGAGACCGCGGAGCGCTTGGCGCGCGGCTTCGTCACCGAGCTGGAAGCGCTCACCGCGCACTGCCTGTCGCCAGAGGCGGGCGGCTTCACTCCGTCCGATTTCCCGCTCGCCTCTCTCGATCAGGAGGCGCTGGACCGCCTGATCGGCAGCGATGCGGGCGTCGAGGATCTCTATCCCCTGGCGCCGATGCAGGAGGGGCTGCTGTTCCACAGCCTCTACACCCCCGGCGGCGGCCTCTACATCGAGCAGTTCACCGCCACGCTCGAAGGACCGCTCGACCCGCGCGCCTTCGCCGCCGCCTGGCAACGGGTCATCGAGCGCCATCCGGCGCTGCGCACGGCGTTCCTCTGGCAGGACATCGAGAGCCCGCTGCAACTGGTGCGGCGGCAGGCGGAGATGCCCTGGATGTCCGAGGACTGGCGGGGCCTGCCGGCCGCGGAGATCGAGCCGCGCTGGCAGGCTCTCCTCGCCGCCGATCGCGCGCGCGGCTTCGATCTCGCGAAGCCGCCGCTCCTGCGGCTCCTGCTGGCGCGCATCGGGGAGGACAGCCACCGCTTGGTCTGGAGCTCTCACCATCTGCTCTTTGACGGCTGGTGCTTCTCGCTGATCCTGAACGAGGTCTTCGCGCTCTACGCGGGAGCCCAACTGCCGCCGCCGCCGCGCCCCTACCGCGACTACATCGCCTGGATCGCCGGGCGCGATGAAGCGGAAGCCGACCGCTACTGGCGGCAGGCGCTCCGCGGCTTCACGGCGCCCACGCCGGTGCCGTTCGATCACCCGGAGGCGCTGAGCGGCGCGCACGCCGGCCGCGCGGACGATTTCTTCCAGCGGGATCTGGTGGTGCCGGTGGAGCGGACCGCCGCGCTGTCCGCGCTCGCGCAGCGCTTGCAGGTCACTCTCAACACCCTCGTCCAGGCCGCCTGGGCGCTCCTCCTGGCGCGCTCCACGCAAGCTTCCGAAAACAACACTCCCGACGTCGTCTTCGGCGCCGTGGTCTCCGGCCGGCCGGCCGAGCTGCCCGGCGTCGAGTCGATGATCGGCCTGTTCATCAACACGGTGCCGGTGCGGATCGAGATCCCGCGGGACGAGCCCGCGCCGGCCTGGCTGGCCCGCCTCCAGGCGGATCAGTTCGAACTCCGCCAGCACGAATGGACGCCGCTCACCCACATCCAGTCGCTCTCCGAAGTCTCTCCCCGCGAGCCGCTCTTCGCGAGCCTGTTCGTCTTCGAGAACTATCCCATCGCCCCGTCGGTCTCTGAACAGATGCGGGAGTTGCGGATCTCGAACGTCGAGCACGGCGACCGCACCAACTATCCGCTCACGCTGATCGTGGCGGCGCGCGGGGAGCTCGATCTGCGCCTCGCCGCCGACCGCCGCTTCGAGCCGGCCACGGTGCGGCGGATGCTGTCGCACCTCGACAATCTCCTGGCCTCGCTCGTCGCCGATCCTGCGAGGCCCCCGCTGTCGTTGCCGCTCCTCTCCGCGGCGGAGCAGCACCAGTTGACCGTCGAATGGAACGACACCGCGGCCGCCTATCCCGCCGCGGCGTCGATCCCCGCGCTGTTCGCCGAACAGGCGGCGCTGCGCCCCACGGCGGTGGCGGTGGAGCAGGGGGACGAGCGGCTGACCTATGCCGATCTGAGGCGCCGCGCCGGGCGCTTCGCCCGCCGTCTGGTGGCCCTCGGCGTCCGGCCCGGCGAGCGGGTGGCCGTCCTCGCGGTGCGCTCGCCGGACCTGATCGCCGCCCTGCTGGCCATCCTCGAAGCCGGCGGCGTCTATCTCCCGCTCGATCCGTCGCATCCGGCGGACCGCCTGGCCTGGATGGCCCGCGACGCCGGAGCCGCGCTCCTCGTGGCGAGCGCCGGCCCGGCGCAGGAGGTGCCGGAAGGGCTCAAGCTGGTGACCCTGGAGGGGCTGGAATCCGACGACGACGAGGGCGAGTTGCCGCCCGTTCCCTCCGAGGCCCTGGCCTACGTGCTCTACACCTCGGGCTCCACCGGCACGCCGAAAGGCGTCGCGGTCTCGCATCGCAGCGTGCTGCGGCTGGTGCGCGGCGCGGACTTCGCGGACATGGGGGCGGACCAGGCGTGGCTCCAGTACTCGCCGATCGCCTTCGACCTCTCGACGCTGGAGATCTGGGCGCCGCTCCTGAACGGCGGCCGGCTCGTCCTCTTCCCCGGGCGCATCGGCACGCTGGATGACCTGGCCGCGGTGATCTCCAAGCATGGCGTCACCTCGGCCTGGCTCACCGCGGGCCTCTTCCACGAGATGGTGGACGGCTGCCTGGAGGGGCTGCGCCCGCTGCGCCAGCTCCTGGCCGGCGGCGACGTGGTGTCGGCCGAGCACGCCCGCAAGGCGCTCGACGCGCATCCCGGGCTCACGCTGATCGACGGCTACGGCCCGACGGAGAACACCACGTTCTCCTCTTGCCATCGAATGACGGCTCCGGATCAGGTGGGAGCGAGCGTGCCGATCGGGCGCCCGATCGCCAACAGCCGTGCCTATGTTCTGGACGCCGGGCTCCAGCCGGTGCTAGCCGGAGTCTGGGGGGAGCTCTATGCCGCCGGTGACGGCCTCGCGCGCGGCTACCTGGAGCAGCCGGAGCTGACCGCGGAACGTTTCATTCCCGATCCGTTTTCGCCAAGCGGCGGCCGGCTCTATCGGACCGGCGACGGCGCGCGCTGGCTGGGCGGCGGCATCCTGGAGTTCCAGGGGCGGCTGGATGCGCAGATCAAGATCCGCGGCTTCCGTGTCGAGCCGGGCGAGGTCGAGGCGGTGCTGGTCGCCTGTCCCGGCGTGCTGCGGGCGGCGGTGGTCGGGGTCGGACCGGCGGGCAACAAGCGGCTGGCGGCTTTCTGGGTCGGACCGGCGACGGTGGAGGAGCTGCGCTCCACTCTCCGCGGCCGGCTGCCCGAGGCGATGGTCCCCTCGGTCTTCGTGGCGCTGCCGGACCTGCCGCTGACTCCCAACGGCAAGGTGGACCGCCGCGCGCTCGCCGCGAGCGGCGCGCTGGAGTCCGCGGCCGTCCGCCCGGCCGAGCGGGTGCCGCCGCGCAACCCCATGGAGGAGGACCTGGTGGCGGCGTGGGCGGAGGTCTTGAAGCGCGATCCGGGCGAGATCGGCGTCCTGGACAACTTCTTCGACCTCGGGGGGCACTCCCTCCTGGTCACCCGGTTCATCTCGCTGTTCCGGGCGCGCTGGGGGATCGAGGTTCCGATGCAGCTCGTGTTCGACACGGCGAACCTGGGCGCGCTGGCGGACCGGATCATGGATCTCGAGCTGGTCGACGCGGACGACGACGTGCTCGCGGCCCTGCTGGCCGAAATGGGCGGATCGGTGGAATGAGCCGGCCGTAATGTTGGTCGTAAGGTTCCGCGGCGAGAATGCTGCTCAAGAAGGGGAGGGCGGTCGAAGTCAGTAGCGCCTGACGACGCTCCTCCGGTCTGATCCTCCCCCTTCCCTCCAAGGCCCTTCGAGGCCTCTTTTTTTGCCCTCACTGTTCCAGAGCCGCGGGCGTACACACAATGACCGGCGGGGAGGCGGCGACCACGAGGTCCACGGTCGCCGCGGTCTGTCCGGGGACGAGGGTCAGCCGGGAGACTCCGACGCGGCCGTCGAGGTCCGCTGACACTTCCCAGACTCCCGCCGCGAGATGCGTGATACGGAAGGCTCCGCGGCCGTCGATGGTCCCCCAGCCGTCGTTCAGCAAGAGGTTGGTGGGACCGTCGAGCCGCTTGGCGATGACCTCGACCCGGGCCTCCTCCGCGGCGGTCAGCCCAGTGATCTGGCCGGTGACGGTGGCGCCGGTGTCCAGCCGGAGGTCGACGGGCCGGCCGTCTTTCGGGAACGGCACCCAGAGGGACGCGTAGCCGAGCTTGCGGACCCAGAAAACGTCCAGGCCCGGAGAGACGTCCAGGACGAAGGAGCCGTCGGCTCCGCTCCCCGCGGCGGATCCGGCGAGGTGAGCGCCGGCCACCGGACGGCCCTCCGGGTCGAGAACCCGGCCGCGCACCTGCTCACCGTGTTTCGGCCGGAGGACCACAGTCAGGTCCTTCGTTCCGGACGGGACCTGGGACGCACCTCCGCTGGATCCCTGCCAGACGGCTTGCAGAGTGACAAAGGGATAGTTGAGGGGGATCCACCCCAGATGGAAGCGGCCCTCGGCGTCGGCCTCGGTGGACTGCACCGAGTCGAGGTCGTGGACCGCGGCCCTGGCGGCGGGCTTGCCGTCCGGTGTGAGCACGCGGCCCGTGATGGTGGCACCCGGCTTGAGGACCACTTCCAGACCGTCGAGCCGGCCTCCCGCGGGGACCGTGACCCCTTTCAGGGCTCCGCGCGCGAAATCCTGAGAGGTGGCCGCGAAGGTGTAGAGGCCGTCCTCGATCAGCTCATAGGAGAAGCGGCCCGCCGCGTCCGCGCGGGTCACCGTCGGGATATAGCTGGAGCCAGAGGTCGGATCGAGGATGTGGATCGCAAAGACGTCGGCACCCGGCACGGGCTGACCGTCCGGCGAGAGCACCCGTCCCGAGGCCGCGGACCGGGGGATCCGCAGGGTCAGGACCGCGGCGCTCGATCCGCCTGCAGGCTCTTCGATCGATTGCGCCGCGCCTCCCGGTCCGGTCAGGAGGAGCCGGGCCTTCTGACCCGCCCGGTATCCGGGAACCACGAACGAGCCGTCCGGACCGCTGACCGCGACCTTCTCCTTCTCGCCGGCGGCGAAGGACTCGTGCCCCGGCACGAACCGCCAGACCTCGATCCCCGCGCGAGGTGCGCCAGCTTGATCGACGACCTTTCCCAGGACCGCCGCGCCGCGCTCCAGCGTCAACCGTCCGAGGTCGGTGCCCGCGCCGGATGGGACCTCGATTGCCATGCCGTCGATCGACGCGAAGTCCGGATGGCGCACCTGGAGAAAGGCGATCTCGGCCGGTGCAACCGTGAGATGGAAGTCGCCGTCGCGGCCGGTCGTCGTCCGCGGGGCGTCCGCGCGGCTCGGCGGAGCGGCGTCGCCGGTGACGGTTGCCCCGGCGGGCAGCAGGCGCACCGCGGCGCCGGCCACGGGCTGACCTCCCTCGTCGACCAGGACTCCGCTGAGAGTGACGGCGCGGGCGGCGGAAGACAGAGCGAACGCGATCAGGAACAGGATGACCGTCTGGCGTTTCGTCGGCACGATGTCCTCCCAGGGGGACGACTCTCCTCGGATCTCCGAGGGGAACGAGGCTGTGCAGGAGGAGATTTGCAACTCCCATTCCGTCCCCATCCGCTCTGCCCGGACACCTGTCCGCTCATCCCCGGACACCTGTTACGCGGACACCTCCGCGGACGTTCTCCAATCCCCCTAAGCCTTTGTTTCTTTTGATTTTGCCTTCCTTCACACCGCCTGGCATCGCGGTTGCTCCAAGGGAAGCCGACCGTAGGAGCTGATCCATGATCCAAGAGACAGACACGATGGACCGCATCGTTCAGAAGCCGGGAATCTCCCGGCGAGCCAAGATCACTCTCGGAGCGGCGGCGGCGCTGCTCCTTTCGGCCGGTCTGCTGTGGCCTTCCGTGCGGCGGTGGTCGCAGGCGGAGGAGTCGGTGGACCTGTCCCGGCTGCGGGTGGCGACGGTGGGCCGCGGTGACCTGGTGCGCGAGATCTCGGCGCAGGGGCGGGTCGTGGCCGCCAACCATCCGCGCCTGTTCAGTCCGGCGCAGGGGATCGTCGCGCTGGCCGTGAAGGCGGGGGAGAGCGTGAAGCGGGGGCAGGTGCTGCTGCGGCTGGAGAGCCCGGAGCTGCAGAGCCAGCTCGCGCAGGAGCGCTCGCACCTGCAATCGCTCGAATCCGACCTGTCGCGCACCCGCTTGAGCGGCCGGCAGCACAACGTCACCAACGACCAGACCACCGAGCTGCGCCGGGTCAACCTCCAGGCCGCCCGGCGCGAGCTCCAGCGCGCGGAGCTGTTGAAGAAGGACGGGCTGCTCAACGAAGTGGACTACGAGCGCGCCCATGACGCTGTCCGCCGCGCCGAGGTGGAGCTCAAGCAGGCGGAGGAGGGGGGACGGCTCGAAAAGGAGTCGCTCGACTTCGAGGCCGACGACCGCGCCCGGCAGGTGGAACGCCAGCGCCTGGTGGTCGCCGAGCTGGAGCGCCGGGTGGGCCAGCTTGCGGTGATCGCGCCGTTCGACGGCCTGGTCGCCACCGTCGAGGTGCAGAACCGCGACGCGGTGCAGCAGAACGCGCCGCTGCTCACCGTGGTCGACCTCTCGCAGTTCGAGATCGAGGTGCGCATCCCGGACAGCTACGCCGGCGACGTGGCGCCCGGAGTGGCGGCGGTGATCGAGGACTCCGGACGCACCTTTCCCGGCACGCTGACGGCCGTCTCGCCCGAGGTCACCAACAGCCAGATCGCGGGCACGGTCAAGTTCTCCTCCGCCGAGATGCCGGCCGGGTTGCGGCAGAGCCAGCGCGTCTCCGTGCGGCTCGTGCTCGACCGCCGGACCGGCGTGCTCAAGGTGCCGCGCGGCCCGTTCCTCGACACCGGGGGCGGACGCCAGGTGTACGTGCTGGCCGACGGCCTCGCCCGGCTGCGGGAGATCCGCACCGGAGCGTCGAGCGTCAGTGAAGTGGAGATCGTGGACGGCTTGCGGGAAGGCGAGCAGGTCGTCCTGTCCGATATGCAGCTCAACGGCGCGAAGACCGTCCTGGTACGGCGCTGACCGCGGGACCATCAAAGGGGAGACATTCAAATGCTCAAGATGGAGAACGTCACCAAGATCTATCGCACCGGCCTCGTCGAGACGCGGGCTCTGCGCGACTTTTCGATGGACGTGGAAGAAGGGGAGTTCGTCACCATCACCGGCCCGTCGGGCTCCGGCAAGACGACGTTTCTCAACGTCTCCGGTCTCCTCGACGGCTTCGACGAGGGGAAATACTGGCTCGACGGCCTCGACGTGAGCCGCCTGTCAGACAACCAGATGTCCCGCATCCGCAATGAGAAGATCGGGTTCATCTTCCAGAGCTTCAACCTGATCCCCGATCTCGACGTGTTCGACAACGTCGACGTGCCGCTGCGCTACCGCGGCCTGCCGGCCAGGGAGCGCCGCGAGCGCATCGAAAGGGCGGTGGGGCAGGTGGGGCTGTCGTCGCGTCTGCGCCACCTGCCGTCGCAGCTCTCCGGCGGCCAGCAGCAGCGGGTGGCGATCGCCCGCGTGCTGGCCGGCGATCCCAAGCTGATCCTCGCCGACGAGCCGACCGGCAACCTCGACTCGGCGATGGCGCGCGAGATCATGGACATTCTGGAGACCATCAACGAGGCGGGGACGTCGATCATCATGGTCACCCACAGCCCCGAGCACGCGGCGCGCGCCCACCGGCAGCTCCACATCGCCGACGGGCGGATGGTCGACTTCGAGCGCCTCACGCCGCTCCCCCTCAACCAGAACCGGCTCCACCGGCCCCAATCGGTCACGGCTGTCTAGCCAGCTTTCGAGGAGAACGCCATGTTTCTCTACAACCTCCGCCTGGCCTGGAAGAGCATCCGACGGCATCCGGTGTTGACCGGCCTGATCGTCGCCGGCATCGCTCTCGGCGTCGCCGTGTCCACCACCTTCCTCACCATCTACCACGTCATGTCCGAGGACCCGATCCCGGGCAAGAGCGACCGCCTGTTCTACGTCCGCGTCAACGCCTGGGGAGGCAGCCAGCCCTACTCCGACCGTGGCACGCCGCCGGACCAGCTCACCTACCGCGACATGCGGGGACTCCAGCGCAGCACGATTCCGGTCCGCCAGACGGCGATGTTCGCGTCGCAGCTCTACGTGCACCCCGAGAAGGCGGGGGAGAGGCCCTTCCGGCAGAGCGTCCGCCTGGCGACGAGCGACTTCTTCCCCATGTTCGACGTGCCGTTCCGCTATGGCTCGGGGTGGAGCCGCCAGGATGACGCCAGGCCGGCGCAGGTCGTGGTGCTCTCGGCGGATCTCAACAACCGCCTGTTCGGCGGCGCCGACAGCGTCGGGCGGAAAGTGCGGATCGAAGACCGCGACTTCACCGTCGCCGGCGTGCTCGGTGCCTGGCGTCCGTCCGTCCGCTTCTACGATCTCAGCCAGAACCCGAATTCGGAGCCGGAAGACCTGTTCATCCCCCTGAACCTGGTCGAGCCGATGCAGATCCGGACCACCGGCAACATCAACGGCTGGCGCAGCGACGATCCGGCCAGCGATTTCCTCTCCGGTCTTCAGAACAGCGAGATGGCGTGGATGCAGATGTGGGTGCAGCTCGACACCGCGGCGCAACGCGAGGCCTACAAGGGCTTCCTCGACGACTACGCCCGCGACCAGAAAGCGCACGGCCGTTTCCCGCAGCCGCTCAACAACCGCATCACTCCCGTCGTGGCGCTGATGGAGGAGTGGGAGGTCGTGCCGCCGGAGGCGCGGGCGCTCGCCCTCATCTCCCTCTTGTTCCTGGTCGTCGCGGCGCTCAATCTGGTCGGCCTCTTCCTCGGCAAGTTCCTCGCCCGGGCCTCGGTGGCCGGCGTGCGGCGGGCCCTCGGGGCGAGCCGGCGGGCGATCTTCGTGCAGCATCTCGTGGAGTGCGAGCTGGTGGGCCTCCTCGGCGGCGCCTGCGGCATCCTGCTCTCCCTGGCCAGCCTGGCGCTGGTCAACCGCTACTACCACCCGGCGGGAGACGGTGTGACCTTCTTCCACCTCGACGTGCGCATGGTGGCGGCGGCCATCGTCCTCTCCCTCCTGGCCGCGGCGATCGCCGGCCTCTATCCCGCGTGGCGCATCTGCGCCATTCCGCCCGCGCGGCACCTCAAGAACCAGTAGGAGCGAACGGAGACAGCCATGGAATTCGGACCGATCTTTCGCGCCATGACGCGCAACCGGGCGCGCTTCCTCCTCATCGTCGCCGAGGTGGCGCTGACCCTGGCCATCGTGGCCAACTGCATGACCCTGATCCTCAAGGCCCGCGCCGCCATGACCCGGCCGTCGGGCTTCGACGAAGCCAACCTGATCCAGGTCACCAGCACCGCCTTCGCCGACGACCTGCGCGACCCCAACGCCCTCGCCCAGGTCACCCGCGCCGACCTCGGCGCTCTGCGCACCCTCCCCGGCGTCAAAGCCGCCACCAACACCGCGTTCTCTCCTTTTCGCGGCGGCGGCACGAGCTTCGCGCCGCACGCCGCCGGGGAGCCGAACCGGCCGATCTCTGCTCAGTTCTACTTCGTGGACGCGGCCATCCTCGACACCCTGGGCGTCCACATCATCCAGGGGAGGAACCTCACCCAGGCCGAAGTCGACAGCAACGCGCCTGAGACCGATCTCACCCTCGCGCACGGCGGAGTCATCATCAGCGAAGCCTTCGCCCGGCAGCTCTACCCGAACGGCGACGCGCTCGGCAAGGACCTGGAGCACATCGACAAGGGCCGGCAGACCATCGTGGGGATCTTCGACCACTTCTTCAACCCGTTCGATGGCACGATGGACGAGTACGCCGCCTTCTACCCCGTCCCCTCGGGCAACTTTACGCGGGGCACGAGCTACCTGGTGCGCACCGAGCCGGGCCAGGTCAACGCCATCGCCGGCCAGATCGAGGCCGCGCTCCTCAAAGTGAACGACGGCCGCAATCTCCGCGTCCGCACCATCACCGAGCAGCGCAGCCGCTTCCACAGCCAGGACCGCCTGCTCGTCGCCTCCCTCGACGCCGTCATGCTCCTCCTCGTCCTCATCACCGTCCTCGGCATCGTCGGCATCACCTCCTTCTCCGTCACCGAAAGAAGAAGGCAGATCGGCACCCGGCGCGCTCTCGGAGCGACGCCGCTCGACATCGTCCGCTACTTCCTGCTGGAGAACTGGATCGTCACCACCCTCGGCATTGCCCTGGGCCTGGGTCTCGCCTACGCCCTCAACTACGGCCTGATGACCTGGTCCGCCGGCTCGCGTCTCGACATCCGGGTGCTGGTGCCGGGCATCGCCGCGCTCTGGCTGCTCGGTCTCCTCGCGGCCCTCGGGCCGGCGCTGCGGGGAGCGAAGGTGCCACCGGCGATCGCGACGCGGAACGTGTAGGAACCCCGGCGCGCGCTCGGCTCAGCGCGCGCCGTCTTTCTGTTTCATCTTCTCCAGATACTCCAGGATTTCGGCCCGGGACATCTCCTGGGTGGTGCCGGAGTCGAGGCGGCCGGGTGGCTGGAGCGGTGGGTGGGAGGCGGGGCTCGGTGGGTTCTGCCGGGAGAGGGGTGGAGTCTTGTCTTTCATTGGGGGTAATTATGGCTCAGGGCTTGCGGCCTGGGCGAGTCTTGGAGAGCCGAACGTCAGCCGGCCTTGGGGATGTGCGTAGACGCTGTAGGCGAGCCAGGCCGGATTGTCCGGTGCGATCTGCCGAACCGCCACCCGTGCCGTCCGGGCAGCGCCACCGAACGTGGCTCCTCCCTCCATGGCGCCGTAGAACGCTTCCGCGAATTTGTACGCCAGACGGTCGCTCACCGCCCAGACCGGCCCGATGAAAGCGCCGCAGCCACAGTCCCGCACCCAGCGCTGTGCCCAGCCACCGAGACCGGTGAGGGACCAGCCCTCCTGGGCTGAGCGGCAGGCGTTGAGAAACACGAGAGGCCGATCCGCCGCGATGCGGGTCTGGAGCGGGCCGTGCAGGTCGACCGGGCGCAAGGAGATGCCGTCCGGCATCTGGAGACCCGCCTCGTTCGGTTGTGCCGGATCGAACTTCCCATGGGCCACGAAATGGATGAGCTGCAATCCGCCTTCGCTAAGAAGGGTCTTCACGGAGCTGGAGGTCGGAGTCGCCGGGCTGGCGTCTCTGATTTCGGGGCGACGGCGGGAGAGATCGGCGAAGAGAGCCCGTTCCTGTTGAGCGCTTGGCAGGGAATCATCGCCGCAGAAACAGGCGAGCGCCTCGACCCGGGCTTCCTTCAACGGTGGCCGCCCGATCATCCATCGCGTCATCTCGAACTGGAGGCACAGGAAATCGTCATCCACCGGATCGGAGGGATCGGCGGCATCATACGGCCGGATGAGCTCCCAGGGAATCCACGGCTCGTCCGTCGTGATCATCAACGTCTGAACGCTCTTGCGGATCCTGCGATAGACAGACCGCACCTCCGGAGGGAAGATCTCCTTGTAGAGATCGCGCCCGGCTCCGGTCAGCTTGTCGCGGACCTCGTCGCGCACGAGCAGTGACTCGTCGACGTCGAAGCCACGTGCGAGGCGTTCCAGCTTGCGGATGAGCGCCGCGCGGAATTCATCCGGGCTTGCCGCGATCGGCGGCCCGGTGACGTCCAGGAACGAGACATCGGCCCGTCCGGAGGGGGAATTGAGAATGAAGCGCAGACGCGCTACGCCGCCGGCCTGCTCCAGAAAAACCCGGATCTCCAGATCGGTGCGCTGCGCATCTTCGACCGGGCCGGGCAGCCCCGGACGGGGAGACTCGGTCGGAATGAGACCTTCCGCCTGGATCTGAGAAGCCCACTCCAGCACTGAATCGGGGAGGGGAGATTCCTGGAGCTTCTCCGGGTGGAGAAGAGAAAACCAGGCCAGGAAAAACTCCTGAAAGGCACGATGAGCGAAGCGGATTTTGAGCGGAGCGCCAAGAATGGACGGCGCGGAAGGGAGCAGCAGAGAATTCAGGAAGAGACTCAACGAATCTTCGATCCGGCGAAGGCTCTCCGAAGAGCGGAGCACTCGTTCGAGAGGGCAGTCGGCGGTCAGCTCATAAACCCCCTCTACAGGCTCGACCATCTCAGCCGCCGCCTGGAGCATCGCCTCCCATGCCAGTTGAACGGAATCGGCTCTCTCCGCGAGCGGAAGCCGGCCTTCGCCGCCGGCCTCGATCGGCGCGGCCCTGTCCCGACGGAGCTTCAAGAGAGCCCAATCGTGAAGCAAGCGGGCGCGTCCCGTGCCGCCGGCGGGGAGCCCCGCCTCGGCCACGGTGTCGAGGAGCAGCCGGAGGAACAGCGGACGCCGGGGGATGTCGCCGAAGATCCGGTCCAGCTCGCCGCGGGCGAGGAGATCGCTCAAACCATTCAACCGTGACCGCGCCTCGGCATCCTCCAAACCCTCGCGGTACCGATCGATCAGCAGACGAATCCGCTCGTCGTCCCAGGGCAAGAGATCGACCCGAAGCACCTCGCGATTGCGCGGCGAGACCCGCTGAGGGGCCGAACCGAAGGCGGTCTCGAACATGACGCGGCCCTTGTCCCAGAGCTCGCTCCGCATGGTGAGGACGACCGGAACCTTGATCTCCTGGAGAATGTTGAAGAGCTGCTGAAAGCCGCCGTGCTTGGCCAGGAAGCTCGATTCATCGATACCGTCAATCACCGTGACGAGGGGAACGTCCGGCTCGCTGACGATGCGTTGGATGACCGGGCGAACGAGCAGGCGGAAGGTTGGGAGGCCCTCCTCGGGAAACGCCTCCAGCAACTCCTCCTCATTGATGCAATGGGCCAGATAGTCCTTGGTGCTTGTGACGTTGTTGCGAGAGATCCTGGCCCCCGCCACATAGAGAAGGTGGGCTGTTCCCTGAGCAAGAGCCCGAGCCACCGCCGTGGTCTTCCCCAGTCCAAAGCTACCCGTCAGGAGAAAGAAGTTGCCCGAGCCTCGATGGAGAATCGCCGCGGCAGGGTCTGCGATCTGATCGCCGAGGTCTTTCACCGACGTCAACTGATACTGGTTGAAAATGAGACTCGAGACGCTGTAGGGGACGTTTTCCAACGGAGAATACGGAGCGTGCTCCGTCAGGGCCTCGATGGGAGCTGTCGACAGGTTCTTCTGCTGCATCGCGGCAAAGACATACCGGAGCATCCCGTTGAAGGCTTCCCGCAGCAGCCTCTGCCGATCCCAGATCTCGGCCCGTTCGACCTGGCCGGAAGCCACGAGAACGTCGAGATCCGGCTGGATCGCCTCACGATACGCAGAATTTCGTCCATCGCGGTTGTGGATGACGAGGTAGATCCCCGTCCGCTGACCGCTCCGGGCAAAGCCTCGGATCGCCGCGAGCGATCGTTGGGTTTCGGCCCCTTCGATGTCGTCTCCGGCAAAGGTCTGGCAAAGGTGAACCAGGGGAGACCCGTGATCGTTGGTCCAGGCGCAGTGATCCTTGTCGATTCCGGGAGCGGGGTGGGGCTGCGCCGCCAATACGAGCTCATGCAGAGCCGACCGGAGGAGCGGAAGCACTTCAATACAGAGCTCCGGATGTGACGCATGGGCCAGCTTCAAAGAGAGAGTCCTGTGTTCTCTCTTCCCGGTCCAGGACATTTCGAAGTTCATTGAGGCGGGCCGTCTTCCGGGTACAAGCTCCGCCACAACGCATCTGCGGCCTGGCGGTTTGCGGCAACGAGATTGACACCCGCTTCCACTTGATCCTTTTTCCCAATGAAATCAAGGAAAGAGTCGTGGTAGAGCCGGTAGCGCTTCTGCGGTTTGCCGTCATCGCCCTGTGCTTCGACCGGCTGCAAGAACTGGCTCCAGTCCTCCAGGGCCTGAAGGATATGAGCAGAATTCTCGACGTTGGAGAAATCAGCGATCAGGTTGACGGAGATCGGCTCCTTGGCGATGGCGAGGGCGATGAGGACCGGCAGCTTGTAGTCGATCCAACCCTGCGTGTCGAGCTCTTTCATGCGGCCCCAGTGGTCCTCGTAGTAACTCTGGAGTCCGGCGGGCAGGGCGGAGAAATCGCGGGTCGTATAGGTGCCCTTCGCGATCTCTGGCAGGACGTAGTGGAGGTACATGAAGTTGCCTTCGCTGAGTTTCACAAGCTCGTCGACGAAAGTGGTCTCGTCCAGACCCTGGGCGGCGATATAGGCGCGGATACCTTCCTGGGATGCATAGCTTTGCGTGAAGAGACGGACGTCCGCGAAGTTGTTCTTGGCCGCTTCCTCCGTCTGAAGATCGATTGTATGCCCCTCGCAGGCGAATGTGATCCTGTAGGCATTCCGTCGTGACGTCACAGCCACAAAAACGCCCGGCGGAAGGTCGGAGGGGAGGTACAAGGTGTTCGAACCGCGGGTGACGCTGCCAGGGTCGGCTTCGTCGAGGGCGTCGACGAGAATCAGGAGCTTCTTGTTTGCCGCCTGGAGCTTGGCGGCGACTTTCTCCAACAGCGTCCGAAGGAACTGGGCGTCGCGGGAGGCTTCCGGAGGCAGGGTGGAGTAGCCGAGATCGAAGTCGCGGACGAGCTGTGCGCAGAGGTTGGGGAGGAACTGATCGGCCTTCTGGATTCCCTCGCTGCGAACGTTGAAGTGGTGCGGGTACCGGCGGCGCTTCACCAGCTCGGCGACTACCGAAGTCTTGCCGATGCCGGGATCTCCAAGGATCTGGACGTAGCCGCTCTTTCTCTTTTCGACGAAGCCGTCGACCGCGTCGAAGAGCCACTGCCGGCCGACGAAACCTTCGGTCTTGCGGGCGATAAGCGGGGCGAAGTCGAGAATGCGGCGCCGGATTTCGGGTGGTGCTGGTTTCTCTTTCGGCTCATCGAGAGCCGGGGCGTCACCCAGGGCGATCCGGCCGTTGGCGTGAGCGTAGACGGTGTAGGTGAGCCAGGCGGGATGACCGGGGTTGGCCGTTCGAACGGCAAGACGTGCGGTGCGCGTGGCTTGGCCGAAGGTCTTTCCCTGTGCGAGGGATTCGTAAAACGCCTTCGCGAACGTCAGCGCCAGAGAGTCCCGCACCGGCCATGCCGGACCGATGAAGGCTCCAGAGCCGCAGACGCGCACCCACCGGTCCGCCCAGCCGCCAAGGCCGGTCAGCGACCATGCCTGTTGCCCGATCCAGCAGGCGTTGAGGAAGACGAGGGGGCGATCCTTGCCGATCTGTGCCGCAATCGTTCCCGTCAGGTCGCCGGCTCGGAAGGAGCCCTTGTCGATCAACGGCAGGGCGGACTCGTCCGGCTGTTTCTGGTCGAAGGTGCCGTGCCCGGCGACGTGGAGGAGGTCGAGGCCGCCTTTCCCGAGAACGGCAAGGATCTCGCCGGCCGAGGTGACCGCAATGCTGGCGTCTTCGGTGCCCGGATGGGTGCCGGCGAGGTCCGCCAGCAGATTCCGGTCTTTTTCGGCATTTGGCACGCCGGGGTCTGTGGTGATGCAGGCGAGCCGCCGCACGGTGATCTCGGACGCCGGGGTCCGTTGGCCGGCCAGCCAGCGGGTGAGCTCGAACTGGACGCAGAGGAAGTCGTCGTCGATCACTTCGGCCGGGTCGCTGGCGTCGAAGGGCTTCACAAGCTCCCAGGGGATCCATGGCTCGTCCGAGACGATCGTCAGCGTGGTGATTGAGCGGCGGATCTCCCGGTAGATCTGCTGCATCTCGCCCTTGAAGAGTTGGCGGTAGAGGTCCTGGCCGAGGGCTTCGAGCTTGCGCCGGATCTCATCGCGCAGGAGCTGCGAGTCGTCGACGTCGACCCTCTCGCCGAGCTTCCGGATCTTTTCCGATAGGAGGGCCTGGTACTCCTCGGGGCTGCCCTGGATTGCCGGTCCGTCGATGTCGCGGTGAGCGAAGCCGTCGATGCCGGCGGGAGACTGCAGGGTGTAGAAGAGCTGGGTCTTACCGTCGCGGAATCCGACTCTGACCCGAAGCTCCAAGTCCACCGGCAAAGTGGGTCTCCGACTCATCACGCCAACCCCTTCTCCAACACCCCCTCCATCGCCTCACAGAATAAATCGATCTCCGGCAGCGTCGTATACACGCTCGGCGTGATGCGCAGCCCCCGGAATTCCGGATGCACGATCGGCGTCACGAAGATTCTGTGGTGATCCCACAGGTGCTTGGTCAGCTTATAGGGATCGATCCCGGTGATCTCGACGTTGGCGATGCCGCAGGAGAAGCGCGGGTCGAGGCTGGTGTGGAGACGGACTCGGTCATTCTTCAGGAGCCTCTTCGCCCAGCGGTCGCGGAGGAAGCGCAGGCGGGCGGCCTTGCGCTCGGCGCCGATGCCTTCGTGGAAGGTGAGCGCGTCGGCGATGGCGAGGATGTTGGCCGCAGGGTGAGTGCCGATCTCTTCGAATTTGCGGATGTCGGCGTCCATGGTCTGCGGCGCCGCCTGCATCGCCCAGAGGCCGGGGACCCTGTCTTTCCGTACGTAGAGGAAGCCGGTGCCGTGCGGTGCGAAGAGCCACTTGTGGAGGCTCGTGGCGTAGTAGTCGCAGTCGAGATCCTGGTGGGTGAACGGAAAGTGGGCGAAGGCGTGGGCGCCGTCGACGATCACCGGAATGCGGCGCTCCCGGGCCATGTGGACGACTTTGCGCACGGGGAGGATCTGACCGGTCAGGTTGATCGTGTGGCACATCAGGATCAGCTTGGTCTTCGGTCCGATGTTCTTGCGGTAGATCTCGACGATCTCCTCTTCGTCTTCGGCGGGAACGGGGAGCGAGATCTTTTTGAGCACGATGCGGTCGCGCCGCTGCTGCTGTTCCCAGGTGGTGAGCATCCGCGGATAATCCTGGTTCGACGTGAGCACTTCATCGCCGGGCGCCAGATCGAAGCCGTACTGGCAGATCTGGAGACCTTCCGAAGCGTTCCTTGTGATCGCGATCTCTTCGGCGTCGCAGCCGAAATAGCGAGCGAGACGCTGACGGACTCCTTCCTTCTGCGGCTCCAGGATCTCCCAGAGCGCATAGGGCGGCGGTGCCGAGTTGGAGTAGTCGAGGTGGCGTTTCATCGCCTCCTGGACGATGGCGGGGGAGGGGCTCACGCCGCCGTTGTTCAGGTTCACGATGCTGCGGTCCATGGTGAACGCCTGCTGGATGCCGATCCAGAAGGTCTCGGCGCCGGCGACATCCGCCGGAGATCCGGAGCCGGCCGGTGTCGCAGCAATGGCGGCCATGGCGGCGAGCGCGCGGCGGGCGCGGAAGAGATCGAGGGATGCGATGGCCGCCACCGCGGCGGCCGGCCGGGCGATGGCTCCGAAGAGCTCACGACGGGTCTGCATGGAAAGTCCCTCCGGGAAAAAGGTCATCTGGCGTCCCTCGCGTCCCCGCGCACCGGGTCATTGTCGCGCAGGTTGAGCAGCTCCACCCGCCGGTTCGCTTCGCGCCCCTCCGGCGTCGAGTTGGTGGCCAGAGGCTCCGCATCGCCACAAGCTTTGACCAGGAGGCGCTCGGCGCGGATGCCGCAGCGATGGACGAGAAAGTCGCGGACCGCTTCGGCGCGGCGCTGGGAGATCGCCGTGCGGCCGGCGTCCGTTTTCGCTTCGAGGCTGTCGGTGAATCCGTCGATGCGGATGGGCGCGTCCGCGAGGTCGATGTCGAGAAGGGCGCGGGCGACATCGCGAAGCTGCTCTGCGGCGGCGCTGCTCAAGCCGGCGTCGCCTGAATGGAATTTGAGGCGTAGCGGCAGCCGGGGGCCTTCATAGCGGGACTGCCCCCGGTCTTGCGAGCGCATGAAAATGACAATCATCTCGTCCACCGAGTAGCGCTCCGGAAACTCCTGGGTGCTGGCAGGCGTCATGAGCTGCTCGATGTCATCGGCGAGCTTGCTGGCCGCGATCCTGCCGGCCTTGTCCTGGAGGGAGATCTCCGCCGGTTCCTCCAGGAATCGCTGCAGATCCGTCCGGATTGCCGCGTAGCTGTCCGATTCCAGTGCCGCCCGGAGCCGGCTGTCGGCGAAGCGCACCTGGCCCCAGGCCTGCCGCGGGTCGAGGGCGATACAGGCGCGATACTTTTCGACCGCCTCTCCCCAGTGACCGGCGCGTTCGAGCTCGGCGCCCTGTTGGCACGGTGAGGCGTCATACGACGGATCGGCGGCGTGAGCTTGCTGGTAGAGGTCGGACTCGTCGGCCCGGCTCGGCCGGGCCAGCGCTTCGGCGACCAGAAGGCGAGCCCGCGTACGAGCCTGGAGCCGCCGGGCCGCGTCTCCTGACACGGAGAAGAGCAGGCCGGCGGCGGCGAGCAGGATGGCGAGCGATCCGAGGAGGAGTCGTGAGGGGCGTGTCAATCTCAGGTCATCGTTCATGTCATTGACTCCAGACGCAGCGGAAACCCCCGTCCGGTGCGCACAGAGTCGCGTCCTCGACGGTGGGTTTGTCTGTGGAGCATTCGCTGAATGCCGAGAGATAGGACCCGCCGAGTGCCACCCGCTTCGCGCCGGAGGCATCCTCGCACCACTCCCAGACGTTGCCGCTCAGATTGAACACTCCTTCGGGCGTGGTGCCGTCCGGGAAGGCGGTCACCGGGGCCGTTTCCGTGTAGCCGTCGTCGTGCTGTGGGTCACACTGGAGCTTGCTCGTCCGGTCGCAGAAGTTGAGGCGCCTATCCGGCACCGACGGTCCGTCCCAAGGGAAGCGGCGCTGGTCCGTATGCGCGGCGCGCTGCCACTCTTTCTGTTTCGGTAGCCGCCCGCCGACCCACTCGCAAAACGCCTCCGCCGCGTACCAGGAGACGCGAGTCACCGGATGCTCTGCGAGGCCGCGGGGAAACTCCCGCCAGGAGATCCAGTCCTTCAGGTAGTCACCGTCCTGCACCGTGTCCGGGACCCGCCCCCGGCGCCACTCCGGCTTAGCGAGCACGAACTGCTGGAACGCACTCTGTGTGACCTCGTAGCGGGCGATACGGAATGTGCCCACCTGAACGCTCTCCAACTCCGGCTTCCGCGCCGGCCAGGGGACGCGGTCGTTGAAGAGAAGAATAAGGAGGATCAAAAGAACAAGAGTTGCGGCGACCATGGTTCGCCGGCGCATGCCCAGGCGATCCGTCCAGTCCGTGATCCGGGATGAGCGCCGCGGTGGGAGCGCCACGGGCCGGGTGACCGTATCCTGGGGACGGGAGCTGCGCCGTTCGAAGATCCGGCCGTCGGCCACGCGGGTGAACAGCACGGGGATCGCCCACTCCATCGTCCCCGGGGCCGCCGCGTAGATGGCGAGGCGTCCCTCGGTGACCGCCGCGTCGACCGGATCGCCGTCCGCCAGGCGCAGGTAGACCGTGCGGCTGAACGCGATCGCCGCCGGATCGGAGATGGGGAGCTGCATCGCGATGACCGCGGGAACGCCCCCCATCACCAGCGCCGACGCCACCCCGGCGAACGGATCGCGACCGTCGCCGTCCGGTGTCTGCGCCGTCTCGCAGGCATTGAGGAACACGAGCCGCAGCGTCCTGACGTCCTTGAGCAGGGTGGCGAGCGACTCCCCCGGCACCGGGTCCGGCACGCCCTCGCGCTCGAAAAAAAGAACCCCCTGCCCCGTGCTCCGGTCGAGCGCCCCGTGTCCCATGAAATGAAGCACATGGATCTCGCCCTCCAGCAGCGCCCTCCGCAGCGCCTCGGGCCGGGCCTCTTTGAGGAAGACGATCTCCACCCCAGGCTCGTCTCCCCAGGCCGCCTCGATCTCCCGCCGCTCGCGCTCCAGATCCAGCGGCCCGAGCTCCGGAGCCTCGGCGATGACGGCCAGGATGCGCAACACCGCCGGCAGCCGCAGCGGGCTCACCGGCCGCGGCACCTCGAGAAAGCGCACGACGGGAGTCACCCGGCTGAGTGCCAGGAAGTCGCGAGTGTCCGGCTGATAGAGCAGCTCCCAGGGAAAGCTGTCGAGCAGGGGAGGGCCGGACTCGTCCAGCTTCAGGCGGATCTGGAGCCGCAAGCCGCGGTCCGCCACCGCTCCGAGACTGCGCGCCCACAGAGTCCCCACCTGGCCGGAGAAGAGAGCCCGGAACAAAGCCTCCCCGGCCGCCCGCGGCTCGATCGGCGCAGCGCTCTCTGCGGCAACGTCTAGATGGCGCAGAGAGCGCTCCAGGTCGGTGCGGAGGCGTGGCCACTCCCCGGCGGACCAGGGAGGTTGAAACGAGCCCTCCCCCTGACCAGCCGGCGAGGCGAGCACCCGCACCACCATCGCGCCGTCCCGTCCCGGCCCGACTTGAACAACGAAATCCTCGTACTCGATCGGCAGGTTTCCCCCGGGAGTCAACAGAATCCCAGCATCTGGTGTCTATAGGATTGTAAGCAAACCCGCGGCGGCGGGTATAGGGAGGGTCTGTCTTCCGCATGTTCATCTGGGCTAAACTGGAAGCGCCCGATGTCTTCTTCCCGGAACCTACGATCGGTCCTGCTGAGCCTGGTCATCCTGGCCGGGCTGGCCGCCCTGTTCTGGTCGCGCATACCTGCCAAGGAGGTCAAGAAACCCGTGACAGTGACACCGGAAGTCAAGTTCGTAGGACCGGTGCAGAAGCTGGAGCTGGGCAAGCCGATCGAGGTGGAGTTGAAGGGTGGGGAGGGGCATGCGTATGAGGTGGCTGCGGTAGCCGGGCAGTACCTCCATGTTGTCGTCGAGCAAAAAGGGATCGACGTGGCGCTGTGGGTGAAGAGACCGGGTGCTGAGGCGCCGACTTATGTCGACAGCCCCACAAGCGCGAAGGGCCCCGAGCATTTCTTCACGGTAGTTGCTGTTGCCGGCCTCTGGCGGGTGGAAGTCGGTGCCGCGGACAAATCCGCTTCACCCGGGAAATATGAGATCGCTGTTGAGCCCTTGCGGCCGGCAACTGAGGAAGACCGGAAACGGGCCAAAGCGTGGACGCTCTTCAACGATGGGGAAGGACTTCGCCGAAAAGGGACGCAAGAGTCACGCCTCAAAGCGATCGAAAAATATCAGACATCTCTGGCTCTGTGGAGAGAGCTCGCTGACCCAAATTGGGAAGCGGAGAGCTTGTATCGGGTCGGTTGGGTGCAACAAGCTCAGGCTGACTATCAGGATGCTCTTTCCAATTTCCAGGCAGCCTTGCCCTTGTATCAGGCTCTGGGCAAGCAGGAAGAAGAGGGCATCATCCTCAACCGTATTGGGGAAACGCAGCTTCGTCTCGGTGAGTGGCGGAGTGCCTGCGAGAACCATGGAAAGGCTGCTGAGATTTTTCACCTGGTCCAGAGGATCGATCTCGAGGGGCAGGCCTTGAGCGGTGTCGGCAATGCCCTCAAGGCTCTTGGGAAAGCAGAGCCGGCGCTCGAAAGCTTCCGCAAGGCGCTCGAGCTAGGGCAGGCAGCGCACGATTCCACAGGGCAAGCCCTCTCCTTTCATGGAATCGGTGACGTCCTGACGGCTCAGGGAAAGCTCGCTGAGGCCAGAGATGCACTCGAAGATAGCTTGCGGATCTACTCACATTTAGGAGACCGAGCAAGCGAGGCGACGACTCTGATGCGCATGGCTGACGTCGATCAGCAGCTCGGCCATTTTGCCCCGGCCCGAAGCGAGCTAGAAAACGCTCTGGCGATCAAGGAGGATCTGAAGGAAAAAAGCGGCCAGGCGGGGGTCTTGCTCAGCCTCGGGACCACTCACCTGCTCGCCCGCGAGATGGAGCCGGCGGGCCTCTGCTTTCAACGGGCACTGGAGCTCTATCGTGACCGCAAGAACAGGCATGGTGAGGCGCTTGCCCTCCTCAGCCTGGGGAGGTATGCCTGCGAGATCCAAGATTATCGCCGCTGCCTCTCGTTTCATGAGCAGGCGGCGGAGATCTTCAAGACTTTGGAGGATCGCCGCAGCGAGGTCTCGAATCAATTCGGGATGGCCAGAGCCCTGAGCGGACTGGGAGATCTCGTCAATGCGCAGGATCGGCTGGCGAAGGTGCTTGACGACGTGGAAGAGCTGCGCTCCGAAACGGGCAGCCTCGACCTGCGGACCACCTACCTCGCGACGCGCCAGCGCTATTACGAGCTGTATATCGATGTCCTCATGCGTTTGGCTGAGCAACATCCTGAATCCTCCTACGGTGCCTTGGCTCTGGATATCAATGAACGCCGCAGAGCCCGGGGCCTCCTGGACCGGCTCATGGTCTCCTCGGCCGGGATCGAGCGTGGAGCGGATGCGTCTCTGTTGGCTCGCGAGCAGGAACTGCAAGCGGCGATCAAAGGTCTGGAGATCACGCGATGGTCTTCGGAAGAGCAGCGGGTTTCGAAAGCGGTGATCGCCACCATTGAGAAGCAGCAGCGGAATCTCCTGCAGCAGCTCAAGGAAGTGCACTCACAGATCCGCTCGGCGAGCCCTCGCTATGCGGAACTGACAAGGCCCACTCCCCTCAAGTTGGAGGAGATCCAGAGCCAGGTTCTGGACAAGGGCACAACCCTGCTCGTCTATTCCCTGGGAGACGAGAAAAGCTTTCTGTGGTGCGTCCCCTCCACGGGCAGTGTCATCACCCAGATCCTTCCGAAGCGTTCAGTGATCGAAGATGCGGCCCGGCAGACCATTCACAGTTGGAGCCATTCGCGGAGAGGGCCGGCGGCCGAGAACCACTGGGCCGCCTGGCTGAGCCGCGAGCTTCTGGGCAAAGTAGCGGATCATCTGACGACGCGGCGTCTGCTCATCATGGCAGACGGTGCCCTCGAAGTGCTTCCCTTCTCGGCTCTCCTCGACCCCCGCACCCTACCGGGTGGGCCACAGGCCGGCACTGTGGATCCCTTGGTAAAGAACCACGAAATCATCTATCTCCCTTCGGCCTCTGTCCTGGCGACCCTCCGAAGCGAGAGCGCAACGAGGCGGCCGGCTTTCTATCAGATGGCGGTGATCGCCGATCCGGTCTTCGGAAGCGACGATCCGCGCCTGCAGGGCCATGCGGCCGCATCTGCATCTGCGGACAGCGGGAACGGAGAGCCGGCTCCTCTCGTGCGAGCTGCCCACGACGTGGGAATCTCCCGTTTTGAGCCTCTCCCTTTCTCCGCCCAGGAAGCCTCCGCGATCGCAAACCTCGTGCAGCCGCAGCAGCGATTCGTGGCCACAGGTTTCGACGCCAACCGCGACACCGTTCTCCACGGAAGGCTGTCGCAATATCAGGTTCTCCACTTCGCCACCCACGGCATCCTCGACTCGAAAAACCCAGACCTGTCCGGGCTGGTCCTGTCACAAGTGGACGAGCAGGGAAAACCTCGGGACGGCTTCCTGATGGCCCATGAAATCGGTAATCTCAACCTCCCTGCTGAGCTTGCAGTCCTGAGCGCCTGCGAGACCGGTCTCGGCGAAGAGATCCGCGGTGAGGGGATCGTCGGGCTGACGCGGAGCTTCATGTACGCTGGAGTTCCGCGGGTCATCGTCAGCTTGTGGAACGTGAACGACCAGGGAACCGCCGAGCTGATGAAGCGGTTCTATCGCTGCTATCTGAAGTACAACTACCCGGCCCCGGCGGCCCTGCGGTGCGCGCAGCTCTCGATGATGAAGGAGCCCCGATGGAGCTCGCCGTTTTACTGGGCACCCTTCGTGTTCCACGGAGAGTGGAGGCGCAGAGGGTCTTCCCGATCGAAGGACGACGGGATCGAGAAGCAAGTTGCCGGCACGGGAACCGGAGCGCCAAAGGACACCGACTATCCGCCGCCGATCGGGGGACCCATGGAGTGCCCGGAGGATCTTGGAAAGGACGAATGACCCTGAGGGGAGAGTTCCGCATGGCTGAACGCGAAATCGTCAATGGAATCAACGCCGTCACCGGGAGATATCTTGTGACTCCTGCTGATCGCGAGTTGCCGAACCTTCTCCAGAATGCGCCTCTGGATCCGGCTCGGCTGCGCGAGCTCCGTTGGTGGACCGAGCGGTATGGCATCAACGATCCGGACCGGGCTCCAATCCGTGACGTCGACGCCGGACGGCTCGACTCCGCGGGCTGGGCGGTGGTTTTTGGCCCCGATGTCACTCCGGAGATCGAGGCTGCTCTGCAGCCGCTGCTGAAGCGGCGCCAGGAGCAGGCGGGTCCTCTCTATAAGCCATTTCATTTCCAGCCAGGGCAGAGCAAACAGGATTTCCTGGCCGCTGCTCACGCTGGCCCCGGGCCGGCCGATCCCAAGCACGTTCCCTACTACGTGCTTCTGGTCGGCGACCCGCAGAAGATTCCATTCCGTTTTCAATATGAGCTGGACATTCAATACGCCGTTGGGCGCCTCCACTTCGAGACCACCGAGGGTTACGCCAATTATGCGAGAGGAGTGGTCGAAGCCGAAACGTCACCGGCCGCTCGCCGCCCGCGAGAGGTCGCTTTCTTCGGCGTCAGCAATCAGGACGACCAGGCGACACTGCGCTCCGCCCGTGACCTCGTCGAACCGCTCTCGAAGGCCCTCGAAGAGGATCCTAAGAGGAAGTGGCCCATTCACCGTGTGATGCGAGACGAGGCGGTCAAGGCCAGGCTCGGCCGCCTTCTCGGTGGCGAGGAGACTCCGGCGTTGCTATTCACTGCGACCCACGGAGTGGCTTTCCCGGCAGGAGACCCTCTCCAACTCGCAGGTCAGGGAGCGCTCTTGTGCCAGGATTGGCCGGGGCCGGAGAAGTGGAAGGAAGCGATCCCTGCGAATCAATATTTCTCCGCTGCCGACGTTCCCGACGATGCAGACGTCCGGGGCCTCGTCGCATTCTTTTTTGCCTGCTATGGCGCGGGGACTCCGGACATCTCGGATTTCTACGACCCAACCCAGGACCAGCCGGAGCAGATCGCGCCCAAACCCTTTGTGTCTCGTCTCTCCCAGCGCCTCCTGGGGCACCCTCGCGGTGGTGCTCTGGCCGTGCTTGGGCATATCGATCGCGCCTGGACCACCTCGTTCAGTTGGTCCGACCAGGCTCAGACCCAGGTTTTCGAGGATACTCTCAAGATACTGCTCGACGGTATGCCTGTCGGGGCGGCCACTGAGGTTATCAACCAGCGGTGTGCCGAGCTCTCGGTGGAGGCGAATGGTCTTTGGGGAGATTGGAGGAATTCCTTCAGCTTCAATCCGGATCTCCTCGCCCGCGTCTGGAAGGCGAGCAACGACGCTAGAAATTTCGTCGTGATCGGTGATCCGGCAGTCAGATTAGCGCCGAAAGAGTGACCGCGCGCCAGTGAGATTTAAATTTAGCTCACGGAGCTAGCATCTAGTCTAGTAGCCGGAATCTCGGGCAGGGGAGCTTCGCAAGATACTGGCGGACGCATTTACCTGCTCTTGCGCAGTTGCATTGATATGACGACGCGGAACCCCAAATCATCTTGGGCGAAGGCTGGTTGCTCCACCGGCCGCGCTGCGCAGCGTCCCTCTTGGCAGGGCTTTCGGAAGCTTCCGCCGCGGACGATTCGTGCCTCGTTGCCTGTAGTTTCATCAACCTTATTCCGGCCATCGGTTGAAGAATAAGGGTAGGGCTTGCTCTGGCTGAGTGTCCACTCCAGAACATTGCCGGCCAGATCGTGAACACCTAGGGGAGAGGCGCCGCGTGGATACATCCCGACGGTTGTAGGGTGTGAAATACTGCTTTCCAAGAAGTTTCCCCTGGAGGAATCCCAGTCCTCGACTCCCCAGGGATAACGGGAGGTGGTGCTACCGCTACGTGCCGCCTTCTCCCATTCCGCTTCTGTTGGCAAGCGAGCCTCGTGTCCAATGGGCATCCTACCTGATAGGCGCAGTTTATGGTCAAGCCATTGGGTGTAGGCGCGGGCTTCGAACCAGCAGACGCCAGTCACAGGCCTGTTTTTAAAGCGCCGCTGTTCGGTCCACTTCCAAGGGAGAGAACGTACGCGCGTGGGTGGGAAGCTCGCAGGAGTCTCGGGAGCAGAGACCCTCCATGCCCAGCCGAAATCTTCCCACCAGTCTTTGTTGTCATAGCCATGTTCTGAGATGAATTCCGCGAATTGAGCAACTGTGATGGGATAACGACCAACCCAGAGAGGGTAAGGTATTTCTATCATTCCGGTATTGCCTCTCTCGTCAGGAAAGTCTTCCAAATCACTCCCCATGGTGAAGGGGCCTGCAGGGATCTCGACAAAGCCTGGTGGGGCTGGGGCCTCGCCTTGGGGAAGATAGAAGCAGTCCGGCTCGAAACGGGGATCGCCGAGCTGAGCGAGAGTGTCCCCTGCTCGGGACCGATCCTCGGGAGAAAGGTCGCCGGACTCCAAAAGACCCGCGAGTCCTTTGGTGACCAAAAGCAGTACCTGTGCCCCCGTTGGTACCTTGCGTAGATTGCGAAGACCTAATTCGAGGAGAACATCGCCGGCCATAGAGAGTTTCCATGGCTCATTTTTCTCTACCGACTCGATGGACAGCCCATGTGCCAAAAGGACCGGAGACTCAAATTTTCTTTGAAGCTGGACGAGATCCCCTACCGCCACGATCACGGCGTCGCGTAGCCGACGATTTATCGGTAGTAACACGGTGACAGTCCGTGCAAAGTTTTTCTGTCGGGCGAGGTGGGCGCCCGCCATGAAATCCTGAAACGCAGTGTGGCAGAAACGGATCTCATTTTTCTCATCTGTGCCGGGCATGAAGAGGCCTGTGCGAAGCTTGAGAAGTTCCAAAAATTCACACATCCAGGCATCGCTCCCTATTGCGAAGGCACTGGTTACCATGGACCGTGGAACGACTCCGGCTGGCTGATGCGGATCGCGGAGAGTTCGAAAAGAAATTTCGTCAAGCCAAGGCCGGAGATTTGCTGGTTCGAAGCTTGTGCGCTCCAACAACCTGCGGAGTTCTGGTGTCTCGCCTGCCTCACTTCCTTTGAGATCATCCCATCCCCAGATCAGCTCGTCGATGACACTGTTGAAGAGTCGGGCTCTGGAAGCTAATGTACTCGCGTTGCGATAGTGCTGACCAGCGAGCAGGGAAAGGATAAGGGGAGTCTCCGAGAGGCGAACGATCTCTGGCCAATAGGGAAGGCTCTTCAGAGACTGGAAGTTTTTGGACCGGAATCTCGAAATTTCGCTTTCCCAAAGATCAATGTGTTTCTCGACTTGGCGAGTTTCTAGGCGCTCCAGTGTGAGCTCCTCCCAGGTGGGGCCAAGCCACCCTTTCCGGTAAGCCTGAGTGCGGCAGGTAATGACGTAACGGTTTGCGTCGGAAGCAAGGACTAGAAGTCCTTGAATGGCTGCGTGGACTCTTTTCCGAGCTTCGGCAGGAATCTCGTCCAATCCGTCCAGGAGTACGGCAGCTTTGCCCATCCGCAGAGCTGTCTCGATGACAGCCCTCGAGTCTTCGAAGAAAAATTCACTCACGTAGAAGTCGAATATATAATCACAGAGTTCTCGTGTGTCTCGGGATGCCGTCGGGTTTTTTACTGGCCGATCTTGGAGCCAGAGAGAGAAACTTCCGAGGGACACGTAAATAGGCAGGCGGGAACCTTCTTCACTCTCCAAGCCTGGAAGGCGTACGGATATACGCCGGGCGAGGTCCAGCGCAAGGCGGCGCAAGAATGTACTCTTTCCAGAACCTGCCTCACCGAGGAAGACGGTCCGATTGTATTTAATGTAAGCTTCGAAGGCCGTGCGCTTCCGGGTTTGACTTTGTTCGTAGGCCGGCATAGGAATCGTGAGGTCTATATACGGCTCAAGAAGGCGCAAGGGAATTCCGGATGTGCCGCTGGTTCCAATCTCTGAAGAAAGCCGGTCTTCGAGCCTCTTACTGAGACTCCGGCGATAGTCCTCTTCGGGCTGGAGCCCTTGAAAGGAAGCGGAAAAGGGTTTGAGCCCCTCCGGAAGCTCGCGTCGCCTCACGCGGTGGGCATTCACGCGGAGGACTTCTACGGCTTCACTCTCATCGGGTGGAAGTGTTGTGTAGTGAATCGCAGCCAGTAGGCCTGGTGGTTGGCAGGGTCTGACCTGGAGGGGCCATAGCCGTCCTTTTTGGAACGCGGGATCTAGGGCAAGGCTTGCTGTCCATTCGAGCTCTGTGTAGGGAGACCGGAAATAGTCGGGCGAGAGCAGCATAATTGTACACTGTGTGCTCAGAAGAGCCCTTTGAATATCAGAGACGAAGTTGCCACCGGGAATAAAATCTCTGGATTGATAGATGGTGGTAAAACCCTCATCCTTGAGTATTTTTGCCACCCATTCCGCTCGGGCGCGATCGACTCCCGTATAGCTGATGAAGAAGTCTTTCTCTGCTATCGGCGGCATCTTCCTCAACTCCCGTCCGTCGCGTGAGGTGGATTCTTGATCTTGCTGGCGGCCTGTTCGCGCAACTCTTGCTTGGTACAATTCTACATCACGAAGCCGGTGTAAGGATCATCCACTGCCCCCGCCGGTTACGGGGTGGCCGCCGGCAGGGGGGAACCCGTTGCGGCCGACCCTTCAAGCATCGACGGTCCCTACCGCGGCCGGTGCTCCGCCACCGCCAGCATCTCAACGCCGGATCAGTCGCGCCGCTGCGGTTGCGGCCGATCATCACGAAGCCGGTGCCGGGACTTTCTCCGTACTGCTTCACCCAAGCGGCGGCGATGCCGTTTTCGTCTTTTGCGCCTGCGGCGTCGGGGAAGCGACGGAGAGAGCCCTGCGAGTCGAGCCGCGATTTGGAGAGGGGAGGTCGAAGACGACGACGGTGCGGAACCAGCCTCCATGCCTTGGAGGCCCACCTCCACGCTCGAAGAGCTGTTGGGCGATTCCGGACCGGAGGCGGGGGAGGGTCCCCCAGGTCCCTCTCCTCAATAGGTCCCTCAGAGCCTCCGGCCCCTCGCTGAGAGAGCCCGCTTCGCTTCGGCGAAGGCGACTTCTTCGATCTCGATGCGCTCATGGATGATTCGTGTGAGCCACTCCTGGACATCGGAGATCCTGTGGAGCCTGGCAAGGAAGCCTGCCCGGGCCGCGAGCTCTCCGGGGATTTTCAAGGAAGCGCTACGGGCCGGTGGACGCGGATCGGCTCTTCCCAGGCCGAGTGGCCGGACGCCTCAGTGGTGACGATCTCGTCGATCTCCCTCTCGGTCAGCCTTTTGGCAGTCCGGCTTTTTGATCTGGCACATAGAGGCCAGCCTATGATGATGCGCGCAACCCTTCCGAGCTTGAGCTCAAAGATGATTCTACCGCGGCCGGTGCTCCGCCACCGCCAGAATCAACGCCGGGTCCGTCGCGCCGCCGGGATTGCGGCCGATCATCACGAAGCCGGTGCCGGGGCCTCCTCCATACTCCTTGACCCAGGCGGCGACGAGACCGTTTTCGTCCTTCGCGAGGACTTCGGTGACTCCGGCGGGATTCACTCCCCAGGCGGCGATCCACCAGCCTTTGAGGCCGTAGGTCTTGCCTTCGGGGGTGGGCGTGGCTCCGACGGAGTCGAAGTTGGCCGAGGCGTAGTCGACTCCGAGGAGGCTTCGCGTGGCGGGACGGTTCATCTTGTCGTAGCCACCGGGGTTGCCGGTCTGCGGATCGCGCGGCCAGAGGAGCGGGGGGATGCCGGCCCAGACGACTTTTCCTCCGGCGTCGAGAAAGCGGCGGAGGGGACCTTGCGCGGGGTTCTCTCCGGCGACCTGCGCGGGGATGTGATCCATGGCGAAGACGACGATGGTGCGGTTGGCGGTCTTGTTGGCGACCGCGGACCGCAGCAGCTCTTCGAGCGCGGCGGCGGTGATGACCTCATAGCCGTGCGCCTTGAGGGAGTCGCGGACGGCTTCGTGCCCGGAGGCCCAGGTGGCTTTGAGGAAGGCCGGGTCCCAGAAGACGGCGCGCTTCAAAGGCTCGCCGGTGGTGGTGTTGAGCGCGTAGAGCGCGCCGTCGCCGCTTCCGACCAGGAGACCTCCCGGCACCGGGACAGCGCCGCCGAGGACGGGGCCGTCGACGCGGTAGGTCCAGCGGTCCTTGCCGGTCTTCTCGTCGAGCGCTCGCACATTGCCGAGGAAATCTCCGATGTAGACGAGACCTCCGGCCACCGCGGGGGGCGACCAGACGGGCGCGGCATTCGGCACGCGCCAGGCCTCGACGCCGGTCTTGGTGTAGACGGCCTGGATGAAGCGGGCGTCGGAGCTGGGCGCGAAGACGAGACCGTCCGCCACCGCCGGGGCGGTGACCCAGGAGGCCTGCTGGTCGGAGCGCCATTTCTCCTTGCCGGAGGTGGCGTCGATCGCATAGAGGATGCCGTCGCGGGCTCCGACGTAGACGAGGCCGTCCGCCACCGCCGGGGTGAACTGCACGGACTTGCGGTCGTACCCAAATTTCCCGGAGTCGAGGCCGCGGCCCTTGGTGTCGAAGCGCCAGACGAGCTTGCCGGTGCCGACCTCGACGGCGTAGACGCTGCCGTCCATGCTGCCGATGTAGGCGACGCCGTTCGCCACCGCCGCGGAGGCGCGCACCCGGCCGCCGGTTTTCACCTGCCAGAGCGGCTTGCCGCTCTGCTCCTCGAAGGCCCAGATCTGGCCGTCGCCGCTGCCGATGACGACTTTGCCGCCGGTGACAGTGGGGGAGGAGACGTAGATGTCGCCGCTCTCGAAGCCCCAGGCGAGCGGCGCGTCCGGCCCGGTCTTCGCCTTCCAGGCCACCGTGCCGTCCGCCGCGGACAAGGAGAAGACTTCGCCGAAGCGGTTCTGGGCGAAGACGCGGCCGTTCGACACCGCGGGAGACGAGGTCACGGCGCCGCCGAGGTCCGCCTTCCACAGCGGCTTGCCGTCCAGATCGACCGCGTAGACGTGGCCGTCCGAGCTGCCGAAGTAGACGTGACCGCCGGCCACCGCGGGCGTCGAGCGGATGGGGCCGTCGGTCTGGACCCGCCAGCGCACGCCGCCGAGCGCCGGTCCGCCGCCGCTCGCGTAGGCGCCGGTATGTCCAGGATCGCGCCGGAACATCGGCGAGTCCTCCTGCGCGCCGCCGAAAGCGCAGGAGAGGATCAGCGCGGTGCCGACGCAGAGCGGCCAGAAAGAACGGGGAATCGCAGCCATCGAATCTCCCTCCAGGTTGTTCGCGCGGCGTAGGTTATATATAAACGGACCGATGGCCAAGATCCTCATCGCCGAAGACCAGCCCGCCGTGGCGACCGCTCTCCAGGTGCTGTTCGAGATCCGCGGGCAGGACTCCGTGGTGGCGCGCGATCCGGCGGAGGCGCTGCGGCTCCTCGCGGCGGACTCCGCGGCGCAGGAGATCGGCGCGGTGATCCAGGACATGAACTTCAGCCCGGAGGCGACGTCCGGCGACGAGGGAGTGGCGCTGTTCCGGGAGATCAAGAAGCTCGATCCCGGTCTTCCGGTGCTGCTGATCACCGCCTGGACCTCCCTCGAAACCGCGGTGCAGCTCGTCAAGGAAGGGGCCGGCGACTACCTGGCCAAGCCGTGGGACGACGAGAAGCTGTTCGTCTCGGTGCGCAATCTGCTGCGCCTGCGCGAATTGCAGCTCGAGAACGCGCGGCTCCGGGGACGGGCGCGGCGGACGTGGGAGGAGCTGGCCGAGCGCCACGACCTCTGCGGCGCGGTGTGGGCGAGCGAGCGGATGCACGCGGTGGTGACGCTGGCTCTCCAGGTGGCGCGGGCCGACGTGCCGGTGCTCATCACCGGCCCCTCCGGCGCCGGCAAGGAGAAGCTGGCGGAGATCGTCCAGGCCAATTCGCGGCGCAAGGGGCGGCCGTTCGTGCGGGTGAACGCCGGCGCGCTGCCGGACGAGCTGCTGGAGAGCGAGCTGTTCGGCGCCGATGCCGGCGCCTATACCGGAGCCACCCGCCGCCGGGTGGGCCGCTTCGAGGCGGCGGACGGTGGCACGCTCTTCCTCGACGAGATCGGCAACCTCTCGGCCTCGGGGCAGATGAAGCTGCTGCGCGTCCTCCAGAGCGGCCAGTTCGAGCGCCTGGGCAGCAGCGAGACGCGGCGGGTGGACGTCCGCCTCCTCTGCGCCACCAACTCGGACCTCCAGCGCGACATCGCCGCCGGCCGTTTCCGCGAGGATCTCTATTACCGCCTCAACGTGGTGGAGCTGGCCATCCCGCCGCTCGCCGAGCGTCCCGAGGATGTCCTGCCGCTGGCCGAGCGCTTCCTGCGCGATCTCTCGCCCTCACCGAACGGCGCGCTCTGGAGCCTCACTTCCGCCGCTCGCGAACGGCTGCTCCGCCACGGCTGGCCGGGCAACGTGCGAGAGCTCGAAAACACCCTCCGCCGCGCCGTCCTGGTCGCCGCGGGGGACACGATCCAGGAAGGGGATTTGGGATCGGGGATCGGCGCGGGCGGTCCGGCCGCGCCGGTTCATCTGGTCCCGCTCGGAGGCGAGGAGACCCTGGCCGAGCGCCTGAAGATCGAGCGCGCCCTGGCCGAAGCCGGCGGGATCGTCGCCAAGGCGGCCGACGGGCTGGGTCTCAGCCGGCAGGCGCTGTATCGGAAGATGGAGCGGCACGGTCTGGCGGTAGAGCGGCGGGTGAAGGGATAAGCGCTTCGTTGTACACTCCCGGCGTTTTCATTGGGAGGGACATATGTCTATTGGAGCACCTGTCTCATTCACCCCGCAGAACGCGGGAGTCCTCGCCGCCGTCTCGTACCTCGATCCCTCGGCCCCGCCCTCGACCCAGATCGTCGACATGACGACCGCCCTGGGCCAGACGGCGCTGCCGACCGCCGGCCAGTGGAAAATCGTCTGGGGACCGGCGGACCTCGGCGGCAATCTCATGTACATCGCTCAGGCTCAGGGGAGCGGCGCGGGCAGCCAGGTCGCGGTGGTCATCCGCGGCACGATCTTCGACTTCCCGAGCAACCTCATGGCTGACGGCGAGGTCTCCACCCAGGTCCCCCTGCCGTTCCCGGCGCCGTCCGGGTTTTCCACGTCCGCCAGGATTTCGTATGGCGCCGGAAACGCCTGGAACCATCTGGCGTCCATGATCCCCAGCGTAGGGAGCTCGTCGCTCGACGCGTTCCAGTTCCTCAAGAGCCTCCCCGGGCCGGTGAGCGTGCTGGTCACCGGCCACAGCCTCGGCGGTCAACTGGCGACCGTCGCCGCGGTCTGGATCGCCGGTTTCCTGCCCACCGCTGACATTCAGGTGATCACCTTCGCGGCGCCCACTGCCGGCAATCCGGACTTCGCCTCCTCGTTCGACACGCTGTTCCAGGGCAAGGCGGTGCGCTATTTCACCGATCTCGACATCGTGCCGCGCCTCTGGGAGCCGACCGGGGACTATGATCTGGAAAGCATCCGGCAGCTCTTTCCGGGCGGCCCGCAGTGCGACCTGGGGTGCAACAGCGCGGTGAGCACGGCCGAGAAGAAGGTCGCCAAGGTCACCTACGCGCAGCCCACGACCGCCCAGATGTTGAGCAGCAGCGTCTACAGCGAAGGTGCCGTCGGTGCCTTCGAGCAGGAGGGGAGCCAGCAGCACCGCATGCTGCTCTACCTCTACCTCATGGGCGTCTCGGCCTCGGTGATCCAGTCGACCTTCGACTCTACCTGGAGCCCGCCGTCGTAGGAGCCGAGTATAGGAGCCATCCATGGCGTGGAAAGTCCGTCGAGAGCATCGACAGGAAGGCGGCGGTGCCTCCTCTGAGGTCCCCTTCTCCGTGCAGGGGAAGGTCGGACGGATCGAGGATCCGCCGTCCGCCGTCTTCTTCAAGAAATACGTCCAGGGAAACCGGCCGGTCGTCATCAGCGGTGCCATGGAAGGGTGGCCCGCGCTCGACCGCTGGTCGTGGGACTACCTGGCCGCGGTGGCTGGCGACTGCACGGGCGAGGTCATCGTCTCGAAGAACGGCCTCTATCCCGACTACATCACCCAGCCGTCGCCGATGGCCAAGGTGGAGATGCGCTTCGCGGAGTTCCTCCGCCGCGCCGTGCCCGCCGCCGGCGAAGAGCCGCTGCCGCCGATCCTCGAGCCCGGCGAGACCTACTATCTGTACGGCAAATCCTACCTGCTCGACGCCGTGCCGGCCCTGCGCGCCGATCTGCGGAAGCCGGCCTGTCTCGGCGCGGTCGCGGAGCCATTCCAGCGCCTGTGGATCAGCGCGGCCGGCTGCGTGACGCCGCTCCACTACGACCTGTCGAACGGCTTTCTCTGCCAGGTGCGCGGCGCGAAGCAGGTCTGGCTCTTCGATCCCGCGCACTTCGACCGCCTCTATCCACGCGGCAGCCAGTTCCCGGGTCTCGACAACTTCGAGCGCCAGAGCCGGGTGGACATCCATCATCCGGACTCCGAAGCCTTTCCGGAGTTTCGCCGCGCGGCGGCCCTCGAATGCCATCTGCGGCAGGGCGACACGCTCTTCATCCCTTCCAACTGGTGGCACGAGGTCGAGACCCTGGAGCCGTCGCTCTCCGTCCAGCTCGCCTTCGCGGGCGGCACCGTCACAAGCGAGCTCGCGGTGCTGTCGGACCTCTTCAAGACGAAGAAGCCCGAGGATCTGATGAACGATCCCGCCGTCCAGCGCCTGTTGCAGGACCCGACGATGATGCAGGCCGTCCTGCGGATGATGACGGAAGCGGGGCGCTGAGGCCCTACGTCTTGACGATGGCCTGCAGGGTGGCGAGCGAGCCGTTCACCTGATCGAGGTCCACGGATCCGGTCACTCCGTTGATGGTGCCGCTCTGGGAGGACTGCCAGAGGAGCCAGTTGGTCCAGCCCTGGGGGAGCCTGGGTTCCTCGACACCGTATTCGGCGACCCAGAGCGGATAGGTGATGAGGCTCGCCGGCACGTTGTTCTCGTCCGCGAAGCCGGGGCTCATGTAGAGGATCGGCGGCAGGCCGGTGGCGGCCTGGACCTTGTCGATCCAGGTCTCCACCCCCTGCCAGAGATCCTCGGTCGTCGCCGCGGCGGTCTCGATGTCGAGCACCGGCGGCAGGTCGCCGCTCTCGAGCTGGACGGTCGCCAGGAAGAGCTGCGCCTGCTGCCCGGCGTCGTCGTTCGGCTCGAAGAAGTGGTAGGCGCCGCGCAGGATGCCCGCGGCTTTCATCCCCGCCCAGTTGCTCACGAACTCGGGATCGATCCAGGTCACTCCTTCGGTCGCCTTGGCGAACGCGAACTGAACCCCGGCCGCCTTGACCTGCGGCCAGTTGACGGTTCCCTGATAGTGGCTGACGTCGATGCCCTGCACGGTGACGGTGGTCATGGTCATCCTCTCTTTCAGTTGCAGTCGAAAGCCTGCCCATCCTGAACCGGTGCCGCCGGCTTCAGATCCAGATTGCCGTAGGTCCTGGTCTGGCCGGTCAGGGTGTCGGTCACGGTCACCGTCAGGCCGACGTTGGTCCCCGCCGAGTAGAAGACCCAGAACTTGTGATTGACTGTGCAGGCGTTGATCACCTTCACCAGCATCTCCGGGTTGTCGACGCTGAAGAACCAGAACAGGCCGCCGTGGACCACGCCGAGGGTGGTGAGCGGAATGGCCGTGCCGTCGCCGGAGAGCCCGCCGGCCTGGCTCGTGTGGTAACGCACCTTGATCTCGAAGCGCGCATCGCCGGACTGATCGTCGATACACAAGGTGGTCGTGTCCGGAATGCAGCGACCGCCGCCGGACGACAGATGGGCCGCGACCGCCCTGGCCCAGTTGAAACCGCTGACAGCGTCCCAGTTGATCGACCAGGTCATGGCGCCGCGGAGGCCTGGCCAGGTCTGCGCTGGGTGGAAGCTGCCGCAGTGGGTGCCGGCCGTGAGGCAGTCGAGCGCCGCGTTGACCACGGATGGATCGACGTAGCCGCCGCCCGCCGCGGCCGGCGAAGCCGGCAGGCCGAGGGCCACCTGGTCGGGGCGCAGGCCGTTCTGGATCTCGATGCAGGCGAGCGCGGTCAGGAAGTCCTCGGTGCCCTGGACGTAGACCTTGTGATCGCAACCGTTCATGCTGCCGGAGTTGTAAAACTGCAGGTTCACGATCGTCAGGACGTCCTGGATGGCGAGCGCGAGCTGGAAGTACCCGGAGCCCGGCGACTGCATGTCGATGGTCTGCGGGGCCAGGGTGATGATCGCTCCCGGCCGGGCCGCCGCGATGGACCGCAGCGCCTGCGCCATGTGGACCGCGTCGATGCCGTTTTCGAGATCGATGTCGACGCCGTCGAATCCGTAGAGGCTGATCAAACCTAGCACGCTGCTGGAGAAGTTGGCGGCGGCGGCCGAGCTGTTCACGATCACGTTGCCGTCCTGGCCGCCGACCGAGAGGATCACGCTGCGGCCCTGGCTGTGGAGCAAGGAGATGTCGGCGATGAATTCCGCGCCGCCGCTGTAGCCGGTGGCGGCGGTGTCGAGGTTGAAGGCCACGGCTCCCGGTGTCGCGGTGGCCTCGGCGAACGCGACCGCGATGAGGTTGTAGGCGCTCGGGACGTCGCGGAGCTTGAGTACCGGCGCGCCGTTGTTGAAATTCTGCCAATAGCCGGTGATCACGTGCGCCGGCAGGGTGGCTCCGGAGGCGTTCGCCGCCAGGGCGATCAGCAGGACCAGGGCCGAAGCCGGGACCCTCGATGCGATCTTCATGGCCGGCAGACTATCAGGGGCCCCGCCGTTCCAGCACATAGATCGTCTGCCGGTTGCCGTGCCACCAGAACGAGTCGTCCGGAGTCGGCTGATCGCCGAAGCGGGCGCGGACGCGGTAGGTCTCGAGGAGGGCGGCGCGGGCCGCGAGGTCGAAGGGGTAGCGGCCGGCTGGTGATGGGACGGAGGCCAGGATGAATCGGTGGTGGCGGTGGGCGACGGCGCGGGGCACACGCGGCCAGTGGGAGAGGAAGGTCCGCGCCGGCAGGCGGTCGAGCTCGGTGGGCAGGATGGAAAGCTCCTGGATGACGAGGACGTCGTCGCCCGGGCCGGCGTGCTCGGCGAGCCAGTCGACCGCTTCAGTCCGCGTGTCGCGCAGGTGCAGGCGCTCCCAGGCGTAGAGGATCACGGGACGGGCGAAGACGACGGCGAGCAGGACCACGGCGGCGATGTCGACGATGTTGGAGACATTACGGGCCATGGCGGCGGCCCGGCCGCGCAGGCGGTCCCAGAGGATCGCGACGAGAATGCAGGCCGGCGCCACCAGTGGCAGCAGGTTGCGGAACGGTTGGAAGGAGTTGGAGACGAAGAGAATCAGGGTGGCGGCGGCGTAGAGCGACCATCCCTGCATCGCCGGCCGGAGGTCGCGGTCCCGCCAGGCGACGGCGAGGCCGGCCGCGGCGAGGAGGAGGAACAGGGCGCCCAGCTCCGGATGCTCGTAGGGCAGATCCCACTCGGCACGGACGAGGGCCTGGCGCCAGAGCGGCGCTTCCGGGGGCAATCCCGCATAGAGCTCCCTCTGGCGCTCGATCGCCGACCAGACGTCCGCCGGATGGAGGAGAAGGCCGGGCATCGCCAGGCACGCCGCGGCAACGGCCCCGCCGGCACCCAGGAGGAGGAGACGCGCTTTTTCTTTCCAGGTCCAGGGGCCGCGCAGGACGATCCACAGCGGAACGATCGCGGCCAGCGCGGCCGGGTATTTGGCGGCGAAGGCAAGGCCCGCCATGGCGCCGGCGGCGAGCGCCTCGCGGGCCGGATGCCCGGCCGGGTGTCCGGCCGTGTGGAGCCGCTCGGCGAAGAGGAGCACGGCGAGGACGCAGAGTGCCGCGTAGGGATCGACCGAGGCGATGGCGCCGCGGATCGCCAGCGCCGGCGCCAGGGCGGTCAACAGGGCGGCCGCCCAGCCGGCGCGCGGACCGGCGAGGCGCCGGCCGAGGATGCCGGCGAGCCAGACGATGCCGAGGCCGGCGAGCAGACTCAGGATCCGCCCGAGGAGGAGAAGCTCGGGAGACAGGTCGTCGTAGACGCCGGTGACGGGACGCAAGCCATCCGCCAGGCTCCGTCCGCCGTAGAGCCGCGCCGAAACAGCCGTCGCGACGAGGGGGAGCGAGGGATACAGGTACCAGCCGGGCTCCCAGCGGCCGGCGCGCAGCATCTCGGAGACGGGCCGCAGGAAGTTCCCCTCGTCGACGTAATTCATGTAGGGATAGCCGGCCGCCAGGGTCGGCAGGCGGACGGCCGCGGCCAGAAGAAGAAGAGAGAGGCTGAGGAGTGCGCTGGAGGTCCTACTCATCACGCAACGTCTACGCAAGAGAAGGGCCAGGGCGTTTGCCAGGAGATTACGAGGCTGGTCTCTTCCTGCGGGTGAGTGCCCGGTCCAGCGCGGCGGCGAAAGATTGGCGGTCCTTCGGTCCGTAGGGGCGTGGCCCGCCGGTGACCACGCCCGAGCCCCGCAGGTCGTCCATGAAGTCGCGGACGGCGAGGCGCTCTCCGACGTTCTCTTCCGAGTACTCGTGGCCGCGTGGATCGAGCACGGTGACCTGCTTCTCGACGAGCCTGGAGGCGAGCGGGATGTCCGCGGTCACCGCGACATCGCCGGGCTCGGCGTGCTCCGCGATGTACTTGTCGGCGACGTCCGGCCCGCCTTCCACCCGCAGGGTGGTGACATAGGGGTGGTCGAGAGGCGCCGAGAGCCGCTGGTTGGCGACCAGGACGGTCGCGAGCTTCAGCCGGCGGGCCGCCCGGTAGACGATTTCCTTCACATCGCGCGGCGCGGCGTCAGCGTCGATCCAGAGCCTCATTCCTGGAAGAATGTCATGAAAAGCATGGAGCGCTTGCGTATGCGTCGGAAGTGTTACACTTGACACGTGCTTCCCGTCCGACGCCTCTCTGGGGAGGAGCTTAGCCTCTTCTCGGATCGAATTGCGGCCACTTTGGTGACCCGGCCGCTCGACATGGCCGTGGAGGCGCACCGCGAGTGGGTGGCGTCTCTGCTGCGCCGGATGGGGGAGGCCACGCTCTATCAACTGCTCGGGATCGATCCCACGTCGGCGGTGGTCAAGGTGCACGAGGGGTTCGAGCGGAGCGCCCGCCTGGTTCACCCGGACAACGCCAAGCGCCTCGACCTGGTCGGCCGGGAAGGCGTTCTGCAGGTGCTTTTCGAGCGGGTCACCGAGGCGTACCTGACGCTCAGCGATCCGGACCGCCGCAAGAGCTACGATCGCGAGCATCCGATCTTCCGGTCGTCCGAGGCGCCGACGGTGTCGCGGTCCGACGAGGCGAGGCGGCTCTATGAACGGGCGCGCGTGCTCGCCGCCACCGACCAGCTCCACTCCGCCATCGAGCTGCTGCGCGAGGCCGTCCGCACGACCCCCAAGGCCGACTACCTGGCCCTGCTCGGCCTTCTCGAGTCGAAAAATCCGCGCTGGCTCCACCATGCGGAAGACCACCTCCGCCGCGCCATCGAGCAGGGCTCCTCGGACTCCGCTCTCCAAGGCGCCCTCCTCGAAGTCCGCCGCCGGATCGAGACCGGCGAGTCGCCCGACCACTCCGGCGGCGATTCGCAGGACGTCGAAGTCATCTGAGCATCCCCCACCCGCCGGGTGAAATGGAAACCGGTTTCCGGTCACTCCAGGCAGACAACTGCGCATCGCCGGCTCGGCTTCCTGGTAAACTGGGAAGCATCAAAGTCGTCACAGGGGATTCTGATGATCGAAGTCGTGGACCTCGGGGTGCGCTACGGCACCATCGAGGCAGTGGCCGGGATCAGCTTCCGGGTCGAACCGGGGCAGATCTGCGGCTATCTGGGACCGAACGGCGCCGGCAAGTCGTCGACGGTCAAGGCGCTGGCAGGGTTGCTGCGGCCGGAGACCGGGACGCTCCGCATCGCCGGCTACGACCTCGCCGGCGCGCGGCTGGACGCGCAGCGCAGGCTCGGCTATGTGCCCGAGAGCGCGGCGCTCTATCCGGTGCTGACCGGCGCCGAGATGCTCGACCTGGTGGTCGAGCTCTACGAGCTGCCGCGCGACGCGGCGGCGGCGAAGAGCTCGTTCCTGCTCGAACGTTTCGATCTCGCGGCGGTCGCGCACCGCCCGATCTCCACCTATTCGAAAGGACAGCGCCAGAAGATCGCCCTCCTTTCGGCTTTGCTGCATGAGCCCGAGGTGCTCCTCCTCGACGAGCCGTTGACCGGGCTCGACGCCAATGCGGTGCGCGCGGTGAAGGAGCTGCTCCTGGGGCTGGCCGCGACCGGCTGCACGATTCTCTTCTGCTCCCACTACCTGGAGGTCGTCGAGCGCCTCTGCGAGCGGGTGATCATCCTGCACAGGGGGCGGATCGTGGCCGACGCACCCACGGCGGAGCTGGTTTCGCTGTCCCAGGGGCGGACCCTCGAAGCGGTGTTCGCCGAGCTGACCGAGGCGCCGCAAGGCGATGACGGAAGCCCGGGGAGTCTGGGAGATATGGCGGACGTGATCCGCGCCTTGCGGCCCCCGGCCGCGGCGGAGCCGGGATGAGCGCGGGCGGCGCCCTCGCGGAGCGGCTGGGCATCCGCCCGCGGCCGTTCCGGGCGCTCATGCGCGCCTGGCTCCTGATGAGCCTGCGCAGCCAGCATTTCGCGCGCGCCACCGGCGCCAAGCCGGGCGAGCCGCTGCCGCCGCTGGTCTGGGTGGTGGGGCAGTACGTGCTGGCGGGCGGCTTTCTCTCCGCGGCCCTGTTCGCGCGAGTGGACGTGTGGACGTTCGCGTTCTGCGGCCTGGCCACCTCCATGCTGCTCATCGCCACCGCGATGGTGGTCGAGCTGCAGGAGTCGGTGCTGGCGCCCGGCGACGCCCTCGTGGTCGGGCATCGCCCCGTGCCGGGCCGGACCTACGCCGCGGCACGCCTCCTCAACCTGGGGTTCTACCTCACGCTCCTGACCGTCGCCGCCAACATCTTTCCCGCCATCCTGGGCGCCGCGCTGCGCGACGCCGGCCCCTGGTACCTGCCGGCCTATCTGCTGGCCGCTGCCGCCGGCAGTTGCGCGGTCGCCGCCGCGGTGATTCTCCTCGCCGCGCGGAGCGGCAAGGCGCCGGGAGCGGATCTGCGGGATCTCCTCGCCTGGACCCAGATCGTGCTTCTGGTGCTGATCTTCTACGGCGCCCAGTGGATGCTGCGCGACGACCGGCACCGGCTCCTGCGCTTTTTCGCCCATCCCCCCGCCTGGCTGGCCTGGCTGCCGCCGGCATGGCTCGCCGACTTCGTGGCCATGGCCGCGGGAGGAAAGACCGCGCCGGCCCTGCGCGGCGCGGCCGCGCTCGCGATCGTCGCCGGCCTGGCGGTGGTGCTGGTGCTGGCGCGGCTGGCGAGGGTGTATGCGTGGGGGCCTCACGCGTCCCGAAGTCATCCTGCGGGGAGCCTTGGCGACCCAAAGGATCTGGGGGGAGGAAAGGTCCGCCCGCCCAGATCCTTCCGGCTCGCGAGGCTCGCCCTCAGGATGACTCCGGCGCGAAGCGGACGTCCCCAGCGCGCTCTCCTGGCTCTCTGCCTGACCATGCTGCGCCGCGACAGCGACCTGCGCCTGCGCACGCTGCCGCCTTTGGCGACCGTGGTCGCGGTGGTGGCGTTCGGCCTGGCGACGGGGCAGCTCGCCAGTCCGTTCACCGGGACTCCCGCCACCGCGGCCCTGTCGCTCGCCGCGGTACAGCTCGTGGTGCTGGCGGTGCCGGTGATGCTCCACAACCTCCAGTCGAGCCGCGATCATCAGGCGTCGTGGCTGCTGGCCGTGGCCCCTCGGCCGCGGGTTGCGGCCCGTGCCGCGCGTGCCGCGGTCTGCTACGGCATCGCCCTGCCGGTGCTCGCCGTCCTGTCCGGCGTCCTAGCGTGGGCTTGGCGCTCACCGGTCCAGGCGGCGCTTCACGGCCTGTTTGCCTGGATCGAGGTGCTGGCGGTGAGCTGGGGCACGCTCGCGGCGGTCCGCTTCGAGCTGCCGTTCAGCCGGCCTGTCACGGTCGGTGGAGCGAGCGGGGGAAGTGAAATGGCGCCCTGGTTGGCGGCGGTCGCAGCGGCGGCGCTGCTCCTCGGCGCCGGAGAGCTGTGGGCTGCCTCGGCTCCCTGGAGGCTCGCCGCGTATGGCGGTCTGCTGGCCGCGCTCTGGCTCGGCCTGCGCTGGAGGGCCGGACGGTGAGCGGACGCGCAAGACTCGAAAGCTTCCTGCGCACGCCGCGCGGGGTGCTCTCCGTGCTCGCCCTGTGCCTGGCCGTCTCCGCGGCGATCGCGATGGGGCTCGCCGGGCAGCGCGAATTCTTCGAGCGCCACGTCCGCGAAACCTATCCGCCCCCTTCGGCCCTGCTCGCCGACCTGGGGCGCGGCCTCGACCGGGCGGACGGCGCCGCGCGGGTGAGTGCCCTGAGCGCCGAGGAACGGCGGATGCTCTACACCACCTGGATCCAGATCGGCGGCTCCTGGCCTCCGGCGGCGGCGCGGACCATGGTGGCGGCAGATCCGGAGACCTTTCTCGATGCCGCATTCCAAACCCTGATCGCCGGCTCTCCTGAGCAGAGCCGGCGGGCGGCGCAACTCCTCGCCCTGTCCGGACATCCCGGCGGGCGCAAGCTGCTCGCGGAGGCCGCGGCGCGTGCGGAGGCGCGCCACGAAACCGATCTGGCCGCCTTCCTGCGCGCAGCGCTCCATCCACAACCGGTTGAAAGGAGATTCTGATGAGTGGAACGATTTATGACCCATCCCAACAGAACCAGCCCCCACCACCCTCGGGAGGCTCCGGCGGGAGCGGTGGAGGAGACGGGGGCGGCGGCATGAAATGGCTCTGGTACTTCCTGATCTACGGGGTGGGAAACCTCATCCTGTACAAGACGACCGGGATCTTCCTGATCCCCATCCCGCGCCGATGAGCACTGAGCCCGCGCCGTCCGCGGTGCCCTCTTCGGGGGAGACGCGGGCGGCGCTCACCGGCCCTTATTGGATCTGGCCGCTGCGCGTGCCCGCGGCCGATCGCTTGCGCCTCGACCGCTGGTGCGCAGCCGGTGCGGTGTTGACCTCCGGCTCCCGTTGGATCGCCGCGGCGGCGGTCGCCGGCGTTCTGCCGCTCCTCCTGGCCTACGCCTTCGGCTGGAGCGGCCACCGTCTGATCAGCGCCGCGCTGCTCTTTCCCGCCTACGTGTCGCTGGTGCGCGGCGACCGGCAGCGGGCCGGATTCGCCACCGTCCTCGTCTGCTTCGCCCTGCACTCGGCGACCGCGATCGCCCTGACCTTCTTCGACCCCGCCGGCGCGGCCGGCGTGCTCTCCGGGGGCGAGGGCTATTGGGAGAAGAACATCCATTGGATCCGCACCGGACTGGACCCGGAGTACCTGGTGATCCACTGGCTGCCGGCCCATGCGCGGCAGCTCGTGGGGATGTCGGTCTACGCCTTCACCTCGCTCGGCCTGATCCCCCTGGCGCAGGGGCTGTACGAGATCGACCTGATGAACTTCTACGTCGGCCGGCTGCTGCGGATCAGCGACCACGCCTCGATCGCCCTCTTCGCCGGCTGGCATTTCTGGTCGATCCTGCGCGGCGTCGCCTACACCCGCATCGTGTTCGAGGTCTCGTCCCTCTCGCTGTCGCGGCTGACCGGCGTCCAGCTCTCGTCCGCACCACGGCGCAGGCGCCGCTGGCTCGTCGGTCTCACTCTCCTGGTGCTCGACGGGCTGGGCAAATACTTCGCGCTCGAACCGGTGCGCCTCCTGCTCTCCGCCAACCTTTCCTGAGGATCGCCATGCCCAAGCAAGCCATCTGGCCCATCGGATTCATCGTCGGCGCGGTCGCCACCTCCCTCGTGCTGGGCTTCTTCGGCGTCGGGGGAATCGTGCGCTTCCTTCTGATCATCGCCGGCGGCGTCGGCACCGGCTTCCTGTCCGAGCAGGTGGCGAAGAGCGAGCCTTGAGGCAGGAAAACTGCCGCAACGTACCGTGACAATGCTGCAAAGGCGGTCTACTGTGCTGCAGCTCCCACTCCATTTGCCGCAGGCCCACCGCCCCATTGCGATTCGGCGCGCTCTTTTGCTCCGACGTCTCGATCTTTTGCCTCAGCTTGAAGTGGAGACGCATCAAGTAACGCGGCGATGCTGCAAAGTCACGAGACTATGCGGCAAAAGATCAAGGAGTGGAGGCAAATGAAGTGCGTTTTGCTGCAAGGTAAGCTCGCGTCGCAGCAGGCGAACGAGGCGTGCCTCAGAGTGACCATCATATGCTGCAAAGTACCCTCGCAATGCATCGTCTCGGAGTTATCCTGCTGCATAGTGAATCGACGATGCCGCAACATAAGTTGACTTTGCAGCATCGTCGAGGCACTCTGCGGCAAGGCGAGCTCGTCTTGCTGCAACGCAAGCTTGCATTGCAGCAAGGTAAGCTTCCATGCCGCAACGTAAGCTTACCTTGCAGCAGCATAAGCTTCCTGGGCGAAAAATAAGCTTGCGCCGGTCTCTCGCCGGCTTATGTTGCAGCAAACGGCGGGACTTTGCAGCAAAGAGGGTGGAGACGGCCGAGCGGGACCGGAGCGTTGCAGCAGGGGAGAGGCATTCAAGGCGCCGGAGGGAGACGTTGTTCGCGCGGCGCCGAACCGGCTATGATGGTCCGGCGCCGGAGAGCGCCAGGCTGTCGCTCCGGGGGGCTTTCGGGTCTGCCTGGAGAGGAAAGTCCGAGCTCCAACGGGTGGCATGCTCGCTAACGGCGAGGCGCGGCGACGCGACGGATAGTGCAACAGAAAAGATACCGCCGCCGTCCTTCGGGCCGGCGGTAAGGGTGAAATGGTGCGGTAAGAGCGCACCGCTTCGGCGGCGACGTCGGAGGACAGGGAAAACCCCATGCGGAGCAAGACCAAATAGGGGAACGGTACGCGGGCGGCCCGTCCCGCCTTCGGGTCCTTCGGGGTCCGGGGCCAGTTCCCGGGTAGGTTGCTGGAGGCCGGCGGCAACGCCGGTCGCAGAGGAATGACAGCGAGCCGGGGCTTCGGCCCCGGGGATACAGAACTCGGCTTACGGAGCTCTCCGGCGTCTTGATTGAACCTGTTCGTCTCCCTCCTCCCGCCGGTCCCGGTGACCGGGTCGGCATCGCGGCGCTGTCCGGGCCGGTAAAGCCCGAGCGTCTCGCGGCCGGCATGGCCGAGCTGCGCCGTCTCGGCTTCGAGCCGGTCCTGGCGGACAATCTCCTCTCCAAGTCCCGTCACGGCCTGTTCGCCGGCGACGACGCGGAGCGCCTGGCGGCGTTCCACCGTCTCGCCGCGGACCCCGATCTGACGGCCATCTTCTTCTCCCGCGGCGGCACCGGCCTGCTGCGCATCCTTCCCGCCATCGACTGGGATCTGCTGGCGCGCCACCCGCGCGCCTATATCGGCTATTCGGACCTGACCCCGTTCCTCCTCGGCGTCGTGGCCCGTCTCCGCCTGGCCGCTTTTCACGGACCGCTGGTGGCGGGCGAGCTCGCCGGCGGCCTCGACGCCGCGGAGGAGGGCTCCCTGCTCGGCGCCCTGGCGGGCCGCTATCCGGCGGCGCTGCCGTTCGGCGCGTGGCTCCGGCCTCCGCTCTCGGCAAACCAGCGGGTGAGCGGCCCGCTCCTCGGCGGCTGCCTGAGCCTGCTGGCCGGAACGCTCGGCACGCCTTTCTTCCCTGACCTTTCGCGCTGTATCCTTTTCTGGGAGGACGTCAACGAGCCGCCCTACCGGGTCGATCGAATGTTGACCCACCTGCGGCTGTCAGGTACTCTGGCAAGGATCGAGGCCATGATCGTGGGGCATGTTGACGGCGGGGAAGCATCCAGACCCGATCCATCGGCCGTGCCTGAATGGCAGGCGGTGGTGGCGGACAGTCTATTGAGCTTTGACTGGCCGCTGGCCTGGGGGCTCGCCGCTGGACATCTGAGACCCAATCTGACATTGCCTCTCGGCTTGACGGCGTCGCTCACGATGGAGGATCGGCAGCTATGGCTCGGCGAAAGATGAGCATCGCATGAACAGTCCTGTTTTCAAGACGACGAGCGGCGGCACGGGCGGAGGCGGCGGTCCGAAGAAGAGCGGCGCTTACGTCGTCGAGCTCAAGACGGGTGACTTCGTCTTCCGCGAAGGCGACCTCGGCACGGAGATGTTCATCATCCACGAGGGCAAGATCGAGATCCTCAACAGCGTCGGCGGGAAGGAGACCATCCTCGCCGTGCTGGAAAAGGGAGATTTCTTCGGCGAGATGTCGATCCTCGAAGATGTGCCGCGGGCCGCTTCGGCGCGCGCCATCACCGATGCCCGCGTGTTGCGCATCAACGGCTCCACCTTCGACCAGATGCTGCGCGACAATCCGGAGATCGCGGTGCGCATGATGCGCAAGCTGTCGCGCCGCCTGCGCGAGACCGACGAGCTGTTGCGCGGCACGACCCTGTTCAAGAACAGCGGTACTCCGGTCTCGCGGGAGATGCCCACGCCCGCTTTGCAGGTGCCGGCGGAAGGTCCGGAGAAGCTGATCCACACCGCCTCGGGGATGGAGTTTCCGCTCTCCAACGGACCGGAGACGACGGTCGGCCGCAAGGACCCGGTCACCGGCATCTACCCCGACGTCGACCTCTCGCCGCTCGACGCCCAGCGCTCGGTCAGCCGTCGCCACGCCAAGCTCTACCGCCGCAACAACAAGTTCTTCGTCGGCGAGGAGATCGGCACGATGAACGCCACCTTCTTGAACGGCAACCGCCTGGAGACGGGGATTCCGTCCGAAGTGGTGCCGGGCGACGAGCTGCGGTTCGGGGTGGTGGTGATGCGGTTCCAGGTGCCGTGACGGGAGATACCCCGCTCCGGGAGGTCCGGGGCGTGGGACCGGCCCGTGCTCGTGCCCTCGCCGAGGCCGGCCTGGTGACGGTGCTCGATCTCCTGCGCCATGTCCCCTCTCGCTGGGAAGACCGCCGCGAGGTGTCGCCGGTGAATGCCGCCCTCGCTCCAGACACCGACCGTGCCTTCACCTTCCGCGGCCGGCTCTCCGAGGTCCGGCGCATCCGCACCCGCAGGCGAGGTTTCAGCCTGGTCCGTGCCGTGCTCACCGACGGCTCCGGGGCGATCCCCGTCGTCTGGTTCAATCAGCCCTATCTTTTCCAGCAGCTTCGGGACGGTGAAGAATACCTCCTGCATGGAGCGGTGCGGGAGGCTCCGGCAGACGGACGCGAGCTGCTCAATCCGACCTGCGAGGCGGTGGACCGCGCCCTCCACAGCGCCCGCATCGCGCCGGTCTACTCGTCAGTTGGCTCGGGCAAGGGGAGCCTCGGCCCCGCGGTCCTCCGCCGGCTGCTCGACGCGGTGCTGGCGGATTTCGATCCCGCGTCGATTCCGGAGCCGTTGCCGGACGAGCTCCGCGTCAGCCGCGGCCTGCCGTCCCTCGGCGCGGCGCTTCTTTCGCTGCATCGCCCCGAAAGCGTTCCGGAGCCGGACGTCGCCGCGTTGAACGAGCGGCGGAGCCCGGCGCACCGGCGCCTGGCCTATGAGGAGCTGCTGCGCATGCAGGTGACGGTCGGCCTGCTCCGCGCCCGCGAGACCGCGGCGCCGCGGTCGCTGATCTACCGGGTGGACGACCGCCTGCGCGGCGTGGTGCGCGGCCTGCTGCCGTTCCGCCTCACCGCGGCGCAGAAGCGGGTGCTTGGAGAGATCGTCGCCGATCTGCGCGGACCGCATCCAATGTTGCGGCTGCTCCAGGGGGACGTGGGGAGCGGCAAGACGCTGGTCGCGGCGCTGGCGCTCGCCGTGGCGCTGGAGAGCGGATTCCAGGGCGCGTTCATGGCGCCCACCGAGCTGCTGGCGGAGCAGCACTTCGCGACGCTCGAACGCCTGCTGGGAAGCCGCTACCGGCTCGGTCTCTTTGTCGGAGGGAAGGGCGGGCGGAAGAGCGATCCGCGGCTGCGCGAGCGGCTGGCGGCGGGGGAGATTCAGCTCGCGGTGGGGACGCACGCGCTGATCCAGGAAGGGGTCGTCTTCCGCCGCCTCGGCCTCGCGGTGGTCGATGAGCAGCACCGGTTCGGCGTCCGCCAGCGGGCCCTATTGCGAGGGAAGGGATTGCGCGGCAAGGGAGACCAGGAAGAGCAGCCGGATCTTCTGGTGATGACGGCGACGCCGATCCCCCGCACCCTCGCCCTGACCGCCTGGGGCGACCTCGAAGCCTCGACGCTCGACGAGCTGCCGCCGGGGCGTTCGCCGGTCGTCACCGAGGTCGTGCCGGCCGGCAAGCGGCGCGCCGTGTACAAAAAGGTGCGCGACGAGCTGGCGGCCGGCGGCAGGGTCTACGTCGTCGTGCCGCTGATCGACGAGAGCGCGCGCACCGCGGCGGCCTCGCTCGCGGAAGCGGAGGAGCGGGTGCGCGCCGAGCTGGCCGGTTGGCCCTGCGCCGTGCTGCACGGCCGCCTCCCCGCCGCCGAGCGCGACCGGGTGATGAAGGCTTTCGCCGCCGGTGAGGTGAAGGTGCTGCTCGCCACGACGGTGATCGAGGTCGGGGTCGATGTGCCGGAGGCGAGTTGCATGGTGATCGAGAGCGCCGAGCGTTTCGGCCTCGCCCAGCTCCACCAGCTCCGTGGCCGGGTGGGACGGGGAGCGCGGCCGTCGTGCTGCTTCGCGGTGCACTGCCGGCTGTCGGACCTGTCGGAAGAGGGCAAGCGGCGCCTGGAGGTCTTCGCGCGCACCAACGACGGTTTCGAGATCGCCGAGGAAGACCTGAAGATCCGCGGCCCCGGCGATGTCCTGGGCACCCGCCAGGCGGGCCTGCCCGGCCTCCGCTGGGCGCGCCTGCCCGACGATTGGGAGCTGCTGGAGCAGGCGCGCGACGATGCGCGCGAGCTGCTCGGGCGGCTGGGGGAGGAGGCGCTGGAGGGATTGCGCAAGACGGCGGACGTGGGCGGGGCGGGGTGGGCGGAATGAGCCCTCTCCCCCTGGCCCCCTCTCCCGTGCGTGCCCCCGCCCGCCCACCCCGAACGGGAGAGGGGGAAACGTTTGCTCATGCTTTTCGCTGGGAGCGCCGGCTTCCAGCCGGCCCGGCTGAAAGCCGGGCTTCAGCGTTCCTCCTTCCGTTGAGCCCGGGTAAACCGGGCCGGCAGGAAGCCGGCGCTCCCAGCGGGGAGGACCGAGCGTGAGCGCCCTCCGCATTCTCCTCGTCGCCAACACCCTGCCGCCGCGGGACGTTTCCGGCGTCGGCGAACAGGTGTTACAGTTGGCCGCCGGCCTGCGCGAGACCGGTTGTACGGTGGAGGTGCTGGGGCGTGGACGCGACGGCGTCCGTGGGCCGAAGGTTCTCTTTCCCCTGTTCGCGGTGCCGGCGGTGTGGCGCGCGTTACGGCGCTTCCGGCCCCATGTGGTGCAGGTGCACGAATCGGACGGCGGCCTGGCGGCGTTGTTCGTCTCCCTCGTGGCCTCGCGGTTGCACCCTCCCCCCCGGCTCGTGGCGCTGCTCCAGGTGAGCTATGTCGAGGAGCGGCGGGCCGTCCGTCCGCTGGTGGCGGCGGGGCGGGTGCTCGGCCGGCCGGGGGGTGTCGAACGGCGGTTCCGCTGGCTCAAGGCGCCGCTCCAGATCGCGCTGGGATGGCTGACGGCGCGGCGGGCGGACCTGGTGCTGGTGCCGAGCGCAGCGACGGGAGCGGAGATCCGGCGGGATTATCTGGGATCGCGAAGCGCGGTTCCGTCTGTGCTGCCGAACGTGACGGGCGGCCTGCCGGTGGTTCTGGAAGAGACCACCGGGGAGGCGCCGGGGTATTTTCTGTTTGTCGGCCGGTTGCGCATCCGCAAGGGTGTGGAGGTGCTGCTCACGGCCCTGCGGAGCCTGCTCGCGGCGCATCCGACGCACCCGGGGCACCCGGAGACGCGGCTGCTGATCGCGGGAGACGGCGAGCACCGGGGTGCGCTGGAACGGTGCGCGGCGGAGCTCGAGCTGGGCTCGGCCGTCCGTTTCCTCGGGCGGTGCAGCGCCGGGCGGGTGCGCGGCCTGCTGCGCGGCGCGCGGGCCCTGGTGGTGCCCTCGATCTATGAGGGGATGCCGCTGGTGGTGCTGGAAGCCATGGAGGCCGGCCTGCCGGTGATCGCGAGCGCGGTCAGCGGGATTCCGGAAGTGGTGGCGGACGATCCCGCAGATGACACGCGGGAGCGGACCGGCTGGCTGGTGCCGCCCGAGGACCCCGAGCGATTGGCCGCAGCGCTGGCCGCGGCGATCGGCGATCCGGACGAGGCGCGGCGGCGTGGGGAGGCGGGCCGGCGGCGGGTGGACGAGGAGCTCCGCCCGGCGCGCGCGGCGGCCCGGTGGCGGATGCTGGTCGGCGATGTCGGAGAGATACCGGAGAGGACTGAGACTTTGAAGCGAGGACCTTTGTCATGATGGGACGTGCCCTGATGATCGTCGGCGTGATGGCGACGATCGGCCTGATCGTTTCCGCCTTCCTGGGCTACGGCCTGCATGGGAACGGCGTGCCGGAGATGCAGCGCCATGTCCTGGTCGCGCTGGCGTCCTGTCTTCTTCTCCTCTTCTCCCACTGCTGGATCATGTTCTACCTGATCGGCACCGGCAAGGCGATCAAGGACGCAGTCAAGGAGTTCGGCCTGGAGCAGCGTCTGATCGAGGAGACCAAGCGCTTCAAGAACGTCTCCTACCCGTCGCTGATGCTCGCCATGGCCACCGCCATGGCCACCTTCATCGTCGGCGGCGGCGTCGCGACCGGTTCCCTGCCGCCATGGATCCATCACGCCCTGTTCTATGCCACGCTCCTGTCGCAGGCGCGGGCGCTCCAACTCGAACGGCGGGTGCTGGTGGAGAATGAAGCCCTGATGGCGGACGTCGACCGCCGGCTGGCCAAGGCCGGAGATCGAGCGCCGCAGGCGGCGGAGAGCAGCGCCGGTGCCTGAGCGCCGCCGCGACCCGGCCGCTCGGGTCGCCGTCGTCCTGGTCAACTGGAACGGCGCGACCGACACCCTGGACACCCTGGAGTCGCTCGACGGGGTGGTCGGGGCGGAGTCCCTGCGCGTCATCGTAGTCGACAACGGCTCGACCGACGACTCGGTGGAGCACCTGCGTCGCGCGCGGCCCGGCCTGGAGATCGTCGAGACCGGCGCCAACCTCGGCTTCGCGGGCGGCAACGACGCCGGCATCCGCAAGGCGCTCGAAGGCGACGAGATCGGCTGGGTGCTCCTGCTGAACACCGACGTCGCGGTCGACCGCAACTTCCTGGCGCCGCTGCTCCGCGCCTGCGACGATCCGCGCGTCGGAGCCGCCGGCCCGAAGATCTTCTATTACGATCCGGCCGACCGGCTGTGGGCGGCGGGAGGCCGTCTGCGCATCCGCGAAACGGTCGCGGTCGAGCTCGGCCGCGGCAAGCTGGACGGACCGCGCTGGAACCGGCCGCGCGAGGTCAGCTACCTGACCACCTGCTGCCTGCTCATCCCTCGCGATGTGTTGGAGACGGTGGGCGGGCTCGATCCGGCGTACTTCATCAACGTCGACGACGCCGACTGGTGCCGCCGCGCGCTCGACGCCGGCTACCGGCTGCGCTACGCGCCCGAGAGCCGCATCTGGCACAAGGTGGCGGCGGCGACCAAGGGATCGTACAAACCGCTCAAGACCTACCACACCGGGAGGAGCAACGCCATCTGGGTACGGCGGCACGCCGGTCCGCTGGGTTTTGCTGCATTCCTGACGGCGAATCTCCTGACCCTGCCGTTGGCCTTCCTGCGCGAATGGCCGCGCGGCAATGCGAAGGCGGTGCGGGAGAAGGCGCGCGGCATCCTGCGCGGCCTCCTCGATCCGTTGCCGGACCCGCCGGCGCCCCTCGCTCCCGGGCCGCCGCAACCCACTCCCGTCAAGGCGTCCGGACCGCGTCGCATCTGACGATATGATGATGGTTTGTTGAAGGGAGCGATCGTGACGGAACAGAAAGTCGTGTTGTCGGGCATGCGCTCGACCGGGAAGATCCATCTGGGGAACTACTTCGGAGCGCTCAAGAACTGGGTGGAGCTCCAGGACACCTACCGCTGCCTCTATTTCGCGGCGGACTGGCACGCCCTGACCAGCGACTACGCCGACCCGTCGAAGGTGGCGGAGAACAGCGTGGAGATGGTGACCGACTGGATCGCCGCCGGCCTCGATCCGGAGCGGTCGATCCTCTTCGTCCAGTCGATGGTGCCGCAGCACGCCGAGCTTCATCTCCTACTGTCGATGATCACGCCGCTCGGCTGGCTGGAGCGGGTGCCGACGTATAAAGAGCAGATGCAGCAGATCGAGACCAAGGATCTGTCGACCTACGGCTTCCTCGGCTATCCGATCCTGCAGACGGTGGACGTCATCATCTACCGCGCCGACTTCGTGCCGGTGGGCGAGGACCAGTCGAGCCACATCGAGATGTCGCGCGAGGTGGTGCGCCGCTTCCACCACTTCTACGGCGACGGCATCTTCCCCGAGCCGCGGGCGCTGTTCACGCCGACGCCCAAGGTGCCGGGGATCGACGGCCGCAAGATGTCCAAGTCGTACGGCAACGCGATCAACCTGTCCGACACGCCGGACATGATCCGCGACAAGTGCAAGCAGATGTTCACCGATCCGCTGCGCGTGATGCGCAAGGACCCCGGCCGGCCGGACGCCTGCAACCTGTTCGAGTTCCACAAGCTCGTCTCGCCGCCGGACGTGCAGGAGCGGGTGGCCCACCAGTGCCGCGCCGCCGAGATCGGCTGCGTGGACGACAAGAAGCTGCTCGCCCAGATCCTCATCGACTACCTGGAGCCGATGCGCAAGCGGCGCGCCGAGCTCGACCGCGACACCGTGTTCGACATCCTGGTCGAAGGCTCCAGGAAGGCGCGCGAGCGCGCCGAGGAGACCATGGAGCGGGTGCGCTCGGCCATGTCGCTCGACTACCGGAAGCTGCTCGCCAAAGTGGAGAACGCTGCCGGATGAGCGATCTGGAGATCCCTGAGGACCCTGAGGACATCGAGCCGGAGCCGCGGGAGGACAAGCCGGCGCCGCTGACGCTCGTGCCGGATCTACTGCCGGATCTGGTGCCGGAGCCGACGCTTGAGAATGCGCGCGCGGCGGGCGCCGCGGCGCTCCTGCCGGAGGCGTGGCGCGTCCAGTTGCCGATCTTCGAAGGGCCGCTCGATCTCCTCCTGCACCTGATCAAGGTCAACAAGGTGGAGATCACCGACATCCCGGTGGCGGTGATCTGCGACCAGTTCCACGCCTACCTGGCCCTGGCGGGCGAGCTGAACCTGGACCTCGCCGGGGAGTACATCTACGAGGCGGCGCTGCTGATCCACATCAAGTCCAAGATGTTGCTGCCGCGGGCGGTCAAGGCCGAGGGCGAGCCGGAGGAGGACCCGCGCCAGGAGCTGGTCGAGCGGCTGCTCGAATACCGGCGCCTCAAAGAGGTGGCGCAGTCGTTCGCCGAGGTGGACCGGCTGCGCATGGGCATCTGGACCCGCAAGCCGCAGCCGCTGCCCAAGCCCGATCCGGCCGAAGAGGAGGAGATCGACCTCGGCGAGGTGTCGCTGTTCGATCTCCTCGCGGCCTTGAAGTCGGCGCTGGTGCGCTATGAGCGCGAGCATCCGCCGGCGCTCCAGCTCAGCGGCGAGGAGTTCTCGGTGCGCGGCCAGTTCGACCGCCTCCTGGGCGAGCTGGACGCCGGCCGGCCGTTCGACCTGATCCACGACCTGCGCCACCGCACCTGCCGCGCCGAGGCGATCGCCGCCTTCCTGGCCGTGCTGGAGCTGGCGCGTCTCAACCTCGTCCGCGTCCACCAGACCGAAGCGGGCGACATCCTGCTCTATCGCACCACCCGCGAGCTGGGGATGCAGGACATGGAGGCGATCTATTCATGACGGAGCGCCACGACATGGAAGCGGCCATCGAGGCGGTCCTGTTCGTCTCGTCCGAGCCGGTGCCGCGGTCGCGTTTGCTGGAGATGTTCGACGAGGACGAGCGCGCCCAGGCGGCCGAGGCGCTGGAAGCGGTGCTGGCGCGCTACGCGCCGACGACCGGCGGCACGGACGGCGACGGCGATGAGGGGAGCGGCGCCTCGCCGCGCGGCGTGTTCGTCGAGGACGTCGGCGGCGGCGTGCGCATCGCGACCCGCCCCGAGATGGTGGGCTGGCTGCGCCGCTTCTTCGACGTCAGCAGCGGCACCAAGCTGTCGATGGCCGCGCTGGAGACGCTGGCGATCATCGCCTACCGCCAGCCGATCACCGGCCCCGAGGTGCAGGAGCTGCGCAGCGTCAATCCGGCCGGGGTGATCAAGACCCTGCTGGAGCGCCGCCTGGTGCGTATCGCCGGGCGCAAGGAAGTGGTGGGAAAACCTTTTCTCTACGGGACGACGCGGGAGTTCCTGGTCCACTTCGGCCTGAACAGCCTGCGCGACCTGCCGCCGCTCGAAGAGTTCGAGGAGACTTTCGGACAGATGGCCGGCGGGGACGGAGACGGCGGAGCCCCGCCGATCGAGCTGAGTCAGGCGACGCTCGACATGATGGCATCGGAAGCCGCGGAGAGCTCGCCGGAGATGGCGGAGATGAGCGCGGCGGACGGTGGAGACCGTGAAGAGCGGATTCTTCGCGAGGCGGCTGAGATCGCCGATGCTGAGGCAGAGGCGGAAGGCGCCGAGGAGATGTCATGACAGACGAGAGACTCCAGAGAATCCTGGCCCGCGCGGGGATCGCGTCCCGGCGGAAAGCGGAGGAGATGATCCGCGAGGGGCGGGTGACGGTCAACGGGCAGGTGGCGGAGATCGGCGGCAAGGCGGATCCCGAGGCCGACGCCATCAAGCTCGACGGCAAGCGCGTCCAGCCGCACACCGGAAGCTTTCACTACCTCCTGCTCAACAAGCCGAAGGCGGTGATGTCCACCGTCACCGACCCCGAAGAGCGGCCGACGGTGATGGACTACGTGCCGGCGACCCTGCGCAGGGCGCTGGTGCCGGTCGGCCGGCTCGATTTCAACACCGAAGGGCTGATCATCCTCACCGACGACGGCGACTTCGCCCAGCACGTGGCCCATCCGCGCTATGGCGGCATGAAGGTCTACGAGGTCAAGGTCAAGGGCCGGCCGGCCGACGCGCAGATCGAGAAGCTGCGGGAGGGCATTCCGCTCGACGGCAAGCGGACCTCCCCCTGCCGCATCACGCCGCGCTACGGCGACGGCAGCGTCGAGAAGCGCCGCGCCCGCGCCCGCGCCGCGGAGGAGAAAGAGGGCGAGAACTCGTGGTGGACCGTCGAGCTCGCCGAAGGGCGCACGCGCCAGATCCGCGAGATGTTCTTCCGCATCGGCCACGGCGTCCTCAAGCTGCGCCGCGTGGCGATCGGCCCGCTGCGCGATGCCAACCTTCCACTGGGCAGCATCCGCGAGCTGACCGAGACGGAGGTGGAGAAGCTGCGCCGCGCCACCTCGCGGCTCAAGAAGCCCGCTGCCGCGAAGAAGGCTGCCGCGCCCAAGCCGGTGGTCAAACGGGCCTTCCCGCCGCCCGGCACGCAGAAGGTCGACCGCAGCCGCCCGTGGCGGGAGGAGAAGCCGAAGGGCGAGGTGAAGGCCGCTCCGGCGGCGGCCGGGAAGGGCGAGGGGCTGCCGTCTCGGGGGACCACCGCCGCGAAGCCGGCCCGGCCCGCGTCCAGAAAGCCGGCGAAAAAGACCTATGGACCGCCCGCCCGGAAGGCGTCGGGCAAGCCGTCCGGAAAGCCGGCCCGGAAAGCGTCCGCCAAACCGGGAAGCAGGCCGGGCGGCAAGGCATCCGGAAAACCGGCAGGCAAGCCGTCCAGCCGGACCGGCCCCAGACGGTCCGGTCCGAAGGGCGCCCGCAAGCCAGGCGGCGGCGCCTCGCGGGCCGGCCGGCGGGGGCGCTGAACGATGGAGACGGCGACGGGCGGCGAGCCGTTGATCGTGGCCATCGACGGTCCCTCGGGAGTGGGGAAGAGCACCGCCGCCCGGCGCCTCGCCCGGCGCCTCGGTGTGCCATTCCTCGACACCGGCGCCATGTACCGGGCGATCGGTCTCAAGGTCCTGGAGAGCGGCGCCGATCCGGCCGACCGGGCGACCGTCGAAGCGGTGGCGGCGCGGGCGGACGTGACCCTGCACCGGCGGGACGACGGCTCCTTCGAGGTGTTCCTCGACGGCGCGGCGGTCGAGCCGCGCATCCGCACCCCCGAGGTCAGCGAGGCGACCTCCACCATCTCCACCTACCCGCCGGTCCGCGCCCGGCTGGTCGCCCTCCAGCAGGACGCCGCGCGCCACTTCGGCGGTGTCCTCGAAGGGCGTGACATCGGCACCCGCGTCTTCCCCGACACGCTGTTCAAGTTCTTCCTCGACGCCCGCCCCGAGGTGCGCGGCCTGCGCCGCTTCAGCGAGCTCTCCGCCGGCGGCCGCGAGCTGACTCTGGAGCAGGTGGTCGCCGAGCTGTCGCGCCGCGACCTGCGCGACAGCACCCGCGCCGACTCGCCGCTCACCCACGACGCGAGCTACACCCTCGTCGACACCTCGGACCTCGACATCGACGGGGTGGTGGAGAGGATGGCCCAGGCGATCCAGAGCCTGATCCAGGCGAAGAGCCGCGTCTAGGCGTCCGTCGGCTCCTCCGTACGGAGTGTCTGTTTTTCCTGACGGCGCCTCGGCCCCCGCTCCCTGGCCCCCGGTCTTCCTACAAGCCGCTCCCGCTGTCCTTCCGATCCTGGTATCTTCTGCGTCCAGCTTGCTTTTCGGCTCCGGCGGCCTCGGCCACCGGGTGTGCTCCGGCTCTCTGGCACTGCAATTGCCCTTGCGCTTCAGCGCATACCGCATTTGCAGGACGACCAGAAAGGGGAACCGATGACGCATTCTTCACTTGTCAGGCTGCTGGCCGGGCTGATTCTTGCCTGCCTGGCGACGGCTCCTCTCCGGGCTCAGGAGCCTCCGCGCTTCCTGATCGAGTCGATCGTGGTGGAGGGGGTGGCACGAGCGGCGGGGCGGCAGATCGTGGCGGACGAGTCGCTGCTCAAGCCGGGGCAGACCTACACCGAGCCTCAACTGCACCAGGCGGTGTATCGCGTGAAGCGGTTGCAGTTCGTGGTCGACGCCGAGTTTTCGTTGCGCAAGGGGAGCGAGCGCGGCGCCTATGAGCTGGTGATCAAAGTGGAGGAGGCGACACCGGTCTTCTTCCTAGCCGAAGCCGACGCCCAACGGGGGCTGTTCCTGAATGTGGGCACCGGCAAGGTGCGGACGGCCACCGTCTGGCAGAGGTTCGGTACGCTGGGGGGCAGGATGTTCGTGGGCACCCACGGCCTCGCCTACGGCAGCGTGGAGAAGGTGCAGCACCAGGACGGCGAGCTCGTGCAGGCAGGCTACACGCAGTACGACCTGTTCGGCGCCGGTAGTTTTGCCGGCGCGGAAGCGAGCTCGGCGGAAGGGTTTCGCGGGGTGAGCCAGAACCGCGTCGCGCTGTTCGGCGGCATCCCGCTGAGCGCGGCCCAATCGCTCCGCGTGGACCTTCAGTGGCAACGGGCGAAAACCGACTTCGGGGGCAGTGGTTTCGTCCGGAACGAGGAGCGCCAGGGCTCGTTGGCCTGGATCTACAACACGACGGACGACCCGCTGTTCCCCATGTCGGGCATCTCCGGCTCCGTTTCCGCGACCTATGGGAGGGAGACCGATGTCTCGTGGAGCTCTGCCGGCGACCTGGTCTTCGACGACAGCGCGCACCTCGGCTTCTATGAGATCGCGGGGGGTGGAACGTATCACCAGCCGTTGACGGCACGGCAATCCTTCGAGATTGGCTTTGGCTTCAACCGGTCGACATTCTCCTACCGAGAGCGGTTGCCGGGCAGCACAACTGTGCAGGGCGATCTGTTCGTCGGCCACTCCATCAATGTCTGGGGGTACGAGCGGACCCAGCGCTTTGGCGACCTGCGGTGGGAGAACGTCGCCGTCGCCCGCTATTTCGATTCCACCAGCGTCTTCGCCGGACCGGCGGCCACGAGCGTCGACCTCATCTCGTCTCTCGGCTATCGCAGCCGCTGGGGCGTGCTCCGCCTGTCCTTCACCTATGCCGGCGTGTGGACGAGCTACTGATGGCCCCGTCGGCTCCTCCATACGGCGTGTCTGGTTTTCCTGACGCTTTCCCCGCGTCTCTTAGCGTTTTCGCGTGCTTCCGAAAAGCCGTTTCCACTGTCGCTTCGGCGTGGGGATTTTCCTTGTCCGGCTTGAGTTTCCAGCTCCAGTGGCTTCGCCATTCGAGCCCGCTCCAGACCTTCTGGCACCGCGATTGCCCTTCTGCGTCGGCGCAGCACGAATCGCAGGATGACCAGAAAGGGGATCGGATATGACTTCTTCGCTCGTCAAGCCGCTGGCCGGGCTTTTCCTTCTTTGTCTCACCTTGGCTCCTCTGCGCCTCACGGCCCAGGAGCCGCCACAGCTTCTCATCGAATCGATCGTCGTCGAAGGGGTGTCGCAGGCGGCAGGGCGGCGGATCGTGGCCGACGAAACTCTGCTCAAGCTGGGGAAGAGCTATACCGAGAACGAGGTGCGGCAGGCGGTGTACCGGGTGAGGCGGTTGCCGTTCGTCGTCAACGCGGAGTACGCGCTGCGCAAGGGTGAGCACGACGGCTATGCCCTGGTGATCGAGGTGATCGAACAGACGCCGGTCTTCCTCTCGGCCGGCACCAATGGGGACAGGTCGCAACAGTTCGATTTTTCCGCCGGCCGGAATCGGACGACGACGACCTGGCAGCAGTTCGGCTCCCTGGGGGCGAGGACGTTCCTGGGCTCCAACGGGATCGGCGAGGCCAGCGTCCAGAAGCAGCAGCACCAGGACGGAGAATTCATCCAGGGCACGTACACACAATACGATCTGCTCCGTGCCGGCACCTCCCTCCGTGGAGGCATCTCCTCGGCCCAGGGTTTCAAGAATTACGACCAGACCTTTGCGTTCCTCGACGGAGTCCTTCCGCTGACCGCGGCCCAGTCGATCGACGTGTCACTGTCCTGGGGCCGCACCAACCAGACCTTCTTCGGCGACTCCTTCAAGGACGTGTCCCGTGGAGCGGCTCTCGCCTGGACGTATGACACGATGGACGATCCCCTGTTCCCGATGTCGGGGAGCAAGGGGTTCGCAAGCTGGAGCTATAACCGGGATACGAACGACGAGAAGGTCTCCTTCAACGGCGAGCAGCTCAGTCGCAGGCTGGTGAGCGATGCCCGTACGTTCACGGTCGGAGCCACGCACTACTTCCCCGTGGCGACCCATCAGTCGATCTTGCTCGCGGCCAATCTCTACCGCGCGAATCTCGCCTCCGACACCGCCTCGAACGTGCCCTGGCAGTGGACGCTGGCAGTGGGGCACGCCATCACTCTCCTGGGCTTCGACCGGACGCACCGGTACGGCGACCTGCGCTTCGAGAACTACGTGGCGACCACCTACAACTACCTGGAAGCCGCCTCCGGCTTTGGCTCCCGGTCCAGCCGGGACGCCAGCTTCGTGTCGTCGCTCGGCTACCGCAGCCGCTGGGGTGTGCTGCGTGCCACGTTGACCTATAGCGGCCTGTGGAGGAGCCGCTGATGGTGTTGGGCCTTCGGCTGGCGTTCTGCATCGCCGTGGCGGCCTTTCTCGCCGCCGGCGCGGTGGTTGCCGCCGAAGGCCCGTCGTTCACCGTGGGCCGGGATGGGGTTCTGGTGGTCAGCGGCCTGCCCGACATCCTGTCCCGGCCGGAGGTCCGGCCCCACCTTTCGACCGGTCTCACGACGACGTTCGCCCTGCGGGTGACGGCGACCGACGAGACGGGGGCCAGGACCCGCGGCGGCTGCCGGATCGACGTCCGCTGGGAGCCGTGGGACGAGGTCTTCCTCACCGCCGCCCTGGGCGCCGACGGCCGTGCGCGGCGGGAGTCGGTGCCTTCGCTCAACCGGCTCGTGGCCTGGTGGCACGGCCTGGAGATCCCCGCCGCCACCGGCCTCTCGCCGGTGGGACGCTGGCAGGTGCACGTCGAGGTCAGCGTCATCCCGTTCTCAGCCTCCGAGCAGCGCGACACGCAGCGCTGGTTCTCCGACTCGCTGGACCAGGCGCCTCCACCCCCGGGAGCCAACCCGCAGGAGCAACCCGCGCCGCGGCAGGCGCCCGCAAACGGCGGCGTGCTCGACCTCCTCATCGCCACCTCGATCAAGCGGCACAGCCTGATCAGCTTCAACTGGACGGCCTTGCCCAGGCAGCCCGGCGGACCCGCCTGACCGCAGGCCCCCGTCGGCTCTTCCGCACGGAGCGTCTGGTTTTCCTGACCGTCTCAGCCTTCGCCAGACGCTCTCTCATGCCCCCGAAACGCCAGTCCCGCCGCCGCCCTGATCCCGGCATCTCCTTGACCCGTTTGAGCTTCAGCTCCGGTGCCCCCTCTCCCCGGTGCCGAATGGCGTCGAATGGCGCCGGATGGCATCCGGGTTGCCCTATCCCTGCCGCAGCACGGATCGAAGGATGACCAGAAAGGGGATTCAAGCATGACGACTTCAGGGATACGGCTGGCAGGGCTTTTCCTTCTTTTGCTTCTGCTCGTTCCATGGGGAGCCGCGGCGCAGAAGGCGGACGGATTCCGCATCGAGACGATCACCGTGGAGGGCGGACGGCGCGCGGCGACGCAGGGGATCGTCGTCACCGAGTCGCAGCTCACGACGGGGAAGGCCTGGAGCGAGCGCGAGCTCCAGGAGGCGGTCTACCGCATCCGGCGCCTGCCGTTCATCGTGCGCGCCGACTTCACCCTGCGCCGGGGGACCTCCCGCGGCCTGTATGAGCTGGTCATCACGGTCGAGGAGACGCGGCCGTTCTTCTTTTCCGTCGACACCGAGCTGTTCTCCGTGGCGCAGGAAACCGCGGCCCGGTCGCTGGGCTATGCGGGCAGCACGACCTACCTGAAGTCCTCCGGGACGGCGGGAGCGCGGCTCTTTGCCGGCGCGCACGACGTCCTCTTCGGCCTGGTGGACAGCAACGCGGGCCTCGAAGCCGGGTATACCCACTACGGGCTCTTCGGCCGCGGTGGATCGGTCACTTTTTCCGTGGCGCGCCATCTCTTCTGCTGCCAATACGAAGCAGTGCCGCTGGGGCTCGATCCGGATCTCGTGACCTGGTCGACCAAGAACGGCACCAGCGCCGCGGCCTCGGTGACCGTGCCGCTCGCCGGCAACCAGTCGCTCCGGGTGGCGGCCTCCTGGTCGCGGCGCGAGCCGTCGTCCCGCCTCGGCCTGCTGACCTCCTCCCTGGACGAATCGCAGTCGTTCGGAGCGAACGAGTCCTGGACGAGCCGGCAGGGAGAAATCAAGTGGTTCTATGACACGGCCGACGATCCGCTGTTCCCCTCCCGCGGCGTCACTTTCTCGGGCGGCGTCGAGCTGGCCGATCTGGCGGCTCCGGTGCGGCAGCCGGGAAGCTCGTATCGCGACAACCTGGTGCAGCAAAGCCGTTCCCGGCAGGCGGCCCTCGCGGCGGCCGGACGGCGGAGCTGGTCGCTGTCGCCAGGACAGACCCTGTCCTTCGGCGGCCGTCTCGCGCTGGGCCGCTCGCGGATCGAGCACCTGCTGACCCCGGACCGCGTTCTGCAAGAGGCGGTCGACCTGGACACGCTGGAGGCCTCCGTCGATGCGCGCTATTCGGCGGCTCTGTGGGGATGGGAGAAGATCCGCGAGCTGGGAGACCTGCGGTTCGAGCTGGGAGCCCGCTACGGCTATGAGTCCACGTCGCCGCACTTTGCGGGGGTCGGAGGACCGGTGCGCCAGCTCACGGCCGGACCGTCGATCGTCTTCCGCAACGGCTGGGGCGTGTTCCGCTTCGGCTTCAGCTATCTCAACTTCCAGAGGTCGAAGCCGTGAGGCGGGAGCTCTGGGGCTCGATCCTCTGCGTCCTCTCCGCGGTGGTTCCGGCGGCAGCCATCGAGGCGCCGCGGCTGGAGCTCGACCACGGAGCCCTGGTGGTCAGCGGTCTGCCCGACGTGCTGTCGCGGCCGGAGGTGCGCCCGCATCTCGCCTCCGGTCTCACCACCACCTTCGTGGTGCGGGTGAGCGCCGCCGACGAGCGCGGAGCGAAGGCGGCCGGCGGCGGCACGGTGGCGGTCCGCTTCGAGCCGTGGGACGAGGTGTTCCTGGTGAGCGCGGCCGGCGTGGCGGGAGGCGCCCGCAAGGACAGCCTCGCCTCGTTCGAACGGCTCGGCACCTGGTGGCGGGATCTCAAGCTGCCGGCTGTTCCCGCTGCCGGGTTGTCCGCGGCAGGACCCTGGCAGGTGAAGATCGCCGTCCACGTGGTGCCCTTTTCCGAATCCGAGCGCGCGGAGACGCAGAGCTGGTTCTCCGAGTCGGTCGGCGGTGCCCAGCGGAGCAATGCGGACGATCTGTCCGCAGCCGCCAAGAAGAACCCGGAGTCGGGGATCCTCGGCCTCCTGGTCGCCACCTCCATCCAGCGCCGCAGCCTGGTGAGCTATGATTGGACCGTCACGTTCCGACCCAGCCGCGGAGCGGAGCCCAGGCCTTGAATCTCCGGGTAACCCTCCTCACCCTGCTGGCCCTGGTGGCCGCGGCCGCCCTGGTCTTCCAGGCCTTCCAGAGACAGCTCTCGGGGGCCTGGTTCGCCTTCGGCGTCCATCCTGACGTCCTCTCCCTCATCGACCGCTCCCTGGAGGACCAGAAGCGGCTCGCCCGCGCCGATCCCGAGCACGCCGCCGGCTACCGGCAGCGGTTCGAGGAGGTGCGGGCCCTCCAGACCCATTTCAAGGTGCTGGCCTACAACCGCCAGGAGATCGTGGCGCGCTACGAGCAGACGCTGCTCGCCGTCGTCTCCGGGATCGTGATCCTGGCGGGCTCGGGGTATGCCGTGCGCCAGATCCGCCAGGAGGCGCGCCTCGCGCGGCTCCAGCGGTCGCTCTCCGATCTCTCGGCCGGTAGGACGGACATCCGGGTCGGCGAGCGCCGCCGCGACGTGATCGGCCGGATCGCGGCGATGGTGGAGCAGACCTCGCGCGTGATGGCGCGCGACCGCCGCCGCCTCGCCTCGCTCGAAAACCTTTCCGCCTGGCAGGACGCGGCCCGCCGCCATGCCCACGAGATGCGGACGCCGCTGACCGCCGCGAAGCTGGAGCTGATCCGCATGCGGTCGCTGCTCGAGGTCGGCGACGATCCGGAGGACCGTCTCGCGGCCAACGCCGAGCTGGAGCGCCTCCAGGAGAGCGTCACGCAGGAGATCGACCGCCTCGGTCTCTTCACCCAGGGCTTCACCTCGTTCGCCCGCGTGCCGCAGCCGACCCTCAAGCGTCAGGACCTCGGCCGGCTGGTCGGCGAGCTGACCGACCTGTTCGCCGCGGCGTGGCCGGAGCTGACGCTGCGCTTCACGGCGCCGGAAAAGCCGGTCGACGTGTGCGACGTTCTCATCGATTCGGAGATGCTGCGCCAGGTGCTGGTCAACCTGTGCGACAACAGCGCTCTCGCCCTGCGCGAGCGGGGGAGGGGGACCGGCACGGTGGCCTTCTCGATCACCGCTCTTGATGAGGGCGTCGCCCTGGACGTCGAGGACGACGGCCCTGGTGTCCTGCCGGAGATCCGGGGCCGAATCTTCGAGCCGTACACCACTTCGCGCAAGATCGGCGAAGGGATGGGGCTCGGGCTCGCCATCTCCCGCAAGATCCTGCTCGACCACGGCGGCGATCTGGAGCTGCTGCGGACGTCCGAAGCGGGAACGGTCTTCCGTCTCCTCTTCCCGCGGGTGGCGTCATGACCCGCATCCTCCTCGTCGAGGACGACGAAAAAGTCCGCGCGAGCCTGCTCTTCCAGCTCCGCTCCGAAGGATTCGCGCCGCAGGCCATGGGTTCCGGCGAAGAGGCCCACGCCTATCTCTCCGACCCCTCCAACGCCTTGCCGGAGCTGCTCCTGCTCGACGTCCGGCTGGTCCGCATGAGCGGCGTCGACCTGATCCGCCAGCTCGCCCCGCGCGACCGCTTGCCACCAACCGTGATCATCTCCGGCGAGGCGTCGATCAGCGAGACGGTCGAGGCTCTGCGGCTCGGCGTCCACGACTTCATCGAGAAGCCGTTCAGCAAGGAACGGCTGCTGCGTTCGATCCGCAACACGCTGGAAAACGCCGCCCTGAAGCGCCGAGTGGCGGTGCTGGAGTCACGGCTGGAGGAAGGTCCGGAGATCCTCGGTGCGTCACCGCCCATGGAGAAGCTGCGCGCAGCTCTGGAGAAGGTCGCGCCGACCGACGGCCGGGTGCTGATCCGTGGCGACAGCGGCACCGGCAAGGAGCTGGTCGCCGAGCTGCTGCACCGGAAGAGCGCGCGGCGGGAAGGAGCGTTCGTCAAGATCAACTGCGCGGCGATTCCGCCCCATCTGGTGGAGGACGAGCTGTTCGGTCACGCCAAGGGGGCTTTCACCGACGCCAAGAGCGCCAAGCCGGGCCTCTTCGAGGAGGCGGACGGCGGCACGCTCTTCCTGGACGAGATCGGCGACATGGACGTCGCCCTCCAGGCGCGGCTGCTGCGCGTGCTGGAAGACGGCCGCGTGCGGCGGATCGGCGAGACCCGCGACCGCCGTGTCGACGTGCGGGTGCTCGCCGCGACCCACCGCGACCTCGAAGCGGAGGTGAACGCCGGCCGCTTCCGGCAGGACCTCTACTTCCGCCTCGCGCACCTGCCGGTCGAAGTGCCACCGCTAAGCGCGAGGGGAGGCGACATCTCCCTCCTCTTCAATCACTTCCTGGAGCGGTTCACCGCGCGTCACCGTCTCCGCCGCAAGAGGGTGGACGACGCCGTCCTGCCGCTCCTGGAGCGCTATCCGTGGCCGGGCAACGTCCGCGAGCTGCGCAACCTCTGCGAAAGGCTCGTCGTCTTCGGGGTCGATCCGATCACCGCGGATCAGCTCCCCTCTGCCTTCTTTCAGGAAGCTCCGGCTCCCGAAACCGGCCTTCTCCGCCTCCACGAAATACAGCGCATCGTCCCCTGGCGTGAGTTCAAGGCGGAGAGCGAAAGGGAGTACCTCGAAGCCGTCCTCCGCCGCACCGGCTGGAGCTTCGCCGCCGCCGCCCGCCTGCTCGACATCCAGCGCACCTACCTGCATCAGAAGGCGGCGGCGCTGGGGATCGAACGGCCGGAGCGAGGGGAGTAGGCGTCACGCCTCGTTGACCTCCCGCGCCGCCCGCACTCCTGACGCGAGCGCGCCCTGCATCCAGCCGGGATGGTCGGAGGCGTGCTCTCCGGCGAAGAGGATGCGGCCTTCGGGACGGCTGATGTGGGGCAGGAGGGTGGTCATCTGGCCGGGGCGGAACCAGGTATAGGCGCCGCGAGCCCATTCGTCCTCGTCCCAGCATTTCGAGGTGCCTCCTTCGAAGTGCTCCGGCAGGGAAGGGTGTATCAGAGCCCCTTGCTGCAAGGCCCAGCGCAGCCGCTCGTCCGCGGGCATGGCGGTGACCTGCCGGGCCTGCACCCCCGCGTTGTACGACTCCAGGATGCCACGGCGGATGGAGAGGGCCGAAGCCTCCTCGAAGAGGCCCATCGGGGGAGCGTCCACGAGACCCAGGCCGCTGAGCCCATCGGCCTCCCAGAAGCGGGTGCGGGTCTGGAGATAGACGCGGGCCACGGAGGTGTATTGGAGATCCGTGACCGCGCGCCGTTTCTCCGGCGAGAGAGCGGGGGAGATCTCGACCCGCGAGAGAACGGAGAAGGGGAGCGTGCAGACCAGGTGGTCAGCGGTCAGGGTGCGATGGGTTCCACCTTGCAGGCAGACGGCTTTGACCGATCCGGCGTCCTGCTCGATGCGCACCACCGGCGAGCCGTAGCAGATGCGGTCGGCGAGCCGCAGGGCCATCGCGGTGGGCAGCCGATCGCTCCCTCCGCGCACCGAATAGGTCTGCTTCATCCGCGCCCGCTGCGACGCCTCCCGCAGCACGTCGAGAGCCGAGGTGGCGTCGGCGCCGTCTCCCAGCAGGTCGGGGAAGCCCATGCGGAGCAGAGTGACGGCGCCCGGAGACGCGCCGCGGTGGCGCAGGAGCTCGGCGAACGACATGGAGTCGTAGGCCGCGATCTCGGCGGAAGGCCAGCCGGGCGCGCTGCCGTCTCCCACCTGAGGGAAGAGGGCGGCGACGTATTTGTCCCACATGCCGCGGCGGCCGAGGGAGCGCTCCTCCGGCGTCAGATCGAGTGGCCAGGGGCTTGCTTGGCCCGTGCCCTGGCGGATGCACTGTCCGTGGATACGGTAGATCAAGTCCCCGGCCGTCGATGGATTCGGATCGAGCGGCACATCACAGAGCTTGGCGTAGTGGATCGTCAGGTCGTGGGTGTCGTGCACGTGCATCGCGCCCGCCTCGACGTACAGTCCGTCGGGGAACGGATCGCGGAGCGTCTGCACCCGGCCGCCCGCGCGGTTGCGGGCTTCGAGGATCGTCACCTCGTGCCCCGCCTGCGTCAGCTCGAGAGCTGCCGCGAGACCGGCGAGACCGGCGCCCACGACGATCACCTTGCGGGCCGGACCCTTGCGCTCCAGCGTGGGAGCCGCCGCGGGCGCTGCCGTCGCGGGCCACGAGCGCAAGGTGAGCGCCGCGGTGGCCATCAGACTCTGACTGAGAAAAACCCGTCGGCTCACGCCCATTTTTCACTCCTTATGAAGGACGCTTCTTTCGGATCCTCGGACTCCGCGGCGGCCACGCCCACGCAGTTGTTGCGGCCACTGCGCTTGGCGGTGTAGAGACCGTGGTCGGCAGCGTCGACGACCTCCTCCCAGGTGACCGCCCGCGGCCGTGCCGGTGAGAAGGGGAAGGCCGCAAAGCCGATCGAGACGGTCCGCCGGATCGTTGTCCCGTCCGGCAGCCGGAAATCGTGCTCGGCGATCGCGGAGCGGATCTTCTCCGCCAGATCGGTTGCGTCGCCACGGTCGATGAAACGAGCGACGACGAGGAACTCCTCACCGCCCCAGCGCACCACGTAGTCGCCGGCGCGGACCACCGAGCGCAGGAGAGCGGCGGTCTGGATCAGCACCGCGTCGCCGGCGGCGTGGCCATGCGTATCGTTGACGCTCTTGAAGTGGTCGAGATCGAGGAGCAGGAAGACGAGATCCGCGTTGCCGGCCACCGCTTCGCCGTCCTCATGCCGCCGCACAGCGATCTCGGTATCTCCGCCAACGCCACCGATCGCCTGCTCCAGGGCGCGCCGGTTCTGGATCTGGGTGAGCGGATCGGTGAGACTCACCTCTTCGATCCGCGCATAGGCCACTTCGAGCTCCCGCGTCCGTTCGCCCACCAGGCGCTCCAGCTCCCGGCCGCGCGCTTCCAGGCGGCGGACCCGCAGCCGGTAGACACCGTAGGCGACGGCGAAAATCGCGCAGACGAGTAGCGTCCGGAACCACGCCGTCTGGTAGAACGCCGGGTGGACGGTGAGCGGCAGTCGGATCTCCCGCGGGCTCCAGCGCCCGGCCCGGTTCGAGCCCTGGATATGCAGGGTGTAGGTCCCCGGCGGCAGGTTCGTGTAGGTCAGCGAGCGATGGGCGGCGTCGGCCGCGATCCAATCAACGTCGTAACCGTCGAGGCGGTAGCGGTAGGCGTTCTGCTGTGGCGCCGTGAAATCGAGCGCCGCGAAGTCGAGCCGGAACCCTCGCTCGCGTGCCGCCAGGGAGAGCCGCGTGCGGCGCGCCGCACCCGGCCGCTCGGTGCCGTCGACGTGAAGCGCGGTGACCACGACCGGCGGCTCATCCGTCCAGGGTCTGATCTTCTCCGGGTGGACCCGCAGCAGCCCCTCGGGAGAGCCGAAGAGGATCTCGCCCGCCGCCGTGCGGAAGCGGCTGGCGATGAAGAAGCTGCGGAAGTCGCAGCCGTCGGCCGGTCCGAGCTCCTGCCATCTCCAGGTCTTCGGATCGACCCGCAGGTGCTGGCCGAGCCACACCTGCCCCTGGGCGTCCTGGATCAGCGACTCGACGGGCTCCGGCGCGCGGCCCAGCCGTTCGGCAACCGGCTCGCAGCGCGCCGTCTTGCCGTCCCAGGCGGTGAGGATGCACGCGCCGCCCTGGGTCGCCACCCAGAGCCGGCCGTCGTCCGCGACCATCAGGTCCGGCACCCAGTTGTTCGGCAGGCTGTCGTGTCGGCCCGGCTCGTGGGTGATGCGCACCGCGGTGCCGCGCCGCGGATCGAACGCGTTCAGGCCGCTGTCGGTACCCACCCACAAGGTGCCGTCCGAGCCAAGGGCGATCGATTCGACCGTGTCTCCCGAGAGCGACGACGGATCGTCAGGCCGGTGATGGAAACTGGCGATCTGGAGCGTCCGCGGATCGATGCGCGCCAACCCCTCCGACGAGCCGGCCCAGAGCGCGCCGTCCGCCCCGAACGTCAGCGCGCGGATCGGGCCGCCGGGGAGCCCCTGGGCGACCGTCAGCCGCTCGAACCGGCGGGAGGCGGGGAGGCGCCGGTGGAGCGTTCCATTGAGCGTCGCGACCCAGACCGTCCCATCGGCGGCCTCGGCGAGGCAGGTCACCGAGCCGTCCGCCAGAGCTCCCGGGTCGGACGGATCGGGCCGGAAGGTGCCGGTCCGCTTGCCGTCGCGATTGAAGAGATCGATCCCGTTGCCGTTCGTGCCGATCCACAGCGTGCCGTCCCGCGCCTCCAGGACCCGCACCGCCGCGGGATGGCTCAAGCCGTCCGGACGGTTGGGGCTGTAGCGGACCGCTTCGAACGCCCGCGCCGCCGGATCGTGGCGGGCGAGCCCCTGGCCCCACGTGCCGACCCAGACGATGCCGGCGCGGTCGCGGAGAACCGCCCCCACGCGATCGCCGCCGACCGTGCTTTCGAGCGTGGGGTCGTGCCGCAGGCGCATGGTGATTCGCAGCGTCTCCGGATCGATCACATCGACCCCGCCGCCGAAGGTCGCGATCCAGATCTCCCGCTCGGAGACCTGCGCGAATCCGTACACCCAGAAGTGGCTCAATCCGCCCGCGGCGAGGTTTTGCGGCAGAAGCCGCCGCAGGCCCCCGGTCCGCGGATCGAGCACCGCCGCGCCGAAGTCGGTCGTGCCGATCCAGATCCGTCCCCGCGAGTCTTCGAACAGCTTGGCGACCAGCTCCCCGGCGAGAGACCCGGCCGTTCCCGGGTCCGACGCGACCCGCTCGAATCCGCGCTCGGCGCCGAGCCAGCGCTGCAATCCGTCGCGGCTTCCCACCCAGAGCGTGCCGGTGTGGTCCACGAGGAGCCCACGCACCCGGTCGTCGGCGAGGCTCCGTGAGCTCCGCGGATCGTGCCGGAAGTGCTCGATCCGCCCGGTCCGCGGATCGAGCCGGTCGAGCCCCTCGTAGGTTGCGATCCAGATCCGCCCCGAAGAGTCCTCGGCGAGCCCTTCCACCCGGTCGTGCGACAAGCTCGCCGGATTGTGTGGGTCGTGCTGATACCGAGCAAACGTCTCGGTCGCCGGATCGTACGCCGACACCCCGCTGCCGTAGGTGCCCACCCAGACCCGTCCATCGGACGTGGCGAGCAGTGCGCGCACATAGCTCCCCGTCAGAGCATGGGGATCATCGGGATTGGGCCGGAACGTCCGGAAGCTGTAGCCGTCATACCGCACCAGCCCGCCCTGCGTGCCGATCCACAGGAATCCTTCGCGGTCCTGCGCCAGAGCTGAGCAGAGATGGGCGGGCACATCGTCGGGGATCTGAGCCCGCCGGAAGGTGAGCCCGGGCTCCGCGCCCTGACTGCTCACGGCGGCCAGAGAGAAAAGCAGGAAGCAGCCGAGCCATGCACCGGGCCTGAAAGACATTGCCAGGATCGGGATGCTAGCACAGAGGCCGAAGATCAAAGGACCCAAAGGGAGTCAGGGACGCGGAAGCCGCGGGCTTTCGTGTCCTTTGGGTCCTTGCGGTCCTTTATGTCCTTGCTGTTCCCAACGCCGCCATCACCCCCGGCATCGTGAGCTGCCGGAACATCGCGTCCATCTGCTCTGCGGTGTACGGCAGATCGCGGTCGAGCCAGAGGGTGATCAGCGCCATGAGCGAGCTGGCGATGTAGTGGGTGACGATATCGAGCGGCACGGACGGAGATTTTTCCCGCGCCATCTGCTCGACCTGGCGGCGGAGCACCGCGCCCATGGCCGCTTCGCTCCGCTTCATGATCGCCCGGCTCCCTTGGTGTCCCCACAAGGCCTTGAGCAGGCGGCGCATCTGGGCCACATGCCGGAACAGATGCAGGCTGAAATCCGCCGGTCCTTCCCCCGTGGCGCTGTGGGTACGCGCGTGCAGACCCGCGGCGAACTCCTCGAAACCGCTGAAGAGGAGGTCGTCCTTGTTGCGGTAGTGCGCGTAGAAGGTGGACCGGCCGAGGTTGGCGCGGTCCAGGACGTCCTGCACGGTCACCTCGTCGTAGCCGCGCTCCAGGATTAGGCTCACCAGCGCGTCGCGCAGCAGTTGCCGCGTGCGGACGACGCGCCGGTCCTCCTTGTCTTCTCCCATCCAGCTCCCCCGTTTCCGAACAGATCAATCCGAATGTTCAGTACCGAACAACCGCGCCGCTTTGGTTGTTGACCGTCACCGGCCGCGCCGTGACAATCGATTTCGTACACGATGTTCGGTATTGAACGGATTGTCAACCCTGGACAGGGGAGAGCATATGAGCGAGCCAACGCAGCCAGTCGTCGATTTGCGGGACATCACGAAGACCTATGAGACGCCTTCCGGACCGCTCCGCGCTCTGGCCGGCGTCTCTTGCCGTGCCGGTGCCGGTGAGCTGGTCGGGGTGGTGGGGAGATCCGGCAGCGGGAAGTCCACTCTGCTCAACGTCGTCGCCGGTATCGACCGGCCGACGAGCGGCGAGGTCTGGGTGGCGGGCACGGCGGTCCATGCGCTTCCGGAAGGACGCCTCGCCGCATGGCGCGGGCGCGGTGTCGGAGTGGTCTTCCAATTCTTCCAACTGCTGCCGACGCTGACGGTGGCGGAGAACGTGGCGCTGCCGATGGACTTCTGCGAGACCTATCCGGTCCGCGAACGCCGTGCCCGTGCCCTGGCCTTATTAGATAGGGTCGGCATCGCGGACCAGGCGGACAAGCTCCCGCTGACCCTCTCGGGCGGACAGCAGCAGCGCGCCGCGATCGCTCGCGCGCTCGCCAACGATCCGCGGCTCCTGGTGGCCGACGAGCCGACCGGCAATCTGGACTCGCACACCCGCGCGTCGGTGTGGGAGCTGTTCGGCGAGCTGGCGGCCGAGGGGAAGACAGTGGTGGTGGTCACCCACGACGAGCAGGTGAGCCGCTGGACACGGCGGGTGATCCATCTCGCCGACGGTGTCGTGGTCTCGGATCAATCAGAAGATCGTGCCCGCGTCCTGGAGGTGGCCCGTGCTTAGCCCGCGCTGGCAGAAGGTCCGCCGCGACCTGTGGACGGGCCGCGGCCGGATGGCTCTGATGACCGTCGCCGTGGCGGCCGGTCTGTTCGCTCTAGGCTCGACCCTCGGCGGGTACGCCGTCCTGTCACGCGAGCTGACCCGCGCCTATCTGAGCACGCGGCCCGCTTCAGCGACGCTGGAGGTGGACGGGATCGACGACGCCCTCCTCGCCGAGGTGCGGCGGCAGCCGGGGATCGCCGAGGCCGAGGCGCGAGCCACCGTCCGGGCGCGCGTCCGGGTGGGGGAGGATTGGCGGCCGGTCCTGTTCTTCGTGATTCCGGATTTCCAGACCATGCGCCTCGCCACCTTCGCGCGTCTGGAAGGCGACTGGCCGCCGCCGCGGGGGACGATGCTGATCGATCACATGGCGCTCTCGCTCGTGGACGCGAAGGTGGGAGAGTCGCTGGTGATCAAGACGCCGCACGGCGTTCCGGCGCCGGTCCGCCTGGCCGGCGTGGTGTGGGATTCGAGCCTGGCGCCGGCCGGCATGGAGCGCACGGTGTGGGGTTACGTCACGCCGGAGACCCTGGCACTTCTCGGCGAGAAGGGAACGCTGGACCAGCTCAAGATCATTACCGCCGATCCGATGAGCGCCAAGGCAATCGAGACGACAGCCCGTGGCCTCGCGGGCTGGCTCCAGGCACAGGGCCATCCGGTCCAAGAGATCCAGATCCCGCCGCCGGGCAAGCATCCGCATCAAGGGCAGATGAACGCCGTGATGCTCATGCTGAACGTTTTCGCCGTGCTGGCCCTGCTGCTGAGCGGCGTGCTGGTCGGGAGCACGGTCGACGCCATGATGGTCCGGCAGGTGCGGGAGATCGGCGTGATGAAGGCGGTCGGCGCCGGGAACGGACAGATCGCCCGGTTGTATCTCGCCATGATGCTCGTCCTCGGTGTGGGAGCGCTTGTCCTCGCCGTGCCGTCGTCGCTCTTCGCCGCCCGCGCGCTGGCCCGGATGGCGGCCGGGAATCTCAACATCAAGATCGCCAGCGCCGCGGTCCCCTGGTGGGTGCTCGCCCTGGTCTGCGCGGCGGGTCTCCTGGTGCCACTCCTCGCGGCGGCCTGGCCGGTCCGGCGCTCCAGCCGCATGACGGTGCAGACGGCCATCCACGACTCCGGCACGCCGCTCGAAGCCTTCGGCGCACGCCGCTTCGACGCCTGGCTCAGCCGCCGCCGCGGCTTGAGCCCGCTGATCTCCCTGGGGATGCGCAACGCGTTCCGGCGCCGGGGGAGATTGATCCTCACCCTCGGTCTCCTCGCCGCCGGGGGCGCCATGTTCCTCGCCGGCCGCGATACCTCCGAAGCCTGGAAGCTCCGCCTCGCCGAGGTGCGGAGCGGCCGGCTGTATGACGTCGCGATCCGCTTCCAGCAACCGGAACCGGCCGCGAAGGCCCTGGAAACCGCGCGCGGCATTCCCGGCGTCACGAGCGCGGAGGCGTGGAGCACCGCGCCCGCGGCCTGGGGAGATGAGACGGGCCTGCACGTGGCACACACCTATCCGGACAAAGGGCACGGCAGCTTCCAGGTGACCGGTCTGCCGGCGGACACGAAGCTCGTGCGTTTTCCAGTCCTCGCCGGCCGCTGGCTCCACGCTGGCGACGACGGCGTCGTGGTGCTCAATCACCTCGCCGCGGCTGGAGCAAGGGATGCAAAGATCGGCGGTACGATCACCATCTCGGTCGACGGCCGGCCGCAGACCTGGCGCGTCGTCGGCATCGTCCGCGATCTGGGATCTCCCGCCACGGCGTACGTTCCGTCTTCCACCCTGGCCCGCGCCACGGGAGCTCCGGACACCACCGAGCTGCTCTACGTCGCCTGCGGGGGAGAAGGGCGGGACGAGGTCATCCGCCAGGTCGAAAGCTCTCTGGAGAAGGCCGGTCTGGGGATCGACGTCTCGATCCCCGTGAGCCTGCTGCGCAGCGCGGTCGGTGGCCACATGGCCGTGCTGTTGGGTCTCCTCCTCGGGCTCGCCGCCCTGATGACCCTGGTCGGCGTGCTCGGGCTGACCGCCGCCATGAGCACCGGAGTCGTCGAGCGGACCCGCGAGCTCGGTGTGATGCAGGCCGTGGGAGCCTCCCCCTCCCTGGTGCTCCGGGTGATCCTGGCGGAAGGCTTGTTCGTCGGCCTGCTGAGCAGCGTTCTCGCGGTGCTTCTGTCCCTTCCCCTGACGGCCCTGGTGGGAGGCATCCTCGGCCGCCTCGCGTTCCGCGTTCCGCTGCCGCTCGTCGTGGCCCCCGGCGCCGTCCTCACCTGGATCGCCATCGCCATCGCGGCTTCGGCGCTGGCGACGGCGGTGCCCGCATGGCGCGCGTCACGGATGACGGTCCGGGAGGCGCTGGCGTTTGATTGAATGGGCTTGAGGTCTATTTCTTCGCCATGATCCGCAGCACCGGGCTCTTCCCGTCGGTGTCGAGCTTCCAGGTGCAGCCGGTCATGGCGCAGACTTTATCGAGAGCCTTGCCGCAAGGGACGTTGTCGAGCTCGAAGGTGATCTTGCCGGTGATCCGCGGATCGAGATCGACCTCGGCGCTCAACATCTGGCCGAAGGTCTGCAGGACCTCGCGTACGTTCGCTCCCGTCACCCTGAGATCGATCGGCTCCTCCAAGGGGATCGTCTTCCGCGCGGAACGCTCCGGGAGAGGCATGATGAGCAGCTTGGTCGGTGATGTCGGTGCGATGGACCAGCGGCAGCCGATGCTCTCGCAGACCGCGTCGAGCACGGTACGCAGGCGGACGTTCTGGAGCCGGACGGTGACCTTGCCGCTGACGCCGGGATCGACCGTGGCCTCGAGACCGGTCATCTTGGCGATCCCCTGGAACGCTTGATCCGGGGCGGAGTCCGCGAGGGCGACGTCGACCCTCCGGTCGAGGACGTCCCCGTCGGCACGGGCCGGGCTCGGGAGGGCCAGCAGTGGAAGAGTGACTGCGGCGGTCAGGATCAAGAGCTGCAGCTTGCGTGGGCTCATTGTGGATCTCCATGACGGATGAGGATGATTCCCGACGACTGGCGCTCGCCGTCGCCCGAGAGGACCAGGGGACGCGCCTCGTCCTCCGAGGTGGCGATGACCATGCCGTCGAGGCTGACGATCGAGACCACGGCGCTCTGCCGGGGCCTTCCGAGCTGCAAAGAAAAGAAGATTGCCGCCGCCGCCAGAAGAGCGACCATCGAGCCTGCCGGCACGAGACGGTGTAGACGAGGCGCGCGGACTCGTCTGGTGGCATCGGCGTTGTTGAGCGCCCGGAGCACGATCCGCTCCGTCTGTTCCGGCGGCGGGGACAGCGCCTCGCGCAAGCGTTGATCGAAGAGAGCGTCGCCCGGCGTCCCGGGCTCATCAGGCGGGGTCATGCCGGTTTCCTCCAGAATCCGGGTCAGGCGCTTGCGCGCCCGGTGGACTCGCATCTTGATTGCGGACAGAGAGATCCCGAGGATCTCGGCACCGCGCGAAAGCTCCATCCCCTCCACGCCGACGAGGAGCAGAGCTTCCCGGTCGGCCGGAGCAAGGCGGCGGAGCGCCGCCAGTAGCTGGCGGTGCCCGTCGCGGCTCGTCGTCACCTCCTCGGGGCTCGGCTCCGGGGACGGCCGGTCGAACAGAACCTGGAGCGGTGCGAGAAGACGGCGTTTCAAGCTCAGCCGGAAAGCGCGGCGGCGCGCGATGGCAAACGCGAAAGCCTCCGGACACTCCGGAGGTCCCTGCTTGCGCCAGCGCTGCACCAACGCCGTCAGCGCCTCCTGAGCCGCCTCCTCCGCCAACGCGGCATCCCCCGTCTGGCCGAGCGAGAAGCGCAGCAGCCGGGGAGCCAGATCGCGGACCGTGTCGTCGAGGCGCATTTGATAGAGATGTACCCGCAGGGCCGCGGTGGTCACACCCCTCGGGAAAGATCATGAGGATACGCGGGGTCGCGTCTCGGCGGACGAAAAGACGTCTATACTTCGGTCCGGCCGCCTTCCAGGCCGTGACCCGGTCCTGGAGCCGAGTCCGGGCAAGCTGCGGGGCTTCGGCGCACAGTGCCGGCGCTCCGACTCTCTGCCTCTGAGAGTCCCACTCTTTGCCTTGGAGGGTCCCACTCTCAACGGCAAAGGGTCCCACTCTCGACGGCAGAGAGTCCCACCCCCTGCCGCTGAGACTCCGACCCTCAGCCGCTGAGAGTGGGATACTCAGCCGCTGAGACTCCTACTCTCTGCCATTGAGACTCCCACCCTCCGCCGTTGAGAGTCCCACTCCTGCCGCAGTGCTCGCCTTCGGATCGACCCACGGTCGCTTCCGTGAGAGGAAAGAGGCGATGGCGAAGGCCCGGGGGCTGTCCGGCCTGAAACCTCGCCTGACCGGAGTCGACCTCGACCTGTCCGGAGTCGGGTTCAACCCGACCGTGGAAAGGCTGAGCCTGACTGCGGTCGACCTCGACCTGACCGGAATCGGGTTCAACCTGACCATAGAAAGGCTGAGACTGACCACGGTCGACTTGGATCTGACCGGAGTCGGGTTCAACCCGACCGTGGAAAGCCTGGGCCTGACTACGGTAGAGCGTGGCAGAGTCCCCCCCGCCGCGTGCAGGTCATTCCGAATCATGCGGTCAATCCGGGTCACCCGGCGCAGGGCGATTTCGCCGGGCCGCCGCTGACCGCAGTATGCTTTCGTCATCCGCGAAACACCGGCCGCCATGACCGACTTCTTCATCAGCTACACCCAAGCCGACCGCGCCTGGGCCGAGTGGATCGCCTGGGTCCTGGAGGCGGCGGGATTCACGACGAAGAATCAGGCGTGGGACTTCGGGGCAGGTTCTAACTTTATCGTCGAGATGCACAAGGCGGCCTCTGAAGCCGAGCGCACCATCGCGGTCCTCTCACCTGAGTACCTAGTCTCGGATTTCGCCTTGATGGAATGGGCAGCCGCTCTGGCTCAGAAGAAAGAACTGCTGCCCATCCGCGTCCGCGAGGTCGCGCCTGTCGGTCTGCTGGCGGGGATCGTCTTTGCCGATCTAGTCGGGTTGAGCGGAGAGGCCGCCAGGAATGCTCTGCTGACCGCCGCAAAGAAAGAGAGGCCGAAGCCTCTCACAGAACCTCCATTTCCCGGCGAGGTTCCGCCGTTTCCGCTCAGAATCACGGACCTACCCGAGACCAAGCTGCCGGAGGTCGCCCCCCTGCCACGGGGCTCCCGGATGCCTTTCGCCCGCAATCCGCTCTTCGTCGGCCGCGAGGAGGACCTTCGGACCCTGGCACGCCAGCTCCGGGCAGGAGACACCTCCGCGGTAGGAGAGGTGGAGATCGCTGCCGCCTCTGGTCTCGGGGGGATCGGCAAGACGCAACTCGCCTCCGAATTCGTCCATCGCTACGGCCGCTACTTCGGCGGCGGTGTTTTCTGGATGAGCTTCGCAGATCCGGCCGCCGTTCCCGCCGAGGTCGCCGCCTGCGGGCGGAGTCTCGATCTCCGCTCCGACTATGACACTCTACCGTTCGACCAGCAGATCCGGCTGGTGGAAGAGGTCTGGACGCGGCCGATCCCCCGGCTCCTCGTGTTCGACAACTGTGAAGAGGAAGACCTCCTCGATCGCTGGCGGCCCAGAACTGGGGGATCCCGGGTGCTCGTCACGAGCCGGCGCTCCCGGTGGGGCCGCTCCCTGGGTGTGCGGTCTGTTCCGCTCACCACGCTTCCGCGCCCGGTGAGCATCGACCTGCTGCAGAAATTCCGGCCCGACGTGCCGACGGAGGAGCCGGCTCTGTACGCCATCGCTGCCGAGCTTGGCGATCTCCCCCTGGCGCTCCACTTGGCCGGGAGCTTCTTGGAGCGTTACGCCGAAGCGGCCGACGGCCAACCGGCCGTCTATCTGGAGGCCCTTCGCCGAGGCGGTCTCCTCCAGCATCTTTCGCTCCAAGGCAAATTCGCCGGTCTCTCCCCGACGAGCCATGAAGGTCACGCTGGCCGCACCTTTGCACTGAGCGTCGAGAGGCTGAAGCCGGAAGACGAGACGGATGCCCTCGCCTTGGCGCTCCTCGGCCGGGCGGCCCACTTTGCTCCGGGGGAGCCGATACCCCGTAACTTCCTTCTCAAGACGGTGAATTTCGACGAAGGAGATCCCGGAGCTCGCCTGCAGGCCGAAGACGCGCTGGGGCGACTCATGGCGCTCGGTCTTCTGGAAGCGGGGAAAGCTGGCGGGCTAGTGATGCATCGCCTCGTCGCGGAACTCGCGCGGAATTCTGGCGATTGGGAGGAGTCTCGGAACGCGGTGGAGGACGCGCTCTATGTCGAAGCCAACCGCTTGAATAAGTCTGGTTATCCGGCTACTCTCCTGGCTTGGCAACCTCATCTCCGAGCCCTCGTCGAAAAAGCCCCGCAGCGTGAGGATGAACGGTCGGCACTGCTCTGTAACGAGCTGGGTTATCACCTTTGGATGCTTGGCGACTATGCGGGAGTTAGTCCGTACTACGAGAGGGCGTTGGCAATCCGGGAGAAAGTTCTGGGCGCCGCGCACCCGGGCACCGCCCAAAGCCTGAACAACCTCGGTTTCCTTCTTCAGAGCCAGGGAAATCTTTCGGGGGCTCGGCCGTACTATGAGCGGGCGTTGGTGATCCGGGAGAAGATTCTAGGTGCGGAGCACCCGGACACCGCCAACAGCCTGAACAACCTCGGTTTCCTTCTTCAGAGCCAGGGAAATTTTTCGGGCGCTCGACCGTACTACGAGCGGGCGTTGGCGATCCGGGAGAAGCTTCTAGGCGCGGAGCATCCGGACACCGCACGAAGTCTGGACAACTTTGGTGCCCTTCTTTGGAGCCAGGGAGATCTGGCGGGAGCCCAGCCGTACATTGAGCGGGCGTTGAAGATCCGGGAGAAGGTTCTGGCCGCGGAGCACCCAGAGATCGCCGAAAGCCTGAACAGCCTCGGTCTCCTTCTTCGGCGCCAGGGAGATCTTTCGGGAGCCCGCCCGTACTACGAGCGGGCGTTGGCGATCCGGGAGAAGGTTCTGGGCGCGGAGCACCCGCACACCGCCATCAGCCTGGACAACCTCGGTTCCCTTCTTCAGAGCCAGGGAGATCTTTCGGGAGCCCGGTCGTACTTTGAGCGGGCGTTGGCGATCCGGGAGAAGGTTCTGGGCGCGGAGCACTCGCAGACTGCCATCAGCCTTGATAACCTCGGTGGTCTTCTGTACAGCCAGGGTGATCGTGCGGGAGCCCGCCAGTATCGCGAGCGGGCGCTGGCGATCTTTGAGACGGTTTTGGGCGCGGAGCACCCTGCCACTGCCCGAAGCCTGAACAACCTCGGCACACTTCTTCAGAGCCAGGGAGATCTTTCGGGAGCCCGATCGTACTTTGAGCGGGCGTTGGCGATCTGGGAGAAGGTTCTGGGCGCGGAACACCCGGAAACCGCCCAAGGCCTGAACAACCTCGGTGCCCTTCTTCATGGCCAGGGAGATCTTGCAGGAGCCCGTCCGTACTTCGGTCGGGCGTTGGCGATTCGAAAGAAGGTTTTGGGCGCAGAACACCCGGACACCGCCCAAAGCCTGCATTGGCTTGGATTCGTTCTTCAAAGCCAGGGAGATCTTGAGGGGGCTCGACCATTTTACGAGCGGGCGTTAGCCGTTCGGGAAGCTCGACTGGGGCCGGATCATCCGGATACGAAGGCGGTGCGGAGGAGCCTTGCGTCGCTGGATGCCCTGCAGGCCAATGAATCGCCGGGCTAACCCACCAGCATAATTCCACTCTCCAGCACTTCATCCCGCCCGGCCCGCACGCCCGCGAAAGTCGAGAAGACCGGCACGGTCGGCTGAATCCCCACGCCGTGGTGACGGGTGCCATCGTGCTTCATCACGCGCATTGCGGTCCAGCGGATGGAGTAATCGCCGGGGAGGTGGAGCCAGGCAATGTTGCCGTTGGTGCCGCCGGTCGGACTTCCCACGATCTCTCCCAGTTTGTAGTGCTCCACGATCCCCAGCAGCGTCTCGGCGTAGCTGATGGCGGCGGCGTTGGCGAGGAAGGCGAGCTTGGCTCGCAGGCGCGGAGCTGCCAGTTGCAGGGTCCAGTGGGAGCGGTGCCAGGTGATGATGCCGCCAGGGTCGACGCTAGCGGGAATATCCCAGTGGGGAGAGTCGAGCGGATGGTCGGTGAGGTATTGCAGGAAGGTCTTCGAGATCTTGGGCTGGCCGCGGAGGTCGAAGACGATTCCGTGCGCGGCGGCAAGGCGGGGGAGAGCGTTCTGGAAGTTGTCGTCGGTGGCGCGGCGGAGATCTATATAAAAGATGTGTGGGCGGATCTCCGCGATGGTCTCCTCGCGGGTCGGAAAGCAGCCGTCTGCGGGTTGCGAGCGGCGGAGGTGGGCGGTGCGAACGGGGCCTTGCTCGGGCTGGATGGCGAGATGAATCTCCGAGTCCTTTCCTCCGGCGGCAAGGGTTGAGAGGGCTCGGGCACGACGGTGCTGCGGGGTCGCCGCGGAGGTCAGCTCTTCTTCGGCGGCCAGCGCTTCGGCGGCTGGGATGCCGTCGATCTCCAGGACGAGGTCTCCCGGCCGGAGGGGCGGCGGACCGGCGATGACGGCGAGGCGGTTTTCGATCCAGTCCCAGGCGAGCGGGGGGACGAAGGGAAGGTCAGGGCCGCAGACGACAGCGGCATGGCCGTCGTGCAGGGCGGCGACAAACCGGCGGAGGGTGCGGGTGAAGGCCGCTTCGTCCAGGTCTGAATCGGCAGATTGGAGGGCGGTGTGGAAGGCCGCATTCCAGTCGCTGTCCACGACGTCCCAATAGGGATAGTAGCGCTGGAAGACAGACCAGGCCTGATGGAGGATCGCGCGCCGTGTGTCCCGATCAGTGGCCAAGATTATATAATCCTACGAAAGGAGCGATCCGCCATGACCCGCTCTGCCGGTTTCCTGCTCGCCGCCGCTTTCCTCTTCTCCCGTCCGGCCGGAGCAGAGGTGCTTTTCCACACGCCGGACGTGGATCTCGTCCAGAGAGCTGAGCTGATCGCCGTCGGATCTCTGCGGCCGGAAACGATTGAATACGTACCTCATCAGCGGAAGGACGGCGCGCACGCGTGGGAGTACCACGCCGTCCTGGTGGTCTCGCATTGGATCAAGGGGAGGCGGGAGGAGGTCGAGATTCCGATCGTGCTCCAGTACGGGGTCGAGGTCAGAATCGGCCAGGTCGGGCAGGAGGGATTCTCCCAGCTCGCGCCGGCAGAGCGCGAGGCACTGCGCGGCCAGGCCGTCGAGATCCTCGGAGCGCGCGAGGATCTTGCGTCGTCTTGGGATCCGCTGGCCGCGGACGCCTCGCAAGACCAGATCTGGTTCCTGCGCACGGTGGGGGAGAAGCCGTATGGGCACCAGCCTGGTACCGGATGGCTCGGCGTGCTCGAAGGAGCCGATGTCCAGCCCCTGGAGCGGCTGAGCTACTTTCAGGCCTACCTGGCTCCTGACCCGGAGACGGCGGTGGCGGAGCAGGCGCGCCGCGATCCGGCGGTGGCCGAACGTGCCGAGGGAGTTTCTCGCGGACCGGCAGATCCAGCGTATCCTCGCTCTCTCCGATCCGCGGGAGCGGGTCTCCGCGCTGCTTCCGTTCTACGCGCAGCAGAAGCCTTGGGCCTCAGCCATGAAAGCCCGCGACGGCATCTGCGCGGCCGGGGCTGTGGCCGGTCCTCTGCTCGTCCCGCTCTTCGAGAACCCGACGCGCCCCTGGATCAAAGGAGAGGTGATCCATCTCTGGGGCGAGATCGGCTACCGCGACGCCGCCCCCCGGCTGATCAACCTTCTTCTGGAGGAGGAAGCGTTCTGGGCGCCCTACCATCTGAAACCGGGATGGTGGGGCCACTTCGAAGAAAACGGGCTTCCTGCCACGGCGAGCACGGACCATTACGATCCCTTGCTCTCGAGCCTGTACGCGCTTCGGCTCCTCGCGGCTCCACAGGCCCGGGAAGCGGTCGAACGGACGTTACAGGTCTGGTCGGCGTTTCCGGACACCACCCAGATCGCCGACGAGTGCCGGATGTATCTGCGAGCCATCGACGCTCTGGAGAGCCCTGCGGCTCCTCCTCACGGACTCTAACCCCTCCCTTCTCCGAGGCCCCAGATCCATCAAGGCTCGGTCATAGATTATTGTTGGTCAGCCGGCTGGCTGCCGGTCCGGGAACGTCCCTGATCCCGCCGGTGACATTCGTCCGGGTATCGTTTCCTGTGACGATGTAATTGTCGCACCCGGTGTTCAAGAAGATCCCGTAGCCCTGCTTGTTTCCTTGCCCGACCGTCTGTCCGGAGCGCACGCCGGAGATGCGGAAGCCGTGTGTTCCATCCATGACGATTCCGTGCGCCAGACCGCTGGTGCAGCCGGAGGCAACGCAGTTGCCAGTGAAGATGCCGCCTGAAATCGAGATGTCTCCGGGTGTTGAGGTGGCTTCGAATCCATGGCCGCCGTTGTTGATCACGCGCGGATCGGTAAAGGTGAGGCCGGTGCCGCGCTCGATGCGGAATCCTCGCCCGTTGACCGTGCTGATCCCATTCGTCGCCGACCAGCAACGCATACAGGAGATGCCGCTCAGGGTCCCGCTTCCGGTGTACTGGAATCCGTAGAGGGTATTGGTATCGGCGAGGACGTTGTCGAAGTTGATCCAGCCGACGAACTTGGCTGCCGGCGGTGCGAGCGAGACGCCAATCTCGAACTGGACGGCTTCGATGTCTTTGAACCAGTCGCCGCCGCTCTCGGTGACCACAATGCCGCGGCTGCCCGCGGCCAAGTTGCCACGCAGCCAGAGTTGACTGAGGTAACGGTCATTCGAGCCGTCGATCTGAATGGCGGTGAAGGCGCCTTGGATCTCGATGTCGACCGAGCGCACGGTGAAGATCGCCGCGAGCTGGCCGGTGCCATCGCTGAAATGGAGCCCGTGCCCGCCCGCCGTCTGGATGCGCAGGTTCTCGAGGACACCCTGCTCGCAGCCGGCGACTGCAATCGCATAGCCGCCGGTTCGCGTCACGCTCGAGTTGATCGTCATGTCCCGCACGCCGCCGCAAGGGCTGTAGGCGGTCGTGGTGTTCCCCAGAGAGATGATGTTGCCTGTGGCGAACGACGCTTGCAGCACGGTGCCGCCCGGCCCGCATCCTTCGAGAGTAATGCCGGCAGCGTAGACGATCAGCCCCGAGGAGACTGTCGTGGTGCCGCAAGGAAAGTGGACGAGCCCACCGCCGGCCGCCTTGGCCGCGTCAATCGCAGCCTGCGGCGAGGCGTAGTCGCTGACGTTGTAGACATTGACCGCGAAACCCGGAGCGGCGGCGAGGAGAAGAAGGATGGCGAACAAGGCTCTCTGCATACGGGTCTCCTTTGTGTCTGGGTGGTGAATGGTCCTTTTGATACGCGAATTGCAATAAGAGGTTGCGCCGCGCGTGCCGCTTTCTCTCTCCTGGATGGGGCCCAGGAGAGGTAGAACTTTTGTCTGCCGCGACCTCAGAATCTCGGGATGAAAGCTCAGCACGTCATCCGCCGGTTATCCCCTGGTCATTCGCTGGTCCCACACCTGCCGTGACTCGCTCCGCAGCCAGCGGTCCACCTTTCGGCGGGGGAGATCGAGAAGGAGTTGCCAGAAGCGAAGCTGTGGCGGCGTGAGCCCGCGGCCTTCGTGCCGCAAGATCCATTCGCGGAGAGCCGGATCACCGACCCCACGCCTTCCACCCGCCTTTTCTACCGATTACTGCGATGCAACGCCGCCCCGATTCCCACGATGAACAGGATCAACCACACCGGCCACGGCCCATGCGCACCGGCGAGCACCGCGCCGGCCACCATGCAGAAGCCGCCGAAGAGGGTGCCGCGGAGACCCGCGAGAGGGTTCTCCGTCCGCCGGGTGGCCTGCTCGATCATGCGCAGGCCCTCGGTGATCAGGTTCGGCGTTTTGGCGAGCGCTTCGAGAACCTCGGGCGCGCCGCGCAGGAAGGTCTGGAGCAGGTTCTGCGGGCTGAACTGGCTGCGGAAGATCGAGTTCGCGTGCTCGCGTGACACGGCGGCCACATCGAGACCCGGCTTGAGGATCTGGCCGACCCCTTCGAAGGTGACGAGCGCCTTCACCATCAGGACCATCTCGACCGGGAAGTAGAGGCGGTGCGTCGCCCCCAGGTTGACCGAGCGCATGATGAGCTGGGCGAGCGAGAAGTCGCGGAAGCTCGAGCTGCGGTTCCAGCGCAGGAGGATCTCGGTGACCTCGCGGCGGAACCCCTGCGGATCGGCACCCGGCCCCGGCTGCGCGATGGCCGACAGATAGCGGGCCGCCCCTTCGGCGTCGCCCATCACCAGCGTGTAGTAGTAATAGAGGAACGTGCGGCGCAGGTCGTTGTCGAAACGGCCGACCATGCCCAGGTCGATGAATCCGAGCAGCGGTCCCGGCAGGATGATCAGGTTCCCCGGATGCAGGTCGGCGTGGAAGAAACCGTCCTTGAACAGCATGCGGATGATGCTCGCCGCGCCCAGATCGACCAGCCGGTCGCGCTCGTCGTCGGTCAGCTCCTGCGCCGCGGGATCGCTCGGCTTGTATCCCTTGAAGAACTCCATGGTCAGCACCCGCTTGCCGCTGTACTGGCGGTAGATGCGGGGGAAGACCACGCCCGGCAGGTCGTGGAAGTTGGCGGCGAACGACTCCGCGTTGTCCGCCTCGCGCCGCAGGTCTACCTCGCGGCTGGTGTAGTCCACGAACTCGCGGATCATCTGCCGCGGCCGGTAGCGGGGGAGGATGAGCTGCAGGAAGAAGCCAAGCATGCGCAGCAGCAGCGCATCGCGTACCAGCGTCTCGGGAATCCCCGGCTTCACCACCTTGAGGATCACGGAGTCGCCTTCGAGAGTCGTCGCGCGATGGATCTGCGCGATCGACGCCGAGCCAGTGGGGATTGGATCGACCCACGAGTACATGGAGGCGATCGGCCGTCCCAGATCCTTCTCGATCAGCTCCAGATAGCGGTCGAAGGGGACGACCGGCAGGCGGTCGAGCAGGTTCTTGAGCTCGTCGGTGACCGACGGCGGCAGCAGGTCCTGGCGCAGGGCGAGCACCTGGCCGAGCTTGATGTACGTCGGGCCGAGGATCTCCAGGCGGCGGCGGAGCTGCACCGGGAACGGCCGCTCGGCGATCGTGCGGTCCAGGAACTGCATCGCCGACCAGGCGATGATCTTCTCCAGGAAGAGGAACAGCCGGAAGCGCCGTCCCTTGCCCAGCACCTTGTCCTCGCGGGCATGCGCCGCCAGGGCGCCGAAAGCGAGCGCGACGAGATGCCGCTGGACGGTGAAGAAGCGGCGGACGATCCCATGCGGCGGCTCGTCCGGCAGCATCTCATAGCCGGGGATGGCCGCTCCGGGGAGCGGCTGAGGCCCCGGGGTGGTCGGAACCTCGGAGGACGGAATGGGCTCGATCGTCAGGGTCGGGACGGCCTCTGCGACGTCTTCAGATCGTGGCTCGGCCGGCATCACGTCCAGAGCATACCTCCTCCTAACGGTTCCGGCCGTACTGCTCGTGACTGGAGACCCAGTCGAGGGACGAGATCGCCGACGCGAGCGAGATCTCGCCGGCCAGAACGACGCCCGCGATGATCTCGGCGAGCTTCTTCACCTTCCCCTTGCCCACGCAGCCGAGGAGCGCCAGGCACTCGCGCTGGGTGGCGAGACCCGTGCCGCCGCCATGGGTGGCCACGATGAGCGACGGGATGGTGATCGAGATATAGAGATCGCCCTCGCCGGTCACCTCGGTGTAGACGATACCCGCCGACGACTCGGAGACGTTGGCCACGTCCTGGCCGGTGGCCATGAACATCGCCGTGATGCCGTTCGGGGAGTGGGCACCGTTGTTGTTGGCACCCGAGATGAAGGCGCCGACGTTCGAGATGCCGGCGTGGTAGTGCAGCGTCTCGGGGTCCACCCGCATGTTCTGGATCAGCACGTCGCGCGGGATCGTCGCCTCCGCGGTGACCCGCTTGCCGCGGGTGCGCATGACGTTGATCTGCGACGACTTCTTGTCCGTCGCGAAGTTCGACTCCAGATAGAAGCGGCGGATCTTGGGATGGTTCTCCAGAATCCACGAGCAGGCGGCGAAGGTCGCGCGTCCCACCATATTCTGTCCGGCGGCGTCGCCTGTGGTGTAGTTGAAGCGCAAAAAGACCAGCTTGTTCGAGAGATAGCGGTCGATGTAGGTGAGCTTGGCGACGCTCGACGTCCCCTCGGCCTCCTCGCGGATGCGCCCGATGTTGTCGTCCACCCAATAGGTGAAATCCCGCCCGTCGCGCGCGTTGTCGAACACGAAGACCGGCGCCCGCTGCATGCTGTCGCCAACCACCGTGCTGATCACCCCGCCCGACAGGTTGAGCACCTTCATGCCGCGGTTGTAGGAGGCGACGAGCGTCCCCTCCGTCGTGGCCAGAGGGACGATGAACTCGCCCTGCGCGTGCTCGCCGTTGATCCTGATCGGGCCGGCGAAGCCGATGGGGATCTGGGCGACGCCGGTGAAGTTCTCGATGTTCCCCCGGGTGGTCTCGGGATCGAACGAGTACTTGTTGATGTGCTCCAGCTTGACCCCGCTGTATTCCTCGATGAACTTCTGGCGCTCGCGGATGATCGCCGGAGAGGCGTTGTTCTCCTTGTCCGACGGCACTCCGGTGCGCTTGACCTTCTCGGCGATGGTGTCCTTGACCTTGAACGACAGCGAGCCGAACGGCTCGGTCTCGAAGGCCAGGGAGATCTCATGCTGCCCGAGGTCGAGCTGGTCGCCCTTCGCCTGGATGCGGACAATCCGCGCAAGGGGGAACGCGACCGCGGACGTCGGAGTGACGGCCGACGCGAGAACGACCTCGCCGTTCATCTCCAGAGACAATCGCTCCGGCGGCACCACCTTGCCGTCGATGCGGATCTCGGACAGCCGGGTCACCGTCGCATTGCTCAGCCGGTTCTTGAGGCTGAACCGCACGCCGTCCTCGACGTTCTCGAGACTGCCCAGGGTGTACATCTGCTTGAGAATGAGGGCTGGAATCTTCATGCCAATGGTCCTCGCGCCGGAAAGGTTTGAACCGGCGGAGCATATCGCGGATTGTGGAAAGAAGGAGAGAGATCCACCGGCTGAAGATTTGTAGCGGCTCAAGGAAGGCCGTTATGAATCCGAATGCACCTGGAGCAGGCTGAGATCGACGTGTAACGGCGTCAGGGTGTTCCGTTACCCGTCAGAGTTGGTCCGTTACACATGAGAGTCGACGCGTTACAGATCGAGAGCGACCTGCGACAAGTAATAGGTGTTCTGTAGCGAATCGAGGCTCATCCATAAGCGGTTGGGGCCGGCGGATGACGCATCAACTGTGGCCCATGATGAGCCACAGTTGGCGTGCAACAAAACAGAAGAGAGCTGCGCTGATTCGAGTGGACGCCGTGACGAGCCAGGAGTCGCCTGTCATGGGAGTGGGGTAGGCCGCGACAAGTAGCTGGACCGCGAGGGACCCTGGAAAGGGCCACAAGGCGAGCCAAGAGGAACTTGTAACGGAGTAATAGAGAGCCGTTACACATTGAGCTTCGCGCACGACGCTTCGAGGGAGCGTCGTACCGGGTGAAGCGGTGCCAGATGTGCGTCTGAGGCGCCAGGGTATCTGCCGGCATTCTGCGCTCGTCCGTCTTCTCTGCATCCTATAAACTCCTGACATCCCATGAGTCGCCCGGCGCCGCCCATCATGACTCGCGACCGGGCTTCGATCTCGACGTGGACGAGAGAGCGACCCCGCCGCCGCTGGCGAGAGGGACTCCCGCGAGAAAGTCGAGGTCGCGCCGCCTGCCTTTGGGCCAGTCGGTTGGGCGTGGACTTGAGGATTCGAACCAGGCCTCGGGACGTCCTCACAAGAGAACGCGTTGTGGAAAATTGCCTTACGCGTCCGTCTGTTTCCCTAGACCGAATCTTCATGGACATAAAAAAGGGGAAAAAACATGGCATCCAAGACCTTACCCGCCGGCAGCTCTCTCTTCTCGGCTACCCGCGCCGAGGAGCAGAAACTCCGCAAGATCAAGCAAAGCCTCTCTCAGCAGTACCTCCAGCCCTCTACCCAGGCCAAAGCCTCGGCGGCGGTCACGACAGCCTTCAACCTGCGTTCCGCCACCAGCCCGGCTCCCGAGACCAACGTGGTCGGTCTCGGTCTCGGCGAAAAAATCTCTCAAGGCCGGAGCACCGGCATCCCGGCGGTCAAGGTGCTGGTCCGGATCAAGTACCCGGAGAGCCAGATTCCCAAAGGATTCCTCCTGCCGAAGTCGGTACAGGGAATGCCCGTTGACGTCGAGGAAGTGGGAACCTTCCGGGCCGCGCACAAACAGCCGCTGAAGCCGCAAGCCAAGATCACCGATCCCCGAGTCCGCCTCCGGCCGGCTCATCCCGGTTCATCCGTCGGCTTCCGGGATCCCAGCAACGCCTTCACCATGGCCGGTACGTTCGGGCTGCTGGTTAAAAAGAACGGTAAAACTTTCATCCTGAGCAACAACCATGTCCTGGCGGACGAGGGACGCCTGCATGCCGGAGATCCCATCTTCCAGCCGGGTCTTCTGGACCATGGCAATCCGGCCACAGACCAGATCGCTTCCCTGTCAGAGTTTGTCGCCCTCAAGCCCGGGACAGCGAACATCGTGGATGCTGCCATCGCCGAGGTGATTCCCGGGATGACGGTCCGAGATATCCTCCTCATCGGGGCGCCGCAAGGTATTGCCAAGGCCGCCCTCGACATGGTGGTCCACAAGTTTGGCCGCACCACGAGCTACACGGCCGGCCGGATCACGAGTCTGGAGACCGACGTCAACGTCGAATATGACACAGGCACGTTCATGTTCAGCGATCAGGTCCTGATTCAGGGGAACAATGGATCCCAGTTCAGCGCTGCTGGCGATTCCGGCTCGGCGATTGTGGATCGGACCTCGGGCAAAGTGGTCGGACTCCTGTTCGCAGGATCGAACACACACACCATGGCCAATCATATCGGCGAGGTCTTCAAGGCCCTGAGCATCGACCTCGCCTGATCAACCGACAAGGAGAGAGGATGGCGACCGAAGATGAAATCCGTGCCCTCAAACATCAGCACTCGACGCGTCTCCTCAGCCGCCCCGGCGTCGCCGGCGTGGGGGTCGAAAGGGATGAGACTGGAGGATACTTCCTCGCCGTCCACCTCACCAGCAACGACCCGGCATTGCGGAAGGATCTGCCGGAAGAGCTCGATGGGCACACGGTGAAGTACCTTGTGAGTGGCCCAATCCGGAAGCGCTCCTCCGAGGGATAGGAGTCTCAGCCCGCGGCTGATCACCGCAGGCGCCACAACTTTTTTTGCCGCACTGCCGAGGCCGGCGCCATGCAGTCGCGTACCGAAGGGGCACGAATCCACGCTCCGTCAAGTGCGGCGGATCATCACGTAGTGCGCGCCGCCCGTGTGCAGGATGGCGTAGTTGGCCAGCGGCGCTCCGTCTCCGAGCTGGGGCATCGCCACCGGCCCGTCATTGCCCTCTTCCTTCTTCTTGGTGGGGGAAGAGGTTGTCATCGAGGTCGGCGAAGGCGAAGACTTTGTGCTGCTCTTCTCGAGCGCCTGTTGCTCGCGGTGCGCCCGCGTTGCCGCCGTAATCGAGGGCACTCGCAGCAGTTGCAGCATCTGCGGGCCGAGGCCCGGCTCTCCACGGCCTTCGATCTTGGCGGTGATCGCGGCGGCACAGAGAGCGATGATATGCGTCGATGAAGGTCTGTCGCGCCTCGTCCCGGATCGCGCCTTGGTCGTTGATGAGCTGCACCGGCTCGGGCACCGCCTCGACGACTTCTTCGACTTCGTCGTCTTCGTCGCCGACCAAGTCCTCGACCACGTCGAGCACTTTCTTCTTCTTGAGCCCTCCCGAGGATTTTTCATTCTCTTTCAGCCACTTCAGGAACTGTCCGGTGTTCCTCACCTCCACGACGTTGAGCTGCTTGCCGAAATTGAGAGCCCGGCTGAGCCTCCGCATCGTCCGAGCATGCCGGCGACGACGGGCCAGTCGCCCCGTTGCAGGAACCCCAGCCCGAAGCTGATCAGATCGGTCTTCAGCCAGACGTTCAAGGTGTCCTTGACATAGCTCGCCGCGTTGGCGAGGGGCGTCATCTCCGCTTCCGAGACGGAGCCGCCTGCCCAGCCTTTCTTCTGCGCCGCTCCGAGAGCCTCGATGTAGGGCACGGTGTGCTGCTGAGCGAGGACACGGACCAGTTTACTCTGGATGGGGGATGGTCAGTAGGAGCGGGGGCGCATCGCCGTGCGCCCCCGCCAAAGATTGAGCCATCAGGGACAGACGCAGGCGCCGTAGACGCAAAAGCCGGAGTTCGGGCCGCCGCAGATCTCGTCGCAGAGCGACTGCCAGCACCCGTATCCCAGTCCGTTCGGTGACGCCTTCACCGCCCCCACCAGACCGACCGCGAGAGCCACCGTCAGAGCCAACTTCCGCATCTTCATAGAGTGTCCCCTTTCTCGCCCGCCGGAATCAGTCCGGCGGCCGACGAGGCGGAAGGATAGCGCGAGCGGGGGTATGTCGGCGCGCCGACATCGGCCACGGCGGCTCGCTTCGGACGCCTGGAGGCACTGTCCCTTTTGGGATGGTTTGACCCACCTGGTATCAGTTGGTAGCATTCTCGGCCTGTCGACTGTAGGGACACCCCTGCCTTGCTCGACCCCGAGCCCTGAAAACGAATGCCACGCCTTGCCCGGAGAGGGCGTCTGAGGTACGACGAATGAGTGAGAACGAAGCCCACCTGTTTACGTCGGAGTCTGTGACGGAAGGCCACCCGGACAAGGTTGCCGACCAGATCTCCGACGCGATTCTGGACGAAGTCCTGCGTCAGGATCCCACCGGCCGCGTGGCCTGCGAGACCCTGGTGACGACCGGCCTGGTCCTGCTGGCCGGCGAGATCACCACCAAGGGGTATGTCGACTTCGCCGGGGTCGCCCGCCGGGTCGTGCAGGAGATCGGCTACACCGACACGGCCTATGGCTTCGACGGCGCGAACTGCGCGGTCCTCTCGGCCATCGATCCGCAGTCGCCGGACATTGCCCAGGGAGTCGACACCGGCGGCGCCGGCGACCAGGGGCTGATGTTCGGCTTCGCCTGCCGGGAGACGCCGGAGCTGATGCCGGCGCCGATCATGCTGGCCCACCGGCTCACCAACCGCCTGGCCGACGCCCGTCGCTCCGGCGTTCTCCCCTGGCTGCGGCCGGACGGCAAGAGCCAGGTGACGGTGGAGTATGACGGCGTCCGTCCGACGCGGGTCCACACGGTCGTCATCTCGACCCAGCACGATCCGGACGTGACCAACGAGCAGATCAGCCGCGACGTCATCGAGACGATCATCCGGCCGACCATCCCGGCCGAGCTGCTCGACGACAAGACGATCTTCCACATCAACCCCACGGGGCGCTTCGTCATCGGCGGTCCGCAGGGCGATTGCGGCCTCACCGGCCGCAAGATCATCGTCGACACCTATGGCGGCTACGGCCGTCACGGCGGCGGCGCCTTCTCGGGGAAAGATCCGACGAAGGTCGACCGCTCGGCCTGCTACATGGCGCGCCACATCGCCAAGAACCTGGTCGCCGCCGGCCTCGCCGAGCGGGTCGAGGTGCAGCTCGCCTATGCGATCGGCGTCGTCGAGCCGGTCTCGGTGCATGTCGACTCCTTCCACACCGGCACCATCTCGGACCGCCGGATGGAGAGGCTGATCCGCGACCAGTTCCCGCTGTCGCCGCGCGGCATCATCGAGTATCTGGACCTGCGCCGGCCGATCTACCGCAAGACCGCGGCCTATGGCCACTTCGGGCGGGACGACGCGGACTTCCGTTGGGAGCACACCCACCGGGTCGAGGACCTGCGCAGCGCGGCCGGTGTGACCGAGCCGGTCACGGCCTAGTGATGTGAAGGGCCGGCGGTGTCCTCCGCCGGCCCGCCAGCCGTTTCCGTCTCGTCCCAATCCTCCAATTCGTCCTTCTCCCCGCTCTTGGCGGCCTGATCAGTCTGGTCCGCCCAGTTCTTCCCGTACTTCAGCACGTCGTGCTTGAGCAGGTCGAAGTCCCCCTGCCGGGGGCCCGGCCGCGCGTCGCGGTAGGCCGTGTCGCAGCGGTAGCAGACGGGCGCGTCTTTGAGACGCCGGTAGAGCCAGAGATCGACCAGGCCGAAGACGGGCAGGGAGAGGCCGAACGTCCAGGGGACGAGCGCCGCGCCGATCGCCACCAGGGTGCAGCCGAGGGCGCGGTTGAAGTCGCGCTGGCGGTAGAGATGGCGGCAGCCACAGAGAGGGCAGACCTCGACGGCGGACTCGCTCCAGCCGGTCGAGGCGACGGGCCGGGAAACGCCACAGTTGGGGCAGGCGAGATCGGGGGGCCCACCGCCCGGGGTCCCTGGCTCCAACACTGCGGGGAAGGGGAGACCGCAGGATTTACACTGCGTGCGGATGCGCATCTCAGACAGGGACGCCGGTCGTCATGCTGAGATAGAAAGCGGTGATCTCGCCGATGAACGTGCCCACCACGACGACATAGAGAATGCCGGTGGCCGACTGGTTCGAGCGCTGCCGGGCGCAATGGAGCGACATCCAGACCAGGGGGAGGACGATGGCGAGTCCCCAGAGCAGGCGGAACCAGAAGAAGATCCCCTGCCCCTCGAAGCCGGCCACCAGCCGGAGTGGATGAGGATCGATCTGTGCGTCGACGCTCGCGGCAACGGCGAGGCTGGCTCCAACGGCGAGGATGCGCAGGAAGACCGTCGCCAGCAGCACGCGGCAGAAGATCACCAGGTGGCGGAACGTCAACCGCGGCGCCACCAGATACCAGTGACCGAGGAGCATTGTGATCAGCGACCAGCCGAGGAGCAGGGCCGAGCTGATCAGGCCGAGATCGAGCAGCGGGCCGCGGTAGGGGAGGGGAGTGAGCGCCGGCACGATGTGCGGACCGGCGAGGAGGAGAGCGGCCAGGCAGCCAGCCAGCGACAGCGTCAACGGCCAGCGGCCGATCCGCCAGCGCTCCTTCCAGATCGCGCCGTAATAGAGGAAGGCACCGGCCAGCGAGAGCCCGAGAGAGGTCACGCCGGCCGCGGGATGATCGCCGAAAGGGCGGAATGGATGCAGCCAGACCACCGCCACAGCGAGCGCGAGCAGGCCGAGCACGACCAGCGCATTCATCTGGAAGTAGCCGCGCCCGAGATCGTCCTCGGGGATCCAGTAGAGAGTCGACAGCGAGCCCGCGACGACGGACAGCAGGAACAGCAGGAAAACGCCCATGGGACTCGCATCTTAGCAGTCCGGAGGGCGCGCGCGAGGGCGGTTCGGAAAGCAAGCCCCGTCTTCCTTTCGCCCCGCGCCGGAGCGCGCCCGGATTTCATCTGGACAGGGGGCGACCGGGGTGTTAGCCTAGCGACAGTCATCGAACGACATCTCGGCTATGGCAACTCTGGATCATCCTGAACTGAGGGAATCGCTCAACAATCTCCTGAAGACCTCCCGTCCTCGGCTGGAGCGAGTCCTCAGGAACTTCGAGGTGCCTCCCGAAGACGCGGAGGACATTCTCCAGGACGCGCAGCTCACCCTGCTCTACAAGTGGGACAAGGTGCGCAGCCCGGAGAGCTGGCTGATTGGCACTGTCAAGAAGAAGTGCATCATGTACTGGCGCAAGCGCCGGGGCAGCCTCTGCGAAGCCGTTGACACCGCGATTCTCGACCTCATCGCTCTCCCGCAGGCGCCGGAGCAGGAGCGCACCGAGCTCACGTGTGACCTGAACCGTGTGCTCGCGAAGCTCTCGGCTCGCTGCCGCTCTCTCCTCAAGCTGCGTTACGGCCTCGGATATGGTCCGACCGAGGTGGCGGAGCAGATGGGGTACCAGACCTCCAGCATCCGCAAGGTCACCAACCGGTGCCTCGCGGCGCTCACCCGCCAGCTCCTCGCGGTGGGATTCCATGTCGAGCAGCCGATCGTCGAGGACCCGCACGATGGATAGACACCCTTCGCCTGAGCTCCTTTTCGACTTCCTCGAAGGGCGTCTGAGCCGGCGCCGCAACCGCGAGGTCGTCCGGCACCTGCTCGACGGCTGCCCGGTCTGTTCAGCGACGGCTGAAACGACGATCTCGGCGAAGTCGGCGGACGGTGCGCCCCTCCCTTCACGCCGCGCTCTTGGCTTTGAGTACTCGACGGCGTTCGCCGCCGCCGGGCAGGACCTCGATCACCTTCAGCAGGCGCTCGCCGCGGAACGGGCCGACGCGCCGGAACAGCTGCGCGAGATCGCGGTGCAGCCGTTCTATCGCCAGTGGATCATGGTCACCGACAGCCCACGCTTCCGGACCTGGGCGCTTTGCGAGCTGCTGATCGACGCCTGCCGGGAGTGGGGCTTCCAGGATCCGCCGCGCGCTCTGCAGACAGCCCGGCTCGGCGTCGAGGTGGCCGACCGTCTCGACCGTGAGCGCTATGGCGAAGCGCGGGTCAACGACCTGCGCGCCCGCTCCTGGGCCACCCTGGCGAACGCCGAGCGGATCCTCACCGATTTCAGAGCGGCGGAGAAGAGCTTCGCCCGTGCCGAGCGGTTGCTTCAGGAAGGCACCGGAGAGCCTCTCGAGAAGGCGCTCCTGCTCCTCCTCAAGGCCTCCCTGTTCGGCCATCAGCAGCGCTTCGCCGAAGCGTTCGGGCTGCTCGACCGGGTCGAGCGCACCGCCCGGCTCTGCGGTGACCGCCATCTGTGCGGCAAGGCGTTGATCACCCGCGGCTTCCTGGCCGGCATGGCGCAGGAGCCGGAGCTTTCCCTGAAGCTCCTGCGCGAAGGTTTGCGGTCGGTCGATCCCGGGTGCGAGCCGCGCCTCGTGGTGGCCGCCTGCCACAACCTGATCCTCGGCCTCACCGAGAGCGGACATGTCCGGGAGGCGGCGGAGCTCCTGGAGAGCAGCCGGCCTCTGTACCGGTCCCTTGGTGACCGGATGAACCTGATTCGCTTGACCTGGCTCGAAGGCAAGATCGCCCTTGGCCGCGAGGATCTGGGCCGCGCGGAAGTGCTGTTGCTCGAAGCGCGCGGCCTGCTCGCGGAGCGCGGCCTCGGCTACGACACGGCGCTCCTCGGCCTCGACCTGGCGTGGCTCTATGCCAAGCAGGGGAGGGGAGCCGAGATGCGCCACCTCGCCGAGGAGATGCTTCCGATCTTCAGGTCCCGAGCCATCCGCCGAGAAGCGGTCTCCGCCCTCATTGTCTTTCAGAATGCCGCAGCCATGGAACGGGTCACTCTGGGAATTGTCCAAGAGCTGAGCGATTCCCTCCTGGACAGCAACAGTGCGCCTGGCCTCCGCTTCCGCGATCCGGTGTGACGGGAAGCCCCCTGCCAAAGAAGCCACCTGCCGGGCCTTCCTCGTCGGCCCCTCGACAAGAGGCGGAGAAGCCTGATAATCTGACGAAGTCTAAGATAAAATTTGAACCTGGAATGGACTCTCCGATTTCACCACGGTCGGAGGAGCCTGCCCTCGAAGAGATCCTGGCGCGGATCGAGCCTAGGCTCAAGAGGATTCTTTTTCGCCATCGGATCCCTGCACAGGATGCGGACGACCTCCTGCAAGAGACCATGTTGATCATGGTCTCCAAGGCTGGAAGTATCCGCAATCCAGAAGCCTGGATCCTGGCCACCCTCGCCAACCGCTGCATCATCTACTGGCGCCGCCAGCGCAGCCGGCTGTGGGATCAGGTCGACACGGCGATCCTCGAGCTTCTGGCCGACCCGGAAGCTCCGCCGCAAGAGCAGGAGGAACTGCGGCTCGATCTCGACAGCCTGCTCGCCGAGCTTCCTGAGCGGTGCCGCTCGCTGCTCCGTCTCCGCTACGGCTTCGGCTGTACCGCCGCGGAAACGGCCGAGAAGATGGGCTATTGCAAATCCAGCATCCGCAAGGTGACTCACCGGTGTCTCGCAACGCTCACCGAGCGGCTCCTGGTCGCGGGTTTCCAACCTCACGAGACATGACGCTGGCCCCTGGGCCGCCGTCCTCCTGGACATCGCCGGTCCCGTGCTAGACTTGGTCCCGGAAGTTTTAATGTATCAATAACTTAATGCCCTCCCGGGAAGATGAGCACCCTGGATCACCCCCAAGTCGACACTTCCCTTGACGAGTTCCTCAGGAGCGTTCGACCCCGCCTCAAATCGCTGTTCGTCCGTTACGGCATCCCGCCGCAGGACACGGAGGACATTCTCCAGCAGGCTCTCCTTGCGATGGTCTACCAGCGCCATGGCGTTCGCGATCCTGAGACCTGGCTGATCGGGACGCTGCGCAACAAGTGCCTCCTCTACTGGCGTGAGCACCGCCGAAGACTCTATGAGGCGGTCGACGCGGCGGCGCTCGACCTCATGGCCGAGCCGCTGGCACCGGCCCAGGAGATGACCGACCGTCGGCGCGACCTGGTAAGCGCGATCGAGCAGCTTCCGGAGCGGTGCCGGAACCTCCTCTGGCTGCGCTATCAAGGCTACGAGGCCATCGAGGTGGCCGAACAGTTGGGGTACAGCCAGGCCAGCATCGGCAAGATCTCCAAACGCTGCCTGGCGGCTCTGACCCGCCGCCTGCTCACCGGCGGCCGGGCCAAAAAGAAGAAACCCGCGCCCTGAGCCGCGGCTCCTCCCGATCAAGCTCATCAAGCTGGAGGCTCAGGTCCGCACGCCCAGGAAGAGATACACCCCGAGCATCGAAAACACCGCTCCGGGGCTCCAGACGGCCACCGCGGCGGGGAGAGCGCCCGCCTCTCCCATCTTGGTGAAGAAGGCGTAGACCCCCAGGAAGATCATCCCCAGGACCACCGAGAAGCCGATCCCATAAAGCGCTCCCTGCTTGCCGAGCCGGAACGCGAAGGGGAGACCGACCAGCGCCATGATGAGCGAGATGACCGGAAAGGCGATCTTGTTGTAGAGCTCCACCTGGAGCTCCGGGACTGTCTGACCGCTCTCCTTGAGCTCCTCGATGTACTCCTTGAGCTCCCCGTAGCGCATCTGCTCCGGGGGTCTGATCTCCGAATCGAAGTAGGTCGGCGTCTCCGGATAGTTGACGATCTTCGGCACGTCGAACCGCTTGTAAGAGGTCACGTCGACTTCCTTGAACGATCGGGACCAGCCGTTGGAGAAAACCCACTGCTGGTCGCCGATGAAAGTCGCCGTCTCGGCGGACAGCCGTCGGTTGAGACGGTGGTTGGCGTCGAAGTCGAACACCTGGAGACGCTGCAGAGACTGCATCTGCGGATCGTAGTGGAGGTAGTTGTAGATGTAGCGGCCCTGGCCGAAGAGCCACTGCCGGTCCGCGCGCCGGTAGGTGTGGACGGTCGCGTTGCCGCGGATGCGGTCCTTGAGCTGCGCCACCTTTTCGTTGGATGCGGGCAGCACCTCCGACTCCAGGTAGGCACAGAAGAGGGTCACCAGGAGCGAGACGGCGAGGGCGGGGAGGGCCAGCCGGTAGAGGCTGATCCCCAGCGCCTTGGCGGCGACGATCTCGTTCTTGCGCGCCAGCAGGCTGAACGTCATCAGCGTGGTGACCAGCACCACGATCGGCGCGATCTCATAGAACATCTGGAGCGACAGGTACTTGTAGTAGTTGAGGACGAGGCCGTTCGCAACCTTGTTCTTGAGGATGTCGTCGATCGTCTCGCTCAGGTTGAAGATGATGAAGAGCGAGATGCCGGACAGCACGACCAGGGAAAAGACCATCGTGAACTGGCGGACGACATAGCGGTCGAGCAGGTTGGGGAAGACCAGGCGAAGGCGGGGGAGGAGGAGCACCAGGTCGCGGCGCCGGGCCTTGCGCGCGGGCATCGACGCCTCCTTGAGCTCGCGCCGGCGTTGCTGCTCCTGGCGCCGCTCCTGCCGCAATCCCTGGCGGATGCCCTTGAGGCGGAGCAGGCCGCCCCAGACGTCCTCCCGGACCCAGCGGTCGATCCGGCTCATGAGGAGGCTCTTGTCGCGGTTGCGGCGGATCAACAGGAAGACGCCGCAGACCGCCAGGAGGATGTTGGGGGCCCACATCGCCAGCCACCCCGGCACCTTCCCGAACCGCGCCGCCTCTTCGCCGTTGTTGAGCAGGATGTAGTAGACGACGATGACCGCGATCGAGAGCGCGAAGCCGGAAGCCTTGCCGCCTCGCCGGTTGTTGATCCCGAGGGGGAGCGCGAAGAGGCCGAAGACCATGCAGGCCATCGGGATCGAAAACTTCTTGTGGATCTCCACCTCGGCCAGGTTGTGCTGCTCGGCGTTGGCCGTGGGATCTTCCCGCAGATCCCGCAACTCCTGGATGGTGAGCTCCCGGATCCCCTTGGAGATCGACATCTTGGCCTTCCGGCCGGACGTGAACTGATCGTCGAGGATGAGGTCCAGCCGCTTGTGCCGGCTGATCTCGTAGCGATCCGGAGCGTTCATGTCCACCTTGTGGCGGACCGCATTGAAGAGACGCAGGATCACCTTCTCACCGGTTGGGTCGACCCGCACCTCGCCCTGGTCGGCGATGGTGACCTGGTTGGTCGCGCCGGTCGGCAGAGACTCGGCGAGGAAGACCCCCTTCCAGCGTTTCTCTCCCTGCGGCACCTCGAAGACGTAGACGACCTTGCCTTCCCACTCCTCGTAGAAGACGCGCGGCTGCACTTGCTGCGAGATGCTCTGCGTCATGATCTCGAGGCGCAGCTCCTGGAGGGAGTGGTTTCCCCAGGGGAGGGCGTACACCATCAGGAAGGTGTTGAGCAGGGTGAAGAAGCCCGACAGGATCAGGATCGGCTTGTAGAGGGCCAGCAGGCTGATTCCAGACGACCGGATGGCGATCAGCTCGCTGTCTGACGAGAGTCGGCCCACGGCGATCAGGATGCCGAACAGGAGCGACATCGGGAGCGTCAGGACGATGATGTTGGGCAGGGTCAGCAGCAGCAGCCGGCCGACGACTCCGGCCGGCAGGCCGCGCCGGATGATCATCTCGGCAGACTGGAAGAGGAACCGGACCAGGAGGATGAAGGTATAAACTAGGAACCCCAACCCCAGGGGGCCCAGGATCTCCGCGATGATGTAGCGACTGAGTCGGTTACGCACGGCGCCATTCTATGGGCCGGAACCGTCCCTGCCAACCCGAAAGGAGCCCAGCCGTGAAGATTCGATTGGAACGCAGGTACCGATTCAGCGCCAGCCACCTGTATCGCCGCCCGGATTGGTCCGAGGAAGAGAACCGGCGCCGCTTCGGCAAATGCGCCAACCTGCCCGGGCATGGCCACAACTACCGCCTCTACGTCACGGTCGAGGGTAGCATCGATCCGCAGACTGGCTTCGTCGTCGACCTGGGCGCCCTGGATGTCCTGGTCGGAGCGCGCATCATCGAGCGCCTCGATCACCAGCACCTCAACGCAGCCCTGCCGGAGTTCGCTGAAGGTGGGGAGATCCCCTCCAGCGAAAACCTCGTCCGCTGGATCCACGAGCATCTGACAGGAGAGCTGCCGCCCGGTGCCGACCTCGTCCGTCTGCGCCTGGAGGAGGACGAAGACCTGGCGGCCGAGTGGCACCAGGCATGAAGCGGAGCGCGCATCGGCAGCGCTCACGCGCCCACACGTCAATGTGTTAACATAATGCGACTTATCGGATTCGTCTCCGCCGATTGAACGGAGCGAGCTTTCGCCTCGGGCGAAGGCTTTCGAGCTTTGGGTCGAGACGGAAAACTACTGCGGGGATTCGAGGCGGAGGTCGCCGAGGATCTGCTCCAGCGCGCGGATCAGATCTTCCTTGTCGACCTCGCTCTGGCGGAACGTCAGCGAGAGACTGTAGCTCCGGTCCGGAGACTTGAACCGGAACACATAGGGCCGCCGCCGGCCGCCTTTGCCCTTGTCGCCGCCGCGGCGCAGGCGCTGGCGCAGGTCGTCGCGATTCAGGCCGCGCCGGGCCACCTCTTCCAGGAGCTCGATCATCTCGGCCTCGCTGCCGGCCTTGAGGACCTCCAGGAGCAGCGACTTCGAGGTGATGGCCAGGGCCTGGACCGTGTCACGGACCCGCGGCGGCATCTGCAACAGGGACAGGCTCTCGGTGACCACCGTCCGGGACTTGCCCACGGAAGCGGCGATCTCCTCGTGGGTGTAGCTGTGGTTCTCGGCCAGCATCCGGTAGCCCTCGGCCTCTTCGAAGGGCGTCAGGTCTTTCCGCTGGAGATTCTCGATCAGGGCGATCTCGAGCGCCTCTTGCTCGGAGACGTCCATCTCGATGACCGGCACCTCGTAGAGGCCAGCCTCCTGAGACGCCCGGTAGCGGCGCTCGCCAGAGATGATCCGGTACTGGATGCCAAGGGGAATGCCGGCCGGCTCTTCCTCTTCGTCGCCCTCAGGCTCAGGGCGGGGCCGGACCAGGATCGGCTCCAGGACCCCCTTCTCACGGATGGAGGCAACGAGCTCGTCCAGGTCTCCCATCGCCGAACGAGGCTGGTTGGGATCCGGCTCGATGGTCGACAGCGGGACCATCTTCCCCACCGGCGTCTCATGACGGGCTGAAAGCTCTTCGACGAAGTGGGTGTCGTGGCGCATCTTGACGCGCAACGGGAGGCCGCCACGCTTGCGGGAAGGCTCAGACACGGCTCAACACCTCTTCCGACAGCCGGTAGTATTCGTAAGCCCCCGTCGAGCGCGGCGCGAAGGTGAAGATCGACTCGCGGTAGGCGGGGCTCTCCTCCAGGCGGACGCTCTTGGTGATCACCGTCTCGAAGACCCGGGCGCCGAAGACCCGCTGGATCTGCTCGTAGATGTCCTTGGCGAGCAGCGTCCGCTTGTCGTACATGGTGATCAGGGCGCCGAGGATCTGAAGCTGTGGATTGGCGCGGACCTTGATCTTGTCGATCGTCTCCAGCAGGTCGTCCGTGCCTTCCAGGGCGAAGTAGCTGGCCTGGATCGGCACCAGGACGTGGGTCGCCGCGACCAGCGCGTTCACCGTGATGATGCCGAGCGTTGGCGGGGTGTCGATGATGATGTAGTCGTAGGCATCTTGGACGCTGGCGAGCTCGTCCTTGAGCCGGAAATGGCTGTCGAGCTCGCCCAGCAGCTTCGCCTCGATCTTCGCCAGGGAGATCGTGGACGGAGCGAGGAACAGGTTCGGAATCTTCTCCGCCGGCCGGATGATGTCGACCAGATGGACATGGTCCTCTGCCAGGGCGTCGTACATCGACATCTTGAGCTGATGGATGTCGAGGAACGACATGGAGCTGTTCCCTTGCGGATCAAGATCGACTACGAGGGTTTTGATGCCCTTGCTCGCCAGGGCTGCGGCCAGGTTGATCGTGGTCGTGGTCTTGCCGACCCCGCCCTTCTGATTGGTGATTGCAATGATCATGGACGGCGGCAGTCTAAGAGAAGCACCCCACAGCGTCAAGGGAGGCCGCGTCGGTGGTTTCCTGATGTCGGCGCGCCGACATCCAAGGCAAACCGCTGCAAATCAGTCACTTAGAGGAAAGAACGACTACATCGTCCACTTGCCGAGCTCATCCGGGCTGATCTCCTCCAGCCACTTCTTGAGTTTCTCCTCGTCGTTCACCTGGGTGGCTAGGTCGGCTGCTTGCGCTTTGTCCAGGACCGAACGCAGGACGAAGATCGGGGCGTCGGCCCGCAACGCCAGAGCAATGGCGTCGCTCGGCCGGGCGTCGACGGGCACGGCCAGCTCTCCCTGGCGGAGGTGGATGACGGCGAAGAAGGTGCTTTCCCTGAGGTCGGAGATGACGATCTTCTCGACGGTGGCTCCCAGTTGATCCAGGACCTGCCGCAGCAGATCGTGTGTCAGCGGACGGGGAGGCTCCACGCCCTCGATCCGCAAGGCGATCGCGTTCGCCTCGAAGACACCGATCCAGATCGGCAGGAAGAGCTGGCTCTCGGTATCGCGGAGGATGACGATCGGGACGTTCGAGGCCGGGTCGAGCATCAGCCCCTTGATTTCCACGCGGAGCTCCTGACTGGGATCGCTCATACCGCTATTCTGCGGTCGGGCGTCCGGCAGGTCAAGGGAAGCCGGGAAGCGACCCGGGATTGTTCCGGGATTATTCCGGTCAGGGCTGAAGGCGTTGGGGACGCTCGCCGAACAGGCTGTAGGAGAGGGCCGAGGCGATGCGCACCCGGGTGACGTCTCCCAGGGGGACCGGCGCGGAGCCGACCTGGAAGTTGACGATGCGATGGCAGGTGGTCCGTCCGGTCTGGGTGCCCGGTTGCTTACCCCAGCCGGTCACGACGACATCGTAGTCCTTCCCCACCAGAGTCTGGTTGAGAGCGCCCTGGATGCCCTCCTGGAGGGCGAAGAGGCGCTGCAGGCGCTCCGCAGCCACCGCCGGCTCGACGGCGCCGCTGAGGCGGGGCGCGGCCGTCCCGGGCCGCGGCGAGTAGGTGAAGGCGAAGACGGCGCTGAAGCCGACCTCTTGCAGGAGATCGAGGGTCTGCTGGAAGTCCTCCTCGGTCTCGCCCGGAAAGCCGACGATGATGTCCGACGAGAGAGCGAGGCCCGGCCGCGCGCGCCGGAGCTGGCCAGTCAGATCGAGATACTCGCCGCGGGTGTATCCCCTCCCCATCCGGCGCAGCACGGCGTCGGAGCCGGACTGGACCGGCAGGTGGAGGTACGGGCAGATCGTCTCGTGCTTCCCGATCTGCTCGACCATACGCGGCGTGAAGTCGCGCGGAAACGAGGTGACGAAACGGAGCCGGCGCAGGCCGGGCAGGACCGCCACCGCTTGCAGCAGATCGGCAAAGTCGAGGTCGCCGCCGGGCTCCCGCCAGTGGTTGACCGTCTGGCCCAGCAGCTCGATCTCCTGGAAGCCGTAGTCGAGGAGGTGGCGCACTTCCGCCAGAATCTCCTCCATCGGACGGCTGCGCTCCGGCCCACGGGTCTGGGGCACGATGCAGAAGGTGCAGATCTTGTTGCACCCCTCAATGATGGTGACCATCCCCTTGTACTCACCGTGGCGGGAGACCGCGTCGAAGTCGTAGTGCCGCTCTTCGGGGAAGCCGACAGCGACGATCCGCTCCCCCGCTCGCCGGCGGGCGATGACGTCGTTGATCTCCCCCACCCGCGCCGGCCCCAGAACGAAGTCGAGATCCGGCACCCGCCGCAGTGCCTTCTCCCCTTCTTGCTGCGCCACGCAGCCGCACAGCCCGATCAGCAGGTCCGCCTTGCCCCGCTTGAGCAGGCGGTACTCGCCGAGCCGTGAGTAGACCTTCTGCTCGGCCTTCTCCCGCACGCTGCACGAGTTGAGCAGGATGATGTCCGCATCCTCCGGCTCGCGGGTGGGCAGGACGCCCTGCCGCATGAGCTGGCCGGTCATCCGCTGGCTGTCCAGCTCGTTCATCTGGCAGCCCCAGGTTTCGATGTAGACGCGGCGTGGTGTTCTGATCGGTCCGGCACTGTTGCTCATCGCACGACTCCATGGTCCCCCGGAGGACGCTGCTCCGGCGGTTGCTGATAGATCGAGGGCTCCTTCGACTCCAGGGTGCCGGGCTGCTTGCTCTTCTTCTCCTCCGCCGGCTCCTGCTCCGTCCCTTCGCGCAGCCATCCCGGCAGGGCTCCCGCCACACGCCCTTCTTCCTGGAAGTCCTCGAGCTCCTTCTTGGTGGCGTCCACCTCGGCGCGCGCCTTGCCCAGGCGGTCGAGGACGCGGTCCCATTCCGGCTTGATCTGCGAATCCCGGGCGTAGGGGTCGTTCTCGGCGTAGAAGCGGCGGCGCCAGCCGGCGGCGCTCTGCTCCAGGTCTTTCACCTCGTCGGCCACCTTCTTCCACCGCGTCCGGATGTCGAGGGCGCGAGTCCGCCAGTACTGCTCGTCGCGCGATGCTTCCGAGCCCGGTGCCTCGGGCTTGCCGGCCGGAGCCTTCTTCTTGGGGGCGGCGTATGTGAGTTGCCCCTTGGGGAGATGCGGCAGGCTCTTGTCGGTGATCACCGCCACCGGCTCGCCGGAGTGGGCGCGGCGCTCTCTCTCCGCCTTCGCCGTCTGCACGAGACTTTTCGTTCCGGTGTCTCCGCCGGGATCGACGACGTCGGTGATGCCCGGTGTGCCGAGCGGTTTCTGGGCGGGGGGCGCGGGAGCCGTCTCGGCCGGTGGAGTCGGCGAGGGAGCCGGCATGGACTCGGCCGCGGGCGCCGGCGTCGTTTCGACCGGAGCCTCCTTCCGGTTCACGGCCGGGGGTGGCAGAGGGGAGCATCCGCTCAAGGCAACCAGCGGAATCAGGAAGGCACCGTAGACGGACAGCCTGGGCATCGCGTTCCCCTCAGCTCTTCTCATAGACGACGGTCGACGTACCGGCTTGCTGCCGGAGAGAGATCTCTTGATCCAGGAAGCTGTCGAGGTGCTGCCGGACCTCTCCGGCGGTCGAAAGCCGCATGCACTGTTGCGCCAGGTCGGTCAGCTCAACGATGGACAGGTCGCGGATCAGCGTCTTGATCTCCGGGATGCGGCGCGGGCTGACCGAGAGCCGGCGCATTCCCATGCCGACCAGGAGGAGCGCGCAGCGCGGGTCCGCGGCCATCTCACCGCACAGGCCGACCTCGATCCCGGCGGCCTTCGCGCTGTCGATGACGTAGCGGAGCATGCGCAGGATCGCCGGATGCAGCGGCTGGTAGAGCTCGGCGACGTGCTCGTTGTTGCGGTCCACGGCCAGCGAGTACTGGATGAGGTCGTTCGTTCCGATCGAGAAGAAGTCGACCTCCTTGGCCAGCAGGTCGGCGATCATGGCCGCGCCGGGCACCTCGATCATGACGCCGAGCCGGACGTCGCGCCGGAACGGCAGCCCTTCGGCTTCGAGCTCGGCGATGACCTCCGCGGCGAAGGCCCGGAAGTCGCGCACCTCTTCGAGGCGGCTGATCAAGGGGAGCATCACCCAGAGGTCGCCGTAGACCGCCGCGCGATAGAGGGCGCGGATCTGCGGGCGGAAGACCTCGCGGCGCGCCAGGGTCAGCCGGATGCCGCGCAGCCCGAGCACCGGGTTCTCCTCCTCGGTCGCCATCATCTCGCGCGCCAGCTTGCGGCCGCCCAGGTCGTAGGTGCGGATGATCGCCGGATGCGGCGCCGCGGCCTCGATGAGGCGGCGGTAGACGTCGACGTGCTCGTCCTCGGTCGGCAGCAGCGGGCTCTTCTCGATGTAGAGGAACTCGCTGCGGTAGAGGCCGACGCCGGCGGCGCCGAAGCAGCACGCTTCGTTGGCCTCCTCCGGCAGGTCGATGTTGGCCATCAGCAGGACCTCGACACCGTCGCGGGTGACCGAGCCCAGGTCGCGCGTCGCCAGGAGGTCCTGGTCGCGGCTGCGCAGCTCCACCTGGCGCCGCCGGTAGCGCTCCAGGGTCTCGACGTCCGGATGGAGGACCAGGGTTCCGGTCTCGCCGTCGACGATGATCGAGGCCCGGTCGATGAGGAGGTTGGTCACCCCGTTCAGTCCGGAGACTACCGGCAGGTTGAGGGAGACCGCGATGATCGCCGTGTGCGAGGTTCTGCCGCCGGACTCGATCGCGAAGCCGATGACGTGCTCGCGGCCGAGGCGGATCACGTCGGACGGGGTGAGGTCGTCCGCAACGATCACCACGTCCTCGGGCAGCTCGGAGATCTCGTGGTGCGAGATCCCCTGGAGGCTCCGCAGGAGGTGGCGGCTGACGTCGGTCAGGTCCTCGCTGCGCTCGCGCAGGTAGGCGTCGTCCATCTTCGCGAACAGGTCGTCGAGCTCTTCCGCCGTCTTGTGGACGGCCCACTCGGCGTTGACCTGCTGCGAGCGGATGCGCTCCTCCACCCGCCCGAGGAACTTGGCGTCCGACAGCAGGAGGACGTGGGCGTCGAAGATCGCGGCCAAGTCGCTCCCAAGCGCCTCGCCGGCCTTGGTGCGCGTCCGCTGAAGCTCCGACTTGGCGTGCGACGCGCCCTCGTGAAGCCGCACCACCTCCGCATCGAGGTCCTCGGGCGGCAGGTGGATACGGAAGATGTCGGGGCCCCGGGTCTCGATCACGACCGCACGACCGATGGCGATCCCTCCGGAGACGCCCAAGCCGTGCAGGATCTGCATCTCAGGTTGCTGCATTCAGCTCTCCTCGTCGAATCGATTGGCGATCAGGGTGGACACGGCTTTCAAGGCCTCCTCCTCGTCAGGACCCTGGCAGCGGATGGTGAGCTCGCTCCCCTGCCCCGCTGCCAGAAGGAGGATGCCGAGAATGCTCTTGGCGTCCACCTCTTCCCCGTCCTTGATCACGGTCACCCGGCTCTGGAACGAGCCGGAGGCGTGCACCAGCTTGGCCGCCGCGCGGGCGTGCAGGCCGAGCCGGTTGACGATCTCCACATCGCGCTCGATCATCGCTTGGTCTCCGCGGCGGCGACCGGCGGACCGCACTTCTTTCCCGGCTGCATGTCGCTGCCCAGGCAGAGGCTCCCCCGGGCTTTCCCCTGGAGCCAGTGCGCCATCTGAGCCAGGTCCAACGGCTCTTCCGTCTGCTGGCAGGCGAGCCGGAGGACCATCGGCAGGTTCACTCCGGTCAGCACCTCGACACGGCCGCTCCCGAGAAAGGTGACGGCCACGTTGGTCGGAGTGCCGCCGTACATGTCGGTCAGGATCAGCACTCCCTGGCCCTCGTCCAGGCGCTCGAGCGCGGCGCGGACTTTCGCCCGGGCTTCGTCGAAGGTGTCGTTCCAGTCGAGGGACAACGCCTCGATGCCGGCCAGCCGGCCGGAGATGACCTGCGCCGCGGCGAGAAGCTCCCGTGCCAGGCCACCATGCGTCAAGATCAGCTTTCCGATCATCTTTTCCCCAACCCGCGCCGGGCGGGCGACAATTCCACGGCCGGCCTCTCAGAGCCGGCCTCAAACTTCCCATGGTAAACGAAGCCGCCGGGGATTCTATCTTTTGGCGCGCCGGAGAGGTATCCGGGGAGTCTGCGGGCTACCTGTTGATGTCGCGGTGGATGACGCGCGCCGGCCAGCCCTTTTGTTCCAGGCGCGCCTTGAGCCGTTCGCAGACCGCGACCGAGCGGTGCCGGCCGCCGGTGCATCCCACCGCCACCGAGAGGTAGCTGCGGTTCTCCCGCCGGTAGCGCGGCAGGAGGAAAAGGAGGAGGTCGTTCAGGCGGTCGAGGAGGTCCGGGAAGTCCGGCTGCTGATCGAGATACTCCTGCACCGGCGCGTCCTGCCCTGTCTGGGCACGCAGGCCCGGAACGAAGTGCGGATTGGCCAGGAAGCGGACGTCGAACAGCAGGTCGGTGCCGTAGGGGATGCCGTGCTTGAACCCGAAGCTGACCAGCGAGACGACCATGCCCGGCTCGGCCCGGGTGCCGGAGAACTCGCGGTAGACGTGGGTGCGGATCTCATGGATGGACCACTCGCTGGAGTCCAGCACCATGTCAGCCCGGGCGCGCAGCTCGGCCAGCATCTCCTTCTCGCGCCGGATGCCGTCGATCACCGGCGCGTCGGAGGCCAGAGGATGCGGCCGGCGGGTTTCGGAGAAGCGGCGCACCAGGATCTCGTCCGACGCTTCGAGGAAGAGGAGGGTCACCGCCACGCGCTCGCGGTCGATGTTGGCGAGGAGGCGCGGCATCTCCTCGGCGAACCCCGGCGCCCGCACGTCGGTGACCACGGCGATCCGGTCGTGGCCGCGGACGAGCTGCTGCGGGTTGTCGATGAAGATCTCCAACAGCGGCAGCGGCAGGTTGTCGACCGTGTAGTAGCCGAGGTCCTCGAAGCACTTGGCGACGATGCTCTTGCCGGATCCCGAGAGGCCGGTGACCAGCACCAGATTGACCCGCTGGCTCGTCTCGCTCACGGGCTCGCTCAAGGCGTCTCCTTGCGGGCCGGAACCTTCCGGTTGCGTTCGAGCTGCGCCTCCAGCTTGCGCGCGAACTCGCGCGCGGAGTGGTGTCCCTGCAGCTTGAGGACGTGGTTGCGCGCCGCGATCTCCACCAGCACGCTGACGTTGCGGCCGAGGGCCACCGGCATGCGGCTGTACGGGCACGGCGTGTCGAGGATGTTGAACAGGGTCTCGTCGAGCCCGAGGCGGTCGTACTGCCGGCCGGTCTGCCAGTGCTCCAGCTCGATGACCAGGTCGATGTTCGCCCGCTCGCGCACCGAGGCGAGGCCGAACAGGTCCTGGACGTTGATGATGCCGATGCCGCGCAGCTCCATGTGGTGGCGCAGCGGCCCCTCGCTGAAACCGACCAGCTCGCCGTTCGGATAGCGTTTGACGGTGACCCGGTCGTCCGCCACCAGGCTGTGGCCGCGGGTGATGAGGTCGAGGGCGGACTCGCTCTTCCCCACTCCGCTCTCGCCGATCAGGAGCACGCCCAGGCCGTAGATCTCGATGAGCACGCCGTGCAGGCAGGTGGAGGGGACGAGGTGGTCTTCGAGGAAGTAGCTGATTCCCTTGATCACCGTCGAGGAGAGCGCCGTCGAGGAGAGCACCGGCACCTCGCGCTCCTGGCAGGCATGGAGGAAACCTGGCAGCGGCTCGATCCCCTTGGTGATGACGAAGACCGGGACCGGCAGGCTGGCGATCGTCTCCAGGCGCTCGCGGCGCTCTTCCTCTTCCAGCGTCTTCAGATACTCGGTCTCGCTCTCGCCGATGATCTGGACGCGGCCCGGCTTGATGTACTCGTAGTAGCCGGCGAAGGCGAGGCCCGGCTTCTGCACCCGCGGATGGGTGACCGTGTTGTCTAGATGGGACTCACCCGAAAGGATGCGCAGATTGAGGTAGGCGAGCTCTTCGCCGAGGAGCTCCGCCACGCGGACGGAGGGGGAATTGCCGGGATCCATTGTCTTCTATCCGCCTTCCTGCTCCAGGAGATCATAGATCGCCTGCGGGTCGCGCAGGCCCAGGATCCCGGTGTACCGGCCGGATTTGATCCAGCGCGAGACGAGGGCCAGCGCCTGGAGGTGCGCGGCCGGCGACTCGCTCGGCGAGATCACCAGAAAGAAGAGAACGACCGGCCGCCCGTCCGCCGCTCCGAAGTCTACGCCTGCCGGCGCCAGACCGAGAGCGACCAGCGGCTTCTTGAGGCCCGGGAGCTTGCAGTGCGGAATGGCGACACCGCCCCCAGGGCCACTGAAGACGCCGGTCGAGCCGAGCTGCTCGCGGTCCCAGAGGTCGCGAAACATCTCCTCCGCGTTGCGCGCCACACCTCTCCGGGCGAGCCGGTCGGCCAGCTCATGCAACACCTCGGAACGGTTGGCGGCCTGGAGATCGGTGAAGATGAGGTCCGGCCGCGTCAGAGACGCGAGCGACATCGAAGCCTCTCGTGGGCAGCCTACTCGGGAGCGATCAGACCGTAGTTCTGATCCTTGCGGCGGTAGAGCACGTTCACCCGGTCGCTCGCCGCGTCACGGAAGACCACGAACCCGTCCTCCGAATCCTCCAGCCGGAGGGCCGCCTCTTCGATCGTCATCGGCTTGATCGGCATGTGGGTCGACTCGATGATCCGCGGCGCGCCGCCGCCCTTCACGCTGCCGTGGTCGAGGACTTCGATCGGCCAGCGCGAGAAGCCGTCGGTCTCCGCGCGCTTGTCACCCCGCCGATTCTTCACCACCTGCTTCTGGTGCGACTTGCGGGCCTGACTCACCACCTTGTCGACGCCGAGGTTGATCGCGTCAAGCAGGTTGCCGTCGCTCTGCTCGGTCGCCTGGAGGACGCCGAGCCGGTGGGAGACGTGGACTTCCGCCACGTGCAGGTGCTTCTCCAGGGTCAGCGTGACCTTGGCTTCGATGGGCTCTTCGATGAGCTTGGCGAGCTTCTGGAGCTTCTTGTCGACGGCCGCCCGCAGGCGATCGTCCACCGGGACGTTCCGGCCGATGGTCTCAGTCTTCATCACCCCTCCCTGGGCCCGTTTCCTCAGAAGATCTCAGAAGATCTGCTTCCGGTCCGTCGAGGACGGGATGCTCAGCTCGTCGCGATACTTGGCGACCGTGCGCCGGGCGATCTGAATCCCTTCCCGGTTGAGGATCCGCATCAGCTCGCTGTCCGACAGCGGGCGTTTGGGGTCCTCGGCCTGGACGAGCTGCTCGATCTTGCGCTTGACCGTCAGGGACGAGATGTTCTCTCCGTACTCCCGGTCGATCCCGCTGTGGAAGAAGAACTTCATGGGAAACAGGCCACGATGTGTGTGGATGTACTTGTTGGACACCACCCGGCTGACCGTGGATTCGTGCATGCCGATGTCCTCCGCCACGTCGCGCAGGACCATCGGCCGCAGGTGCTCGATCCCCTTGTCCAGGAACTCGTTCTGCTGGCGGACGATGGAGGCGGCCACCTTGTAGATGGTGCGCTGCCGCTGGTCCAGGCTCTTGATCAGCCAGACCGCGGAGCGAATCTTGTCCTTGATGAACTGCTGTGCTTCTGACTGGCGCCCTTCGGTGCGCATGCTCTGCAGCATCCGCCGGTAGGCGCGGCTGACCCGCAGGCGCGGCAGGCCGTCGTCGTTGAGCTGGATGACGTACTCGTCGCCGACGCGGCGGACGAAGACGTCGGGCTCGATGTAGTGCGGCCGGTCGGTGCTGAACTTGCGGCCCGGCTGGGTCTCCAGGCCGCGCACCAGCTCGACCTCCTCTTCGAGCGTGGCCAGCTCGACGCCCAGCTTCTTCGCCACTGCCGGGAACTGGCGGCGCAGGAAGAGGTCCCAGGCCTCGGACACCATCCGGCGGGCGACGGAGTCGGGAGGCACGCCGAGATGGTCCATCTGGCGCAGCAGGCTCTCCTGGAGGTCGATGCAGGCGATGCCGGGCGGGTCGAAGCTGCGCACCAGCGTGAGGGCCTGGTCGATCTCCTCCATGCTGTAGCAGCGCTCCTCGCCGTCCCCCATGGCACTGATCTCTTCCGGGGTGGCGACCAGAAAGCCGTTAGGGTCGAGGTTGCCGATGATCAGCTCGGCGATCTCACGCTGGCGGGGTGTGACCTCCGCCATGTGGAGCTGCCAGAGCAGGTGGTCGTAGAGGTCCGGCTCGCGGGAGAGGCTGTTCTCGATCGGAGGCTCTTCCCGCTCCTCCATCATCGAGGAGTGTCCGGAGCCCTCCCAGTAGTCGCCGAAGTAGGCATCGAGGTCGATGTTCTCCATCGACTCCGTGTGGTTGAGCTCTTCGCCGTTCGTCGGCTCGGGACGCTCTTCCTCGCGGGGAGGAGCCTCCTCCTCCAGGTTCTCGGAGCTCTCCTCGAGCACGGGGTTCTCCACGATCTCCTGGGTGAGGAGCGTGTCGAGCTCCATGCGGGTCATCTGCAGAAGCTTGATGGCCTGCTGGAGTGACGGCGTCATCACCAGCTTCTGCGACAATCTGAGGGATAGTTTCTGCTCTAAGGCCATACGGGACGCAGCTTACAGTGTGAAGTCTTCTCCGAGGTAGATCTTCCTTACCTGCGGATCGGTGGAGAGGTCCAAGGGCGTTCCGGAGCGCAGGATTTCGCCGTTGTTGATGATATAGGCCCGGTCGGTTATTTTCAATGTTTCCCGCACGTTATGGTCGGTGATGAGGATCCCGATCCCCATCGACTTGAGGTGCCGGATGATCCCCTGGATGTCGAGCACGGCAATGGGGTCGATCCCCGCGAACGGCTCGTCGAGGAGGATATACCACGGGCTGATCACCAGCGCACGGGCGATCTCGACCCGCCGCCGCTCGCCGCCCGACAGGGAGTCCCCTCGGTTCTTGCGTACCTTGGACAGGCCGAAGTCGGTGATGAGTTGGTCGATGCGCCGCTCCTGCTCGGCATGGGAGAGGTCCAGGGTCTCGAAGATCGCCCGCAGGTTGTCCTCGACCGACATGCGGCGGAAGACCGACGGCTCCTGCGGAAGGTAGCTGATCCCGCGCTGCGCCCGCAGGTACATCGGCAGATCGGTGATGTCGTCCTCGCCCAGCGAGACGGTGCCGGCGTCGGGAGGAGTGAGGCCGACGACCATGTAGAAGGTCGTCGTCTTGCCCGCTCCATTGGGACCGAGGAGGCCGACGATCTCGCCGGGGCCGACCTCGATCGACACGTTCTGCACCACGGCGCGGCCGCGGTAGACCTTGCGCAGGCCGCTCGTCGCGAGCTTCTGCTCGCTCGGTGCGCTGCTCATCCCCTCCCCTTCGAGGCCGCCGGGGTCGGCGCCGGAGCCGGAGCTGAGGCCGCCGCGGGCTTCGGCTCGTCCTTGCCCAGCACCTGCGCCTTGCCGTCGTCGATCGAGTAGAGGACGCGCTTGCCCTGCACCTGGTTGCCGTCCTTGTCCCGCATCGTCACCTTGTCGCCGGTGAAGTCCACCTTCTTCTGGTCCATCAGGTAGACCGCGGTGCTGCCCTCGATCGTCCGCCCCGCCTTCGGGTCGTTGAGCCTGGCCTGGCCGGTGCAGATCATCTTCTGCGGTTTCTTCTGCTCGTTCATCTGCACGTCGAGCTTCTGGCAGGTCAGCGTCTTCCCCTCCTGCTCCACCCGCACCGCTCCGGTGTAGGTCAGCAGCCGCGCCGTCTGCGCGTAGGTCATTTCGCTCGCCACCACCACGATCGGGCTCCGCTTGACCTCGCCTTTTGCGCCGCCCGCGCCGGCGTTCTTCGCGCTTTGAGGGGCCTGCTCCGCTGGAATCCATAGTGTCTTCACTCCCCCGGTCGCCGTGAGTCGGTCCTGCTCTTTCTCGCCGAGCAGCTCCTCGCTGAGCATCAGGTTCTCGCCCCGCCACGAGCGCACGTCGCCGCGGAAGATGAACGACGACGGCGCCTGGCGCCAGAACGCCTCCTTCGATTCCACGTGGACCGGCCCCTCCCCTTCCCCGAGCGGCGAGCCGGCGAGAGCCGTGTCGGAAACCTGGTTGAGGGTGGCGCGGACTCCCCCCATCGCGTGCATGATCTGGTGCGCCGTGTCGTAGGCGATGCGCGGCGCGTCGATCTTCCCCTTCGGGCTCTCCGCCGTGACCGGCGTGCCGAAGAACGTCCCCTTATTGTCGTCGAAATTGATCTCCGCCCGGTTGCCGGCCGCGGTCACCTGCGGATCCTTGAACGTCACCTGGTCCTGCAAGGTGGCCGCCGCCAGATGCCCGTCCGGACGGAACGAGGCGTCGGCGTGGCGGCCGTGCGCCTCGCGCGCAAAAGGCTTGCCGTCGGCCGTCCGCTGGTTGCGGACCACCTCGCGGATGTCGACGCCGGCGAACGCCTCGGCATGGTTGAGCACGCCCTGCTCCAGGCTCCCCTCGACGCGCAGCGCATGCAGGGTGCGCTGGATGCCGCCGCCCACGGTCTCGACCATGGCGCGGTCCTGGATCTGGCCCTCGAGGTCGACCTCGCGCACCTGGTTCCCCTGCGGCTGGAGCATCACCGCCAGATCCTTGCCGCTGAAGCGGACGATGGTCGAGCTGCCGTCGGCGGCCTTCGGTCCGGCGCTCTGCCCGGCGACGTCCCACATGCCGCGCACGAAGACGACCGACGATTCGTCGTCAGACAGGTAGGCGCTGATCCGCTGCGCCTGGATCTGCTGTGTGCCATGGCTGAGATGCGCCTGGCCCTCAATGCGCAACAGCTTGCGCTGCCGCTCATAGATGGCGCGCTCCGCCGTGCCGGCCACCGGCTCCTGCGCCCCCGGCAGGCTCGCCACCTTGGCGTGCCCTTCGAGGATGAACACCTCGCCGGGCAGCTCGACGCGCAGGCTGTCGCCGTTGACCTGGTACTGCCCGACGTAGCGCACCTCGACCGGCTGCGGGCAGACCAGCACGTGGCCGCCCTCGCTGATCTGGAGCTGGGTGGACCGCAGTTCGAGCTGCGACGGCCCCTTGAGCACCACGTCGCCTTCGAGCAGCCCTTCGTTCTTGGCGCGGTTGAAGCTCGCGTTCTTGCTCTCCACGTGGTACGGCTGGCCCTGCGGATCGTAGAACGTCACCGCGACCCCTTCGAGGAACAGCGTCCCCTCGCGGTCGGCCTTGATGCTGTCGCCCTTGATGCGGAAGAGCGGCTTCTCCTTCTCGGTGAAGGTGTAGTCGAAGTCCTCGCCGACCAGGGTGACGCCTTTCGCGGCTTTGGTTTCCTCTTCCGGCTGGTGTGCCTGCGTGTTCCGCTTGCCGGAGCGCCCGAACAGGAACAGCCCGGTGACCGCCGCGACCGCCAGGATCAGAGCGACGAGGATCAGACCACGGAGGCGGCGGACGGTGTTGACTCGGCGTGCCATGTCGGACTCATTGTACGGATTGTGCGCGGTTTGCGGCCATGATCTTCCGGCGTCAGCTTCAGGGCGCCGGCCGGCTGTCGACCAGGCGGAGCACGGGGCCGCCGCGGTAGGAGTCGTGCTCCACGCAGGCCAGCACCTCGAAGTTGCCCTGGAGCGTCTCGGCCCGTTCCTGCCATCCCCACCCCACCAGCTCGACCTGCGCGCCTTCCGGCCCGCGGGTGCGAGCGCCGAGATGGCCGTTGCCGAACGGCCGCGTCGGTCCGTCCAGCCGCAGCGGTCCGGTGCGCACCAAAGGGCGCGGATTGCCCTGGCCGAACGGCTCCAGCCGGCCGAGGTCGGCGACGAGGCGGCTCGAAATCTCTCGTGGCTTCAAGTGCAGCTCATACTCCAGCCGCCGTTCCAGGAGAGCCGCCGGCCAGGAGGCGCCGGCCGCTTCCCACTCCGCCCGCAGCCCTTCGAGGTCGGCGACGGCGGCGGTCATGCCGATCGCCTGCGCATGGCCGCCGAAGCGGTGCAAGCGCTCTTTCCAGCCGGCGAGGAAGCCGTGCAGCTCAAGCCCCGGCACGCTGCGGCCCGAGCCGGTGGCGGTCTCCCCTTCGACCGCGAGAAGAATGGTGGGACGATGAAAATCCTTCGCGATGCGGCCGGCGGCAACACCGACGACGCCCTTGTGCCATTCGGCGCTCCAGGCGACGAGGATCGGCGGCAGCGGCGAAAGAGCCGCGAAGATCTCCGCCGCCTGCTCCACCGCATGCGCTTCTTCGGACTGCCGCTCGCGGTTCCAGGTGTCGAGCTCGACCGCCAGCTCCGTCGCCCGCCGCGCATCGCGGCTCATCAACAGCTCCAACGCCCGGTCCGGGCTGTCCAACCGGCCGGCGGCGTTCAACCGTGGTCCGAGCCGGAAGCCGACATCGGCGGCAGTGAACGGCGGCTTGACGCCGGACTGCTGGATGAGCGCCTTCAAACCGAGCGACCGCGCCTCGCCCAGAGCCGTCAGGCCGAGCGCCGCGATCACCCGGTTCTCACCGCGAAGCGGCACCAGGTCGGCGATGGTCCCCAGGCAGGCGATGCGCAACAGCGCCTCCACCTCGACCTTCCGGCCGCACCGGCCGGCCATCGCAAGAGCGAGCTTGAGCGCCAGGCCGGCGGCGGCGAGATCGGGAAACGGATAGGTGCACCCCATCTGCCGCGGATTGATCTGGATCGCGCCGTCCGGCAGAGCGCACCCGGGCAGATGGTGGTCGGTGACCACGACGCCGATCCCGGCTGATTGAGCCCGCTCCACCGCCGCGACCGACGAGCTGCCGCAGTCGGCGGTGACGATCAGCGTGCACCCTTCCGCCTGAGCCCGTTCGACGTGGACCGGCTGGAAGCCATACCCCTCGCGCAGACGGTGCGGCAGGATGGCCCGCACGTCGCACCCGCAGGCGCCGAGCACGGCGAGGAGCTGCGCCGTGGCGGTGACGCCGTCGACGTCATAGTCGCCGACGATGGCGATCCGCTCATGGTCGGTCCGCGCCTTGAGCAGGCGCTCGACGGCCGATTCCATCCCGGCGAGAAGATATGGATCGTGAAGCTGATCGAGAGACGGCGTGAGGAAGCGCTCGGCCTCCGGGGCGTCGGTCACCCCGCGGCGCGCCAGAAGGCCGGCGAGCCAGCCGGGGAAGCCGGCCCTTTCGAGCCCCGCGGCGGCGTCCGGCACCGGAGCGGCGATCCACTCCGCCACGGGCACCGGGCCGTTACTCCTCGTCGTAGACCCCGAGAGCCCGGAACTTCTCGTACCGGCGGGCGAGCAGCTCGCTGGCCGGAAGCCGGGAGAGCTCATGCAGCGTCCGGTCGATGGCATCGCCCACCCGCCGGCACGCCAGGGCCGGATCGGTGTGCGCACCGCCGAACGGCTCGGGGATGATCTCGTCGACCACCCCGAAGCTCATCAGGTCGGGAGCGGTGATCTTCATCGCCTCCGCGGCCTCGGCCTTCCGCTCCTGGTCTTTCCACAGGATGGCCGCGCACCCCTCAGGGGAGATGACGGAGTAGGTGGCGTATTCGAGGACGAACACCCGGTCGCCGACCCCGAGCGCCAGCGCGCCGCCGCTCCCCCCCTCGCCGGTGACGGTGACGACGATGGGAACGCGGAGCACCGACATCTCCAGAAGATTGCGAGCGATCGCCTCCGCCTGGCCGCGCTCCTCGGCGTCGAGCCCCGGGTAGGCGCCGGCGGTGTCGATGAAGGTGAGCACCGGCAGGCCGAACCGCTCGGCCATCTTCATGATGCGCAGCGCCTTGCGGTAGCCATCCGGCCGCGGCTGGCCGAAGTTGCGGAGGATGCGCTCCTTGGTGTCCCGCCCCTTCTGGTGGCCGATGACCGCGACGCTCCGGCCGCGGAACGTGGCGAAGCCGGAGACGATGGCCGCATCGTCCGAGTACGCGCGGTCGCCATGCACCTCGACCCAGTCCTCCATCAGATAGTGGACGTAGTCGAGCGTATACGGCCGATCCTGATGGCGCGCGACCAGCATCTTCTGCCAGCGCGAGAGGTTGTTGTAGATCTCGGCCGTGGATTTCTTGAGCGTCGAGCGCAGCCGCTCGATCTCCTTCTCCTGGCTGCTCCCGGCCGGAAAACCTTCGAGCTCCTCGATCTTGCGCCGGAGCTCCACGAGTGGTGCGTCGAAGTTGGAATCAGTCGCCTGCATGCCGCGGGCCACGGTAGCAAAGCGGGGGGCGGAGGTCAACGTGGGGCCCTCTCCCCCGTCCCCTCTCCCGCGCGTGCCTTCCGCCCCCCACCCCGAACGGGAGAGGGGGACTCTTGCAAGGGCTCAAAACGCACCTGCTTGTGCTTTTGGGCGGCGGCGCCCCTCTCCCGCTCGGGGTGGGGGGTGGAAGGCACGCGCGGGAGAGGGGACGGGGGTGAGGGCGGATGGGCGGCGGCCTCCGTCCTATCCAGGCGCTTCCTCATCGGGTGTCGGACCGAGCGCCGCCAAGTTCCCCCGTGCGAGCTTCGTGTCCGGATGGTCCGGCCCCAGCCGAGCCTCCCAAATCGCCAACGCCCGTTCGTAGCACGACCGGGCTCCTGCAAGATCATCCTCGCTCTGAAAAAGGAAACCGAGGTTGTTCAGGCTTCGGGCTGTGTCCGGGTGCTCCGCGCCCAGAACCTTCTCCCGGATCGCCAACGCCCGCTCGTAGTACCGCCGGGCTCCTGCGAGATCACCCTCGCTTCGAAGAAGGAAACCGAGGTTGTTCAGGCTTCGGGCTGTGTCCGGGTGCTCCGCGCCCAAAACCAAAACCTTCTCCCAGATCGCCAACGCCCGCTCGTAGTACGGCCTTGCTCCCGGATAGTCACCTATCATCCTGAGGTGATAACCCAGAGTATTGCAGAGCCCGGCGGCCGCGGTGTCATCCCGTAATTGAGCGCTTTCGGTAACGGCACGGAGATGCGTTTGCCACGCGAGCAAAGGGCCCGGGATGCCGGCGTTGTTCAGCCGCCTAGCCTCGGCCCATAGGCTCTCCTCCACCGCGTTTCGAGCTTCCTCCACCTCTCCAGAATTCCGCGCGAACTCCGCGACCAGACGGTGCATCACCAGCCCACCAGCTTTTCCCGCCTCCAGAAGGCCGAGCGCGGTCAGCCGTCCTAGGGCGTCTTCGGCGCGAAGACGAGCCTCTGGGTCTCCTTCGTCCAAATCGACAGCCTTGAAAAGAAGGTGACGTGGGATCGGCTCTCCCGGGGCGAAGTGGGCCGCTCTGGCAAGGAGAGCCAAGGCGAAAGCATCCGTCTCATCGTCCGGCTTCAGCCTCTCGATGCTCAGCGCAAAGGTGCGGCCGACGTGCGCTTCATGGCTCGTCGGAGAGAGCTTGGCGTATCTACCTTGGAGCGAGGGATGTTGAAGGAGACCGCCTCGGCGCAGAGCTTCCAAATAGGCGGCCGGCTGGCCGTCGGGCGCTTCGGCGTAGCGCTCCAGAAAGCTCCCGGCCAGATGGAGAGCCAAAGGCAGGTCGCCAAGCTCGGCGGCGAGCGCGTCCAGGGTCTGGTCCTCGGCGGGCAGATCAGGTCGGAATTTCCTCAGCAGCTCGATGCTCACCGCTCGCGGTAGCGTTCCGATCTGTAGCGGCTGGACGCCCAGTGAGAGGTCCCACTGGGCACGCCGGCTCGTGATGAGCACCCGGGCTCCTCCGAACCGGGGCCGCCAACGAGCGAGGAGATCCTCCTCCTCACAGTTGTCGAAGACAAGCAGCCGAGGCATCGACCGCGCCCAAGCGTCCTCGACGAGTTGGACCTGCTGATCGAGCGTCAAGCCGTCCCAACTCGGATGGAGGCCGAGACTCCGCCCGCAGGCCGCCACCTCGGCCGGCACAGCCGCCGGGTCCGCGAAGCTCATCCAGAAGACGCCGCCCTCGAAGAAGCGGCCGTACCGGTGGACGAACTCGGAGGCGAGTTGGGTCTTGCCGATTCCTCCGAGCCCGGTGGCGGCGGCGATCTGCCCCACCGCGGAGGTCTCCCCCGCTTTGAGCTGGCGGGCGAGGGTGCGGAGATCGTCCTGGCGTCCGACAAAGAGAGGATTGATCGCAAACGGCATGCGCGAGCCGGGCGGGAGGGGGCTGGGGTCGGGGATTTCGTCCAACGGCAAGGCGTCGAGACCGGCGGCAGGGAATCGGGGGCGGCGGCCGCCGGGGAACGCCGGCTTCTCCATCGGCTTGCCCCGGCCGCGCACGAGACCGGCCAACAGCTTCTCCCGTGCGGCGGCTTCGTCCATGCCGATCAGCTCGATGTGGACGACCGTGGCGAGGAGACCGTCGAGGTCCACCTTCCGGATGATGACCGGGAGAAGCGTCCCCTTCTCTCCGATTGGGTCTTTGGCAAAGGCCGCAGCCCACTCGGCCATGCCGAAGACGGAGTCCAGGTAGGCCGGGGAGAGCACCGCGATCGTGCGCTCGGCGTCGGCCGCCGCTTTGTGCATCTCGACCACGAAGTTGCTGCCCGGGCGGAAGTCCCAGGCCTGGATTCGAACGGAGTGATCCGCCTCCTCCAGGACCCAGCCGATCCATTCGGCCCAGGCGCGGTCGGCTCCGGTGTAGCTGATGAAGAAGTCGGTCATGGCGTAGGCGTTGAGCGGATGACGAAAGCATACCGCGAGGGGTGCGCGGAGCGGCCACGTTGTTCAATCTCGGCACAACCGATCCGTAGAGACGGTCCAGTCCTTCACCACGGCCCTCTCCGAAACCACGATCGGCGGACCGTCTCAACCTCGGCAGGCCACCTCCGGTCCGATTGGCCGATCACGAGCCAGCCACGTTCCACAGCCGTTGAGACGACCCGGCGGCGGTGGCCCCGGCAGGTTCGTGGTCGCGGACTGGGTCGTCTCTACACCGCCGTGGCAGGTTGAGACGCCTGTTTTCTATGGACCGTTGAAGGAATGTCGGCGCGCCGACATTGAGGCCGCGGGTGGTAATGCCAGGAGCCAAAGCGCCGGAGCCCCATCCGCACTTCCCCCTGCTGACAGAGTCTCTACACCCGCGTTGGTCGGCTACCCGGAGAGCCATCTCGGTCACCCGATGACTCCTCGCTGCCCGGAAATCACCCGGCGGAGCCTTCCCCCAACTCGGGGCGGTCCGGAAATAACTGGGGGCCGTCCGGAAATAACGTGGGGCTGTCCGGCAATAACTCGCTTTGGTCCGGAAATAACGCGGGGCGGCAGTCCCCCGGCTCGTGGGAACCGGCGCGACGAGTGGTTGGGCCGTTCCTCCGGCTGTCGGCGCTCCGCCGGCCGGCCCTCGCGGCTTGAGACTCAATACCGTATCAGCATAGATCCATTCTTGGACTGTCCGACCTTATCTCCGCGCTATCCCTGTGCGCCGTTCGTCCACAGGTGCGGAATTTGCTGTCTCCGCGCTGTCTTCAGGATCAGACAAAAGTTGACAGCCATGCCTGGGCGGCTCTACCCTGCTCCGGGATGACTGCCGAATCGAACCGCCCGACCAAGCTGCGCAGCCCCGCCTACCCCTTCATCGGCTTGGAGGAAGCTTTGGCCCGGGCCCGGACGCTGTTCGAGAACGAGAAGAACGGCTACGTCAAGGTGGACATCGCTGTCGGGTATTGGGGGTATTCGGCGAAAAGCAGCGGCGGCCATCAGACGATTGCCGCCCTTCGCGCGTTCAACCTGCTGGAAGGAGATGGCCCGGTCCGGCTGACGGAGCGTGCCGTCCAGATCCTCCGGGCGCCGGGTGACGCGCACCAGGCGGGCCTGATCCGGCGGACGGCTCTGGCGCCGCCGGTGTACGCCACGCTCTGGGAGCGCTACAAGAACGATCTTCCGCCGGACCAGGCCCTCACCGTCTACCTGACCCGGGAGCTCGGCTTCAATCCAAGCTCGGTGGACGGCTTTCTGCGCGCCTACAAGGCGACTCTCTCGTTTGCGCAGTTGCAGGAGGTGGCGGGTGGGCCGGAGATCGCCCAGGGGCCGAGCGAGGCCCTGGTCTCCCATCTGCCCGACCTCACTCTCCGCTACCCGCTCCGGAAGGACAACTGGGTCGAGCTGCGGGTGCTCCAGAAGATCGACCCGGGCGAGGCCGAGCAGATCAGGAGGCTGGTCGAAATCTGGCTGGAGACGATCACCGACCGGTCCTGACCTCGAAGCCCAGGCGCCGGTGCCTACACCAACCCCAGCTCCAACCCCTTCAACACCGCCCGCGTCCGGTCGCGCACTCCCAGCTTCGAGAGGATGTTCGAGATGTGGTTCTTGACCGTCCCCTCGGCCATGTAGAGCGATTGGGCGATCTCGCGGTTGCTCAGGCCGCCGGTCATCAGGCGGAGGACTTCCACTTCCCGCTCGGAGAGGGGATCGGGCGTTTCGAGGCTCGAGAAGGTTGGGGCGTCCGCGCTGAGAGCGGCGCGGAGGAGGCGTTCGGTGATGGCGGGTTGCAGGAGGGTGCCTCCGGCGGCGACGGTGCGGATGGCCTCGGCGAGACGGGTGAGCGAGACATCTTTCAGGAGGAAGCCTTTCGCTCCCAGGCGGATCGCCGCGAGCATCAGGGCGTCGTCGTCGAAGGTGGTGAGGATGATGGTGGGCGGCAGGCGACCCTCTTCGCGCAAGGACCGCAAGACGCCGAGACCGTCGAGGCCGGGCATGCGGAGGTCGAGGAGGGCAACGTCCGGCTGGACCTCGGCGAGGATGCGCAGGGCGGCCGTGCCGTCCGCGGCTTCTCCGGCGACCTCGATGTCCGGCAGCAGATCCAGCAGAACGCGGATCCCCTCGCGCACCAGGGTCTGATCGTCGATGAGGCAGACGCGGATCATGAAGGGGTCTCTTCCTGGCGCGGAATCCACGCGGTCACCGCGAAGCCTTCGCCGGGCGCCGACTCAATATCCAGACGTCCGCCGAGCTTTTCGATCCTCTCCCGCATGCCGCGCAGGCCGTGGCCGGGAACGACCTCCGCCGTGCCACGGCCGTCGTCCCGGGCCTGCAGGGTGATCCCTCCTCCATATTCTCCTCCAACATCGCCCGCCGCAACCTCTATATAAAGGTTGCGCGCCCGGGCGTGGCGCAGAGCATTGGTGAACAGCTCCTGGGCGCAGCGCAGCACGGCGTGGGTGACACCCGGGTCGCCCAGCCCGGCTTCCGGCTGCACGGTGAGATGGACCTGCGGCTCCTCCACTCCGGCGCTCAGGGCGGCCAGCGCCGCGGCGAGGCGCAGCTCTCCTCCCGGTCCGCCGCTCTCCGATTCGTCCTGCCGGAGGGTGGAGACGACCTCGCGGACCTCGCGGAGCAGACCCTTGGCCAGCTCCTGCGCGGTGAGGACCCGCTGCCTGGCCAGATCATCTGGCGCGTGGAGCGCAGCTTCCAGATGAAGGGAGAGGGCGGTCAGATGATGGCCGAGGATGTCATGCAGCTCGCGGGCGATGCGCAGCCGTTCGGCGGCGCGGGTGCTTTCGGCGAGCAGGCGGCGGGTGGCGAGGAGCGACTCGTGGGCCTGCTCCAGGCTCGCCCGCGCCTCCCGTTCGCTCTCCGCGATGCGGAAGGTGTAGAACGCGAAAAGCTGAAAGCCGGCGAAGACGGTGCCCAGGATCAGCCCGTTCACCGCTCCCGCGCCGGCGACCAGAGCGGCGGCGAAGGCCGCGGTCTGGGCTCCGATCCAGAGAAGGGCAGGCACGAGGCCAAGCACCTCCGGAAGCTGCGAGGCGACGATGACGAACGGAACGGCGCTCAGCGAATTGTAAACCAGCACGCTGGAGCCGATCGCGCAGAGGCTCTGCACGGCGAGCAGCGGGAGCGGCCAGCGGCGCGGCGCGTCCGGGCGATGACGTGTGGCGGTGACGAATGCGGCGAGGAAGCCAAGCAGGAGGATGAGCCACGCGGCATAGCGCGGCGTCGCCAACAGTCCGGGCCGGCGAGTGAGCTCCAGCCAGACCGGCAGCTCGGCGATGACACTCGTCACCACGCCGACCCAGACCAGGACCATCGATCGCGCGGCTTTCGAGGCGGCAGTCACGGCTCCGAGTATAGGGAAGGCCGGCCGCGTCCCCATGTGCCGAAAGTCACGATCGCAAATCGGGATGTCCGGCACTGGGAGCGCCCGGCCGGTGCGGCCTACCGTGGAGAGGTGCCGGAGATCCGGGGAGCTGACGCTCCGGATCGAGACCGGCCCGGAGAGCCACCATGCGCCGTCTCATCCTTCTTCTGACCGCGGCCCTGTCCCTCGGCACCGTGTTGCTCGCCGCGGGAGGAACGACCCGTCATCCGATGGCCGTCAAGGCCGATCAGAGTTTCTTTGCCACCTTCAACAGCAACCCGAAGGACCGCAGCGCGCCGCTCCGCGAACTGTGGATCGCCGCTCTCAACGATCCGTCGGACGGGCGGACCTGGCTGCTCCTGGGTCTCAACCATTTATGGATGGCGGCCGAGGAAGACCGGACAAACCCGCTCAACGTCGAGCACCTCGTGCTCGCCGAGCGCTTCCTCAGCCGCGCCCAGACACTCCGTCCAGGAGACCACCGCATTCCGAGCTGGCTGATCCCCGTGCGTCTCAGCCTCGCGCGGATCGACCGGAACAAGGAGCAAGCGGAGGCGGCGAAGAGCGAGCTTCTCGCCGCCTATGCCGAAGATCCCATCTTCCACTCCTTCTCTGTCGCCGCGATGGACTTCGACAATCCGCCCAGCTCCCCCGACTTCCAGCGCGGCCTCGCCGCCATGCAATCGGCCCATGACAACTGCAAAGCCGGATCCGCCCATCCCGCCTGCCTCAACACCCCCCACTGGCCGCACAGCCGGGAAGCGTTCAGCACCTTCGAAGCCGACTACGAGCTGAAGGCCGGGCATCCCGACCGTGCCCGTGAGATCCTCCTCTCGATCCAGAAGATCGACAGCTACCCGCAATGGCCGTTCCGCGGCGAGGCCGAAGACCGCCTGCAGCACCTCGACACCTACGCCGCCCTCTACGCCGACGGCGACCGTGGCAACGATCCGCCGTCCCTGATGTCGCTCTCCAAGGGCCTGATGTGCCAGACCTGCCACCTGGGGCCGTAGATTCCGCATGGAAACAGGCGCGGCCGGCTCGAGAACGCCGGCCGCGCGTTCCGGGATCGCGAAACCCGCGGCGCCCATCACAAAATCCGGGGCGGGAATCACCGCCGCCGGCTCGTGCATCACAAACGCCGCGATTCCCAACGCGAGAGCCGGCTCGCCCACCGCCAAACCCGCGACGGAGGGGTCGGAACCCGGCTCGCGCAACACAAAGGAACGCTCGGCAAACACGACACCCGGCTCGTGCATCACGGCACCCGCGGGTGGCAATGCGGCGCAACGCTCGCCCAACACAAAACCCGCCCCGCGGAACGCAAATCCCGAGATCTGCAACGCTACGGAGCCGGGTGGCCTGGTGGGAATGGCGGGTGTCGTGGTGGGTGTCGCGGTGCGCGGCGCACCCGGGAGGCGCCGATATTTCTTCGTCTTCCTCTATCTATAGAATGTCTGCCTATGGATCTCCTCGACCGCCGTAGGTTCCTGATCGGCGCGGGCGCCGCCGGTGGCTTGCTGATCGCCTTCGGGGTCAGACCCGCGCCGGCCGCGGAAGTGGCTGGAGAAACCGGGACTGCGGCCTCGCGCGCCTTCCGGCCGAATCCGTTCCTGGAGATTGGCGCGGATGGGGCCGTGACCTTGTGGGCGAAGAACCCGGAGATCGGACAGGGGGTCAAGACATCTCTGCCGATGATCGTGGCCGAGGAGTTGGAGGTCGACTGGGAGTCGGTGCGGGTGGTGCAGGCGGATCTCGATGAGGAGTCGTTCGGCGATCAGTTCGCGGGCGGCAGCGATGCGGTGCGCGGCAACTGGCTGCCCTTGCGCCAAGCGGGGGCGATGGGGCGCACGCTCCTGGTGACGGCGGCGGCGCGGCGCTGGGGTGTGGAGGCGGAGAGCTGCGCGGCCGAGCACGGGACGGTGCGCCACGTTCCCACCGGCCGCCGGCTGGGTTATGGCGAGCTGGCCGCCGAAGCCGCTGCGCTGCCGGTGCCCGCAAAGGTGGATCTCAAGGACCCGCGGCAGTTCCGCTTGATCGGCACGCCACGGCGCGGCGTCGACAATCCGGCGATCGTGACCGGCCGCCAGATCTATGGCCTCGACGTGCGGCAGCCCGGAATGCTCTTCGCGGTGATCGCCCGGCCGCCGGTCTTCGGCGCGTCCGTCGTCCGCTTCGACCCGTCGCCGGCTCTGGCGGTGCCGGGAGTGCGCCAGGTCGTGCGCGTCGACGGTCTGGAGAATCCCACCCATCTGCTGCCCGGGGTCGCGGTGGTCGCCGACTCCACCTGGGCGGCGCTCCGCGGACGCGACGCCCTGAAGGTCGACTGGACTCACGGTGCGGACGGTGACGGCGCGGCCGAGGGGACCCCCGAGTTGCTGCGCGCGTTCGAGGAGTTGGCGGGTAAACCGGGCAAAGTGATCCGCGACGACGGAGACGTCTCCGCCGCTCTCGCCGGAGCCGCGCGGCGCGTGGAGGCGGTCTACACCGTGCCGTTTCTCGCTCACGCGGCGATGGAGCCACCCAACTGCACCGCGGTCGTCCACGACGGGCGATGCGAGCTGTGGGGTCCGATGCAGGACCCGGGCGGAGCGCGCGGACTGGCGGCGCGGGTCACCGGCCTGCCCCCCGCGGCGGTCAGCGTGCACATGACGCGTTCCGGCGGCGGCTTTGGACGGCGGCTGATGTCCGACTTCGCCGCCGAGGCGGCTCTGATCGCCAAGGCGGCGGGCCGGCCGGTCCAGGTGGTGTGGACGCGCGAGGACGACCTGCAACACGACTTCTACCGTCCCGCCGGCCGCCACCATCTGCGCGCCGGCCTCGACCGCGACGGGCGGCTGATCGCCTGGACGCATCACATCGTCAACACCTCGCGTTACGCCTTCCGCCGCGACTCCTCGCCGCCCGACGCCTCGGAGATGTATCGCGACGACTTCCCCGCCGGCTTCGTCGCCAACCTGCGCGCCGAATACACGGCGGCGCCGACGCGCGTGCCCACCGGCCCCTGGCGCTCCACTCTCCACTCGGCCAACGCCTTCGCCGTCCAGAGCTTCGTCGACGAGATCGCGGCCGAGGCCGGACGGGATCCGCTGGAGCTGCGGCGGGAGCTGCTCGGCGCGCCGCGCGACCTCCCCTACAGCCACCACGGCGGACCGAGCTTCTCCACCGCCCGGCTGCGCACCGTGCTCGACCTCGCCGCCGCCAAAGCCGGCTGGGGCACGCCCCTCCCGCCCGGCCACGGGCGGGGCATCGCCTGCCACTTCACCTTCGGATCGTATGCAGCGCACGTCGCCGAGGTTTCGGTCGATGCGAACGGAGCGATCAAGATCCACCGCCTGATCGCGGTGGTCGACTGCGGCACGCCGGTCAATCCCCTGGGCGTCGAGGCGCAGACGATCGGCGCCACGCTCGACGGTCTCAATGCGGCGCTGCAGGCCGAGGTGACCATCGCTGGTGGGAGGGTCGAGCAGAGCAACTTCCACGACTATCTATTATTGCGTCACGCCGACGCGCCGCGGGTCGAGGTCTCGATCGTGCCGAGCACCGAGGCACCGTCCGGCATGGGCGAGATCGCCGTGCCGACCGTCGCACCGGCGCTCGCCAACGCAATCTTCGCGGCGACGGGAAAGCGGTCCCGGCGGTTGCCGTTGCGTCCCCCGCAGAAGCGATAGCCGATCTGCGGATACAGCCCGGGCGTGGATTCAACTCGTCTTGGCAATCAGAGCCATCATCAAGGCGGTTGCCGATTGGAGGACGCCGCCGCCGAGCGGGTCTTTCAAGAGGGCGCTCATCGGGCCCTGCCCGAAGTGCAGTCCGCTCGGCGTCAGGAAAGACATGCGCACGTGGTCCTTGGGAGGTGGCGCCGGCCGGTCCTGGTCCCAGGGACCGATCTGGACGACAACCAGTCGCGCCGCTTCCAAGAGATCGTCAATGGCGGAATCCATCGAGTTGTCCGGATGCTCCCAGACCACGCCGGCGCCCGAGTAGTTGTAGTAGCGGGCCGAGTGGTCGGGATACGCCGCGAGCAGATCGAGGCCCTTCGGCATCGCGACCTCGACGACTACACCCAGAATCTCTTTGGCGATGCCGGGTGGAGGCTGCTGGCCGTGCTGCCGAAGGAAATGCCAGGCCTGTAAGGAATGGCGCGGCTCCAGACCGGGGCTCTCGATGATCTGCCGCCAACAAGCGATCGCGGCGTCCTGATGGCCGGTGGCGAGATGGGACTGCGCCAGGGTGAACGTGCTCCAGGGAAACTCTTCCGACGGGGAACCCGCCGGCGGCCACTGGTCGAGCGGCATGTCACCGAACAGCGTTTCGCGCAGAGGATTGGGTTCGTTCTTCTTTCCGAACAGCGAGCCGAGAATGCCCATGATGGAATCGCTCAGGGAAGGCTGACCACGGTCACATTGCGGTAGGAGGCGGCGAGCCGGCTGAGATCGTCAGGGTCGGTCGTCAAGGCGACGCCGCCCCCGAGCTCGATCGCTACTGCGATGACATGCGCGTCGGCCAGATGCGCCGAGCCCGCCTGGGCAGCCGCCAAGACACCCCCCACGATCCTCGCAAGAGGGCGATCCGTGTCACGCACCTGGATCCCGGTCTCGCGGGAAAGGCATGCGTCTACCAATTGGTTGTGCCGAGGACCGCGATAGAGCTCGGCGAGGATCACGCTCGGAACGACGACTTCCCGCCGAAGGCGGGCCGCCGCGCGCAACGCAGCGCGAACCTCCAAGGCGCGGCGCCCTTGCTGCCCGCCCAGAGCCACCAAGGCTTCAGAATCGAGCACGACGCAGCGGCTCATCCGAGGAGCCCGGTGTATTTCTCGATCAGAGACTCGTCGACCGGTCCATGCTCCGCGTCGAGCCGGTCGAGCAACTCCACGAGAAGCCGGTGGCGGCGACGGCGGTCCAACTCGACCCGGACGGCCAGGTTGACTTGGGATGAGAGACCCTCGTCATCCCGCTCCATCTCCACAACCAGGTCCTCGTCGAGCGAGACGGACACCTTGCGCTTGGGCAGTGGCATACCCGAAGCGTACCAGAGTAGGAAGAGGGGGCGCAAGGAGAGCAGGCCAAGCCGCGGATAGCGCGTGGGCGATAAAAACGCGCGAACCAACCATCCGCCCTCCCCACCCAGGGCGTTGCCCTGGGCTGAGGAAGCCCGGGCCTTCGGCCCTTCCCCCCGGACATCGTGGCCGCTGGGTTTGCTAGCTGCCGGGAGTGGGCGGGTTGGGGACAGGCGGATCGGGGTTGACGTCTCCCCAAGGCGTGGTTTCTGCTCCAACGGCGAGCATCAAATCCTTCTCCTGGATCGTCACGACCTTTGCGTGATGACTGCGCGTCTCCACTGTCTTCTTCATAAGATCTCCCTGGGTTTAGTCTAGCGCATCGATCGAGTCAGAGACCTTTGTGTTGGGGTTAGGGGCTCTCCCACACCCCTCTCCTGCACCTTATGGAGTGTCAGCGATGGATCGACTGAGATCTTGGGCGCTTGCACATCCCCAGAGGGGCTTGTTAGCGTAAGCCGCCGTTTTCCAGAAGAGACATCCCGGATTTCATGTGATGTGGGTCGGTAGACTTGCGCACGGCAGGGTTAGAAGAGGTTCGGCCGGAGAAAGACCACCATGGAGAGCAACGACGTCGAGCTGATTTACGAGCTGTCGCCGATTCAGCAGGCGATGCTTTTCCATGGCCTGTATGCGCCCGGTTCGGGTGTCTACGTGTTGCAACAGAGTCTGCGGCTGACGGGCCGGCTCAACCTTCCTGCCTTCGAGCGCGCCTGGCAGCACGTGGTCGACCGTCACTCGATCCTGCGCACCGCGTTCTTCTGGGAGGATCTCGAAAAGCCGGTGCAGGTGGTCTACCGGCAGGTCCGCCTGGAGGTGGCGCGGGAGTCGTGGCGCGGCGGGAGCGCGGAGGAGCAGCGGGCGCGCCTCGCGCAATATCTAGATAGAGACCGCGAGCAGGGGTTCGACGTCGCCGCGGCGCCGTTGATGCGGGTGGCGCTGACCGAGCTGGATGATGACGTCCATCAATTGATCTGGACCCAGCATCACCTGGTCGTCGACGGCTGGTCGCAGGGCCAGGTGCTGCGCGAGCTGTTCGCCTGCTATGCGGCGTTCGCGAGCGGTGGGGAGCCGCGGCTGGAGCCGGCGCGCGGGTATCGCGATTACATTTCGTGGTTGCAGCACCAGGACCTCGCGGAGGCGGAGGCGCTCTGGCGGAAGACTCTGGCCGGGCTCTCGCCCACCCGCATTGCCGAGGCGCGCGGCCGGGCCGAGTCGCCGAGCGCACGCCAGGCACGGCGGCGGGATCTTGCGGTGCCGCCGGCCACCGCGGCGGCGTTGCGCGAGATGGCGCGCCGTCATCTCGTCACCCTCAACACGCTGATGCAGGGCGCCTGGGCGCTGGTGCTCGGCCGGCTGACCGGGGGCGCGACCGGCAGCGCGGAGGTCGTGTTCGGCGCCACGGTCGCGGGCCGGCCGCCGAACCTGCCGGGGGTCGAGGCGATCGTCGGACCGTTCCTCAACACGCTGCCGGTGCGGGTGGAGGTGCGGCCGGATCAGCAGCTCCACGAATGGCTCGGCGAGCTGCAGGAGCGCCAGGTGGAGATGCGGCGCTTCGAGCATTCGCCGCTGGTGGACGTGCAGCGATGGAGTGGGCTGCCGGCCGGCACGCCGCTGTTCGATCACATTCTGGTCTTCGAGAACGTGGCGCTGCCGGCCGAGTCGGAGCGCCCACTGCCGGACCTTACGATCGTCGAGGAGGAGGCGCGGGCGCTGACCAACTATGTGCTCGATGTGGTGGTCGTCCCCGGCGCCGAGTCGCTGGCGCTGTCGATCCGCTACGACGCGGGTCACTTCACGTCTGTCGAGATCGCGCGCCTGCTCGACCGGCTCGGGCGGGTGCTGGCGGAGATGGAGGCGGCGCAGGACGACGCGAGGCTCGGGGATCTGACGCGCCTGTCCGCGGCGGAGCGGCAGCAGGTGATCGTGGAATGGGGCGGGACTCCAGGCGAAACGCCGGACGCGACCCTGCACGGTCGGTTCATGGCGCATGCGGCGCGGACTCCCGAAGCCGCAGCGGTGACGTGCGAAGGAGTGACCCTCACCTATGCCGGGCTCGACCGCCGCTCCAACCGGCTCGCCCGGCGGCTGCGGTCGCTCGGAGTCGGCGCGGAGTCTCTGGTCGGTCTCTGCTGTGAGCGCTCTCCGGAATTGATCGAAGGGATTCTCGGCATCCTCAAAGCCGGCGGCGCCTATGTGCCTCTCGATCCCCGCTACCCCCGCGAGCGGCTGGCGTTCATGGTGGAGGACGCCGGGATCGGAATCGTGGTCGGGACGCGGTCGGCGCTCGAAGGTCTGGGGAGCGAGCGCACCGTCCTGCTCGACGACCGACCGCTCCTCGACGCGCTGTCCGCAGCGCCGGTGGCGGAGCGGGCCGGCGGCGGGAATCTGGCGTATGTGATCTACACCTCCGGCTCCACCGGCCGGCCCAAGGGTGTGGCGGTGAGCCATGGCAACGTCGCGCGCCTGTTCGACGCCACACGGGGGCTCGGCGCCGGGCCGCGGGACGTGTGGACGCTGTTCCACTCCTTTGCGTTCGACTTCTCGGTCTGGGAGATCTGGGGCGCGCTGCTCCACGGCGGCCGGCTGGTGGTGGTGCCGTGGGAGATCAGCCGCTCGCCTCCCCAATTCCTGGCGCTGCTGGCGACCGAAGGCGTCACGGTGCTCAACCAGACGCCGTCGGCCTTCGCGCAGCTCGCCGCAGCGGACGCGGAGCATTCGACACCAAACCGTCTGCGCCTGGTGATCTTCGGCGGCGAGGCGCTGGACGCCGCGTCCCTCGCGCCGTGGTTCGACCGCCACGGCGAGGACCAGCCGCGGCTGGTGAACATGTACGGCATCACGGAGACCACGGTCCACGTCACCGTCCGGCCGCTCCGCGCGGCCGACTCCCAGGGGATCGGCTCTCCTCTTCCGGACCTCGGCCTCTATCTGCTCGACCGCTGGCAGCAACCGGTGCCGATCGGTTCCGCGGGCGAGCTGGTGGTGGGCGGAGCGGGACTGGCGCGCGGCTATCTGGGGCATCCGGAGCTGACCGCGGAGCGCTTCGTTCCGGACGGGCTGAGCGGACGCTTCGGCGCGCGGCTCTACCGCTCGGGCGACCTCGGCCGTTTCCTTCTGGACGGCGAGCTGGAGTTCCTGGGGCGGATCGATCATCAGGTGAAGATCCGCGGGTTCCGCATCGAGCTGGGAGAGATCGAGGCGGTGCTGGCGAAACATCCCGGCGTGCGCGAGTGCGCCGTGCTGGCGACGCGGACCGGCGAGGCGGCGCGGCTGGTGGCGTTCGGCGTGCTCGGTCAGCCGGCGGAGCCGACCGTCCAGGAGCTGCGCGCCTGGTTGCAGACCGATCTCCCCGATCACATGCTGCCGGCCGCGTTCGTCTGGCTGCCGGCCCTGCCGCTCACCGCCAACGGCAAGGTGGATCGGAAGGCGCTCCTCGCGTTGCCCGATGCGTTGTCCACCGTCCGGACGGCAGGCGACGGATTCGTGGCGCCGCGCACTCCGGCCGAGGAGCTGGTCGCGGGCATCTTCGCCGAAGTGTTGCAGCTCGAGGCGGTCGGCGCGGACGCGGACTTCTTCGCGCTCGGCGGCCATTCGCTGCTCGCCACCCAGATGGTGTCGCGGGTGCGCCAGGCGCTCGGGGTGGACATGCCGCTGCGGCTGCTGTTTGAAGAGCCCACCGTCGCCGGGCTCGCCTCCCGGCTGCAAAGCGCCATGATGTCTGGAAACTCGGATCAGCCGGCGTGGACCGAGATCCCGCGCCGCGCGATGTCGGAGGATATGGCGCCGCTCTCCTTCGCGCAGGAGCGCCTCTGGTTTCTCGACCAGCTCACGCCGGGCAATCCGAGCTACAACATCCCCGGCGCGCTGGAGCTGGAAGGCGACCTCGACGCCGCGGCGCTCGGCGCGGCGCTCACCGAGGTCGTGCGCCGCCAGGAGGTTCTGCGCACCGTCTTCCGCGCACCGGGTGGCCAGCCGGTGCAGGTTGTGCTTCCGGCGTCTCCGGTCTCCCTTCCTCTAATAGATATCGCCGCGCTCCCCGAGACGGCGCGGACGGCGGAAGCGGAACGCATTCAAAAGGAAGAGGCGACGCGCGGCTTCGATCTCGCCGCGGGACCGCTCTTCCGCGCCTCCCTGGTCCGGGATTCGGCAGCGCGCCATCTGCTTCTCCTCACCTTCCATCACATCGCTTTCGACGGCTGGTCGATCCGCGTGCTGGCGCGGGAGCTTGCGGCTCTCTACAGCGGCGCGGGGTTGCCGGAGCTGCCGATTCAATATGCGGACTTCGCCGACTGGCAGCGCGGCTGGCTCACCGGCGAGACCCTCGAGCGGTTCGTCGGCTACTGGCGGCGGCACCTCTCCGGCGTGCCGGCGCTCCGCCTGCCGCTCGACCGGCCGCGTCCGCCGTTGCAGGGATTTGTCGGCGTCTCGCAGCCGCTGGCGCTCACCCCGGAGATGGCCGACGGCGTGCGCGGCCTGGCTCGGCAGCAAGCGGTGACCCCGTTCATGGTGGGACTCACCGTCTTCGCCGCGCTTCTCCACCGCTACTCTGGCCAGGACGATTTCGCGGTCGGCACCTGGGTGGCCAATCGCAACCGGCCGGAGCTCGAAGGGCTGATCGGCTACTTCGTCAACAACCTCGCCCTGCGCCTCGACCTCGCCGCGCCGTCCACCTTCGACGAGTTGCTGGCGTCGGTGCGGGAGGCCGCTCTCGGCGCCTATGCCCATCAGGACCTGCCGTTCGAAAAACTGATCGAGGATCTGAAGCTGCCGCGCGATCTCAGCCTGCCTGCGGTGTTCCAGGTGGTCTGCGTGCAGCAGCCGGCGGCCGGACGGCTGGAGCTGGCCGGCGTCGGATTGGAGCTGCAGGCCGCGGCCGGCGCGCGGGCGCACGTCGACCTCTCTTTGGATCTGGGAGATCCGGCGACCGTTCCGTACGCGGGCAGCCTGATCTACAACCACGAGCTGTTCGACCGCGCGACCGTCGCCCGCTTCGGCGGCCACTTCGAGCGCCTGCTGGCGGCGGCCCTCGCGGCGAATGATCCGGCGAACGATCCGGCGCCGCTCGACGAGCTGTCGCTCCTCTCCCCGGCCGAGGCCTGGCAGCTCCAGGGCGAATGGAGCCGTGGACCGATGCGGACCAATCGACAGGACGTGCGCTTCGTGCATCAGCTCATCGAGCGCCATGCGGCGGAGCGTCCGGAGTCCGAGGCCGTGGTGTGGCCGGGCGGTGAGCGACTGACCTATGGAGAGCTAAACGCGCGCGCCAACCGGCTGGCGCGCCGTCTGCGCCGGTACGGCGTCGGACCGGAGACGCGGGTGGCGATCTGGCTGCCGCGATCGGTCGAGGTCGTGGTCTCGGTTCTCGCCGTGCTCAAGGCGGGAGGGTGCTACGTGCCGCTCGACGCCGCCTACACGGGCGAGCGCCTGGCCTTCATGGCGGCCGACGCGCGGGCGCGGGTGGTGCTGACGCGAGGTGATGTCGAGGGGGTCGTGGACATCGCGGGGACTGGCACCGTGCTGCGGCTGGACGATCCGGAGACCGTGGCCGCCCTCGCCGCAGAGAGCGCTGCCGACCTGTCGGCGGAGGAGATCGGGCTCGCTCCGGACAACCTCGCCTACCTTATCTATACCTCGGGCTCGACCGGCCGGCCGAAGGGGACGATGATCGAGCACCGCGCCGTGCTCAACGCTTGGTTTGCCTGGGAGGCGGCGTTCCGGCTCGGCATCCCCACCGCCCATCTCCAGATGGCCAGCTTCTCCTTCGACGTCTTCACCGGCGACCTGGTGCGCGCCCTCGGCTCCGGCGCCCGTCTGGTGCTCTGCCCGCGCGAGGTGCTGCTCGATGCGCCCGCGCTGCACCGGCTGCTGGTGGCGGAACGGATCGACGCAGCCGAATTCGTGCCGGCGGTGGCGCGCGAGCTGGTCGATCATCTGGAGCGCTCCGGCGGACGTCTCGACTTCATGCGGCTGGTGCTGGTGGGCTCCGACGCCTGGTATGCCGGCGAGGCGGCGGCTCTGGCGCGGCTCTGCGGTCCGCGCACCCGGCTGATCGACTCCTACGGCGTCACCGAAGCCACGATCGACACCACCTTCCAGCCGCTCGCCGCGGGAGACGGCACGCCGTTCCAGCCCGTGTCGACCGCGGCCGCGGTGGTGCCGGTCGGCCGGCCGCTCGGCGGGCAGGAGGCGTGGGTGCTCGGCCGGGGGATGGAGACCCTCGCCCCGGCGCGCGTCCTCGGCGAGCTGTGCCTCGGCGGCGCCGGACTGGCGCGCGGCTATTTCGAACGGCCGGAGCTGACGGCGGAAAAATTCGTCCCCCATCCTTTCTCCTCCGCTCCGGGCGCGCGCTTCTACCGCACCGGCGACCTGGCGCGCTGGCTGCCCGATGGCACCGTCGAGTTCCTCGGCCGCGCCGACAGCCAGATCAAGATCCGCGGCTTCCGCATCGAGCCCGGCGAAATCGAGGCCGCCCTCGGCACGCACCCGGGGATCAAGCAGGCGGTCGTTCTGGCGCTCGACAGTCCGGGCGGCAAGCAGTTGGTGGCGTATGTGGTTTCCCACGCCACGGCGATCGACGACTCCGAGCTCCGCACCTTCCTGAAGCAGCGGCTTCCCGACTACATGGTGCCGGCGGTCTTCGTGCCGCTCGCCGAGCTGCCGCTCACCCCGAACGGCAAGATCGACCGCCGCGCGCTGCCCGTCCCCGACTGGAGCCATGCGGCAGGCCGTGAAGCGCGCCAGGCACCGAGCACGCCCGGCGAGGAGATGCTCGCCGCGATCTGGCGCGAGGTGCTCGGGGTGCCGGAGATCGACGCCCGCGACGACTTCTTTGCGCTCGGCGGCCATTCGCTCCTCGCCACCCGGGTGGTGGCGCGTCTGCGGGCGGCAGCCGGCGTCGAGCTACCGCTCCGCAGCCTGTTCGTCCATCCGGTCCTGGCCGACCTGGCGCGCGAGATCGACGCGCTGCGGCGGGCGGGCGAGAGCAGCTTTCCGCCGATCACCCGCATACCGCGCGGCGCCACGGCTCCCCTCTCCTTCGCCCAGGAGCGCCTGTGGTTCCTCGACCGCTTCGCGCCGCAGAGCAACGCCTACAACATCCCCCTGACTTTGCTCCTTGACGGCGGGCTACGCCCGGAGGTGGCGGCACGCGCGCTCGGCGAGATCGTCCGCCGGCACGAGGTGCTGCGGTCGGTGATCCGCGACGGCGGCGAAAGCTCAGACCCTGGAACAGGTCATCCTGAGGGCGAGGGACGAGCCGGAAGGATCTGGGCGGGCGGACCTTCCCTTCCCCCAGATCCTTTGGGTCGCCAAGGCTCCCCGCAGGATGACTTCGGGGGACCAGTGCAGGTGATCCAGCCGGCCGAGCCTGTCGATCTCCCTCTCTGCGATCTCTCCGCCCTGCCGGACGACCGCCGCGAGCCGGAGATGCGCCGGCTCCTCGCCGCCGAAACCGGCCGCCCGTTCGACCTCATGCGGGGACCGGTGATGCGCGCGCTTCTCGTACGGCTCGGCGACCGGCGGCACGCGGCGGCGATCACCCTGCACCACATCGCGACCGACGGCTGGTCGACCGGCATCCTGGTGCACGAGTTGTGCGCGCTCTATCGCGCCTACGCGCTCGGCGAGCCGTCGCCGCTCGCCGAGCTGCCGGTGCAGTACGCCGACTACGCCGTCTGGCAACGGCGCTGGCTGAGCGGACCGGCGCTCGCGGACCTCCTCGCCTGGTGGCGCGGCCGGCTCGGCGTCGATCCGCCGCCGCTCGAGCTCCCCACCGACCGGCCGCGCTCCCGCGACCGCGCCTGGGGCGGCGCGACCACCCGTTTCACGCTCGATCCGGCGCTCGCCGAACGGCTCAACCGCTTCAGCCGCGAGCGCTCGGTGTCGCTCTTCATGACCCTCCTCGCCGGCTGGAAGGCGCTCCTCGCCCGCCTCTCCGGCCAGGCCGTGATCACCGTCGGCACGCCGGTCGCCCACCGGCCGGGCGTCGAGGTCGAGGAGCTGATCGGCTTCTTCCTGAACACCCTGGTGCTGGCGACCGACGTGGTTGTCGGCGCGCCGACATTCGGCGAATTGCTGGAACGCGTCCGCGAGACCAGCCTGGAGGCGCACGCGCATCAGGACGCGCCGTTCGACCGCCTGGTCGAGGAGCTGGTCGGCGAGCGCGACCTCAGCGTCTCGCCGCTCTTCCAGGTGATCTTCGTCCTCCAGAACGTGCCGGGCGCGACGGCCGATCTGCCCGATCTGCGCCTGACTCAGCTCCCGGCCGCGGCGCGAGCGGCGAATTTCGATCTCGCCCTGATGATGGATGAGGGACCGGCCGGGCTCGGGGCGCAACTCGACTACTCGACCGATCTGTTCGACGCCACGACCGTCGAGCGGCTGGCGCGGCATTTCGAGACAGTGCTCACGGCGGCGATGGATGTGCCGGAGACGAAAGCCGCGGACCTGCCACTCCTGATCCCGGCGGAAGCGCACCAATTGCTCCGCGAGCACAATGACACCGCGGGCGATCGAAAGGCAGAGACCCTGCCGGCGCTGTTCGAGGCGCAGGCGCGGCGGACTCCGGACGCTCCAGCGGTGCTCTGCGACGGACGCTCGCTCACCTTCGCCGAGTTGAACGCCCGGGCCAACCGGCTCGCGCACTTCCTGCGCCGGCTCGGCGTCGAGCCGGAAGTGGGGATCGGCCTGTGCTCCGAGCGCTCGCTCGACCTCGCGATCGGTCTGCTCGGCATCCTCAAGGCGGGCGGCGCCTATGTGCCGCTCGATCCCAGATACCCGCGGGAGCGCCTGGCCTTCCTGATCGAAGACGCCGGCGTGCAGGTCGTGCTTGGCACCGAGCACGCGCTGGCGTCCATGCCGGTGCCGGCGGACGGTATCGCCATCGCACTGGACGGAACGGATGCCGTGGAAATCGCGACCTGTCCGGAGACCAATCCGCCGGCCGTCCTGGACTCGGACAACACCGCCTACGTCCTCTATACCTCGGGCTCGACCGGCCGGGCGAAAGGCGTGATGGTGACGCACGGAAGCGTCACGAAATACGTGCGCTGGTCGGCGGCGGCCTACGCGGTCACGGCGCACGCCGGATCGTGCGTCCACACGCCGCTGTCGTTCGACCTGACGGTGACCAGTCTCCTGACGCCGCTCCTCGCCGGGCGCCCGGTCTATCTTCTGCCGGACGGCGCGGATCTGGACGGCCTGGCGCAGACGGTCGCGGCGACCGGCTTCGGCTTCGTGAAGCTGACGCCGTCCCACCTGGAGCTGCTGCGCGATGTCGCGCCCTCCTTCACCGCCGCCGATCCGCTGACCCTGGTGGTGGGAGGCGAAGCGCTGCACAGCGCGGCGTTGCGCGGCTGGCCGGAGCGGGCGCGGATCTTCAACGAGTACGGTCCGACCGAGGCGACGGTGGGCTGCGCGGTCTTTTCTGTCGCGCCCGGTCAGACGGCGGGCCCAATCCCGATCGGCCGGCCGATCGCGGACGCCCGGCTGTATGTGCTCGACGCCGGTCTCCATCCTCTTCCTCTCGGAGCCGCGGGCGAGCTCTGGATCGGCGGCGCGGGATTGGCGCGCGGCTATCTGAGCCGGCCGGACCTGACGGCGGAGCGGTTCCTGCCTGACGCGTGCAGCGGCGGGTTTGGAGCCCGACTCTACCGGACGGGAGACCGCGTGCGGCGGCGGGCCGACGGCTTGCTCGAATTCCTCGGCCGCCTCGACACGCAGGTGAAGATCCGCGGCTTCCGGATCGAGCCGGGAGAGGTGGAAGCCGCGCTCGCCGCCTGCCCCGGCGTGGAGCGTGCGGCGGTGGTGGTCAAGAACGCGCAGCTGGTCGGCTACGTGGTCAGCTCCCAGAACACGGACCGGCTGCTGGCATCGCTCCGCGAGCGGCTGCCGGAGCACATGATCCCGGCCTCTATCGTGTCCCTCGCCGCGCTGCCGCTGACCGCCAACGGCAAGATCGACCGGGCGGCGCTCCTTGCGCGAGACGACTCGGGCGGACCGACGCGGCCGGAGAGCCGGTTCGTGGCGCCGCGCGACGCGGCCGAGGCGCTGCTGGCGGACGTCTGGGCGCAGGTGCTGGGACGCGAGGGCGGGCGGATCGGCGTGCACGACAGCTTCTTCCAACTGGGCGGAGATTCCATCCAGAGCTTGCAGGTCGTCTCCCGGGCCGCCCGTGCCGGCCTGCGCATCACCCCGCGCCAGCTCTTCGAGCACCCCACGATCGCCGAGCTGGCCGCGGTAGCCGTGCCGGTCGCGGCGGCAGGGCAGGACGCCGGGCCCGAGACCGGGACATCGACCGGACCGGCGCCGTTGACCCCGATCCAGGAGCGCTTCTTCGCCGCGGAGCTGACGCACCCGGAACATCACAATCAGGCGTTGCTGCTGGCGCCGGCCGTATCTCTGAAACCGGACCGCCTGCGCCGGGCGCTCGCGCATCTCACCGCGCATCACGACGCCCTCCGCATCCAGTTCGTCTCCAGTCCACGCCGTATGCAGATCCGCGGGGAGGCGCCGCCACCGCTCCTCCAGATCGACCTGTCGGCGTTGCTGGAGAACGATCGACCGGCCGCCCTCGAAACCTGCGGCGGCGCCTTGCAGGCCAGCCTCGATCTCGGCCGCGGTCCGCTGTTCCGCGCCGCCTTGTTCACAGGTGGTGCGGCGGGCGGTGACCGGCTGCTGCTGATCCTCCATCACCTGGTGGTCGACGGCGTCTCGTGGCGCGTCCTGGTGCAGGACCTGGAAGAGGTCTATGGACAGCTCGCCCGCGGCGAATCAGCAGAGCTGCCGCCGAAGACCACCTCGTTCCTGCGCTGGGCCGGGCTCCTCCAGGACTACGCCGCCTCGCCGGCCGCCACGGCGCAAGCCGGCTGGTGGCTGGAGGCGCTGGGGCAGGAGGCGACCGGACGCCTGCCGGTCGACGATCCGGCGGGAGCCAACACCGTGGGATCGGCGCGCAGTGTGACGGTCTCGTTCACCGCCGAAGAGACGCGGGATCTGCTCGAAGAGGCGCCACGGGCCTACCGCACCCAGGTGAACGATCTGCTGCTGACCGCGCTGGTCGAAGCCTTCGCGCCCTGGACCGGCAGCCGACGGTTGTTGGTCGATCTTGAGGGGCATGGGCGGGAGGAGTTGGAACCTCACCCCCCTAACCCCCCTCTCCCATCGCCCCCCCGACCGCCGGGAGAGGGGGGAATGGCGAATCGGGACGAGCAAAAGGCGGGAGGCGGCGCCCCTCTCCCGGTGGAAGGGGGGGCGATGGGAGAGGGGTCGGGGGTGAGGCCCCAAGGTGCCGTCCAAGACATCGCCCCCTCAAGCGTTTCAGCCATCGACCTCTCGCGCACCGTGGGTTGGCTCACCTCCCTCTTCCCGGTCCTGCTCGACTTGACCGGCGCCGCCACGCCCGGCGCCGCGCTCAAAGCCGTCAAGGAACAGTTGCGCGCCGTTCCGGGGCGCGGTCTCGCCTTCGGTGTGGTCCGCTGGCTGGGGCACGGCACGACCGCGGATCTGGCCGGCCGCCTCGCCGGGCTCCCCCGCCCCGAGGTGGCGTTCAACTATCTGGGACAGCTCACGCCGAGCGGAGCGGACAACCATCTCTTCCGGCTTGCCGAAGAACCGGCGGGTGCCGTGCGTCATCCCCGGCAACCGCGCGCCTATCTAATAGAAGTAGACGGCGGCGTGAGCGACGGCCGGCTGTGGATGCGCTTCGGCTTCTCCGCCGGCCGGCATCGCCCGGAAACCATCGAGCGGCTCGCGGATCGTTTCTCGACCGCGTTGCGTGCCCTGGTGGCGCACTGTCTCACCCCCGGCGTGGGCGGATTCACGCCGAGCGACTTCCCGCTCGCCGCCCTGGATCAGGCGGTTCTCGATCGCATGGCAGGGACGATCGGGACGGTCGAGGACGTCTATCCGCTGTCGGCGATCCAGCAGGGCATGCTGTTCCACGCCCTGCACGCGCCCGGCTCCAGCGCCTACGTGGTGCAGATGAACGTCGGCTTCGGCGAACGGTTCGACGCCGCAGCATTCGAGAGCGCCTGGCGGCAGGTGGCGGACCGCCACCCGGTGCTCCGATCCGCTTTCCTCTGGCTGGGCCTTGATGAGCCGATGCAGGTGGTCCACGCCGGCCTCCCTCTGATCTGGGAGCGCCACGACTGGCGCGGCCTGCTGGCGGCCGAGCAGGCGGAGCGGCTCGCCGCGTACCTGCGCGCCGACCGCGAGCGCGGCTTCGATCTCACTTGTCCGCCACTGATGCGTCTGGCGATGCTCCGGATGGATGGGACGCACCGGTTCGTCTGGACCCACCATCACGCGATCCTGGACGGCTGGTCGTTGCAGATCCTCCTTCGCGAGCTGTTCACCTTCTATAGAGAGGAAGGCGCCCGGCTGCCTCCGGCGCGGCCCTACCGCGATCACATCGCCTGGCTGCGGCGGCAGGATCTCACCGCCGCCGAGACCTTCTGGCGCGCCGAGCTGGCCGGCTTCTTGGCGCCGACTCCGCTCGGCGGGAGGGCTTCCATGGCTACGGCCGAGCAGCCGCATCAGCGCCGGCAGCTCGTCCTGCCGGCCGTCACGGGTGACGCCCTGCGCGCCTTCGCCCGGCGGCACGACCTCACGCTCAACACCCTGATCCAGGGCGCCTGGGCTCTCCTCCTCGGCCGCCGGAGCGGCGAGGATGACGTCGTCTTCGGCGCCGTCACCGCCGGCCGCGACGCGCCGGTCGCCGGCATCGAGTCGATGGTCGGCCTGTTCGTCAACACGCTGCCGGTGCGCGTCCGCCTGCCGGAGCGCGCGCCGGTGGCGATCTGGCTGCGGCAGATCCAGGACCGCCAGGCTGTCGCGCGGCAGTACGAGCACACGCCGCTGCCGCGGGTGCGGGCGTGGAGCGATGTGCCCGCCGGCGCGCCGCTCTTCGAAAGCATCGTGGCGTTCGCCAGCTATCCGCTCGACGAAGCGCTGCGAGCGGATGCCGGAGTCCAGATGCTGGCTGGAGGCGGGGTCGAGGGGATGGAGCAGACGCACTATCCGCTGACCCTCTCCGTGCTCCCGGGCGCCACGCCGGTGCTGGAGCTGTGGCTCGATCCGGCGCGCTTCGACGCCGCGGACGGCGAGCGGTGGCTCCGGGACCTGGCCGACCTGCTGACCGGTCTGATGGCGGGCGGCGTGATAGATCTCCCTCTCCCCGCTCCGACCGAGCAGCGGCAACTGATGACCGATCAGAACATCGGGGAAGAATCGATCGCTCTCCTGCACGAGCTGTTCGCGGCGCAGGTACGGCGAGCACCGGCACGGCCGGCGGTGACTTGCGACGGGGTGACGCTGAGCTATCGCGCGCTCGACCGGATGTCGGACCGGCTGGCGGAGCGGCTGGTGGGGCATCTGGCGGAACGTCTGGTCGATCTCGGCACGCGGTCCGATGCGCTGATCGCGATCTGCCTGCCGCGGTCGCTGGAGCTGGTGGTGTCGATCCTCGCCGTGCTCAAGGCGGGTGCCGCGTATGTGCCGCTCGATCCCGGGTATCCGGCCGAGCATCTGGCGTGGGTGCTGGGCGATTCGGGGGTGCGGATTGTGATTGCGCGGCCGGAGGGGGTGGGGGTTGATGCGGGGGAGGTCGTGCTCGTCGAACCCTCTCCCTCTGGCGCGGGCTTCCAGGACGCCGTTTTCGTAGGGGCGGTCCGCGGGATGCCGAAGGCACCCCGCGTGGCCGCCCTGCAAGAGTTTGCCGCGATGGAGCCGGCCACCCACCCAGGGCGGCCACATGGGGTGCCTGACGGCATCCCATGGACCGCCCCTACGAAAACAAAAAACACGCGCGGGGGAAAGCGCCTCGCCTATGTCATCTACACCTCCGGCTCGACCGGCCGCCCGAAAGGCGTCGCGGTCACCCATGCCAACGCCTCCCGGCTGCTCAGCGCCGCGGCGCCGCAGTTCGACTTCGGACCGGACGACACGTGGACGCTGTTCCACTCGTGCGCGTTCGATTTTTCCGTCTGGGAGATCTGGGGCGCTCTCGCTTTCGGCGGCCGGCTCGTGGTGGTGCCGTTCGAGGTCAGCCGCTCGCCCGCGGCGTTCGCGGAGCTGCTCGCCGAAGAGCGGGTGACGGTGCTCAATCAGACGCCGTCCGCCTTCGCGCCGCTCAGCGCTCATCTTGCCGCGCAGAGGGAACACCTCCCGGATCTGCGCTGGGTGATCTTCGGCGGCGAGGCGCTGGAGCCGGCGCTGGTCCGCGATTGGTTGGCGGCTGGAACCGGCACCCGGCTGGTCAACATGTATGGCATCACCGAGACCACCGTCCATGTCACATGGCGCGAGCTCTACCTTATAGATAGAGATAGCAGAGCGGGGCGGAGTCCGATCGGCGTGCCGTTGTGCGACCTCACCGTCGACCTGCTCGACCGCTCAGGCCGGCCGGTGCCGGCAGGGTCCGAAGGCGAGATGTACGTCGGCGGTGCCGGCCTCGCGCGGGGCTACCTGGGACGGCCGGACCTGACGGCGGAGCGCTTCGTTCCCGATCCGTGGAGCGGCGAGCGCGGCACGCCGGGCGCTCGGCTCTACCGGAGCGGCGACCTGGCGCGGCGCCGGGCTGACGGCGAGCTGGATTACGTCGGACGCGCCGACAGCCAGGTGAAGGTGCGCGGGTTCCGCATCGAGCCGGGTGAGATCGAGGCGGCGCTGCTCGCGCTACCGGAAGTGGCCGAGGCGGCGGTGGTGGTGCGCGAGCCGGCGCCGGGCGATCGCCGGCTCGCCGCGTTCGTGGTGGCGCGGCAGCCGGCGCCCGCCGGTCTGGCGGCCCAGCTCCGCACGGCTCTGCGCGAGCGGCTGCCTGAGTACATGGTGCCGGCGACCGTCACGCTGCTGCCAGCCCTGCCGCTGACCGCGAACGGCAAGACCGACCGGCGGACCCTGGCGGCGATGGACCTGGAGCCGATGGGTGGCGCGGACGATGGATACGTTCCGCCGCGCGATCCGGCCGAAGAGCTGATGGCGGACATCTGGCGGCAGGTGCTGGGCACGGCTCGCGTCGGCGTTCAGGACGACTTCTTCGCTCTCGGCGGCGATTTGATCCTCAGCCTGCAGGTGATCTCGCGCGCGGCCCGCGCCGGCTGGCAGATCTCGCCGCGCGATCTGTTCGACAACCCGACCGTCGCGGGCCTCGCCGCGGTGGCCAACCGCTCGGCGCCTCCTCCTCCCCCACTCCGGATCGCGCCGCGCGATGAATCACAGCCGCTCTCCTTCGCACAGGAGCGCCTCTGGTTTCTCGACCGGCTGCTCCCCGGCCGCACGGCCTACACGATCGCCCTCGCCCTGCGGGTGCACGGTCCGCTCTCCGCGCCGGCCTGCGCCGCCGCGCTCGCGACTGTGGTGCGCCGCCACGAGGCGCTGCGCACCACCTTTCTAGAGATAGACGGCAAACCGGTCCAGGTGATCTCGCCGCCGGACGAGCGGTCGCCGCTGACCGTTGCGGATCTGGCGGGTCTGCCGGCCGGCGCCGAGTCGGAGGCTCTTCGCGTTGCCGCCACGGTGGCGGCGCAACCGTTCGATCTCGCCCGCGGGCCGCTCTTGCGGGCGGCTCTCCTCCACTTGGGCGGCGAGCACGTCCTCCTGCTCACCGTGCAGCACATCATCGCCGACGGCTGGTCGCTCGCCCTGCTGGTCCATGAGATCGGGGAGCTGCTGACCGATCGGACGGATCGGTCGGATCGGTCAGATCTGCCGGCCTTCCAATACGCCGACTTCGCCTTCTGGCAGCGGCAGTGGCTCGGTGTCCGGGAGACGGAGAAGGAGCTGGAGCACTGGCGCGCCCTGCTGGCCGATGTGCCGTTGCGCATCGAGCTGCCGGCCGACCGGCCGCGGCTCGGCACCAGCGTGCCGGAGGACGCCGCCGGCCGCTGCGTCCACGCTCTGCCTCCGGACGCTCTCACGCGGCTCGGCGAGCTGGCCCGGCGCGCGGGGGTGACGCCGTTCATGGTGCAGCTCGCCGCGTTCCAGGTTCTGCTCCACCGCCTCAGCGGCCAGGAGCGGCTGGTGACCGGCACCGCGGTGGCGAACCGGCTGCAACCGGAGGTCGAGGGGATCGTCGGGCTGTTCGTGAACACGTTGCCCCTGCCGGCCGATCTAAGCGGAGTTCCCTTGGTGGCGGACTTGCTGGCGCGGGTGCGCGAGGTGACGCTCAGCGCTTTCGCGCACTCCCAGGTGCCGTTCGAACAGTTGGTCGACGCCCTGCAACCCGAGCGCAGCCTGGAGCACGCGCCGGTCGTGCAGGTGATGCTGGTGTTGCAGAACGCCACCCGGCCGGCCTTCGCCGCCGCGGGAGTCGACCGCGTCGAGGTGCCGGGCCTGCGCTTCGAGCCGCTGCCGGTTTCGTCCGGAGCCGCCAAGCTCGACCTCACGCTGGAGCTGACCGAGACTCCGGAGGGGCTGACTACTGCGTGGGAGTATCGGGCGCGATTGTTCGAGCCGGCGACGGTCGCCCGCTGGGCGCGGGGGTACGCCAACCTGCTCGCCTGCATGATGGAGCGGGGCAGGCACATCGCGGATCTCGATCTGCTGTCGCCCGTGGAGATCCATCAGGCGCTCGGCGAATGGGGCGGCCGGGCGAGCGCCTATCCACGCGAGGCCGCGATCCACGAGCTGTTCGCGGTCCAGGCCGCAGCGGACCCCGAGGCGGTGGCGCTCGTCATGGACGCGACCGAGACGGCGGTCACCTATGGCGAGTTGGCTACGCAGGCTGGGCGGTTGGCGGCGCGCTTGATGTCCCACGGCCTGAAGCCGGAGGGCTTGGTCGCGATCTGCTTCGAGCGCTCGCCGGAGCTGATCGCGGCGATGCTGGCGGTCCTTCAGGCAGGCGGCGCCTTTGTGCCGCTCGATCCGGCGCAGCCGGCGCAGCGGCTCGCCGCGATACTCGATGATCTGGGCACACAGGGGAGACTGGTGATGACGTCGTCGCGCCACGCGTCGCTCTTCGCGAGCTTCGTGAAGAACGGCGGCCGGCTAATCCTGACGGACGAGGAGAGCCACGACGCGACTCCCGCCACTCTGTCCGCGGCCGGCGGCGACCGGCTGGCTTATGTGATGTTCACCTCCGGCTCGACCGGCCGCCCGAAAGGCGTTGCGGTCCCCCACCGGGCGGTGGTGCGGCTGGTGTGCGGCGCGGACTACGCCCGCTTCGGACCCGGGGAGACCTGGCTGCATCTCGCGCCGGATTCGTTCGACGCCTCGACGTTGGAGATCTGGGGAGCGTTGCTGCACGGTGGGCGGCTGGTGCTGCCGAGACCCGGCACGCCGACGCTGGGCGAGCTGGCGGACATTCTGGCGCGCCACCGCGTGACCTCGCTCTGGCTCACCGCCGGACTGTTCCATCAACTGGTCGACGAGGATCTCTCCGCGCTCGCGCCGGTGCGCCAGATCCTGGCCGGCGGCGAGGCGCTGTCGCCGCCGCACGTGCTGCGCGCCGTTCGCGAGCTGCCGGCGACGCGCCTGATCAACGGCTACGGCCCGACCGAAGGGACGACGTTCACCTGCTGCTGGCCGGTCCAAGAGGACGAGGTTCGCGGCTCCGTGCCGATCGGCCGGCCGATCGCCAACACCCGCGTGCTCGTGCTCGACACCGCCGGCCGGCCGGCGGCTCCCGGCGTGGCGGGCGAGCTGCTGATCGGCGGCGACGGCCTGGCGCGCGGCTACCTGGGCCGCGCCGATCTCACCGCCGAGCGCTTCCGCCCGCATCCGTTCACGTCCGATTCCGGAGGCCGCGTCTACCACTCCGGCGACCGGGTGCGCTTCCTCCCGGACGGCAGCCTCGACTTCCTGGGCCGCCGCGACCGCCAGGTGAAGATCCGCGGCTTCCGCGTCGAGCCGGCGGAGATCGAAGCGGCTCTGGCGGCGTTGCCCGGCGTCGGCGAGGCTGCCGTGATCGCGGACCGCTCGGCGGACGGCGAGCTGCGCCTGCTCGCTTTCGTCAGCGGCGAGGATCTGGATCCCGCCACGCTACGCGCCGAGTTGCGCCGCCGTCTGCCCGAGGCGTTCGTGCCCGCGGCGGTGTCGGTGGTGCCGGCCCTGCCGCTCACCGCCAACGGCAAGGTCGACCGTGAAGCGCTGGCGCGCCTCGGCACCGCGGAACCGGTTCACGCGGCAGGCTATGCCGGGGCGGTCACGGAGTCCGGCGATCCGCTGCAAGAGCTGGTCGCCGGCGTCTGGGCCGGCGTGCTCGCGGTCGATCGGGTGGGGCCGGACGAGGACTTCTTCGATCTCGGCGGCCATTCGCTCCGTGCCACGCAGGTGATGTCGCGCCTGCGCCAGGCGACGGGTGTAGATCTCCCGCTCCGTCTGCTGTTCGAAGCGCCCACCGTGGCCGGCCTGACCGCCCGGCTGCGTGACGCCTTGGCACCGGGCGCCTCGGATTCCTGGGCCGCCATTCCGCGCCGGTCTCCAGACGCCGCGCTGCCGCTCTCCTTCGCCCAGGAGCGCCTCTGGTTTCTCGATCAACTGACCCCCGGCACCGCGGTGCATAACGTTCCGGGCGTTCTCGCGCTCTCCGGCCGCCTCGACGGACCAGCGCTCGCCGCGGCTCTGTCGGAGATCGTGCGCCGCCATGAAGCGCTGCGCACCGTCTTCCGCGCGCCGGCCGGCGAGCCGGCGCAGTGGGTGTTGCCCCCGTCTACCCCACCGCTCCCGCTGATCGATCTCTCCGCGCTTCCTGAGGCGGCGCGCGATGCCACGGCGGACCGGCTGCGACATGCGGAGGTGGCGCGCGGTTTCGATCTGGAGCACGGCCCGCTGTTCCGGGCCTCGATTCTGCGGCTTGGCCCGGAGCGCCACCTGCTCCTCCTCACTTTCCATCACATCGCGTTCGACGGCTGGTCGGTCGGCATCTTCACCCGCGAGCTGTCGGCGCTCTATGGCGCGGCGCTCGCCGGCCGCCCGTCGCCGCTGCCCGAGCTGCCGGTGCAGTACGCCGACTTCGCAGTTTGGCAGCGCGCCCGTCTCGCCGGCGCCACCCTGGAGCGCTTCACCGGCTACTGGCGCCAGCGCCTCGCCGGCGTGCCGCCGCTTCGCCTGCCGTTCGACCGGCCGCGCCCGCCGTTGCAGACCTTCTCGGGCGGCGCACTGCCGGTCGCTCTCTCGCCGGAGGTCGCCGCGGCGGTCCGGCAGTTGGCGCGGCACCAGGCGGTCACGCCGTTCATGATCGGCCTCGCCGCGTTCGCCGCCCTCCTCCACCGCTTTAGCGGCCAGGACGATTTCGCGGTCGGCACCTGGGTCGCCAACCGCAACCGGCCGGAGCTGGAGGGATTGATCGGTTTTTTCATCAACAATCTCGCGCTGCGGCTGGACTTCGCCGGCTCCCCCACCTTCGAAAGGTTTCTGGCGCAGGTGCGCGAGGTGGCGCTCGGCGCTTATGCCCATCAGGATCTGCCGTTCGAAAAACTGATCGAAGATCTGAAGCTGGCGCGCGATCTCAGCCTGCCGCCGGTCTTCCAGGTGGTCGCCGTGCAACAGCCGGCGGCCGGTCGGATCGATCTCTCCGGGCTGCGGCTGGAGGCGCCCGCGGACGGCGCCGGCACCCAGCGCGCCGACCGTGCGAACGTCGATCTCACGCTCGATCTCGGCGATCCGGCCGCCGCCTCCTACACCGGCGATCTGGTCTACAACCGCGACCTGTTCGACCGCGCCACCATGGCCCGCTTCGGCCGCTGCTTCGAACACCTGCTGGCGGCGGGACTGGAGACTTTCGACAAAGCGATCGGCGAGCTGCCGCTGCTCTCCGTCGCCGAAGCCTGGCAGATCACCGGAGAATGGAGCCGCAGCCTGCCTGCCGTCTCCGGGATCATCCGCTTCGTCCATCAGCTCATCGAGCGCCATGCTGCGCTGCGGCCCACGGCGGAAGCGGTCATCTGGCCAGATCTGTCGAACCCCGAGCGACTGACCTACGGCGATCTCAACGCCCGCGCCAACCGTCTCGCTCGCATTTTGCGCCGGCACGGCGTCGGCCCCGAGGCGCGGGTGGCGCTCTGGCTGCCGCGCTCGGCGGATCTCGTGATCACTGCTCTCGCGACGCTCAAGGCGGGCGGTTGCTACGTGCCGCTCGACGCCACCTACAGCGGTGAGAGGCTGGCCTTCATGGCGGCGGACGCGCAGGCACGGGTGCTGGTGACCACCGGCGCCGCGGAGCTTGGAGAAACCGGGAGCACGGTGATCCGCCTGGACGATCCCGCGCTGCGGGCGTCCCTCGCCGCCGAGTGCGAGGCCGATCTCACGCCGGACGAGACCGGTCTCGATCCGGACCATCTCGCCTATGTCATCTACACCTCCGGCTCGACCGGCCGGCCCAAGGGGACGATGATCGGGCACCGCGGCCTGCTCACCGCCTTCTACGCCTACGAGCAGGCCTATCGCCTCCGCGACGTCACCTGCCATCTCCAGATGGCGAGCTTCTCGTTCGACGTCTTCACCGGCGATCTCATCCGCGCCCTGGGCTCCGGCGCCCGTCTCGTGCTCTGCCCGCGTGAGGTGTTGCTCGACGCGGGCCGGCTCCATGGGCTGATGCGCGCCGAGCGGGTGGACGGCGCCGAGTTCGTGCCGGCGGTGGTGCGGGCGCTCGTCGATCACCTTGAACGCGACGGCGGGAACCTGGACTTCATGCGGCTCCTGGTGGTCAGCTCCGACGCCTGGTATGCCGGCGAGGTGGCCGCGCTCGCTCGCCTGTGCGGCCCGCGCACCCGCCTGATCGATTCCTACGGCGTCACCGAGGCGACGATCGACACCACCTTCCTGCCGCTCGCCGCGGGCGACGGCACGCCCTGCCTGTCGGTGCCCGGGTCGGCGGCGGTGGTGCCGATCGGCCGGCCGCTCGCCGGCAACGAGGCCTGGGTGCTGGGAGGCGTCGACCTCCTCCCGCCGCGCATGCCCGGCGAGTTGTGCATCGGCGGCGCCGGTGTCGCTCGCGGCTATCTCGGCCGGCCGGAGCTGACGGCGGAGAAATTCGCACCGCATCCCCTGTCCATCGTACCCGGCGCGCGCTTGTACCGTTCCGGCGACCTCGCCCGCTGGCTGCCCGACGGGAGCATCGAGTTCCTCGGCCGCGTCGACAGCCAGATCAAGGTGCGCGGCTTCCGCATCGAGCCGGGAGAGATCGAGGCGGCCCTGGGCACCCATCCGCAGGTGAGCCAGGCCGTGGTGCTGGCTCTCGACGGTCCGGGAGGCAAGAGCCTCGTGGCGTATGCCGTCTCCCCCGGAGCGCTCGACGAAACCGATCTGCGCGCTTTCCTGAAAGAGCGGCTCCCCGACTACATGGTGCCCGCCGTCTTCGTGCCGCTCGCCGCGCTGCCGTTGACCCCCAACGGCAAGGTCGACCGGCGTGCCCTGCCCGCGCCGGATTGGGGCCGAGCGGTCTCCGGGACTGTCCACCAGCCACCGCGCACCGCCGTCGAGGAGATGCTCGCCGCGATCTGGCGCGAGGTGCTGCGGATCGGCACGGTTGGCGCCTTCGATGACTTCTTCGCGGTCGGCGGCCACTCGCTGCTCGCCACCCAGGTGGTGGCGCGGGTGCGCGCCGCGGCCGGCGTCGAGCTGCCGCTGCGCGCCCTGTTCGAAACGCCGACCCTGGCGGAGCTGGCGCAGGTGATCGAACGCAGCCTGCACGGCGTGGCACCGGGAGACCTGACCCCAGGGACCATCCCGCGGCGGCCGGCCGGCGCCGAGTCCGAGCCGACCTCCTTCGCTCAGGAGCGTCTCTGGTTCCTCGCCCAGCTTGCCCCTGAGAGCCTCGCCTACAGCCTGCCGGCTGCGGTACGCCTCGACGGAGCGCTCGACCTGGAGGCGCTCCGCCATGCGCTGACCGAGGTCACTCGCCGCCACGAGAGCCTGCGCACCACGTTCGCCAGCCACGGCGGCCAGCCGGTGCAGATCATCGCGCCGCCGCGACCGGCCGCCTTGCCGGTGGTCGATCTCTCGGGAATCCGCCCGGACGGCGAGGCGCGGCGGCTCGCACTCGAAGCCGCGCGGCGGCCGTTCGACCTCGCGGCCGGTCCGCTGCTCGCGGCGGTGCTGCTGCGCGAATCGGCAACCCGGGCGACGCTCGTCCTCACCCTCCATCACATCATCACCGACGCCTGGTCGATGGGCGTGCTGGTGCGCGAGCTGGCCGCGCTCTATGCCGCCTTCTCCACCGGAGCGCCGCCGGCCCCGCCGGAGCCGGCGATCCAGTACGCCGACTATGCCCGCTGGCAACGCGACCGGCTGGCCGGTCCGGTACTCGACGAGCAGCTCGCCTGGTGGCGCGAACGGTTGAACGGCCTCTCGCCGGAGCTGGCGTTGCCGGCGGACCGCCAGAGGCCGGCGGTGGCGAGCGGTCGAGGCGCCCGCCTCGGCTGGCAGGCCGGCGGCGAGCTGGCGGCCCGCCTGCGCGGTCTCGCCCAGGAGAGCGGCGCGACGCTCTTCATGCTGCTGCTGACGCTGTATGAGGGGCTGCTGGGGCGCCTCGCCGGCCAGACCGACGTCGCGGCCGGGGTGCCGGTCGCCGGCCGCACGCAGGTGGAAACGGAAGGTGTGATCGGCTTTTTCGTCAACACCCTGGTGCTCCGCCTGGACCTCGGCGGCGAGCCCGATGTCCGCGCCCTGCTGGCGCGGGCGCGCGAAGCCACGCTCGGTGCCTTCGCGCACCAGGAGGTTCCGTTCGAACGGCTGGTCGCCGAGCTTTGTCCGGAGCGCGTGGCGGCGCGCAATCCCCTGTTCCAGGCCGCGTTCGTGCTCCAGAACGCGCCGGCCGAGCCGCTGCGGCTGCCAGGGCTGACACTCACCGCGGCGCCAGTGACGACGGGCGCGGCGCTGTTCGATCTCACCCTGGAAGCGGTCGAAATTCCGGGTGGTCTCGCCGGCTACCTCGAATTCAGCCACGACCTGTTCCACGCCACAACCGCCGCGCGGATGGCGCGGTCCTTCACCGTGCTCCTCGAAGCCGCCGCGGCCGATCCGGCACAGCGTTTCGACAACCTGCCGCTGCTCGCCGCGGAAGAACGGCACCAACTGCTCCACGAATGGAGCGGCGGCCCGTCGCCTTCTCCACGCGACGCCACGATTCACAGCCTGTTCCATGAGCAGGCACGGCGCACACCGAACTCTGTTGCCCTCACGACGGCCGACTCTGAAATGATCTATGCCGAGCTGGCGGCCCGCGCCAGCCGGCTGGCCCAGCGGCTCCGCGGCCAAGGTGTCGGACCGGACATGCCGGTGGCGATCTGCCTCGAGCGGTCGCCGCTCCTGATCGTGGCGCTCCTGGCGGTCCTCGAAGCCGGCGGCGCCTACCTGCCGCTCGATCCCGCCTATCCGCGAGAACGGCTCTCCCTCATGCTCGACGATCTGCTCCTGATCACCGAGGAGGGCTTCGCTGGACTGTTCGAAGGGCTCTCGGCGGACACCGGACGGCGGATCGTGCTCGACAGGCTGGCGGCGGACGAGGAGCCGTCGAGCCGGCACGTGCTGCCGCCGGACCTTCCGGACAGCCTGGCCTACATCCTCTATACCTCGGGCTCCACCGGACAGCCGAAGGGCGTCGCGGTGCCGCACCGTGCCGTCGTCCGGCTGGTGCGGGAAACAGGCTATTCGTCCGGCGAGGTCTTCCTGCACCAGTCGCCGATCACCTTCGACGCCTCGACGCTGGAGATCTGGGGCGCCCTGCTCAACGGCGGCCGCCTCGTGCTGGCGCCTCCGGAGACGCCGACTCTCGCGGCCCTGGCGGCGCTGCTCGAACGTCAGCACGTCACCACGCTCTGGCTCACCGCCAGCCTGTTCCACCAGATGGTCGACGATCAGCTCGACGGTCTGCGCCCGCTGCGCCGGCTGCTTGCCGGCGGGGACGTCCTCTCGCCCACGCACGTGGGCCGCCTCCGCGCGGCGCTTCCCGGGCTCCGCCTGATCAACGGCTACGGACCGACCGAAAACACGACGTTCACCTGCTGCGAGGTGGTGACGGGGACCGGAGGCGCCGTGCCGATCGGCCGGCCGGTCGCCAACACCGAGGTGTTCGTGGTCGACGGCGAGGACCGCGCCGCGCCGATCGGTGTCGCCGGCGAGCTGGTGGCCGGCGGTGCCGGCCTGGCGCGTGGCTACTGGCGCCGCCCCGATCTGACCGCCGAACGCTTCCGCCCGCACCCCTTCGCGGCGAGCCCGGGTGAGCGCCTCTACCACACCGGCGACCGCGCCCGCTTTCTTGCCGACGGCCGGCTCGACTTCCTCGGACGGACCGATCGCCAGCTCAAGATCCGCGGCTTTCGCATCGAGCCGGCGGAGATCGAAGCGGCACTCGCCGCCCACCCGGAGATCCGCGAGGGCGTAGTGATCGCCTCGGCGGAGCCGGGACCGGGTGGCGGCAAACGGCTGGTCGCGTATCTGGTGGCACGCGACGGCGCGCCCTCGTCAACGACATTGCGATTCTGGCTGCGCGAGCGACTGCCGGATTACATGGTGCCGCAGATTTTCGTGACGCTGGCGGAGCTGCCGGTGACCGCCCACGGCAAGATCGACCGCGCGATGCTGCCGGCGCCGGAGAGCCTGGAAGAAGCCGGCGTCACCTCTGAGCGGGCACCACGGAATCCCGAGGAAGAGCTGCTCGCCGGCATCTGGGCCGACGTGCTCGGACGCGAGCGGGTGAGGCTCGACGACGACTTCTTCGATCTCGGCGGCCATTCGTTGCTGGCCACTCGCGTCGCCTCCCGCATCCGCGAGCTGTTCGGCGTCGAGCTGCCGCTGCGCCGCCTGTTCGAAGCGCCCACGGTCGCGGCGCTCGCGGTCGAGCTGGCGGCGGCGCGCCGGCAGGCGGATGGCGGGCGGGCTGCTCCTCCACCTCGCCCTGTCCCGCGCGGTGGCGAGCTGCCGCTGTCGTTTGCCCAGGAGCGCCTCTGGTTTCTCGATCAACTGGAGCCGGGCGGCACGGCGTACAACCTGGCCCTGCCGGTGGCTCTCAGCGGCCGCCTGCTCACCGGCGCGCTCGCCGCCGCCGTGGCCGCGATGGAGCACCGCCACGAGACGCTGCGCACCCGCTTTCCGGTCCGCGACGGACAGGCCCGCCAGGAGATCGCACCGGCCGGCACATCAACAAACCTGCCGGAGATCGATCTGACCGCGTTGCCGCCGCCGCTCCGCCTGGCCGAGCGCGACCGCCTCGTCGCGGCTCTCGCGGCGCACCGGTTCGACCTGGCCCGCGGAGAGCTGGTGCGCTGGACGCTGCTGCGGCTCGACGCGGACGAGCACGTCTTTGTCATCGCCCAACACCACATCATTTCCGACGGCTGGTCGCTCGGCGTTCTGGTGCGCGAGCTCGCCGGTCTCTACACCGCCTTCGCCGCCGGCCGGCCGTCGCCACTGCCGCCACTCTCTTTGCAATACGCCGACTTCGCGGTCTGGCAACGCGAGCTGTTGCAGGCGGGCTACTTCGCGCCGCAGCTCGCCTATTGGCGGGAACGGCTGGGCGGCGAGCTGCCGGTGTTGGATCTGCCGGCGGACCGCCCGCGAACGGCCGGCATCAGCCGCCGTGGTGGAAGCGCAGCCCTGGAACTGCCGCCCGCGTTGGCGGCCCGCGCCTTCACGGCCGCCCGGCGCGCCGGAGCGACGCCGTTCATGATCCTCCTCGCCGCCTGGCAGGTTCTGCTGCACCGCCTGAGCGGCCAGGACGACCTGCTGGCCGGCATCCCGATCGCCGGGCGCAACCGCGCCGAGACCGAGAGCACGCTCGGATTCTTCGTCAACACCCTCGTGCTGCGCACCGATCTCGGCGGCAATCCACCCTTCGCGGAGCTGCTCGCCCGGGTCCGCGAAGCCGCGCTCGGTGCTTACGCCCATCAGGATCTGCCGTTCGAGCATCTGGTCGCCGCGCTGCAACCCGAACGCGATCTCGACCGCACGCCGCTGTTCCAGGTGTTCTTCAATCATCTCAATTTTTCGCACGATCCGATCGCCCTGCCGGATCTGACCCTCGCGCCGGTCACCTCGCAGCCGCCCGCGTCGAAATTCGATCTCTCGGTTTATTTCTCCGAGCGCGCAGGCATCTTCCATTTCGATGTGCTCTACGACGCCGGTCTCTTCGATCACGATCGCATCGACGAGATGCTGCGGCAGCTCGAGCAGCTCCTCACCGCCGTCCTCGATGCGGATCTGGCACCCGGAATCGATGACATTTCGCTGATCACTCCGCGCGCCGCGGCGCTGCTGCCCGATCCGGCACAGATGCTGGCCGGCGGCTGGCTGGGAGGAATGGCTGGAGACGGATTGCCGATCCATGAGCTGTTCGCGCGGCAGGCGAGGAGCGCTCCATCGCATCCCGCCGCGGTAGACGAAGCCGGCGTCTGGACCTACGGTGACCTGGAAGCGGCGGCCAATCGCCTCGCCCACCGTCTCGCCGGAGCCGGCCTGGCGCAGGGTGACGTTGTCGCCGTCGCCGCCGAGCGCCGCGCCGCGCTCGCCTGGGCGGTGATCGGAATCCTCAAGGCCGGCTGCGCTTTCCTGCTGCTCGATCCCGACTATCCGGAAGCCCGCCGCGCCGCGATGCTGCGCCTGGGAGGCGCTCGCGCGCTGGTGCAGTTACCCGGGGCCTCGCCTTACGGACTCACCGATCTGCCACAGCACCGCATCGTGGATGGCCAGGAAGCGGCCAAGCTGACCGCTCCGGGTCCTGATCCCGGCCCTCCGGCGGTCCCGATCGGTCCCGCCGATCCCGATTACGTGGCATTCACCTCCGGCTCGACCGGCGAGCCCAAGGCGATCCTCGGCATCCACGCGCCGCTCACCCACTTCTCCGCTTGGCATGCCGCCACCTTCGAGCTGACCCGCACCGACCGCTTCAGCCTCCTCTCCGGACTCAGCCACGATCCCCTGCTGCGCGACCTGCTGGTGCCGCTCGCCCTCGGCGCCACCGTCTGCGCACCGCCGGCCGCGAGCTTCGGTGATCCGGAGAAGCTCGTCGCCTGGCTCAAGGAGCAGCGGATCACCGTGATGCATCTGACGCCCGCCTTCGCCCACCTTCTGGATTTGGGGCCAGGGGGTGAGGGCCTCCGCTTCGCCTTCTTCGGCGGCGACCGGCTCACCGCCGCGGACGTTGCCCGCGTGCGCCGTCTGGCACCGGCCGCGCGCGTGGTGAGCTTCTACGGCGCCACCGAGACGCCACAGGCCATGGGCTGGTTCGAGGTGACGGCGAATGCTCCCGCGATCGTGCCGCTCGGCCGCGGCATCGACAGCGTCCAGCTTCTCGTGCGCAATCCTCGCGGCGGCTGGGCCGGCATCGGCGAGTTGGGAGAGATCGCCGTCCGCACGCCGTTCCTGGCGCGCGGCTACCTGGGCGATGAATCACTGACCGAAGAACGTTTCCTGCCGGACCCGACGCCCGGCAGCCGGATCTATCGCACAGGCGACCTGGGACGCTACCGCTCGGACGGCTGCGTCGAGCCGGCCGGACGCGCCGATCGGCAGATCAAGATCCGCGGCTTCCGCGTCGAGCCGGCGGAGATCGAGGCCGCGCTGGCCGAACACCCCGGTGTCGCCGAGGCGGCGGTCGCTTTCACTCAGGAGCAACTGATCGCCTTCGTGGTGCCTCGCGGCCCCTTCCCGGCGGACCTTCGGACGAGCCTCACCCGGCGCTTGCCGTCCTACATGGTGCCCGCCGCGATCGTTCCGCTCGACAGGCTGCCGCTGACACCCAACCGCAAGGTCGACCGGAACGCCCTGCTCCGGCTGGTGCCCGAGCCCTCCTCTCCGCCGGGCACCTACGCCGCGCCCCGCGATCCGGTCGAAGAGATGATCGCCGGCCTCTGGGCGGAGGTCCTCGGTCCCCGCCGCACCGGCGGCCGGGTGGGCGTCCACGACAGCTTCTTCTCTCTCGGCGGCCATTCTCTGCTCGCGGCCCAGGTGCTCTCCCGGATACGTCAGGCCTTCGCGATCGAAATGCCGCTGCGCAGCCTGTTCGAGACGCCGACCGTCGCCGGCCTGGCCGCCGCCGTTCGCGCTCTACGGACAGCCGGCGCTTCGGGCAGCGAGTTGCCGCCGCTGGTTCCGAGCCCTCGCGGCGAGCCCCTGCCGCTCTCGTTCGCCCAGGAGAGCCTGTGGGTCTTCGAGCAGCTTTCACCGGGGACCGCCGCCTACAACATGCCGGTCGCGCTGCGCCTCCTCGGACCGGCGCGTCCGGATCTGCTGGCGGCCGGCCTGGCCGAGATCGCGCGCCGCCAGGACAGCCTGCGCACCTCGTTCGTCTCATCCCCCGCGGGCCCGGTCCAGGTGATCGTTCCGGCGGAAACCCGATCACCACTTCCTCTGATTGATCTCAGCGCCTTGCCGGCGGACCGGCGCGAAGCGATCGCAAGACTCCTCGCCGCCGCGGAAGCCTCGCGGCCGTTCGACCTGGCCCGCGGACCGCTCTGGCGGAGCCGGTTGCTGCGCCTCACGGCGGACGATCACGTTCTGCTGCTCACCGCGCACCACATCATCTGCGACGGCTGGTCGATGGGCGTGATGGCCGCCGAGCTGAGCGCGCTCTACGAGGCGTACAGCGCGGGCCGTCCTTCGCCGCTGCCCGCGTTGTCTGTGCACTATGCGGACTACGCGGTCTGGGAGCGCCGCTGGCTCGGAGAATCCGCGCTCGCTGCGCAGCTCGATTATTGGCGGACGCGCTTGCAGGGTGCCCCGGCGCTTCTGGAGCTGCCCATCGACCGGCCGCGTTCAGCGCGGCGGGCCCACCGCGGAGCCCGTCTCGGCTGGGAGCTGCCGGCCGCCGTGGCCTCGGCGCTCACCGCCACCGCCCGCCGGCACAACGCGACGCCGTTCATGCTTCTGCTCGCCGCCTTCGATGCGCTGCTGCACCGCCACAGCGGCCAGGACGATCTGGTGATCGGATTGTCGATCGCCCACCGCAACCGGATCGACATCGAGCCGCTGATCGGTTTCTTCGTCAACCTGCTCGCTCTACGCGCCGATCTGCGGGACGATCCGCCGTTCCGCCAGCTCGTGGAGCAGGCGCGCGACACGGCGCTCGGCGCGCTCGATCATCAGGACCTGCCGTTCGAGCGCCTGGTCTCCGAGTTGCGCCCGGAGCGCGGGCTCGCCCATCCGCTGTTCCAGGTGCTCTGCACGTTGCAGAACATGCCGCTCACGATGCGCCTGCCGGGTCTCACCCTGGCACCGTTCGAGATGAGCGGCCAAGTGGCGCATTTCGATCTCACCCTGTCGCTCCTGACCGGTGGGGACAACGCGATCGCTGGCTATCTCGAATACGACGCCGAGCTGTTCGACGCCACCACCGCGCGCCGCCTGGTCGATCATTTCACGGCGCTGCTCGCGGCCGTGGCGGTCGATCCAGAGCTCGCAATCTCCGATCTGCCTCTTCTCAACGCGGGGGAAAAGCAACAGCTCCGCGAATGGAACGACACCGCGGCGGCGTTCCCCGCGGACCGCTGTCTGCACGAGCTGATCGCGGACCAGGCGCGGCGTACACCCGATGCGCCCGCTGTCATGGCCGGCCCCGAGAGCCTCACCTTCGCCGCGCTCGACACCGCCTCCGATCGCCTGGCGGCCCAGTTGAGCGATCACGGTCTCGGACCGGATGAGGTCGCGGTGCTCTACCTCGAACGCTCGGCGGATCTGGCCGTCGCTCTCCTCGCCGTGCTCAAGGCCGGCGGCGCCTATCTGCCGATCGACCTCGGCGATCCCCGCGAGCGCGTCGCCTGGGTGCTCCAGGATGCGAGCCCGCGCCTGATCCTGACCCGCAGCGGTCTGCTGCCGCGCCTTCCGAAGCACCGAACGGAAACGATCTGTCTCGATCAACCCACTGCAGGTCTCCCCTCTCCCGGGGACAGGGCGGGGCGAGCCGGGAGAGGGGCCGGGGGTGAGGGCCCCAATCCCGACAACCTCGCCTACATCATCTACACCTCCGGCTCGACCGGCCGGCCAAAAGGGACGATGATCCCGCACCGAGGCGTGGTGGGTTACCTCACCTGGGCGGTCGACGCCTATCGCGTCGCTGAAGGTTTCGGCGCGCCGGTCCACACCCCGCTCGCTTTTGATCTGACTGTCACCAGCCTGCTGGCCCCCTGGCTCGCCGGTCGCTGCGCGGTGCTCGTTCCGGAAGAAGACGGAGTCGAAGCGCTCGGGCTGGCGCTGGCGGATCCGGCTCTCCCGGCCGGCGGTTTCAGTCTGGTCAAGCTCACGCCGGCTCACCTGGCATTGTTGGCGGAGCAGCCCGGAGCCGTCGCGGCTGACCGGACGCGGGCTCTGGTGATCGGTGGCGAGGCCCTACGCGGCGAAAGCCTGGCCGCCTGGCGCCGGGTGGCACCGGCGACGCGCGTGATCAATGAGTACGGGCCAACGGAAACAGTCGTCGGCTGCTGCGTCTACGAGGCACCGGCTGGTGCGCTCGGGGACGGTCCGGTGCCGATCGGCCGCCCGATCGCGAACGCCCGGCTCCACGTCGTGGATCGCGAGCTGCGGACGGTTCCGCCCGGCACGCCCGGCGAGCTGTTGATCGGCGGTGCCGGTCTGGCGCGCGGATATTTGCGGCGGCCCGAGATGACCGCCGAGCGCTTCGTGCCGGACGGGATCGGCGAGTCGGAGGGCGGACGGCTCTATCGCACCGGCGACCTCGTGCGGCAACGCGCTGACGGCGTTCTCGAATATCTCGGCCGGCTCGACGATCAGGTGAAAATCCGCGGTTTCCGTATCGAGCTCGGCGAGGTGCAGGCGGCGCTGGCGAGCCATTCGAGCGTGGCAGATTCCGCGGCCGTTGCAACCGGACCAGCGGGCGGCAAGCGCCTGATCGCCTACGTGGTGCCGCATTTCGGCGAGGACGCGGCGGAGGCCGGAGAGCTGCGCCGCCATCTGCGGGCGCGGCTGCCGGAGTTCATGGTGCCGTCCGCGTTCATCACACTGCCGGAGCTGCCTTTGACTCCGAACGGCAAGCTCGACCGCAAGGCGTTGCCGGTGCCGCCGGCGGAGCCTCACCCCCCTGGCCCCCCTCTCCCATCGCCCTCCCTTCCGCCGGGAGAGGGGGGAACGGCGAGCCTGAGCGCGGACAGTGGGGATCCGCGCAACCCGGCCGAGGCAATTCTCGCCGGAATCTGGGCTCAGCTTTTGCGCCTGCCTCATGTGGGCATCCACGACAATTTCTTCGAGCTGGGCGGCGATTCGATCCTCAGCTTGCAGGTGGCGTCGCGGGCTCGCGCGGAGGGGCTGCGGATCAAGTCGCGCGATCTCTTCCAGCATCAAACGGTGGCGCAGCTCGCGGCGGTTGCGAAGTCGGACGCGCCGGTTTCGGTGCCGGTCCGAGAGACGGCGGGCACTATTCCACTGACTCCGATTCAGGAATGGTTTTTTGATCTCGGACACGCCGAGCCGTCGCACTACAACCAGGCTCTCCTGCTGCAAGTGCGCCGGCCGCTGGCTCCCGCGCTGTTGAAGGCGGCCCTCGCGCTCCTGATCGAGCGCCATGCTGCGCTGCGGCTCCGCTTCGAAGCCAGTCCAACCGGCTGGCGTCAGCGGATCGCCCCGGCCGGTGTGCCATTGCCGTTCACAGTGATCGATCTCTCCCGCCTCGTCGCACCTGCCACAGCGATCGAATCCGCGTCCGCCGCTCTCCAGGCCAGCCTCGATCTGACCGCAGGACCGATTCTCCGTCTGGCCTATTTCGATCTCGGCCCCACGCAACCGGCTCGCCTGCTGGTCGCCATTCATCACCTGGCCATCGACGGCGTGTCGTGGCGCATCCTGCTCGAAGATCTGGAAATGGCTTGCGATCAGATGGAACGCGGCGAGCTGGTGCGGCTGCTCTCCCCCGCTGTCTCGTTCCAAAGCTGGGCATCACACCTCGCCGGGACCAACCCCGAGCGCGCCGAGCCGATCCAGGCGCCGCCGCTGCCGTTCGACGGTCCGGCGCCTCACGCCATCGACCTCCGGCGGTCGACGCGGCGGATCACGAAGTCTCTCGACGAGCCGGAAACCGAGATCCTCCTGCGGCAGGCGCCGGTGCGGCTCCAAAGCCGGGTCGAGGAGCTGCTCCTCGCCGCGGTCGCCGCGGCCTGCCGACGCTGGACGGGATCCGCCGCGCTGGCGATCGACGTCGAAGGGCACGGTCGCGACGCTGTAGACGACTTGGACGTTTCGCGGACCGTCGGCTGGTTCACCACCATCACTCCGGTCCTGATTAATCTGCCGGCGGTGACGCCCGAAGCCGGCGCTCTGGGCGCCGTGCCGGAGATCCGCCGCCAGATGCAGGCAGTATCCCGCCGCGGCGCTAGTCCGGCAGGGTCCTTCCTCTTCAACTATTTCGGCCAGCTCGACGCCGCTCTCCTCCCCGACTCGCGCTTTTCTTCCGCTCCGGAATCCCCCGAAGAGAACGTCAGCCCGCGCAACCGCCGCTCGCACCCGTTGCAGCTCGACGCCGCGGTGGCCGGCGGCCGGTTGCATCTCAACTGGAGCTACAGCGCCGAGCTCCACCGGCAGGAGACGATCGAGCGGCTCGCTCAAAACTGCCAGGAGGAGCTGAGACGCTTGCTCGGCGGGAGCGACACTCCGGAGGGCATCGAATCTTTCTATCCGCTGACGCCGATGCAGCAGGGCATCCTCTTCCACAGCCGCCTGGCCGCCGAGCCGGACGCTCCCGGCGAGCTGTATGTGGCGCAGTTCAACTGCACGCTGCACGGACCTCTCCATGCCGAGGCATTCCGCGGCGCCTGGCAATTCGTGATCGATCGCCACGCGGTGCTGCGGACATCGTTCCAATGGGCCGGGCTCGACCAACCGCGCCAGGAAGTGCGTAGCCATGTCGCCGCGCCGCTCGCCGTGATCGACTGGCGGCACCTGGCTCCCCCGGAGAAGCCGGTCCGGCTCGCCGAGCTGCTGCGCGCCGACCGCCATCGCGGCTTCGAGATCCGGCAGGCGCCGCTGTTGCGCATCACCCTGCTCCAACTGGCGGACGCCGAGCACCAGATGATCTTCAGCTTCCATCACCTGCTGCTCGACGGCTGGTCGATGCCGATTCTGTTCGGCGATCTGTTGCGCGCCTATGAGGCTCTGCGCACCGGAGAACGGCTCGTGCTGCCGCCGGCGCGTCCCTTCCGCGAGTACGTGGATTGGCTGTCGCGGGCGGAAGCGATCGATCGGGGAGACGCCGAAGCTTTCTGGCGCCGCGAGCTGGTCGGCTTCACCGCTCCGACCCCGCTGCCCTTGGAAACCAGGAAGGGCCGAGACGAGGCCGGGTCGGACTCCACCCGCCGCTTCCATCTGCTCAGCGCCGGAGAGACCAATGTCTTGCAAAGCCTGGCGCGCCGCGGCCACGTCACCCTGGGAACCCTGGTGCAGGGAGCCTGGGCGCTCCTGCTCGCCCGCCATTCCGGGGTGGACGACGTGCTGTTCGGCGCCACCTCCGCCGGCCGCCCGGCCGAGCTGCCGGGCGCGGAAACAATGCTTGGCCTCTTCATCGCCACTCTGCCGGTCCGTGTCGCCGTCGACGCAGCGCGCCCGCTCCTCCCCTGGCTCAACGATTTCCAGCAGCGCTTGGCGCGGCTCCGTGAGCTGGAGCACTGTCCGCTGTCAGACATCCAGCGCTGGAGCACGGTGCCGCGCGGCACCGCCCTGTTCGACAGCCTGGTGGTCTTCGAAAACTATCCGGTCGATCTGAGCGCCGCCGCGCCAGGCGCCGGACAGGACGATGGCCGCCTGCGGATCAGCGGTCTTCAGGCGGTGCAGAACACCAACTATCCACTCACCCTGGTCGGCTCGCTGCGCGGCGACGCCCTGCTCCTACGCCTGGCGTTCGACGGCAACCGGCACACCGCGCCGCCGGCCGTGCGCGCCCTGTCGCAGTTGGCGACGCTGCTGCGGGCGATGGGCAAAAGCGTTGAGGACGGTCCCCTGCTCGGGTTGCTCCCGCTTCTCGGCCCCGCCGAGCTCCACCAGCTTCTCCACGAATGGAGCGACACCGACCGCTCGCCGGTCTCCGGAGCGCTTCTCCACCATCTGTTCGAGCAACGCGCCGCGGCAGCGCCCACCGCGACGGCTTTGATCCTCGAAGGCCAGTCGCTCTCGTATGGCGAGATCGAGACGCGTGCCTCCCGGCTGGCCGCCGCATTGCGCCGCCGTGGCGTCGGACCCGAGACGCTGGTCGCTCTCTCTCTGCGGCGGTCCGTCTGGCTGCCGATCGCCATGCTCGCGGTGTGGAAAGCCGGTGGCGCGTTCCTGCCGCTCGATCCCTCGTATCCAGCCGAGCGCCTTTCTTTCATGCTCGCCGACAGCGGGGCGGATCTGCTGCTGGCGGAGTCTGATCTGGCTCGCCTTGCAATCGAAGAAACCCCGGCCGGTGGAGAAATCGATCGTTCCGATCGATCCCCCAACCATCTCGCCTATGTGATCTATACCTCGGGATCGACCGGCACGCCGAAAGGGGTGATGATCGAGCATCGCGGCCTCGCCAATCTGATCCGGGAGCAGATCGAGGCGTTCGGAATCACGCAGCAGAGCCGCGTGCTGCAACTGGCCTCGGCGAGCTTCGACGCGTCGGTCTCCGAGATCTGGACCGCCTGGGTGGCGGGCGCGGCACTGGTGATGCTGCCGGAAGGATCGATCTCCGCGGACGCGGACCTGCTCCGGCGCCTGCGCGACGACGAAGTGAGCGTTGCCACCTTCCCCCCCTCTCTGCTGGCCTCCCTGCCGCACGCCGAGTTGCCCGCGCTGGCGACTCTCGTCGTCGCGGGCGAAGCGGCGAACGAGGCCCTCCTCGCCCGCTGGTCACCCGGCCGCTCGCGGGTGTTGAACGCCTACGGACCGACCGAGATCACGGTCTGCGCCACCATGGAGCCCATCCGCGCGGACGGCGAGCTTCTCCTCGGGCGCCCGATCGCGAACACCGGCATCCGTCTCCTGGACGATCGCCAGCAGCCGGTCGCGATCGGTGCCGTGGGTGAGATCTGTCTGACCGGCGTCGGCCTCGCACGCGGCTATCTCGGCCGGCCGGAGCTGACCGCGGCGCGATTCCTTCCCGATCCATGGAGCGCGGACTTGGGCGGCCGTCTCTACCGCACCGGCGATCTGGCGCGCTGGACGGCGGACGGAAAGCTCGCTTTTCTCGGGCGCCGCGATGAGCAGGTGAAGGTGCGCGGCGTCCGTATCGAAACCGGAGAGGTCGAGACCGCTCTCTCCCGCCATCCGGATGTCCGGGCCTGCGCTGTCGTGGCCCGCGACGGCCAGCTCGCCGCCTATGTCGTCAGCGATCAACCGGACGTTTCGCTGGGGGCGCGCCTGCGGTCCTTCCTCCAGCTCTCGCTGCCTGAATCGATGATCCCGGGCCGCTTCGTCGAGCTGCCGGAGCTGCCGCGCACGCCGAGCGGCAAGCTCGATCGTCGCGCGCTGCCCGATCCCGAAGCCGTGGCGCGGCCTCGCTCGGAGCCACCGCGCAACGATCTCGAACGCTACCTGGCCGGCGTCTGGTCGGAAATCCTCGGCGTCACAGAGATCGGCGTCGACGACGATTTCTTCCAGATCGGTGGCCACTCGCTCTCCGGCGCAACGGTCGTCAACCGCTTGCAACAGGATCTCGGGGAGATCGTGCACGTGGTGGTGATGTACGACGCGCCGACCGTGGGCCGCCTTGCCGCCTATCTCACCGAGCACTACCCGGAAGCGATCCGGCGCGGCTTCGGCGGCGCGCCGCTCCCCCAAGCTCCCGATTCGTTTGAAATGGCGCCGATCGGACCGCCGGAGATCGCCGAGCTGCGACACATCGTGGCGCAGGGACGCGATGGGGCTCTCGATCGAGCTACGGAGCGGCGCAACCCGCCGGCCGTCTTCGTGCTCTCGCCGCCGCGCTCCGGCTCGACGCTTCTGCGTGTCATGCTCGCCGGGCATCCGCAGCTCTTCGCGCCGCCGGAGCTGGAGCTGCTCTCGTTCGAAACGCTCGCCGGCCGCCGCGCCGCCTTCTCCGGACGCAACAGCTTCTGGCTGGAAGGCGCGGTGCGCGCGTTGATGGAGATCGAGCCGTGCGCCGCCGGACCGGCCGAAGCGCTGGTCACGGCGATGGAAGCGGCGGGCGCCACGACCCAGGATCTCTATCGCCGCATGCAGGACCGGATCGCGCCGCGCCTGATCGTCGACAAGACACCTTCCTATGCTCTCGACTCCGCGGTGCTGTCCCGCGCCGAGCGGATGTTCGAGGGAGCGCGCTATATTCACCTTCGCCGCCATCCGTTGGCGATGATCCGCTCCTTCGAGGAAGCGCGTCTCGATCAGGTTTTCTTCCGATTCCCGCACCGATTCTCCCGCCGCCAGCTCTCCGAGCTGATCTGGACCGTCAGCGAAGAGAATATCCTCGCGTTTCTGTCCACCGTGGCCCCCGAGCGGTGCTTCCAGCTCCGTTTCGAGGATCTGGTCGCGCGGCCGGACGAAGAGCTGCGGCGTCTCTGCGAGTGGCTGGGAATCGATTTTCAGCCCGGCATGGCGCGGCCGTATGAGCACCAAGAATCCCGGATGACCGACGGCATCCACCCTTGGTCGCGCATGCTTGGCGATGTGAAGTTCCACGACCACCGCGCCGTCGATCCCGCCGCCGCTGACCGCTGGCGCGCAGAGATGCGGGGACACGCCCTCGGGCGGCCGACGATCGACCTCGCCACCCGTCTCGGCTACGACTGTCCACGGTCCTTCCCCGCGGCGCTGGTGCCGTTGCAGCCGAGCGGAGAGCGCCCACCCCTCGTCTGTGTTCATCCGGCCGGAGGCGACGTCCTCTGCTATCGCGATCTGGCACAGGCCCTCGGCGGCGACCGGCCCGTCTACGGTCTGCAAGCGCAGGGCGTTCTCGCCGGTGAGACGCCGTTGACGAACGTCGAAGAGATCGCCGAGCGTTCCATCGCCGTCCTTCGCGATGCCTTTCCCGCAGGTCCCTATCATCTTCTCGGCTGGTCCTTCGGAGGCTTGGTCGTCTACGAAATGGCCCGCCGCCTGGCCGCCGCCGGCCATGAGATCGCGCTCCTCGCCATCCTTGACGCCGGCCCGCAGGAGCCATTCGGGGAGGGAGAATCAATTCCGCGCTACGACGAGGCCGATCTCCTGGCCCCGGCTTTCCAGTCCGTCCTGCCGGTCACCGCCGCCGACATCCGCGCCTTGCCGGCCGGAGAGCGCCTGCCGCGGCTGTTCGCGATGGCCCGTTCCGAAGGCAAGCTGCCGCCCGGCCTCGATCTCGCCTACGCCGAGCGTCTCCTCGCCACCTTCCAGGCCCATCAAACAGCCGCCCGAGCCTACCGTCCCGCCCCCTGCTCCGGCCGCCTCACCCTCCTCCGCGCCGCCGCCGGTCTCGCTGCCCGTCCGGACCGCGACCCGGCTCTCGGCTGGTCGTCCCTGGCCGCGGAGATCCAGATCCACGTGGTTCCGGGAGAGCACGAGGACATGGTCGCCCCGCCACACGTCGCGGAGGTCGCCGGCTGCCTGCGCCTGTGCCTTGAAGGAGAATGACCCTCGGCGTGTTAAGCTTCTGCGCAACTCGAAACAGATGACAAGGAGTCCGCGATGGCTTCCAGGCACGTGATCGTGACCACCCTTCTCCTGCTCGCCGTCGCCTCGTCCTCAAGGGCCGCGGTGAACCTGAGCCTGTCCTTCGGGATTCGCCATGAGCGCGACGAAGGAGACCGGCTGCCGGCTGTGGGTCTCGCCGCCGACCTCGGAGGACGATCGTGGCCCTTGCGCCCGGAGATTGGAGCGCATATGGGCTTCAACCCGATCTATCCCGGCAACGAAACGGAGCTCAGTCTGGGGCTGGTCCACTATTGGGACCTCTCCCCCTGCCGTTTCCACCTCGGCGGTGGCGTCGCGTCGCTCGCCTCAAAATTCGGCTACAACGAGGGCTCGACCAAGGGCGGCTATCTCCACGGCGGGATCGCCTGGTCGAGGGGGGAGAAAATGACCCTGGGACTCGATCTCCGTGTTTTGAGGGTCGGCGACCTTAAGGTCAACGGGACCTCGTATCCCGTGGGCTATGAGCAGTTGGCGTTTTTCATGCGGTGGCGCTATTGGCGTGACCGCTGAAAGCCCGTTCTCTCCGCCTTGCCGTCGGCTCTCAACGCAGAGCAGCGCCCTTGGGCGGGTCTTCGTCGGCTGAGTAGAAGTCCTTCGTTCGATGCGGCGCGGCCGGGTTCAATTCGAGGTCGAGGCTTCTCCACTGCTTGGCTTTGGCGGAATAAACGAGCGCCGCCATGCGGTACGGTCCCGCCGTCCTGTAGCCGTACAGATCATAGGCGCCATAGGTCTCGAAGAGGGAACGGTAGGTCTCGGCGATCTGCTCCACGCTCGTCTTGCCGGGCACGGCACGATGAGAATCGATGAATACCGCCAGCCGCTTGAAGTCCTCTTTGTTATACAGATCAAAATAACTCTTCACCCACTGACCCGCCGCGGACTTCGGCCACGCCTTGGAGCTTTGCACCAGCGGGCTCCACTGGACGGTGGCCGGCGGGTCCGCGGCGATCGTTCGATTGATCCATGCGACGTGCGTGGAAATCCGGCAGGAGGCGTTGATGACTCCGTACTTGCCAACGTCCGCCCCTTCGCCCGTGGAAAACGAGCCAACCCCGGCGAGATAGGTCTTCCCCGCGATTTCGACGTACGACGGCCCGCCGCTGTCTCCCGGCCCGGTAGCGCCTTCGATCTTCGTGCCTGCTGGCGGCGCGTCACACACGCTGCGGATGAAAGATCATCTTCACGACCGCGTAGCGTTGGCCCTTGAATTCCACGAAGTGATCGACGAACGGCTGCTGCTCCTCGGCGACGTGGGCCGCGGTGATCGCCCACCGCGGCCGGATGAGAGTGCACGCGACACTGCCATCGAAATGCCCGGTCGCCGGATAGAGCGCGCCGAGCGCAATCGATTCGGCTTCGGGGACGTCGTCACGGAGGACGATCGCACGGCCGGTGCCCAGAGCTACGAGCATCGCGACGACAGCGAAGGCAGCGAAGACAGACAGACGGAGCTTTGCCATGAAGGAAACCCCCTGACCTGATTGTACGGGCCCCCAGTGGCGAGGTTGCATCGGCGATCTTCACTCCGAGCGCTTCATGACCAGCTCCGGCTTGCCGGGCTGGACCACGTTGAGCGCGGTGGCCTTCCCCCCAGTCACCTGGAACGCCACACTCAGCCCGGGCGCCATCCCTTCTCCTTCCCAGCGGAAGCGGGTGGACGAGGTCGGGATCAGCAAGGAGGGAGGAAACGGCGGACCTTCGATGACGGTGAGGCGCAAGCGGCCTTCCACCAGCTCGACTTTCACGGACAGGCCCATCTCCTCGGCCGCATAGGAGCCCGGGAGCCGCTCGAGGTCGGCTTTGGCGACCGTCACCTCGGGCTCGATCTTCACCTCCGTGCTGTTGAGCTTCAGCACGAACTCCGGCCGCCGGATGCCGGCGACGCAGGACGTGTCGAGCCGTTCCGTCGCGCCGGCCTCGATGAAAGCTTCGATCATGCGGAAGAGGCAACTGTCGCCCGTCATCCCTTCCGTGCCGTGGGCGCCGTCCGCGATGACCAGGTGGCGCGACCGCTTCAGGGCACGGGCGACTCGCTCGGCGCCGGCTGCCGGCGTTGCGGGATCGCGCTCCCCCGAGATCAGCAGGGCCGGCACGTCCGGGAGGACCGGAGACAGGAGATTCGCTCCCAGGTCACGGGCCGGCCACCCTTCGCAAGCCGCCTTCTGCCGGCGAATCCGGAAATCCCCCAGGAACGTGCCGGCCACCGCCGGCGCGACCTCCTCGTCGCGGATGAATCGGACGTCTTCGGCGCAGGTGACCGACTGGTAGAAACCCTCCGCCGAGGAGGTCATGATGCTTCCGAAAAAACGGGCCTTCTGGGCCAAGGGTTTCCAATCCCCCTGAGCCGCCAGATGGACGGCCAGCGGCAGCAGTGCAGCATCGGCCGGCGTATAGAGCATGTAGCGGAGGGTCTGGGCCACTCCGGCGCGCGTCAGGCGCACCTCGCCGGGCTGACCGGCCGGTGCGTGGGCGAGCTCGACCCGGACCGGCTCCGCGGTGACGCGACCCAGCACAGTGTCCATCTCCTCGCGAAGCTGCGGGAAGGCGCCGTGGCAGACCGGGTCTCCCGCGCACTCGGCGATCAGGCCGTCGAGCGCCTCCTGCGTGGCGCGCGCCAGGCCCAGAGGAACCCGCGCGGCGGGGGCCACGACGCCCTCCAGCGTGGCGGTCCGCACGCTCTGCGGATGGCGTTGCAGATACGTCAGCACGGCGTGCGTGCCATAGGAGATGCCCATCAGGTTGATCGGGCCGTAGCCGAGAGCGGTGCGCACTTCCTCGACATCGTCGACCGCGGCGTCGGTCGTGTACCAGGAGAGGTCCACCTCCTTCTTCAGGCGGTCCCGGCAGGCACGGATCGCGTCGGTCGGCAGGAAATCGTCGAGAAATCCTTGCATGGCCTCTTTCCCCTTGAGCTCGGTGCAGAAGAGCCCACCGGAGTAGCCGGTCCCCCGCAGGTCGACGAGCAGCACGTCGCGCTTCCGGCGCAGGGAGGCGAGATCGTGGACCACCGCAAGCCCCTCGGGAATCGAGGCCTCCCCCGGTCCTCCGGCGAAATAGACGAACGGATCGGGCAAGCGGTCGGGACCGGTGGCTGGAAGCACCATGATCCGGAGCGGGATCTTTCGGCCTGTCCGGGCAGCCCGGTTTTCGAACACCTCATAGGTGCCGCAGCGCGCCTCGGCCGGCAGTCTCGACCCCTTGCATGGAGTGAGCTCCGGACGACTCGGCATCGCCGCAACCCCGGGCGCCGCCCAGAGAGAGCCCCAGAGCGATCCGAGGACAGCAAGAGAAACAAGGACAACACGTACACCCTTCTGGTCTCGTCGAGCCTTCATATCGGCTGTCTCCTCTCGGCAACTGGTTTGTAACGCAAACCGATTGTCTTCCAAGAGACTCCGCCGTGTCAACTGGTTTCTCCCGCAAACCGGAATGACGAAGATGGCGCCGTCCGAGCCCTACTCCTTGACGGGCGCGAAAGCGGTGTCTTCGATCGGCACCCCGAACCGGGCCTGCTCCACCTCCACGGTCGTTTCGCCGAGCGCATCCGAGATCGTGCTGCGGAAGGGGATGCGTTCTCCGTCGACCAGCCGGTAGTCGGAGAGCTCGACGGTCTCGCCCTCCGTTTCCCGCTTGAGGATGAGGCCTGTGGACGTCGACACGGAGAGCCGCACCTTGGGCCCTGTCTTCGGCACAAGGGTCATGAGGAAGGCGTCTTGCGCTCCGACCCTGACTCTCGACTCGACGCGCACCTCCTGATAGAGGCCGGAGAGGCTCAGGATCGGATGCAGGTCGTCGTCGCGCCGGGCCCGCTCGCTGGCGTCGTCGTCATTGACTGCGTCCTGCCCGAACGTCGTCTCCTGGCCGCCGTGCCGGCCGTCGAAATAGATCCGCAGCCGGCCGATGTCCTTACCGGCCGCCGTCCACGCCTCCTCCTCCACCCGGCTTGCCGGTGCCTTGGCTCGCACGGTGAGCGCGGCACGGACCCCCTGATTCTCATATGTCTTCTGAGCGTGGATCTCGAGGGTCCTGTGCCGGCGCAGGGCGGCCTCTCCTCCCGCGGCCTCGATCATCCGCGCGAGAAGGGTTTGCACGCTCGGGAGGGGGCTCGTCGTGGGCCTCCCTGCCCTCCCTCCCGACGATCAGCGGCCACAGCAGGGAGCCGGCGTTGCCGATCGTGGTGAGAAAGTTGGGGGAGGTATTGGCCAGGAAGACGAAGCCGACCCCTTCAGCCGGAATGAAGCTGACGAGAGCGCTGATGCCCTCGGAGCCGCCGTTGTGCTCGACGACCTGCTTTCCCTCCCAGGTATACGTTGCCCAGCCGAGGGCATACGACTTCGTGGCGTCGATGGCGATCTGGGGAGCGGTGAGGTCCTGGAGAGTCGCCGCGGACACGATCTGGCGATCACCGATCCGGCCGCCGCCGGTGAGGAGCCGCAGCCACTGCGTCATGTCGCGCGCCGTGGACGCGATGCTGCCGGCAGGAGCGAGAACCTGAAGACTGGCCGGCGGCGGCACGGCCCGCCAGCCACCCGTCTGGGCGACGTAGACGTAGCCGGTGGCATGGTCCGGTACCGTCGCGGCATCGCGGACGGAGGTCAGGCTCGCGGTCATCCCGAGCGGCGCAAAGATCTGTGTCTGGATGACGTTCTCCCAGCTCGAGTGATAGGCGCTTCCGAGCACCTCCCCGGCCGCGCTGTACATCGCGTTCGAGTATTGGAAGGCAGTGCGGAACGGCGCTGTCGGCTTGGCGGCCGTGGCGGCGCGAACATACTCCTCCCGGCTCAGGATGCCCGGCTCGGCGGCGAGGTCCGCCTTCGCCTTGAGGCCGGTCCGGTGGCTGAGCATGTCGCGCAGAGTCACTTCGGCATCCGCCCGCGGATCGGCCATGTGGAACCAGGGCAGAAAGCGCCGCGGAGGGTCGTCCAGCGAGAGCAGATGCTGATCTTGCGCGATGCCGAGGGCCATCGACGTGAAGGCCTTGGTGCAGGAGCCGATCGGAAACACGGTGTCCGGAGTCACCGGAAGCGCGTGCTCGACCTCCCGGACGCCTTTCACGATGACGAGCTCGACGCGGTCCCTCCGCACCAGGGCGAAGGCGAAACCGGGGATGTGCTGCTCGACGCGTTGCGCTTCGAGGATCTCCGCGATCCGCTCCGCGGCAACGTGAGGGGGCGCAGGCGCAGCGGCCGCCCAGCGCGCCGGTCCGATGAAGGCGGTGACCAGCAGAACAGACAGATCGCGTGAGAGTGAGAGTCTCATGGTTGGCTACTCTACCTCTCCCATCAGCCAGGGCCAGCCCTGCTCCGCGCTCACTGCATACGAGTGAATTCCATGATCCAGTTGACCTCCCAGCTCTTCCCGCCGTCCGCCGAGAACGCCTGCTCCCAGCGGCAGGAGGCCGGCGTGATGTCGGACCAGATGAAGCGGACGTAGATGCTCCGGCCTTCGAACTGCTCCTGGTCGTAGAACTCACCGCGCCCGTCCTTGAACTCGCCGACCATCGGCACGTCCAGGGTGCCGTTTGCGCTGTTCGCCCAATAGATGCTCCATTGCCGCGATTTCGGATTGAACAGCCGGACGGTCAGGCCCTCGATGTGTCCGGCCGGACTGTCCGCCTCATACTCGTCGACGTTCGCCTTGCCACCCCAGGCAGGCCGGGCGACCACGGTGCCGTCGAACTCGTCCCAGGCGGTCGATCCCTTGAGTCGCTCCCGGAGCTTCCGGTTGTGGACCTTCCAGCTCCCCAGGAGGAAATCGAAGTCCGTCTGGCCCGTCTGCTCGTCACCCTGATTCGCCATGGTCGTCTCCTTGCCGTTTCCCGTGTACCGGCGGGAGTCTGCGGGCTTCCGTGGCCGCGCGCCATAGCCACTTGCGGTCCCTTCGGCATGACCACTACGATGCCCGTGTGCCGCCGCGCCGACAGACCCCGGAGGACGAGTCTCCTCCGACGCCTCCCGGCATCGTCCCCGTCCTCGCCATCGACCGGGCGTCCGAGAAACCTCTCTACCGCCAGCTCTATGACGGCTACCGCGAAGCGATCGTCGAGCGCCGGCTGCGCCCGGGCCAGCGGCTGCCGTCGACCCGCAGCCTCGCCGCGGAGCTTCAGATCTCGCGCCTGCCGGTGCTGACCGCCTTCGAGCAGCTCCTGGCCGAGGGGTATTTCGAGACCCGGGTGGGCGCGGGGACCTTCGTCGCGAGCTCGCTGCCGGACGAGCCGGTCCCGGCCGGCGGCGGACCGGCTCGTTCCGCGGCGCCGCCGCCGCGCCCGGAGCCGGAGCCGTGGCTCCGCGGTTGGGGCGCCTTCCGGGTCAGCCAGCCGGCAGTCGACCGCTTCCCGTTTGCCGAGTGGTCGAGCCTGCTCGCCCGGCTGAGCCGCAATCCGCGATCCAGCCAACTCCTCTATGGCGATCCGCTCGGCGACCGGCCGTTCCGCGAGGCGGTGGCCGGCTATCTGCGGACCTCCCGCGCGGTGCGCTGCGTCGCGGACCAGATCATGGTGGTGAGCGGCTCGCAGCAGGCGCTCGACCTCACCGCTCGCGTGCTGCTTGAGCCCGGCAGCCCGGTGTGGGTGGAAGAGCCGGGGTACAGCGGAGCGCGCGACGCGTTGAGGCTGGCCGGCGCGCGCCTGGTGCCGGTGCCGGTGGACTCCGAAGGGCTGGACGTGGCGGCGGGCATCGCGGCCTGCCCGGCGGCCCGGGCGGTCTACGTGACGCCGTCGCACCAATATCCGCTCGGCATGACGATGAGCGCGTCCCGGCGCCTCCAGCTCCTCGACTGGGCACAGAAGAGCGGCGCGTGGATCATCGAGGACGACTACGACAGCGAATACCGCTACGGCAGCCTCCCGATCGCTTCGCTCCAGGGTCTCGACCGCGGCTCGCGGGTGCTCTACATCGGAACGTTCAGCAAGGTTTTGTTCCCGGCCCTGCGCCTCGGCTATCTCGTCATCCCGCCGGACCTCGTGGCGCGCTGCGCCGCCGTGCGCGATGCAATGGACATCTTTCCGCCGACTCTCCACCAGGCGGCTCTCGCCGAATTCATCCAGGAAGGGCATTTCGCCCGCCACATCCGCCGCATGCGCCAGGTCTACCGTGAACGGCGGAGCACGCTGGTCGAGGCGATCGCGCAGGAGCTTGGCGACGCGGTGCAGGTGGTCGGCGATCCGGCGGGGCTGCACCTGACCGCTCTCCTGCCGGACGCATGGAACGACCGCGAGATCGCCGCCCAGGCGGCGCGCCAATCCCTCTGGACCATGCCGCTCTCCGCCTGCCATCTCGCCGGAACGGGCGCCCGCCAAGGCCTGGTGCTCGGCTTTGGCGGCAGCGAGGCCGCGGAAATCCAGACCGGAGTGCGCCGCCTGCGCGGGGTGATCGAGCGGATGTCCCCATGCTAGGCTTCGGAACATCATGACGAATAAGATCCGGCTCTCCGTATTGCTGCTGGCAGGACTGATCCTCCACGCTTTGCCCGGCACGGCCGGCTGTTACCGGCAGGAGCGGAATGGCGCCTGGAAGCCGTGGCCCAAGGTCACCACCAAACAGGGCTGCTTCGAGCAGGACAGTTGCTCCGGCGGACTGGCGAAATCGGGCGGTTGCTACAAATGGTCGCCGACTCCGCAGGCGAAGGGCGAGCCCTGGCTGGCGACCGGGGGGACGGTGGCGCGTACCGACGCTCCGGTCATCATCGTCGGCGCCGGTCTCACCGGCTTGAGCGTGGCGTATGAGCTGAAGAAGGCCGGCATCGACTCCCTCCTGGTCGAGACCGCGGCGCGGGTGGGCGGACGGATTCAGACCGTCACCTTCCCCGACGGCGAGACCGCCGAAGGGCACATGGAGGAGTATTTCAAGCGCAGTCCGGCCTATACCCTGCTTCAGGAGCTCAAGCTGCCGCTGATCGAGGACGTGGCTCATTCGACGGTCCGCATCGACGGCAAGATCTACCCCTACCAGGGCGACGGCGACCGCGACACCTACCTTGCCGGCATCTTCGACGCCGCCGAGCGGGAGGCCTTCCTGGCCTGGAACGACAAGACCTGGAAGCTCTACACCGAGCTGCACGAGAGCCACTACTCGGGCAAGCCGCTGCCGCCGGATCTCGTGGCACTGACCAGGATCAGCTTCAAGGGTTGGATCGAGGCCGAGGGCCTGCCGCACAAGGTGAGCGAATGGATCCGCGTCACCGTCGAGCCCGAGATGGCGATCGAATGGGACCAGATCTCAGCCCTCGACGGCATCGACGAGATGCGCCTTTTCCTCGACACGCCGGACGGCTTCGGCGAGATGAACTATCACGTGCAAGGCGGCAATTCCAACTTCACCGGCGCGCTCGTCGGCCATCTGCCGCGCCATCAGATCCTCACCCAGGCCCGCGTCTCCGCCATCGAGCAGAACGCCTCGGGTGTCAAGGTGCGGGTGCTCTGGCAGGAGCGCGAATTCGCCGAGCTCACCGCCAAGATGGTGGTGGTCACGGCACCGGTCAGCCAGCTCGGCCGCATCCAGTTCATCCCCGCGCTTTCGCCGGAGAAGTTGCAGGCGATCAGCACCACCCGGATGGGGAGCTACATCAGGGTGCACTTCCGGATGGCGCCCGGGGCTTCGAAGCGATGGACGGTGGACGGCGAGAACATCATGACTCTGCTTTCGGACAGCCAGGCCGGCAGCATCTACGACGTCGGCGATCTGCACGGTGAAGGGGCCGCAAAGGAGGGAATCCTCACCCTCCTGCTGCACGCGCGCTTCGCCCGCGACCTGATGGGCAAGCCGGTCGACGAGATCCGCACCCGGTGCATCGCGGCGCTCGACGCCCTCTTCCCGGGAGCCGGCGCCGACGTGCGGTCGGCCGAGATCTTCGTCTACCCGCAGGCGGTGGCCTACTGGCCGTTCGAGGCCGGCCGCTCCCGCTTCGACGACCTGGCGAATGCGTTGCGCCGGCCACAGGACCGCCTCTACATCGGCGGCGACACCACCGAGGACAGCCACTCGGAAGGCGCCGTGGTGGCCGCCCTCCGCATCTCGAAAGACATCATCCGGCGGCGGGCGAGCTGAAATAGGAGATCTCATGCGCTGGAACCGGACGCGACTCGCCGCCATTGTCGCCATAACCGCCTTCTGTCTGACGATCTTTGCCGCCGCAGGCGCTGGCGCTCAGCCCATCACCATTCCGCGGTTCGATTTCAGCTTTTCGAATCCCGGTGCCCGCAGCCTGGGTTTCGCGGGGGCGTTCGCGGCTCTGGCGGACGATGCGACCGCCGCCTATGCCAATCCGGCCGGCCTCGTGCAGCTCACCAAACCCGAGGCGTCGATCGAGGTGCGGCTGTGGAACCGGTCTCCGGCCTTCTGGGCCGGCGGGCGCCTGGAGGGCACGCCGACCGGCCAGGGGCTCGACACTCACGACGGAATCGTGACCGGCAGGGATCACAGCCAGACGATCGGTCCGTCGTTCGCGTCGATCGTGATCCCGAAGGGCCGTTGGTCGTTCGCCCTGTATGGGCACCAGCTCGCGAACTTCCGGGAGCACTCCACCTCCCAGGGGTTTTTTATCACCTCAGTTGATCCGGACAACGGCGCCAAGCTCAGCTTCCGTTTTCCAGGCAGCAAGGAATCGGTGTCGCTCGACGTGGCCACCGTCGGTGCCGCCGCCGGCTGGCGGATGAACGATCATCTCAGCTTCGGGCTCGGCCTCGTCTATTCGGACGTCTCGCTCAGCACCCGGTCCGACGCATACCTTGCCGACGAGGACACCGTGGAAGCGCAGTACCGCACGATCTCCTTCCTGCCGCAACGCCTCTACACGACCAGCACACTGTCGGCCGAGGGGACCGACCTGACGGTCAATGCCGGCGCGCTCTGGAGAATGACCGAGCAGCTCTCCGCCGGACTCTTCTATCGCCAGGGCGCCAAGGTCCACGGCACGTTCGACCTCGCCACCGGCCCGGGCCTCCCATTCCAGGAATCGTTCCGGGGTGATGCGCTCTTCAAGATCCCGGACATCGCCGGGGCGGGCCTCGCCTATCGTTCGCCCGGAGGCCGGGTGACGCTCGCTGGCGAGGTGGACCACGTCGGCTATTCAGGTCTCATCAAAGTGAAGGACGAAGAGGGTGATTTCTTCTCGAACCGGGACTATTTCAACGCCTGGGAGTACCACGTGGGAGGCGAATATGCGCTTCTCCGCTCGACGCCGATCCTCGCGCTTCGGGCCGGGTATTGGGTCGAGGCGAACGGCGACGATCAGTTGAAACGCCGTTTCGATCACTTCACCGCCGGCCTCGGCATCGCCGCGCAGGCCTTCCAGATCGATCTCGCCGGAGATCTCTCGGACGAAGGGAACCGCTTCTCGGCGTCGGTGATCTACGACTTCTGATCGAGCAGCCAGCGCCTGAGGATCGGGCTCGCGATCTCCGGACCCGGCCGCAGCCAGCCCAGGCGCTCGAGATGCAACGCCACCGCGTCATCGGCGGCGCCCAGGCTTCCGTCGCGCGCGGCGGCCAGCACGGCCTCCTGCTCCACCGGCTGGAGGAGATCGAAATCCATCGCGAAGAAAAAGCGGAGGGTCGGATCGGTGGCGACCGATTCGGCGGCTCGTTCGAGATCTCCGAGCTCGGCGGCCCGGGCACCGAAGAGTTGCAGCACGCTGGGATGATTGCCGCAGCGCCGCAGGATCTCTTCGATCGTGCGGGCATCGCTCCCGCCCTGCCGCACCAGACCGCGCGCTGCGTCGTCCTGCAGCGGTCCCAGGTAGAGAGGCGGCGCAAAGCCGTGCAGGAACGGCGAGGTGTCGTCCCGCTGCTCGGCGAGCTTCCACAGGCGCGGGCCGGACGCGATCACGGTCCGGATGCCCTCCTGCGATTGCAGCGCCCGCCGCAGCTTGCGCAACAGCGCCGGAAATTTCGCTTGCAGGTGGATCAGCTCCTCGACCTCGTCCCACAGCAGCAGCAGCGTGCGGCCGGTGGCGCGGAGCGACCGGCGCAGGCGGCCGAGGGACTCGAAGAAATCGCCTGCGCTGATCTCGTCCAACCGCAGGCCGAGCGCGGACAGGCGGTCTTCGGCGTCCGCCAGCGCGGCGAGAAAATCGCCGTTCAGCTCGTCCGGCTCGACGCTGCCTTGCAGATCCCAGAAAAGGGGAAAGTAGCGCTCCGCGCGATCGTTTGCGGTCAGATATTCGAGCTGTTTGAGCAGCGACGTCTTGCCGATCGCGCGCGAGCCGAGAACCCAGACGCCGTTGCGCGGGCCGTCCAGGATCTCGGCGATCTCGGCGGCGCGGCCGAAGAAACGCTCGCCGCGCACCCATTGGCCGAAGGAGAAGGAGACCGGTGAGGCCGGCGAGGTCTGAGCGGTCTGAGACATTGCGGGAGCCGGCGCGGCGGGCTGCCCCGGCTGGATCAGCAGCCGGTAGCCGCGCTTGGCGATCGTCTCGATGAAGCGCGGCGCCCGGACGTCGTCGTCGAGCGCCTTCCGCAGGCCGGCGACGGCGCGGGTGATCACCGACTCGGAGATGAACAGTTGCGGCCAGACCGCGTCGGCGATCTCGTCCTTCGACACCACCTCGCCGGCCCGCCGCGCCAGGAAGACGAGGACGTCCATCAGCTTCGGCTCGACGCGCACCGTCGTCTCGCCACGAGTCAACCGGTTGAGGGACGGCTGAACCCGCCACTCACCCAGGATGAGCTCGGAGGGCGCCTCTCCGCTGTCGCTCTGTCGCGGCTCCATCAGGGCCGATGGTATTCCACACCGCGGCTAGAAGCGAATCCCCAGACCGGCCTGGACGATCAGTGGATTGAGGTCGAAATCCGTCTCACCCTCCGCGGCAGACTTCGCGGTCGGCTTCACGTTCGCCCTGAGGTACGTGGCGTCGCTGGTGAAGAAGAGGCCATGCCGGCCGAAGGGCACGTCGAGACCGATGTGGCCGCCCCAGGCGAAGCCGTCCTTGTTCTCCACTCGATCGGCCAGCACGGAGCCCTCTCCGGGCGCGCTCACCCGCACGTCGAAGCTGCCGTAGCGCACCCAGCCGGCGACCGGTCCGAGGTACAGATCGGCACCGTGGCGCGGCGTCAGGTGCCAATTGAGGCGGGCGAGCACTGGCGTGACCCGCAGGCTCGTATCGATCGCGAAGAATCCGAAGTCGATCTCGTCGTGCACCTTGCCGGTGACCGCGTCGACCTCGAATCCGAAGTGGTCGGAAGTGCGGTATTCGACACCGACACCACCGCCGAGCGAGCTGTCGAATCCTCCCCCACCTGTCGACGTAATGGAAGCGGCGGTGAGCTTGAGGCGCCAGCCCGGATCGGATTGATCGGCCGCCGTGGCCGCGCGGGCTCCGGCAAGGATGGAAAGGGAAAGGAAAACCAGGCTGCTGGTGAGTGTCGTGTTTCGCATTGGCTGAATCCCCCATGATTGCGAGTGGCCGTCATGGCACCCCGCTGACGAGATTCAGCCTAGCGGCCGGCCCCACCCCAAGGCTTGAGGGAGGCCTGAGGTCTGGATGAGGTTTCTATGAGCCCCGCAGCCAGGAGGCCAGGAACCGATTCGGAATGATCCATCCGCACGATCCATCGCGGCGAATCAATCCCAGGCGGAGCAGGCGGTCCACGGCCGCCGGATCAGCGTTTGTGGCGCCGCCGGCCGCCACCGATCGCAGGATCTCCCGCTCGACGCTCGCGAGGAGATCGAAGTCGACCGCCAGGAGGTGTTGCACCGAGCGGTCCACCGCCACCTGGCGGATCGCCTCCTCGGTGTCACCGCTCTCAAGACACCGCTTGGCGGCGATCTGCAACAACATCGGATGATTGCCGCACGCCTCGCGTAGCGTCTCCACACAGGCCGCGTCGAACACCGGTGCCTGCCGGAGCAGAGTCCGGGCCTCGTCATCGGTCATCGCCCCCAGGTAGCGCGGCTCTGCGAAACGCTCGAAAGCCGCGGCTCCGGCATCACACAGGCGCAGCGACGACGCGAGCACCACGCGCACGGATTCAAATCGATCGATCGCTTCCCAGAGGCCGGCGACGAGGCCGGGAGCGTTCCGTTCCAGAGTCATCAGCTCGTCCGACTCGTCGCACAGCAAGAGCAGCTCGGTTCCGCGGCGTCTCAGAGCACGGGCCAGCGTCTCCAGCGCTGTGAAGACGTCGCCGTCTTCGATCTCTTCCGGGGAGATCCCTTGCCGGGTCAGCGTCTCCTGGGAACCGAGCAACGCATCCGTGAACGTGAGGCCCAGCTCCTGCACGCTCTCGACACCTTGCAGATCCCAGAAGAGCGGCGCTCTGTGCGCGTCCGCGGCGGTCAGATGGTCCAACTGCTTGAGGAGCGACGTCTTGCCGATCCGCCGCAAGCCGGCGATCCATTGCCAGCGTTCCGCAGACCCGAGCAAGTCCGCGATCTCGGCCTCCCGGCCGAAGAACCGCGGCCCGCATACCCACTGACCGATGACGAAATTCATGGCACGTCCTGGGATTCGAGCCCGTCCAGGGCTTCGACGTCCGCCAATGTGACTGTCCGCCGGCCCTCTTCGTGCAGGCGCTGCACCACGGCCAGGCATCGGCGCTGGATCTGGAACGGTCTTCCGCCGCTTTTCTCGACGATGCGCTCGGCGGCGCCCGGCGCGAAACGGAAGGTGCCGCGGAGGGGCTCCACCACCAGCCGCCGCGCCTCCTCCGGCAGGATCGCGTCGACCGCGATCTCCTCGAAGAAGTTGTACCAGGGGCTGCTCTCCTTCTCCCACTCCTTGCGGATGCGCACCCCGGCCACGACGGCGGCGAGGTTCTCGGCGAAGCGCTTCATGAACAGGCTGCGCAGGCTCTGGCTGACCCGCGGATCGTAGGCGTTCAGCTCGTCCACTTCGTCGATCAACAGCACGAGCTTCACCTGCTTGGATGTGCGCTCCTTGAGCTGCTTGAGCACGCCGTGCAGCTCGCGCACGAGATCGTGGTGGCCATACGCGGCGCGGGTGAGAGCCGGCTCGCGGTTGTCATCGCCAACCGGCAGCGCTTCAAAGATCTGATCAGCCAGGGTGGCGAAAAATTTGTCTTCCGGTGTCCCCTGCAAATCGATGTAGACCGGGTGGAAATCAAACGCTGGATCGTCCAGCGCTTCGAGCCGCTTCTGCACCTGGTGGAGCAACGAGGTCTTGCCGATCCGCCGCTCGCCATGCAGCAGCAGGCTGTTGTTGTGGACGGTCTGCAGGATCCTGCGGATCAACGGCTCGCGGCCATAGAAAAGCGCCTCATCGAAGATCGGTCCGCCGGCGACGTAGGGATTGAATTTCCGCTCCCGCCGCTCGCGCCGCTTCCGCCGCCTGTGCCCGACGAGACCGGCCGCTCCGAGCCCGAGCGTTCCGCAGGCCGCGGCATAGAGCCATGGAGAGAGAAACCAGGGCCGGTGATAGATCACCGCATACTGGCTGCGCGAGCTCAGGCCCGAGCTGTCCGTCGCGACCACGGTCAACACCGTGGCGCCGTCCTTCAGACGATGGCGGGCGGTGAATTCGGTGATGTAGTACTCCCCCACCGCCTGGCTGCTGCTCGTCGCTTCGACCGGCCGGCCGTCCGCCGCGGACAGCGCGATCGTCACCGGCGAGCTGTCGATGGCCACACCGTGGAGCTGGAACACCGGGCTCGCCGCGATCTCGGCCTTTTCTCCGCCCGGCAACGGAGGATCGACGTCCTGCCGCAGGTCGGCGAAGCGGATCGCCGGCGGAATGTTGGCTGAAGCGGGAGCCCCCGGCGCCTGCGCGCCGAGCACCCGCCGGCTGATCTCCGCATACGCCTGCCCCACGATCCTGAGCGCCTCGGCGTTTTTCCGGTCGAGAGCGAGGACCCGGTTGGCGGCGGAGAGCGCCTCTTCGAAGCGGCCGCCCGCGATGTGCGTGCCGGCCGTGCGGAGCGTCTCCTGGACCAGAACGCTCTGCTCGGACGTCTTCTGCGCCGCGAGGAGCTGCTCGCGGAGTTGCCGCGCTCCGGCGTTCCCGGGTTCCAGGGCAAAAACGGTTTCCAACCGGGTGAGCGCTTCCGCGATCCGCCCCGCCGCCTGGAGTTGTCGCGCCTCACCGAGCGCCGCCGCGGCGAGCTCGCTGCTGCTCGGGCCGCTTTTGGGACGGCTGGCGACGATCGCCGCCTGGGCGCGCTCCAAGAGACGCGAAGCCTCCTCGTTCGGTCCCGCGGCGAGGAGCGGGCGCAACAGGGCTGCCGCCTCTTCGGCGTCCCCCTTGGCGAGCAGCGTCTTCGCCTTCTCAAGGCTCCCGCGAAGCGCTTCCGCCTCGCGCTGCCGTTGCTCCTCGGCGACGACCCGCGAACGCAGGCTCGCCATCAGATCGACCGACTCGCGGTGCGCCGGATCGGCCGCCAGCGCCGGCCCCAGCGCGTTCATCGCCTCGCGCAGGCGCCCCTGGCCGTCCAGACGTTTCGCCTCGGCGAGACTGTTCCGGACGATCTCCTCCGTGCGGCTGCGGGCGGTCGACGTCGCCTGCTGCTGCGCCTGGGCGACCAACTGCCGGTATTTCGCGAGCTCTTTGCGCGCTTCCGGCGAGCTTTGCACCACGCCGAGCCGCTCCTCGGTGTCGAACGCCTCCAGGGCCGCGGACTCCTCTCCGAGCTGGTGGTAAGCGATCCCCAGCTTGAGATAGGGAAAATAGTCGACGACCTTCATCCCATACGAGCGCACGCGCGCCCCGGAATCGCCCTTGCGCCCGATCGCCTGCTGCAGCTCCGAGACCGCCTTGCTCCACTTCCCCGCCTTGAGCGCCTGCTCGGCGTTCTCATAGTGCACGTACCAGAGATCGGCGCGAGCCGCTCCGGCCATCGCGAGTCCGAACGCCAGGAAGACGGCGATCCGCAGTGCGCGCCGCCATCCTCCACTGTTCGTGTGGGCTCTGTCTTTCATGAGAACAACCGTCATCGTACCCCAGCCCAGTCTCGTGGACGGCGCCGGGAGATGCTTGAGGGAGTTGTGAGGTTTTTCCTTGGGAGGAGCCGCCGGGCGTGCTCAGAAACGCCAGAGCGTCGCCAGGACCAGCAGCAAAAGGCAGACCGAAAAAGTCGTGAAGTAGAGGGCTCCGAGACCGAGGAGCTTGAGGAAGGTCTTGCCCCGGGACCCGCCATACACGCGGCGGAGCGCGATCGGGAGATAGACGAGGAGACCGAGCACGCAGAGAGGGGCGAGCGCCCAGGCGACGGCGGAGGGCATCCAGGATCGGTCGAGGATGACCAGCGCCGTCAGGCCGAGAAAGACGAAGGCGTGGTAGTGCAGGGCGAAGACCAGATGATCCAGATAGTGCCAGCCCCGCCGGTAGAAAAGACGGAGAAACAGGGCGAACGCCGGAAGGAGCAGGAAAAACACCCGTGGCAGACTGTCGAACACGGCGGCCCCGAAAGCCCGTGGATTCGCCTTAGCCCGCACGCTCGCCACCTGAAACTGGCGGTCGAAGACCGGGAAGCGCTCGGGCAGCGAGAAGGACACCTGAGCACCGCCTCCTGGAGCCCCGGTGGGAGGGTTGGGAGCGCCGAACGGCCCCCGGCTCACGACGGAGACGTTCGCACCGGGGAGCAGAGCCAGCAGGCCGAAAAAGAGGACGCTGGCGAGCAGGTAGGTCTTGAGAGGCGCAATGAAACGGATCCGGCGGCCCGCGAGATAGGCCTGTGTCAGCTCGCCGGGCCGCATCAGGAGCGGGCGCAGGGTGCGCAGGAGCCGGGTGTCGAAGCTGAAGATCTCACCCAGGAGATCCAAGGCCAGCCCCCGCACCGTGGGATGCAGCTCGCCGTCCTCCTGCCCGCAGCACGAGCAGAATTTCCCGGCCAGCTCCTCGCCGCAATTGAGGCAGGAACGGCTTGGGGCGCTCTCTGCCCGGACTGGAGATCTGAGGGCTTCAGCCACGGAGCTGAATGATACCACCGGGCCGCTTCCATGTCTCCGACGTTGGCGGTCCTCCGCTATGGCTTCTCGAGCCGCTCCGCCTCCGCACAAGCGACCTCGTAGTCCATCTCGCAGGCCTTTCGGTACATCTCGGCCGCGCGGTGGAGGTCCAGCGGCACTCCGTTGCCGTTCTCGGAGAGTGTGCCGAGATCGTAGCAGCCCTGCCCCGCGCCGTTGTCGCAGGCGCGCTGGTAGAGAGCGCGGGCGTGCGCCGCATCCGCGGGCAGGTCCTCCCCGTGATCGAACATCACACCCAGATTCACGCACGCCTGGAAATACCCGGCGTCACAGGCCCCTTGATACAGATCGGCCGCGCGCCGCGGGTCCTTCAGCAGCGGCGGCTCGCCCTGCGCGTAGGCGAACGCGAGGTTGTAGCAGGCCCGCGGCAGCCCCAGCGAGCAGGCGCGGTCATACAGCTCCAGCTCGCGCGCCGGATCCTGCGGCACCCCGTCGCCGGTGTTGTACAGCGCGCCGAGGTTGGAACAGCCCAGGGGCTCTTCGCCGTCGCAGGCGCGCTCAAAGAGCGCGGCAGCCTGCGCGACATCCCGCTCGACGACCTTGCCCTCGAAGAGCACGAGCCCCCACTGATTGCAGGAGGACGCATCGCCCGCGTCACACGCCTTCCGGTAGAGCTCGAGGGCCCGCGCGACGTCCTTCTCGACGCCGGTGCCGTTGAGACAGGCGCCCGCAAGGTTGTAGCAGGCGATCGCGTTGCCACCGTCGCAAGCCCGCTCCTGCAGCTCGGCCGCGCGGACGTCGTCCTGCGGAATGCCTTCGCCCAGGGCGAGCATGGCGCCCAGCTCGGCGCAAGCATCGTTGAAACCGCCTTGACAGGCCCGATCGAACAGGGCCGCGGCCTGGACCTTGTCCTCGGCGACGCCGCGTCCATGCCGCAGCAACACCGCCAGGTTGTTGCATCCGGTGGGATCTCCCGCGGCACAATCCTCACCTTCACAGGAACGCCGGTACAACGCGGCGGCCCGGGCGTGGTCCGCCGCGCCCACCTGGCCGCTTTCGGTCAGATAGCCAAGATTGGTGCAGGCCTGAAAGCTCCCCTTCTCGCACGCCTGGGTGTAGACCTCGAAGGAGCGGGCGTCGTTTTTCTCCATCCCGCGCCCCTCCTCGGCGAACAGCCCCAACTGGTAGCAGCCGTTCGCGTCTCCCAGGTCGCACCCCCGCTGGTACTCGCGCGCCGCGCGGGCATCATCTTTGACCGTGCCGCCGCAGCCGCAGGCGTACTGCAGACCGGACGAGACGCAGGCCGACGCACTGCCGTTCCGGCACGCTTCCTCCCACAACGCATGGGCATGGACGTCGTCATGCGTCACACCCTGACCGTTCTGGTAGGAGCTGCCGAGGGACGAGCAAGCATCGGCGTAGCCTGCGTCACAGGACTTCTTGTACATCGCCGCCGCATAGACCGCGGTCTCCTTGCTCTTGCCCATCAGCGTGTACACGGCCCCCAGCACCTGGCAGCCCATGGCGTTGCCGTGATCGCACGACTCCCGGTGGAGATCGACCGCGTCGGCAAGCCGGAGAACAGCCTGCACCGTGCCGGTGCCGCGCAGCACGGACACCTTGAACTCCTCGCCGGCGGAGCGCTGCGCGACCGCCTTGAGGAGAGAGCAGCCGGAGGTGACCGGATCCCCATCGACGGCCTGGACCAGATCCCCTGCTTTCAACCCCGCCCGGTCCGCCGGTCCGCCCTTGAGGATATCCGCGAGAGCGGCTCCCTGCGCGCCGTCCGGGAGCCCGAGCTTCCGCCGCTCACGAGCCGACAGATCGTCCACCCGGGCACCGATCGTGGGTGGAACACCGGCGAGCTTCGGGGCCGGGGGGGCTTCCGGCTTGTTGGCGATCGGAGCGTGCGGACCGGCCGTCGAGCAGCCAATCCAGACAATGAACAGAACACACCAGGACCTGCGGACCATGTCGCGCCCCTCCCTGACTCGCCGGATTCAGCCGTTGGGCAGGCTTCGCGGGGTTCGGCCGAGTCCGACTTCCCGGCCGAGAAATCGATCATTTTACAGACAGGCCGGCAAGTCGACCTTGCCAACGACGAAGTCGCCGGCCCGGCTGCGGCAGTCGAGCTGCAGGGAGACGCGGACTTCGGTGACGAAATTCACCGACTTGCCCGTGCTCTCGAGCTTGTAGACGAAGGTGCGGCAGTCTCTGCTCCGCAGAATGATCGACGGTCCCGTTTCGGAGTCCTTGAGAATCCGGACGATGGGGCCTTGGATCGGGTCCAGGACGAGCCGTAGCACCAGCGCTTCCTTGGTTGTCTCGTCATAGATGTCCGCCCCCAGGAAGGCGCGGGCCTGCCCGGACAGGCACTTGTTCGTGTGCAGCTCCAGCTTGCCCAGCGTCGGACCCGCCACGGCGACGGCGTTGGACGGCGCGCTCGGCGCCGGACGGATTGCGGCACCCGAGCCCGCCGCGGGCTTCGTCCCCGGAGAGGCGCAGCCTACGAAAGCCAGCACCGACAACAACGGCAGCACGATACGCAGGATCTTGATCACAACAGTACCTCCCCGGACGCAGGCCGTTTGGTCCGGCTCTGGCCGGATCATAGACCAGTTCGAGGAGCAGGGATCGAGCGCTCCTGGTAGACTCTCGGCTCGCGGTCAATTTCCATTGCGGGAGCTGTACGTGGTCCATAGCGACCGCGAAGAGCTGGAGATCACCGAACGCGCCTTCCCGGGCCTTCGCACCGCCGGATGAAGAAGGTTCACGACTTCGAGATCGAGGTGCGAGCCATGGATTACGGCTTTCCCGCTGAAGGCATCCTCTGGTTGGATTTCCCCCTGCGGACCGGTGCCCTCGTCGACCTGCGGCATCTTGAGCTTCGCCTATTGGATTCCCACCAGTCGGTGCCGAGCTCGGCCGCCGTGGAGCCGGGATCTCTCCCCCAAGCTCCATCAGGGTCGACGATGCATGATAGCCGTTGCCGTTGCTGGGAGCGCTGCCATCCTGGCGGCCCGGTCGGCTCTGCCGACCCAGCCGGCTGGCAACCGGCGCTCCGTGCGACTAGAAGCGAAAGCCGAGGCCGACCTGGGTCAGGAAAGGGAACGGCGGCAGACACGAAAGCGGGTCTCTGCCAGGAGAGAGGTAACTCGGGGATCGGCTGCGGCCAAGCCAGAGGTCTCCAGCAGAGTCAGGTCTTCGCGAGACCCTCCCAGAGCCACGCACTCCGCCGCCATTTCCAGTGCCTCGAACGTCCCTCGCTCTCGGAGCCATGAGGCGACGACCTTCATTGCCTTTTCCTCGGGATCACCTCTCTGTTGAAACTTGTCCAGCCAGTCGCCCACGAAAGCCCGGGACCTTTTGTGCTTGGCGAAGTCGTCCAACTCTGCGTTGAGGTCCTCGTCTGTCAACCCTGAGAGCTTGCGGCTCGTCTCGGAGACCAAGCGGTCAACATGATCGCGGCGCCATGAGACTAACCCCTGGCGATTGCAGGCAAGCCAAAGCCAGTCGATCGCCTGTTTATCGAACAGGTGAAGATAAGGGGCGAGACCCTCTAGACGCCTGGAAGAGAGCTCGGGCTTTCCATGTCTCTCCGAGTTTTGAGCGGACCAATCATCAATGAATTCAAAGAGCTTTTTGGGCTCGGGGCATTCATGGATCGCTTTCGCGGCTAAGGCGAGGGTCCGGGGAGACGCCAGATACAAGGCTGTCTGGACAAAGTCAGGCGAATAGCGCAGGTGAGCCCAATGCCGGGTCAGTATCTCTTCCCCTTCTACGGGCGAGATCTGGGCAAGAAGCCTGGATGTTGTCTCGTCCCCATTGAAGGACTGCCACGCCCAGGCCTTTTCCATCTGGTGACTCCGCTGCTCGAAGTGCCTCTCCAGGGCTTGGTGAATCGGCTCGGACCAGATCCGCTCGCAGTAGAACCACCAGATCCACGGGTGCTCCTCGGTTTCAATTTTTGAAACGATCTCCGGAGCGCAACTCTGGTCTCCAAGGTCGGCTCGCTTCCGAAGAGCCTGCGCGTGAAGGGGCGAGCCGGGGCCGATGGCCCGAAACGCCTCGATCTCCTCCTCGTCGCTCCCCAAGCTCCAGAGTTCGAACGCGCGCGCTCTAGTCGTCGAATCTTCGGTTTCCCTTTCCCAGATTCGCCGCAGCCTGTCCCGGGACCTCACTATGGCAATCAGACCGAAAGGGGGGATCCAATGGGTGGAAAGATCCCAGCCGCGCTGGTCGCGCAGGCAGAATTCGAGCGCATCGGGATGGTCCAACTGCCGGAGGATTAAGAACAGATGCCAAGCGAGGGGGCCTCCTTGCTCCCTGGCCCGAGCCAAGAGATACGCCACCGCGGCATCACTGAGTCCGGCTAGGGCGAAGCTACCAGCCAGTCCATAGGCGGTCACGGCAGATCGATCGGACGGTTGATGCTTTTTCGATTCCTCGTCCGACAGGGTACCCCAGAGCTCCAGCACCGGGTCGAGCAGGGGAACGGGATCGCGGCAGCAACGCAGCCCGGCCCATAGGAACGCCCTGAGCACGTCTACCGAGGAGCAACCCTCCTCCCAGGAGCGAAGGATAGCGGGTGCAAGCTCTGGGTCTCCCAAATGCCCGGCGAGGTAGAGTGCACCTTTGCGAAGCTCTTCTGGAAGATTGCTCCGATCCAGCATGGCAGCCACGTCCTCTATGAAACGTTTGCCGAACGTTTCCTTCGCGTGCCGGAGCAGCAGGGTCAACCTGGAGCCGAGGTACAAGTGGTGGATTCCCTGCCAATTAGAGTATCGAGCAGCGGCTGCAACGTCTCCATTTCTCATGCGCGCTTCCCATAGGCCCGGCCAAGGCAGCGGGAAGTTTTCCGTCAGCTCAATGACATGAGGGGAATCCGTCTCTGCCAGGAGGCGGTCCACGCTTTCTCGGAGCGGCCTCACACAGCGATCCGTCACGATTTCTCCTCGGATCCACCGGCGTATCTCTTCCAGAATCTCCTTCTCCATGGGAGTGGCCGGCTGTCTGAAGATCCGCAGAGCGTAGAACAAGGACAAGGGATTGGCGTGCCCGATACGGCGGGCCCAGGCCGAGTCCAGATCGCCCAAGAGCAGGGCTTGGCCGAGAACCTCGGCATAGTAAGGGTCGGCGAGGAAATCAGCCGGAACCTGTCCTCGGGTCATTCTTCGACGGAAAGCTCTCGCGAGAAGGTGGTCGCGGACCCGGTCGTGCCGGAACGCCAGCCGCTGCCCCTGCGGCGAGGACTCCAGGCGGACCACCTCCCTATGGTCCAGAAGGCGGCGAAGCCGTGGCAACTCTCCTGGAGCATCCACCAGCCAGGACATTATCTGGGACCAGGTGGGACGGAGCACTCGTTCCTCGGTCAAGCGATCTGAAAGAGAAAAGAGCGTCTCTTCGTACTCCGCTGCGATCCCGACAGCCGGATCGAGCCTCGAAAGCTCGTTCAGGCGCCTCTGGAGGAACCGATCGATCACCCGGGCAAAGACCGGAGCAGGATCCTCACCTATCGAGTCCTCGCTCCAGAAGGAGATCAGCAGAGGATCATGACCGAGACGTTCCGACAGCTCCCCTGCCTGCAGATCCGTCAACTCCACACCGGCCACCCCGGCTCGACGGAGGAGTGCCGCGGCTCCTTCGGCGGCGGAGAACGGCGCGGCGTAAAAGCAGAGATCCCGGACGGCCTTCTCTGCCTGATCTGCAACCTGCCCCACTACCTGCGGCCAAACAGGGCAGATGACGCTGTACCTCGGGCTCCCTCCCGAGGTCTCTTCTCCACTCCCGGATTGTTGCCCTTGACCGTTCCAACCGGCGATCTTCCGGATGAGCACCGCGGGCGACGGCGCCCTGTTGACGTCATCGGCCACGAGGAGCAATCCGCTGTGCTTTCGCGCAAGACCAATCGCAATGGAGCCACAGCCAGTCTCGGTCCGGGGCCGGAGACCTCGCAGGGTGGCCTCAATCGCCGCCTCGATCGTGGCAGCGGCCTGGATGACGTCCGGCTCCAACCAAAGGCCGAACCCTCCCGCCGCCAAGTGCTCCCGCAGCAGGTGGTGAACGGCGGTGGACTTGCCGTGTCCCGAGCCTGCGACCAGGAAGGCGACCGAGCCCTTTCTCCTCTCCACCATGGCTGTTCGGAGCTCCGTGTCCAGCGATCGCGAAACTCGCTCCTCCGTGCTCGCGCCGAACAGCTCCCGCGCGGCGTAGAGCGCGCAACTCTGCTCACACAGCTCCCGGAGGAGATCTTCATCCAGGAGATCCTGCTCAATCCCGAGATAGTAGTGCCTGATTCGTTGGCCGCTCGGTTCGAGATCCAGGAAATCCTGGAGCAGGAAGACGCTCCAGATATCCTCTTCGAGACCTCCCTGCGAGCAGGCGCGCCCCACATCCTTGATGAGGTCGTCCTTCACGCGCCGGTTGCAGGTCAGGACCAAGGTGACCCGCATGCCGGGCTCCTGCCGTCGCTGTTCCTCGGCCCAGCGCCGCGCCTTGCTCACATCCCCGTCCTTCTCGCTCAACCACTTTCCGCGCAACTCGGCCAGCTTGACCGTCGTGTGCTGGGTGATCACATAGTGAGATGGGGAGCTTCCCGGAATTCGGTAGGCGGCGTCCACCGGGGATTTGATCGTTCTGCCCTGCGCGTTCCTGCCGGTGTCGTTGAGGCCTTTGTACTCGGGCCGGGCGCGGCGCAGAACGGCTGCCGCGAGTTCCTCGAACTTGCCCTCGTCGGTCATCCGCTCCAGCTCTTGTGCGGTCTCGCTCATCGGCTTACTGAGCATACCTCGGAGGGCGCCTCTCCGTTGGCGCTTTGTCGCAGTAGAGACGCCGCTTCCGCGGCTCCTGAGCCGGCTGGAAGCCAGCGCTCCCAGCAAGGAGAGTAGCTGCCGTTTGAAGAAACCTTACTGGCGTAACCCTTCCTGCGCCGCGACTAGAGAGCCCTCCCTGACTCGTCGGATTCAGCCGTTGTTTGAGCTATCACTGGAGTTGGCGGGCCGCGGAGCCTGTCCCGCGAAGCCGGTCGACAAACCCCGCCATCTCTTCCAGAGTCCGCACCGTCTGCTCCCGGTGCGGCGCATGACCGGAGGCCGGAATCGCCACCGATTCGACCGGTCCGCCGGACTGCCGCTCGATCGCCTCGACCTGCCGCCAGGTGCCGTACTCATCCTCCTCTCCCTGGAGGATGAGCATCGGCACCGTGATCCGCGGCAGGACGTCCTCAATGTTCCACTTCTGGAAGTCGAGATCCAGCCAGACGTCGTTCCAGCCTCGGAACGCGATGTCCGTGTTCGCACCGTGGTGCCGCGCCAAGCGCTCGCGGAGGTCCGAGGTGCGATAGATCTCCCGCATGCGCGCAATGCTCGCGAGGCCGGAAGGCTCGGTGAACACGTGCGGCGCTTCCAGCACCAGCCCGCGGAGCGTAGGGGCCGGATTGCTGCCCGCGTAGATCAGTGAAATCGACGCGCCGTCGCTGTGCCCCACCAGGATCGCGTCGCGGATCGCCGCCTGCTCCAGCACATGCCCGAGCACGTCCGCCTCGTCGTGCATGAAACGGACGGGCCGCGGCAGGGACGCCGGCGAGGATTTGCCGTATCCCGCGCGGGAGTAGACCAGAGCGCCGCAGCCGGTCCGCTCGGCCAGCCGGTCCGGAAAATCCCGCCAGGTGGAGACGCTGCCGAGACCTTCATGCAGGAAGACAAGCGTCGGAGCGCTCTCGGGAGGCGGCCCGATCCAGCGGGCTTCGAGCCGGGCTCCGTCGATATCCACTACCCGGGCTTCCGATAGAGCGCCTCGTGGTAGGCCCGTCCTTCCCGCACGGACTCGAGGCCCCCGTCCACCAGGCGGCGGCGGAGAAAGAGAGAAGCGGCCCGGGGGCCCACGTCGCCGCGCAGCTTGAGGCCGGCGGACCGGCGGCTCACCGCCTCGGAGAATGCTCTGCCGCCGAACGGCACACCGGCGGGCCAGTCATCCAACACCCGGGCGAAGAGCTGCCCCGCTTTCGGGCGCGGGCCGAGATCGGAGTCGTTCGACACGCGCGCCGGCGCCGGAGGCGGCTCGGGAACCCGCAGCACCTGTTGCGCCGACTCCACCGCCGCCTGGAGCGCCTCGAAACGCTGCGTCACCGCTTCGAGCTCTGTCGCATGACGCCCCCGCTCCTCGCGATGATGGATCTCCTGCTGACCGTGAAACTCCTCCTGGCTGCGATGAAACTCCATCTGCCCCCGCAGCGTCTCCAGCATCTCCACGACCGTCATCTTGGCGCTCATTCAGCCTCGTCTCCCCTGGAAGCCCGAATATTTTGCTGCAATCTAAGGATGCATTGCTGCAACTCCAGTTTATTTTGCCGCAGAGCCCCACCGATTTGCAACAACGTTGGCGGGCGGACGCTTGCCGGCCCATGTGGTGCCGCAGAGTGAAGAGATCTTGAATCGACATCGAGGGGACGAAGGATCAAAGAGAACGGTCTTGCTGCAATCCCTTGGAAGCTTGCTGCAATGCATCTTAGAGCTGAGGCAAATCAACAGGCGGCGCTGCAGAACGAGATCCCCTTGCTGCAAAGTGAACCGACGGTGCCGCAACGCAAACGGATACGCCTCGAAGCAGGGTCGCATTGCTGCAACGTTGACTTCATTTGCTGCACATCCACGTTGTGTCGCAGCAATATGGATTCACTTTGCGGCATGCACAGCTCGCTTTGCAGCATGTCCGATTCATATTGCAGCATCATTCGCATGAGTTGCGGCACGTACCCGAGCTGTGCAGCAACTGATCCGCGTCATGCTGCAACGCAAGCTTACGTTGCAGCATGGTAAGCTTCCGTGGGAAAAAACAAGCTTCTGAAGGCCATCGTCCCCAGACGTTGCAGCAAAACTCTTGGACGTTGCAGCACCGTAACGGCGCGGCGACGGCTGGGCGAGAGACGTTGCGGCAAAACCTGTGGATCCGAAGGCTCGGTGGGCTGCGGCGTGCGGGCAGCACGGAACGTTGCAGCAAGACTTCCGCAACGAGGCGTGGACGCCGCTGCATTTCCCGGGGAAGAGGCGGCGTCCAGATGTGCCCCCCTACCGGGCGATGGTACTGGCTTGCGAGGAGACCAACAGCCACTGCCCCTTGCTTTGCCGCAGCACCAGCGTGGCGCGGAACTGCCCGCTGATGTCTTCCGCCTTCAGGTGAGCGTTCACGGTCGCGCGCGCGATCACCACCGCCATCTCGCCGTACCGGCGGACGTCGACCTCGTCGTACTTCACCGACCCATACTTCAGGTCTCCGGACTTCATCGGAGCGAGCCGGTCCTCTTTCGTCTGGACGGCTCCGGAAGGATTCACATACCTGTACTCAGGCGCCAGCAGAAGGTCGACCGCGGCAGCGTCGTTGTGCTGCAGCGCCTCGGCGAACGCATCGACGAACCTCTGCCCTGCCTGCTGGTCAGTGCTCTCTCGGGTCTGCCCGAAGGCGGAAGAGATCACGGTCATCATCAGCAGGGCGGTCAGGACGGGTTTCTTCATGAGCTCCTCCTCTGGGGATACGGGATAGGATACGGGAAGCAGTTTCTGGAAAGGACCTCCTCGTGCTCCGGGTTGAAACGCTGACCAAGAAGTTCGGCGACAAGACCGCCGTCGACGGTGTCTCGTTCCACGTCGACGGCGGTGAGATCTACGGCCTTCTGGGGCCGAACGGCGCGGGCAAGACGACGACGCTGTCGATGCTGTCCGGCTTGCTCGCTCCCGATGCCGGGCGCATCACCTTCGCCGGCGTCGACCTGGCCGCCGAGCCGCTCCGCTGCAAAGGGATGCTCGGCGTGGTGCCGCAGGAGGTCGCCGTCTACGAGGATCTCTCGGCGCTCGAAAACGTCCGCTTCTGGGGAAGCCTTTACGGCCTGTCCGGCAAGGCGCTCGGCGCGGCGGCGGACAGGGTCCTCAAGCAGGTCGAATTGGCGGGCCGGGCGCGCGATGCGGTCAAGACCTACTCGGGCGGGATGAAGCGGCGCCTCAATCTCGCGCTCGGTCTGATCCATGAGCCGCGCGCTCTGCTTCTCGACGAGGTGACGGTGGGGATCGATCCGCAGGCACGGGCGAGCATCCTCGACGTCGTGCGCGCCGTGGCCAACGCCGGCACGGCGGTGATCTACACCACCCACTATCTCGAAGAGGCCGAGCGGCTCTGCGACCGCATCGGCATCGTCGACCACGGTAAGATCCTCGCTGAAGGGACGCTCGACGAGCTCAAGGCGAAGCTCGGCGACGACGAGGTGGTCACCCTCTGGGGCCGCTTCGAGGCCGACGCGGCGCGGACCGCTCTCGCCGGGCTTCCCGCGGCGCGGATCGTCTCGGCCGAGGCCGGCCGGGTGGCGCTGACCGCAGGCGGTGCCGGCGGTGGCGGTGCGGCGGGCCTGCTCGGCGAGATCTACGGCCGCGGGCTCGCCATCGACCGCATCGCCATCGAGCCGCCGAGCCTGAACGCCCTGTTCCTCAAGCTGACCGGCCGGGAGCTGCGCGACTGATGCGCATCCTCCTCGCGATGGTGATCAAGGATCTCCGCCGGCGCCTCCGCGCGCCGCTGGCGACGATCCTCCTGCTGCTCTTCCCCGTGGTCTTCTCCACCATCATCGCCCTCACCTTCGGCACCGGCGAGACCAAGGCGCCGAAAGTCCGCCTGCTGCTCGAAGACCGCGACGGCGGCCTGATCGGCCAGCTCGTGACATCGGCCTTCCAGCAGGGAGAGGCGCAGAAGTATTTCGAGGTGAAGAGGATCGAATCGCAGACCACGAACGGAGATACCGCCTTGATCGAAAAGGAAGAGGCGACCGCCCTCCTCCGTCTGCCCGCCGGCTTCTCCGCCGATGTCCTCGCCGGGCGGCCGGCCCGGATCGAGCTGATCAAGAGCCCCGCGCAATCGATCCTCCCGGACATCGCCGAGCAGGTGACCAGCGTGCTCGCCGAAGCGCTCTCCGCCGCCTCGCGGCTGCTGCGCGGACCGCTCGATGAGATCCAGGCGACTCCTCTCACCCCGCAAGGCACTCCCGGCAACCAGCAGGTGGCCGAGATCGCCGTCCTGGTCAACGGTGTCGTGACCCGCTCCCGACCGTACCTGCTCCCGCCGGTGATTACTTTGGAGACCGGGACCCAGACCGAGCCGGGGGACGCCAAGAAGAAGCCGGGAGGATCCTCCGGAACCTCGGTCTTCCTCTTCATGCTGCCGGGCATCGCGGTCTACTCGCTGTTCAACCTCGCGGACCAGATGATGCGCGACCTGCTGGTCGAAGCGCGGCTCAAGACCCTGCGCCGCCAGCTCGCCGGACCGCTGACCGCGCGGCAGGTGCTGCTCGGCAAAGCCCTCGCGACCGCAGTGATCTCCGCGCTGATGCTCCTCCTCCTCACCGCCCTCGGAGCCGCGGTCGCACCGAGCGGCATCAGCCTCGCCGGCTACCTTCTTCTTTCTGTTTCCCTCGTGGCGGCGGCCACGGGCTTCGCCTCCGCCATCTTCGGCCTGGCGCGCGGCGAGAAGCAGGGGACGACCCTGGCGAGCATCGCCGCCCTGGCGATGGCCTTCGCGGGAGGCAGCTTCATCCCGCTCAACAGCCTGCCGGCGGCGATGCGGGCGCTCTCCCCCTACTCGCTGATCTATTGGGCGGCCAACGGCTACCAGAAGCTGGTGCTCGACAGCGCGAGCCTGCGCGACGTGCTCCCCAACATCGCCGTCCTGGCCATTGCCGGTCTTCTGCTGTTCGCGATCTCGGCTCCTCTCTGGCAGCGCCGCCTCCTGCGGGGAGATCTGTCGTGAGCGTCCCTTCATCCGCACGGCAGATCGCCGTCCTCGCTCTCAACGACCTGCGCCTCACCGCGCGCGACCGCCCCGCCTTCGTCTGGATGATCCTCCTGCCGCTCTCCCTGATGTGGATGTTCGGCTCGATGAACCGTGGCAACGCGCCCCAGAAAGTGAGCCTGGGGATCGAAGACCACGACGGCGGCTGGCTGGCGCGAGCGCTGGTGACGGAGCTCGCGAACGAGAAGGTCGCGCTGACCAAGATCGGCAGCAAGAACATTCCAGACAATGAAAGGCCGGCCCGCACCCTGGTGATCCCCCAGGGCTTCACCGCCAACGTGCTCGCCGGGCATCAACAGAAGCTCCGCCTGGAAAACACCAGCGAAGCGAAACAGGACTTCAGCCTCGCCGCCCAGGTCGACATCGTGCGCGCCATCGTCCGCATCGTCGGCCGCCTGGCCGAAACCGGACCGCCGGAACCGCGAGATCCGCAGGGCCTCAAGCACCAGCAAGCCTTCGCAACCCTCGGCTCGCGCCCGCCGCTGGTCACCGTCGTGGCCTCGACCGCCGGAAGCGGCCATCCGGTGCCACAGGGCTTCGCCCAGAGCGTCCCCGGCACGCTGACCATGATCGTCCTCATGATGACGCTCATCTACGGCGCCGTCTTCCTCACCCTGGAAAAGCGCCAGGGCATGCTCCGCCGCCAGGCCACCCTGCCGCTCTCGCGAAGCACCCTCTTCCTCGGCAAGCTCGCCGGCCGCCTGCTGCTCGCCGCCGTCCAGGCCATCCTCCTCCTCCTCGCCGGCCGCTACCTCTTCGGAGTCTCCCTCGGAACCTCCCCCGCCGGCCTCGCCCTCCTCCTCGGCGCCTACCTCCTCGCCGTCGCCGCCCTCTCCACCCTCCTCGGAGCCCTCCTCGCCACCCCCGAGCAAGCCTCCGCCGTCGGCTGGGTCGGGAGCATGCTCCTGGCCGGCCTGGGAGGCTGCTGGTGGCCGAGCGAAGTCATGCCCCGCTGGCTCTGGAAAGCCGCCCACGTCTTCCCCACCCCTTGGGCGATGGATGGATTCCACGCGTTGTTGTCGTATGGGCACGGGCTGGAGGCGGTGCTCGTTCCCGCCGGGGTGCTGCTTGGGTTTGCGGTGGTATTTGCGGGGCTGGGGGCTCGGTTGCTGCGGGTGGAGTGAGCGGTCTCGGGAGATTCTCTATACTCAAACCATGGCAGGCCAACTCGAAATCGTAGAAGCTCAGGCGCTCAAGCTCACGGCTGAGGAGCGGGCTCACCTGGCAGACAAGCTCATCGCCAGCCTCTTCGAGGATCGTGAGGTCGAAGATCTCTGGGCAGACGAGGTCGAGCGGCGCGTGGAAGAGATCGAGAGCGGGCGCGCCAAGCTCATCCCTGCAGCCGAAGCCATTGCCCGTGCCCGCGCAGCGATCAAGTGATTCCTTCGATCAAATGCCGCATGAAGCCCACGAGACCCAGAGTTAAAACTCTGGGCTAACCTAACGGCCCTTGCCCCTGCGGGTCGGCTCTGGAGACCAAGGATGATTCGAATCGATCTCCTCGATTGCCGAAGAACCTGTCAGCCGTCCCGCAGGGACAAGGGTGTCCAGCCAGGATTTCAATGGGTGTGTCGCCGGACCGCCCCTCTCTGAACTCCCCCTCCGAATCTCATGGTCCAGAGAACACAGAGATCAGAGGGGTCAGAGATCAGAGGAGAATGGGAGCAGCACGACTCGGAATCCTACGTACCTGAGACGGTCCGCCGGACCGTACCGGTTGCGGGCGGCACAACGCACGAACGAGGCAGCACTGTAGCAGGCGCCGCCCCGCAACACACGGGGGGCACCCTCGGGAGCTTCCCTGCTCTCACGGCCATCCGCCGGATCGTAGGGATAGTCGCGATCAAGATTGCGCGTCCACTCCTGGACATTCCCGGCCATGTCCACGCAGCCGTAGGGTGAATCACCCTGTGGCGAGAACTGGCCGACCGGAGTGGTTTGAGCGGTTCGAGAACGACGGCGCCAGGGCAGCAACCGTCCGCCACCGGCAGTCCAATATCCTTCGGTATTCGCCAACCCATTCCTCCACTCATTCCCCCACGGGTACTCCCTCCCGTCCGTCCCCCGCGCAGCCTTCTCCCACTCCGCCTCGCTCGGCAGACCGAAACCGTGCCACTCCGCGAAGGCCAGCGCGTCGGACCAGCTCACCAAGACGGCGGGATGTTCGGCGTTCTTGTTCCAACCGTCGAAGACCTCTTCGCGGTCAATCCGGTATCCGCTTTCCGAAAGGAACTTCCGGAACGAACCCACCGTCACCGGTCCTCTTCCGATGTAATACGCCGGCAGATATAGAGATTGGCACGGCTCCTTGCCCATCAGAAATTCCCCAGCCGGCACCTTCACCAGGCCGAGCTCCTCACACCGGCCCAACTCGCACCATGCCCAAACAGCAGCGTTTTTGAGCGCCTGGGCTCCATGCCTCGCCGACTCCAGTGCCCGCCAAGTCTCCTCATCCGGAGAGAACCGGATACCCGCCAGGGCCCACGCCGCCCGGGCTCGTGCTCCCGCATCCGCCGCCCCGTCTCCGATCAACCGGACGAGCAGCGTTGCCATGGGCCGGGCTTGCGCTTCCCCCAGCTCCGGGATCATCTCCAGAACGCGCTTCTGCCGTTGCGGATCGCGGCCGCGCAGCTCTTCTTCCATCCAGCGTCGGGCCGCCTCCAGGTCCGCGGCCATCAGAGCGCCGGCCAGGCGCCGGAACGGTCCGGCGGCGTCTGTGGAGGTGAGCCGGTCCAACAGCCGCTTCTTGACCTCGGCGCGGAGATCGTCGCCGAGCTGAACGTCTTCGGCGAGGGTGAGGCCCGCCATCTCCAGCTCCGCTCCGGACTCTCCGGCCCGTGCCAGCAGCGCTTCGATCAGACGCTCGGCCCGGCCGGCGGGGGCGAGGCCGGCGGCGAGGAGGATCACCTCGCGCCAGCGCTCCTCCCCGGCACGCTCCAGGAGCCGGGCGTCCAGCTCGTGCTCCACCACGTGCGCGGCGGCCAGGTAGTCGTGCAGGGCGCGGTGGGCGAAGCCGAAGAAACCGAGGCGCTGCTCCTGGAGGATTCCCGAGCGTTCCCAGATCTGCCGTAGCAGGACGTCCGCCGCGATGCTTGTCTGGAGGCGCGGCGCCAGCGGCTCGATCAGGCCGATGAGCGCCGGGACGCTGGCTTCGAGCAGATCTTCCTTCAGATAGTGGAACGCAATCGTCCGCAGGATCATCTCCTTCTCTTTGAGGCTGGCCACCGTGGAGAGCTGGAGCCGTTTGTCCTGCCGGTCCCAGAGATCGACGAGGATCTCGACGCACTTCGCGTACAGCGCGGCCCGCCCCTTGGGGAGATCTGTGACGCGGTGATAGTGGACGAGCGTGATGAGCGAGAGGAGAAGCGGCGTGGCGGCGATGCGCAGGAGGCTGTCGGTCTGCCGCAGGGACTCCCAGAGCGCCCCGGAGCGCAGGCCAGCCTCTTCATAGGCCCGGCGTTCCGCCTCTCGCTCCTTGACCAGATCGGGAGACGCCCCGAGCAGGTTCACCTCGCGGGTGCGTAGAACCTCGCGGTACCAGGAGCCGAGGAAACGGCGGACGTCGTCGCCGGTGAACGGCTGGATCTCGAAGGTGCGGAAGCCGGGAAGCTGGTTGTGCCATCCGCCACCCGGCAGCTCACCACGTAGTGGTTCTCGGGATACTCCGCCACAAGCGCCTCGATCTCCTCGGTGGCCAGGGCATGCCGTGCTTCGTCCAGCACCTCGTCGAGGCCATCGAGAAGCACGAGGCAGCCGCCGCGCTCCAACCAGCGCCCGGGATAGCCGGCGGGAACTTTGCGCAAGGGTGAGGACTTCTCCAGCAGGGCCGGCAGAGTCTGGACGCCCTCGCTTCCCATCTCGCGCAGGCGGGCAAGCAGAGGAAAGGGGCGGCCCAGGTTATCGCGCAGTGGATGCTTCAGGGCACCGGTGAAGACGAGGATCAGATAATCGAGCAGCGTCGACTTGCCGGTCCCGGGGCTGCCCAGGATGGCCAGCCGGTTCTCTTTCGGATTGAAGATCTCGTTCCAGCCGAACCGCGGGCCGTCGTCCCCCCGGGCGGCGGCCAAGCGCAGCGAAACGTACACCTCCTGCAACCGGGGCGGATGCAGGTCGGACGTGCTGTAGGCGCCGATCAGCTTGAGCCAGCGGTGCCGGTCGGCGAGCTTCGCCAGGTACCGCTTGCGGAACCGCCAGCCGAGGCCGGCGAGCCTGTCCTCGAACCAGTCCCAGAGCTTCTTGAACAGCACCTTGATTGGCTCGGAGAAGAGCAGAACGAGGATGGCGGTGATGACGGAGGGAACGATCTTGTCCCAGTACCGTTCCCAGAATCTGGGAGCCGGCGCCACGGGGGCCGCTTGGAGAAGAGCGAGGATTCCGTTCATCATGGAATGCGGAGAGTGTATCCGCATGGGCACGCAGGTGGCGAGACCATGCTCCCGGGATGCCTCTACGCGAGGCAAACAGAAATCTCGACCTCGCGATGTACTCCAGGGAGGAGACACCGGCGTCTCGGAACGCTACCTTTGACTCCCTCGGAAGGTTTCCCCTACACTCCTTTCATGGCCGAGCCTATCCGCATCACCTGGGCGCCGGAGAGCGAGGTCTCGCAGGAGGCGGAGGAACAGTCTGTCCTCCAGCGGTGGATCGAACACTCCGGCGGCCGGTTGGAGCTTCTCGAGCTCCCCTTGACGCCGGAGCTTTATCTCAACCCGGAGCTTGAGGACAAGATGGTCCAAGGCGAATGGCATGACGTCACATGCCACGAGATCAGCGGCCTTTTGCGGCATCATTTCCGGCCCCAGCCGGACGTCCGCGTCTTTCACGACCTGAAGCACCTGCTCAGGCAAGACCTGCCGGCGCCGTCTCCCGACGTGTCGGTCGTTTTCGGAATCCGCGACCGGGAGCTCAGGACTAGCTTCGACATCGAGAAGGAGGGCCTCCGCCCCTCCTTGATCATCGAGGTGGTCTCCCCCCTGAGCGCACGCGTCCGCCGGACCGATCTGGAAGACAAGGTCACGCTCTACCAGCGCGTCGGCATCCGCGAGTATCTGATCGCCGATACGACGCGCCGGAGCAAGCGCTATCAGCTCCTTGGCTACCGCTTGAGCCCCTTGGGCCGCTACCAGCCGATCGAGCCAGATACCCAGGGCCGCTTCCTCTCCGAAACGACCGGAGTCTGGCTCCAGGTCACGCCGGCCGGCGACCAGATTCACCTCTTCGACGCCGCGACCGGCCAGAGGCTCCTGAACCTGGCCGAGCAGGAAGAACGGGCCATAGAAGCCGAGGCCGAGATTGCCCGCCTGCGGGCGGAGATCGAACGCCTGCGCGCCGAGCGCTAAGCGTCTTCAGGTGACTCGGCTGGCGGTGGCCTTCGAAGCCGGCTTCACCTCGTGATAGACTCGAAGCTCATAGTATCCACCCGCCTCACGCAGAAACCTGGCTCAGAGCTCGGGCACAGGGAACATACGTTCAAACTGAACAAGGGAGAATGCGGCATGAATTTCACGAAAACTGCTCGGAGTTTCACCACGACCACCTTGTGCGTCCTTGGGCTGGCCCTCGTGCTCACCGGCTGTGGCACGAAGCTCGACATGGGCGTGATCAGCAAGTCCATCACCGATGGGCTGGGAGCTCAGATGGGCCTCCCGGGCGCCACGGTGACCTGCCCCACGGAAACGCGCGCCGCCAAGGCGGGCGACACCTTCGAGTGTGAAGCGAAGCCGAAAGAAGGTGGCCGGCTCGTCATCAAGGTGACGCAGAAGGACGACAAGGGCAACGTCGAGTGGGAGGCGACCAAGATCGAGGGCTTCCTGAGCACCAAGACCGTGGAGGAGTCCATCACCAAGGGCCTCAAGGAACAGGCCAATGCCGACGCCACCGTGAGCTGCGGCGACAAGAAGCTGCGCGTCTCCAAGGCGGGCGACACCTTCGACTGCAAGGCCACCACGGCTGACGGCGCCGCCCACACGATCAAGGTGACGGTGAAGGACGCCGACGGCAACATCTCCTGGGCGACCGAGCAGCCGGCCGGCGCGGCCCCGGCCGAGGGAGAAGAGACCCCGGCGCCGCCGGAAGAGCACTAACTTCCACCTCCCAGTCCGCAGCGAGGCGAGGAGTCACCTCCTCGCCTCTGCGGGTTCCAGACCTCTTCCTCTCCCCTCCCCTACTTTGGTCCGGTCAACTCAGCGTTCCTGCGGCAGCTCATAGACCGCTTCGGCCAAGCCGGCGAGGAAGCGCAGGAGCGACACCACCTCAGCACCGCATTCGGCGCCATGCCAAGCCTCGAGCTCGTGGCGTTGGCCGGGCGCAAACGAGATGATGCGCTGCCTGGGCGGCTCGGAAGCTGACGGCGCCCCAAAGAATTGCACGTAGCTGTGACAGTCCTGCTGCTGGCCGATCTGCCCGGCGGCGAGCAACGTCTTGAGACGAGCCAGATCGCGGGCTGCAATCCGGAATCGGGTTTCGGTGGCGCGCGGAGGGTCGTCCAGTGTCTCCCCATTGTCGGTGTTGAGCCGGCGACTCGAAACGCTGAGAGCCCCTTCTCCCGCGACGGTCACGGAGAGAGCATAGTCCGTCACCGAGTGCTGCGGCGAGGCGAGAATGCCGTAGCTCTCCTGGTGGCCTTCGACGCGGATCAGGACACGGCCCTGGTCCTTGACCGGCGGCGCGGCGTACGTTGGAGTGAGCGATGCCGCCGCAAAGGCTCCAGCGACGGAGAGGAAGACGAGGATCTTCTGACGCTTGCTCACGGAGGACCTCCTTGGCAGGGTGAGACGAGGGTGTTCGCTTCTGCTGTCCTTCTTACGAAGGAGACAGCATCCGCGTCACACCCTCCGATCGCGAAATCGGGAAACTCACTGCGCGCGTCCGTCTAATGCCGCGGCGCCTCCAATCCAGGAGTGGCCAGGAGGTTCCCCATGCCGCGGCGAATGTTGGCTCTCTCGATTCTGCTCGTCCTTTGTCTGTCTGAGGGCTGTACCCGCCTTCAGAGCTTCCGCCCCCTCCCTGCCGGGCAGAATCCCGTTTGTCGAGAGGTACCCCAAAAAAACTGTGGCTCGGTCCCCTTGATCGAAACATCCGATTACCTTCTGGGCTTCGTCGAACTCGACGATCTGGGCTGGTTTTGGGATCGCCAGCAGAAGCAAGCCGTTGTCGATGAAGTCCGCAACGTCGCCCAGAACCAAGATGTGATCATCGTGGTGTTTGCCCACGGCTGGAACCACGATTCGAGCGAGACGGACAGCAATGTCCTGAAGTTCCGGCAGATCCTGGGACGTCTTGCCCTTCTCGAAGGTGAGGCCGCACGCGTCAGGTGCCTGCCGGCGCGCCGTGTGGTCGGAGTTTATCTGGGCTGGCGCGGCAAGGCCTTCAAAAGGGCTGGCCGCATGCCGGCGAATCTCTATAACTGGACCAGTTTCTTCAGCCGCAAGGCGACCGCCCATCGGGTCGGCGCGGAGGACGCAGCCGAGGTCCTGTCCGACCTTGAGGCCGTCCGTACAAATGCCAACAGCAGAGCTGGGAACGACCAGCATGCGAGCCGGATCGTCGTAATCGGTCATAGCTTTGGGACCGCGGTTGTTTATGGCGCGGTCTCCCGGATCCTGGCGGAGCGGCGGCGTCATCTTGAGAAGGGCGATGTTCGGGCAGCAGCCTTTGGCGACCTAGTTGTGCTGGTCAACCCGGCCATTGAGGCCAGTTTGCTAGTTCCCTTCGCACAGGCGACGGAGAGCTACAAAGACGCGGGCGAAGCGTCGCCTTTTCAACCTGTCCTTGCCGTCTTCGCTTCCCAGGGCGATGGTCCCAATCGCGTGCTGTTCCCAATCGCACGCAATCTGTCGACCCTGTTCAAGAAATACCGTGATGATCAACCTCCGGGGCTTCCCCCGCTTCCCCACTTTCAGAGCAAGGCTGCGCGCACTGCCGCAGGTCAGTTTGAGCAGACCATTTCGTTCTTGCTCTGCCCCAAAGGCGAGGCGCAGGATGGGAAGCTCTTCCGGTGCACAAGAAATCACCCCCCCACTCCCGCAGCGACCGAAGATGGAGCGATTCAATGGAAGCAGGCGGTCGATCAACAGCTTGAGAAGCTTCGAGCCACACGGCCACTGGCCACGCCCTTCCGGAAGGGGGAGCGCGCCGATCTTCCGCTCTCCACCTCGACGCTCTTCCGCTTGCGGCCTGGTCCGATGACTCCTTACCCGATCATCAGTGTTGACGACCGACTCATCCGGGATCACAACGACATCTTCACGGATTTCTTTGCCCCATTTCTGCTTGACTTTGTCTCGGTCTGGACAGAACGGAGACCTTCGCATTGCCCCGGAGAGCAGCCGGCGGACGTTCCCGGCTCAACCCAGGGAGTGGAGCGATGAGCCGGCCGGCCAATCGCCTGGGGGCTGTCCTTGTTCTTCTCGTACTCCTGCTTGCCGGTGCATTGTTCAGCGGTGGCTGCTGCGGGCTCAAGACGCACCACCAGCGGCGCCTGGGCCCGGACACCTCCCGGCTCTCCTATCAGGAGGACACAGACCTCTTCAGCGCTTTGAATCGGAAGATCCTGCGATTCGGCGCCCCAGAAGGAGCACCCGCTGTGTTGCTGCTCCATGAGATCGGCGGTGCCACTCCGGAAGCTCTGGAGCTCGGGGAGCGCTTGAAAAAGGAAGGCTACACAGTCTACGTGCCTGTGCTCTTCGGCGGGATCGGCGAGCGCCATCCCAACTTGCTGGCCCGCTGCCGGAGCCATGACTTCCGCTGCCTTTCGAATTCCGCAAGCCCTCTGGCCCATGAGTTGCTCGACAAGCTGCTTCCCCGCCTCGCGGCCCGCCATCCGGCCATCGGGGTCATCGGCATGTGCCTGACCGGCAATTTCCCGCTCCTTCTGGTCCAGCATGGCTCCGTCAAAGCTGCCGTGGTCAGCCAGCCGGCTCTCCCCCTGCTCCGAAAGAGCGTCATCGGCCTCTCCGACCAAGAGCTCCGTGCCACGAAAGCGGCTCTCGACAGCAAGAAGACCAGGGTCTTGTACTTTCGCTATTCGCTCGACTGCGTGTCACCCGGAGAAAGGCTGGAAGCGCTCAGCAAGGCGCTTCCAGGCCGGGTGGACCGGCGCGTCTTTCCGGCTTGCGATTCCGAGCATCATGCGGTCCTCACCGACTCTCTGACCGAGACTCCAGAAGCCTGGCAGTGCCTGACCACTTATCTCGCCGAGACTCTCCAAGGAAAGGCGCCCACTCCGGGCTCCTGCGTAAGTCAGGAGGAGTTGGACCGGCTGGACCGCGCGACGCGGTGCGGGCAAGGAGGGTAAGACCTTCCGGCGTGGACAGCCCGCAGGAGGCTTGACGGCCTCCTGCGGATCCCCTCCCCCTACTTCCGCCGGTTGGCCTGCAAGATCCGCTTGCGGATCCGGATCGCCTCCGGCGTCACCTCGACCAGCTCGTCTTCGCGGATGAACTCCAGCGCCTGCTCCAGATTCATGATCCGCGGGGGGACGAGGTGGATGGTGTCGTCGGAGCCGGAGGCCCGCATGTTGGTGAGCTTCTTTTCGCGGGTGATGTTGACGTCGAGGTCGTTGGCGCGGGCGTTCTCTCCCACCACCATTCCTTCGTAGACCTCGTCGGTCGGCGAGACGAAGAGCTCGCCGCGCGGTTGCAGGCCTTCGATGGCGTAGGAGGTGGCGCGGCCGGCGCGGTCGGCGACGAGGGCGCCGTTCGAGCGGTGGGAGATGTCTCCCTGCCAGACGTCCCAGCCGTCGAAAAGATGGTTCATGATGCCGGTGCCCCTCGTGTTGGTGAGGAACTCGCTGCGAAAGCCGATCAGGCCGCGGGCCGGGACCCGGAACTCCATGCGCACACGGCCGGAGCCGTGGTTGATCATCTTCATCATCCGCCCGCGGCGCACGCCCAGCTCCTGGGTGACGACGCCGATAAAGTCCTCCGGGCAGTCGATGACCAGCATCTCCATCGGCTCGTGGATCTGCCCGTCGATGTGGCGGGTGATGACCTCGGGCTTGCCAACGCAGAGCTCGTAGTCCGCGCGGCGCATCATCTCGATGAGGATGGCGAGCTGGAGCTCGCCGCGGCCGGAGACCTTGAAGATCTCCGGCGAGTCGGTGGGCTCGACGCGGATGGAGACGTTGACCAGCTTCTCCTTCTCCAGGCGCTCCTTGAGCTTGCGCGAGGTGACGTGCTTGCCCGAGCGGCCGGAGAACGGCGAGTCGTTGATCGAGAGCATCATCGAGATGGTCGGCTCATCGACCTGGATCGGCGGCAGGGCCTGGGGGTTCTCCCGGTCCGACAGGGTCTCGCCGATGTTGACCTCCGAGATGCCCGCGATGGCCACGATCTCGCCCGCGCTCGCCTCGGCGATCTCGATGCGGCGCAGGCCCTGATAGCCGTAGAGCAGGGTGACCTTGACCGGGTCGACCTGGCCGTCGCGCCGGCAGAGCGCCGCTTCCTGCCCCTTCTTGATGCGGCCGTTGAAGATGCGGCCGATCGCGAGACGCCCGACGTAGTCGTCGTAGTCGAGGGTGTTGAACAGCATCTGGAGGGGCATCTCGGGATCGAAGACCGGCGGCGCCACGGAGCGTACGATCTCCTCGAAGAGCGGCTCCAGGGTCTCGTCCGGCCCGTCGGCGGTGCGGCGGCAGCGCCCGGCCCGGGCGTTGGCAAAGAGGATCGGGAAGTCGAGCTGGTCCTCGGTGGCGTCGAGGTCGATGAACAGATCGTAGACCTCGTCGAGCACCTCGCCGATCCGCGCGTCGGGCCGGTCGATCTTGTTGATCACCACGATCGGGGAGAGGCCGGCTTCGAGCGCCTTGCGGAGCACGAAACGGGTCTGCGGCAGCGGCCCTTCGCTGGCGTCGACGAGAAGGAGCACGCCGTCGACCATCTTGAGCGTGCGCTCGACCTCTCCGCCGAAGTCGGCGTGGCCGGGGGTGTCCACGATGTTGATGTGGATCCCCTTGTAATAAATGGCCGTGTTCTTGGCCATGATGGTGATGCCCTTCTCGCGTTCCAGGTCGATCGAGTCCATCACCCGCTCGGCGACATGCTCGTTCTCGCGAAAGATCCCGCTCTGCCAGAGCATGGCGTCCACCAGGGTGGTTTTGCCGTGGTCAACGTGGGCGATGATGGCCAGATTGCGGACGTCTTCTCGTGTCTGCTGCGTCAAGCGGTTCTCCGTTTCCAGGGGAAGGGGCGCACGTAGGATGGACCGTGGCCCGCGCCTTCAGATGGGCGTTGGAGGATACCACGAGTGGCACCATCTTGGTAGGCCCGGCCCACAGGAACCTGCGATAGAGTTGAGGACATCAGACGGGAGCCCAGCGGATGCTAGTTGACTTCGATGTCTTCCTGAGCCACAACAGCCGCGACAAGCCGCTGGTCGAGCAGATCGGCGAGCGCCTCCGCGCCCGGGGATTGCGCGTCTGGCTGGACAAATGGGAGCTGCGCCCCGGCTTTCCCTGGCAGGAGGGTCTTGAGGAAGCGGTGCAGATATCGCGCGCCGTAGCAGTGTTCGTGGGCGCGGGTGGTCTCGGCGCCTGGCAGGAGCCCGAGATGCGCGCCTTCATCAACCGATCGAGGCGCGAGAAGGTTCCTGTCATCCCGGTCCTGCTCCCCGGTTGCCCGGACTCCCCGCAGCTCACGGTTTTCCTGGAAGCCTTCACCTGGGTGGATCTCCGTCAGGGCCTAACTGAAGATGGCCTCGCTTACTTGGTCTGGGGCATCACCGGAGAAAAGCCTGGTGGCACGCCGACAACCGGCTCCGAGAGAGGCCGGAGTTCGGTTCTCTCCAGCAGCAAGAAGACTCCGAACGCCCGGTGGATCTGGGCCGCCGGGCTCGTCCTTCTGACAATACTCTTGGCGCTCGCCGGCGGGCTCTTTCTGCAGCCTCCCAAGAAGCCAGAAATCTACTCTGTCCGCGTCCAGGTGTTCGACCCACAAGGCCGGCCAGTCGAAAGGTCCAAGGTCCGTACCTCGGCCGGCAACGAGCCGCATCTCCTATCGGACGGCTGGTGGGAGATCCAGATTCCGGCGGTGAAAGTCCCCGCCGACGGCCGAGTCACCCTGCGGGCAGACCACAAGCAGTGGGAAGGGAACAGCGCCAACCTAAGGCTGGGTCTAGATCCGAACCCACAGGTCGAGATTCGGCTAAAACCACCCGAGACCTCGATCCGTGGACTTGTGGTCGACGGCCACAACCGAGGCTTGGCCGGTGTTCGAGTCTCCAGCCAAGACGGCGCTCCCACGACGACAGACGCCGAGGGCTGGTTCGTCCTGAAGCTTTCGGAGCCACCAGAAACCCTTGTCACGCTACGAATCGAGCGAAAGGGATCACTACCGCAAGATTTCAACTGCTACGCTGGCAACGATTGTCCAATCAGCTTGGAGGACCGATGAGCGGCAAACGCGCCTTTGGGATTCTGGGTCTCCTCCTGTTGACAACCGCGCTGCCCGTCTCCGCCGGACCGAAGATCCTGCTGATCGCACGGGACAACGACAAGCATCTCCTTACCGGCTTCATCTTCGCCTACCAAGGTGTCCAATCCACCAAGACCAACCACACCGGAGCCGCCGAAATCATCTTGCCGCCCGAGCATCCGCCCGGCAGGCGAATCGAAATATACCTCGTCGCGAGCCCCAAGAGGGAGGAAGAGTGGTTTCTCGTCAATCCTCAGATCAACATTCCAGATCCCGGGGGGGCGGCAGAAGTCGTGCTAATGAAAAGAGATGTGTTGCGGCAGGTGGCTGCAGCGGCACGCGATATTCCGAAGACAGCGATACGTCCGGGCGGCCTTAACACTGAGAATCGACAGCAAGCCATTATCCAAGAAGCGGCTCGCTTCGGCCTTACAGCAGATCAACTGGAAACAGCGATCCGCTCATTCGCAGAAACCCAAGACTCCAGAGATAAGGGTATCGCAGCATTCTTGAAGGGGCAGTACGCAAAAGCCGAAGCGCTCTTAATGTCTGCCGACAAGCAGGAGAGTGATCTCGTTGAGACGCTCCGTTACTTGGGGGCGACCAAGTATGCACTATCCAAATACCGCGAAGCTGCCGACTCCTTCCGTAAAGCACTGGCGATCGGTGGCGAGGACGCCGAACTCCTGAACTCGCTCGGCATATCATTCCTGGAGTTATTTGACTGGGCCGAGGCTGAACCGCCATTACGGAGGGCGCTTGCCATAGACGAATCAAGGCTCGGCAAGGAGAATCCAGACATTGCCATTCGCCTTAACAACCTAGCCGTACTCCTCCTCTCCACATCTCATTTCGACGAGGCGGAGACTCTGATACGAAGAGCTCTCGATCTTGACGAAAAAAGCCTCAACCCCAACATCACCAGAGACCTGAACAACTTGAGCCAAATCCTCCTGGCCACGAAGCGTATTCATGAAGCCGAATTTCCAATACGCCGGGCTGTAGCCCTCGATGAGAGGAACTTCGGGCCAGATCACCCAAATGTCTCCCGTGACCTCAACAATCTCTCTGAAGTGCTCTCACTCATGAACCACCACCTTGAAGCAGCTTCGGCGATGCGTCGGGCATTCGTCATTTTACTAAAGGCACACCGAAGGACTGGACATCAACAGCCGGCCGAAGCAGATGTTGAAGGTAGCTATCGGTGTCTGCTCCAGATTCTTGGTAAATCTCAAGCAGAGATCAACGCGACAATCGACGCAATGGTGAGAGGAGGTGAATAACCGATGCGCCCTTTTACCAGATGTCGTGCACTTGGTGTTTTGGGTTTTCTGCTGCTCACAACTGCGCTGCCTGCAGCCGCCGGTCCGAAGATCCTTCTGATCGCCCGCGACAACGAGAAGCATCTCCTCTCCGGCTTCATCTTCGCCTACCAAGGAGTCGAATCCACCAAGACGAACCGAGCCGGAGCCGCCAAGCTGCTCCTGCCTCCCGAGCATCCGCCGGGCAGACGAATCGAAATCCAACTCTCTGTTAGCCCCAAGAAGGCCGATGAATGGATTCTTGTCAATCCCCAGATCAACATCCCGGATCCCGCCGGTTCGGCGGAAGTCGTGCTCATAAAAAAGAGTACCTTCCGCCAGATCGCAGCGGCGGCACGCGATAATCCGAAAGCGTCGCGCCCTGGCGACTTGAGCCCAGAAGAGCGGAAGCAAATCCTCGGCGAAGAAGCGGCACGCCGCGGTCTCAACGTGGACCAATTGGAGGCAGCGCTCCGCTCGTTTGCGGAGACTCAAGATCCCAAGGATAAGGGTATTTCGGCCTATTTGAAGGGACAATATGCGGATGCCGAAAAGCTCTTGAACAAAGCCGCAGAAAAGAACGAGAGCGACTTCGTCGAGACGCTCCGATACCTGGGAGAGACCCAATACGAAGCTGGAAAGTATCAAGCTGCAGCCGAGACACTCCGCAAAGCTCTCTCACTCCAAGGAGACGACGTGGTTCTCCTGACCTTGCTCGGCAACTCTTTCGTCGAGCTGGCCGACTGGAATGAGGCAGAGCAGATGATTCGACGATCTCTCGACATTAATGAGAAGAGATACGGGCCTGAACATCCAAGCGTCGCCACCGACCTCAACAACCTAGCGCGCCTGTTCTTTGCCACAGACCGTCTCACCGACGCCGAGTTGTTGATGCGCCGCTCTCTAGCAATAGACGAAAACAGCTTCGGAGCTGAAGATCCGACAGTCGCCATCGATCTCAACAACTTGGCTATTCTACTCTGGGCCACGGACCGGCCCGCTAAGGCCGAGCCGCTTACGCGTCGCGCTCTCGCTATCGACGAAAAATGCCTTGGCGCTGAACATCCAGCGGTCTCGCGAGACCTCAATACCCTTGGCCAACTGCTCCAGGACACAAACCAACTTGCTGAAGCCGAGCCGCTAATGCGTCGCGCTCTCGCCATCGACGAAACGAGCTTCGGAGCTGACCATCCAACAATTGCCATCCGGCTCAACAATCTGGCCCTATTACTCGAGGACATGGAAAGGTTCTCTGAGGCCGAGCCGCTGATGCGGCGCGCTCTCGCCATCGAAGAGAAGAGCTTCGGAGCTGACCATCCAAAAGTCGCCACTGCTTTAAACAACATGGCCGTACTACTCCTGAGAACGAAACGAGCCACTGACGCCGAACCCCTGATCCGCCGTGCGCTCGAGATTGACGAGAAGAGCTTGGGGGCTGACTCTCCAATTGTCGCCCGAGATCTCAACACCCTTGCCACATTGCTCCACTCGACGAACCGGCTTGCTGAGGCCGACCCACTGCAGCGGCGTAGTCTGGTCACCTTCATCGAGTTCTCGCGTAGGACTGGTCATCAGCACCCTTACTTACAAAGCGCCTTCCGAAACTATATTATTCGGCTCAAGGAGGTTGGCAAATCTGGGGCAGAGATCGAGGACAACTGCCAGCAGCTACTGAAGGGATTGAGCGAATCCGACGCCGAGATCAAGGCGATGCTCGACAGCATACTGCCTTGATGGAGACCCTGTGTCGCAGAACTCGCTGCAAGAGCGCCGGGCCTCCGTGCCTTCAATGGCGCGCGCCCCGGCCGTCAGTACCAATCTTCCAGCATCAGCCCGTGAACCCGGCTGAACTCTCTCGTGTTGTGCGTCACCAGGGTGGCGCCGTGGCTGAGAGCCGTGGCGGCGATCAAGAGATCATACGGTCCGATGGGGATTCCGGCCTGTTCGAGTTCGCTTCGAATCCGGGCTGCGGCCTTGGCCTCCACCGGGCCAAACGGGAGGACTTGTGCAAGCGAGATCAACTCGCAGAGATGCTCCCTGCGCTGCTGGGAGCGACTCGACTTGGCCAGCCCGAATTCGAGCTCAAAGATCACGACAGAGGGATGGCGACATCGGCGGGAGGGGTTGCGAGCAGGCGGTCCCCGTCGGAACCAAGCCCCTTGAAAAAGTAGCTCAGCGTGTTGGTGTCGAGAGCGAATATCAGATGGCTTCGCGCGGCAGGTCTTCACCCAACCCGGCACGGATCTCCTCCGCGGTCGGGAAATCCGCCCAGGCTCCAGCCAGGCGCGCAACAGACTCAGGCCAGCGGGCCGCGGTTTTCTCCCGGATCAGGTCCGCCACCCAGCGGTCTGGAGACCCCTGCCGCTTTGGCGGCGGTCTTCAGCTTCTCCTCAGTCTCGGCGTCCAGATAGAGAGTGAGCTGACTCATGCGAAGGTCCCCTTATACTTGGCGAGTATACGTGGATCTCGTTGGCGGATTCAAGCAAAGCCTGCGGTTCACTCAAGGCGTGAACGCGCCCTCAGTGCTGCTCGCGCAGCGCTTGGACCGTGCTGCAGATGCGTTCGACTTCCGGAGCTCGAAGTAGGAGAAGCCGCAGAGTGAGCAGACCCAGGCCGGCACGGAGTCCCAGGTCAGCCGGTAGCCGTCCTGGGCGATCGTGACCGGCGCCGTGGATTTCAGCACCGGGCCGTGACAGCTCAGGCATCTCATGGGCAGGACCGATTTGGACTCGGGCCTGCGAGTGAAGAGCGGCAAGGTCTCGTCCGCATCAAGCGATGTTGGCGATGGAGCCGGACGCAACGTGCGCTGGATGCCATAAGCTTGCGGTGAGAACGGGGACGGGACGCGGCCGAGTATGGTCATTGATGAGATCCCTCGTCTGACGTCCGGGGCTCTCGCAAACTTCCTGCCGCCGGTCTCGTATCTCTTGGAGAGAACCATCATGGCTCACACTGTCCGCCGTTGCATCCTTCTTCTCCTCGCGAGCCTCGCGGTCTTTGGCTTTGCCGCCCCGGTGCCATCCACCAAGCCCGACTTCCCCCGTGGCACGCTGGTCGAGAAGGTCACCTGCGCCGCCGATCCGAAGCAGTCGTATGCGCTCTATCTGCCGTCGGCCTACAAGCCGGACCGTCCGTGGCCGATCCTCTATGCGTTCGACGCGCGCGGCCAGGCGAAGGTGCCGGCGAAGGCGTTCCAGGCGGCGGCGGAGCAGTTCGGGTGGATCGTGGTGTCGTCGTACAACACGGCGAGCGACGGGCCGATGGAGCCGAATTTCACGGCGATGCGGGCGCTGTGGGCGGACACGCATGCCCGCTTCTCGATCGACGACAAGCGGGTGTATGCGGCCGGGTTTTCGGGGACGGTACGCTTCTCCTGCATTCTCGGGCTCACGGTTCCCGGCTCGATCGCCGGTGTCTTCGGTGCCGGCGCCGGCTTCCCATTCAACGCGGTTCCCAAAGCGGACACTCCGTTCGTCTTTTTCTGCACCGTGGGCGACCGCGATTTCAACTACTACGAGATGATGGATCTCGACCGGCAGTTGGAGGCCGTGCACGTCCCGCACCGCATCGAGCGATGGGAAGGACCGCACGATTGGCCGCCGGCCGCCTTGGCCGGCCAAGGCTTGGCGTGGATGGAGCTCGCCGCCATGAAGGCCGGCCGGCGCGACAAGGTGCCGGCACTCATCGCGCCGCAGTGGGCCGCGGACCGCGACCACGCACGTGCACAGGAGGCGGCGGGACAGCTCTGGCAGGCGCACCACACCTGGGAAGCGATGGCGGCGGACTACGCCGGTCTGGTCGATGCAGCGGAGATCGCTCAGGCGCGGCAGAAGGCTGAGGAGATCGCCGCCGGCGCGGCGTTCAAGAAACAGGCAAAGGAGCACGACGAGACGATCACCCGTGACAAGAAACAGATCGCGGAGGCCCAGCAGATCCTCGCCAAAGCCGGGAGCGACGGCACCACGGCGTCGCAGATCGCGATCGATCTCAAGGTTCCGGAGCTCAAGGCGCGCGGGAAGTCGGCGGACCCCGAGGAGCAACTCTCGTCCAGGCGCATCCTCAACACGCTCCTCGGGCAGACGGGGTTCTACCTGCCAACGATGCTGATCGAAAGAAAGGAGTACGATCGGGCTGTCTTCATGCTGTCGATCGCCGCCCAGATCCAGCCGGACGCGCCAGACATCTGGGTGCAGATCGCGGCGACCCATGCTCTCAAGGGGAAGGCGGGACACAAGAAGGCGCTGGAGGCATTGCGTAAGGCGGTGGACCTCGGGCTCTCCAATCCGGCTGCGCTCGACAGCGAGCCGGCCTTTACGGAGCTGCGGCAGGACGAGGGCTATCGCCAGATCGCCGCCCAGGTGGCGCAGCGCAAGAGGGCGCCGGCCAAGACGGGAGGAGGAGGAGCGGATTGAACATCGCCGGATCGCTGTGTGCCGTGCTGTGGGCCGTCCCGGTCTGCCTGGGAGCGGCCTCCCTGCCGGTGCCAGCTTCATCAACGAAACCGCCGGAGACCGCTCCCGCGCCGCCGGTGATCGATTCGGCGCTGCCGCGGGGCGAGGTGATCGAGCGGCTGGCGTCGCAGCAGGATCCGTCCCTGACCTATGCCCTCTATATCCCGCGCGGCTACCGCCCGGAGCAGCCGGCGCCGATCCTCTACGCGTTCGACGCGCTCGGCAATGCGAAAGACCTGACCGCCCGCCTTCGTGCCGGCGCCGAGCGCTACGGCTGGATCGTGGCCAGCCCCTACGCCTCGTCCGACCGCATCGCGATGGAGGACAACTTCCAGATCATGAGCGGTCTGTGGGCCGACACCCACGCCCGCTTGGCGGTGAACGACCGCCGGGTCTATGCGTTCGGCTTTTCCGGTCTCACCCGCTTTGCCTGCATGCTCGGTCTCACGGCGCCCGAGAGCCTGGCCGGCGTCATCGCGGCTTCCGGCGGCTTCCCGCTCGGGCATCCGCCCGCCCGCGGCACGCCGTTCCCATTCTTCGCCACGGTGGGCGACAAGGATTTCAACTACTACGAGCTGCTCGACCTGGACAGCAAGATGGCCGCGCTCGGCGTGCCACACCACGTCGAAGTCTTCCCCGGCGCGCACGAATGGCCGCCGGAAACACAGGCCACCGCGGCGCTCGGCTGGATGGAGCTGCAGGCGATGAAGCGCGGAACCCGCGCGAAGAGCCCGGAGCTGATCGCCGCGCTGTGGGGCGAAGCGCTCTCCCGCGCCCGGACCTTCGAGGCGAAGGGAAAGCTGGTCGACGCCGTGCGCGCCTACACCGCCCTCGCCAGCGACTTCACCGGTTTGCAGGATGCCAAGGATCTCGACGAAGCCGCGCATCGCCAGGCCTCTCTGGAAGCTTCCGCGACCATCCAACTGGAGCGCCAAGCGAGAGCCGAGCGCGACCGCCGGGACCGCGACTATCTGGAACGGGTGCCGAAGATCCTCGCCGCCGCCCCGGAGACGCATCCGGACAGCCTGAAGCAGGCGCTCGCCGAGCTGGCCATCCCCGAGCTCAAGCACCGCGCCCTCTCGGCTCCTGATCCTGAAGAACGACTCTCCGCCGAGCGCCTGCTCTCCGCGGTCTACGTCCAGGCGGCGCTCCACCTGCCGCAGGAAGCCTCCGAGCACAAGCAGTATGACCGCGCAATCTTCGATCTCCAGATCGCCGGCGAGATCGATCCCGATCTGCCGCAGGTCCCTTTCCGCCTCGCCGTCACCTGGGCGCAAAAGGGCGATCACCGGAGAGCGCTGGACGCGCTCGCGCTGGCGGTGGAAAAGGGATGGACCGATCTGCTCGCCCTGGAGAGCGAGCGAGCGCTCGATCCGCTCCGCCAGAGCGCCGAGTACCGGACGATCGTCGCGGCGATGATGCGGCGGCAGCGGCCGTAGACGCATGATCCCTCTGTCCGAGCTGTCGGGAATCGCCTACGGAGTCGCGGAGCTGGCCGACCTTGCCGAGCTGGCGGCGCTCCTGGCCGTCGCCTTCAGCGAGCAGGACGTCCTGGCGGTCGCCAACGGCGTGACCGCGGTCGAATTCGAAGCCGTCGTCCGCCTCAATTTCCCCAAAACGGCCACCGATGGGCTCACCATCGTGGCCCGGTCGGCGGACACCGGTGAGATGGCCGGTGCGCTGCTGACCGAAGACTCGAGCTCGCCGGCGCCGGATGGATTCGACCGTGTGAGCCCCAAATTTGCTCCGACCTTCGATTTCCTGCACCAGCTCGACGCGGAATATCGGCAGGGTCAAACCGTCGCGCCGGGAGACTGGCTGCATCTGATCCTGCTCGGCGTCCCGCGCCCCTGGAGCGGACGCGGCATCGGCCGCCGGCTCGTCGCCGCCTGCCTGGAGAACGGCGCCCGCAAAGGCTTCCGCCGGGCCGTCACGGAAGCCACCGGCAGCGCGTCCCAGCACATCTTCCGGCAGCACGGATTTGCCGCGCGGGTGCAGCGCTCCTACCGGGATTACCGCTTCCGGGGCGAGGCCGTGTTCGCGGGGATTCAGGCGCCGGAAGGGACGGTTTTCATGGACAAGAGCCTGCAGTAGACGCTGTCGTCGACGCTCGGCTCGCTACTTCGAGAAGCTGACCAGCTCCAGCGCGGGATATGGCGGATCCCCCGGCTCGGTCGCCGACGACTGCATGCCTGGGGAGATGACACCCCCGAGGGAACCGCACGAAGGCAGTCGACGGTCTCTACGCAGCTCTCCGGGAGGATGGCTACCACCCCCGTCCGCGACCGCGACGACATGCAGTCCGGCGAGCGGATCTCTGCCTTCATCCTGGGAAGAGGTCCGCCTCGTCCGCGAATTCGCCCACCACGTGGACGGCATCCTCGTCTTCGTCCAGGACGTTCTCATATGCCCCGCAAGCTCGAAGCGCATCTCGACGACGGATTCCAGGCCGTGCGGGACGCTTTACGGCGACGGATTGGGTGAGCCGGCCCGCTCTCCCCGCCTTCCCGATCCGCTTCTCCCCTACCGCTCCTTGAACGGCTCCTCGGTGCCAACCGAGAACATGGCTTCGAGGTCGTAGCGGGAGAAGACGCGGAAGGAGATCAGGGTCTCCGACCGCTGGATGCCTTCGATCTTCAGCATCTGGTTGGTCACGGAGTCGGCGATCTGCTCGTTGTCCTTGACGCGGACGATGGCGACCAGGTCGAAGTGCCCGGCCACCGAATAGACTTCACTGATGCCGGGAAGCTCCACCAGCTTCTCCGCCACTTCATTCACCTTCGCCTTGTCGACCATCAAAAGAATGACCGCGCTGACCATGCTTCTCTCCTCCGCTCGGTTGAGCCCACACTCTACACTGGTACGCTACCACCTGCCATGGACAACGACGCCCTGCCCCCGCCAATCTATGAGCGCATCGTCGAGCTGCTGACCGGCCTGACGGCGATCTCGTCGCCGAGCAGCGATGCGAAGGGACTGCACCAGATGGCCTCGCGCCTCGGCGCGGAGCTGTCCGCGCGCGGTCTGACCGTCGAAATCGTCGAGCAGCCGGGAGAGGACGGGACCTTGCTCCCCGTCCTCCTCGCTCGCGGGCCGGAGGCCGATCCAGCCAATCTGACGGATCCAGCCGGCGGGCATCATCTCCTGATCGGCCATCTCGACACCGTCCTCTCGGCCGCGGTGCCGCGCATCGACGGCGACCGGCTGGTGGCGACCGGCGCGATCGACATGAAGGGGGGGCTGGCCGCCTTCGCCGGCGCGCTCGACCTGCTGCGCCACCGCGGCGTCTCCCTGCCGCCGGACCTCCTGCTCGTGGTGGTGCCGGATGAGGAAGTGGGCGGCGTGATCTCCCGCGCTGCCATGAAGAAGTGGGGCGAGAAGGCGCGGGCGCTCTGGGTGCTGGAGCCGGGCGAGCTTGCCGGCTACGGTGCAGAAACTCTGGTGGCCGGCCGCCGCGGGATGTTCAACTGGCGCCTGGAGGCGCGCGGGCGCGCCGCCCACTCGGGTCTGCACTATTGGCAGGGCCGCTCGGCGCTCACCGCCGCCGCCGGCTGGTGCTGCGAGATTGAAGCCCATTCCGAGCGCGGCAGCGGTCCGACCGTCAACGTCGGCCGCCTGGTGGCGGGCGACACCTCCTTCGTCAACGACCTCGCCGCCGGCGCGGCCCTGCTGCGCACCGACCGGCAGCTCAACGTGGTACCCGATCTCGCGGTGGCCGAAGGCGAGGTCCGCTTCCTCCGCCACGAGGACGGCGACCGGATCGCGTCCGCCCTGGCCGTGCTCGCCAAGAACATCGCCACCGACACCGAGACCACCCTCTCGCTGACCTTCGGCGACAACATCCCGCCGGTCGATCCCGGGGGGCCGCACGCCGGCCAGGTCGACCGCGCCGTGGCGCTCGCCGCGGAGCGCGGCTGGCGGCTGGAGGTCGAGCGGGAGCGCGGCGGCATCTCCTTCCCCAACTTCCTCCCCGATCCCGGCCGCCTGCCCGTGCTCGACGGCCTCGGCCCGGTGGGCGACGGCATGCACACGCGGGAGGAGCACGTCAGCCTGACGTCGCTCGCGCGGCGGATCGTGCTGCTGGCGGATCTGCTGGAGGATTGCCGCTCTTGACGGACAAGAGCCCGGTGTGAGCGCCGGTCAGTCCATCCACCCGGACAGCCACCAGAAGAAGCGGCCGGTCGGCTCGAGCAGGAACGCCCACCAGGCGAGCACGAAGGCGGTGGCGAGCCGGAGAAGTTTTCTCCCCGAAAGACAACGCGACAGATGCACCATGAGCGCCCCCCAGGTGACCAGACCCCACCCTGCAAAGGCGGAGGCGTAGACGACCGCGATCCGCAACCGCTGGAAGACAGGGTCGTCGGCGCCGATATGCTTGATCCTTTCCACTGGCCAATGCCCGATCAGCTCCGCGCCGCGGGAGGACAGCAGATACAGGAAGATCATCGGGATCAGAGGGGTCGCGATGGAGAGGACGAAGGCGGCTGCGGTGGCCCTCTTCACCGAGTAGACCTCCATGTGCCGCATCTCCACTCCCGCCAACAGGGTGAGAGCAATCAGGCTGACGGCAATAAAATCCTGCGGATCGGTGAAGGTAAAGGAAATGACCGGGGCCAGCAGGAACCATATCCAAGGGAGCAGCAGCGGGAGCAGAGCGATCATCAGGGCTCCCTGCGTGACCAGAGACACTGCCACCATCCCGAGAACCCGCCCGGTGCGATACCACAGGGCTTGTTGGACGCCCACCGTGTCGGTCAATTTTTTCTTTCCCTCCTGGGCAGGTATACGGAACCGGAACGTCCGTTGCCCAGAGAGAGACTGCGATTGCGCGGCGCGCTCAACGGTAGGACAGCCGGACGCCGAAGCGGTAGAGACGGGGGCTCACGGCCTCCAAGGACCGGCCCGTGTCGGACTGGCCGGGTTGGCCAAGCAGGTTCTGGCTCCGCAGGACGATGGACCGGTTCAGGGCGTTGAGAACGTCGAGGCTGAGCAGCAGGCCAAAATCCTGCCAGGAGAGCTCCCGTTGCAGGCGCAGGTCGAGGAGATGGACGTCGGGCTGGCGCCAGGCCCCGGGGTCGGCGACCACCGGCACGTCGAGGCCCCCAGGGTCGGCGATCGTCGCGCGCTGGACGTGCAGGGCGTAGCGCAGCGGATACCCGTGGCGGCCGGTCCAGTTGGCTGCGACGTCGAATCCCCAGGGCTGATCGGGCGCAAGCCGGTACAGACCGCTCAGACCGTACGACCAGCGGCTCTGGAGGAGCAGGTCCGGCATATCGGAGGATTGGAGGACAGCGGTGCCGTCGGCGACGCCGCCGGTCAGGGTCTCCGTCGGGTCGTGGACCGCGCCGGGGGGAATGCGCCAGGTCCAGTCCTGCCAGGAGAGGAAGCCGCGCAGCATCCAGCGCGAAGCGAGCAGCCGCGTGACCGACAGGGTCGCTCCGCGAAGCTGCTGCTCGCGCCGGCCGTTGGTGAGCAGGGATTCATTGGCCGTGGCAAGACCGGGGCGCAGCTCCCACCAGGTCGCGATGGCCGGAGTGCCGCCGGGGAGGAGCACGGGTGTGGTGACGGGCAGATAGTCGTCGCAGCGGTCTGGACGGAGGGCTCCCCCATCGTCGACCAGCCGTTCCTGGTCCAGGACGTCCCGGGTCCGCCGCCAGGTGAGCTGGAGTCCGAGGACCATCCCCTCCGTCTTTGCGAGCTTGTGCTGAACGCCGAGCAGGACCTCGTCGGTCTTCGGCGCCCGCAGGCGCGGATCGACGAGCTGCGACGCGTTTCCGGCCGTGACCGCGCCGAGCTGGTCGGCGCGCCGGGTGTAAGCGCCGCTCAGCAGCGTCCGGCCCGAGCTTCCCAGGGACCAGGTCAGTCCGAGACGCGGAGCGAACGTGGTCCAGACGGCCGTGGTTCCGCCGAGGCGGCTGGTCTGCCGGTCCCAGCGCAGGCCCAGGCTGGTGGAGAGGTGTCCGAACAGCAGCAGATCCTGCGCGTAGAGACTGGAGGTTCCGGCCTCGCCGCGGTCGCCGCGGTCGACACGGTCCACGCCATCGTGGCCCCCGAGGACGGAACGGCTGGCGCCGCCATAGCGGACGTCGTGCACGGTGCTCCGGAGCGAGAAGGCGCTCGCGCCGTCGAGGCGGGCCTGCTGCTGCGGGAAGTCGCCGGCGACCCGGGCGTAGAGACCGGTGAGGGTCGAGCCCTCCAGGAATCTCTGGGTGTCTTCGATCTTCCAGACCGCCGGCCGGCCGCCGAAGCCGGAGCGGCCGTGGCTGAGCGGCTCCGGCGCGTCCCCGTCCCAGACCCGCGCCGCCAGCGTGTTGGAGTCGCCGGCGTTGCTGTCGAGGGCCAGCGCACCGGTCCGCAGCGAACGGTCGCCGCTCTCCAGCCGCGCCGCCGAGGCCCAGATCCAGGATTGGCCCTTGCGCAGCGGCCCGCCTCCCTCCACGCCGCGGTCGGTGGTGTGGTCGCCCGAGAAAGAACGGACGGAGGCGCGCCATTCGTTGCTGCCGCGCCGGGTGATCAGGTTGACCGACAGACCGCTCCCAGCGATCCGGGCGTCGTCGCCGCCCGCCGTGACGTAGATCTCCTGCAGGGAGCCGAGGTCGATCGCGGGGAACGTGCCGCGCGTGGCCCGGTCGGAGAGGATCACCCCGTCGAGCGACCAGACCGCCTGGTCCGCCGGCGCGCCCGGTCCCACGGCCGGAGACGGCAACCCTATCCGGCGGCCGCCGGAGCCCGCCCGGCCGGTGAGCACGCCCGGGATGGACGGCAGCAGCCCCCACGGATCGCGGGTGGCGAAGATCTTCTCCAGCTCGATCCGCGAAACGGTCGTGCCCGCACCGACCCGGCGCCGGTCGAGAAGCGGCGAGGCGCCGGTGTAGACCACGTTCAGATCGGGGACGTTCGGCATGAGCTCCACGTCGACCTGGGTGCTCCGGCCGGCGCTGACGGTGACCCCGGCCGCGGGCACCGGATTGCAGTCTTCGCGGGTTGCTTCCAGGAAATAGGCGCCGTCGGGAGCGAGGCCGAAGAACCGGGCCTCTCCGGCTTCGTCGGTCACCCGGAAGTCAAAGCCCTGACCGCCCGAAAGGGTGACCACCACGCCCGGCACGGACAGCCGGGGAGAGGGCGGACGGCGGGAAGGTGCGGTCCGCTTAGCAGCTAGTCGTCGTGCTCGCCCAACCCCCGCCCGCTGGACCGCGGCGGCTCGGGCGGGCGGGCGGTTGGAGTGGACAGGGGTGCCGGCGGCAGGTCGGAATCCCGTCCGAAGAGGGATTTGACCGGCACCGAGTCCTGCACTTCGGTGTCGCGGCCGAAGTTGACGATCTGGCGCCAGCTCCGCTCCAGGTTGTCTCCGAAGATCACGACGAGGTCGCCCGGCTGGGCGGTTCCGAGGGCGTGCTGCACCGCCGCTTCTTCGTTGTAGACCTCCGGCGCGATCCGCTCCGCCGGGAAGCCGGCCTCGATCAGCCCCTTGCGCAGCAGCTCTCCGATCTCTCCCGTGTCCCGGCCGCGGCGGTTGTCGTCCTCCCGCAGGATGATGAGATCGAAGGCCGGCGCCGCGGCGAACGCGAGCTCGCGGATGTCATGGTTGCGGCGGTCGCCGGGCGCGGAGACGACGCCGATGCGGCGGCCGAGGACGTTCAGCTCGCGGATCATCCGCGCCATCGCCGTCATGCCGTGCGGGTTGTGGGCGTAGTCGAGGAGCACCCGGAACGGATGCTGGTAGTAGAAGTTGAGGCGGCCCGGGGTCTGGAAGAAGTCGGCCGTGAAGGTGCGCAGGCCGTTGCGGATGTTGTCCAGGCTGATCCCCATGGCGAGCGTGATCGCCGCGGCGAACATGGCGTTCTGCACGTTGTGGAGAGCGTGCCCCTCGAACGTCGCCGGAATCTGCCGCGCCCACAGCAGCGGGATGTGCTCCTCGCCGACGTAGAGCACGATCATGCGGCCGTTCATCCCCTCCTCCAGCACCATCGCCCGGCCGCGGTTCTGGATGTGCTGCCGCACCCGCTCGTTGGTGTGGTCCATCGTCACCCAGATCGGCTCGCCCGGGCTGTGCCCGGCCATCGCCGCGACCCGATCGTCGTCGGCATTGAGCACGCAGAAATCCTGCGCCACCTCGACCACCACGCGCTTGACCTCGGCGAGATCATCGAGGCCGTGGATGCCGCCCATCCCCAGATGGTCCGAGGCGACGTTGAGCACCGCGCCGACCCGGCACTTGCGCCAGCCGAGTCCCGAGCGCACGATGCCGCCGCGCGCCGTCTCCAGCACCGCCGCGTCGACGCTCGGATCGCGCAGCACCAGGTGGCTCGCCCAGGGGCCGGTCATGTCACCCTTCACCGTCAGCACGCCGTCGATGTAGACGCCGTCGCTGGTCGCCATGCCGACCGTGAAGCCGGAGAGCTTGAGGATGTGCCCCACCATGCGGGTGGTGGTGGTCTTGCCGTTGGTGCCGGTGATGGCGGCGATCGGAATGCGGTACGGCGTCCCCTTGGGGAACAGCATGTCGATCACCGGACCGGCGGCGTCGCGCGGCTTCCCCTCGGTGGGCGCCACGTGCATGCGGAAGCCGGGAGCGGCGTTGATCTCGACGATGGCGCCGCCGACCTCCTGATAGCTCCGCGCGATGTCCGGCGAGATGTAGTCGACGCCGCCGACGTCGAGGCCGATCGCCTTCACCGCGCGTTCGGCCATCACCCGGTTGTCGTGGTGCAGCACGTCCGTCTTGTCGATCGCCGTGCCGCCAGTCGACAGATTGCCGGTCGAGCGTAGGGAGAAGATCTCCCCCGCCGGGAGGACCGTCGCCTCGGTGTGGCCGGCGTCTTCCAGCAGCCGCAGCGCCTGCTGATCCAGCTCCAGGCGGGTGAGCACCTTCTCGTGCCCCACGCCGCGCCTCGGATCGGCGTTCACCAGGTCCACCAGCTCGGCGATGGTGTGCGTGCCGTCGCCCACCACATGGCCGGGGACGCGCTGCGACACCGCGATGACCTTGCCGTCCACCACCAGGATGCGGTAGTCGTGCCCTTCCTGGAAGGTCTCGACGATGACCGACGAGGAGCGCTCGTACGCCTCCTCGAAGCCGACGCGGACCTGCTCGGCGTCGCGCAGGTTGATCGACACGCCGCGCCCGTGGTTGCCGTCGAGCGGCTTGACGACCACCGGATAGCCGAGATGCTCGGCGGCGGAGATCGCCTCCTCCGCGTCGTACACCATGCGCTGGCGGGACACCGGGAGGCCGAGCGAGTGCAGGATCTGGTTGGTCAGCCGTTTGTCCGAGGCGATCTCCACCGCCGTGTGGCGGGTCTCGCTGGTGACCGTCGCCTGGATGCGGCGCTGGAACTTGCCGTGCCCGAGCTGCACCAGGGAGCGGTCGTTCAATCGGATCCACGGAATGTCCCGCGCCTCGGCGGCGTGCACCAGCGAAGCGGTCGACGGCCCGAACGCGCGGCGCTGCGCGAGGCGGACCAGGGAGACCATCTCGGAGGCGAAATCGAACGGGCTCGCGTCATGGGCCTCGCGCTCCGGCGGCAGCAGGTGGCGGATGAGGCGGAGGCCCAGCTCCCCCGCTTCCAGGCCCACCGACTCCTCGGCGAAGCTGTAGATCACGTGGTACTGCCCCTTCGGCAGGTCGTGGCTGCGCGTCTTGCCGTAGCTGACGCGGGTGCCGGCGAGGCACTGCAGCTCGATCGCCACATGCTCCAGGACGTGGCCGAGCCAGGTGCCCTCGTCCTCGGTCATCCGGCGGATGAAACCGCCGGGCTCTTCATAGGAGCAGGTGTGCTCGGCGAGGGTGGGAATGGCGGCGAGGAGACGGTCCACGAACCCCGGGAGCTTCAGGGTGGGAAAGTCCTCGAGCTCGCCGAGATCGACGCGCAGCCGGATCACCGGCCGCAGGGCGTAGAGGTTGGGTCCACGATAGACGCGAGTATCGACGATTCTCATGGCAGGAGGGAGGATCGTAGCATGGCGGCCGTTCGCCCGCCGCTGGGGCTTCAGGACAGGCTTTCGACGGTGACGTCGTCGACGTCGCTGGTCTCGAAGTCTCCGCGGCGCTTCACATCTCCTTCGGCCGGCGCAATGCCGCAGCGGCGGGTGAGGTCATAGCGGCAGCCGGTGGTGAGGAAGTCGAGCTTGAGGCCGAGCATGGCGAGCGGCTGATCGCGGTCGGCCATGTGGCTGTCGGTGAAACGCATGCCGGAGGCGTCGACGACGGTGACCGCGCCACTGCCGAGCACCCGCATGATGCCGTCGCCGTCCAGGATCGCCGCCGTGTCCTCGTCGATGCCGACGCCGAGCGGCTCGGGATTGTAGGAGAGCGCGGTGAGCAGGCGGCCGAGGCGGTCGCGGCGGCGGAAGTGCTGGTCGATGACCATCTGCGGCGCGAGGCCGAGCCCCTTGGCCATCTGCACCAGCCGGCGGCGCGGCGTGCCGCCGCTGTCGCCCATCGAGATCATGTACTCGGAGATCACCGCGGCCCCGGCGCTGGTGCCGGCCACCGCCATCCCCGCCTTGTGGCGGCGGTGGATGGCCTTGGCGATCGTGGTGCCGCCGAGGGCGGAGGTGATGCGGAGCTGGTTGCCGCCGGTCATGAACAGCCCGGTCGAGTACTCCAGCAGATCGAGCGTCTCCGGTCCGGCGTCGATCGCGTCCTCGCGGGTGGCGATGCGCAGCACCTCGACCGAATCGGCCTGAAGCTTATAGAAGAGGTCGGCGTACCGCTCCCCCGTCTCCGGCAGCTCCGACGCCGTGGCGAGCACCACGATCTGCGCATCCGCGCCGCCGCACGCCTCCACGAAGGCGCGCAGGATCAGCCGCTCCTTCATCTTGTCCTCGGCCCCGCCGATCGCGAACAGTGTCCCGGGCCGGCTCGCCGCCTGCCCCTCCGACGTCTCCATGCAACAACCTCCTCCACCGCGACCCGCGCGGCGCCACCGGGATGTCTCTTACCAGGTGCCGAAAAGCCGGCGGGAATGGTAGCACGAGCGGGGGCAGGTCCAGATGTGGAACGGCGGGCGGTGGGCGGCGTTCCAGAAATGGAACCCAGGCGTTACTCAGAACCCGACCCCAGCGCTTTAACTAGCTGACTTCTTGTGACTTGCGGGAAGCGGAACGATGTGGACCGGCACCTGCACAAGGTCCTCGGGGGCAAATCTGCCACACACGGCTCAACTGTTCGTACAACAAGGAGACAGAATGCGCGTCAAGACTCTGTTAACCGCTATCCTCAGCCTGCTGTTCCTCGTTTCCGGCGCCAAGGCCCAGCTTCAACCCAAGCTTGTCGTAAGAACCTCAGATGGCCAAGTGGTCGGCTACGGCGGGATCGTTCAGATGGGCTCGGTGCCGGCCAACACGCTTATAACCAAGAGCTTCTACATCTATAACGAAGGCGCCCAGCCTCTCGTCCTCGGAGCGCCCCCAGTGCATACATATTCACCCTTCTACATCGCCGTTCCCCCTTCCACATCGATCATCAACCCGGCCTTCAACACGGGCTTCACGGTGGGGTTCAACTCCAACTATCCAACCAGTTATGGAGCCTCCGTCAGCATCCTCAGCAACGATCCAGTTTATCCGGCGGGCTTTACGTTCAGTGTCTACGCCACAGTCTCAGGCCCGGGCATTGATGTCACGGTCGGAGGCAAAAGCGTTCTGAACAATGCTGTCTACCTCCTCCCCAACACTAGCCCAGGCGCCTCCGTATCGACGCTTTTCACGATCAACAATTTCGGTAATGCCCCTCTAACCATCGCTAACTTCACGCTCACGACCGCTGGAGGGCTCTCCATTCTCATCACGCCCCCGACGACGATTGCTCCTGGGTCGACTGGCACATTTCGGATCAGATTGCTTTCCAACACGCCGGGCACCTATACAGGGACCGTAACTTTCAATACCAACGTTCCAACTCTGCCAACCTGCAGCATCAACCTGAAGGGTGTGGTCGGAGCACCTGAGATCCGAGTTGTCTCCGGCGATGGAATCACGCTTTCGAGTGGCAACCTCTATACGATGCAAAGCACGACCGTCTCAGTGCCCGTGTCGCGGGCATTCACCATCTACAACGATGGAGTCGCTCCCCTCCACATCACCAATCCAGCCGGCCTTGTGTCAGGCGCCGGGTTCTCGGAGATCGGTACCTTTCCTGCCGGCGAGATCGCCCCCAACAGCAGCACGATCTTCCGGGTGCGGCTCCTCAGCAACACGGCTGGTACCTATAGTGGTACGATCACCATCCAGAACGACGACCCTGATGAGAATCCGTTTATCATCCAGATCCGAGGTACGGTGACGCCCTGAAGTAGCTCCGCAGACGGGGCCATATTTGGGAACGAGAGCCGGCGGAAGGTGTTACGGGAATGGAGCGTCGCGTCCTGTCTGCTCTCCTCACGACGACCGGCGCCCCACTCGCACCGCCGGCCAAGGTCCACGTCATAGGGTTCGCGGCCCCCGTGACGCTGACCAAGGTTTACGCCACGTAAACCAAGGTTCATGCCACGTAAACCAAGGTTCATGCCACGCAAACCGAGGTTTACGCCATGCAAACCAAGGTTCACGCCATGCAAACGAAGGTTTACGCCACGTAAACCATGGTTCATGCCACGTAAACGAAGATTTATGCCACGTAAACCTTGGTTTACGCCGCGTAAACCAAGGTTTACATCACGGTAACCAAGGTTCGTTCTAGGCTCCGCCTCCCCCGCTCCCCAATTCTTCCACCACCTCCCGGGCGAGCGGGGAATCGAGGAGCAGGAGCGCCTGCTCGGCGATCGTCGGTGCTTCGAAGAGGGTGCGCACCGGGAGCTCGATCCCAAGGCTGTCGAGCAGGCGGGCGATGAGCTGGAAGGCCATCAGCGAGTGGCCTCCGAGGTCGAAGAAGTTGTCGTGGACACCGATCTCGCGGCCCGCCACCCGCTCGCCGAGCACCGCCGCCCATTCTGCCGCCAGGAGCTCCTCGATCGGATCGCGCGGTGCCGTGTGCTCGCGGACCGCGGACGCGGCCTCCTGACCCTCTAGGGCGAGAAGAGCGCGCCGGTCGAGCTTTCCGCTCGCCATGCGTGGCAACTCGGAGAGGATGGTCCAGGAGGTGGGGATCAGGGCCGCCGGGAACAACTCCTGGAGATAGGCGCGCAGTGTGGGCGGCAGAGACGGCGCGTCTCCGTCGGCGGAGTTGGGCACCACCCAGGCGGCGAGGATGGTCTCGCCGCGGTCCTGCCTCACACCGGCCGCCGCCTGGGCGACCGCGGGATGGCGCGCCAAGGCCTCCTCGATCTCGCCGAGCTCGATGCGGACGCCACGGATCTTCACCTGGTGGTCGCGGCGGCCGAGGAAGTCGAGCCCGCCGTCGGGGCGCAGGCGGGCGAGGTCGCCGGTGCGGTAGAGACGCTCACCCGGCGCTCCGAACGGATCGGGCAGCCAGCGCTCCGCCGTGCGGTCCGGCCGGCCGAGGTAGCCACGGGCGAGCCCCGTGCCGCCGAGGAACAGCTCGCCGGCCACGCCGATCGGCAGTGGCTGCAAGGTGTCGTCGAGCACCAGGGCGCGCGTGCCCGGCAAGGGGCGGCCGATGGGGGGCGCGCCGCTCTCGCCGCCGGCGATCGGGGCGAACGTCGAGTAGGTCGTGTCCTCCGAGGGACCGTAGAGATTGAGCAGGCGGGGCCGGCCGGGCAGGGCGGCGATGCGGTCCGCGAGGTCGCGCGGGAGCGCCTCGCCCGCCAGATTGACGGTGCGGACCGTGGGCGGCACGGCGCCGGTGCGGACCAGCTCGGCCATCACCGAGGGGACGGTGTTGATCAGGGTGATCCCTTCCGCGGCGAGGCGCGGGAGATCGAGCGCGCTCTCTGCCAGGACCACGGTGCCGCCGCGAGAGAGGGGGACGAACAGCTCGAAGACGAAGAGATCGAAGCCGATCGAGGTGCCGGCGAGCACCCGGGCGAGGTCTTCCGGCGGGAAGACCTGGCAGGCCCAGCGGACGAGGGAGACGGCGTTGGCGTGGGTGATGGCGACGCCTTTCGGCTCGCCGGTGGAGCCGGAGGTGTAGATGAGGTAGGCGAGGTTCGTGGCCGAAAGCCGCCGGGAGGGGGCAAGCCCCTCCCCTACTTTGGGTTGGGAGAGAAGGAGCGCCGGCTGCGCATCCGCCACGATCCGCTCCCGCCGGGCCGCCGGGAGCGCCGGATCGATCGGCACGTAGGCGCCCCCGGCCTGGAGGACGCCGAGCAGACAGGCCACCAGCTCGCCGGACTTCGGGAGGCTGACTCCCACCCGCACCTCCGGACCGACTCCCTGGGCGCGCAAGTGATGGGCGATCCGGCCGGCGCGCTCCAGAAGCTCGCGGTAGGTCCAGCGCTCCTCTCCGGCGATCAGGGCGAGGGCGTCCGGAGTCCGGCGCGCCTGGTCCTCCACCAGCTCGTGGAGGAGGCCTTCTCCCTGCGGCGCGATGCCGGAATCCCAGTCCAGCAGGATCTGGTGGGTCTCCGCCGGGCTCAGCAGCGGCAGATCCGAGAGGCGGGCGTCCGGATCGCGGATCGCGCCGGCGAGGACGTTGCGCAGGTGGCCGAGCAGACGGATCATGCGCGCGGCGTCGAACAGGTCGGTGCTGTACTCCAGCGCGAGGGTCATGCCGTCCGGTGTTTCCAGGCAGTAGACCTCCAGGTCGTAGCGCGACACCGCCCGGCGGCCGGGCAGCGGCTCGGCACGCAGGAGAGACGCCGAATCCGATCCGCCTGCATGGCGCATCGCCTGATGGACGAACATCACCTGGAAGATGGGCGCGTGGCTGAACGTGCGGGGCGGGCGCAGCTCGTCCACCAGGCGTTCGAAGGGGAGGTCTTGATGATCCCAGGCGCCGAGGGAGGTCTCCCGCACCCTTCCCAGCAGCTCGCGGAACGGTGGATCGCCGGACAGGTCGGTGCGCAGCACCAGGGTGTTGGCGAAGAAGCCGACGAGCCCTTCGAGCTCAGGCCGCGGCCGGTTGGCGAGCGGCGAGCCCAGGACCAGGTCGTCGATGCCGGTCGTGCGCCGCACCACCGCGGCGAAAGCGGCAAGGAATGCCATGAACAGCGTTCCGCCGGAGCACCGGGCGAGGTCGCGCACAGCGCCGAGGAATGCTGGCGCGAGGGCGGTCTCCCGAATCTCGCCGGCACCGGTGCGCACCGCCGGGCGCGGCCGGTCGGCCGGCAGGTCGAGGAGAGGCGGCGCACCGGCCAGACGCTCGCGCCACCAGGAGAGCTGCGCGGCGAGCAGCTCCGCCGTCAGCCAGCCGCGCTGCCAGACCGCGAAGTCGGCGTACTGGACCGGCAGGGCCGGCAGCGGTGAGGGCCGGCCCTCCGAGAAAGCACCGTAGAGGATCGCCATCTCGCGGGCGAAGATCTCGGTCGACCAGCCATCGGTCGCGACGTGATGCCGGGTGAGGACGGCCAGGTGGTCCTCCGTATCCAACCGGATGAGCAGGGCGCGGAGGACCGGGCCGGTGGCGAGATCGAAGGGCCATAGAGACTCCTCCCAGGCAAGCTCCTCCGCTTCCCTCGCTGGGTCGGGTATTGCGGTCAGATCCACCACGGGGACTGCGGGAGGCTGAGGCGGATCGACGATCTGGACCGGCCGGCCGGTCGCGTCCATGACGTAGTGGGTACGCAGGATCTCGTGGCGCTCCACCATCGCCGCGAGCGCGGCGGTCAGGGCGGCGACGGAGAGCGGCCCGCGCAGCCGCACCGCGGCCGGCACGTTGTAGAGCGGCGAGCCCGGATCGAGGCGGTCGACCAGCCAGAGGCGCTCTTGGGAGAAGGAGAGCGGAAGAGGCGCGCTCCTCTCCACGGGGACGACCGGTGGCGGCGCCGGCGGAGCGCCACCCCGGCGTTCTTCGTCGATCCACTTCGCGAGCCCGGCCACGGTCGGTGCCTCGAACAGGGAGCGGAGCGGCAGATCGAGCCCGAGCGCGGAGCGCACGCGGGACTGGATGGAGATGGCGAGCAGTGAATGCCCGCCGAGATCGAAGAAGCTGTCGTGACGTCCGACGTCCGTGCTTCCCAGCACCTCGACGAAGAGCCCGGCCAGCACCTCCTCCACCGGCCCGCGCGGCGGCTCATCGGCTGTGGCGCCGGCCGCTTCGGCAGCGATCAGACCGAGCAGGGCGCGGCGGTCCACCTTGTGGCTGGGGGTGAGCGGGATCTCCGGCAGGAAGACAAAGGCCGCGGGGATCATCGCCTCCGGCAGGCTCTCGCGCAGGAAGGCGCGGAGACCGGCGGCGGTCGCCTCTCCGCTCAACACCACCGCCGCCACCAGCACCCGGCTCCCCTCCTGCTCGCGCGGCAGCACGGCCGCCCGCGCCACCGCGGGATGCGCGGTGAGCGCGGCCTCGACCTCCGCCGGCTCGATCCGCACGCCGCGCACCTTCACCTGGGCGTCGCGGCGGCCGAGGAACTCCAGCCGGCCGTCCGGCAGCCGGCGCGCCAGATCGCCCGTGCGGTAAAGCCGTTCCCCGCCGCCGCCGAAGGGATAGGGGACGAACAGCTCGGCGGTGAGATCCGGCCGCCCCAGATAGCCGCGCGCCAGGCCGTCGCCGCCGAGCAGGATCTCTCCCGTGGCGCCGAGCGGGACCAGGCGGAGACCGCGGTCGGCCAGCAGTGCCCGGGTCTCCGGGATCGGATACCCGAGCGGCAGCGCCCGCGCGCCGTCCGCGACCTGCTCGAACGAGCTGAGCGTGGCGAAGGTCGTGCACTCGGTGGGACCGTAGGCGTCGACGAAGCGCCGCAGACCGCCGGCCAGGGCCTCGCGGACGCGCCGCGGATCGACCGTCTCGCCGCCGACGAGGAGCCGGTCGAGCGGGGCGAAGGCGGACGGCTCATTCCGCACCACCTCGTGGAACAGCGCCGCGGTGAGGAACATCGCGGTGATGCCCTCGCGGCGGAGGGCCGCGGCCAGCTCCCGGGGCGACAGCAGGACGTCCTGCTCGATCCCCACCAGGCAGGCGCCGTTCAGCAGCGCCCCCCAGACCTCGCAGGTCATGGCGTCGAACGCGGGATTGGACGCCTGGGCCACCCGGTCACCCGGGGCGAAGCGGGCGTCGCTCGGCTCGCGCGCCAGGCGCACCACCGACCGATGCGAGATCGCCACACCTTTCGGCCGGCCGGTGGACCCGGAGGTGAACAGAACATAGGCGAGACTCGCGGGCGAGGCCGGACCGCGGAAGGGCGCCTCCGCACTGTCGTCTTCCGTCAGGCTGACGGACAAAACGTCCAATCCGGCAGGAATCCCTGGTCTCTCGCGGACGACGAGAACGCGCACGCCGGCCTCTGCCAGCAGCGCCGACCGCCGCGCTTCCGGATGCGCTGGATCGAGCGGCAGGTAGGCGCCGCCGGCCTTGAGCACGGCGAGCATGGCCACGATCAGCCCGGCCGAGCGCTCCAGGGAGAGGCCGACGAGGCGCTCCGGCCCGACCTCCACCGCGGCCAGGCGACGGGCGAGGCGATCCGACTCCCGGTCCAGCTCGGCATAGGTCAGCCGCCGCTCCCCGAAGATCACCGCCGGCGCATCCGGCGTGCGGGCCGCCTGCGCGGCGAACAGCGCCGTGATCGACAGATGGCGTTCGGAGACTCCGGCCGTGTCGTTCCACTCCGTGACGAGCTGGTGCCGCTCCGGCTCCGCCAACAGCGGCAGGGCCGACAGCCGGCAGCCGGGATCGGCCACCGCGCCGGCGAGGAGGATCCGCAGGTGGCCGAGCAGGCGGGAGATCGTCGCGGGATCGAAGCGTTCGACCGGATATTCGAGGCCGGCGAGCAGCACGTCCTCGTGCTCGGTGAAGAACAGGCTGAGATCGAACTTGGCCGTGCCGGTGTCGAGGTCCAGCGGCAGGATGTCGAGACCCGGGACGCGCAGCGCCGGCAGCGGCACGTTCTGCACCGCGAAGCTCACCTGGAAGAGCGGATTGCGCCCGGCCACCCGGTCCGGCCGCAGCTCCTCCACGATCCGCTCGAAGGGCAGATCCTGGTGCGCGAAGGCGCCGTGGGCGGTGCGCCGCGTGCGGGCCAGCAGCTCCCGGACGTCCGGATCGCCACTGAGATCGGCGCGCAGGGCGAGGGTGTTGACGAAGAAACCGATCAACCCCTCAAGCTCCTCCCGGTTGCGGTTCGCGATCGGCGAGCCAATGACCAGATCGTTCAGGTCGTCCTGGCCGGAGAGCCGGCCCAGCAGGGCGGCAAAGGCGGCGAGGAGGACCATGAACAGAGTCGCGTCCTCGCGCCGGCCGAGCGCGCGAACGGCATCGGTGAGATCCGCGTCGTAGCGGTCGTTGCTCCAGGCGCCGCGGAGAGACGGCTCCGCCCGGCGCGGCCGGTCCGCCGGCAGCTCGAGATCGGCCGGCGCGCCTGCCAGATGGTCTCGCCAGTACGCCAGCTCGGACTCCAGCAACGCGCCGGTCAGGCGGCTCCGCTGCCACCCCGCGAAATCGGCGTATTGGATCGCCAGGGGCGGCAGGGGCGACGGGCTGCCGGCGGCGAACGCCTGGTAGAGCGCCACCATCTCGCGAACGAACACACCGCACGACCAGCCGTCCGAGACGATGTGATGGCAGGTGAAGACGAAGGCGTGATCCTCGGCGGTGAGCCGCACGAGAAGGGTGCGCAGCAGGGGGCCGCGTTCGAGATCGAATGGCCGTTCGACCTCGGCACCGGCCACCCGCGCCAGCTCGGTCTCGCGGAAAGCGACAGGCAAGCCTGAGAGATCGACGAACGAGCGGCCGAAGCCCGGCTCCCGGGAGACGACCTGCACCGCGCCGTCTGCGCCGTCAGCGCTCTCCTGGAACGTGGTGCGCAGGGCCTCGTGCCGGCGGACGATCTCGGTAACCGCGCCGAAGAGGGCCGGCCCGTGCAGCGCCCCGGCGAGGCGCACCGCGGCCGGCGTGTTGTAGAGCGGGCTTCCCCCTGCCTGGCGATCGATCAGGCGATCGATCAGCCAGAGCCGTTGCTGGGCGAAGGAGAGCGCCGGCGGCAGGTCGGACGGCGCACGGCGCGGAATCGTGTCGCGCACCGGCGCCTGCACACCCTTCTCCTTCAGCCGCAGCCGGAGGAGCTGCTGCCGCTCCGCCGAAAAGCTGCCCAATCCCTTCAGCGCAGCCAAACCAGCCTCAACGCGCCGCGCCGGCCAGCGCGCCGCGGCGGGCGTAGCGCGGCACCGGGAAACGCCGGCAGAGGTCGCGCACCTCGGCGATCACCGATTCGCGCACCGCGCCATCCAGCTCATAGTCGCGGTCGCCGAGCGGGCGGACCGCGGCGAGCACCCGCCGCACCAGGGCGCCGCTCTGCTCCATCTCCACCTCCCCCATTCCGCGCAGGGCCACACTGTTGGTGCCCAGGCGGACGCCGCTCGTCACCACCGAGCTCTTCTGGTCGCCCGGGATGCGGTTCTTGTTGACCACGATGTGGCAGGCCTCCAGCGCCTTCTCCGCGACGACCCCGGTCACTCCGGCGCTCGCCAGCACGTCGAGGATGACGAGATGGTTGTCGGTGCCGCCGCCCACCACCTTGAAGCCGGCGGCGGTGAAGCTCGCGGCGAGCACCTTGGCGTCAGCCACGATGCGCTCCGCGAGGAGGCGGAACTCCGGATCGGCGAGCCGCGCCAGCGCGCGCGCCTTGCCGGCGATGACGTTGAGCACCGGCGCGCCCTGGAAGAGCGGGAAGACCCCCTTCTGCATCGACTCGGCGAGCGTGCGGCCGAGGGCGTCCGGCGTGGGCATGTCGGCGTCGCGGCCGATCAGGATCAGGCCGCCGCGCGGACCGTAGAGCTGCTTGTGGGTGCAGGTCGTCGTGATGTGGGCGTGGTCGATCGGGCTCGGATGGAGGCCAGCCGCCACCAGGCCGGCGATGTGGGTAATGTCGGCGAGCAGCCAGGCGCCCACCTCGTCGGCAATGGCACGGAAGCGCGCGAAGTCGATCGTCCGCGGATAGGCGGTGGTGCCGCAGATGATCAGCTTCGGCCGGTGCTCGCGGGCGAGCGCCAGCACCTGCTCGTAGTCGATCGCTCCCGCGAGCGTCAGGCCGTAGCCGACGGCGTGGAAGGCACGGCCGGAGACCGACACCTTGGCGCCGTGGGTGAGATGGCCGCCGGCCGAGAGGTCGAGGCCGAGGATGGTGTCGCCCGGCCGCAGCAGGCTGAACATGACCACCTCGTTGGCCGTCGTCGCCGAGTGCGGCTGCACGTTGGCGTAGCGGGCGCCGAAGACCTCCTTGGCGCGGTCGATCGCCAGGGTTTCGATCTCGTCGATCACCGCGCAGCCGGCGTGGAACCGGGCGCCCGGATACCCCTCGGCGGTGACGTTCGACGCCACCGAGGCGATACAGGCGAGGACTGAGGGATCGACGACGCTCGACGCCGCGACCAGTGTCAGCACCTCACTCTGGCGTTGCAGCTCCTTTTCGAGCAGCCCGGCGAGAAGTGGATCGTCCTCATACAGCAGGCCGACTCCGGTGTCGAGAAATGCGCCCAGCTTGGTCTCGTTCATGATGCCGTCTCCTCCAGGGTCCCCGCCCGCTCCGCCAACATCCGTTGCACGTCGTCTTCGGACAGCTCGTTGAGCTCCAGCACCACCGCCGCCACCTCGTTCATGTCGATCCCTTCGCCCTCGCCGACTCCGGCAACGGCCGCGGCGACCCCCGCCACGGTCGGCGCTTCGAGGAACGCCCGCAGCGGCAGCTCGATCTGCAACAGGGTGCGCAGGCGCGACACGGCCTGGGTGGCGAGCAGCGAGTGGCCGCCGAGCTCGAAGAAGTGATCGTCCGCTCCCACCTGCAGTGCTCCCAGCAGGTCGCTCCACACGCCGGCCACGACCGCTTCGAGCGGCGTCCGCGGCTCGACGTGGACACGACCGGCGCGCGCCTGCTCCGGATCGGGATCGGGCAGGGCGCGGCGGTCGACCTTGCCGTTGGGCGACAGGGGGAGCGCGTCCAGGAAGACCCAGGCCGTGGGGACCATGGGCTCCGGCAGCCGGCCGCGCAGAAACGCCTGGAGGTCCGCCGCGGCGACCAGCTCTCGGGGGCCTCGCGGGACAACGTAGCCGATGAGGCGGACCGCGCCGGAAGTGTCCTTCCGCGCCACCACCACCGCCTCCTGCGCCGCCGGGTGCTGCGCCAGGGCGGCGGTGATCTCCCCCAGCTCGATCCGCACGCCGCGCACTTTCACCTGGAAGTCGATCCGGCCGAGCAGCTCGAGCTGGCCGTCCGGGCGCAGGCGCGCCAGATCGCCGGTGCGGTAGAGGCGCGCGCCAAACTGCCCGAAGGGATCGGGGATGAATTTGGTGGCGGTCAGCTCCGGCTGTCCGAAGTAGCCGTGCCCGACGCCGATGCCGCCGAGCAGCAGCTCACCGGGCACACCCACCGGCGCCGGCTGCATCAGGCTGTCCACCACGTGCGCCCGCTGGTTCGCCATTGGCCGGCCGTAGGGGATGCTGGTCCACCACTCCGGCCGCACGGCGTCGACCCGGTAGATCGTCGAGTCCATCGACACCTCGGTGGCGCCGCCGAGGCTGATCACCGTCGCATCCGGCGCGAAGCGGCGCAGGCGGTCCGGCAAGGAGAGAGGGATCCAGTCGCCGCCCAGGAGGACGAGGCGCAGAGACCTCACCCCCATCCCCTCTCCCATCGCCCCCCCTCCCGCCGGGAGAGGGGCGCCGCCGCCCTCCAGGTGCTGCACCAGCAGCTCCAGGAGCGCCGGCGCCGAGTGCCAGACGGTGACCCGGTGGCCTTGCATCAGCTCCAGCCAGCGCGCCGGCTCCAGGGCGTCGGCCGCGCGCGGCAGCACGATGGCGCCGCCGGCCGCCAAGGTGCCGAAGACGTCGTACGCCGTCATGTCGAAGCTGAGCGACGAGATGGCGAGCAGGCGGTCGCCGGGGCCGACGCCGAAGCGCCGGTTGAAGTCGGAGAAGTTGTTGACCCGGCCGCGATGGTCGAGCATCACTCCCTTGGGTGTGCCCGTCGAGCCCGAGGTGTAGATCACGTAGGCGGGCAGCTCGGGGGTCATATCGCGAAACAACGGCGAGACCGGAGCGGCTCCCTCACCGAGCGGAGCCTGGAGCGACCCGATGCCGGGAAACGTGATCCCGTCCGTCAAAAGGGCCTGCACCCGGGCGTCGCGCGCCATCAGCTCCAGGCGGGCCGCGGGATAGGCGGGATCGAGCGGGACGTAGGCGCCGCCGGCTTCGGCGATACCGAGCAGGCCGATCACCCGCTGCGGCCCCGGTTCGACCGCGATGCCGACGCGGTCGCCCGGCCGCACACCCAGGTTGTGGAGGTGCGCGGCGAGGGTCAGGGCGCGCGCCCGCAGCTCGGCATAGGTCAGGTCGCCTTCGTCTGACAGCACGGCCGGAGATTCCGGGGCCGCCGCCGCCCGCGCGGCGATCAGCTCGTGCAGGCACTCCTCGCGCGGAAACTCCTCCGCCGTGTCGTTCCACTCCGCGGTGAGCTGGTGGCGGGCGCCCTCGCCGAGGAGCGGCAGCTCGGTGAGCGGCCGCTCCGGCGCCGCCAGCGCGGCGCGCAGCAGGGTCTGCCAGTGATCGAGATAGCGTCCAACCGTGGTGCTGTCGAAAAGGTCCGCGCTGTGCTCCACGGCGCCGCTCAGAGTGCCGCCCTCCTCGATCCCCATGAAGTCGAAGTCGAACTTGGCCGTGCCGCTGTGCAGCTCCAGGAAGGACAGATCCAGGCCGGGGATCGATGGCGGCGCGGCCGGCGTGTTGTGGAGGGCGAACATGACCTGGAACAGCGGATTGTGACTGTGGTCGCGGTCCGCCGCCACCGCCTTCACCACCTCTTCGAACGGGAGGTCCTGATGCGCGTAGGCGCCGAGGGTGACCTCGCGGACGCGGGCGAGGACCTCGCGCAGGCCCGGCTTCGCCGCGGCGCCGTCGCCAGAAAAATTGCCGGAGACGTCGACGCGCAGGACGAGGGTGTTGACGAAAAAACCGATCAGCCCTTCGGTCTCGGCGCGGTTGCGGTTCGCGATCGGCGTGCCGACCGCGAGATCGGTCTGGCCGGTGAGCCGGCGGACGAGGGCCAGGAAGGCGGCGAGAGCGGTCATGAACGGCGTCGCTCCCTGCGCCCGGCTGAAGGCGCGGACGCCGGCCCACAGCGCCGGATCGAGCTCGATGGGGCGCAGGCCGCCGCGGAAGCTTCGCATCGCCGTGCGTCGCCGGTCGGCCGGCAGCTCCAGCACCGGCGGCATGCCGGCCAGGCGTTCGCGCCAGTAGCCGAGCTGCTTGCCCAGCTCATCGCCCTGCAGCCAGCCGCGCTGCCAGACCGCGAAGTCGGCGTACTGGATCGGCAGCTCGGCGAGGCCGTGCGACCGGCCCGCCCGGAAGGCGCTGTAGATCGCCGCCACCTCGGCGATCAGCACGCCGACCGACCAGCCGTCGGAGACGATGTGGTGCATGGCGACGAGCGCGATGTGCTCGGAGGTGCCTGTACGCAGGAGCGCCGCGCGCAGCAGCGGACCGCGGGCGAGGTCGAACGCCCGCGCCGCGTCGGCGCGGGCGAGGCGGAGCGCCTCCGCCTCCCGCGAGCCCGCCGGCAGGGCCGCGAGGTCGATCAGCGGCACGGCGAGATCGACCGCGGCCGCGATGCGCTGGGCCGGGCGGCCGTCGACCTCGGGGAAGGAGGTGCGCAACGCCTCGTGCCGGCGGACGATCTCGCGGAGGGTGGCGGCGAAGGCCCCGAAGTCCAGCGGCCCGGTGAGCCGGACCGCGGCGGGGACGTTGTAGGCCGCGTTGCCCGGCTCCCACTGGTCGAGGAACCAGAGACGCTGCTGCGCGAAGGAGAGTGAGAGATCTCCTCCCTCCGGATCGCGCGCGGCACGCGGGATCACCGGCAGGCCGCCTTCCGCCGCCGGTTTCCCCGCCGCCTTCTTGCGCAGCCGGAGCATGAGCAGCGCCCGCTGCTCCGGTGTCAGAACCGCGAGATCCCCGGCCGGCTCCGGGGCCTCCGGGGACGTCGTGGGCATCGGGGGCCGGGCGGCAAACCGATCCATCAGCTTCTCGAACGGCTCGACGCCGAGACCGGCGTTGAAGCGGTGAGCGGCGGCGCGTGCTGCCGCGGACTCCCGGGCGTAGACGTCCGGCTGGGTGAGCAGCCGGAGGAGCGCCTCGCGCCAGGCGGTGATGACCTGCTCCGGCTGCTCCGGCACCTCCGGCTCGGTCACCTCGTTGGCGTCGAGCCGGTCGGTGAAGCGCTCGATCGGCCGCACCGGCAGAACGGCCCCCACACCGAGCGCCGCCTCGGGCAGGCCGCCGGCATCGCTCACCAGCACCGGCAGACCGCGCAGCATGGCCTCCACCGCCGTCACGCCGAACGCCTCCTGCCAGAGAGACGGCATCAACAGCACGCGGGTCCGCTCATAGATACGGTCGACGTCGTCCGCCGGATCGAGCAGCGTCACGTTGGGCAGCGCCGCCAGCGCCGCCCGGTCCGCGGGCGTCGTCCCCCAGGTCGGCACCGCCGCGAAGCGCACTTGCGGCAGGCTGCGCGCGAGGTCCAGCAAGATCGAGATCCCCTTGACCGCGCAGGGATTGATCATGGTGACGTACGGGCCTCCCTGCTCCCCGCGCGCGCCGAAATCCGGGAACGGCCCCGGGCCATAGATCGGGAACGGGAAGACCGCCGCCTCCAGTCCGCCCCAGCGCCTGATGTACTCCGCCACGAAGCGGCTGACCGTCACAACCCCCGCCGCCTGCCCCAGGAGCCGGGCGCGCCGCTCCCCCGCGGCTCCCGGCCCGCCCGGAAAAAAGGCCTGCGGTCCGAACGGGAGAAAAGCCGGGGTGTGCGCAAGGTAGATCACGGGTGCCCTCGTTGTTTTGAGTGCCGCGGCGAGCAGGTTCTGGGACGGATCCTCGGAAGAGACCAGCACCCGGTCCGGCGCGAAGGCGCCCAGGCGCTCGCCGAGCACCGCCCGCAGCCGCGAAGGATCGGCCACCGCGTAGACCGTCACCCCGCCGCTCACGCCGCCGCTCCTGAAGACGTCGACGCCGGTCTCTGCGCTCGTCTCGACCGCGACCCCTTGCGCGGCCAGAGCGGCGCGTACCTCGCCGAGCGTCCAGCGGGACGGCACGGCGAGCCCCGCCACGACCGCCATCACCTGGTGGCCGCGCGCCGCGAGCCCCTCCGCCAGCGCGCGGTTGCACTTGTTCGCGCCTCCCACGGCGGGAAACCAGGGCAGGTTCATGGTGAGCAGGATCTTCATCGGCTTGAGGCCTTCGGCAGGGGCAGGCTCCCCCCAAAAAAAGGGGTCCGTAAGGGTACCACGGCCTTTGAAACGTCTTCCCTACGTCCGTCCTGGACAGTGTCCAAATGGACGTGGGAGGTGCGCTGGAGCGCGCAAGATTCGCTATCGAGCGAGTTTTAGTGTTTACTTCCCATCTAGGGGGTTCGTGCACGCTGGCAATCCCGCCCCGGGCGCCTCCCCCCAAAAGGGAGTTCTCATGTCACGCAAGATTCGTCACACCTTTGTCGTGGTCGCCACTCTCGTCTCTCTCGCTCTGCCGCTCACGGCGCAAGCCCGCCCGAGCCGTCAGGACCAGCAGGACCGACAACAGAACCGAACCGAACGAATGATCGCCGACCTCTGGAATCGATTGAAGGCCCCCTTCGCGGTCTTTCTGGACGGCGTGACTCCGCCACCGGTACCGCCCGCTCCCCCAGCGGCCCCAGGAGACACGACTGATGGACGCTCAATCCTCGATCCCATCGGTTGAGACGGAGAAAAGCGCCGGGGAAGAATCCCGGCGCTTTTATTTGCCAACGTCATGCTGTAAAATAGAGACCGCTTAAGAGTTGATCATTGGAGACTGTTCACGTGCCTGAATCCACCCATGTTTCACCGGACGAGATGATGCGTTTCGTTCGCAACGAATTGCCGGCCATCCAGGCGCAAAGCCTGGTCAGCCATCTGTTGAGCGGCTGCGCCGACTGTCTGGCCCTGGCCCGGCAGGAGGGTGCCCTGGAAGGAGCCGAAGATGGCGCGCCGGGTGATGACGGCTCCGCGCTCATGGACCACCTCGGGCTGATGGCTCAGGTGGTCCAGCGTCAGGTCGATACGCAGCTCAAGCGCGGCTCCACACAGTGGGCGCGGCTCGCCTCGCTCTCGCCCGGCCAGCGCCTCACCCTGCTGCGAGACGACCCCTCCATGCATCACTGGAGCCTCCTGCGGCACGCCCTCGATGCCTGTAGCCAGGCGGGGAAGACGAACCCGGTCGAGGCGGTGGACATCGCCCACTTCGCGGTCGCCGTCGTGGAGAGCCTGGACGTCGAGGTCTACCGACCCGCGCCGGTGAACGACTTCCGCTCCCGCGCTCTCACCGCGCTCGCCAATGCCAAGCGCTCGGCCACCGACTTCAGCGGCTCGGAGCAGGCTTTCCTCTCCGCCCGGCGTGCCGTCGAGCAGGGCACCGGCGATCCCTACGAACGGGCCAACGTGCTTTCCCACGAGGCCCTCCTGCTGCGCGACCTCGGCGACTTCGAGAAGGCGTTCGAAGTCCTCGACGAAGCCTTCCAGCTCTACCATCGGGCCGGCGACACCCATCTCTGCGGTCGCGTCCTCATCCAGCAGGCCGGCACCATCGGCTTCGTCGACCCCATGAAAGGGGTCGAGCTGGCACGCCAAGGCCTCGAAATGTTGGACCTGCAAGCGGGCGACACCTATCTCGAGCTGTCGGCCCGCAACGCCCTCGCCCACCTGCTCAACGACGCCGGCTACGCCGAGGAGGCGCGGGCGCTCTTCGAGCAGCACCGGCATCTCTACGCCAAGTTCCCCAGCGTCGCCGCGCAGAGCCGCATGCACTGGCTGGACGGCCTGATCGCCCGCAACCTGGGTGATTTCCCCACCGCCGAGAGGCGCTTCCGCGATCTGCGCGCCGTCTTCGCCCAGCACAGCTTCGATCTGGAGCTCGCCCTCGTCTCCCTCGACCTCGCCGAGATTCTCCTGTGGTCGCGCCGTAACGAGGAGGCCGCCGGTCTCATCCACGAAACCTATCCCGTCCTCGCCACCTGGGGATTGGAAAGAGACCTCCTCACCCTCTGGCTGACTCTCGAGCAGCACATCCGCTCCGAGGCGGAAGAAGCCACCCTGCTGATGCGCAACGTGGCCGGCATCCTCCGCCGCGGCTGGAACCGCCGGCGGGAGTAGCCCATCGCCGGGGGGAGCCCTGATACTCTCCCCCCGCCATGGAGACTCTTCACGCGTTGCGCCGCGCCGTGCGGCGGCTGGCCGGGGCGCCGGGGCTGTCGGCGGCGGTGGTGCTCTGCGTAGCGCTCGGAGCCGGCGCGGTGACCGGGGCGTTCAGCCTCGTGGAGGCGGTGCTCCTGCGGCCTCTCCCGTATCCGCAGCCGGAGCGGCTGGTGATGCTGTGGAGCCGCGCGGCCGACGGCTCGAACGAGCGCATCGTCGTCTCGCAGCCGGACTTCCTCGATTGGCGGGAACGGAGCACGAGCTTCTCCCAACTCGCGGCGTTCAGCGTCTGGTTCCCCAGCCTGTCCCTCGCCGACCGCTCCGACAAGGTGCTGGGCTCCCTGGTCTCCGCCGACTTCTTCGCCGCTCTCGGCACCCGCCCGGCCCTGGGACGGACGTTCCTTCCCGAGGAGGAGCAGCCGGGGAGGGACAAAGTCGTCGTGCTCGGGCACAGCCTCTGGCGGCGCCGCTTCGGGGGCGACCGCGGCGTCCTCGGCCGGCGGATCGTGCTCGACGGCGTGCCGCACACGGTGATCGGCGTGCTGGCGGCGGATTTCCGTCACCCCGAGCCGCTGTATCTCCAGGAGACCACGGAGCTGTGGAAGCCGCTCGCCCTGCCCTCCGCGCCGGCACAGCACGGCGTGCGCTTCCTCCGCGTCCTCGGCCTCCTGGCACCGGGAGTGACGCAGGAGCGGGCGCGGGCGGATCTCGCCGCGGTCGCGCATCGCCTGGAGAGCGAGCGGCCGGGCGACGACGAGGGGCTGGGCGTCCGCCTCGTCTCCCTGCACGAGCAGCTCAGCGGCGACCTGCGGCCGGCCTTGCGTCTCGCCCTGGCGGCTGCGGCCATGGTCCTGCTGCTCGCCTGCTGCAACGTCTCCGGCCTGCTCCTCGCGGGCTCCGCCCGCCGCACGCACGAGATGGCGGTGCGCGCCGCCCTCGGCGCCGGCCGCGGCCGGCTGGCCCGGCAGGTGCTCGCGGACAGCCTCCTCCTCGCCTTGGCCGGCGGCGTCCTGGGAGCCGGAGCCGCCTTGCCCGTCACCCGCGCTCTCCTCGCCTTGAGCCCGCGGATGATCCCGGGTGGTTTCACGGTGACCGAGCTGACGCTGAACGCCAACGTGCTCGCCGTCGCGCTCGGCGCCTGCCTCGCCACCGCCGGTCTCGCCGGGCTGGCTCCGGCCGTCCGCGCGGCCCGCCGCTCCCCCGCCCTGGTGCTGCGCGAGTCGGCGCCGTCCGCCGGCGGCGGTGCGGGCCGTGCTCTCGCCCTGCTGCTCCTCCTCCAGATCGCCATCGCCCTGCCGCTCCTCGCCGCCACCGGCCTGCTGACGAAGACCCTGACCCGGCTCGCCGCCGTGCCCCTCGGCTTCGCCACCGAAGGCGTTCTCACCCTGCGCCTGGAGCTGCCGGCCGCCCGCTACCCGAAGCCGGCCGACCAGCGCGGCTTCCACGACCGCCTGCTGGCTCTCCTCACCGCGGTGCCGGGCGTGCGCACCGCCGGCCTCACCTCCAGTCTCCCGCTCACCGGCCTCTACGACATCACCCGGGAGGTGACGATCGATCAGGCGGAGCAGCCGGCCGCCCGCGGGGAAGGCACTGTCGCGGTGGGCTACCGCGCCGTCAGCCCCGGCTACTTCCCGGCCCTGCGCATCCCCATCCTCCAGGGCCGGCCGTTCGATCCGCACGACGCCGGCGGCTCGCCGCCGGTCGTGCTGGTTAACGAAACCCTCGCCCACACCGCCTGGCCGCACGGAAGCGCCCTGGGCAAGACCCTCACCCTGCGCGGCACTGCCGTACCCGACCGCCGCGAGGTGGTGGGGGTTGTCCGCGACGTGCGCCACACCGGCCCGGCCACCGAGCCGCGCCCCGAGATCTACCTCCCCCTGGCGCAGGCACCTGCCCGCTTCACGACCGTCGTGCTCGCCACGCCCAGGGATCCCACCAGCCTGGCTCCCACCGTCCGCCAGCTCTTGCGCGGGCTCGATCCCGACCTCGGCGCCGCCGCCGTGCAACCCATGGACCGGTTGAAAGACGCCGCCCTCGCCGGCCCGCGGTTCTGGCTCGCTCTCTCCCTGGTTCTGGGAGCCACCGCCGCCCTCCTGGTGGGACTGGGGGTCTACGCTCTCGCCACCGACGCGGTGGGCCGCAGGACACGGGAGATCGGAGTGCGCATGGCCCTGGGGGCAACCCGAGGGGAGATCCTCCGTCTCGTCCTCCGCCGCGGCCTCACCCTCGCCCTTCTCGGAGTCGCCCTCGGCCTCGCCGCCGCTCTCGCCCTCACCCGCCTGCTGACCGGCCTCCTCTACGGAGTCACGGCCAGCGACGCGGTCTCCCTGGGCGCCGCCGGCCTCCTCCTGGTGGCGCTCGTCGCCGCCGCGACCTGGCCGGCGGCACGCCGGGCCGCGCGGTTGGAGCCGGTGCGGGCGCTGGCTCAATGAAGACAACCCTGTAGAGGTATACTCGCCCCGATTGGAGGATCGTATGGCGAGAAGCGATGCCCGGCTCACCACTCCCCTGGTTCGCGATGCAAACGATGTTCTCCGTCCCGCCACCTGGGACGAGGCGCTCGACCGCGCGGCGCGGGGGTTCCGTTCGGCCGTGGAGGCCAAGGGTCCGCAGACGTTCGGGCTCTTCAGTTGCTCCAAGACGACGAACGAGATGAACTACCTGGCGCAGAAGTTCGCCCGGGTGGTGGTGGGCAGCAACAACATCGATAGCTGCAACCGGACCTGACACGCTCCCAGCGTCGTCGGTCTGGCGACGGTCTTCGGAGCAGGTGGCGGGACGACTTCCTACCGCGAGGTGGAGGAGACGGATGTCATTCTCCTCTGGGGCAGCAACGCCCGGGAGACGCATCCGATCTTCTTCCATCACATCCTCAAGGGGATCCACAACGGCGCCCGGATGTACGCCGTGGATCCGCGGCGGACGTCGTCCGCCCAGTGGGCCGTGGGGCATCTGCCGCTCCAGGTGGGCTCGGACATCGCGCTGGCCAATGCGGTGGCGCGGGAGATCCTCGCCGCGGGCCTGGAAAATCGCAGCTTCATCGACAACGCGACGAGCGGCTTCGATGCGTTCGTGAAGAACGTCGAGCCGTGGACGCTCGCCCGCGCCGAATCGATCACCGGCGTGCCTTCGGCGATGATCCGCGAGATGGCCCACGCCTATGCGCGGGCCGACCGGGCGGTGATCTGCTGGACTCTCGGCATCACCGAACATCACAACGCGGTCGACAACGTACGGGCGCTGATCAATCTCGCCCTGCTCACCGGCCACGTCGGTCGCTGGGGCTCCGGCGTCAACCCCTTGCGCGGACAGAACAACGTGCAGGGCGGCGGCGACATGGGCGCCCTCCCCGACCGGCTGCCCGGCTTCCAGCACGTGGAGAACGACGAATTGCGCGCCCGGTTCGAGAAGGTCTGGGGCGCGCCGATTCCGCCCAAGCGCGGCTGGCACCTCTCCCATATGTTCGAGGCGATGGAGCGCGGCGACATGACCGCCCTCTATGTCATCGGTGAGAACCCGGCCAACTCCGAGTCGGACCAGCACCGTGCCATCCACCTGCTCAAGGGTCTCGACACCCTCGTCGTCCAGGACGTGGTGCTGACCGCCACCGCCGAGTTGGCGGACGTGGTCTTCCCCGCCGCCGCTGGCTGGTGCGAGTCCGAAGGGACGGTGACCAACAGCGAGCGCCGCGTGCAGCGCGTGCGCCGTGCGCTGCCGCCCCCCGCCGGTGCCCGTGACGACATGGAGATCCTCCTCGACCTCGCCCGCCGCATGGGCCGCGATCTGGGAAATCCCACCGCCGAAGACCTGTGGAACGAATTGCGCACGCTGAGCCCGGTCCACGCCGGCATGTCGTACGCCCGGCTGGAAGAGCTGGACGGGCTGCAATGGCCCTGCTACGACGAAAACCATCCCGGCGAGATGTATCTCCACGGCCGCCTGTGGGAGCGGCCGGTGGTCGGTCCGCTCGCCCCGTTCGCCTGCGTGCAGGACGAGCCGCCGGTCGAAGCGCTGAGCGAAGACTTCCCCTTCCGCCTGACCACCGGCCGGCGTTTGGATTCCTACAACACCGGTGTGCAGACCGGCCTCTACTCGTCTCCCCTGCGGCAGGGCGAGACTTTGGACCTCTGCCCCGAAGACGCCCGGCGGCTCGGCGTCACGCCCGGCGAGATTGTGCGCATCTCCTCGCCCCGCGGCTCGATCCTGGCGCCGGTCCGTCTCGATCCCGGTCTTCAGCCGGGCCTGGTGTTCATGACCTTCCACTTCCCCGACCAGGTGGCGACCAACGAGCTGACCGTCGATGCCGTCGATCCGCTCTCCGGAACGTCTGAATTCAAGGCCGCCGCGGTGCGGGTCGAGAAGGTGGAGACACCGGCGGCGGCCCTGGCGGAAATGGCTGAGGTGGCAGTGCCGGCCTGACCGGCAACGGAAAGGTTTTACGGCACCAGGCCGGTGTAGGGCAGGATCGCCCAGCGCTGCCCGGACTGGGCAATCGGGTCATACTGGACGATGTAGGCCTCGTTGCCGGTGCTTTCGCCCAGCACGTCACAGGATTTCGCGCTGGCCAGATTGGTGATCGAGATCCATGCGCCGACCTCGTTGTCGGACAGGATCCACACGTCGCGGTCGAGACCGATCCCCGAATAGACGTTCACGCCGGCGTTGTTGTCGTAGGTTCCCCGGCCCTTGTCGATCGCGCAATACAGGCCGCTGAAGCTGGGGGGCGTGCGGATGCGCCAACCGCCGTCCGTCTGCTCGAAGTTCCATCTCTGATTGGACTGGTTGGGATCGATCACCCAACTGAACTGCACCACCGAGTTGCCGGGATTCGGATCGTTGCCTTGAACCGCCCAGGTCAGGCCGCTGTTGTAGTTGACGATCATGTAGTCCACGTTTTCCTGAATCGTTCCCATGGATCGCTCCTTGTCCAGCTCTGTTGAGGGTTGACGCCGGATCAGCGCCTCTCTGATCAGATATCTGTCATGGGATCGGGTTCGATCGCAGGGTCTCAGGACGATTCTTTCCGTGGCGATGTCCTGACTGCTGCCGGGTCGCGGTCCAGGAGCCCACGAGGTTGTCCTCGATAGAGATCACGCTCCCCTTGAAAATCGAGCCGCTGCAGATGAGAGGCTCTCCGGAGACAAGGACCCGGAGGCCGAACAGTCCCTTGCGGCCATTGAACGTCCCCGACGTGGCGCAGAGCATCTCCCCCAGCGGGACGTTGAAGAGAGGCTGGCCGGAGAGGCTGATCTCGATCCGTGAATGGCCGGCGTTGAGCGACACGGCGCTCTCGGTGATCAGAACTGAGACCGGTTGGCTTCCGGGCTGGCCCTTCAGGGTCAGGGTCCCAGTCCACTCTCCATAGAATTCGTTCATGACGGCTCTCCTTGCTCGGGTTGAGCGGTGGTGCTGTTACCTTTTATCTGCCGTGGAGGGCACGGCGGTCGCAGGGAGCCAATCCCCCTCCAGGATGAAGGGCGCCCAATGGTAGGGCTCCCGCCACTGCGGTGTGCGGCGGATCTCCAGTTGCGCCTTGCGCAGGGCGGCGGCCGGCGGCAGCCCCTCGACCAGCAGGGCGCGGTAGAAACGGACCATCAGCGCCTCCGTGGAGCGGTCCTCCACCCGCCAGAGGCTGGCGACGACGCGCCGCGCTCCGGCGTAGAAGAACCCCTGGGTCAATCCCACCAGGCCTTCGCCGCGCACCTGTTGGCCCAACGCGGTCTCGCACCCCGAGAGCACCACGAGGTCGGCGCCGAGACGCAGGTTGTAGATGTCCCCCAGGCCGAGGAAGCCGTCGCGCGGCCGGCCGTCGGCTCCGACCAGCGAGAGCACGAGGCCGGACAGCTCCGGAGCGCGGGTGTCGAGGATTCCGTGGGTGGCGAAATGGACGATGCGGAAGCGGGAGATCTCCGGCGCTTCGGCAGTCTCCCGGCTGGCCTGGAAGTCGAGGGCCTGGAGGAGCTGCCCCGCCGGAACGAGGGAGGAGATGGCTGTCGCTTCCCGGCGGGTGGCCGGCAGACGGCTGAACGGCGGATCTCCCGCCGCGGCGCCTCGCTCGCTGTCCGCCCGGGACGTCGGTGGCACGCGCGAATCGCGGCGGTCGAAGACCGGATCGGCGAGCACGGCGAGGGTCCGCGGCGCGGCCGGCCGCTCTGCCAGCTCGCGCCGCTGCACGGCGAGCACGGACGCCGAGGGGAGAGCGACGATCTCGTGCCGGACCAGCAGCGGATCACCGGGGGCGTCCGGATCGGGCAGGGCAGCCCAGGGGACGAGTTGGAGCGCGCCGTCGGCGACCAGCACCAGGCGGCGATTTCCCAACGTGCCGGCGAGAGGACCGAGGACCAGGCGCGACAGCTCGGCCGCCGCCGGATCGCCGTCCCGGGTTCCCGGGCGGCGCAGCCGGCGGCCGACCTCCGCCGCCTTGGCTTCGAGGATGGCGCGGCCGGGAAGCTCGACGGCGGCCACCTCCGTGGCGCTCACCCGCCAGAGGAAGCTTCGCGCTTCGCCGAGAGAGATTTCAAGCAGGAGGGTGTCCGCATCGAGAAGCGCCTGGACCGCCGCGGCGTCGAGCGGCGCCGGCCGGTGGAGCGCGGCGTAGCGCGGGCTCTTGCGGCGGATTTCGGCGTCGATGCGGTCAGCTTCGGCGCGCAGGTCCTCCAAGTCGCGGCGCGCCCGGGCTTCGTCCTCCGCCGCATGGACACCGCTCAACAGGCGGATCTCATGCACCGCTTTGCTGCCGAAGCGTTGCAGCACTTCCTTTTCCTGCCGCTGGAGATCGGGATCGACGCCCTGGCGGACCCGCGCGCCCGCCTCTCCGAGGAGGTCGATGAGCGAGCGGGCGCGCGCCCGTTCGCTCATCTCGAGCGCCTGGCGGATGAATCCGCGGCCCGGCTCGCGCGCCTCGCGGCTCATCCGCAGGTCGACGGCGAGCTCGAAGACACTCTGCCGCGCGGCCAGGAAGGTCGACCGGAGGGCGGGATCGGGCACACGGTCGCGGAGCGATTCGAGGAGGCCGAGCGCTTCGTCGATCCGCGCCCAGGCGCTGCCGTCGCTCCCCGTCCGGTGCTCCAGGGAGGCGACCTCGTGAAGGGTTTCGATCTGGCCCACCGCATCGAGCACCGCCCGTTGCAGCACGAGCGCCTGGGACAGGCTCTCCAGCGCCGCCGCGGTCTCACCGGCCGCGGCCAGTGTCCGGCCGCGGCGCTCCAGCACCCGGGCCTCCCGCCCCCGGTCCCCCATCGCACGCGCCACGGGGAGCGCCCGCTCCAGGCTGGCGAGCGCCGCCCGGCGGTCCCCCTGCGCGAGCTGGACTTCGCTCATCAGCTCCAGGGCGGCGCTCTCGGTGGCAGGATCGCCGAGAGCGATCGAGATCTTGAGGGCTTCGCCGTGCAGCGCGAGAGAGCGCGGCGGATCGCCGAGGCGGGCCAGGGCCACCCCGAGATTGTTCAGGGTGGCGGCTTCTCCTCGCCGGTCGCCCACCTTGCGATTGAGATCCAGGGCTTGTTCGAGATAGGAGCGCGCGCGCTCCGGGTTGCCGAGAGCGAGATACAGACAGCCGAGATTGTTCAGCGCCTTCCCTTCGCGCAGGCGGTCGCCGGTCTTCTGGAACAGGGAGAGCGCCTCGCGGTACGCCGCGAGCGCCTGCTCCGACTCGCCCAGGCCGGAGTCGATCCCGGCCAGATTGTTGAGCTCCTGGCTCTCGCCGCGGACGTCCCCCGCCTCGCGGAAGAAGGCCAGGGCGCGGGCATAGCTCTCGCGCGCCGCGAGCGGCTCGCCCAGGCCGTCGTAGACGCCGCCCAGGTTGTTGCGCGCGGTCGCCTCCCGGCCGCGGTCGCCCAGCGCCGCGAAGGCGGCGACCGCCTGCTCGAAACAGGGGAGCGCCGTGCGGAGCGCGCCAGCCGCCAGGTGCACCAGGCAGACGTTGTTGCGGGCCGCCGCCTCGCTCGACCGGTCGCCCGCCGCCTGGTAGAGCGAAAGCGCCTTGTCGAACGCGGCCAGGGCCGCCGCGGTGTCCCCCAGGTCCCAGGAGGACAGGCCGGCGCCGACGAGCGCGTCCGCCCGGCCCGCCGGGTCGCCCAGCGCGAGCCGGCGCTCCGCCGCCTGCCGGAAAAAATCGAGCGCGGCGCGCGGCTCTCCCAGGGCGCGGTGGGCCGCGGCCAGAAACGCGAGGGTCTCAGCTTCTTCGGATACTCTTCCCAGAGTCTTCCAGGCCGCGAGGGCCTCCTCCAGCTTGCCGGCGGCGCTCCGGCGCCCCTCGCCGGTCCCCAGGTGATAGCTCTGCGCGGCTTCGGCGAGCCGGGAGTACGCTGCCAGGAGTGACGGCTCCGTCAGGGCTTCGCGATGAATCCGGTAGCGACCCGCCGGGACGAAGCGGGAGGGCGCGCGCACCTCGACCGCGTACTCACCCGGCGGATCGGGCCGCAGCACCAGGATCTCCGGACCGCGGCGGCCGTTCGGGTTGTCCACGCCGGGCAGCGCCCGGCCGCCGGGCGCCGTGGCCCCGACGACGACGTCGATCCCCTGCTGCTCGACGGCGATCAGAAGCGGCCGGCCCGCTTCGACCTCGACCTGGTAGGCATGCGACTCACCGCCCGCCAGGACGACCTCCTCATCGGCGGCCGGCACGGGGCGCGGAGAGACGGCGGCGTCCGACAGGAGGCCCACAATCCACACTGCGACAGCGCCGACGATCATCCCTACATCGTCACACGGAACGGGAACTCTCCGGCGGGGACCGGCGGACGGCCCGGGGGCAGCCCCTCGATCCGCAGGCGGAAGCTGCCGGGCGCGAGGAGCGGGCGTGGGAGGCTGAACGACAGGAGACCCGCGGGCGAGAGCACGAGTCCCCCGCTCTGCCAGGCGATGCGACGGCCGGAACCGAGAAGAGTGGCTCGATAGCCCGGAAACCCGGGATCGCTCGGCTCCAGGGAGACCACAATCCACGGCGCCTCCGGCGGCACCCGGAGCTGCGGGACCGGAACCTCCTCCCCCGCGGCGGAGCGCACCAGGCTGAGGCCGAGAATCGGCACGTTGACCTGCGGCCGGCGCGCCTTTTCGAGCTCCCCTTCGAGCCGCGCGACCTCCTGCTGCCGAGCGGCGATCTCTTCCCGCAGGCTGCCGCTCTCGGGAGCGGGCGTCCCCTCGCCGGTCCGGGGCGGTGGTGCCTCTGCCTGCCGGTGGGCCAGAGCAGCCCGGGCCTCGCTGAGCTGCCGGTCGAGACGGGCGACGCGACTGAAGAGAAGGGCTGTGGGTAGACCAGCGGCAAGCACGAGAGCCGCAGCGGCGAGAGCGATCCCCTGCCAGCGACGGAGCCGCGCCAGGACGGCGAGGAGACTGCCGCCGGCCACGACGGCCGCGGCCCGGCGGGCGGCGGCGCGCTGCAAACCGTGCCGGAGCTGCTCGGCCAGCTCGACCTTCTCCAGGCATTCGGCACAGTCGAGGAAATGCTCCTCGAAGAGCTGCCTCTCCTCCGGATCGAGCCGGCCCAGGACGTAGCGCTCGGCGATCTGCCCCTCCTCGATCTTTTCGTGGTCCATTGCGTCCTCGTCCGTGCGCCTCATGAAGAAGCTGCCTCCGGCGGCTCCTGGATCGCACCCCGGCGTCCGAGGCCGGCGGCGAGCAGCAGCTCCTTGAGCCGCCGACGGGCCCGGAAGATCACCTTGTTGAACTGCGGGAAGGTCAGACCAAAATCGGCGCAGATCTGCTCGCGCTCCTCTTCGGCGACGTAGAAACGCAGCAGGAGCTGGCGGTCGCGATCGGTGTTGAGCTCGCCCAGGAGGCGCTCGATGACCTCGTCCTCCTCGTCGCGCAGGACGCGGCCGAGCTGCGAGGGCGAGGGGTCCGGCACCGCGACATCCTCCTCGGCGAGCGGAACGTCGCCACGCCGCGTCCGCTTCCGGTGCTCTCCGAGAGCCACGTTGCGCGCTGTGCCGAGGATGAACCCGGCGAGGCGGGACGGGTCCTCCAGCTCCTGGCGGCGCAGCCGTTCGAGCACGATGCGAAAGGTGTCCTGGTGCAGATCGTCGCTCAGCGCCGGATTGGCGGTCATCTTGCGCAGGTGGTAGAGCACGCCGGGGCTGAAACGGCGGACCAGTTCCTCCTCCGCCCGAAGGTCGCCACCGCGGATGCGGCGGACAAGATCGACGGGATCGCCCGAGAGAGCGCTTACCTGGGTCAACCCTCTGATCCTTCGAGCTTCGGCGGCATCGCGCCTATTATCCACGTCTTCCCATAGAATGCGTCCGATGTCCGAGGAGGGCCTGCATGGATCTGCACTTCACCGAGGATGAGCCCACCGCCGAGGAGCGGGAGGCCATTGACGGCTGTCTCGACGCCCAAGCTGGGTTTTCGACCGCGGCCGACCGGCGGCAATATCTCCTTCCGGCGCTCCACGCCATCCAGGCGCGGGCCGGCTGGATCAGTCCGGGCGCTTTGAACCATGCCTGCCGACGGCTGGAGGTGCCGCCGGCCGAGGCGTTCGGAGTCGCCGACTTCTATGCTCTCTTCCAGACCCGCCCGCATCCGCCGGTGACGGTACACGTCTGCGACGACATCGCCTGCCGGTTCCGCGGCGGCGAGGATCTCTGCGCCGCGCTCGGCCGCTCCCTCGGTCCCGAGGGCACCAGCCCGGACGGCCGGTCGGCCTGGCACCGCAGCCCATGCCTCGGTCTGTGTGAACGCGCTCCCGCCGCGCTGGCGATCGCGGCGGGTGACGCACCCCGAGAGCAGGCTTTGGCTCCAGCGACGGAGTCGGACGTCCAGGCGTTCCTCGACGGCCGGACGGTCCCCGAGCCCGATCTCGCGCGCTCCGTGCCGCAGCTCGGACAGCCGGGTCTCACCCTGCTCCGCCGCGTCGGCCGGGTCGACCCGCTGAGCCTCGACGATTACCGCGCGGCCGGCGGCTTCCTGGCGCTGCGCCGGGCGATCGAGATGGGGCCCGAGCGGGTCGTGCGCGAGGTGATCGATTCGAAGCTGGTGGGCCGCGGCGGCGCCGCCTTCCCCACCGGCCAGAAATGGCAGGGCGTGCGCTCGACGGCTCTCCCCCGCTATCTCATCTGCAACGCCGACGAGTCCGAGCCCGGCACGTTCAAAGACCGCGTGCTCATGGAGAACGATCCGTTCTCGCTGATCGAGGCGATGACCATCGCGGGCTTCGCCACGGGATGTGAGAAGGGATATCTGTACATCCGCGGCGAATATCCGCTGGCGACGGAGCGGCTGGAGAACGCCATCCGGCGCAGCCGCGAGCGCGGCTATCTCGGCGAGGACATCCTGGGCGACGGCGTGCGCTTCGACATCGAGCTGCGGCGCGGCGCCGGGGCGTACATCTGCGGCGAAGAGACGGCGCTGATGAATTCGCTCGAAGGGCGCCGCGGCGAGCCGCGCAACAAGCCGCCCTTCCCCACCCAGGTCGGCCTCTTCGGCCAACCGACGGTGATCAACAACGTCGAGACGATGGTGAACGTGCTCCCGATCGTCATCGGCGGAGGCAAAGCCTACGCCGCCACGGGCACCGAGCGCTCGACCGGCCCCAAGCTCTTCTGCCTGTCCGGCCATGTCCAGCGGCCTGGCGTGTACGAAGCGCCGTTCGGCGTCACCCTGCGAGAGGTTCTGGAGATGGCCGGAGGGATCGGCGGCAGCGGCAGGCTGCAGGCCATCCTCCTCGGCGGCGCGGCCGGCTCGTTCGTCACGCCGGACCAGCTCGACATCCCGCTCACTTTCGAAGGCACCCGCGCCGCCGGAACCAGCCTTGGCTCGGCCGTGGTGATGCCGTTCGACGACACGGTCGACCTGCGCCAGACGTTGCGGCGCATCGCCCAGTTCTTCCGCGACGAATCGTGCGGCCAGTGCGTTCCCTGCCGCGTCGGCACAGTGCGCCAGGAAGAGCTGCTCCATCGCCTGGCGACCGATCGGCCTTTCGGCTCCAAGGAAGAAGAGGGGGCGCTCCTCAAGGAGCTGGGGCAGGTGATGCGCGACGCCTCCATCTGCGGCCTCGGCCAGACCGCGTCGAGCGCCATCGAGTCCGCCCTCACCAAGTTCCCCATCCTCCAGGAGAGGCCATGAGCGTGCAGAATGTCTCCGACGCGCCCGACCCGAAGATTCCCGTCCCTCGCGGCCCGCTGCCGGTCGCCCCGCCGCCGCGCCCGCGCAATACGGTGGAGCTCACCATCGACGGCCAGAGCGTCACCGTGCCGGAGGGCACCACCCTGCTCGACGCCGCGCGCCGGATTGGGATCGACACGCCGACCCTCTGTTATCTGGAAAACCTGACGCCGGTGAACGTCTGCCGCATCTGCGTCGTGGAGGTCGAGAATTCGCGCACCCTCGTCCCGGCCTGCTCGCGAAAAGCCGAAGCAGGGATGATCGTGAAGACCGACTCCGAGCGCGTCCGCCTGAGCCGCCGGCTCGTCCTCGAGCTGCTGGGCTCCTCGGTCGATCTCTCCACCGCACCGCAGATCCAGGGCTACATGGAGCGGTACAACGCGCAACCGGAGCGCTTCGGCCCCGCCGCGCCGCGCGCCGAGGCCGGCGAGCGCGACGCCGCGCGGCCCGGGCATCACCACGCGCCCCACGAGGCGTCTGGAGGCAGCGCGGCGACCGTGGGCCAGCCGGTGAAAGTCGACAACGACCTCTACGTCCGCGACTACTCGAAGTGCATCGTCTGCTACAAGTGCGTCGAGGCCTGCGGCACCGACGCTCAGAACACCTTCGCCATCGCCGTCGCCGGTCGCGGCTTCGACGCCCGCATCTCCACCGAATACGACGTCCGGCTGCCCGACTCCGCCTGCGTGTACTGCGGCAACTGCATCGGCGTCTGCCCCACCGGCGCCCTGATGTTCAAGAGCGAGCACGACCTGCGCGAAGCCGGCGCCTGGGACGAAACCCGCCAGACCGCCACCGACACCATCTGCCCCTACTGCGGCGTCGGCTGCACGCTCACCGTCCACGTCCAGGACGAAAAGATCGTCAAGGTCACCTCCCCGGTCGACCACGACGTGACCAACGGCCACCTGTGCATCAAGGGTCGGTTCGGGTGGGAGTTTGTGAATCTGCGGGGACCGGCCGAATCCGCCGAATCCGCCGATTCCGATTAACGCCGGGCCGGTCCCCAGAAAAAACCGTTCAAACTCTACGGGAAGAACCCCGGCTGGAAAAGATCCGCCAGGTCGTTCTTGCCGGAGACTTTGGACAGGATCGACAGACCGAGGCTCTCCTCGACTGATTTGATGATCGATCCATGATCGTAGGAGACGGCGCTCGTGTAGTTGGCCTTGACGCCGGGACCGACGGCCAGAAACGGCATCTTGTTCGTGGCGTCGCCCTCGTCCCAGGTGAGATAGATCACCCCCGAATGCGTGTTGGCCCAGGTGATGATCCGCGGCAGCTCGGCGCGTAGCCAATCATCTCCAGAGCGGATCGAGTTGCTGTTCGGGCAGCCGGTCGCTCCGTGCATGTCGTTACACAGGTTCGGCGTGATGAAGACGTAGCTCGCAATGTTGTTCGCCGCCAGGTCCGTCGCGAAGGAGCTGTAGGGCTTGCTGTGCGCCGCGCAGTAGGCGTTGGTCTTCGACGGCGGATTGCCGGACACGTCCTTGAAGAAGACGAAGGGGTCGTGCTTCGGAGCGTAGAAGCCGCTGCCGGCGATCGGGCAGGCGCCGGTGGTGGCGTTCTGCCCTTCCTGGTAGGTCATCCAGGTCAGGCCGCTCAACGAATTCTTGATCTGGGTCACCAGGTGCGCGGTGCTGCTGGTGCTGTTCGTGCTCGATGGATTGTTGTCGGTGCTGAACGTGTGGTCGGAATAGGCGTTCGTTCCTCCCTCCATCCAGAGGTAGTGCGGCTCGCTCACCAGGCTCGGCAGCTCGTCATTGAAATTGGAGGAATGAGCGTAGCTCGGAATGAGGGTGCCATTGATGTACGGCGCATCCGTCGTATTGCCGTAGATCTCCGCCGAGTCGTGATTCTCCATCGCGATCACGAACACATGCTGGATGACCGCGCCGTGTGCCGCAGTCACGCTCAAGGCGGATGCGGCGGCCAGTGCCAGGCCAGACCTCACAAACTTCATCATCATGTCGGGTCTCCCCCGGGGCCTGGCGGAATGGCCTCCATGGCCCTCTGCCATGGCCCCAGGATCCGACTCTATCGCAATCAGTTCAGGGCGCAAGTTACGCAGACGTCAAGAGGGTGTGACGCCCGTCGGGACCGGCTGGGCACGATCCCATCGCACCACTCAAAACGCCGCGGTGTTGGTCTCGCAGTCCGGGCTACAGGTGCTCAGCACCGTGCACCCCGGGCAACTGTAGCTCTCCCCCTTCACCGCCGTCCCGCTGACGACGTGCTTGAGAGTTTCGAGCTTGAGCTGGAGCTTCTTAGGGCCTTTGCGCTGCTGCATGGCGATCCTCCTCGTCGGATTCGTCTGAGATTGACGACAGGATAGGGAGGGGCGTCAATCGAGTCAATGGCGGTGGCGTCCCGGCGAGCTATACTGACCGCCATCAGGTTGCAAGGAGAGCGCAATGCTCAAGTTCTTCCACGCCCGGAAGTGGATTCCGTGCGCCGCTTTAGCCGGCTGCGGGGTCGCCATCGGGACACTGGCTCTTTGGGCCTGCGGAGGCGGCTCCAGATACCCTGAATGGCTGCTTGGACGCCCATGGCTGGTGCTTGACGCTCCCGCCGGGATTTTCCCCACGGAGATCGAACGCCTGCCTTTCGAGGCCGCACGCTCGCCGCGCAGCACGGCTTCACGGACAGCCTCGGGCTCGCCGCCGACAGCCTGGGCTGGGAGGCCCGTGCCCACCTCCGTCGCGGCCATCCCGAAGCGGCTCTGCCTCTCTATGCCCGCCAAGCGCGGAGCGGCGACCGGAGAGCCCTGTTGTCGATCCAGTTTGTCTGCGGGCAGGTGGCGCAAGGCGGCGCGGACACCATGGCGTCCATTGCCCAAGACGCGGAGGCCCGGCAGGTGTTCACCGCCTACCTGATCTCGCGCTCCCAGCCATCCCGGGAAGACGGCGGCGGAAGTGTCTTCGTTTTCCCGACGCTGGACGCCTGGCTCGCCGCGGTGCGGGCGTCCGGCGCCCAGGGCGCGGCAGAAGCCAGCCGCCTCGCCTGGGCCACCTATCAGGCAGGAGACTTCACCGCCGCCCGTGCCTGGCTGGAGAAGGCGCCCGCGGACGAGCCGATGGCGCGCTGGATCCCGGAGTCGGCGGCGTGCGAGGACGATCTGCTGGGGTCTTACCGCTGGCCGCGACCCTCGCCGCCGTGAGGAGGCCCTTGGCACGCGAGTTGCTCATCTCCCTGTGAAACCGGCCGGAGCTCGTCCGGCCTTTTTCACGAGAGGTGGGCGGAGATGGACATCCTGACCTGGATCATCGTCGGCTTGGTGGCTGGCGTTCTTGCATCCCTGGTGGTCGGCGGCTACGGCCTGCTGGCGGACATCATCATCGGCATCGTCGGCGCGTTCATCGGCGGTTGGTTGTTCCACCAGTTGGGCTGGCATGCACCATTTCCAGGGTTGCCAGGTACAATTTTCATCGCCTTCATAGGAGCCGTCATCCTGATCCTCATCCTGCGGCTCATCCGCCGGTCGCGGTGAGCTACCCCGGCCTCCCCAGCTCCCTGAGCTCACGGCTCTGCGGGAAGCGGCCGGAGGCATAGCGCAAGAGGGCGGTGGCGGAGGCAGGGTCCTTCAGAAGGCGGAGGGTCTTCACCGCTTCCGCGTACGCAGCGGGTGTCGGGTTCGCCGCGACCATCTGCTGCAGGATCGGAGCGACCTCGGGACCCCGGCCGGAGAGCGCGTAGAGGATGGCGAGGCTCGACCAGGCTCGGATGTTCTCCGGAAAAAGCTCCATCTCCTTGCGGAACGAAACCTCGGCGGCCACCGCGTCGCCGAGGTCGGCTTGGCACTTGCCGCGCACCAGGTTCAAACCACGTAGAAGATCCGGATCCTTCGCTTCGCGCTGGTCGTACGCCACCTGCGCCTGGCGGAGGGTTTCCAGCGAGCCGTTGTAATCACCCCGCGCGTGCTGGACCTCGGCGAGAGTGACCAGGGGGCCGACGCGGAGGCTCTTCTCGTCCAGCGCCTGCCGGGCTTCTTTCTCGGCTCCCGCCAGATCGTTCTTCATCAGCGCGATCTGGGCGAGCAGGCCGTGCGCGAAGGAGGCGTTGGTTGCCAGCGCCATGCGTGCATGGGTGGCGGCTTCATCGAGCTGCCCCATCTCGAAATAGAGCGAGGCCGCGGCGACGGCGATGTGCGGCGAGCCGTGGGAGATACGCAGGGCCTCGCGGTAGGCGGACAGCGCGTCGTCCTTCTGCCCGAGCTTCTGGAGAGAGGTGGCGAGGAACTCCCAGGCGTCCACCATCTGCGGATTGGTGGCGAGGACCTTGCGGAAGGCGTCGGCCGACTCGCGGTATTCCTTCCGCGACATGTGCTGGAAGCCCACCTTGAGATCCGCCATGGCGCCGATGTGGCTGCGCGGATCGGGCAGGGGGCCGCTGGTGGCACCGGCGCCGGACGCCATGTAACCGAGCGACATCATCGCCTTGCGGGTCTCCTCGTCGACGGCGCTGGGCGCGGCGAGGGTGCGGTCGTAGCCCTGCATCTCTTTGCGCAGATCGGCATAGACACGGCGCTCGGAGGTGAGCAGGTTCTGCGTCTCCGCCGGATCGCTCGCCATGTCGTAGAGCTCGGGTGACGGCCCTTCGATGTAGTGCCAGCGGGCGCCGGCCAGCGAGGCGAGGTCGCTCCAGCCGAAGTGCAGCCGCGGATAGAAGGTTTCCGAGTAAATGTCCCGCTCTCCACCACCACCCGCCGCCGTATCGAGGGCGGCGGCCAGCGCCGGATTGCCGAGCGGCTTCGGCCGCGGCAATCCGAGCAGCTCAAGAATGCTCGACGCAACGTCAGTGAGCCCAACGGGCGCCGCCGCCGTCGCGCCGGCGCGCTGGGACCGCGGCAGCTTGAGGAGCAGGGGAACGTGGATGGCTTCGCGGTACAGCAGGACGCCGTGCTCGTCCTCGCCATGATCGCCCAGCCCTTCGCCGTGATCCGAGAGCAGAACGATGAGCGCGCGGTCGTAGGCGTCGAGTTTCTTGAGCTCGGCGAGGAGGTTGCCGACGATCTGGTCGGCGGCGGCGATCTCCCCGTCGTAGGGTTGCTTGTAGCGTGAGGCGAACGGCTCCGGCGGTGTGTACGGAGTGTGCGGCTCGTAGATGTGGAAGAAGAAAAAGAACGGTTTTCCGGCGGACTGTTGCAGCCAGCTCTCGGACACCCGCAAGGTTTCGCTCCCCGGCCGCTGAAGGCCGCCGAGGCCGCGGTTCTGCTGGAACTCGATGCCGTCCTCGTAGAAGTCGAACCCGGTCTTGAGGCCGTTTTTCCCCAGCAGCACGTAGGCGGACACAGCGCCGCCGGTGGCATATCCCTTTTGTTTCAGGAGCCAGGGGAGATACGGCAGCTCGCCGCGGGTGATCTTGCCGGCGTCGAGGAGATAGCCCACGTTGTCGCGTACGCCGTGCACGGCGGGAAGGACGCCGGTCAGCAGGGATGTGTGGGAGGGGAACGTCAGCGGCGTCGCCGTGTAGGCGTTCTGGTAGAGAACGGAATCGCGGCGCAGCGCGTCGAGCGCCGGGGTTTCGACGCCTTTGTAACCGTACATCGGCAGATGGTCGGCCCGCAGGGTGTCGATCGAAATGAGAATGACCGGCGTGTTTTTGGGAACGTCGAGCTGATTGCTTTTCGGCCCGCAAGCAGTGGTCAGCAAGAGGGCGGCGATCAAGAGCGCCCGAATCTCCCCTCGTCTCTTCATCTCCCCAGGATCTCCCGTGCTTTCTTGATGTCGTCGCCATAGCGGGCCGGCGGTGCTCCGGCGGCGAAGCGTTCGAGAGCGGCGCGGGCCTGTTGGGTCCGGCCGATCTCGGCGGCCTTGAGCCCGATGTTCCACAGAGCGTCCCACAGGTCGGGCTTGAAGGTCACGGCCTGTTGCCAGGCGTCGACGGCTTCCTCGCGCTTGCCGAGCTGGTAGAGAGCCACGCCGAGGTTGTTCCAGGCCAGGGGGCGCTGCCGTTGCAGGGCCACGGAGCGCTGCGAGGCGTCGCGCGCTTGCGGCCAGTGGCCGAGCCGAAGCTCGATCAGCCCGAGAGCTTCCCAGGCGCGGGCGTTCTCGCCATCCGCCTTGAGGATCTTCTGGATCTCCTCCCAGGCGTCCCGCTGCTTGCCGGCGGCGGAGAGAGCCGTGGCGAGGGCCGTGGCAGCCGTTGCGTCGCCGGCCGCGGCCAGGGGACGGAGGATCTCCAGCGCTTCGGTCGTCTTTCCGGTTTCGGTCAAGGTCAGCCCGAGCTGGCGCAGCAGGCTGTCGGAGGCGACTTTCGCGGTGCGCGCTTTGCGCATGACGTCCAGGGCCTCGCCGGTCTGGCCGTTTTCGAGCAGCGCCTGGGCGAGGAGCGAGTGGCCCAGCGGCATCCCCGGCCGCTCGGCGACCACGTCGCGGGCGAGGCGGACGGCGTCCGGCAGCCGACCGAGGCTGTAGAGCTCGATGACGCGGTGGATCCTGGCGTCGAGCTGCACCAGCTTCTTGGGATCGTCCTCCGGTCCGTAGCTCGTCCGCGCCGCCGCGGAGCCGGCTGCGTAGCCCAGGCTGCGAAGCCGCGCTTCTTCCTCCGGCCCGGTCGCCGTGCGCGGCGGCGGCCAGGACGACTCCCTGGGCAGCGCGGCGAAGGCGGCCCGGGCCGCGGCGCGCTCGGCGTCCACCCGGTTGTGCTCCTCACCCGGGTCACGCGGCAGGTCGTAGGCCTCGGGCAGCGGCAGGGCGATGTATTTGTGACCGCCTCGCACCAGGCCGCGCAGAGGTGCCCAGCCGCGGTTCAAGGTGGCGGAGAGCGACTCGAAATAGGAGTCCTCCGCGGGCCGGGCCGGCGCCAGGAGAGTCGAACCGGGATGGGCTCCGTGGATCACCACGCCCGCCGCCTGGAGCACGGTCGGGAAGATGTCCACGTGCCGCGCGGCGCGATCATCCTTCCCCACCGTCACTCCCGGTCCCCACAGGACGAGGGGCACATGCAGGGTGGATTCGTAGGCGAACAATCCGTGGGTCAGCTCGCCGTGATCTCCCAACGCCTCGCCGTGATCGGCGGTCACCACGACGAAGCAGTGTTTTTCTGTCCCGGCAAGGAGTGGATCGAGGAGCGGCGCCAGGGCGGCGTCGGCGGCGGCCACCTCTCCCAGATAGGGGTTGTCCTTGAAACGCGAGGCAAAAGGCTCCGGCGGATCATACGGCGCGTGCGGATCGAAGAGGTGGACCCAGAGGAAGCGCGGCGCGTTCGTCTGCTGCCGCCACCAGGCCAGGGCGGCGGCGACCACTTCGGTGCCGCGGCGCTCCGGAAGCACGAACTCCTGGGTGTCCGCCCCCAGGGTATAGCGGTCGTCGTAGACCTGAAAACCGCGGCCCAGGCCGAACTGATGGTCGAGAGAATAGGAGCCCACGAAGGCCCCGGTGGCATAGCCGGCGGCGCGCAATTCGGTGGCAAGAGTGGGGATGGACGCCGGCAGGCGGAAGCCGCTGTTGTCGCGCACACCATGTTGATAGGGATAGAGCCCGGTGAGGATGTTGGTGTGTGAGGGCAACGTCACCACGTTGTGGGCGTGGGCGTTGGTGAACACCCGGCCGCGGGCGGCCAGGCGGTCGAGGACTGGAGTCGGGTCGAGTCGATTGCCGGCGAAGCCCGGCGCGTCGGCGCGCAGCGTGTCGATGGTGATCAGAAGGATGTCGGGATGTTGGGCTGGAGCGACCGCGCCGAGGAGGCTCAGAAGCACCACGGCTCCAACGAGCCCACCGGCGAGACGTCCCATCGTCATGACGTCCGGCATTGTAAAAGAAAAACGCCGGAGGCCTTCCTCCGGCGTTCTCGGGTATGTCGGCGCGGCTGCGATCTAGCGGAAACGGACCGTGGCGCCGAAGCGGAAGATCCGCGGGCTCAGCGTCTCGTTCACCAGATAGGCCCGGGTGACGCGGGAGTTGCGCTCCCGCTGCAGAACGTAGCTCCGGTTGGCCAGGTTGAAGCCGTCGATCGCCAGGTTCAGCTTGACGTCGCCGAACGAGATGTCCTTGTCGATGTGGCCGTCGAGCACGAGCACGTTCGGGTTGCGGAAGTCGCTGAGGTCGGACGCGAGCTGCACGTTGCGGCGTCCGAACGCACCGCCTTCGCGGGCGTACGGCGGGGAGATGTACCCTTCGCGGCCGTCGAGGCTGCCTCCGAGATTGAAGCCCCACGGCTTGTCGGGAGCCACCTGGTACAGGCCGTTGATGTTGAACGACCAGCGGCTGCCGACCAGGATGTCGGACTTGGTGTTGCCGGACTGCTCGGAATAGATGTCGCCGTTGCGGTCGGCGTAGCCGAGGCCGTCCGCCACCACGTTGGTGGGATCGGCGTAGAACCGGTACTGCGACCCGACCTTCCACGACCAGTCGGCATAGGTGAAGTGCCCGCGCAGCGACCAGTTGTTCGCCAGGCGTTTGTTGAGACTGATGGTGGCTCCCTTGTACTCCTGCTTGCGGTCGCCGTTGGTGTAGAGGGCTCCGCCGGTGGGCGTCAGGCCCTCGCGCAGGTCGTAGACCGGAATGAGACCGGACAGCTTGCCGTTGGGCAACGGCAGGTTGTCATAGTGGTCGATCACGTAGTCGCCTGCGTTCGCCAGGCGGGTGGCGCCGTTCTCGTCGATGATGTAGTTGCGCGTCTCGGGGATGTCGCGGATCTGCCGGTAGGTGAGCGTCAAGTTGAGCGCGAGGTCGTTGCGCAAGGCGCGGTCGAACCCGAACGTCAGCTCGTCGGTCTTGATCGGCTTCAGGTTCTTGTCGTTGACGTTCGGCGAGAAGAGCGCTGCCGGGTTCGACGGGTCGATGTTGTAGGTGTAGGCGAACTGCAGCGTCGGGATCTCGTTTGGATCGAGCTTCAGGTTGTGGTTCAGGTCGTTGAAGTAGAAGTAGGCGTAGGAATAGCCGATCGGGTTCACGCGCGAGGCGAGCGGCAGTTGGCCGAGCTGCTCGGCGTACTGCGAGAAGGTGCCGCGCAGCAGGGTCTTGCGATCCTCGCCGAGCGCGTAGGTGACGCCGACGCGCGGCACCACCGTGTCCCACTTGAAGCCGCCGGCGTCGTTGCCGGGGAAGTTGATCGGCGGCAGCAGCCCCTGGGCCAGGGGGTTGCCCTGGTCGGAGACCGACAGATTCTTCAGGTACTGATGGTCATAGCGCAGGCCGGCGTTGATCGTCCAGCGGTCGTGGGTGATGGTGTCCTGCACCCAGGCCGCGTTGTACCGCGAGTCGACCGCGGCTTTCCGGTTGCGCGGGAAGATCACCTGCGCGAGATCGCCTTCATAGCCGAGAGAGGCACCGGAGATGACCTCCTTGCCGCCCGGCCACGTCGAGCCCGAGTGGTTCTCCTGGTCGCGGTAGCTGCCGCCGAACTTGAGCTCGTTGTGCACCGCGCCGAGATCGAAGAAGTAGTTCGCGTCGGCGCGCGCCTGGTTGATGGTGGCGGTCTGCGCGAAGTCGACATAGGTGCCGTGCAGGACTCCCGCGTCGTCACGGTAGATGTCGGCGTTGAGCCCGCCCTTGGGGGTGAGGGTGAATTTGCCGGGGTTGTGCGAGTAGAGACCGGTGACGAAGAAGTCGGAGCTCGGGATGAAGGTGTCTTCGGCCTTGTAGAAGTCCGCCGGCGTGGTCTGGTTCCACGTCGTCTCCGGAGCGCGCGTGGGGCTCGCACCGCGGCCGAACTTGAGCTTGTCGTTCTTCCAGTAGTGGAGGACGCCGGAGTCCTGCGAGCCGAGCTGGAAGTTCAGCTTGGAGTTGAAGTCCTTGAGCTTGGTCTCGTCGAGCTGGCCGCCCTGGACGATGTTGCGGATGTCGCTGCGCCCTTCCGACGCCCAGATCCACAGGTGGTCTTTCATCAGCGCGCCGCCGATGTCGGCGCCGTACTCGTCGACCTGGTCGATCTTGTTGCCTTCGACCTTGCCTCCCTCGCCGTCGTCGAGGCGCACGGGATTGGACTGGGTGCTGCCCTCGGTGCGCAGGTACCGCCCCTGGCCCCGCCAGTTGTTGGTGCCGCGCTTGGTCACCTGGTTGATGGTGACGCCGGACGTCTGGACGGTCACGTCGGTGCTCGAGACCGTCATCTGCACTTCCTCGAAGGCGCCGAAGTCGAAGTAGGTCGCCGAGCCGCCGACCGCATTCATGTCGGTGACGATGACGCCGTCCACCGCGAACGTGTTGTCGCGCGCGGAGGCGCCGGTGCCGTTGAAGTTCGACTGCTGGCCGCTCTCGTTGCCGCCGATGTTGAAGCGGTCCACCAGCACGCCCGGGGCCTGGCTGAGCAGCGACCAGGGATCGCGCGCCGTCGGCACCTTGTCGAGGGCGACCGCCGGCACGTCGACGCCGTGGTTCATCTGCCGCTCGTCGAGGATGGGGCTCTCCCCCGTCACGGTGATGACGTCCTGCACCGCCGACGAGAGGGTCACCTCGATGTTGACCTTGCCGCCGATCCGCACCGCGACGTTGGGATATTCGAGCGTCGAGAAGCCCTGGAGCTCGGCCTTGAGCTGGTAGGAGCCGGGGTACAGGCCGAGGAACCGGAACTGTCCATGCTCATCCGTCGACTGCACCTGCGGCGAGCCGATCCCCGTCAGGGTGACCGTGGCGCCGGGCAGCGCCTCCCCCTTCTGATCAGACACCTTCCCATAGAGGTCGCCGGTCTGGAGTTGCGCGACGGCAGGGGTCGCCAGCGGCAACAGCAAGGCGGCGATGACAGCGAAGATCCACCAGCGCACGTCAATTCGTCTCATGCTCTTTCTTGCCTCCTTCCAGAGGTCCGCAAAACTGGTCGAGTCCACGCGGAATTTCCGCAGGCTCGCAAACATATTTGCGGCGGATCATAGCAGAGGAAACCCGCGGTAGGATGTGGGCTCGCCATGCGGCGCTTCATCTGGATCTGGCTCACCCTCCTCGGCGCCTGGTGGACGGCGCGGGCGCTCATCGCTTCCATCGCTTTCGGACGCGTCGAGCAGGGTTATGGCGATCTGGTCCAGCTCGCCCTCGTGCCGGCCGGCCAGGCGGCGGTGCTGTGGTGGGTCACCCGCGAGACGCGGACGACGGCGCGGCAGGCGCTACGCATCCTCGTCACTCCCTGGCTCGCCATCTTCTTCGCCTGGGACGCCGCGGTCTCGGCGCTCGGCTGGCTGCTGCCCGAAAGCCCGTTCTTCACGCTTCTGGGAGGCTGGAACCTGGCGGGCCTGCACAACACGCTGCAAGGCCTCGCCGCGGGAGCCGTCGTCGCCCTCTCCGCCGTCCGCGGCCGGTGGACGTTCCGGGAGCGGATCTGGCTCGCTCTCTTCGCGCTCTGGATTCCGGCCGCCGGCGCGAGCTTCCTGATCCCCTGGCTGGGAGGTCTGCCCGAGCGGCTGCTCCCCGCGCTGCCCGCCACTCTCTCCTGGCCGGCCGTCTACGGTGCGCTCTACGTCCTCTCCGTGGGGCTGATCCTGCGCATCCAGCTCATCTGGCGCTCCCGCGCCGCCGCGCCCGCCTGGCTCCTCGACCTCGGTGTCGCCTTCTCTCTCGTCTCCGCGGCCCTCGTCGTCCTCAACCTGGCCCGCCACCCCTACCTTGCCGATCCCTGGAGCTCCCTCGCCCACGCCGGCGCCTACTTCGCGATGACCGCCTTCTTCCTGGGTGCCTGCCGGGCCTTCGGAGCCGTTGAGCCCGTCTCCCCCTAGCGCCGCTTCAGCACGAACGTCACCAGCTCCCCCTGGCCGGGGCCGATCGAGACCGTCTGCGAGGGGGGCGTTTCATAGCCGTCTTTCCGCACCGACATCTCGCCGCTCCCCGCGGCGGGCACCAGGATCTGGAACAGCCCGTCCTTGTTCGAAATGGCCGAGAGCTCGGTTCCCGGAGCGTGGAGCACCGCTTCGGCGCCCTCGACCGGGTTCCCTTCGTCGTCGATGGCCCGGGCGGTGACGGCGATGCCGGTGAGCTCGAAATTCACCACCTCTTCCGCTCCGGTGAGCCTGACCCGCCGCTCACTCAGCGGAATCCCGATGTCGGTCTTCACGTGGAAGAGGTAGTCTCCCTGCGTCCATCCCGTCATCTGGTACACGCCGTTCTCGTCGGTGAGGGACTGAAGCGTGGGCGGCCTGGCACCCGAGGAATCCTGCCCCTCGGCCACGGCTTCGATGGTGTAGCCGACCGCCGGCATGCCGCTGCGCAGGACCCGGCCGGTGACGTGGATGGAGCGCAGCGGCACGTCGAGCTGCGTCTCCTCCCCCTCCCGCACGTCGAACGGCTGATCGAGAGAGGCTCCGCCCTGCACCACTACGACGCGCAGCACATAGGACCCGGCCGGCAACCGGCTGCGGAAGAAACCATCGGGGCCCACAACGCCCTGGGCGACCTGGGGGGCCTCCTCGCCTGCTTCTCCTTGCGCACTGAGGACACTGCACCGCGTGCCCGCCGCCGGCTGGTCGTTCAGCGTGACATGAGCGGCCAGCGAGGCCCCCTTCTCCAGCACCACCTCGTTGACCAGGAAGGCGCCCACCGTGGCCGGCGGCGCCGGCAGCTCCTGAGCGATGTACCGGGCGTGCCGCACCTTCACACTCTCCACCGCTTGCAGCCCCGGCAGGAGGGCCAGGCCATCGGCGCCGGTCGTCGTGCTCTGCGCGCCCAGGCTGACCGTGGCCTCCGGCACCGGCGAGCCCGCCGTCTCCTTGCAGCGCAGGAGGAGCGACCAGCCCGGCCGGGAGCGGTAGCTCACGGAGACCTGCGCTCCGGGGGCTGACGTCAGCCGTTGCAGATCCGGAGCCTTGCCAGGGACGGAGAGCGCCAGCACCAGATCGCCGGCCGGGATCTCGACTCCGCCGGCACCCACCACGCCGTAGAAGATGGGATTGCGGAACGATTCGGCGCGCGGGCGGAACGCCGACAGGGTCAGCGGATCGGCCGGCAGATGATCGACGCGGAGCAGCGCCTTGCGCGGCACGCGCAGGACCTGCTGCCCGCCCTCCGCGGTCAGATCGCGCGGGCGCGCCGAGACTGGCCCATGATGGGCACCCTCGGCCCGGACGCTCGCAAACGAGGGCGGCAGAGGCACCGTCTCGCCGGGTTTCACGTCTGCGCACTGCGACGCGGTACCGACCAGGAAACAGACCGACAGCGCTTCGCTGATCGCCTGACCGCGGTCGTCCGCCAGGCGCAGGGTCTGCGCCGCCGCACGGGCGGAAGGGGTCAGGCCGGCGAGGAGAAAACAGGCGAGAAGGATTCGAACGGTTCGCACAAGCCAGATTCTACGACCATCCGGCCGCGAGGTCTCCTGGATCAGGGTGACCGGAATCTACTGTCCCGGCGGCTCTCCTGCTAACATGTTGAAGACCAATTGAGGAACGACGGGTCATCGATCATGCCTCCGGACATCGATCTCCTCCTGACGTCCAACCCCCGCGACGAGGACTTCGTGCGAAGGATCGCCGACCGCGTGCGCGAGCGGGACTTCATCCCTTGGATGGACCGCGACGGCAAAGCAGAAGAGCCGCCGGCGGCCGCGGTCTGCATCGGCCGTGAGAGCCGCGAGCCGTGGGAACGCCCCGCGGTCCGCGACTGCATCCAGCGGATGATGAAGGAAGGGCTGCCGGTCGTCCCCGTGCTCCTTCCCGGAGGCCCCGAGGAGCCCGACGCCGAGCTCTTCCCCGCTCTGCGCGACGACGCCTGGGTCGATCTCCGTGCCGGTCTCGATCGAGACGAAATCGATCTCCTGATCTGGCTGGCGTTGGGACTGCAACCGGGCCGCCGGCAGAGGGACCAGACCGCCCGGCCTCCCAACCTTTCCCCGGAAGCGTTCGACCGCCTCGACCCGACCGCCACCACCATCCTCCGGCTGGCCGCGTTTCTCGCCCCGGCACCGATCCCCATCGAGCTTTTCGAGGAGGGAGAGACGATCGTCCTCAAGGCCGCCGGCCTGTTGCAGGAAGAGGAGGCACCGACGTCCCTGCTCCGAAGCGTCCTCCAATCGTTCGGGGTCTCTCCCCGCCGTGAAGACCCGGAGCCGGTCCTGTGGGCCTTCGCGGACCTGGCGGACGGCTCGTTCCTGGTGGGCCGGGAGGAACGGACCTTCACCGTCCCGCCGAAGGTCGTGGAGATCGTCCGCGGCCGCATTCCGGACGGCGAGCGGCGGTGGTGGATCGAGCAGACGGCGCAACTGGTGAGCCAGCCCAACTTCTTCACCACCGACCGGCGATCGACTCCCGTCTTCCGGCTTCACCTCGCCGCGGTCGTCGAGCACGCTGAAAGTGCCGGGCTGCCCAAATGGAGCTCCGAGCTGAGACCGTTCCTGGGGGCCTCTCTCGAAGCCGAGGGCCGCATGGAGGAAGCCGAGGCACTCCTCCGCCGTTCCCTCGATCTGGACACGGCAGCTCCCGGAGCCACCCATCAAGACATCATCTCGGATCTTCTCGCCCTGGCCGATCTGCTGGAAGACACCGGCCGCAGCGCTGAAGCCGAGCCGCTGCTCCGCCAGGCCGTGGAGCACGCGGAAGCCTTCCGTCAGACGGATCAGTTGCGGGCGTTGACCCTCGACAGGCTGGGTATGCTGCTGCTGAATCTCCGCCGGCCGGCGGAGGCTGAGCACTGGCTGCAACGCTCGGTCAAGATCCAGGAAGGCGTGAGCGTGCTCGAGCCGGTCAGACTCCGTTCCTCTCTCCGCCTCCTGGCGACGGCGATCCTGGAGCAGGATGAGATCGGCGAGGGCGACGAAACCGCCGCCGCCGGAGCAGGAGAGGAGGATCCGCTGGAAGAAGCAGAGCGGCTGCTCGACCGGGCGCTCGCCCTCGCCGACGACTGCTCGAGCCCGAACGACGCCGAAGCCGTCTACTGCCGCTGCGTCCAGGCCGAAGTCGAGCGTGCCTGGGGTGATCTCGAAGCAGCCGAGGCCCAGATGGCCACCTGCGTCGAGGAGCTCAAACGGACCGAGGGGCCGGACGCCAAGGCGACCCAGATCTACGGCCAAAAGCTGGAGCGGCTCCGGCGCGAGCTGTCCGAGGAGCGGGAACCGCTCACCGGACTTGGAGAAACGCCTCGCGAGCTTCTAGACTGATGCGCCACGAGCCGCGCCGATGATCCAGAGATGATCCAGAACAGCCCGCACCCTGAGGTGGACATCCCCGAGGTGTCCCTGACCGCTCTCCTCCACGAGCGCGCCCGGCAGTTTCCCGAGAAGACCGCGCTGATCGACGGCCCCAGCGGGCGCTCCTATACCTACAGTCAGTTGGAGACGCTCGTCCGGCGCGCCGCCGCGGGCCTCGCGCGCCACGGTTTCTCGCAGGGCGACGTGCTGGCGATCTACAGTCCCAACCTTCCGGAATATGCGATCGCCTTCCACGCCGTCGCCCTCGCCGGCGGGATCAACACCACGATCAATCCGCTCTACACGGTCGACGAGCTGACCTATCAGCTCCGCGACTCCGGAGCGCGATACCTGATCACGGTCGGTCTTTTCCTGGACAAGGCGCTCGCCGCCGCCCGGGCCGTGGGCATCACCCGGATCTTCGTCTTCGGGGAAGCGGGCGACGCAGCAGGCGTGATCCCCTGGGCCGCGCTCCTCGCCGAGGACGGCCCCGTCCCCGAGCCCGCGATCGATCCACGGAAGGATCTCGTGGCCCTGCCGTATTCGAGCGGCACGACCGGCCTCCCCAAGGGAGTCATGCTCACCCACTACAACCTGGTGGCCAACATCCTGCAGAACGCGGGAAGCCCGCTCGCGGTCGGCACGGACGACACGATCATCGCCGTCCTCCCCTTCTTTCACATCTACGGCCTGGTCGTCGTGATGAATCTCGGCCTCTATCACGGCGCGACGATCGTCACCATGCCGCGCTTCGATCTCGACGCCTTCCTGGAGACGCTGGCGCGCTACGAGGTTACTTTCGCCAACGTGGTGCCACCGATCGTCCTCGCCCTGGCCAAGCATCCGGCGGTCGACCGGCACGACCTGTCGAAGCTGCGGATGATCTTCTCCGGCGCGGCGCCCCTCGGCGGCGAGATCGCCGAAGCCTGCGCCACCCGGCTGGGCTGTCTGGTGTTCCAGGGGTACGGCCTGACCGAAACCAGCCCGGTGACCCACGTGAGCCCCATCGATCCGGCGCTGGCGAAACCGGGATCGGTCGGCTTCCCTCTCCCCAACACCGAATGCCTGATCGTCGACCTCGAAAGCGGCGCGCCGCTCGCCCCCGGACAGCGCGGGGAGATCTGCATCCGCGGTCCGCAGAACATGATGGGATATCTGAACCGGCCTGACGCCACGGCCGCCATGGTCGACGAGGAAGGCTGGCTCCACACCGGCGACGTCGGCTACGTCGGCGCGGACGGTCATCTGTACATCGTCGACCGCGTCAAGGAGCTGATCAAATACAAGGGTCTCCAGGTCGCGCCGGCGGAGCTCGAAGCGGTTCTCCTCACCCATCCGGCGATCGCCGACGCCGCCGTGATCCCGAGCCCCGACGAGGAAGCGGGAGAGATCCCCAAAGCCTTCGTCGTCCTCCGCGGAGAGGCCACCGCCGAGGAGATCCTGGCCTTCGTGGCCGCGCGCGTCGCGCCGTACAAGCGGGTCCGTCTCCTCGACTTCGTGGACCAGATCCCCAAGTCCGCCTCGGGCAAGATCCTCCGCCGGGTGCTGGTGGAGCGCGAGCGGGAAGGGCGTTAGAAGTCTTAGAAGTCCGGCGCAATTGACTCCGTTCGCCGAGACCTATATAACGGCACAGATTTCTGGCTTTTGAGTTCGACTGTCTCGGGCAAACGGGATCGTGCCGGCGCATACCCTCCTGGGGGCCCAGAAGGCTGCGCGACGTCCGGCCCCTCCCCGCGCCTCTTCGCTCAAGGAGGAGGAAGTCGCCATGCACAGGAAACTCGCGTCTGTCATCGTCTTTGTTCTGCTTTCGATCGTGCTGGCCTCGGCTGCCGGCGCCCAGGAGCTGGGCAGGATCCAGGGCAAGGTCACCCGTCCGGACGGCGCCGCCCTCGCCGGGGTCACGGTGCGCATCGACCAGCTCGACCAGGTGACGTTCACCGACGGCTCGGGAGCCTTCTCCTTCGCCGGCGTCCCGGCGGGAGCCTACGATCTCACCTTCAGCCTGATCGATCATTCCGCGCACGAAGCGGGAGTCCAGGTCGCCGCGGGCGCTACCCGCACGGTCGACAAGAAGGTGGATTGGGACGTGAGCTTCGCCGAGCTCATCACTGTCACCTCGGTGTCCCGGCGCGAGGAGCGGATCACCGAGGCGCCGGCCGCGGTGACCGTGATCACCCAGCAAGAGATCGAGCGCGGAGCGGCGAACGGCCAGGTGCCCAAGCTGCTCGAATACTCGCCCGGCGTCGACTTCACCCAGAGCGGACTCTACGACTTCAACTTCAACACCCGCGGCTTCAACAGCTCGCTCAACCGGCGCATCCTCACCCTGATCGACGGCCGCGATCCGTCGGTGCCATTCCTCGGCGCCCAGGAGTGGGCGGCCCTGTCGTTCCCGGTGGACGAGATGAAGAGCGTCGAGTTGGTGCGCGGTCCCGGCTCCGCTCTCTACGGCGCCAACGCCTTCAGCGGCGTGCTCAACATGGTGACCAAGCCGGCGCGCGGCACCGAGGGCGGCCAGGTCCGCCTGACCGGCGGTGAGCTCGACACCCGGCGCGGCGACGTCCGCTACGCGGCCCGGCTCGCCGAGGGGCTCTACGGCAAGATCGTGGGCGGCTACCAGACCAGCGACGACTTCACCGAGTCGCGCACGACGACGCCGGACTACGGCCAGTTCTGCACCGCCGCCGGCCAGACCAACTGCCTGCCACGCGAGGCCGTGCCGCTGGCCAAGAACGACGACAAGATCAGCTTCGGCGGACTGCGGCTCGACAAGTACCTGGCGAGCGGCGCGGCCCTGACCCTGGAAGGCGGCACGGCGTCGCTCGAAGGTCCGACGTTCGTCACCGGCATCGGCCGCGTCCAGGTCACCGACACCAAGCGTCCCTGGGGCCGCTTCAACTTCAACACAGTGCACTGGAACGTCCTCGGCTACTACGACACGCGCGTCGCGAAGGATCAGCTCGCCCTCTCCTCGGGAGCCCATCTCTTCGAGGACTCCTCGAACCTGCACGGCGAGGTCCAGGGCAACGTCGGCTTTGCCGGCGGCAAGGGGTTCCTGGTCGGCGGCGTGGCCTATCACAAGCAGAAGATCGACACCGCCAATGACGCCGGCGTCCAGACCCTGATGGCCGAGGCGAAGGACGAGCACCAGTCGGCGGTCTTCGGCCAGGCCGAGTACAGCTTCACCGGCAGCCTCAAAGGCGTGATCGCGGCCCGGGTCGACAAGAGCACGCTCCACGACACCGAGGTCTCGCCCAAGGCGTCGCTGGTCTACTCCCTGAGCTCCGAGCACACCTTCCGCCTCACCTACAACCAGGCGTTCCAGGTGCCGAACTATTCGGAGTTCTTCCTGAGCGCTCCCGCCGGCCGGCCGATCACCGCCTTCGCGCCGCTCGACGCACTGGTCAAGCAGCTCACCGGGCGCTCGATCGGCCTCGCCAACATTCCCGTCTTCGCGTTCGGCAACGACCGGCTCACCGTGGAAAAGATCAAGACCTACGAGGTGGGCTACAGCGGCATCCTGTCGAGCAAGCTCTACCTGACGCTCGACTACTACCACAGCAGCATCGACAACTTCGTGACCGATCTGCTGCCGGGCGTCAATTCACAGTTCGCGCCCTACCAGACGCCATCGTTTGTACCCGCGCCGCTCGCCGCGCAAGTCCTTGGCGCGCTCAGGGCGCTCGGAGCCAACTATGCCGGCCTGACCACGGTCAACGGCCAGCCGACCCTGGTCCTCTCCTACGCCAACGCGGGCAACGTGGACACCCAGGGCGTCGACGTGGGCATCAACTACTACGCCAACAACCACTGGCTGTTCGACGCGAGCTACTCCTGGTTCGACTTCACGGTGAAGCAGCAGCTCGCGGGAGACCGGCTGCTGCCCAACGCGCCGGAAAACAAGCTGAGCGCCGGCGTGACCTACACCGGCGAGCGCTTCAGCAGCGCGGTCAAATATCGCTGGGTCGAAGGCTTCCCGTGGGCGGCCGGCGTGTTCGTCGGCGACGTGCCCTCCTACAACCTGGTCGACCTGTCGGCCGCCTACAAGGTGAACGACCACTTCGGATTCGGAGTCGACGTCAGCAACCTGCTGGACAAGAAGCACTGGCAGTCCTGGGGCGGCGACCTCCTGAGACGGCGCGCCCTCGGGCACGTGACGTTCACCTGGTAGGCGGGAGCAGCGCCGGAGGTGGCCGGGTATAGCGATGCGATACCCCTCCGGCGCCTGGCTCGGCGCCCCGTACTTTTTCCGTACGTGCTATGCTTGGCTTGAACGAGGTGCCATCATGTCCACTGCGACCAGCCAACGTGACGAACGCATCGACCTGCGGGTCTCCGCCGATCTCAAGACTCTCCTTTCCCGGGCCGCTTCCTACCGCGGGATGTCGCTCTCGAGCTTCCTGGTGTCCATCGCGGCCGACCGCGCAAAAGAGGTTGTGGCGGAGCATGAGACCCTGACGTTGACCCCTCGCGACTGGGAAGCCTTCCTGGCTGCGCTGGACGAGCCAGACCGCTCTCGCCCCCGGCTCGCGGCAGCCGCGCGCCGCTACCAGAAGCGGCGCGAGAGCGATGCCGGCTGACTGGCGCATCGAGCCCCTCCAGCGAGACCACGACAGGGCTCGGTTCTCCTGTGGTGAGCCGGCGCTCGACGACTACCTCGCCCGTTTCGCCCGACAGAACCAGGAAACCGGAGTCGCTCGTACGCTTGTCGCGGTGAACGACACCGAGCCCACCCGAGTCCTGGGCTATTACTCTTTGGCGGTCGGCGCCATCGACAAAGCGAACCTGCCGCCGGCGGCAACCCGGCGCTTCCCTAACTTTCCCGTGCCGATCGCGAGACTGGCGAGACTCGCCGTGGATCGCAGCCAGCAGGGAAAGGGACTCGGAGAAGATCTCCTCCTGGACGCCCTGTCCCGTTGCCTTCGAGTCGCGGACGACATAGGAATCGCCGCGGTGCTCATCGACGCCAAGCACGAACGGGCCAAAGCCTTCTACGCTCGGTATGAGTTCAACGCTTTGCCGGATCATCCTTTGACGCTGTGGATGCCGCTGCCGGCGCTCCGCAGACTGTTTGACGCCATGTAGACGCGGGTGTCGTTCCACAAGTGCGAGAGCAGTCCGAAGCCTAGTGGACTTTCCCATGGGTCGTGCCGTCGATCACGGCTTCGACCTTCTTGGTCAGGACGAGATCGATGTCCAGATTCTCGGCGCCGATGCTCACGTTTTGGGGCTCGGCTTGCGCGACCGTGTCTTTCGTGACCACGACCATCGCGGTGAGCTCGTAGGTGTACCCTTCGTAGGCATTCAACTTGAACCGTCCTTCCTCATCGGTCGTGTCGCCCCAGCCAAAATGTTTGAAAAAAAGCGTCACCTCGACGCCGGCGGCCGGCCGGCCATCGGGCCAGCGGACGACACCCGTGACGGCGCGCCTCGCAACCGGCAGGATCACGAAGTCGGGGAGCGTCCGGTTCTCCGCCGGTCGCAGGACGATGCGCTCCGCCTCGGCCGCGCTGCCACCCCGGGGAAAAAATGCCTTGGGATAGAGATCTTCTTCTTTCGGCAGGTAGGACGGTTCCGTCGGATTCACCACCAGGATGTAGGAACCTGGCGGAAGGTGCTCCCAGGAGTATGTTCCGTCGAACGACGTGTGGGACTCCTCTCCCGCCTTGGAATCCGCTCCGTCCGTGGCGTCGGCGGGGATCAGCTTGATCTCCAGGCCGTAGGTTGGATTGCTCCCGGCCTCCACCACCCGGCCTGCCAGGGAGGCCAGAGCGTTGGATTCGAGCAGCAAGCCTTTGCAGTCTCCAGCGGGGACCGTCACCTCCTGCGGCGCGATCCCGGGAAATCGGTCCGGCACGGCGGCACGGACCGTGTAGACCCCTTCGCGGCTGCCGGCGAACGAGAAGAAACCCTCGGCATCCGTCACCGCTGTCAGATGCTGGCCGGCCTGCCCCTCGGCGGTCACCTTCACGTTGGCGATCCCGGTCTGTTCCAGAGGATCCTGGAGACCGCTGCGGGCCGAGCTGATGACGCGGCCGAAGAGGAGCGCCCGGTCGGCACCGCGTGAGACCTGCCGTGCATAGGCGAGGTCCGTGTGCGCCTTCGCAAGGCTCTTCGTCGCGCCGCAAACACTGACCCAAAGCGCGCCCGCGCCCTCTCCCCCACGGTACGCGTAGACGAAATAGCTCTCCCCGGAGACGAACCCATATCCGCAGTCGCCGCCGCCCATGCCGGTGCGGACGTCGACGGTGCCCGACGTGACTCCGACAAACCCTTCCACGGCCTCGAAATGGACCACCCGGTGCGACCACCGGCCGCTTCCTTTCTCCTCCGAGAGGCTTGCCACCTTGCCGGTGAAGACCACCGGGGAAGCCTGGTAGGCGGCACAGGGCTCATCCGATCTCGGCCCCATGCAGGAGCAGGCGAACGCGGGCCAGGGAGCGGCTAGGAACAAGGCAAAAGCGGCCGTGGACGCGAGGCTGAGAAGTCTCATGCCCGATCAGACATGCAGAGGTGCCGGAAAGTTCCGAGCAGGGAGGACCGATGCGCAGAATTTTGGCTCAGGGAACCTTCTGTCTGCTCCAAGGCAAACAGAGAATGTCTCAACGAACAGAGGGATCATTGCGGAGCCAAGAGGGCTCGCGATGCGGACTCTTCTGTTTGTCGCATCACCACCTTGATTCGTCACGCCATCGATTTTACCCGCGACAGCCATCGACGACAATCTCGAGGGGACTCCTCTCTTCATCACAACGACCATGGAGATCATCGCAACAGACTCTGCGCTCGCTACAGAAGCAAGATCATCTATCTCGACGCTTCCAGTTTCTGTTGCGTAATGTTTTTAATTTGTCGCACAATGGATGTAGTTCGTTGCAAGTCCGAGCATTATTGTTGCAGAACAAAGAGAGAAGCGCGCAACTATCTCGATCGATGTGATGTTTTCTTGTGCCGAGTGCTCCTGGAAAGGATGGAGGCTCTCGGGGAGAGTAGTCCATGGCGCAAGGTCAACTCTCATTGCAGGAGATAAAGGTGTCCAGAAGCTCGGCCGCTGGAGGATTGTCGCAGGCAGAACCTTATGTCGTAACAATATCACCCAGACCGACGAGATGGCGCAGCATGGTTGTCACGATGGCACGGCAGCCTGTAACGGCCGTACCATGCCCCCTTTACTCCTTGAGCGACGCCATGTCGATCACGAAGCGGTATTTGACGTCGCTCCGCAGCATCCGCTCGTAGGCCTCGTTGATCTTCTGGATGGGGATCAGCTCGATGTCGGAGACGATGCCGTGCTGGGCGCAGAAGTCGAGCATCTCCTGGGTCTCCGGGATGCCGCCGATCAGGGAGCCGGCGATGGAGCGGCGCTTGCCAATCATGGGACTGACGGTCGGCGAGGGGTGCGGGTGCTCCGGAGCGCCGACGAGGACGAGGGTCCCATCGAGCCCCAGCAGGGCGATGTAGTCGTCGAGCTTGTGGGAGACGGAGACGGTGTCCAGGATCATGTGGAAGCTGGCGGCGTGCTTCTGCATCTCGTCGGGGTTCCTGGAGATCACGACCTCGTCGGCGCCGAGGCGCTTCGCGTCCTCGGTCTTGTCCGGCGAAGTGGTGAACAGCACGGTGTGGGCGCCGAGGGCGTGCGCGAGCTTCACACCCATGTGGCCGAGACCGCCGAGGCCGACGATGCCGACTTTCTTGCCCGGGCCGGCTCCCCAGTGCTTCAGGGGCGAATAAGTGGTGATGCCGGCGCAGAGCAGCGGCGCGACGGCGTCCAGTGGGAGCTTGTCGGAGACGTGAAGGCAGAAGCTCTCGTCGACGACGATCTGGGAGGAATAGCCGCCGTAGGTGACCTGGCCGGGGATGTTTTTGTCCGGACTGTTGTAGGTGAAGGTGGTGTCGTCTTTGTCGCAATACTGCTCGAGGCCGGCGCGGCAGCTCGCGCAGGTGCGGCACGAATCAACCATGCAGCCGACGGCGGCGATGTCGCCCTCCTTGAAGCCGGTCACCTCGGCGCCGACTTTGCTGACCCGGCCGACGATCTCGTGCCCAGGGACACAAGGGTAGACGGTGCCGGGCCATTCGCTGCGCACGGTGTGCAGGTCGGAGTGGCAGACACCGCAGTAGAGGATATCGATCTGGATGTCACGCGGTCCGGCGTCGCGGCGGTTGATCGCGTGGGAGCCGAGAGGCGAGGTGGCGTCAAAGGCGGCGAAGGCACGGGTTGGATTCATGGTTGGGTCCTCAGGCTCTACTCGTCGTCTGGAGCCAGAATGGTCAGGTTGGGAAAGTAGGTGCGATACCGGCGAGGGTCTCGAGTCAACAGCGGCAGCCCTTCGATGGCCGCATGGGCGCCGATGTAGAAATCGGGTAAAGGCGACCGGCGGGTCCCGCCTTGGCGACGATACGCGAGAAAACACTTGCCGGCCAGGAAGGCCGCGTCCCAGGGTAAGGGCTCCCGGCGGAAGGAGTCGACAGGAAGCACCTCATCGAGCTCCTCGATGCGCTCAAAGCCGACGGAAACTTCCGCATAGATGATGGGATTGATGACCAGCATGCCCCTCTCGGCGCAACGGGCGAGCATGGACGAAGACCAGTCCGCCCAGTGAGGGTTGCCGGTCACTACGTCGATGATGACATTGCTGTCGACGAGGACACTGCTCAGCTCTCCCCACGGGTCAGCGCCATGATCTCCTCCGTGCTCATCCCCGAGGTGGCTTTCCCCTGCATCCTCTCCAGCAGCCTCTTCCCCCGGCTTCCCGGCGCCCTCTCCTCCCTCAGGATCCGAACCGTATTGCCCTCCACTTCGAAGCGCACTTCGGTGTTGGGCAAGAGCCCAACGCGCTCCCGGATCTCGATGGGGATGGTGACCTGGCCTTTGCTGGTGATGCGCATGGGTTCTCCTCGATCGGGGACGAGTCATACTTTTGGGATTCTTACTCCCCCGGGCCAAGGTGTCAACTTCAGGGAATATCGATGAGCAGCTCCGCCAGCGGCCGGCCCGGCTCGGCGACGGCTGCGGCGAGGAGATGTTGGAAGCTGGCGGCGAGCTGCTCGATCGTCGTGCGGTCGAACAGGTCGCGGGCGTAGGTAAACGTACCATCAAGACCGCCCTCGGTTTCGGTCAAGGAGCAGGTCAGCTCCATTTTGGCGGTTCCCGTGGGCACGGAGGAGACGGCGAGATCGAAGCCGGGCAGCTCCAGGGCAGGGGTTCCGGCATTGCGGACGGCGAAGCGCACCTGCACGAGAGGCGGACGGCTCAGATCCTCCTCCGGCACCAGCTCGGTGGCCAGGCGCTCGAACGGCATCTCCTGGTGCGCGTAGGCGGCGAGGGTCGTCTCCCGCACCCGGGCCAGGAGCTCGATCAGGCTCGGGTTTCCCGAGAGATCGGCCCGCAGCACCAGGGGGTTCAGCAGGAAGCCAATCAGCGGCTCCGTGTCGGGACGTGTCCGGCCGGCGAGCGGCGTTCCGATCCCCAGATCGTCCTGGCCGGTGGTGCGTTGCAAGAGGGCCGCGAAGCCGGCGAGGAGCGTCATGAAGAGGGTGGCTCCGTGGTGCCGGGAGAGCTTGGTGAGGCCGTCGAGGGTCGCGCGGTCGATCTTGAAGCTGTGGACGGCACCGCGGACGCTACGGATGGGGGTGCGTGGATGATCGGCCGGCAGCTCCAGAATGTGCGGCATGCCGGCGAGATGGGCGCGCCACCAGGCCGGCTCGGACAGATGCTCGCGTTGCCAGGCGGCGAAGTCGGCGTATTGGATCGCGAGATCCGGCAGCGGGCTCGGCTGCCCCGCGGCGAAGGCGGTATAGAGCGCCCCCAGCTCGCCGATCACCAACCGCATGGAGCGGCCGTCGCCGACGATCTGGTGCAGAGTGAGGAGAACGATGTGCTCGTCCTCGGCGAGCGCCAGGAGAGCCGCGCGGAACAGTGGACCGCCGCCGATGAGATTGAACGGCCGCTGTGCTTCTGCCGCGGTCAATCTCTCCGCTTCGTTCGCAGCCAAACCTCGGAGATCGATCAACGGCAGGGCGATGTCCGCGCTCGGCGCGATGACCTGCACTGGCTCGCCGTCGATCTCCTGGAACGCCGTTCGCAGGGTTTCGTGGCGCCGGACGACTTCGGAGAGCGCGGCGGTGAGGATGCTCCGGTCCAGTTCTCCGCGCAGATGGACGGCGAGCGGAATGTTGTGCAGCGCGGTGCCTGGCTGGATCTTCTCCAGAAGCCAGACGCGCTGCTGGGCAAACGAGAGCGGCAGACGCTCCTGCTGGGAAATCCGATCGATCGGTTGCAGCGCTTGCGTCGCCCCGCTGGTCATAGCCTGCTCGATCCGGAGGGCCAAAGCCGAGACGGTCGGCGCTTCGAAAACCGTTCGCAGCGGCAGATCGACCCCGAAGACGGTACGGATACGCGCGGTGACTTGAGTCGCCAGGATCGAGTGCCCGCCCAGCTCGAAGAAGCCGGCGCCGGCGCTGACACGATCCAATCCGAGAGCCTCGGCGAAGATGCCGGCGACGATCTCTTCGATCGGCGTGCGCGGCGCAACGGGCGCGCCAGCCACGCTCCGCTCCAAGGGCAGGGCGGCGAGCGCATTGCGATCCAGCTTACCGTTGGTGGATTTTGGCATCGACTCCAGGATGAAGACCGCGGACGGCACCATGTAGGCGGGGAGGCGCTGGCCGAGGTGAGCCTGCAAGTCCGCGGCGCTGACAGAACCTTCCGTGGTCACGTACGCCACCAGCCCGCTGCCGCCGGGCAGGTCGTCTCGGAGCAGCACAGCGGCTTCCGACACAGCGGGATGGCGCGCGAGCACCGATTCGATCTCGCCCAGCTCGATGCGGAAGCCGCGCAGCTTGACCTGATGATCGATGCGGCCGAGGAAATCGAGCGTTCCGGCCGGCAGGCGGCGGACGAGGTCGCCGGTGCGATAGAGCCTCTCCCCCGCTCCACCGAACGGATCCGGCACGAAACGCTCCGCGGTCAAAGCCGGATCGCCGAAATAGCCGCGAGCGAGACCGGCGCCCGCGATGTGTAGCTCGCCGGGCACGTTGGCCGGCATGGGCTCCAGCCTCTCATCGAGAACGTGCAGACGATGATCAGCCAGCGGCCGGCCGAGCGGAACCGCGCCGGTGCCGGTCTCGCCGCTGACTGGGCCCGCCGCGGCCCACACAGTCGATTCCGTCGGACCGTAGAAAGCCCAGACCGGAACGCCCCAGCCGAGAAGCTGCCGCGCCAGCTCCTGCGGGAAGGCTTCTCCACCGCAGATCACACGGCGCAAGGACGGCAGGCTCCCGGGCTCGACAGCGTCTGCCAGAGCGCGGACCGCGGACGGCGTCTGGTTGAGAACGGTCACATTTTCGCGGCGGATCAAATCGGCCATTTCGAGCGGTGCCTGCGCGACGTCGAGAGGGACGACGACGAGCGTGCCGCCTTGCGAGAGCGCTCCCCAGATCTCCCAGACCGAGAAATCGAATCCGAAGGAATGGACGAGCGTCCACACGTCGCCGGGGCCATAACCGACCCGTTTGCGGGCGCGCTCCATGAGATGCACGGCGCCCGCGTGCCGCACGGCCACACCCTTCGGGCGGCCCGTCGAGCCGGAGGTGAAGATGATGTAGGCAAGGTTGTGACCGTTCACACCGGCCGCGTGGGCGGTGGGAACCTGCCGCCCACCCAGATCCTTCGGTCGCTGAGGCTCCCTCAGGATGACTGGTAAATCCCCCTCATCGAGCAGCACCGACCGCGCTCCCGATTCCAACAACAGGGACGAAAGCCTGCTGTCGGTGACCACCACCGGCACCTGTGTCTGCTCCAGGATCGAGGCAATGCGCGGACGCGGATAGGTCGGGTCGAGCGGCACGTAGGCCCCGCCGGCCTTGAGCACCCCAAGGATCGCCTCGATCAGGCCGGTGGACCGTTCCAGGCAGATGCCGACCGGCACCTCCGGCCCCACACCCAGATGGCGCAGGCGGCGCGCCAGCGTCTCGGCGCGGCGGTCCAGCTCCTCGTAGGTCAGCCGGTCGCCGCCGCAGACCACCGCGATCGCTTCCGGTGTCCTTTGCGCCCAGGCCTCGAAGCGCCTGTGCAGGCACACTCTCTCCAGACTCGCGGTCGCCGCGTCGTTCCACTCGATCAGAACCTGTTGCCGTTCGCCTTCGCCGAGCAGCGGCAGCTCCCCCACCATGCGATCCGGATCGGCCAGAGCGCCCGCGAGGAGGACGTGCAGATGGCCCAGCAGGCGATCCACAGTCGGTGGATCGAACAGATCGGTCGAGTATTCGAGCGTGCCGCGCAGGCCGTCCGGCGTTTCGGTGAGGTCGAACGCGAAATCGAAACGCGCCGTCTCGCGCTCGACCGGCAGCCAGCGCATCGTGAGACCCGCGACGGGGGCTTCCCGCGATGGCAGGTTGTGCAAGGCGAGCAGGATCTGGAACAGCGGATTGTGCGACAGATCGCGCCGCGGATTGAGCGCCTCGACCAACATCTCGAAGGGCAGATCCTGATGCCCATAGGCGCCGAGCGCCGCCTCGCGCACCCGCGCCAGGAGAGCGCGGAACGAAAGGTCCGCGCGCAGCTCGACCGGAATCACCAGCGTCTCCGCGAAGTTACCGATCAGGTTCTCCAACTCGACTCGTCCGCGGTGCGCAATGGGTGAGCCCACGGCGATCCGCTCCTGGCGGCCGTAGCGGTGCAACAGGGAGTCGAGCCCGGCGAGGAGAACCATGAACAGCGTCGAGCCCTCCCTCCGGCCCAGCCGCACCAGCGCAGAGGTGACCTCCGCGGACATGGCGACGGACCGCTGTGATCCGCGCGTCCCCTGCACAGCGGGACGCGGCCGGTCGGTTGGCAGCTCCACGACCGCCGGAACCCCCGCGAGCCGCTGCCGCCACCAGTCGATCTCTTGCTCCAGCGCTCCGCCTGCGAGCCACTCCCGCTGCCACACCGCATAGTCCGGATATTGGACCTGCAGCTCCGGCAGGCCGGCCGGCACACCTTCGACATCCTCGCGATAGAACGCAGCGACCTCCTGGACCAGAAGCCCCAGGGACCACAGGTCGGAGACCAGATGGTGGACTTCGAGGACGGCCGTTGCCTCCTCGTCTCCACGCCGCAGCAGCAGACAGCGCAGCAACGGTCCGGCTTCGAGATCGAACCGCCAGCGGGAGACGGACTGGGTCACCGCGGTCGCCTCGCGGCGCCGCTCCCCCTGCGGCAAGGCGCGAAGGTCCACGATTGGCAGCGGCACCGGAGCTGGAGCGGCGACGACCTGCACGGGCTGGCCATTCACAGACGGGAATGCGGTGCGCAGCGATTCATGGCGCCGGACGACACTGCTCAGCGCGCGGGCGAACGATCCCGGATCGAGCGGTCCGTCGAGATCGATCGCGTTGGCGAGGATGTAGAGGCCCGAGTCCGGCATCAGGCGGTCGAGGAACCACAGGCGCTCCTGGGCGAGCGAGAGTCTGATTCGATCCCGGTTCCCCAACGTCATCCTGAGGGGAGCCTCGGCGACCTGAAGGATCTGGGGGAAGGAAAGGTCCGCCCTCCCAGATCCTTCCCGCTCGCGGAGCTCGCCTTCAGGATGACGTCTCGTTCTTTCCTCTCCTGTCGCACGACGTTGCAGATGTCTCGCGAGGCTGGCTACGGTGCCCGACTCGAAAAGTGAGCGGATCGGCAGATCGACGCCGAAGACGCTCCGCACGCGAGCGATCACCTGCGTGGCGAGCAGCGAATGGCCGCCCAGCTCGAAGAAGTTATCCTCGACGCCGACCCGCTCCAGCCGCAGCACATCGGCGAAGATACCGGCCAGCAGCTCCTCGTCCGGCGTCCTCGGCGCGATCGAGCCGGCACGCTCGATTTCCAACGGCGCGATGCGCTCCAGGGCGCGCCGGTCCACCTTGCCATTCGGTGTGAGCGGAATCGCATCCAGGGTGACGAAGCCCGCCGGAACCATGGCCTCGGGCAGCTCGCGACGTAGGTGCCGGCGGAGGTCGTCGGTGTCGAGCGCGATGCCCGGCCGGAGCACGAGATAGGCGATGAGGCGGTGATCTTCCGGGTTTTCCGGAGACGTACCTTGCACCAGCACCGCGCTCTCCCAGACGGCGGGATGGCGGCCGAGGGCGGCGCGGATCTCGGCCGGCTCGACGCGCACGCCGCGCACCTTCACCTGCTCGTCGAGACGGCCGAGGATCTCCACCGTGCCATCGAGTCGATAGCGCCCTCGGTCACCGGTAAAATAGAGCAGATCTTCCGGATCGCCAGTAAACGGATTCGGCCGGAACCGCAGGCGGTTCTCCGCCTGATTGTTCAGATATCCGAGGCTGCGGAACGGCGTGCGCAGCACGATCTCCCCCACCTCGCCGAGCCCGCACAACCGCTCGCCGGCGAGGATCAGCGCCTGCGTCTGTGGCAGCGGCGCACCGGCCGGCTGCACACGCGCGACGGGAGGATCAGGAACGCGATAGAAACATTTCGCGAGCGTCGTCTCTGTCGGGCCATAGAGATTGACTGCCGCTGTCTGTGGGAACGCCGAGCGCCAGCGGTCCACGACGTGATCCAACAGCGGCTCGCCGGCGAAGAACGTCCAGCGTAGCGACGATGATCCGAATCCCGAGGGCGCCGAGCCGAGCCACGCGCTGGCGAGAGACGGAACAGTATGGGCCACCGTGATTGCCCGCTCGGCCAGCCAGGGGAGGATGCGCTCCGGGCTCAAGTCGTCCTCCTCCGGCAGCACCAGCGTCGCGCCACTGGTCAACGGGAGAAGGATGTCGCGCAACACGACGTCGAACGACAGACCGGTGAGCTGCGCAGCGCGGTCGCCGGCTCCGATCCCGAACGTCTCGCGCTGCCAGGTGAGGAAGTGGCTGAGCCCCTTCTGCCGGCCGAGAACGGCTTTCGGACGGCCGGTGGTGCCGGATGTGAAGAAGATGTAGGCGGGGTCGTCGGGATTTACCGGTCCGCCCACCCAACCCGGGGCGTTGCCCCGGGCTGAGGAAGCCCGGGCCTTCGGCCCTTCCCCCGGCCGAACGAGCGGCATTCCGAGATCCCCAATCCAATCGCCCGGCTCCTCGTCTCCGATCCACACCAAGCAACCTGGCCGGGCATCTTCGATCATCACGCGCAGCCGTGCAGACGGCAGATTGCGATCTAGAAGAAGCAGGACACCTCCTGATAGGAAGACGCCCAAGAAACCGGCGATCAGCTCGGGGCTGCGCGGACCAGAGACAGCAACGACATTGCCGGGCTCGGCTCCGGCGGCGCGGATGGAATCGGCGATCGATCGCGCCCGGTCGGCGAGGTCCGCGTAGGTCGAAGCGCTGGCGGAGTCTTCAAGCGCCATTCGCTCCGGCCCCGCCGCAACGCACGCCAAAAACATCTCCGCAACCGACGGAAAACCCGGCACCGGGATCGCCGCTCCGGGGTCCGCCAACAGCGCGCGAGCGGCCTCGGTCAACAGCGGATGATGATCGATCGGCACGTCCGGCTGCTCCACCGCCTGTTCGAGCAGAAGCTGGAGCTGGGCGAGGAGATCCGCCATGCGGGCTTCGTCGAACAGGTCGGCGTTATAGACCAAATTGATCGCGAGGCTCGACTCGGCCACCCCGAGATAGAACGTCATGTCGAGCTTCGACGGGATCTCGGCCGGCGTGAGAACGCGCAGAGCAAGACCGGGCAGGACGAGATCCGGTGCCGGCTGATTCGTCATGTTGAAAAGGACTTGGAACAGGGGATTGCGCGCCAGGTCGCGCTGCACCTGGAGGCGCGCGAGAATGGCTTCGAACGGCACGTTCTGATTCGAATAGGCGCCCAGCGTGACAGACCGCACCTGCGCAGCCAGCTCGCGGAACGTCGGCCCGCTGGAGAGATCGGTGCGCAGCGCCAGCGTGTTGAGGAAGCAGCCGATCAGCCCTTCGGTATCCACCCATTGGCGGCCGGCGACCGGCGCGCCGAACGTGATGTCGTGCTCGCCGCTGTGGCGGGAAAGGAGCGCCTGTACGGCTCCGAGCAGCGTCATGAAGAGCGTGGCGCCTTCGGCGCGGCCGAAGCGTTCGAGCCGGGCGGTGAGATCCGCGGAGAGCACGAGGTGCCGCCGGCCGCCGCGGAAGGTCTGCACCGCCGGCCGCGGACGGTCGATGGGCAGCTCCACCGGAGGAACACCGATCAACCGCTCTTCCCAATACGCCAGCTCGGTGGCCAGCTTGTCGGCGAGGACCGTGCGCTGCCAGACCGCGAAATCGGCGTACTGGATCGGCAGCTCCGGCAGCGGTGACGCCTTTCCTTCCAGGAACGCCGTGTAGAGGGCCGCCACTTCGGTCACCAGCACCCCGATCGACCAGCCGTCCGAAATGGTGTGATGGAAATTGATCAGGAATCGGTGATTCTCCGCGCCCAGGCGGACGAGCAGCGGAACGAAGAGGGGGCCGCGCCGGAGATCGAAGACGTGGCGCTCCTGCGCTTCCGCCAGCCTCCCGGCTTCGCGGAGACGTGCTTCCTCCGGCAAACTCCCGAGGTCCACAAGCGGGAGAGCGGTGGAGACAAAGGGAGCGATGAGCTGGCGGGGAACCTCGTCCAGCACCTCAAAGGTCGCGCGCAGCGAAGCCTGGCGGCGGACGATCTCGGAAATCGTCGCGGCCAGGGCGTCGACATGGAGCGCTCCGGCCAGCTCCACCGCAACGGCCATGTTGTACGCGGTCGAGCGCGGCTCCAGTTGCTGGAGGAACCAGAGCCTCTCCTGCGCGAACGACATCGGCAGAGGACCGGACGCAACGATGGGTTTCGGCGGCGGGAGGGCCGGACCCGCGGCGCGCAGCGCTTCAATTTCAATCGCGAGACCCGCGACGGTCGGCGATTCGAACACGGCCCGCACCGGCAGATCGACACCGAGCACCGAACGGACGCGCGCGGTGACCTGCGTCGCGAGCAGCGAATGCCCGCCCAGCTCGAAGAAGCGAGCGTCCGCGCCGACCGATTCCACGTTCAGCACCGCGGCGAAAATCCCGGCCAGCAGCTCTTCGACCAGTGTCGACGGCGGTCTCGTTCCGGTTTCCTCGTGAGACGTTACCGGCTGGAGCTTCGCCAACGCCTGCCGATCGACTTTTCCGCTCGGTGTCAGCGGGAGTGTTTCCAGCACCGTGAATGCGGAGGGCACCATGTACTCAGGCAGCCGTTCGCGCAGGAATGCGCGGAGATCCGCCGCGCGCAGCTCGGCGCCCTCCTGCGACGCCGCCCAGGCCACCAGGCGCTTCTCGCCGGGCCGGCCGGACTGGCTCAACGCGGCGACGACCGCGGCACGCACCGCCGGGTGCTCCGCCAGCGCCGATTCGATCTCGCCGGGCTCAATGCGGTAGCCGCGCACCTTCACCTGGTGATCGATACGGCCGAGGAACTCGATCTCGCCATCGGTCCGATACCGTGACAGGTCGCCCGTGCGATAGAGCCGCGCGCCCGGATCGGCACTCCAAGGATCAGGGACGAAACGCTCGGCCGTGGTGTCCGGCCGGTCGAGATAGCCGCGCGCGAGCGATACGCCGCCGATCAGCAGCTCTCCCGGCACACCGGCCGGCACCAGCTCGCCGTCCGCGTCGACCAGATAAACCGTTGTGTTGGCGATCGGCCGGCCGATCGGTGGCAACGCCGGCCACACGGCAGGATCGCCACGCAGGGCGAGCGCGGTGACCACGTGCGTCTCCGACGGACCGTAATAGTTGTGCAGCCGGCACTGCGGCAGCGCAGCGAAGAAACGCGTCACGGCGGGGACGGCCTGGAGCTGCTCGCCGGCCGTCATCACCTCACGCAAGCGGAGGCTCGAAACGTCCTCTCCAGGCTCCTGCACCGCTTCGGCCAACTGCCGGAGCGCCACGAACGGCAGATAAAGCCTTTCGATCGAACCGTCCCGCAGCGCCTTGAGCAACGCCCGCGGATCGCGGCGCGTCTCCTCGGAGATGAGGTGGAGCGAGCCGCCGCGGCGCAGGGTGGTGACGATCTCCTGGAACGAAGCGTCGAACGAGAGCGAAGAGAACTGGAGAGTCGCCGCCGGACGGCGGAGCGCCGGATCGGCCTCCTGCCATTCGATCAGGTTCGCGAGCGCGCGGTGCGTCATCGCGACGCCTTTCGGCCGGCCCGTCGAGCCCGAGGTATAGATGATGTAGGCGAGATCGTCGCCGTCCATCCGCCGCCGCGGATTGTCGGATCGCTCCACGGCGAGATCCGCCGCGCCGGGATCCAGGCAGAGCACCGGGCAGCCGCCAGGAGCAGGAGACGCGGTGAGCAGCACGCGAGCCCGGGAGTCCTCCAGCATGAAGGACAGGCGCTCGTCCGGAAAAGCCGGATCGAGCGGCACATAGGGGCCGCCCGCCTTGAGCACCGCCAAGACCCCAACCACCATTGCGACCGACCGTTCAAGCAGCAGCGCGACCGGGACGCCGGGGCCGACGCCGAGGTTCTGGAGGCGATGCGCCAGCCGGTTCGCGCGGGCGTTGAGAGCGCGATAACTGACGATCTCCTCGCCCCAGACCACCGCCGGAGAGTCAGGCGTCAAGGCCGCCTGAGCTTCGATCGGACCGATCAGATCCCTTCCCTCATCGGCGGCCGCCTGATCGTTCCACTCGATCAACAGCGCCTGCCGTTCCGGCGCGGTCAGCAAGGCAACCTTTTCGACCGGCAGGTCCGGCGCCGACGTGAGCCCCGCGAGAAGGACGCCGAGATGACGCAGGAAACGGTCGGCCGTGGTGGCGTCGAACAGATCGCTGCTGTATTCGAGCTGCGCGGAGAGCCCACCGTCTGGATCATCCGGCTCGTCGTTCACGAACAGCGTCAGATCGAATTTGGACGTTCCGGTGACGGCTTCGACCGGGCTCACGGTCACGCCGGGCAGGACGGCAGTCCGCCTCTCCGGACTCTGGACGACGAGGAGGGCCTGGAACAGCGGCGTCTGGGCGAGGTGCCGCTCTGTGACTACCTCTTCGACGAGCCGCTCGAATGGCAGGTCCTGATGGCTGAACGCTGCGAGCGACGCGGCGCGGGCGCGGCGCAGCAGCTCGCGCAGGCCCGGGCTGCCGTCGAGCCCCAGGCGCAACACCAGGGTGTTGAGGAAAAATCCGATCAATCCCTCGATCTCCATCCGTCCGCGGTTGGCGACCGGCGTGCCGATCAGGAGATCCTTCTTGCCGGTGAGGCGCGACAGGAGGCCGGCCATCGCGGCGAGCAGGGCCATGAACATCGTGGCGCCCTCGCGGCGGGCGAGAACGCGCAACTCGTGCGCGGCGGCCTCCGGCAGCCGCGCGGAGCGCATGCCGCCGCGGCCGCTCTGCACCGCCGGCCGTGGACGATCCGCCGGCAGCTCCAGCGACTGCGGAGCGCCGGCGAGAGCCGACCGCCAGAAGGCGAGCTCGTGGTCGATGACCTCGCCGGTCAGCCAACCGCGCTGCCACACCGCATAGTCGGCGTATTGCACCGGCAGCGCCGGAAGCGAGACCGGCCGGCCTTCCAGAGCCGAAGCGTAGAGAGCGCACAGCTCGCGGACGAAGACGGCGATCGACCACTGATCGGAGATGATGTGGTGCAGGTTGAGAACGGCGATGTGCTCGTCCGGCTGGAGGCAGATCAGCACCATGCGCGCCAGCGGTCCGCACGCGAGTCCGAACGGCCGGGCCGCTTCTTCCGCCGCGAGCCGGGCGCCTTCGGTCTCCCTTGCGGTTTCCGGAAGTATCGACAGATCGATCACCGGCAGCGCGACAACCGCCTCCGGCAGGATCACCTGGCGCGGCCGGCCGCCTGCGTTGAGAAACACCGTGCGCAGCGCCTCGTGGCGTTGAGTGATCTCCAGCAGGCTCGCCGCCAGAGCGGGGAGGTCCAGCGCTCCCGTAAAGCGGAAAGCCGCCGGCACGTTGTAGAGCGGGCTGCCGGGCGCGAGCTGATCGATGAACCAGAGCCGCTCCTGGGCGAAAGAGAGCGGCAGATCCTGATCACGGCTGACGCGAACAACGGGCGGCGCCACCACTCCCCCGCTCTCCGGCCGGATCGCATCGATCCGCCGTGCCAGGCTCTCCGCCGTCGGCGCCTCGAAGATCGTGCGCACCGGCAGATCGACCCCGAGCACCGCGCGTACCCGCGAAGCGGCTTGGACGGCGAGCAGCGAATGGCCGCCCGAGGCGAAGAAGTCTTCCGTCACGCCGATTCGCTCGATCCCCAGCACCTCGGCGAAAATCCCGACCACCAGCTCTTCGGTCAACGTCCGCAGCACGACCACGGTCGCTGCTTCAGGGTGCTCGGGCCGAATCTTCGCGAGCGCCTTCCGGTCGATTTTTCCGTTGGCGGTCAGCGCCAACACGGGAAGGAAAACGAACGCGCCCGGCACCATGAAATCCGGCAGCCGCTCGCGCAGGAAGCCGCGCAGCTCCGAAGGCGCCGGCGCCTGGCCTTCCGCGACCACATAGGCCACCAGGCTGGCACCGTCGGCCAGCACGGCCGCGGCCTGGATGGCTGCGTGGGAGAGAAGCGCCGTTTCGATCTCGCCCAGCTCGATGCGGAAGCCACGCACCTTCACCTGCTGATCGATGCGGCCCAGGTAGTCGAGCTGTCCGCCGGGCAGCCACCGAACGAGGTCGCCGGTGCGGTAGAGGCGAGGGGAGAAAGACGATGGAACGAATTTTTCGGCAGTCAGGTCGGGACGATTGAAATAGCCTCTTGCCAGGCCGGCACCTGCGAGGCAGAGCTCTCCCGGCACTCCAGGGGGCATCAGCTCGCCGGAGCGGCCGAGAATGAACGCGCGGGTGCCGGCGACCGGGCGACCGATCACCGGTTCGCGGGTCTCGCCTTGCGGCACGGCGGCCCAGGTCGAATAGGTCGTCGCCTCGGACGGGCCATAGAGATCGAGCACCCGGCTGGCCGAAGACGACGCGTAGACCGCGTCGACGAGCGATCTCTTGAGCGGCTCGCCGGCGAGGTTGACCGTGTGCACCGACGCCGGCACCGCCTTTTGCCGCACCAGCTCCGCCATCGCCGAGGGGACGGTATTGATCAACGTCACCGGCTCCGTGACCTGCGGCAGCTCCAGCGCATCCGCGGCCAGGATCACAGAACCGCCGGACGCGAGAGTCACGAATAGCTCGAAGACGGAGAGATCGAAAGAGACCGAAGTGGAGGCGAGAACGCCCCCGAGATCTTCAGGAGTGAAGACCGTCTGAGCCCATCGGACAAACGCAACAGCACTCCGGTGCTCAATCGCGACACCTTTCGGACGGCCGGTCGAGCCCGAGGTGTAGATGAGATAAGCAAGATTTCCTTCTTCGGGAGGTGGCGCCCCTCTCCCGGCGGTCGGGGGGGCGATGGGAGAGGGGACGGGGGTGAGGCCCTCCTCCGCCATCACCACCGCCGCCCCGCTGTCCTCCAGCAGGAAATCCAACCTCTCGCGCGGATACCCCGGATCAAGCGGCACATACGCGCCACCGGCCTTCAGCACCGCCAGAAGCGAGGCGACGAGGAGTGGTGTACGCGGTAGGCAGACAGCAACCCGCACCTCAGATCCCACACCGAGATCGATCAACTGGTGCGCCAAACCATCAGCCCATTGATCCAATTCGCGATAGGTCCAACGCTCACCGGTCAGACCAGCCACCAGCGCCACCGCGAAAGGCGTGCGCGCCGCCTGGGCTTCGAACAGACCGTGCAGGGTGACAGATTCAGCAGCCGACAGCGCGCCACCGTCGCTCCATGCGATCAGCTCCGCCGTATCCGCCTCCGACAGCAACGGCAGCTCCGCCAGGCGCCGGTCCGGCGCCGCGATCGCGGACTCCAGGAGCCGAGAGAAATGTCCGGCCAGACGCGCGATTGTCGCGGCTTCGAACAGGTCACTGCTGTATTCGATCGTTCCCGCGAGCCCCTGCTCCATCTCGGTCAACGTGAAGGACAGCTCGAATTTGGCCGTCCCCGTCGTGACCTCGGCGGCAGTGAGCGTGAGTCCGGGCAGCTCCAGCGCATCCGACGGCGCGTTCTGCACCGCGAGCATCGCCTGGGCAAGCGGCGGACGGCTCAGGTCGCGCTCCGGCGCCAGCTCCTCCACCAGCCTTTCGAATGGCACTTCCTGATGCGCGAAGGCGGCGAGCGCCGTCTCGCGCACGCGGTCGAGGAGTGCGGCGAAACCCGGCTCGGACGTGAGATCGATCCGCAGCACCAGGGTGTTGACGAAGAACCCGATCAGCGGCTCGGTCTCCATGCGGATGCGGCCGGCGATCGGCGTGGCGAGCGCCAGGTCGTCCTGGGCAGTCAACCGGTGCAGCAGCGCCGCGAAGCCGGCGAGGAGGGTCATGAAGAGCGTCGCGCCGTGGCGCAGAGTGAGCGCCGCGAGGCCGGATGCAATCTCGCCGCCGATCGTGAAGGCGTACACATCTCCCCGGCCGCTGAGCGTCGCCGGGCGCGGATGATCGACCGGCAGATCGAGCGCTGACGGCAGATCCGCGAGCCGGCCGCGCCACCAGGCCAGCTCCGCGTCGAGGTGCTCGCCCGACAGATGCCGGCGCTGCCAGGCGGCGAAGTCGGCGTACTGCACCGGCAGCTCCGGCAACGGGCTCGGCCGGCCGGCCAGGAAGGCCGTGTAGAGCGCGCCGACCTCCCGCACCAGCACGCCCATCGACCAGCCATCGCTCACGATGTGGTGCATGGTGAAGAGAGCCGTGTGCCGCTCGGGCTCTCGCGCCAGCAGCAGCGTGCGCAGCAGCGCATCGGCCGCCAGATCGAACGGCCGCCGCGCTTCAGCAGCAGACAGTCGGCTCGCTTCGCCGTCCCGCAACGCCGCGGGCAGGGCCTGCAGATCGATCACCGGTAGGTCGAAGGCGGACGGCGCGGAGATGATCTGCACCGGGCCGCTGCCCTCCGCTCGCGAAAAAGTCGTGCGCAGCGCTTCGTGGCGGCGGACCACTTCGGAGAGCGCCGCGGCGAGCGCCGGCACGTGGAGGCGGCCGTCCAGGAAGATCGCCGCGGGGATGTTGTAGACCGCGCTGCCCGGCTCCAACAGATCGAGAAACCAGAGCCTCTGCTGCGCGAACGAGAGCGCCAGCGGCTCCGCGCGCGAAACCCTTGTGATCGGCTCGTCCTGGAGTGTCTCCTCCGTCTGTTGCGACCGCTCGATCCAGGCGGCCAGACCAGCAATCGTCGGCGTCTCGAACAGGACGCGCAGCGGCAGCTCGACGCCGAACGTGTCGCGCACCCGGGCCGCGAGTTGGGTGGCCAGGAGTGAATGGCCGCCGGACTCGAAGAAGTTGTCGTCGATCCCTACGCCGGAGACGCCGAGCAGCTCCCGCCAGAGATGCGCGAGTTGGTGTTCCATCTCGCTGCGCGGTTCCTGCCGTTCAGCCTTCCGCTCCCGGCCCATGCTTTCAGAGACCGCTGTGGCCAGTCGTGAGCGATCGATTTCTCCGGACGTGGTCCGTGGCAGCTCCGGCAGATGGAGCACCTCGACGTCACCGTTGGTCTCCCGCCGCAGCTCGTTCACGGCGCCGTCCGGCAGCTCACCGGTGAAGCAGACAGCGAGGTGATCCGGCCGCCGTGAGGCCGCGTCCAGATGACTGTGGATCCATGGATGCCCGCCGTCGAGACCGATCAACACGCCCGGATCGTCCTGCAGCAGCGCCACCTGGAACGAAGCGAGCCCCTGGCGGAGGGAGATCGACCGGTAGCCGCGCAGCTCCGCCAACTCGCGAATCCCGAAAGTCCGGCTCATGCCGACCTCGTCCCAGCGGCTCCAGGCCAGGCTCCAGGCGCGCAGGCCCGCCTCGCGCTGTTGATGAGCGAAGACGTCGAGGAAACGGTTGGCCGCCGCGTAGGCAGCGACCGTCGCGCCGCCGAAGAAGCCGTTGACCGACGAGGCGGAGATGAACAGCCCGCCCGGCCGCAGGTGGCGTTGCAGCACCCAGGCGCCGAGCACCTTGGCGCGCAGAGTGGCGAGGAAGCTCTCGCCGCTCTCCTCGAGGAGCGGTCCGCTGCCCAGCGCGCCGGCGAAGTGGAGGACACCGTCCAGACCATCGAGAGGCCGGCCGAACCGTGCTGCGGCGCGCTCAACCGCGCCACGGACGGCGGCGGGATCGGCGACGTCGAGGGCTTCGTAGAGCACGTCGCCGAGGCGTTCCAGATGAGCGAGAGCGGGCTTCGTCGTGATGCCGAGCGGGGTTCGCCCTACCAGCAACAGCCGCGCCCCGTAGCGCTCCAGGAGGTACGCCGCCACCTCGCGGCCGACCCCTCCGAGGCCACCGCTGATCAGATAGAAGGCGCCGCGCTCAAAGGGCAGATCGTGGCCGGCCCGCGGATGGACGTCCGCTTTCTCCAGGCGCGGCACCCAGCGCTCGCCGCCGCGCCAGGCGACCTCGGCTTCGCCGGCCGGCAGGCCAAGCTCGCGGAGAATCTGCGCCTTCCCTGCCCCGCCGGTCTCCACATCCACATGCCGGCAGGTGAGCCACGGCAACTCGGCCGGAATCGATTTCAACAGGCCGAGAACGGTCGCCCGCTCACTCGCGACCGGATCGCCAGGATGCACGCTCTGTGTCTGGCTGCCGATCACGATCAGCTCCAGCGGCTTCTGGTGGGTCTCCTGGTGGATTGCCGCAAGCGCCTGCACCAGCCTGAGCACGCTGAGCGCGCCGCCCTCCTGGGCCGCTTCCAGATCGTGCACGCTTTCGATGGGACGCACGGCGCCATAGCTCGCGAGGCGAACAACTCTTTCGGGCCACCAACCGTCACCGGCCAGCGACTCCAGACGTGCGGAAAGCTGCTCCGAATCGATCACAACAGATCCGGGGATCGCCTCGCGCAACGTGTCGCCCAAAACCTCCTCGCCGAGAACCAGCAGCGTGCGGACCGTCTGCGGCTCACTGCTCCGTGCCGATTCGCGGCGCCACACCTGGCGGAAGAACCAATCGGGCACCGTGTGGGCGGTGCCGAGCAGCAGATCCACCCGCCGCAGCTCGGCTTCGAAGCCTCCGGCCTCGAAGCGGGTTTTGAGCTGCGCCCGCTGGATCTTGCCGATATTCGTCTTTGGGATCTCCGCGCGCCCGACCGGCACCAGGTGCTCGGGCGTCAATCCCAGGCGCCGCGAGACCTCGCGGCGGATCTCGTGGATCAGATGGCGCAGCTCGTCGTCCGCCTCCACCCGCGGATGGAAAAACACCGCCAGGCGATCGGTGTCGCCGCCGGTCCGCACGCCGCAGGCCGCGGTGAACGAGACCTCGACGCCGGGGATCGCTTCGACCACCGACTCGATCTCGTGGCTGTAATAGTTCACGCCGTTGACGATGATCACGTCCTTCTCGCGGCCGGTGATCGTCAGGCGGCCGCCGCGGAGCGTTCCCAGGTCTCCGGTCTTGAACCAGCCGTCCTCCGTGAAGACCTCCGCGGCCAGCTCCGGGCGGCCGTAGTAGCCGGTCGTCACCGTCGCGCCCTTCACCTGGAGGCGACCGGTGCGCCCCTCCGGCACCGGGACGTCCTCGGCGTCCACGATGCGCAGTGAAATGCTGGGGAGCGGGAGCCCTACCTCGACGAACGGATCGTCGTCGCGCGTCGATTCGAGGCGGAACTCGTGCGAGGCGGTCACTCCGGAGCAGGTCTCCGACATTCCCCAGACCGGGCGCATCGAATCCGCCGGCAGGCCGTGCGGCGCGAGCACGCTCAGGAACCGCCGCGCCGTCCGCGCCATCACCGCCTCGCCCGCGTTGAGCAGATAGCGCATCGAGGAGAGATCGCGGCGCTTCTCGGCCAACTCCGTCAACTCCTGAGCACGGTCGACGATCAGGCCATAGGCGAAGTTCGGCGCCCAGGTCACGGTCGCGCGGTAGCGCTCGATCCAGTCGAGCCAGAGGAGCGGCCTACGGATCACCGGCTCGATCGGCGCCTGCACCTGGTCGCAGCCGACGAGCACGTCGCGCAGGTGGAACATCACGATGCCGCCCACGTGATCGAGCGGCATCCAGTTGAGCGAAACGTCGTCCGGGCCGAAATGATCGAACTGCGCCGTGGCCGCCGAGCGGGTGAGGAGCGCCGCGTGGCTCTGCATCACGGCCTTCGGCATGCCGGTGCTGCCTGAGGTCAGAAGCAACAGCGCGAGATGGGCGGGATCGGGCGCATGCAGATCGGTTGCGGAGGCTCCGGACCGCAACTTTTCGAGGCTGGCGACGCGCAGCTCCGGTGCCTCCGGAATCGCGCGGATCGCCGCGGCCGTGCCGCCGGCGGTCACGATCAGCGGCTCGCCGAGAAGCTCCCAGGCGTTCAAGAGCTTCTGCACCGCCGCGTTGCGCTCCGTGTAGGTCGGCGCGACGCCGATCGGCACCGGCACGAAGCCGCCGAGCACGCAGCCCCAGAAGACCGGGATGAAGTCGCGCGTCCGCTCCAGTTGCAGGATCACCCGGTCGCCCGGCTGGAGATCCAGCGCGCGCAGGCCGCCCAGGATGCGCCGCGCTTCGGCCAGCAGCTCGGGATAGCTCTGGCGCACCTCATCCGCCTCGCCTTCGAGATAGATGCAACCGTGCTGCGGCCACTTTGCCGCGGCGCGGACGAGCGCCTCGGGCAGCGTGCGCGGCGCGTCCGGCGGCCAGCTCACCGGACCGCCGTCGCTGATCGACAGCGGACCGTCCGGGCTCTCTTCGACGACGGTTTCGGCGACTTCCGAAACGGCTTCCGCTTCGATCGATCCCTGCGTACGCCGCCAGCCCGGCAGGAGATCGCCGAGGTGGAGCAGGCGCATCTCCTCCCGCACCTCACGCACCACCACCGCCACGTCGCCCACGCCCGGCTCCCGGCGCAGCCGTTCCTCCCAGCGCTCGGCCGCGGCGGGGAGCGCCATCTGCTCCTGCCGCGCCAGCAGCTCGGCGAGCGCTTCCGCCTGCTCGTCCGCCGCGAGGAGGGGCAGCGCCGACAAGGTGTCGCCCGGACGCGCGGCGATCCCTTCCAGCAGGGTCCGGAAGCTGTCCACGACAAGGACGACGGTCGATTCGTCGAAGAGATCGGCGCTGTATTCGAACGCCACCGACAGCCGGCCGTCCGCCAGCTCGGTCGCGGCGACGGTGAGATCGAACTTCGCCGTCGCGGTCTCGGGCGCGACAGGTTCCATCAACAGCTCCGGCAGCTCCAGGGATCCCGGAAAAGCGTTCTGAAGCACGAAGAGGACCTGGAAGAGCGGCGCGGCGCCGGCGCGGCGTTCCGGTTGCAGCTCCTCCACCAGGCGGTCGAACGGCAGGTCCTGGTGCGCGAAGGCGCCGAGGGTGGTGTCGCGGACGCGGGCGAGGAGCTCACGGACGGTGGGATCGCCCGCGAGATCGGTGCGCATCACCAGGGTGTTGACGAAGAAGCCGATCAGACTTTCGATCTCCACCCGCTCGCGATGGGCGACCGGCGTGCCCACGGAGAGATCGGCCTGGCCGGTGAGGCGCAGCAGGAGGGTCTGGAACGCGGCCAGCAGGACCATGAAGAGCGTGACGCCTTCGCGCCGCGCCAGAGCGGCCAGACCTTCGACGAGAGCGCCAGGCAGGATCCGTTCCACGACGCCGCCGCGCAGGCTGGGCACGGCGGGCCGCGGCCGGTCGACCGGCAGGCGGAGCGGCGCGGCGCCTGCGAGCGTCCGCCGCCAGTAGGCGAGGTGCGCATCCAGCACCGCTCCGGTCAGCCACTGCCGCTGCCAGGCGGCGAAGTCCGCATATTGCACGGCCAGCTCGGGCAGCGGCGACGGTTGGCCGTGCAGGAAGGCGGCGTAGAGCGCCGCCACCTCGCGCACCAGCACGCCCATCGACCAGCCGTCACTGACGATGTGGTGCATGACCACGATCACCAGATGCTCGTCGTCTCCCTGATCGCCAGCGAGATCCATCAGCGTGGCGCGGAGCAGCGGCCCCTGGGCGAGATCGAACGGCCGCCGCGCCTCTTCGCCGGCCAGGTGGAGCGCTTCCGCCTCCGCGTGCTCCGCGAGGCCGCGCAGGTCGAAACGCGCCAGGCGCACGGGGCCGGCCGGCTCGATGCGCTGGAACGGCAGGCCGGCGCGGCTCGGGAAGACGGTGCGGAGCGCCTCATGCCGGCGCACGATCTCGCCGAGCGTGCGCTCCAGGGCGTCCGCGTCGAGCCGCCCGCGCAGGCGGAAGGCGGTCGGCATGTTGTACTGCGCGCTGTCGGGCTCCAACTGGTTGAGGAACCACATCCGCTGCTGCGCGTAGGAGAGGGGCAGATCGTCGGACCCGGTCCGCGGCACCGGCAGGATCGGCGGCGCCTCGACGCCTCCCGGTCGGCCGCGCTCCTCCTCCACCGCCGCGGTGACCGCTTCCGCGAAAGCGGCGAGGGTCGGCGCCTCGAACAGACGGCGGAGCGGCAGCTCCACGCCGAGGCTCTCGCGGACCCGCGCCAGGAGCTGGGTGGCGAGAAGCGAATGGCCGCCGGACTCGAAGAAGCCATCGTCCCGGCTCACCCGCGGCACGCCGAGCACGTCGGCCCAGATGGCCCCGACGATCTCCTCAATCGCCGTCCGCGCCGTCCGCGCTCTCTCGCCCTCCGCGGCCTCCCTGCTGCCGGCGCTCCACTCCGGAGCGGGCAGGGCCGCGCGATCGAGCTTGCCGTTGGCGGTCACCGGCATCTCCGGCAGGAGCACAAAGGCCGCGGGGATCATGTACTCAGGGAGCGACCGGCGCAGGGCCTCCCGCAGATCCGGGCCGGGGGAAGGGCCGAAGGCCCGGGCTTCCTCGGCCCGGGGCAACGCCCCGGGTTGGGAGGGGGGCTCCGCGTTCTCGCGCGGCACCACGTACGCCACCAGGCGCTGGTCGCCGGGCTCCTCCTCGCGCACCAGCACCACCGCCTCGCGCACCTCAGGCAGCCGCGCCAGCGCCACCTCGATCTCGCCCAGCTCGATGCGATAGCCGCGGATCTTCACCTGCTGGTCCAGACGGCCGAGGATCTCCAGATTGCCGTCGGCGTGGTAGCGGGCGCGGTCTCCGGTGCGGTAGAGGCGGCCGCCGGTGGAGAGACTGCCGAACGGATCAGGTAGAAACGCCGGAGCCGTCAGATCGGAACGCCCGGCATAGCTCGACGCCAGGCAGTCGCCGCCGATGTAGAGATCGCCCGCCACGCCGATCGGGCAGGGCGCGAGATCGCCGTCCAGCACGTGATAGCGGGCGTTGGCGATGGGACGGCCGTAGGGGATGCTCGGCCAGGTGGGATCGACCGCGCCGACCGCATCGATCGGGAACCAGTTGGACCACACCGTCGCCTCGGTCGCGCCGCCGAGCGCCAGGACCTGCGCGGCGGGAAACGCCTGCCGCACGCGGTCCGGCAGGGTGACCGGAATCCAGTCGCCGGAGAGGAGAACGCGCCGCAGCCCGCTGGCCGGATCGGGCTCGGCCGGAAAGAGCGGCGCGAGCTGCACGAGCGCCGCGGGGGCCGAATCCCACAGGGTGATGCCGCCGGTGCGCAGCAGCTCCACCAGGCGGCCGGGATCGCCGAGATCATCGCGCGTCGCGACGTGCACCGTTCCGCCCGCGGCGAGAACGCCGAAGATGTCGTAGACCGAGAGATCGAAAGAGAGCGAGGTGATGAACAGTCCCCGGTCGTCCGGCCCGATCGCAAACGTCCGATTCACCCAATCGATCAGATTTGCGGCCGGCCGGTGCTGGACGACGATCCCCTTCGGCTCGCCGGTCGAGCCGGAGGTGTGAATGACGTAGGCGACGTCGTCCGGGCTCGCGACGGCAGATAGGCGGCTCGAAGGACCGTCCTCCAGGGCCGGCTGCGACAGGTCGATGATCTCGATTTCAGACGTCGCCGGCCGGAGCCCACCTCCGGTGATGAGGATGCGGGTCGCGGTGGCGGCGAGGATCGATTCGACGCGCTGCACCGGCCAGGTGTCGTCCAGGGCGACATAGTGCCCGCCGGCCTTGAGGACACCGAGGACGGCGGTGAGCATGTCGAGCGAGCGCTCGATCCAGACTCCGACCGGTGCTCCCCTTTCGACGCCCGCCGCCAGGAGACGATGCGCCAGCCGGTTCGCGCGCTCCTCGAGCTCCGCATACGTGATCGATCGCTCTTCGCAAATCGCCGCGATCGCCTGCGGCGCCCGGTCAACCGACGCTTCGAAAAACTGATGGATCAGCGTCGCGTCCGGGAACGGCGCCGTGGTGTCGTTCCATTCGCCGAGGATCTGGTGGCGCTCGCCGACAGACAACAGCGGCAGCTCGAGCAGTGGCGTCTCCGGCGCCGCGACCGCCGCGGCGAGGAGCCGTGTCAGGTGGCGCGCCAGGCGCTCGACCGTGGCCGGATCGAACAGCTCCCGGCTGGCTTCGAAAGCTCCGGCGAGCCCGCCGCCTGCTTCCGCGGCGATTTCCGAGAAGGTGCAGGTCAGCTCGAACTTGGCCGTGCCGGTCGTCACCTCGGACGCCTTGAGCGCGAGCCCCGGCAGCTCCAGGCGGCTGGCCGGAGCGTTCTGCACCGCGAGCACCGCCTGCACCAGCGGCGGCCGGCTCAGATCGCGCTGTGGCGCCAGCTCCTCCACCAGGCGCTCGAACGGCATCTCCTGGTGCGCAAAGGCGCCGAGCGTCCGCTCGTGCACCCGTCCCAGCAGCTCCACGAATCCGGGCCGCCCCGCGAGATCGGCACGGACCACCAGGGTATTGACGAAGAAGCCGATCAGCGGCTCGGTCTCGACACGGGTACGCCCTGCGATCGGCGTGCCGACGGCCAGATCGTCCTGCCCGGTGGTGCGTTGCAGCAGCGCCGCGAAGCCGGCGAAAAGCGTCATGAAGAGCGTCGCGCCGTGGCGCCGGGAGAGATCGGCGAGCGCGCCGTGCGCCTTCGCGTCGATGGGGAACGAGCGAGCCGTCCCCTCAATGCTGCGCACCGCCGGCCGCGGATGATCGACCGGCAGCTCCAGCACCGGCGGCACTCCCGCGAGCTGGCCGCGCCACCAGGCCAGCTCCGCCTCCAGGCGCTCGCCCGTCAGCCGCCGGCGCTGCCAGACCGCGAAGTCCGCGTACTGCACCGCGAGCTCCTGCAGCGGGCTCGGCCGGCCGGCGAGGAACGCCGCGTAGAGCGCGCCCAGCTCGCGCACCAGCACGCCCATCGACCAGCCGTCGCTGACGATGTGGTGCATGGTGAGGAGAACCGTGTGCCGCTCGCCGCCCAGCCGCAGCAGCACCGCGCGGAGCAGCGAGCCGCCGGCCGGAGCCGCCAGATCGAACGGCCGCCGCGCCTCGGATTGGCTCAGGCGGTGCGCTTCCGCGGCGCGGGCGGTAGGGGGCAGGGAACGGAGATCGATGAGCGGCAAGGCGCCCTCACCCCCGGCCCCTCTCCCATCTCCCTCCCGCCCATCCCCGGGAGAGGGGAGAACTGCAGTAAGACTCCCTCCGCTGGTCTCCCCTCTCCCGGCGGGGGGTTGGGTGGGAGACGGGAGAGGGGCCGGGGGTGAGGGCGCTGTTCCAATCACCTGCACCGGCTCCCCCGCTCTAGCCGAGGAGATGCGGAAGCTCGTCCGCAGCGCCTCGTGCCGCCGCACGATCTCGCCGAGCGACGCCGCGAGCACCGGCACGTCGAGCTTTCCGGCCAGCTCGACCGCCACCGGAATGTTGTAGAGCGGGCTGCCAGGCTCCAACTGGTCGAGGAACCAGAGCCGCTGCTGGGTGAACGAGAGGGGCAGGTCGCCTTCTCGGGGGACGGGGACCACCGGTGGCGCCTGCTCCGCCTCCTCCCCCTGCGCGGCGCGCGCCGCGTGTACGGCCTGGGCAAGACGGGCCACGGTTGGCGCGCCGAACAGCTCGCGCAGCAGCAGCTCGACGCCGAGCACCTGGCGGATGCGCGAGATCACCTGCGTCGCCAGAAGCGAATGGCCGCCGAGGGTGAAGAAGTCGTCGTGGAGACCGACGTGGTCGCGACGCAGCACCTCCGCCATGATGCCGGCGACCAGCTCCTGCACTGGATCGCCGGCCGCGCCGGCGAGCGCCGCGGCGGCTCCCGCGGTCTCCTCCGGCTCCGGCAGGCTCTTGCGGTCGAGCTTGCCGTTGGGGGTTAGCGGCAGCGACGGCAGGATCACGAAGGCCGCGGGGACCATGTAGTCGGGCAGCCGTTGGCGCAGCCAGAGGCGCAGCTCTTCGGGCTCGGGCGTCCAGTCGTCCTGGCCGGCAGCGTAGGCCACCAGCCGAATCTCCCCAGCTCTTCTTCGGGCCAGCACCGCGCACTCTTTCACCGCCGGATGGCCGGAGAGCACGGCCTCGATCTCCCCCGGCTCGATGCGGAAGCCGCGGATCTTGACCTGATTGTCCAGCCGGCCGAGCAGCTCGATCGATCCGTCCGGCAGGAAGCGCGCGAGGTCGCCGGTCAGATAGAGCCTCTCTCCCTGTGCCCAGGGATGCGGCACGAAGTGCTCCGCCGTCAGCTCCGGCCGGTTGAGGTAGCCCTGCGCCAGGCCGTCGCCGCCGATCGCCAGCTCCCCCACCGAGCCCGGCGGCACCTGGCCCCCCTGGGACAGCACATAAAGCGTCGTATTGGCGAGCGGCCGGCCGACCGGCACCGTCGTGGCGTTGTCCGGCACCTCGCGGATCGGATGCCAGGCGGCGAAGGTCGTGCTCTCGGTCGGTCCATAGCCGTTGAGCAGGCGCCGCGGCGGCCGGCCGGCGAGCACAGTGCGCGCCGCCACCGGATCGACCGCCTCGCCGCCGACCAGCAGCTCACTCATCCCGGCGAACGCCTCCGGCTCCTCGCGCGCCATCTTGGTGAACAGCGCAGAGGTGAGAAACATGGTCGTCACCCGCTGCTCGCGGAGCGCCGCCGCGAAAGCGGCCGGCGCCAGCACCACCTCGCGCGGGATGACCACCACCGCGCCGCCGTTCAGGAGCGCGCCCCAGATCTCGTAGGTCGCCGCGTCGAAGCTGATGCTCGCCACGTGCCCGGTGCGGTCGTCCGGCCCCAGATGCACGAAATTGGTGCCGCGCACCAGCCGCACGATCGCCCGGTGCGGGACCGCGACGCCCTTGGGCCAGCCGGTCGAGCCGGAGGTGAAGATCACATAGGCCGGACTCTCCGTCGGAACGAGAGGCTTCAGGGGCGCCGCGTCCTGCCCTTCCCACTCGCCGCCGTCGACCGCCACCAGCCAGGCGCCGCGGCCGGCCACCCGGTCGCGGGTCGCGGCGTGCACCAGCACCAGCTCCAGCCCGGTGTCCGCGCGCAAGAAGCTCCAGCGCTCGACCGGATAGTCAGGATCGAGCGGAACGTACACGGCGCCGGCCTTGAGGATCGCCAGGATCGCGAGGATCAGCTCCGGCGAGCGCTCCATCGAAAGGCCTACCGAAGCCTCCGGCAGCACACCCATCTCCTGAAGGTGCCGCGCCAGACGGTTCGACGCCTCGTCCAGCCGGCGATAGCTCCAGGTTTCAGAGCCTGCAATCACCGCGGGCGCGTCCGGCGTCTCCCGCGCCACCGCGGCGAACAGCTCCGGCAGGCCCGCCTCGCACGGGAAGGCGCTCCGCGTGTCGTTCCATTCCACCAACGCCTGCTGATTCTCCGCCGAAGACAGGAGCGGCAGATCGGACAGCCGCAGATGGGGATCCGCGACCGCCCCGGCGAGGAGGCGCGCAAAGCGATCGATCAGGCGCGTGATCGTCGTCGCCTCGAACAGATCGCGGTTGTATTCGATCGCTCCAGCCAGACCGCCGCCGGCCTCGGCCAGCGTACACATCAGCTCGACTTTTGCCGTCTCGTTCGTCACCTCGGAGGCTGCCAGCGCGAGACCGGGCAGCTCCAGCGGCCCGAGCGGCGCGTTCTGCACCGCGAACAGGACCTGCACCAGCGGCGGCCGGCTTTGATCGCGTTCCGGCGCCAGCGCCTCCACCAACCTTTCGAAAGGGACTTCCTGGTGCGCATAAGCGGCGAGGGTCGTCGTGCGTACGCGGTCCAGGAGATCCACGAGCTGCGGGTCTCCCGCCAGATCGATCCTTGCCACGAGGGTGTTGACGAAGAAGCCGATCAGAGGCTCGGTCTCGACGCGGGTGCGCCCCGCGATCGGCGTACCGACCGCCAGGTCGTCCTGCCCGGTGATGCGTTGGAGCAGGGCCGCGAAGCTGGCGAGGAGGGTCATGAAGAGTGTCGCGCCCTGCTGGCGAGAAAGCCGCTGGAGGCCCGCGAGCGTCTCGGCGCCGAGGGCAAAGCCACGCGAGGCGCCGCGCAGGCTGAGCACGGCCGGCCGCGGACGGTCCACCGGCAGCTCCAGCGCCGGCGGCATGCCAGCGAGCCGGCCGCGCCACCAGGCAAGCTCCGAGCCCAGGAACGCGCCCGAGAGGTGCCGGCGCTGCCAGGCCGCGAAGTCCGCATACTGCACCACAAGCTCAGGCAGCGGGCTGGGCCGGCCCGCCAGGAAGGCCGGGTAGAGCGCACCCAGCTCGCGTACCAGGACGCCCATCGACCAGCCGTCGGAGACGATGTGGTGCATCGTGAGCAGCGCCGTGTGCCGCTCGGCGCCGAGCTTCAGCAGCGCCGCCCGCAGGAGCGGCCCGGCCGCGAGATCGAACGGCTGCCGCGCCTCGTCTCTTGCCAGGGAGTTCGCCTCTTGCCCGCGCAGCGGTTCCGGCAAGGATTGGAGATCGATGACGGGGAGCGCCACCGCGGAATCGGGAAGGACGACCTGGACCGGCCCGGAGGGGCCCTCACCCCCAGCCCCTCTCCCGGCTCCCCCCGCCCTATCCCCGGGAGAGGGGAGAAAGACGGTGCGGAGTGCCTCGTGCCGCCGCACGATTTCGGAAAGCGACGCCGCGAGCACCGGCGCGTCGAGGCGTCCGCTCAAGTTCACCGCAGCGGGAATGTTGTAGACCGAGCTCCCGGGCTGCAACTGATCGAGGAACCAAAGCCTCTGCTGGGCGAAGGAGAGCGCCAGCGGCCGATCCCGCGAGGTCCGCCCGATCGGCGCCGGAACGCTGTCGCCCGCTGAGCCCTCGATCCAGCGCGCCAGGCCGGCCACCGTCGGCGCTTCGAACACGGCCCGCACGGGGATCTCCAGGCCGAAGACCGAGCGCACTCGCGATGCCACCTGGGTCGCCAGCAACGAATGCCCGCCCAGATCGAAAAAGCTCTCCTCCACCCCCACCCGCTCCATCTTCAGAACGTCGGAGAAGATGCCGGCGAGCAGCTCCTCCGCGGGGTTCCGCGCCGCCCACTCCCCCGCCGCCGAGGGCATCTCCAGCTCCCGCGCGCCAGCCACCAGAGCCCGGCGGTCCACCTTGCCGCTCGGAGTGAGCGGCAGCGCCGGAAGCACCGCGAAGAGCGCCGGCACCATTGCGGCGGGAAGGCGCTGCTGGAGGAAACGGCGCAGGTCCTGGGAAAATCCAGGCGGGGTGGAAGGGCCGAAGGCCCGGGCTTCCTCAGCCCGGGGTAACGCCCCGGGTTGGGCGGGCGGTGGGACAGACGGGACGGATTGGCCGGACTGGCCGGACGGGACGGGCTGGACGACGACATACGCCACCAACCGCCGTTCGTCGCCACCTTCTCCCACCACGACCACCGCCGCCTCGCGCACCGCCGGGTAGTCCAACAGCACCGCCTCGATCTCACCCGGCTCGACGCGGAAGCCGCGGATCTTCACCTGCTGATCGAGGCGCCCGAGGAACTCGATTGCGCCGTCCGCCCGTCTGCGGACGAGATCGCCGGTGCGATAGAGCCGATCCCCCTCTCCCCAGGCGCTGGGCACGAAACGCTCGGCCGTCAGATCCGGTTGATTCCAGTAGCCCGCAGCAAGACCGTCGCCGCCGATGCAGAGCTCTCCGGAAACGCCGGAGAGGGCCAGCAACTGCCGGCGATCCAGCACGTAAAGCGTCGTATTGCCGAGCGGCAGCCCGATCGGCACTGCCACCTCGCCCGTCTCCGACACCTGATGCCAGGAGGCGTAGGTCGTGCTCTCGGTCGGTCCGTAGACGTGGAGCAGGCGCCGCGGCGGTCCAGCCGCCTGGACCGCGCGGACCGCGGATGAATCGAGCAGCTCGCCGCCGAACAGCAGCTCGCGGAGGCCGCGGAAGGCGTCCGGCTCCTCGCGCGCCATCTTGGTGAACAGCGCCGTGGTCAGGAACAGCGAGGTGACTTCCTCCTCGCGCAGGATCGCCGCGAGATCCGCGGGCGAGAGCACGGCCTCCTGCGGAATCACCACCACCGCCGCGCCGTTGAGCAGGGCTCCCCAGATCTCCCAGGTCGCCGCGTCGAAGCCGATGTTCGCCGCGTGCCCCACGCGGTCGCCCGGCCCGAAGCGCATGTAGTTGCTCTCCCGCACCAGGCGGACGACCGCCCGCTGTGGCACCGCGACACCCTTGGGCCGGCCGGTCGAGCCGGAGGTGTAGGTGACGTAGGCCACAGCTCCCCCGCCCGCACGGGAGGGGGCAAGCCCCTCCCCTACTTTGGGGTTTTCGTCCAGCTCCACCAGCCGCGCCGTCCCCGCCAGCCGCTCCCGCGTGCGGGCGTCGACGAGGGCGATCTCCGCCCCTGAATCCGCCAGCATGAAATGCAGCCGCTCATCCGGCGAGCCGGCGTCGAGCGGAACGTAGATCGCTCCCCGCTTGACGACCGCCAGAATGCCGGCGATCAGCTCCGGGGAACGATCCAGGCAGAGGCAGACTGTCGCCTGCGGCAGCACGCCCAGATCCAGGAGGTGCCGGGCCAGGCGGTCGGACACCTCGTCGAGCTTCTGATAGCTCCAGATCTCCTCATCGGCTCCTCTCGAAATGACCGCCGGCTCGTCGGCGTGCTCACGGACCATGGCCGCGAACAGCTCGGCGAGGCCCATCTCGCCCGGATAATCGCTCGCGGCGTCGTTGAGTTCCACGGCAGCCTGCTGGCTCTCCGCCTCCGACAGGATCGGCAGCTCCGCCAGGCGCGCTTCGGGATGCGCGACGGCTCCCGCCAGGAGGCGGGTGAAGGCGCCGGCCAGGCGCTCGACGGTCGACGCGAGGAACAGATCGCGGCTGTATTCGATCGTCCCAATCAGCCCGTCGGGGGCCTCGGCGAGCGTCCAGGTCAGCTCGACTTTCGCCGTGCCGGTCGACACCTCGACGGCGGTGAGCGCGAGCCCGGGGAGCGCCAGCGGAGCGGCCGGCGCGTTCTGCACCGCGAACAGCACCTGCACCAGCGGCGGCCGGCTCAGGTCGCGCTGCGGCGCCAGCTCTTCGACCAGGCGCTCGAACGGCGCTTCCTGGTGCGCGAAGGCAGCGAGCGTCGCCTCGCGCACGCGGCCCAGCAGCTCCGCCGGCGTGAGGTCTCCCGAAAGGTCCATCCGCAATACCAGGGTGTTGACGAAGAAGCCGATCAGCGGCTCGGTCTCCAGGCGGGTTCGCCCGGCGATCGGCGTCCCCACCGCGAGGTCGTCCTGCCCGGTGATGCGTTGCAGGAGCGCCGAGAACACGGCGAGGAGCGCCATGAAGAGAGTCGCCCCATGGTGCCGGGAGAGAACGTTGAGACCGTCGAGGTCCGCGCGGCCGATCGCGAAGTGGCGCACCGCTCCCCGTCCGCTTAGCACCGCCGGCCGCGGCAGATCGACCGGCAGCTCCAGGGCCGGCGGCAGGCCGGCCAGTTCCTCCCGCCACCAAGAAAGCTCGCGCTCCAGCACCTCCCCCGCCAGGTGTTGGCGCTGCCAGGCCGCGAAGTCCGCGTACTGCACCGCGAGCGCCGGCAGCGGGCTCGGACGGCCGGCCTGGAACGCCGCGTACAGAGTTCCCAGCTCGCGCACCAGGACCTCCATCGACCAGCCGTCGGAGACGATGTGGTGCAGGGTCACCAGCGCCGTATGGCGCTCGGGGCCGCGCTTGATCAGTGACGCCCTGAGCAGCCCGACGGCCACAGATCCCAGATCGAACGGTCGCCGCGCCTCCGCGGCCGCCAGCCACTCCGTTTCTTTCTCGCGCCGCGGCTCGGGCAGGCCCTGGAGATCGATCACCGGCAGGTCGACCCCCACCGCCGCGCCGATCACCTGCACCGGCTCCCCCGCCACCGCATGGAACGTCGTGCGCAGCGCTTCGTGCCGCCGCACCACCTCGGAGAGCGCCGCGGCCAGCACCGGCACGTCGACGCGCCCGGTCATTTCGACGACGGATGCGATGTTGTAGGCCGCGCTCTCCGGCTGCATCTGATCGAGGAACCAGAGGCGCTGCTGCGCGAAGGACAGCGGCAGCGGCTCGTCGCGGGAGATCCGATTGATTCGATCGAATTGCTCTGTCTGCTCCTCGATCCGATCCGCCAGCTCCTCCACCGTCGGCGCCTCGAACACCACCCGCACCGGCAGCTCGACCCCGAAGACCTCGCGCACCCGCGACGCGACCTGGGTCGCCCGCAGCGAATGCCCGCCGCGCTCGAAGAAGTTGTCCTCGATCCCGACCCGCTCGACCCGCAGCACCGCGGCGAAGATCTCCGCCAGCCGCTCCTCGGTGGGTGTGCGCGGCGCCGTCCAGGGGGCGCCGACGGCGCCGGAGGGAGCCCGCTCCGGCCAGAGCTTCGCGAGAGCCTTCCGGTCCGCCTTGCCGTTCGGCGTCACCGGCATCGCGTCCAGGAAGACGAACGCCGAGGGGATCATGGAGGCGGGCAGGGTCCGGCGGAGGAAGGCGGTCAGATCGGCGCCCGGGTCCTTCCCCGCCACGTACGCGACCAGCGCGTCCTCATGCACCAGCACCACCGCCTCCTGCACGGCCGGATGGCGCGCCAGCACCGCTTCGATCTCGCCCAGCTCGATGCGGACGCCGCGGATCTTGACCTGGTGGTCGAGGCGGCCAAGGAACTGGATGTTGCCGTCCGGGAGCAGGCGCGCGAGGTCGCCGGAACGATAGAGCCGGCCCCCCGGCTCACCGTTTTCCGGCGCGAACGGATCGGGGATGAACACCGCCGCCGTCAGGTCCGGCCGGCCGAGATAGCCGCGCGCGAGACCCGGGCCGCCGAGCAGCAACTCTCCCGGAGCTCCCACCGGCTGCGCCTGGAGCAACCGGTCCGCCACATAGAGGCGGTGGTTCGCGATCGGCCGGCCGATCGGCACGCTCGCGACCGGCTTCTCGGAAGGCCTTGGAACGGGCCAGAAGGTCACGTCCACCGAGGCCTCGGTCGGACCGTACAGGTTGTGGAGCTCCGCATGGCCGAGACGCGAGTCGAAGCGGCGGATGAGCTGCGGCGGCAGCGCCTCGCCGCCGACCAGCACCCGGCGCACGGAGGTCAGCGCTTCGAGCCCCGGCGTCTCCAGGAACGCCTGGAGCATCGAGGGGACGAAGTGCAGGGTAGTGATCCGCTCGCGTGCGATCAGACCGGCCAGATACGCCGGGTCCTTGTGCCCCTCGGGCTGCGCGAAGACCATCCGCGCACCCACCAGGAGCGGCCAGAAGAATTCCCACAGCGAGACGTCGAATCCGTACGGGGTCTTTTGCAGGACCCGGTCCTCCGCCGTCAGGCCGTAGACCTCCTGCTTCCACAGCAGCCGGTTGACGATGCCCCGGTGCGGAATCATGACCCCCTTGGGCGCCCCCGTCGATCCCGAGGTGTAGAGCACGTAGGCGAGCCCCTGCTCTCCGGCCGGCGCCGGCGCCGTCGCCAGCAGGGGCCCCGGTCCGTCCGCCAGGGCGAAATCGAAATCCTTCCGGTCGATCAATACGACGTGCACCCTCCCCTCGATCGGCGCCGCGATCCGCACCGCGAGCCTCTCCTGGGCCACGACGACCCGCAGGCTCGCGCTTTCCAGGAGCGCGCCGAGCCTCTCCGCCGGCAATGCAGGATCGAGCGGCACGTAGGCGGCGCCCGCCACCAGCACGCCCAGTACGCCGACGATCATTTCCAGCGAGCGCTCCAGGAGCAGGCCCACCCGGCCGTCCGGCTCGACACCGAGAGCGTTGAGATGCCGGGCGAGCCGCCGCGCGCGGCTCATCAGCTCGCCGTAGGTCAGCGACTCCCCTTCGCCCCCTCCGACCACCGCCGCCACGTTCCCGGGCGTCCTCGCCGCCTGCGCCGCGACCAGCTCATGGAGGAGGGCGCCGCGCGGGTATTCGACCGCCGTGTCGTTCCACTCCACCACGACCTGCTGCCGCTCCGCCGCCGCGAGCAGGGGCAGCTCCGAGAGCGGCAGGCCCGGCAGCCCGGGGGTGCCGGAGACGCCGCGCAGCAGGACGGTGAGATGCGCGGCCAGGTGGACCGCCGTCGTGGCGTCGAACAGATCCGTGTTGTATTTGATGCTTCCTGCCAGTCCGTCACCCGTCTCCGCGAAGCTCAGGCTCAATTCGAGCTTCGCCGTTTCCGTGGCGATCGGCACGGCGCGCAGCTCCAGCCCCTGCAACGTGAGAACGCCGCCCGGCGCGTTCTGCACCGCGAGCATCACCTGCGCCAGCGCCGGCCGGCTCAGATCGCGCACCGGCACCAGCTCTTCGACGAGGCGTTCGAACGGTACGTCCTGGTGCGCGTAGGCGGCGAGCGTCGTCTCGCGCAGCCGGCCGAGAAGGGTGACGAACGACGGATCGCCCGTCAGATCAGCGCGCAGCACGAGGGTGTTGATGAAGAGGCCGATCAACGGCTCGACCTCCACCCGGGTGCGCCCCGCGACCGGTGTGGCGACCGCCAGATCGTCCTGTCCGGTATAGCGGTACAGCAGGCCGGTGAAGCCGGCGAGGAGGGTCATGAACAGCGTCGCGCCTTGCCGCCGCGCGAGGCGCTGGAGACCGGCAAGAGCCTCGCCGTCGAGCGCGAAATGGTGCGCCGCGCCGCGCGTGCCGAGCGCCGCCGGCCGCGGCCGGTCGGGGATCAGATCGAGCCCCTGGGGCATGCCGGCGAGCTGGCCACGCCACCAGGCCAGCTCCGGCTCCAGGCGCTCGCCCGCCAGGTGCCGCCGCTGCCAGGCGGCGAAGTCCGCGTACTGCATGGGCAGCTCGGGCAGCGGGCTCGGCCGGCCGGCATGGAACGCCTCGTAGAGCTCGCGCAGCTCCCGCACCAGCACCCCGAGCGACCAGCCGTCGGAGACGATGTGGTGCATCGTCACCAGGATCGCGTGCCGTTCTCTCGCCAACGCCAGCAGAGCCGTCCGCAACAGCGGTCCACGCTCCAGATCAAACGGCCGCCGCGCCTCCGCGGCGGTGAGGCGGGCCGCCTCGCCGTCCCGGGTCGCGGCAGGCAAAGCCTGGAGATCGATCACCGGCAGGGCGGCCGTTCCGCCGGACGCGATCCTCTGCGCCGGCTCGCCCGCCACCTCTCGGAACGTCGTGCGCAGCGCTCCGTGGCGTCGCACGACTTCGGAGAGCGCCGCGGCCAGCACCGGCACATCGAGCCGTCCCGCCAGGTCCACCGCCGCCGCGATGTTGTAGAACGGGTTGTCGGGCTGCAACCGGTCGAGGAACCAGAGCCGCTGCTGCGCGAACGACAACACCTGCAGCTCTTCCAGGGCGGCCTCTGCAAGGTGATCAATGTGATCGGATGGATCGGTCTGATCGGTCCGATTCATTTCCGCCCAGCCGGCCAGCCCTTCCACCGTCGGCATCTCGAACACCGCCCGCACCGGCAGCTCGGCCCCGAACGCCGCGCGGACCCGCGTGACCACCTGCGTCGCCAGCAGCGAATGCCCGCCCAGCGCAAAGAAGTCGTCCGTGGCGCCGACCCGCTCCAATCCGAGCACTTCGGCGAAGATCGCCGCCATCTTCGTCTCGGCCGGCGTGCGAGGCTCCCGGCCGCTCGCCGTTTCCGGCCGCTCCGGCTGCGATGTCTTGAGCGTCGCGAGCGCCTTGCGGTCCACCTTCCCGCTGCCGGTCAGCGGCAGGGATGGCAGGAAGACAAAGGCGGTGGGGATCATGAAATCCGGCAGGCGTTGCCGCAGACCGTTCCGCAGCTCCGGCTCGGACATCGAAGAGACGACGTAGGCCACCAGCGCGGCACCCTGCGCCAGCACCGCCGCCGCGGTCACGCCACGCTGCGCCAGTAGCGCCGCCTCGATCTCCCCCAATTCGATGCGGAAGCCGCGCACCTTGACCTGCTGATCGATCCGCCCCAGGTATTCGAGCCCGCCGCCGTTCGCGATCCGCGCGAGGTCGCCGGTGCGGTAGAGCCGCTCACCCGGCTCGCCCCCGTCCTCCGCGGCGAACGGATCGGGCACGAAGCGTTCCGCCGCGAGATCGGGCCGGTGGAGATAGCCGAGCGCGAGAGCGCCGCCGAGGAGCAGCTCGCCGGGCACCCCGGCCGGAGCGAGACGGCCGCCGCGGTCGGCGATCCGCACGCGGCGGCCCGCCAGCGGCCGGCCCAGATCGATGCTCGCGGCGGTCTTCCGCGGAATTCCGACGTCCTCGAACGTGGCGGTGACCACCGCTTCGGTCGGGCCGTAGCCGTTGAGCAGGCGGACACCCCTCAACGCCGACCGGCTCCACAGGCGGGCCACTTCCGCGGACATCGCCTCGCCGCCGACCACGACCAGCCGCAGGCAGACCGGCACGCTTTCGATGACCTCCACGGTAGACAGCTCGTGCACCCACTGCTGCCAGTAGGCCGTCGGGAGCCCGGCGACCGTGATGCCCAGCCGCTCGATCGTCGCCAGCAGCCGCGCCGGCTCCCAAAGCTCCGTACCGCGCACGACCACGGTCCCGCCGGAAATCAGCGCCGGAACGGTCTCTTCGAGCCATACGTCGAAGCTCGGCGAGGCGAACTGGAGCACTCGGTCGCCGGAGGTCAGCTCCCAGACTTCCGTGACGGTCCGCAAGTGCCCGGCCGCCTCGCCGTGCTGTATCGCCACGCCCTTCGGCCGGCCGGTCGAGCCCGAGGTGTAGATCACGTAGGCGAGGTCTTCGAGGTTGGAGGCCGGCAATCCGGACAGATCGGGCTCCGGCCCGATCTCATCGAGAAAAACCGTGCGAATCCCGCGCGGCGGCTGAAGCTCCAGCCCGCGCCGGGTCAGCAGCAGCGGCGCTCCCGAATCCTCCAGCATGAAGGCCAGCCGGTCAGCGGGATAGGCGGGATCAAGCGGCAGGAAGGCGCTTCCGGCGCGCCAGACCGCGAAGAGCGCGGCCACCAGGTCGAGCGAGGGCTCCAGGCAGACGCCGACGATCTCCTCCGGGCCGGCGCCACAGGCTCGCAGGTGGCGGGCCAGGCGCTCGATCCGCGCGTCCAGCTCGGCGTAGGTGAGCTCCTCGCCCTGCGCGGAGACGGCCGCCACCGCTTCGGGCGTGCGCTCCGCCTGGCGCGCGAAGAGGGCGTCGAGGCTCAGGCGGTCGAGCACCGCGGCGCGCGGCGTCTGCCAGGCCGCGAGCAACTCGCGCCGTTCGTCGTCGCTCAGCAGCGCAAGATCGCCGAGACGCGTCTCCGGAGCCTCGACCGCGGCGGCCAGCAGGCGCGTGAAGCAACGCTCCAGCCTCTCGATGGTCTCCCGTTCGAACAGGTCGGTGTTGTACTCGATGACTCCCGACAGCCCTGCCAGACCATCCGGCGTCTCCGCGAAATCCATGCTCAATTCGAGCTTCGCCGTCCCCGTGGCGATCGGAACGGTGCGCAGTTCCAGGCCCTGCGCGGTCAGCACGCCCCCCGGAGTGTTCTGCACCGAGAGCATCACCTGCGCCAGCGCCGGCCGGCTCAGATCGCGCTCCGGCATCAGTTCCTCCACCAGGCGCTCGAACGGCACGTCCTGATGCGCGTAGGCAGCGAGGGTCGTTTCGCGCAAGCGGCCGAGAAGGGCGGCGAACGAGAGATCACCGGTGAGATCCGCGCGCAGCACGAGGGTGTTGACGAAGAGGCCGATCAACGGCTCGGCCTCCACGCGGGTCCGCCCGGCGACCGGGGTCGCGACCGCCAGATCGTCCTGACCGGTGAACCGGTGCAGCAGGCTGGTGAAGCCGGCGAGGAGGGTCATGAAGAGAGTCGCGCCGTGCCGCCGCGACAGACGGTTGAGGCCGGCGAGCGCCTCGCCGTCGAGCGCGAAATGGTGCTCCGCGCCGCGCGTGCCGAGCGTGGCCGGACGCGGCCGGTCGGACATCAGATCGAGCGCCAGGGGCATGCCGGCGAGCTGGCCGCGCCACCAGGCCAGCTCCGGCTCCAGCCACTCCGCCGAAAGCTGCCGCCGCTGCCACGCCGCGAAGTCGGCGTACTGCACCGCGAGCTCCGGCAACGGACTCGGCCGGCCCTCGGAAAACGCCGCGTAGAGCGCTCCCAGCTCGCGGACCAGCACGCCCAGCGACCAGCCGTCGCTCACGATGTGGTGCATCATCACGAGTACCGTGAAGCGCTCCGGCCCCTGCCGCAGCACCGTGGTCCGCAGCAGCGCCTCCCCGTTCAGACCGCTGAGATCGAACGGCCGCCGCGCTTCGGCGGAGGCGATCCGTGCCGCCTCCTCGCCGCGCACCCGCTCCGGCAGCGCCGCGAGATCGACGACCGGCGGCTCGACCCGGCTCGCGGGCCCGATGGGGATGATGGTCTTGACCGGTTCGCCGGTCTGCGGCGCCGCGCGGAAGACCGTGCGCAATGCCTCGTGGCGCCGCATCACCTCGGAGAACGTCGCTGCCAGGGCCGCCATCTCCAAGCGCCCCGTGACCTCGACCGCCGCCGGGATGTTGTAGACCGCGGTTCCGGGCTCCAACTGGTCGAGGAACCAGAGCCTCTGCTGCGCGAACGACAGCGGCCTCTCCTCGCCCGGCAGGCGCTCGATCGCCGGTCCATGCGCGGACTTCCCTCTCTCCAGGCGGTGGGCCAGCCCTTCGACGGTGGGCGCCTCGAACACCGCCCGCACCGGCAGCTCGACGCCGAACACGGCACGCACCCGCGACACCACCTGGGTCGCCAGCAGCGAGTGCCCGCCGAGCGCGAAGAAGTCCTCCGCCGCCCCCACGCGCTCGATCCGCAGGACTTCGGCGAAGATTCCCGCCATCAGCTCCTCGGCCGGTGTGCGCGGTGCCCGGCCTCCCTCCTGCTCGCTCCGCTCCGGCTTGAGCGCTGCCAAGGCTTTGCGGTCCACCTTGCCGGAGACGGTCATCGGCAGCGCGTCCAGGAAGACGTACGCCGCCGGCACCATGTAGTCCGGCAGGCGGGCCGCCAGGAGCCGGCGCAACTCGTCGGCGGAGCGCAGAGAGCCGGCCTCCAGGTAGGCCACGAGCGCTCCGTCCACCACCATCACCACCGCGGCGCGCACCGCGGGGTGCGCGAGCAGGGCGATCTCGATCTCTCCCGGCTCGATGCGGAAGCCGCGCAGCTTGATCTGCTGGTCCAGGCGGCCCAGATATTCGATGCGGCCGTCCGGACGGAAGCGGGCGCGGTCGCCGGTGCGGTAGAGCCGCGAGCCCGGCTCTCCCAGCGGATCGGGCACGAAGCGCTCCGCGGTCAGCTCCGGCCGCTTGAGATAGCCGCGGGAGACGCCGACGCCGCCGATGCACAGCTCGCCGGCCACCCCTAGCGGCACCAGCTCGCCGGCCGGATCGATGAGGAGGATCCGCGTGTTGAAGACCGGCCGGCCGGCCGTGATCGGTCCGCCTGCGAGATCGATCTCGCCGAGGGTGGCATAGATCGACGATTCGGTCGGCCCGTAGAGGTTCCACAGCGCACGGAGCTTCTTCTCCCCCAGCGCAGCGATGAGCACCGGCGACAGCGCCTCGCCGCCGCTCCATGCCACCAGGCGGTCCAATCCCACGCCGCCGCTGTTGACCAGGAGCTGCCAGGTGGTCGGCGTGGCCTGCATCACCGTCGCTTCCGAGCGTTCGATCAGGGCGGAGAGCTGCACGGGATCGGCGACGATCTCGCGCGGCGCCAGGACGACCGAGGCGCCGTGCATCAGCGGCAGGTAGAGGTCGATGCCGGTGATGTCGAACGCCAGCGTCGACACCGCGAGCCAGCGGTCCCGGGGATCGATTCCGGGGACCACGCTCACCGAGCGCAGGAAGTTCATCAGGCCGCGGTGGATGACCTCCACCCCCTTGGGCGTGCCGGTCGAGCCGGAGGTGTAGATGACGTAGGCCAGGGTGTCGAGCTGCCCGACCGGGGACCTCACCCCCGACCCCTCTCCCATCGCCACCCCAGCGTCCGGGAGAGGGGCGCCCGCGCCCATCCCCTGCACCACAAACAGACTCGCCATTCCCCCCTCTCCCGGCGGATGGGGGGGCGATGGGAGAGGGGGGCCAGGGGGGTGAGGTCCCTCGGTCAACAGCACCGTCACGCCCGAGTTGCTGAGAATCCACTGCCGGCGCTCTTCCGGATGGGTCGGATCGAGCGGCACGTAGGCGCCGCCGGCCTTGAGGATGCCGAGCACCGCCACGACCATCGCGGGCGTGCGCTCCAGCAGCACTCCGACCCGGGTCTCCGGACCGACGCCCATCCGCCGCAATCCACCCGCCAGCTCGTCCGCCCGCCGGTCCAGCTCGGCATAGGTCAAGAACGAATCACCGCAGCTCACCGCCACCGCATCCGGGCACCGCGCCGCCTGTGCCGCGATGACCTGGTGGACGCACAGGTCGTCTGGGAGCTGGATCTCCGTGTCGTTCCACTCCGAGGTCATCTGATGGCGTTCCGCCTCCGGCATCATCGGCAGTGCCGAGAGCGCCAGATCCGGAGTCTCCGCGGCGCCCCGCAACAGCTCCGCGAAGTGCGCCATCAGGCGGATCACCGTGCTCGCGTCGAACAGATCGGTGTTGTATTCGACCCATCCCGCGAGCCCGTCCGGCGTCTCGCGGAGATCCACGCTCAATTCGAGCTTCGCCGTTCCGGTGGCGAGCGGCGCGGTGCGCAGTGTGAGCCCGGGCAGCGCCAGCGCGCCCAGCGGAGCGTTCTGCACCGCGAGCATCACCTGCGCCAGCGCCGGCCGGCTGAGATCGCGCTCCGGCGCCAGATCCTCCACCAGGCGTTCGAACGGCACGTCCTGGTGCGCGTAGGCGGCGAGCGTCGTCTCGCGCAGCCGGCCGAGGAGGGTGACGAACGATGGATCACCCGCGAGCTGGGCGCGCAGAAGCAGGGTGTTGACGAACAGGCCGATCAGCGGCTCGCTCTCCACCCGCGTCCGCCCGGCGACCGGCGTCGCGACCGCCAGATCGTCCTGGCCGGTGGACCGGTGCAGCAGGCCGGTGAAGCCGGCGAGGAGGGTCATGAAGAGCGTCGCGCCATGCCGCCGCGAGAGCCGGTTGAGCCCGGCGAGGGTCTCGCCGCCGATCACGAAGCGGTGCTCCCCGCCGCGCGTGCGGAGAGCCGCCGGCCGCGGATGGTCGGGGATCAGATCGAGCGCCTGCGGCATGCCGGCGAGCTGCGCGCGCCACCAGGCCAGCTCCGGCGCCAGCCGTTCCGCCGAGAGCTGCCGGCGTTGCCACGCCGCGAGGTCCGCGGGCTGCACCGCGAGCTCGGGGAGAGGATTCGGCCTCCCTTCCACGAACGCCGCGTAGAGCGCGCCCAGCTCACGGACGAACACACCCAGCGACCAGCCGTCGCTCACGATGTGATGCATCGAGACGAGGACCGTGAAGCGCTCCGGCGTCCGCCGCAGCACCGCCGTCCGCAGCAGGGCCTCCCCGTTCAGGCCGCTGAGATCGAAAGGCCGCCGCGCCTCGGCCGCCGCCAGGCGGTCCGCTTCCGCGTCACGCGCGCTGTCCGGCAGCGCCGCGAGATCGATCACCGGAAGCTTGCCGCCGGTCTGCGCGATCACCTGGACAGGCTCACCGGTCTGCAAGGACTGCCGGAACACCGTGCGCAACGCCTCGTGGCGGCGCACCACCACGGCGAGCGCCGCGTCCAGGACCGATACGTCGAGACGGCCCGTGGCCTCGATCGCCACCGGGATGTTGTAAACCGCGCTCCCGGGCTCCAACTGATCGAGGAACCAGAGCCTCTGCTGCGCGAACGACAGCGGCAGCGGCGCGCCCCGCCGGAGGCGCGGGATCGCCGGCCCGTGCTGCGCCTCCTGTCCCGCGATCCGTCTCGCGAGAGCCGTCACGGTCGGCGCCTCGAACACCGTCCGCACCGGCATCTCCACCCCGAACACCGCACGCACCCGCGACACCACCTGCGTCGCCAGCAGCGAGTGCCCGCCGAGGGCAAAGAAGTCCTCCGCCGCGCCGACCCGCTCGACGCCCAGCACCTCGGCGAAGATCCCCCCCACCAGCTCCTCGGCTGGAGTGCGCGGCCCCCCCTCTCCCTCGCTTTCGACGCGCTCCTGACGAAGAGCCGCCAACGCCTTGCGGTCCACCTTGCCGGAAACGGTCAGCGGCAGGGAACCCAGGAAGACGTACGAGCCCGGCACCATGTAATCCGGCAGGAGGCTGGCGAGGAACTGGCGGAGATCCCCGGCGGAAACCTGGGCTCTCTCCACATACGCCACCAGCCCGCCTCCCCCCACCATCACCACCGCCGCCCGCACCGCGGGGTGCGCCAGCAACGCCGCCTCGATCTCTCCGGGCTCGATGCGGAAGCCGCGCAGCTTGATCTGCTGATCGAGCCGGCCCAGGTATTCAATGCGGCCATCCGGCCGGAATCGCGCGAGGTCACCGGTCCGGTAGAGTCGCGAGCCGGGCGCTCCCAACGGATCGGGAACGAAGCGCTCCGCGGTCAGCTCCGGCCGGTTCAGATAGCCGCGGGCGACTCCCGCGCCGCCGATGCACAGCTCGCCGGCGGCTCCCAACGGCACCATCTCGGCAGACCGGCCGAGCAGGAGAACCCGCGTGTTGCCGACCGGCCGGCCGATGGTGACCGGTCCCCCGTCCGCGATATCGACCCGGACCCCGGTCGCATAGACCGTCGCTTCGGTCGGACCATAGAGGTTCCACAGCGCCCGCACCTTCCCCCGCAGAGCCGCCGCCAGTGCCGGCGACAGAGCCTCGCCGCCGGTCCACGCCACCAGCCGTTCCAATCCCGCACCGCCGCCGTTCACCAGGAGCTGCCAAGTCACCGGCGTGGCCTGCATCACCGTCGCTTCGGAGCGTTCGATCAGCGCCGAGAGCTGCGCCGCGTCGGACGCCGTCTCGCGCGGCGCCAGGATCACGGAGGCCCCATGGAGCAGCGGCAGGAAGAGATCGATGCCGGCGATGTCGAACGACAGCGTGGACACCGCGAGCCAGCGATCGTCGGTGCAGATCCCCGGCCAGGCGCTCATCGCGCGCAGGAGGCTCATCAGGCTGCGATGGACCACCTCGACGCCTTTGGGCGTGCCGGTCGAGCCGGAGGTATAGATCACGTAGGCCAGGTTGCCGGGGGTGGATTGAGCCTCGACCTGTCCCGAAGTCATCCTGCGGGGAGCCTCGGCGACCCAAAGGATCTGGGGGAAGGAGAGATCCGCGCCCCCCTGCACCACCGCCGCCACGCCCGCATCCCCGAGAATCCACTCCCGCCGCTCCACTGGATGCGCCGGATCGAGCGGCACATAGGCGCCTCCCGCCTTGAGGATTCCCAGCACCGCCACGACCATCGCGGGCGAGCGCTCCAGCAGAATCGCCACCCGCGTTTCCGGGCCGACGCCGCGCCGCCGCAGCCAGCCCGCCAGCTTCTCCGCCCGCCGGTTCAGCTCACCATAAGTCAGCGAGGCGTCGCCGCAGCTCACCGCGACCGCATCCGGCCGCCGCTCCGCCTGCGTCGCGATGAGTTGGTGGACGCACAGCTCGTCTCCGGCCAGCTCGTCTCCAGGACCGTGCGCCGTATCGCTCCATTCGAGAGCGATCTGCTGGCGCTCCGCCTCCCCCAGCATCGGCAACGCCGACAGCGCCAGCTCCGGATTCTCCGTGGCGCCTTGCAACAACGCTGAGAAGCACGCCAGCAGGCGGGCCGCGGTCGTGGCGTCGAAGAGATCGGTGTTGTATTCGATCCTCCCTTCGAGCCCTGCCATCGTCTCGGTCAGGTCCACGGTCAATTCGAGCTTCGAGGTTCCGGTGGCGAGCGGAACGGTGCGCAGCGAGAGGCCCGGCAACGCCAAGGCGCCCGCCGGAGCGTTCTGCACCGCGAGCATCACCTGCGCCAGCGGCGGCCGGCTCAGATCGCGCTCCGGCATCAGCTCTTCGACCAGGCGCTCGAACGGCACCTCCTGGTGCGCAAAGGCGGCGAGCGTCGTCTCGCGCAGGCGGCCGAGGAGGGTGACGAACGTGGGATCGCCTTCGAGCCGAGCCCGCAGCACCAGGGTGTTGACGAAGAGGCCGATCAGCGGCTCAGTCTCGACGCGCGTGCGGCCGGCGACCGGCGTCGCGACCGCCAGATCGTCCTGGCCGGTTGCGCGGTGCAGCAGCGTGGTGAAGCCGGCGAGGAGGGTCATGAAAAGGGTCGCGCCCTGCTGCCGCGCGAGGCGGGTCAACCCAGCGAGAGCCTCGCCGCCGATCCCGAAGCGGTGCTCCGCGCCGCGCGTGCCGAGCGCCGCCGGCCGCGGGTGATCGGGCAGGAGATCGAGAGCCGGCGGCATGCCGGCGAGCTCCTGGCGCCACCAGGCCAGCTCCGGCTCCAGCCGCGCCGCCGAAAGCTGCCGGCGCTGCCAGGCCGCGAATTTTCCATACTGAACTGCCAACTCCGGCAATGGACTCGGCTCGCCGGCGCCGACTCCAGACAGCGCCGTATAGAGCGCGCCCAGCTCGCGGACCAGCACGCCGAGCGACCAGCCGTCGCTCACGATGTGATGCATCACGACGACGACCGTGAACCGCTCCGGCGTTTGGCGCAGGACTGTGGTCCGCAGCAAGGGGCCAACGCTCAGAAGAAACGGCCGCCGCGCCTCGGCCTCCGCAAGGCGCCGGGCTTCACCGTCCCGCCGGCTCTCCGGCAGCGCCACGAGATCGACGACCGGCAGAGCGGCGCTTCCGGAAGAGACGACCTGGACCGGCTCACCGGTCTCCGGTGACGCCTGGAACACCGTCCGCAACGCCTCGTGGCGCCGCACCACCTCAGCGAGCGCCGCGTCCAGGACCGCCACGTCGAGGCGCCCCGCCACCTCGACCGCCGCCGGAATGTTGTAGGCCGCGCTCCCGGGCTCCAACTGATCGAGAAACCAGAGCCGTTGCTGCGCGAACGATGTCGGCGACATTGGCGGCGTTCGAAGAGCCTGCATGCCCGCGATCGCCGGCCCGTGCTGAGTTTCCTCTCTCTCGATCCGGCCCGCCAGCGCCGCCACTGTCGGCGCTTCGAACAGCCGCCGCACCGGCATCTCGACGCCGAACACGGCGCGCACCCGCGAGACCACCTGGGTCGCCAGCAGCGAATGGCCGCCGAGCGCGAAGAAGTCCTCCTCCGCTCCCACCCGGTCCAGCCCCAGCACCTCGGCAAAGATCCCCGCCACCAGCTCCTCGATCTGGGTGCGCGGCAGCCGGCCGGTCTTTTCGTCCGCCCGCTCCGGGCGAAGCGCGGCGAGCGCTTTCCGGTCCACCTTGCCGGAGACGGTCAGTGGCAGGGATTCCAGGAAGACGTACGCCGCCGGCACCATGTATTCGGGCAGGCGAGAGGCGAGGAATTGTCGGAGATCCCGGCTGGGGGAAGGGCCGAAGGCCCGGGCTTCCTCAGCCCAGGGCAACGCCCTGGGTTGGGAGGACGGGAGGACATCCCCGTCGCCCGTCCCCACCACATACGCCGCCAGCGAATCCCCCGCCACCATCACCACCGCCGCCTTGACCGCGGGATGCGCCAGCAACGCCGCCTCGATCTCGCCGGGTTCAATCCGGAAGCCGCGCAGCTTGATCTGCTGGTCCAGCCGGCCCAGATATTCGATCCGGCCGTCCGGGCGGAAACGCGCGAGGTCGCCAGTCCGGTAGAGCCGCGCACCCGGCGCGCCCAGCGGATCGGGAACGAAGCGCTCCGCCGTCAGCTCCGGCCGCTTCAGATACCCGCGGGCAACTCCAGCACCGCCGATGCACAGCTCGCCGCTGACCCCCAGCGGCACCACCTCGCCGGAGCGGCCGAGCAGGCGAATCCGCGTATTCGCGACCGGCCGGCCGATGGTGACCGGCCCACCGTCCGCGACATCCACCCGCCCTCCGGTCGCATAGACCGTCGCTTCGGTGGGTCCGTAAAGATTCCACAGCGCGCGCACCCGTCCCCGCAGCGCCGCCGCCAGCGCCGGCGACAGCGCCTCGCCGCCGGTCCACGCCACCAGGCGTTCGAGCCCGGCGCCACCGCTGTTCACCAGGAGCTGCCAGGTCACCGGCGTGGCCTGCATCACCGTCGCCTCGGACCGCTCGATCAACACCGAAAGCTGGTCCGCATCGGCAGCCGTCTCGCGCGGCGCCAGGATCACCGACGCGCCGTGGATCAGCGGCAGAAAGAGATCAATGCCCGCGATGTCGAACGACAACGTCGAGACCGCGAGCCAGCGGTCTGCGGAGCCGAGCCCCGGCCACACGCTCATCGAGCGCAGGAGGTTCGTCACGCTGCGGTGGACGACCTCGACACCTTTGGGCCTGCCGGTCGAGCCGGAGGTATAGATCACGTAAGCCAGATTGTCGGGCCGGACGTGAGCCTCTCCCAGTGCTCTTCCACCCAACGGCAGCGGATCGCTCAATACCACCGCCACGCCGGAATCGCCGAGAATCCACTCTCGCCGCTCCGCCGGATGCGACGGATCGAGCGGCACGTAGGCCCCTCCCGCCTTGAGGATTCCCAGCACTCCCACGACCATCGCGGGCGAACGCTCCAGAAGCACTCCCACCCGCGACTCCGGCCCCACGCCCATCCGCCGCAGCCAGCCGGCCAATTCGTTCGCCCGCCGGTTCAGCTCTCCGTAGGTCAGCGAAGAGTCGCCGCAGCTCACCGCCACCGTGTCCGGCCGCCGCGCCGCCTGCGCCGCGACGAGCTGATGGACGCACAGCTCCTCCGCCCCCGCCCGGCCCACAGGGCGCGAGCTGTCCACCGCCGTGTCGCTCCACTCCAGCACCACCTGATGGCGCTCAGCCTCCGGTAGCAGCGGCAACGCCGACAACGCCGCCTCCGGGGCCTCCAGAACGCCGTGCAGCAGCGTCTCGAAACGCTCCAGCAGGCGGGCCGCGGTGGTGGCGTCGAAGAGATCCGTATTGAATTGCAGCGCGAGGCTCAGCCCCTCGGGCCGCTCCACCGCCTGGAGCTGGAGATCGAACAGCGCCGGCGGCCGGGCGAGCGCGAGCGATTCGAACCGCAACGCGCCGAGATCGATCGCCACCCCTTCCTCGCCGAGCGCGAACGCGGTCAACCCCGCCGCGCCGCGGGTCTCCTTCTGGAGGATGAACGAAACCTGGAACAGCAGTGTGCGGCTCGCGTCGCGCTCCGGCTGGAGCTTTTCACCGAGGAGCGCCAGCGGATAGTCGCCGTGCGCGAAGGAGTCGAGCACCAGCAACCGGGTACGCTCCACCAGCTCGGCGAACGACGGATCGCCCGCCAGATCGCCGCGCAACACCACCGGATTGACGAAGTAGCCCAGCGTGCCCGCGAAGCCCGGCCGCGACCGTCCGGCCCGCGGCGAGCCGATCACCACGTCGTCCTGCCCGGTGTGGCGGCCGAGGAACGCGAGGAACGCCGCGGCCATGGTCATGAACAGCGTGGCGTGCTGGCCCCGGCTCCGCGCGCGGAGCGCCGCGACGAGGTCCGGCGGCAGCCGCACCACCCGGCTGTCCCCTGCATGCGTCTGCACCGGCGGCCGCGGCCGGTCGGTGGGCACCTCCAGGATCGGCGCCCCGTCCAGCCGCTCCCGCCACCAGGAGAGCACCTCCTCGCCGCCGTCGAGCAGCGCCTCCTGTTCCAGCCGCACATGCTCGTCGAACGTCTTGCCCGGAAGGCTGAGACGCGCCGCGCCGCCGCCGGCCTCCTCGCGGTAGAGCGCCGCGAGCTCGCGCATGAACACCGCGAGCGACCAGAAATCCGCCACGATGTGATGGATGACCAGCAGCATCACCGGCCCGCGCACCGCCCCACGCTCGTTGCCCGTCCACAGGCTCACCCGCAGCAGCGGCCCCTCCGCCAGATCGAAGGGCCGCCACGCCTCCTCCGCCAGCCGCGCCCGCAACTGCACCTCGCTCCACCCCGTCACATCTTGCCGCCCGAGGACGAAATCCATCCCCTCGGCCACCCGCCGCTGCGGCTCGCCGTCCACCACCGGAAACGTCGTCCGCAACGCCGCATGGCGATCCACCAGCACCTGCACCGCGCGCTGCAACGCTCCGGCCTCGATGGGAGACGCCACCCACGCCGCCGCCGCGATGTTGTACGCCCCGCCGGCCGGCGCGAAATGGTGGACGAACCAGATCGAGCGCTGTCCCTGGGAGAGGGGCGAGAGGGGGCTGGGATCAACCAGGACGGTCACCGCATCAGAATCAGAAAGGCCAGTATCTACTTTCTTCACAACGTCCTCACGACATCTCTCCGGCAGCCATCCGGCGGCCAGGGTCAGAACGCGGTAGTGTATCGGACTCTTCCGACCGGCCGGGATTCCTGGGAACGCTGGGGCGCCCAAGCTCTACGCTCGCCTGCCTGAAGGGTGCGAGCGGCTTGGGCCTGGCAAGTCTGCTAAGCTTTCCCTCAGAGACGGCCTCCTTAAAGGCCTGAACCAGGCAACCATGCCAACCACCTCAACTTCCCTCGCACGCCTCGCCCGGGAGCTCCAGAAACCCGAGGCCGAAATCATGACGATGGCCATCGAAGCGGGTCTTCGCGAGCTCTGGCGCGAGCGCACCCTGGGACAGTTTCTGCGTGGCGAGCTTCCCCGGGACAAGGCGATCGAGCGCGTGGGAATCGATTGGGTGGAGCTTGCGGAGCAACAGCTCAGGGCGATGAACGAGGATCTGGAGTGGGCTCGAGGCAGCTAGCTGCAGTCTCCGACACCGGCCCACTGATCCATCTCGCGGAAATCGGTTGCCTGCCCCTCCTCTCGATCTTCGAGGACCTCCACATCCCCGAGGGCGTCTGGCAGGAGGCCGACCGGCCTTCGACGATCCGGGCCGTGCTCACATTCGCGAAGCGTCACTCCCTTCAGAGAGACGAGATCGCCAGATTCACGGCAGAGCATCGGCTGGAAAGGCTGCAAGCAGGAGACAGGGAGAGCCTCTTGCTCTGCTCGAAGCTTGCCACGCCCCTGCTGCTGACCGACGACCTCGCGGTACGCCGAACCGCCAAGGCCCTCGACCTGACTCCCGTCGGCTCCCTGGGAATCATCGCCAAGGCGCACCAGATGGGCCGGATTTCAATCGAGGCGGCCGAGAGCCATCTCAGAGCGCTCTACACAGTCAGCAGCCTCTTCGTCACACAAACCATCGTGGATTTGGCGATCGAGCGGCTCAGGAGCTGAATCTGCCGTCCAGACGGTGTCTCGCCGGTTCGGCGTGGTCCGAATCGCTCCTCCCGCCGCAAAATCCCTTCCGCGGCTCGCGAGAGGTCGAGGTATTGGATCTTCCAACTCGAATCGTCCCCCCAGACGCAACCCGCGACGAAACCGAAGGGGTAGTAGGTCAACGGGGTGACGACCCGGGACGAGCGCTCCGTGGTCTTCACCTCGCCGGTCAGCGGATCGGTGTGCTCCGTCACCGAGTGCTTCGGCACCAGGGTCTCGGGCTTGGGGTTGTTCTTCCGGTATCGCAGGGGCGCGCCGCTGTTCGTCACGGACTCGATCTCGGCATAGGTCGGCACGAAGAACTCGACGAGACAGAAGCCGAGACTCGCGGAGGTCTCCCCTCCGAGGTCAACGCACTCCGGCAAGGCGAGGATCCGGGTGGCCGTGTAAGAGGGCGAATACAGGGCGAGGTCCATCCCCTCGGCTTGAAAGGGCAAGAACGTGCTGAGCAGGTTCGGGTAGTTCCGCTGGTATTCACCGATGAGCTCTTCCTTCCCCTCAGCCACGCGAAAAACACCGATCCGTCCGCCGTTCCACACGCCCGGCGTCGAATGGACCGGGGCAAGCTCCCTGGCTTCGTATCGCGGCATCATGCTTCAGCTCCTCTCCAAGACTGTACGCGAGATCGCTGTTGCCTTGAAATAGAGCCCATCCTTCAGTAAGGTGGTCGCCGAGGCGGCCGACGGGGCACAGATGGTTGTGATCTCGTTGGCCCCTGGAGTTAGGAGGAAGCCCATGAAGCTCAAGACACGGTGCAACGTCGTTTCGATGACCCTGGTCCTGATGGGCCTGTGCCTGCCGGCCGCTCCCGGCTTGGCGTCCCAGAGCGGCGATCTCGACGTGTGCGGCGCTCCCCATAGCATGCCGGCCGCCCGGGAGAAGGCACGCCGGCTGGTGAGCCAGATCCGCGCCGACCTCGCGGGCGTCGAGAATCAGATCCGCAATGCCCAATTCGTGTCTGACGTGGAGGCCGGCAGGGTTTCGGTCGAGAAGATCGCCGCCGTCGTCGCCGAGGAGTACAGCATCACTCACAGCGACCTGAACAGCTTCACGCAGATGGCCACCCGCTGGGACAGCCCGCACGGCAGCCATTTCTTCGGCGACCTCGCCTCCGGTGAAGCCCTCTCCATACCGCTCCTGCTCGACTTCGCCGCGAACGTCGGGCTCAGGGAGAAGGATCTGGCCGCCTACGAGCCGCGTCCCAAGGGGCAGACCTACGCCTCGCGCGTCGCCTGGATCGCCTCCAACACGGACCGCGCGTCCGCGGCCGCCTCGTTTCTGGTCAACTTTGCCGTCTTCGGCGAGAACATGGGGCGGGTGCGCGACGCGCTGGTGAATGTCTACGGGTTCACGCCCGGACAGGTTGAGTTCTTCACCTTCTTCGCCGAGCCGATCCCCGGCTTCGAAGACGACGCCCTCGACGTCATCGCGACCGGATTGCAGCAAGGCGCCTGCCCGCGGGACGTGCGGCGTTCGGCGAGGCTGCTCCAGGCCTACGAGCTGGATTTCTGGCAGGCGGCCTCCGAGCCGCCCGGCTCACCGCTGCCCGTCTCCTCGCCGCACCACTGACGACGTGCACGACTCCGTAATCTAGGCCGTAATCCCGGTATCATAGCGTTCGCCCAATCCCAGGGATCTCCGGTACCGCGTGCCGGGGCCTTCGGCCCATTCATTCAGTCCCAAATCGGGAGGACCACCATGTCGTCCATTCTTGATGTGCTCAACTCGCAGCTCGGCGCCGGCGGCGTCGAAGCGATCAGCCGCCAGCTCGGCATCGATCCGCAGACGGCGCAGAATGCCATCGCCGGAGCCATCCCCATCCTCACCGGCGCCCTCGCCCAGCACGCCGCGACCCCGGACGGCGCCGCGTCGCTCAGCAATGCGCTGCAGCAGCACGACGGCGGCATCCTCGACATGGCCACGCAGTATCTCAATCAGGGCGACACCAGCTCCGGCGACGGCATCCTCAGCCACATCCTCGGCGGCAACCGCGGCAACGCCTCGAACGGGCTCGCCCAGGCGACCGGGTTGGACGCCGGCACCGCCGGCAAGCTGCTCATGATGCTCGCGCCCCTGGTCATGGGTGCCATCGGCCGGGCGCACAACCAGCAGGGACAGGATCCGGGCGCGCTGGCCGGCATGCTGGGCGGCATCCACGAGCAGGCGCAGACCGCCGCGCCCTCAGGAATCCTCGGCATGCTCGAAGGGATGCTCGACAGCAATCACGACGGCAGCGTCGTCGACGACGTCACCCGTATCGGCGGCGGCCTCCTCGGCGGCCTGCTGGGCGGCAACCGCTAGACCCTCACCACCCCAACAGCGTCACGACCACTCCAACCGCCGCGATCGTCCCCCCCGCGGCGGCGTCTCCATAATGGTCCAGCCATTTGCCCCGCAACAGGCTCGCGCCGGCGCGGGCGGGCAGGACGAGAAGGACCATCGTGCCGATCGTCGCGGCCTCGTAGAGCAGGACCACCGCCGTCGTGCGCAAAGCGCCCAGCGGCGCCGCGGCGAAGAGGATGGGGATCACCGCCACGCAGGGGTCGGCGCTGAAGAGCAGGAAGAGCGACCAGGCGGTGACCTTCGAGGGCTCGTGGACATGGTCGTAGTGCGCATGCGAGTGGCCGTGCAGGTGGTGGCCGGCGGTGCGGCGCAGGCCCCAGATGCCGTAGACGAGGCCAAAGCCGACGAGCAGAAGGCCCGCTATGGCCTCCATGCGCTTGCCGAAGGTCTGGAGCATCTCCAGGCCGAAGAAGAGCCCGAGCAGACCGAGCAGCACCGAGGTCGTCACATGGCCGAAGCCGCAGAGGGCGGTGACGCGCGCCGTCCGTCCCGCCGACCAGCCGCGGGCGCGGGCGACGGCCGCGAACGGTACCCAATGATCGGGAGCGGCGGTGTGGAGGGCTCCGAGGGAGACGGCGGCGACAGCAAGGGTGGCGAACAGGGAGTCTTGGATCACTGGATTCCTCTCAGGCCAGTGATCTTACCCGAAGTGCGACCGCCACCGAATCGCCCTCGGGAGGGAGGTAGAAGCGGGTAGGCCCACCGGCCCATGTGAGGCACCGAGAGACCGACGCCGCCCAGTGCTGAACCCGGTGGACGGCCGCAATTCCTTTCTACCCCCAACGCTCCACCCCGCACACCCTTCCCGGGGTGGGAGCGCCAGCACGAAAAGGTGGCCTCCGCGTCCGCCTTTCCGGGTGGGCCGGCGGCGGTTGGACAGGTGGCGACAATGGCGCTCCGGGAATGACAGTCTGAAGGTGGGGGCAAGCCTGCCCCAAGGAGAAACGACGTGACAAACCGCTTGTGTGTACGCGACCTCATGACGCCCGGAGTGTTCGCGGTGAGCGTGAACGACTCCCTGGAGACGATCCGGACCCTGATGGCGGAGCGGAACATCCGCCATGCGCCGGTGGTGAATGACGAAGGGGTGCTGATGGGGCTGGTGACGCAACGCGATTTGATCCGGAGCTCCCTCAGGGATCAGGCCTTGCCGTCGATGGCCATGGCGGCCGCGATGCAGTTGACCACGGCCGCCGAGATCATGACCCAGGGCGTCGTGACCGCGGCGCCCGGCCAGGACATCCGCGACGCGGCGCGCATCATGCTCGCCAACAAGTACGGCTGCCTGCCGGTGGTCGAGGATTCACGACTCGTCGGCATCGTGACCGAGTCCGACTTCGTCCGCCTGCTCGCCGCCGGCGACTGAGCCGGTCAGCGTTCTTCCCCCCCTCTCCTGGTGGTTGGGTGGGTGATGGGAGAGGGGGGAAACGGCTCAGCGTTCTCGATGGGGCCCTCTACGAGGGCCGGCTCACCTTCCGCTTCTCAAGCTGCAGATCGCGGTGTTCCTCCAGCCGCCGCCGGGCGGCCTCGAAAGCGTCGCGGATCGCCAGGCTCATGTCCGGGCTCTCCTTCTGGTTGATCACGAGCTCGCTCCCACGAACGCTGATCTCGAGGCGCACTTTGTAAGGACCGCCGTTGCGATGATGGTTGCCGGGGCCTTCGACGGTGACCCGGCAGCCGATCAGACCGCCATTGATCTTGTCCAGCTTGGCGGCCTTCTCGCGGATGGCTGCTTCGATCGGCTCAGGAAGGGTAACTTCGTGCGCGTTGATGGTGAGCGGGAGCTCCATTGGTCATTCTCCTTGGTCGTCGTCGACGACGGAAGACTTTCGATGCCATCGGCCCAACCCGGCGGTGTCCCGCCAGCCGTGCCTCCTACTCTACTCTTCGCTTTCATGGTTCTTGCCACCATTATGAGCTACTTGCTGGTATTCTGCGAACGCAGTCCCCGGATCACTCCTCCCGGCTGTGCCGGCAGCGCTGGAGGCTCCGTACAGTCAACAGCAAGAGCAGACCACCCGAAGCGGCCAGGCCGATGATCTTGGCCGGGTCCCAGATCGGGCGGAAGCGCGACCGGCCCTCGCGGATCTCGATGTAGCCGACCGGATTGACGGTCATGCCGCCGCCGCCGCCCAACCCCTCGTTCGCCCCATGCCGCCGGTGCCCGCCGCCACCGCCCAGCCCCCAGCGCGCCTTGGCGACCGGAACGATCGTGACGCCGTCGCGTTCGACCGCCTCACCATAGATCGTGGCCGCCCGGGCCGTGACGCCGAGCTTCTCGGCCAGCTTCTCGAACATGGACAGCGGCTCCGGCGTCGCGCCGTCGCCCGTATCGGATGCCTCGTTCTTGTCGAAAACCTTCATCGGGGTCGCCTCCTTTCGCTCTCCATCTGGAGTGTATGCCCCTTGGCCGGAGATGGCACCCCCTCTGAGGCAGTGTCACCGTCCCGCCCCGTCAGGTAGCGCCGCCTCGGGCCGCCAGGAGTAAGCTTTGGGCAACACAAGGAGGTCTCATGTCCGTCGCAAAGACCGTGGAGATCAGCGCCGAATCGTCCTCAAGCTTCGACGACGCCATCCGGGAAGGCATCCTGCGCGCCAGCCAGACCATCCACCACATCAAGAGCGCGTGGGTCAAAGACCAGAAGGTGGAAGTGTCCAACGGCAAGATCGTCACCTACCGCGTACACATGAAGGTGACGTTCGCGCTGGCGGAATGAGACCAAGGGGATCGCAGCCATCCCCCCGGTCTGCACCTCGCGGACTTTCGGGAGCGAGGCGATCCCGACGGTCTGCGACCCACGGACTTTCGGGAGCGGCACGCTCCCCCGGTCTGCGGCTCACGGACTTTGGGGAGTGAGGCGCTCCCTACGGTCTGCGGCTCACGGACCTTCGGGAGAGAGGCGATCCCTCTGGTCTGCGACTCACGGACTTTCGGGCGCGAGGCGCTCCCTACGGTCTGCGGCTCACGGACTTTCGGGAGCGAGGCGATCCCTATGGTCTGCGGCTCACAGACTTTCGGGCGCGAGGCTCTCCCTATGGTCTGCGGCTCACGGACTTTCGGGAGCGAGGCGATCCCGACGGTCTGCGGCTCAGGGACATCGGGCGCGAGGCGCTCCCTACGGTCTGCGGCTCAGGGACTTTCGGGAGTGAGGCGATCCCTGCGGTCTGCGACTCACGGACCTTCGGGAGCGAGGCGATCCCTTCGGTCTACGACTCCTGTGCTCAGGCGGATGAACCGAGTCTCGTCGCCCGGTCGTCATCGCCGGCTTGGACGGAGCCACGGCCGCCGTCATAATCAAGGCGTTGCCTGTTTCTAATCGAAGCGCCAGATCATCCCATGTCCGTCTCACCGCTCCCCAGCCCTGTCCCGCATAGATTGGACGTGCTGCGCACCTACGGAGAGGGTTTTGCCGGGCGCGAAGCTGAGTTGGCTGCTCTCGACAACGCCTGGAGCGAAGGCACTGTGCGCGTCTTCGTTCTCCACGCGGAAGGAGGCGCGGGCAAGACGCGAGTCGTCGCCAAATGGCTCACGCAACTCCGCGACGACGGCTGGCGTGGAGCGCAGCGGGTCTTTGTACACTCCTTCTACAGCCAAGGGAGTGACGAGCGCCGGAACGCGTCATCGGAGCTCTTCTTCGAACAGGCCCTGGATTACTTCGGCCACATCGGCCCCCGGCTCATCGATGCCACCGAGCAGGGGCGCACGCTCGCCCGGCTGCTGGTCGAGCAGCACGGCCTTTTGGTGCTCGACGGGATCGAGCCGCTCCAGCATCCACCGTCCTTCGACTTGGGCCAACTGAAAGACCCGGCCATTCGTTCCTTGCTGCTTGCGCTGGCCGCTGGTCGGGTGGGTGCCTCGGCCGGCGGCGGGCTTTGCGTGGTCACTTCGCGGCAGTCTGTGGTGGAGCTCAAGGACAAGATCGGACGAACCGTCGTCCAGCAACCGCTGGACCGGCTGGAGGCGGCGGCCGGCGCGGAGCTGTTGCGGCAGTTGGAGGTCCGCGGCCCCGAGCGGGAACTGCGCGAGGCAGTGGAGGACGCCCACGGCCATGCGTATTCCCTCATGCTGCTGGGGACGTACCTCCGCGAGGCTACAGACGACCACGAGATCCGGCGGCGGCGCGAGATTCCTCTTCTCGATCAAGACGCCGAGCATCGCTACCACGCGCGGCATCTGTTCGGAGCCTACTTGCGGCATCTCGGTGAAAACAGTCCAGAAGTCGCCGTGTTGCGACTGCTGGGCTTCTTCGATCGCCCTGCCGAAGAGCAACTGCTGGCTGTGCTACGCGAGGCGGACGAACCTGACCTGAATGTCCTCGTTGCGCCGCTTCGGAGCCTGTCACCGGCCGACTGGCGCCGGGTCCTGCGCCGCCTGTCCGACCTACGCCTGATCGACGTTCCCGTTTGCCCGGCACCTCCTATCGACTCGCATCCGCTGCTCCGCGAGTATTCCGCCGAACAGTTACGGACGGGTTTTCACGCAGCGTGGCGAGTGGGGCATCGGCGACTGTTCAAGCACCTCTGCGAAACGACCGAGTACTGGCCTGCCACGCTCTCCGGCTTGCAGCCACTCTACCAAGCTGTATCCCATGGCTGCTTGGGGAACTTGCACGAGCAGGCCCTGTCGGATGTTTACATGGAGCGCATCTTGCGAGGCGACGAATTCTACAGTTGGCAGCAGCTCGACGCCAACGGAGCAGACCTCGGTGCGTTGGCGAGTTTCTTCGTGACTCTCTGGACCACTGTTTCGCAGAACCTTATACCCGTCGCCCAAGCATGGCTGCTCAACGAGGCAGCTAATCGCTTGCGAGCCCTGGGCCGATTACGAGAGGCCGTCGAGCCGATCCGGGCCGGGCTGGAAGGTTACCTCGGGCAACATGCCTGGGCGGCCGCCGCGAGGCTCGCAAATAATCTAAGCGAAGTGGAACTCGTCCTGGGTGAGATACCCGCTGCGGCGACCACCGCCGAGCAATGGGTGAGGTCTACCGGCCTAGAGACGCATCCGTTCGAGCAAATAACCCTTCGAACGACACTGGCCGACGCATTTCATCAACTAGGCCGACGCGCCGAGTCGCAGCAGCTATTCGAAGATGCCGAAGCTCGCCAAGCCCTGCGTCAGCCTCAATGTCCGCGGCTGTACTCGCTCATGGGCTTTCGGTACTGTGATCTCTTGCTTTACGACGCGGAACGCGCAGCTTGGCAACGTTGCCTGCTCACACCTTTGGCCGCCTCAGCGTGCGAATCTCTCCGAGACTCTCTTGGTCATGTCGCAGAAACCACTGCAGCCGGAATATTAGCGACTGGTATTGCCAGCTGCACGGCTGTTATCGAGCGGGCGGAAGGAGCTCAAAGAGCCTGGAACGAACTCTTCACCAACAAACCATACCTACTTGACAGTGCCCTGGATCACCTCACAATTTCTCAATCCTTGCTATACAAGGGCTACTTGGTCTCTTCCGTTCCTCATGCCGCACTTGACCACGTCAATGTCGCTATCGGCGAGCTCCGCGCGGCCGGCAAGTCAAATTACCTCCCCCGTGGCCTGCTCACGCGTGCGTGGCTCCGATGTGTTTCGGGCGACGAGATGGGCGCCAGGGAAGACCTAGCCGAGGCCTGGGAGATAGCCGAGCGGGGCCCGATGCCGCTGTTCCAGGCCGATATCCTGCTCTATCGCGCCCGCCTCTTCCGCGACCGTGCTGCGCTGGCCGAAGCGCGACGCCTGATCGAGAAACACGGCTACCACCGGCGAGACGAAGAGCTGGCCGACGCCGAAGCTGCCGCGAAGGGATGGGGAGAGAGGGCGACAGAGAGACAGAAACCAAATGCTGCCGACAAGGACCCGATGATGACGATCCCCACCCGACGCTTCCGTATCGCTCTGTCGTTCCCCGGCGAGCATCGCTCGTTCGTCGAGCAGGTGGCGGAGCATCTCTCAGCCACGGTCGGCCGGGAGAAGGTTCTGTACGACAAAGTACTATGAAGCCGAATTCGCTAGAGCCGATCTCGATACGTACCTGCAACGGCTCTATCACGATGAATCCGATCTGATCGCCGTGTTCCTCAGCGACCATTATGAACACAAGGAGTGGTGCGGCCTGGAGTGGCGGGCGCTCCGTGACCTGATCAAGCGGCGACAGACGGCCTCCGTGATGCCCTTGCGGTTCGACAATACCGAGATCCCCGGCCTGTTCTCGATCGACGGTTACATCTGGATCGGCGACCGGTCACCGGCTGACATCGCCCAGCGGATTCTCGAACGCTGGCGGTTCAACGCTGGGCAGCCGACCGGTCTTCTGTCCATTCCAAACCCGCCTCAGCCAGCCACAATCTCATCTCCAGGCCTCGCCATGTGGCGGAAGAAACTGGACTTTCTGCTCTCGGAAGAAGCCAAGGCGTTCGATCCCGCCGCCAAGTTCAAGATTCAGCAGGACATCGAGGAGGCGCGGCAGAAAATCCGCGAGCTAGGAGCGCAACCGTGAACGACGCAGCCAGAAGGGCCGGTTGTTGCCAAAAGAGCCCCGGAGGGGCTCAAGAATGTAGCCCGGCATCATAGGAAAGCCACGTCCTGGTGAGCCTAGCTCGGGCTGTACGGCAGGGAGGAATGGTGGACACACAACCGTAGTTTGCGATCCCTGCCCCTCCGAAAGACGAAGGTCTTGTCCACCTTGATCTCCTCGCCTTTGCCGTTGGTGAAATAGACGTTCCCCATCGTAATGGCGATGTCACCATGAATCTGGATGCCGTTCGGGGCGGCGTTGTTGTCGTAACGCACCTTCACCCAGGGCTCCAGCGCAAAGCCTTTGTCTTCCGGAAAGCTCGGATTGCTCCCGACGAAATAGGAGAGCGCGCCTTCCTTCGTAGGGCGGAAGGTGTTCTTGCCAAATGCCTTGGTGGGCTTGAAGAACACCTTCCCGCCCTTGTAGTCGTACAGCTCGTCGATGAGCCGGCTCGCGACGGCTTTGTAGTCGCCGCCATCCTGGTACACCTTCCCGATCTTCACGAGAGCGTCGCACCACGCCTGTTGCGCGGCGTTCACTTCGGCCTCGGTAATAGTGGTGGTGGGTGCTTTGTGCGCGGGTTTGGCCACGACGGCCGGAGCCAGGGCCAAGGTCAAGGCTCCTGTGAGCACTCCGGCGCTCAACGCGAGACCACGAATGGACTTGGTGATCGAGACTTGCATACGGACCTCCTTGAGAGAAATGTTTCGCGCAGACAGCTTCAGCTCTTTGTCCCCTCATGGGCTCCCAGAGCGCTCAGTTGCTCCAGCCCTTCGGCGAGCGGATCGGGCCGTAGCGGACGCAGAGGTCGATTCGCCCGTGTATCCGGCGACTCCTACGCCGCCGCGCCGGTCCCGGCCGCCGCCAGCCGCTTCAGCTCCGCCACCTCTTCGTGGAAGCCCTCGACGATCCCTTCCGGATCGGGCACCAGGCCGGCGTCGGTGCCGACGCCGAGGCGGATGTGGCCGGCGTAGCTGCAGATGCTGACGCCGAGGCCGACGTGGCCGGATTGGGGGACCCAGAAGAAGATGTCGCGGATCGGCTTGCCGGCCAGGTAGATCGTTTGCCGCGGACCGGGGATGTTCGTCATCACCGCCGTCGCCTTGGTCGCGAAGATGTTCACCACGAGCTTCTGGATCATGTTCGGCGACAGCCCCATGGCGCGCAGGATGCCGTAGACGACCACCGGCTCCGTCGACCGCTTGAGCGACGTGGCCCGCTTGCGCAGCACCGCGAGGCGGTGGATGGGATCCAGGATCCCCACCGGCAGGGAGAGGAAGATCAGCCCGAACTGGTTGCCGAGGTCGGACATCTTCTCGAGCGGGCGCAGATTGACCGGCATGGCGGCGCGGAAGTTGAGCGACTCCCGCGGCTGGTGGCCGCGCTTCTCCAGGTAGCGGCGCAAACCGCCGGCGACCGCGGTGACCAGCACGTCGTTGATCGTGCCGCCCAACGCCTTGCCGATGACCTTGACGTCCTCGACCGGAATCGCGTCCGACCACGCCACCCGCTTCGCCACCACCAGATCGCCCTTGAACAGCGTCTGCGGATCCGCCGGGCGGAACACCAGCCGGCCGAAGGCACCCACCGAGGCCACCCCCTTGAGCCACCGGCCGGTCTTGCGCAACGCCTCGACCGGGTTGAGCAGCAGCTTCATGCCGTCCGGCATCACCTCTTCGGCGACCTCGCGGGCTTTCTGAAGCCCTTCTTTCGAGCGCCCGCGGAGCATCGTCGTGAACGGATTCGGCGGATGGCTCGGGTCCGGATCAGGGCTCAGGTCGGTGAGCGACAGGAGCACCAGCATCAGGGCCACGCCGTCGCCGATGGCGTGGTGGAGCTGGCCGAAGAGGACCGAGCCACCCTGGTAATTGTCGATGCAGTAGAAGATCCACAGTGGCCGGCTGGGATCGAGCGGAGAGCTGATCAGGCTGTTGATGAGGTCCCGCAGCTCGTTCGCACCGCCGGGTGCCGGCAGCGCCACCCGCACGAGGTGCTTGGCGAGGTCGAAGTCCTTGTCCTCCACCCAGCGCGGCCGTCCCCCGTTCGCCACCACCTTCTGGCGGAAGCGTGGAAGGACCACCAGACGCGACGCAAAGACCGAGCGCAGGCGCTCGAAGTCCATCGGCTGATCCAGCGCCAGGACGCCGTTGATTACCATCAGGTTCGTCGGCTCGTCCATCCGCAGCCACGCATGGTCGACGCTCGACAGCGGCTCGGTCATGTCCTCGACAACGCTCACATCGGCAATCTCGCTCAAGGCTGTGGGTTCCTCCAGGGGGAGTCTACCTCTCTACGATCTCCACCGCGCGATCGACCACCTCGTCGCGTCCGGCCGCGATGCCGGCGAGGGTGCGGGTGGCGGGCACTGTGGGTTTGACGCCGGCGCCGTGGAGCAGCGAGCCGTCCTGCTTGAGGGTGCGCCCTTCGCTCCAGCGGACGGTCCAGCCGCCGGGGAGGTTGGACCAGGTGGGATTGCCGTCGTCTCCGCCGGAGGTCTCGCCGACGATCTCTCCCAGATGATCGCTTTCGACCATGGTCAGGAGCGTCTCGGCAAAGCTGGTGGCGCGGGCGTCGGTGAGAAAGGCGGTCCTGGCGCGGAAGCGCGGCTCTTTTGGCTCGATGGACCAGAAGGTGGTGAGCCACCTCATGTCGCGGTGGTCCGGCTGCATGACGACCGGCACCTGCCAGCTCGCGCTCCGCACGGTCTTCGCGGCGAGGTGGGAGAGGACGACGGTCGAGACGTCGGGTCGGCCACGCACGTCGAGCACGAGACCGCGCGCCGTGGCGAGGCGGGGGACGAGCTGCTTGAAATCGTCGTCCGAGGTCCGCCGCAGGTCGAGGTAGAAGATGCCCGGTTTGGGCTCGGCGAACGCAGGCAGCGGCGTGTCGGGGACCTGTTCGTCGGTGTCGTGCGCGAGGATGACGCTCCCGGCCGGCTTGCCGGCGCGTTCGATGCCCAGGGTCACCCGAGAGCCGGCCGGCCCCGCGGTCAGAAATTCGAGCGCCAGGGCGCGCCGGGTGGCGGCCGAGGGGCCGGGAGTGATCGCTTCGAGGTCGGCCAGGACCGCGGCGGCCGGGCGGCCGTCGAGGGTGGCGACGACGTCTCCCGCCCGCAGGGCGGCGGCACCGGCTCCGGCGGGACCGATGACCCCGGTCACCACGAGGCGGTCTTCCACCCAGGTCCAGGTGAGCGGAAGGGTTTTCTCCTCGGGAGAGTCACGCTGGACGATCCCGGCGGTTCGCACGTCGTGGAGCGGCAGCAGCATGCGGCTCAGCACCTGGCGGAACGCTTCGCCGGTCTCGGCGCGGGTCGCGCCGTCGAGCGCGGCCGGCAGGGCCGCGGACCAATCTGGATCGGCCGGATCGAGCTCGGGGTTGAGGTGCTGTTGAATCCCCCACATCAATGCGACGGCCGCCAGCCGGGCGGCGCGGGTGTCCGGTCCCGGGGCGGCGCCCGTCCACGGGGGCTCGCCGGCCCGCGCGTGCGGCACGGTGCCGCCGGGGCTCGCGTCCGCCCATAGAGAGACCGGCAAGATCGCGGAGACGCCGCCGCCGAGATCGACGTCGAGGACCTCGTCCGGCCGCGGGATGCGCGGCGTCGCGAGATCATCGCTCGCCAGCTCGACGCAGCCGCCGTGCCGGCACGGATCGCCGCGGCGCAGCAGGAGATGGTAGCCGGCGCTCACCGATTCATAGGGGAAATACCAACCCGGCGGCTGGCGCCCGAGCTCACCCTCTTCGAGATCGCCGTTCGCCAGGAGAGCCGCTCCGAGCGTTTCCGGCGCGCCGGCCGGCTGGAGCGCCACGTCGTCGAGCCAGACCTTGCCGCCGCCGGTCATCACCAGGAGGACGACGATCCGTTCGGCGTCGTCCGGCACGTCCCCTTCCATCTCATAGGTCTTCCAGGAGGCGTCGCGGATCGGCCGGTCCGCCATGGTGTCGAGGAACACGGCCTTGCCGCCGGTGCGGTCGACGCGCAGGCCGAGGCGGGCGAATCCTCCCGGCTGCACGTCGGTTCGCACGTCGGCGCGCAGATGCACCCGTTTGCCGCGCAAAGGGCCGGCGGCGATCGCCTGCACCAGAGTGCCGAAGCCGGGCGGCGTGCGGTCGTCGATGCGGTCGCTGTGGAAGACTTTCGAGGTGCCGTCGAAGTGGCCGCCATAGTGACGCCATGCCACGACCTTGAACGGCCCGCCAGTGGAAGGCTGCAGCAGCTCAGCCGGAAGTGCCGGACGCTTGCCGGCCGTCGGATAGACCCGCAACGTCGGCGCCAGGGGGTGGAAATACTGCTGGAGAGCCTCGGCCAATGCCGCCGGGTCCGCCGCGTTCTCAGCCGCGCCGACGCCCGCCACCGCCACCCGGTTCCAATCCGCCAGGGCGGCGCCATCGCTGGGGTGAAAGAAGCGGATCAGCGAGAGGAGCCGCGTGTAGGCGGTGAGGTTCTCGATGCCGTGCCGGTCGAGCGGGCGCGGGGGCTCGGCGGGGGATGGGGTGGCAAGGAAGACGAAGAGGAAGACGAGAAAAAAGGGGCGGTGCATGAATGGGGATCGTACACGACGCCAACAGCGCCCTCACCCCCTACCCCCTCTCCCACCCCCCTCCCTTCCACCGGGAGAGGGGGAAACTACCGGGCCGCAGCCCCCCTCTCCCGGACAACTGGAGCACGCTGGGCGGCCGGACGCGGCTGAGCGCCCACCAGCACCGGTCCCCACTTCGTCGCCGTCACTGTCACTGTCTCCGCCTTTTCCCCGGGCTTGTAGTTGACGATCAGATCCCAGTCCCTTTGCAGCTTGTCTCCGAAGATCACCAGCAGGTCGCCGGCCCGGGCGAGCTCGAGGCTCCGGCGGACGGCGGTCTCCTCGTCGAAGATGTCGTCGACGATGCGATCGTGCGGGAAGCCGGCGGAGATCAGGCCGCGGCGGAGGATCTCTCCCGTCTCGCCGCGGCGCCGGCCGCGCAGGTCGTCGTCCTCACGGATCATCAGGAGATCGAAGGCGGGCACGGCGGCCGCGGCGAGGGCGCGGATGTCCTCGTCGCGACGGTCGCCCGGAGCGGCGATGACGCCGATGCGGCGGCCATGCACGGCGAGCTCGCGGATGGTGCCGGTGATCGCCTGCATGCCGTGCGCGTTGTGCGCGTAGTCGAGGACGACGCGGAATGGGTGCTCGTTGTAGAAATTCATCCGGCCCGGCGCCTGGAAGAAGTCGAGAGCGAAGGTGCGCAGGCCCTGGCGGATGTCTTCGACGCCGACGCCGAGACCGACCGCGACGGCGGCGGCGAACATGGCGTTCTGCACGTTGTGGGTCGCCTTGCCGTCGAGTGTGGCCGGGATCTGGCGGGCGGCGAGGAGATGGATCTGCTCGTCACCGCGGTAGAGGACGAGGTTGGGACCGGTCAGCCCCTCTTCGAGCGCCAGCGCCCGGCCGTTCTGCCGCAGGTTCCAGCGCACCCGGCGGCGCGCTCCCTCGTTGCGGCCGTCCATGGTGACGAAGATCGGCGTGCCCGGGCTGTGCGCGGCCATCCGCGCCACCCGTTCGTCGTCGGCGTTGAGGACGCAGAAGTCGGTCGCCACCTCGGCCACCACCTGCTTGATCTTCGCCAGGTCGTCCAGGCTGTTGATGCCGGCCAGGCCGAGATGGTCGGCGGCGACGTTGAGCACCGCTCCCACGTTGCAGCGCTTCCAGCCGAGGCCGGCGCGAACGATGCCGCCGCGCGCCGTCTCCAACACCGCGGCGTCGATGTGCGGATCGCGCAGCACGAGCTGGCTCGCGGCCGGACCGGTCATGTCGCCGCGCACCGAGAGCACGCCGTCGATGTAGACGCCGTCGGTGGTGGCCATGCCCACCGTATAGCCGGCGAGCTTGAGCATGTGGCCCACCATCCGCGTCGTCGTCGTCTTGCCGTTGGTGCCGGTGATGGCGGCGATGGGGATGCGGTACGGGGTGCCGCGCGGGAAGAGCATGTCGATCACCGGCCCGGCGACGTCGCGAGGCTTCCCTTCGGTCGGCGCCACGTGCATGCGGAAGCCGGGCGCCGCGTTGATCTCGACAATGCCGCCGATGCCGCCGATGCCGCCGATATCGCCACCGGTCTCGCGATAACTGCGCGTGATGTCGGGCGAGATGAAATCGACGCCGCCGACGTCGAGCCCTACCGCCTTCACCGCGCGCTCGGCCATCACCCGATTGTCGTGATGGATCACGTCGGTCTTGTCGATCGCCGTACCGCCGGTCGAGAGGTTGCCGGTGGCGCGCAGGAAGCAGACCGCGCCCCTGGCGAGGACGCTCTCCTCGCTGAGCCCCGCCAGGGCAAGCAGGCGCTCAGCCTGGCCATCGAGCGCGAGCCGGGTGAGCATCTTCTCGTGGCCCACGCCGCGCCGCGGATCGGCGTTGACGAGGTCGACCAGCTCGGCGACGGTGTGGACGCCGTCGCCCACCACGTGCCCGGGCACCCGCTGCGCCACCGCCACCACCCGGCCGTCGACGACCAGGATGCGGTAGTCGTTCCCTTCCAGGCACGACTCGACGAGCACGCTGCGCGAAACCTCGGCAGCTTTTTCAAACGCCTCGCGCACCTGCTCCGCGGTCTTGAGCCCGATGGCCACCGCCCGGCCGTGGTTGCCGTCGCGCGGCTTCACCACCACCGGATAGCCGATGCGCTCCGCCTCCTCCACCGCCTCCTCCGGGTCGTAGACCACCGCCTGCCGCGGCACCGGCAATCCGAGGTCGTCGAGGATCTGGCGGGTCAGCTTCTTGTCCGACGCGATCTCGACGGCGATGGCGGCGCTGCCGCTGGTGAGCGTCGCCTGGATACGGCGCTGGTATTTGCCATGGCCGAGCTGCACCAGGGAGGCGTCGTTCAAGCGCAGCCAGGGAATGCCGCGCTCCTCCGCCGCCTGCACCAGCGCGGCGGTCGACGGTCCCAGAGCGCGCCGCTGGGCGAGGCGCACCAGGCGTTCGAATTCCGTATGGAGGTCGAACGGCGCGGGATCGTGATCCGCCCGCTCCGGCGGCAGCAGATGGCGGATCAGCCGCAGCGCGAGATCGCCGGCGGCGAGGCCGACCGCCTCCTCGATGTAGCTGTAGACCACGTGATAGTGGCCGCGCGGCAGATTCTCGCCGCGCGTCTTGCCGAACGTCACCGGCGTGCCCACCAGTCCCTGCAGCTCGATCGCCACGTGCTCAAGCACATGGCCGAGCCAGGTGCCCCCGTCCTCGTTCATCCGCCGCACGAAGCCGCCCGGCTCGCCATAGGAACAGGTGTGCTCTTCCAGGGTGGGGATCAGGACGAGAAGGCCGTGCGCGAAGCCGGGCAGCCTGACGGTCGGATAGTCTTCCAGCTCCTCCAGATCCACCGTCAGGCGGATCGTCGGCCAGAGGGCATATTGGTTGGGACCGCGATAGACCCGGGTTTCGAGAATCTTCATGTTGGGCTCCGTGAAGGATGACTCTCTCTTGCGATTTTTTCGTGTCCTGCCTCGCGGGACACAAAAGCAAAGGGCATGCCACGGAACGGGCATGCCGAAGAGAGCCGCCTGCACGGGGCTTTATGGTTCTGCGAGGTTGAGCCGGAAAACCCCGTGATCGGTCGTCCCGGCGTACAGAACGGACGGATTCTGCGGATCGAGGGCGAGCACACCCTGGAAGGACGGAAGCGGCAGGCCCTCGTTCCCATTGCCCAGAGGTGCCCATGTGCGGTTCGCGGCGCTCCACCGGAAAACGCCCTTCGTGGCGACAGAGGCATAGAGGTCGGCAGGGTTCTTCGGATCGACCAGGACCGTGACGACCTGGGCGGATTCGAGGCCGCGATTCATCGGGCGGAAGGTGTCGCCTCCGTCAGAGCTGGCGAAGACGCCCTGGCCTCCGGTGCCAAAGTACAGCCGCTGCGGATCCACGTGTCGCCGCGGTCCTCGCTGCGCACTGCTCCGAGATCGGTGGCCGCTAAGAGCGTACCGTCCGGAGAGACCACGAGATCATGGGCCGGGGGGGCCGCAGGGAGCGGCTGCCAGGCCACGCTGTCATCGGCGCTGCGGAAAATCGCACTACCGCTGCCGTCGTCCCGGAAGTGGACATAGATCGCGCCGGGCCTTGCTGGATCAAAGACGAAGTGCGGCGAGGTCAGAGAATTCTGTGGGTCGAGCGTCTCCCCCACCCTCCAGCTCACTCCGTGGTCGGCGCTCGTCCAGAGCGTCACCACACCGTCAACATCCGGCGATTCGACCGCCACAAAGAGCGAAGCCCCTTGTGGATCGCTCGCGACCGCGCCGACCGATGCGCCGGCGAACCCCGCCAGGCTCATTCCGCCGCCGCTTCAGCTCGGAGGTATACGGTCTGCGCCTCATCAAGTTTCACCAGGCAGAGCTCTTGCGCCGGCTCCCGGAGTCGCTGTACTCTTTTCTCCGCATTGAACCCGCCCAACGCACAGGAACAAGGCCCTCAGCATAGCGCCGGTGTGTGCGCTCCTCTGCGAGCACAACGCTAGACCACGCCGGCAAGCCGCGACGTACCGGACGGGCGACAGCCCGGCGGGCGGTCGCGTGCTTTGCCATGCTCAAACACGGTTGAAGAACCGGGGAGATTTTCTATGAGCCAGGAAACGCAAGCACCGAAGGCTTCAGACATCGTCAAGCAGACCGCCGTCTACCAGATGCCCGGCATGGACGCCGTGACCGTACGGCGGGACGTTGTCTATCAGGAGAATGGCGCAGGAGCTTTGACATTGGATCTCTATTCTCCGCCGGCACGACCAGATAGCGAGAGTGGAACGCGGACGCCCGCTGTCGTCCTCGTCGCCGGCTACTCCGACGAGGGGTTCGGGAAAATGCTCGGCTGCCGGTTCAAGGACATGGGCTCCTCCGTCTCCTGGGCACGCCTGATCGCCGCCTCGGGCTTGACCGCCATCACCTACACGAACCGCGAGCCCGTCGCCGACCTCCGGTCGCTGCTTCTTTATATCCGCGAGAACGCCGGGGCCCTCGGAGTCGACGAGACCCGGATCGGCGCCTGGGCGAGCTCCGGCAACGTTCCGCTCGCCCTCTCCCTGCTGCTGCGGGACACTCCGCAGCCGCCGCGCTGCGCCGCTCTGTTGTATGGCTGCACGCTCGACCTCGACGGCAGGACAGGGATCGCGGAAGCCTCCCGACAGTTCGGTTTCGCCAATCCGTGCGCCGGCAAGTCGCTCGACGATTTCGCAGCGGACATCCCTCTCTTCCTGGCGCGCGCCGGGAGAGATCAGATTCCGCACCTGAACGAAGCGCTCGACCGCTTCGTCGCGGGAGCGCTCGCATGCAATCTCCCCGTGACCCTCGTCAACCATCCCGAGGCGCCGCACGCGTTCGATCTATTTTTCGACACCGAGGTGTCACGTGAGGTGATCCGCCAGGCTCTGGGGTTCTTGCGCTTTCACCTTGGAACCTGCCCCTAATCTCCGTCGTCGCGCATCATCGCGGCCTCTTCCAGCTCTTCCTGCTCCGCGAGCTCCTCTTCCTTGAGAGGATCGATGCGCACAGTTTCGAGCGGAGGGAGACCGATGCGGCGGTCGAGGTCGTAACGGCAGCCGGCGGTCAGCACGTCGATCTTGAGCCCCATCATGGAGATCGGCTGGCCGCGCAGGACGGCGTGGCTGTTGGTGTAGCGCATGGCGCTGCCGTCGACCATGGTGACCGCGCCGCCTCCCATCACGGAAAGGATGCCGTCCGGCGCGATGACGGCGGCGGTGTCCTCGTCGATCCCCACGCCGAGGGGGCCGGGATTGTAAGAAAGCGCCGTCAGCAGGCGGCCGAGGCGGTCGCGGCGGCGGAAGTGCTGGTCGATCACCATGTTGGGCGCGAGGCCGAGGCCCGGCGCCATGTGCACCAGGCGGCGGCGCGGCGTCGGGCCACCGTCTCCGAGGGCGATCATGTGCTCGGAGAGGACAGCGGCGCCGGCGCTGGTGCCGGCGACCACCATGCCCGCGGCGTGACGGCGGCGGATGATGGACGCGAACGCGGTGCCTCCCAGCGAGGAGGAGAACTTGAGCTGGCTGCCGCCGGTGAGGAAGAGGCCAGTGGCGTATTCGAGGAGATCGTAGGCGTCCTGTCCGGCGTCCAGCGCATGGTCACGGGTGTCGACGCGCAGCACCTCCACCGAGTCGGCGTGCAGCTTGTAGAAGAGGTCCGCGTAGCGCTCTCCCGTCTCAGGCGTCTCCGACGCCGTGGCCAGCACCACGATGTTGGCGTCCGAGCCGCCGGCCGCTTCCATGAAGTAGCGCAGGATGACGCGCTCGCGGGTCTTGTCCTCGGCGCCGCCGATGGCGATCAGCAGGCCGGGATGCGTGACGTGTGAGGTCGGCTGGATGTCCATGCCGAAAAAGGGAGGCAAAGGCGATGCCAGGGCCGGCTTGCGATAGACTCTCAGGACAACATTACATCGCCGCCAGCGAGGAGGGAAGACATGAGCGAGCCGGACGCCGCCCCCAATCCCTATGCGCCTCCCGGGGTCGAGATCACCGTAGCGGACCCCGTACCCGAGGCCGTGCCGAAGCTGTGGAACCCGGATGCCGCGGGTGCGTGGAGCCTGTTCTTCACCCCGGTCTTCGGCTCCTACCTGGTGCTCAAGAACTGGCAGACCCTGGGACGGCAGGTCGAGGTGAAGCTCGCCTGGATGTGGCTCGTCGCCAGCGCCGTACTGTTGATCCCGATGGCTTTCGTCCCCCGCTTGAACCTGCTGTTCATCGTCGTCTGGTACTTCGCGTGGCAGAAGAAGCAGACCGACTACGTCAAGAAGCGATGGGGCAGGGATTACATCCGAAAGGGCTGGGGCGCTCCCCTGCTCGGCGGCGTGGCGGGGCTCGTCGTCTACACCGTGATCATCATCGCCGTCACGCTGCTGATGCGGCGGTGAGTCGGCGCATTTCGGATATCGTCTCCCGCCATGACGCCCCGCCTCCTCCGCCGGTACTCCGTCCTTCTTGCCCTGGCCGTTCTGTCTCTTCCCGCCGCCGCGCAGGATCTCCGCCCGCACGTGGAGCGGCTGGCGAACGGGCTGACGGTGATGATCCTGGAGGACCACGTGCAGCCGGTGGTGAGCGTGCAGATGCTCTACCGGGTCGGCGGGCGGACGGAGAATCCGGGAGAGACCGGCCTCGCGCACTTCGTGGAGCACATGGCCTTCCGCGCGACCGACAATTTTCCGGACACCCAGGTGGTGAGCAAAATCTATGCGGCCGGCGGCGAATGGCACGCCTACACCTGGATCGACGAGACGACCTACTTCGAGACATTGCCCGCCGATCGGGTCGATCTCGCCATCGCCATCGAGGCGGACCGGATGGCGCATCTGCAGATCCCGGCCGGCGAGATCGAGGCGGAGCGCGGCGCCGTGCTCACCGAGCTGCGCGGCGACGAGAACGAACCGGCGAGCCGGCTGAACGACGAGGTGGTCGCCGCGTCGTTCCTGGAGCATCCGTACCGCAACAACGTGATCGGCTGGGAGAGCGACGTCCGCCGCATCACTCGCGACCAGATCGTCGCGTTCTATCGCGCCCACTACGTGCCGCCGAACGCGGTGCTCGCCGTGGTGGGCGACGTGCAGCCGGTCAAGCTGATGGAGCTGATCCACAAGAGCTTCGATCCGATCCCTCCGGGCTCCAAAACGCCGCTGCCGCGCGCCGTCGAGCCGCCGCAGCTCGGCGAGCGGCGGGTGGACCTGCACGGCGGCGGCGGTAAATCCTGGTTCCAGATCTCCTACCGCGCGCCGGCGGCGAACGATCCGGACTGGCCGGCGTTCCTGCTCCTCCAGGCGGTGCTCTCCGGCTCTCCCGGCGCCAACTTCCGGCAGGACGAGCCGCCTTTCCCTGTCCGGCCGGGCACCCGCCTCGATGGGATCGGCGAGGCGATGAAGACTTTTCTGGCGCCGACCGCCCTTCCCTACGTCTTCAGCCTGAGCGGCAGCGCGAGCTCTTCGGCCGTGCCGCAAGGCATCGAAGCGGAGATCGAGAAGCGGGTCGCCGGCCTGCGCGAGCACCCGGTGCCGGCGGCGGAGATCGAAGCGGCGCGGCGCGGGCTGCTCGACGCCCTGAACCTGGACAACGAGACGACCGAGGACGCGGCGCACCAGATGGCCTACTACGAGGGGATCGGCGCCTTCCAGATCCTCCGCCGGCTGCCCGAGCTGGTGAGCGCGGTGACTCCCGAGGACCTGCAACGCGTGGCAGCGAGCCGCCTCCAGCCGTGGCAGCGCACGATCGGCTGGCTGCGCCCCGACGCGGCGGTCGCCGCTCCCGCCACGCCGGTGCTCACCGTGCCTCCCCCCGGCCCGCGCAAGACGCCGGCGGACAGCTCCGAGACGCTGCACCCGAACGCCACGGTCAAGAAGCTGCGCAACGGCGTCGCCCTGATCGTCCGCCGCCTGCCGCGCATCCCCGCGGGTGTCCTGCGGGTGATCGTCCCCGCCGGCTCTCTGGTGTTTACTGACCCCTCCCTTCACATCACACCGGACGAGCCGGTCTGGCGCCACACCTCGCTCGACATCCCGTTCCGCGCCGGCGAGCTGGCCCAGGCGGTCGAGACGGCGCGGAAGGCCCTGGAGGGAGCGAAACCGGCTCCGCCATCCGAAGTCGTTCCGGACGATCCCGAGGCCCGGCTGCGGCTCGCCCTGCGCGACCTCCTCGGTGCTGCGCCCACTCCCCCGCCGCCGTCCCAGACCACCACGCCGGTGGTGATCGCCGCGGTCGGAGACCTCGACGAAGCCGCGGCTCTCCGGCTGCTGGAGACCGCCTTCGGCAAGCTGCCCGCGCCCAGACCGCTGCCGCCCCTCACACTTCAGGTGACGAAGCCCGCCGCGACGATCTCCCTGCCCGGCATCGCGCAGGCTGAGCTCGGCTACGCCGTGCCCGCCGCCGGCACCTCCTCTCCCGAGGCCGGCGCCTGGCGCATCCTGCTCTACACCATGAGCCATGGCTACGAAGGGCGCCTCGGCAAGGAGCTGATCGCCCACCTCGGCCTGCTCTACTACATCGACAGCCGCTATGACTCGGACGGCAAGACGGGCTGGATCTCCCTGGTCACCGGCGTCAATCCGGACAAGCTCACGGCTACCCGCGAACGCTTCGCGGATCTCCTCGGACGCCTGCGAACGGATCCTCCCACCGACGCCGAGATCGAAGAGGCCAAGCAGCACCTCATCGGCCGCCGCGTCACCGCGCCGATGAGCAACGAGGAGATCACCGCCGCCTACGCCCGCGAGTGGATCGAGCAGGGCCGGCTGTTGACCGATGAGGAGTTTGCGAAGCGGGTGCGCGCCGTGACCCGGGAGCAGGTGCTGGCGCTGGTGCCGCGGTTTCTAGCTGGAGCTACAGCCGCCGTGGAGTAGGGTCCGCCTCTACGACGGCGCCTTCGCCTCGGCCGCTCCGTTTCCCCCATTGCCCCGCCGCCGCCCTTCCGCCGGCTTCTCGTTCCGTTCCGGGCGCTCCTGGCGCTCCGGCGCCTTCTCCTGCCGTTCGGGCTGCGGCCGATCCGTCCGATCGCCCTTGTCGGGCTTGTCTCCGCCGCGGTCGGTGCGCATCTCGATGCGGCCCTTGAAGAAAGCTCCCTCGGCGATCACCACGCGCGGGGCGGCGATATCGCCTTCGAGGCTGCCGGAGGGGGACACCTCTACCCTTTCGGTGGCCTGCACGTTGCCGGCGACGCGGCCGCCGACGCGCACGTTGTTGGCGGCGATCGGGCCCTGGACGACGCCGTCGGTGCCGATGACCACCGCCGCCTGGACACGGATCTCTCCGACCACCTCGCCGTCGATGAGCAGCTCGGTGGCCCCGGAGAGCACGCCTTCGACATGGGTACCGGGAGCGATATGGGTCACCCGGCGGCGCTGGCTTCCGGAGGACGCGGAGGACGACGAAGCGGAATCTCCCGAGCCTCCGGACGGAGAGGTGGAAGAGCTGGCCTGGTCATTACGGCGAAAGATCGACATGGACCCCTTTCCTCGTCGCCTCGACCTCGTCAATCCAGCCCCGTGAGACGATACGGGCGGCCGGCGCGCAAGGCGCACCGCCGCCCGGGAGAGACGGAGCTTTGGAGCGGGCAACGGGACTCGAACCCGCGACATCAAGCTTGGGAAGCTTGCACTCTACCAACTGAGTTATGCCCGCTCGAATGAAATCGAGCAAGGGAAATCTAGCCCGATGGAGCCGCCGCGGTCAAGGGGATCGCGTTCCTCGCCTGTTCGTGAATCGCTTCCATCCAGCTATACTGGAGCCATGCAAGGTCCCGGCAGAACTCGCGACGCCGACCGCACGGAATCTCTCTACTTCTTCCCCGACAAGAAGGTCACGGCGGAGGAGGCTCGTCATCTGTTGCGGCACGGCACGGTCGAACAGCGCGCCTGGGTCATCTCCCACCTGCTGCGCTATGCGCAGTGGGACGACATCTGGGTGTACACCAGCCGTGAGGAGGTCAAGGAGATCTTTCCCGATCTCGACTTGCCCGAGAACCTCCGCAACGCCTGGGGCCGGATGCTGAAGATCGAAGCGCACGTCGGCTGATCCCCCGACCACCCCTCATCCCCCACTACTTCACAAACACCACCTCGAACATCTTCGGCCACTTCTTGCCGGTGATGTAGAAGGTTTTGGTGTCGGGCCTCCAGGCGATCCCGTTGAGCACGTCGACCCCGACGCGCTCGCGCTCGCTGAGCAGGCCCGACGCGTCGATCTCGGCCGTGACCCGGCCGGTCGCCGGATCGATGCGCAGGATGCGGTCGGTCTGCCAGACGTTGGCGTAGAGCACGCCGTCCACCCATTCGAGCTCGTTGACGTTGAGGACCGGGCTGCCGTCCTCGGACACGTTGACTCCGCCCTGCGCGGCGAAGGTCACCGGGTCGCGGAAGGTCAGGCGGTCGCTGCCGTCGCTCATGATCAGCCGCTTGCCGTCGTAGGTCAGCCCCCAGCCCTCGCCGGTGTAGGAGAATTGGCTCTGTGCCCCGAAGTCGGCGCGGCCGTAGACGAAGGCCGTCCCCTCCTGCCAGGTGATCTGGATCAGCCGGTCGTCCACCAGCGCCAACCCCTCGCCGAAGTACTTGTCAGCAAGGTGGACCGAGCGCAGCACCTTGCCGGTCTCCGGCTGCACCTCGCGCACGGTCGATTCCCGGTAGAGGCCCGTGCTCTCGAACAGCCGGCCGTCATGCCATACCAGGCCCTGGGTGTAGGCCAGCGCATCGTGCGGATGGGTGGCCAGCACCTTCACCTTCAGACGCTCCACCGGCGGGCCGGCGGACGGATCGGCCGACGGTTTCCGCGCGGCGGGCGCGGCGCTCTGCGGCGGGACCTCCCGCCGCAGCCAGAACGTCAGCAGAGTCAGGGCGAGCACGCTCATCAGGACCACCCCCAGACCGGTGCGTCGAGACATCGGATGACCAGACATCGGATCACCCACCCCAGGAGCAGCCGCTCAGCCCTTCCGGCAGGGACATCGGAGCCTCGCCGATCGGCTGGCCGGGCGGCACGGGCGGCGGCAGTGGACGCTTCGCCGGATCGCGGTCCGTGCGGTCGAGGGCGCGGGTGATCTCGGCGGCCAGGAAAGCGCGCTGCGAGGCCTCTGGATCGGCCGGATCGGCAGCCGCTCCAGGAGCCTTCCCGGAAGCGAGCCGGCCGCGCAATGCCCGCAGGGTGCCTTCGACCCGGGAGCGCACCGCCGACGACGAGTCGCGGTCCTCGGCCAGGCCGATCAGCCGGCGCACCACCACCCACTGCACCACCCGCCGCAGCTCGGCCTGGCGCTCGGTCTCCTGCACCTCGCCGCCGAAGCTCCGCTCGACGAGCGCCGTCAGCACTTCTTCGAGACCGGGCAGCTTGGCGTCGCGGCGGTGGAAGTCGATCAGGCGCTCGGCGCGCTCCGGTTGCAGCAGACCGTCCACCGCGAGGTCCGCCGCCGTCGCCGCCGCGGCCAGCGGATCGAAAGCCGGATTCGCCTGGCTGGGGAACATTTCAATGTTCGGGCGGTACTCGGCCGGCCGCGGTAACAGCAACGCGATCACCGGGTCCGGCAGGTCGAGCGATCCCGGCGCGAGGGTGTCGAGCACCGCCGCCAGGGCGGCGCGCTGGCGGGTGCCGTCCACCGGCCTGGCCGGCGGCTGGCCGTCGCCGCGCAGCGCGTAGGTGTAGTCGAGCCCGCCCACCACCTTGAGCGCGCCGTCGAGCTGGTAGCGGTGGTGTAGGTAGAGCGGCACCAGCACCTCCTGGAGGAGGGCGAGCGGCTGCCTGGCGGCGATGTTGTGCTCGCCGAAGCGCGCCAGGCCGATGCGCCGCACCTCCATCTCATGGCGCAGGCTCTCGACCGGATCGGAGCCGTTGTCCCACAGCGCCGCCTTCGGATTGGCGGCGCCCGGCGGCCGGGCGTCCTGGTCGGTGAGGAAGATCAGGCCGTGCGCGATCGCGTCGCGCAGCATGGCGTCGAGCGCCGCCTTCTCAGCCTTCTCATCGGTGCCGGGAGGAAACTCCGTGTAGGCCCACTTGATCGCGAAGAGATCCCAGGCGCCCATCCCGGTCGCGTAGGCGTGCGAAAAGTCGAGGTTCCCCTGCGGCGTGACGTCGACCTGCGGCGCCGGATAGTCCATCACCGAGGCGCGGCCGTAGGTCGACGCCGCGAAGTTGTGCGACAGGCCGAGACTGTGCCCCACCTCGTGCGCGGCGAGCTGGCGGATGCGGGCGAGGGAGATCTGGATCGGATCGTCCGGCGCGCCGCTGCCGGTCTTGTCGGCGCCGGCCAGCCCTTCGAAGATCAGGCGGTCCTGGCGGATGCGCAGCGAGCCCAGGGTGACATGCCCCTGGAGCATCTGGCCGGTGCGCGGATCGGTGATGCCGCCGCCGTAGGACCAGCCGCGGGTCGAGCGGTGCACCCATTGCACGACGTTGTAGCGCGCGTCCATCGGATTGGCGCCGGGTGGCAGCAGCTCGACGCGGAAGGCGTCGATGAAGCCCGCCTTGTCGAACGCCTCCTTCCACCAGCTCACCCCTTCCATCAGGGCGCTGCGCACCGGCTCCGGCGCGCCGGGATCGATGTAGTACACGATCGGCTTCTTCACCGGCGAGCGCTCGGCCTTCGGATCGACCTTCTCCAGGCGATGGCGGGAGATCCACTTGGTCTCGACCGGCTCGCCCAGCGGTGAAGCGTAGTTGAGGAACTCGACCGGGAACGAGCCGGCGCGCGGATCGAACGGCCGCGGACGGTAGCCGCCGTCTCCGGCATCGGGCAGGCGGAGGAACGAATGATGCTGCACCAGCGTCACCGCCTCGGCGGAGGGAGCCGTCTGGCGGACCAGCTCGCCGGGCTCCTGCGACTGGTAGGTGAGCACCGCCTCGAATTCCAGGTTCTCGGGGAACGACAGGCTGTTGGTGAAATCGACCGCGCTGCGTCCCACATCGAGCGACCAACTCCCCTGCCCCGCCTGCTTGAGCCGGGCGGTGACGTTGTGCGCGTCGCGCACCAAGAAGCCCGTGAAGTCCACCGCCTCATGCCCCTTTGGCTCGGTCTCCACGATGTCGCCGGCCCACAGCACCGAGGTGGCGAACGATTCACGCACCGCCGCCAGCTCCGCGGCGTCCTGCGACAGGGCGCGGAAGCGCAGGTTCGGCTCCTCGGCCAGGAGCCGGGCGCCGACCCGGCGGAACGTCACCACCCGCGCGTCGCCGAGCTGGCCGCGGTCGAGCCCCACCGGGTTCGAGCCGACGCCGGTGAGAATCCCTTCGGAATAGATGTAGCTCCCCACCACGCCGGTCTTGTCGCCGTTGGGGACAGGCGGCAGCACCAGCCACACCTTGCCGGTCTTGCGGTCGAAATAGGTGTCGAGCAGCCCCGGCCGCTTCTCCAGGCCGGCGGTCCGCAGCGGCGTCGCCTCGCCGGAGCCTTTCCCCGGTCCGGGAGGCGGAGCCGCGGCGGCGGCGAGGCAGATGGAGAGAAGACTGACGGCGGCGAACGAGCGGACGAGAAGGGATGACGGCATGCGGTCCTCGCTGGTTTGCAGGAAAAAAACAGGCCGAGCGCTCGGCGGCGGGAGCATATCACCGACATGTCGGTCCTCGGGGCGACATGTCGCCGACACGTCGGCCCCCCGGCGCAGCCGCGCTATGACCTCGCAAGCTCCTGATTCCAAAGCCGGCCCACGCCTCTCTCGCCATTGGTCCACTGCTTGCACAACGACCGCTCGCAACCGTTGCTCACCTGCAAACCAAAGGAGCAGACCATGATTCGATGCAAGGACAGTCGGCGCGGCATGCTTGCGTTCCTCTTCATCGGCTGTGTCGTACTGGCCGGCCTGTGGCCGAGCACCGCCTCCGCCGCCAAGGCGCCGGCGCCCTATCTCAACATCACGTCGACTCCCCCCAGCGACGTCCCCGCCACCGCCTCTCCCGAGGACCTGGCGAAGTTCGCCTGGCAGCAGTTCCTGGCGCTGAGCTGGAAAGCCGGCTATCCCGGGACCGGGCAGCGCGGATTGCCCGATCCGACTTGGAGCTACAGCACCCCCGGCGCCTTTCCGGCGCTGATGACCTGGCAGACCTATGCGCAGACGACCGAGCTGCGGCCCAACACGCCTTTGACCACGCCCTGGGCGCAACTGGGAATCCCCCAGTACAGCTACCAGGTCGCGATCGCCCAGGACCCGAAGAACCCCAACGCCAAGAACAACCTGTGGAACAACCTCGACGAGGACAACGAGATCGGATCCTGCGACACCTACGGCCAGTACAAGAACCAGTCCAATCCCAAGCAGCTCGTGCTGTACCAGGTGAAGGTGAACAAGGATGAATACGAATACATCCGGACCAACTACGGAGCGACCCAGAACCTCAACACCGGCGTGCTCAGCCAGGCGCAGAACGCGGTGAAGAGCAACATCACGACCCCTCCGTATCTGTACTACTCCTCCGGTTTTCCCGGCAACTGCGGACCGTGCGACGCGACGAAGGCCATCTGCCTGCCGTGCGGCGGCGATCCGAATCCCGCCGGAGGAAGCTACACCGGCTCGATCGAAGTGAAGTCCGCCTGGCGCATGCTCCAGAAGCAGGACAACCCGGCCCACTTCTATACCACCAACGCCCTCTACTACGACCTCGACGCGGCCGGCAAGCTCGTCTACAAGAACGGCACCTTCGCGCTGATCGGGATCCACATCATCCACAAGACGAAGAACTACCCCGATTTTATCTTTACGACCTTCGAGCAGGTGGACGTGGAAAAGGCGGACATGGAGTACATCCTGCTGTCCATGACCGGCGCGCAGCAAGGCGCGGCGACTCCCATCATGCGCCAGACGGGCCAGACGAACCGGACCCAGCTCCATCCGGTGCCGCCGGTGCTCAACGCGGTGACGCAGAAGGTCCACCAGCAACTGACCGGCTTGAATCCCAGCTCGATCTGGCAGTACTACCGGCTGACCGGGGTGCAGGGGCATCCGGTCAACTGCCAGCCCAACCCAGTGCCCCCTGCCAACGGCAGCTCGCCGCAGACCTGCGTCGCCAACCAGAACCCGGTCACCTGCACGGGCCTCGATCCCAACTACTTCATGGCCAATTTCGTGATCGAGTCAGACCCCTTCCTGAACAACTTCAGCGGTCCCGGATTCGGCGGCAACCCGTTCCAGAATTGCAACAACATCGTGACCTATGCCTCGCAGTCCGGCGCGACCCAGGGAACCCAGATGGACATGGGCGGCTGCAAAGGCTGCCACGGCGTCGCCCAGACGGCTTTCGGCACGGACTTCAGCTTCCTGCTCGACTTCGGCAACAACAAGCCGTCGGTCAGCCCGGCGACCATCACCTACTACCCGCCCACCGCGGCGAAGCCGGCGCTGAAACACTTCCTGAAGGGCGGCGAGCATCTCCTGGCGCTGCCCAAGCAGTAGCCGGAGCGGCGGCTCCGCTCAGGAGCCGTGCTTCTCGAATCCGCGCCGGAGGATTTCGATGGCGCCGGTGGCCGACGGTGCCACGACGGCGGTGACGAAATCCCCGGCTTGCAGCACCGTGTGGCGCGTCGGCACCTCGCTGTGCGCGCCGCGCTGCACGGTGACCAGCAGACACCCCGGCGGCAGGCCAAGGTCGGCGACGTACCGGCCGGCGAACGGCGCATCCTCGTCGAGCCGGAAATCGAGCAGCAGGGTCTCGCCGATCGCGGCCGTCTCCCGCCCCCGCATCAGATCGCGCTCCAGCAGTGCCTCATAGATCGGCTCCTGGCGCAGCAGGTCGGCGAGCGCATAGGCGGCGAAGCAGGCGATGAGGAGCGGCAGCATGAGCGAGTAGTTTTCAGTCATCTCCAGGATGAGCACGATGCCGGTCAGCGGCGCCCGGACGATCGCCGCGAAGAGAGCCGCCATGCCGACCACCGCGAACGCGGTGGGATAGCTCGCCGCGGCCGGAAACAGGGGCTTGCCCAGCAGGCCGACGAGCAGGCCGGCCTGCGCCCCGATCACCAGGAGAGGCGCGAAGATGCCTCCCGCCGTTCCGGTGCCGTAGCTGATCATCGTCATCCCGAACCGGAGCAGGAGCAGCAGGGCAAGGGCGCCGAGCGCCACGCTGCCCGCCAGCGTGGCCTGCACCAGGGTGCCGCCTCCGCCCAGCGTCCCCGGCGCATACCAGCCGATGACACCGATCACGATCCCGACCAGGGCCGCCGGCAGCCCGAGCGGCCAGCGGGCGGTGCGGTCGAACAGGCGGAGAGTCCCGAGGAGCGTCCGGTTGAAGATCACCCCGAGCGCCCCCGCGAGCAGTCCGAGCACCAGGAACAGCGGCAGGCTGGACAGCGGCGGCACCGGAGCGTTGGGAATGTGGAAGACCGGCGCCTGCCCCATCAGCAGGCGGGCTACCACGTCGGCGGTGACGCAGGCGACGAAGCCGCCGGTCAGCGCGCCGGGAGCGAAGTCGCGACGCAGCTCTTCGAGCACGAAGATGACGCCGGCGAGCGGCGCGTTGAACGCCGCGGCAAGCCCGGCGCCCGCACCGGCGGCGATCAGCGTATGGCGCTCCCGGGTGCCCGAATGCAACCAGCGGCTGACCATGTCGCCGAGCGCGCCGCCCATCTGAACGGTCGGCCCCTCACGGCCGAGCGCGAGGCCGGCGCCGATGCCCAGCGTGCCGCTGGCGAATTTCACCAGCAGCACCCGCCGCCAGCTCATGCCGCGCAGCCGGTGCAGCACGGCCTTGAGATGCGGAATGCCGCTGCCCGCGGTCTCCGGAGCGAAACGGCGCACCAGCCAGAGCGATGCGCCCGCGCCGAGCCCGCACACCGTCACGGCGAGCAGGAAGCCCCACGGGCTCGGCAGCCGGTGAGCGCGCAAAAACAGCGCGGTCCGGCCGCTGTCGCACGCTTCGAGGGTGAGCCGGAACGCCGCCGCGATCAGGCCGGCGAGGAGACCGACCAGCGCGGCGCGGGGCGCCAACCGGCGCCGCCGCTCGCGGCGGAGGGCGACGTCGCGAATCTCGCGGCCGATTTCATCCAGGGTGACGGCGGAGGCGGCTTCGGAGTCCATCGCTGAAGTATATGACTGAGCTTTTTCGCTCCCTCCGGCACGCACGCCGCCACCGCCTTCTGCGCCTCCGGGATCTCCTCCTCGTCGTCGTCCTCGTTTCCTAGCTCGGTGTAGCGCTCCTTGGCGGTGCTCAGATGGCGTGCGGCCTCGGTGCAGTGGCCGCGGCCGGCTTCGAGGAAGGCGAGACGGGCAGGAGCAGAGAAATCGTAGGGCTCGAGCTCGCTGTCGGCCTTCCAGAGGGCAACCTCTTCGTCGACCCTCCCCTGCCGGCCCCGGAGCTTGGCGAGGCGCCAGAGCGCGGCGAGGTCGCCTTTGACGCCGATGCGAAACGCCTCGGCCGTCCCCTGCTCCAACAGCCGCGGCGCGAGAAAGCCGGGGACGACGGCGTCCATCACGATCCATCCGGCACCGAAGACGATCACCAGCAGCATTTGGAGGAAGAAGGCCTTCCAGCGACCGGGCGGCCGGGGGCGTGGATAGTCCGGCGTGACTCCGGCGGCGACCATACGGTCCCACAGCGGAGGGTGGACACGCAAACGGCCCCTCATCACCGCAGGGACGAGATTCGTCTCGTACATCCGTTCGAGAGCGCGAGCGTAGACACCTGCGCTGCCCTCCGTCCCCAGGCCGATGGCGTCCGCCCGCACCTCCATCCGGCGTCCCACCCGGCGCATGCCGGCGCTCACGCCGAGAAATGCCACATACAGGCAGCCGAGCCCCATCCAGCCATAGGTGCGGTAGAGCGGCACGGCGGTCGACAGAGCCAGCAGGATCCAAGCGCCCAGGGTGCGGACGGCTTTGATACCCGGGCGCTCCGAGAGATGCCCGAGCTCATGCGCCGCGACGGCGGTGAGCTGCTCGTCGTCGAGCCGCAGCAGGGCTCCGGTCGTGAAGACGATCTGGCGGCTGAAGACCAGGGCCATGGCGTTCGCCACCGTCCAGGGGACTTCCCAGACCGCCGCCGGCTGCACCCCTACACGCTCGACCGCCCGGTCGACCGCCTGGCGCAGCCGCTCGGAAGCCGGGACCGCCAAGCCCAGAAGACGCAGGACCGGGAGCCCGGAGCGCCAGAGCACCAGGGCCATGGCCACCGCGCCGATCCCCAGGGTGATCCAGGCGCGCCGGTTCATCTGGAGAGGCATTACAGCCACCAGAGCCGCGAAGACCAGCAGCGTCGGAAGGTAGAGCGCGGTGAGGACGACGGAGCTGCGCACCCGCTCCCTGAACGGCAACCTCGGCAACCCCAACCAGCTTCGCCGCACGCCGAGCGACATGCCGGTCCAGCCCGCCAGGGCCGCGGCGATAGGAGTGAGCCAAGCCGGCGCCACGGAAAACGGGCTTTCCATGGACCGGGCGAGAAGCGAGGGCAGCACGAGAGACAGGACCAGGCCGACGGCGAGGGCGACGCGGACGGGGTAACCGATCCGCGCCCGCTCGGTCCAATGCATCTCCGCTCCGCGCCGCAGCGGCCAGAGCCCGAGGGTGGTGGCGAGCCCGGATGCGATCCAGCCGGTCAGGAACAGCATACCCGGCCAGTAGACGAGCCCGGCGATTCCGGCCCACGCCGGCAGACCCGCGCGCATGGGATCGCCTCAGATCTTGAACAGGGCGTCGAAAGCGGCCCGGGCGCCGCCGGGCGATGGCTTGCCGCCCTCCCGGTTGAACTCCTGCACCGTCTTGGGCTCGAAGAACGCGCACTCGTTGTGGGTGCTCTTCTTGAGGATGCGCGCCGGAATCTGCTCGAACTTGCGGCACTCCCAGCGCGCCGAGGTGTCGAAGTGGATGCAGTTCGAGCACGTGTGCAGATCGGCGCCGCACTTCTTGCACACGGTATCGAGCTCGATCGGCTCGGCAATGGGCCGCTTCTCGCCGCACTTGGCGCACCGGAACACCGTATCGGTCGGTGCCCCGAGGCCGCGCCCGCGCGGTCCCTCCTTCTGCTCCCGCGGCGGCTGCGGCCCCGAAGACCGAGGCTCGGACGACCGGCCCGAGTCCTGATAGCCGCGATGGCGGTACTTCCGTTCATCAGACATGAAGTAGCAGTGTAGCGCAGAATGGGGTGCTCACTCCCGGCCCCTCTCCTGTTCGCCCTGTTCGCCGGTCTCGGCCAGCGGCCGGAACGCGAACAGGTGCTGCCGCAGGTAGCCCTGTGGGAAGCTCACGTAGGTCAAACCGTAGCCCTCGGGCTTCTCCCCCGCCGGCAGCCAGAGGGTGCCGAAGAGGACGTCCCAGACCGCGAGCTTGGTGGAGAAATTCATCCCCGGCGGCGCGAGGTCGGTCGAGTGGTGCCACCGGTGGGCTTCCGGTCCGTTGAGCAACCATTGCAGCCGGCCGGTGCGCACGTCGAGGTTCGAATGGATGTACATCCCCCAGACGCCGCTGATCATCCCTTTGATGAGCGGCACCTCGGGCGCGGCGCCGAGGAGGAGCATGGGGGCGAATTCGATCGTCTGGTTGATCAGGATCTCGAAGGCGTGCGAGCGGGCGCCCGCCAGCCAGTCGATGCTGCGCGCGGAATGGTGCGCCTCGTGCAGCCGCCACAGCCGCGGCGAGCTGTGCTGCCAGCGGTGGAACCAGTAGATGTACAGGTCGTGGGTGACGACGAAGAAGAGCACCTGCGCCGCGACCGGCCAGCGCGACAGGATGCCCAGGCGCGACCAGCCGGTCTGGCCGTCCAGCCAGAGGAGCGCTCCGCCGATCACCAGCGCCAGGACGTAGCTCTGGAGCAGAGCGTAGAGCAGGAGATCGGTCCAGAACCCTTCCCGGAAGAGCTTCTGGCCCCGGTCGTACGGAAACCGCCGCTCCAGCAGCACGAGGAGGACGGCGGCGAGAACCGTGACGACCGGGGCGCCAATTTTCCAAACCATCGCCAATCCATCGGTCAGGACGCCGCGGCGGCGGGCAGCGGCGTCTTCACCCGCCGCAGCTTGGCGATCTGCGCCAACTCGCCGGCGTAGACCTTCTTGACGCCGTCGCCGAGCGACTTCTCGACGTCGCGGATGTTCTGCACCAGGCGCAGGAAGCCGCCGATCTCGACCGAGGCCGCCTGGTCGCTCCCCCACAGGGCGCGGTCGAGGGTGATGTGCCGCTCGACGTGACAAGCGCCCAGCGCCACCGCCGCCCAGGTGGGCGCGAGACCGGTCTCGTGCCCCGAATACCCGACCGGGCACTCCGGGAACCGCCGCGCCAGGGTGTCCAGCATGCGCAGGTTGAGATCGCCCGGCGGGCACGGATAGCTCGACGTCGAGTGAGCCAGCAGCAGATCCTCGCGGCCGGCGACGGCGACCGCTTCGTCGATCTCCTCCAGGGTGGACATGCCGGTCGACAGGATCAGCGGCCGGCCGGTGGCCCGCATGGCGCGCAGCAGGTCGTGATCGGTGAGCGACGCCGAGGCCGCCTTGGAGCACGGAGGATCGAAGCGCTCCATGAACTCGACCGCTTCGTCGTCCCAGCAGGAGGCGAACCAGAGGATGCCGCGCTCGCGGCAGTGGCGGTCGATGGACGCGTATTCGCGCACGCCGAATTCCATCTTCCGCCGGTAGTCGATGTAGGTCATCCGCCCCCACGGGGTCTCCCGTTCCAGGTTCCATTGCTCCGGCGGCACGCAGCGCTCCGGGGTCCGTTTCTGGAACTTGACCGCGTCGGCGCCCGCCAGGTAGGCGCCGTCGATCAGCTTTCGGGCCAGCTCCACCGAGCCGTTGTGATTGATGCCGATCTCCGCGATGACGAAGCACGGCTCCCCCGTTCCCACCCGGCGCTCTCCGATCTGAACCGGCGGTCTTTTCATTGGCTTGTCTCCAGAAAGGCTTCCTGAAAGCGAAGAATCCATTCGGCGAATTCGCGGAACGCTCCGTGACCCCCACGGGCCGCGCAGGTGTAATGACAGATGGACAGCACCTCCGGCATGGCATCGGCGGGAGCCCCGGTGAGCCCCTCCGCGCCGACGGCGGCCAGGATGCCGAGATCGTTGACGTCGTCGCCGATGTAGGCGAGCGCCGCGAGCGGCAGGCCGGTCGCACGCAGGATCTCCGGCAGGTGCGCGGCCTTGTCGTGGATGCCCGCGAAGAGATGCGGCAGCGCGAGCTTCTCCGCCCGGCGCGCCACCGCGCCCGTCAGCTCACGCGTAACGATGGCGGTCGCGATCCCCGCCTCGCGCAGCCGCTCGACGCCCATGCCGTCGCGCACCGAGAAGCGGCGCAGCTCCTCGCCGCGCTCCGAGTAGTAGACGCCGGCATCGGTCAGCACGCCGTCGCTGTCGGTGAGCACCAGCCGCACCCGCCGCGCCCGCGCCGCGAGCTCTTCGGTCTCCGGCAGTCTCACCATGCTGTCCACCCTCCGTCGACGACGAGATTGGCGCCGGTCATGTACGACGACGCGTCGCTCGCCAGGAAGACCAGAGCGCCCTCATAATCCGCCGGCCGCGCCATTCGTCCGAGCGGTGTGCGCTCGGCATAGCGGGCCACGAACTCTTCGTCCTGGCCGTTCTTGACACCGCCGGGAGACAGCGCGTTGACGCGCACGCCGGCGCGGCCCCAATACGCTGCGAGATAGCGCGTCAAGGACAGCACGGCCGCCTTGGTCGCCGGATAGGCCGCGGACTTGTAGAACGCCTGCGTGCCGTCCGGCCGGCGGTAGAGAGACTGGTCGGGCGCCACGATCGCGTAGGTCGAGGCGATGTTGATCACACTCCCCCGTCCGCGCCGCGCCATCTCGCCGCCGAGGATCTGGCAGCAGAGAAAACTGCCGGTGACGTTCACCTGGAACGACCGTTCCCACAGCTCGAGCGGAAAGTCCTCGAACCGCACCAGCGCGCCGGCCACCGGATCTTCGACCTTCTCGTTGAGCGCCGCATTGTTGACCAGCACGTCGAGGCGGCCGAAGCGGGAGAAGACCGCGCCGCGGAGCGCGGCCACGGACTCCGGATCGGTGATGTCGGCCGCAACGTCCAGGATGTCGACGCCATGGCCGCCATAGGCCTGGCGCAGCTCCTCCGCCAGGGCGGCGCAACGCTCCGCATCGAGATCGGTGACCACCACCCGCGCCCCGGCATGGGCGAGCGCATGGCAGTGGTGCCAACCGAGCAGACCCGCGGCGCCGGTGACGACGGCAACGCGGCCGTCGAGGGAAAAACCGTTCATCGATGCGCCGCCCGCGGCTTCACATTGAACCCGCCGGTCTTGCGGAACACCGCCTCCACCGGCTCCCCGAGCAACCGCTCCCGCACGCTCTTCGTCGCCACCGCGTCGCGCAGGATCGGCAGCACCTCGCGGTACGCCGCCAATGTCCGCTCGATGTCGGCGTCGGCGTGCGAAAAGGAAAGGTTGTGGAAGCCGCCCCAGAGAATGCCCCGGCGCAGCAGCTCCTGCTGCACCAGCGACTTCATCTCCAGCGGATCGCCCGCCCCGTCGAGGCCGGAGACGTCGAAGGTGACCAGAGAGCGGCAGTCGAAGCCGGTGCAGCGGGTGTAGGACATGCCGAGATCGGCCGCCATCTCGTTGAAGCCGTGGCGGAGCTTCTTGCCCTGGCGCGCGAGATGCTCGTGCACCGGCTTGTCGCACATTTCGGCCATCGTCGCCTGGGCCGCCGCGAGCGACAGCGCCTCGCCGCCGAAGGTCGAGAAGAAGAAGACGTCGCGCTCCAGAAGGCGCATCACGTCCTCGCGGCCGGTCAGCAGCGCGAGCGGCATGCCGTTCGCGACCGCTTTCGAGAAGCAGGCGAGATCGGGCGTGACGCCGAAAAATTCCTGCGCGCCGCCCAGGGCGAGCCGGAAGCCGGTCCACATCTCATCGAAGATCAGCAGCGCGCCATGCCGGGCGCAGACGGTCCTCAGCTCTTCGAGGAAGCCGTCGCGCGGAATCTCGAACGTCACCGGCTCCAGGATCACGCAGGCGGTCTCGCTGTCGATCGCCGCCAGCACCGACGCGAGATCGTTGTAGCCGAAGGTCGTGGTCAGATCGCGCACGGCTTCGGGGATTCCGGCATTGCGATCGGTCACGCCGATGTACCAGTCGTGCCAGCCGTGATAGCCGCAGCAGAGCACGCGGTCGCGGCCGGTGAAGGCGCGGGCGAGGCGCACCGCGGCGCTCGCCGCCTCGGCGCCGGTCTTGCCGAAGCGCACCGATTGCGCGTTGGGCACCAGATCGCGCACCCGCTCGGCCACCTCGACCTCCAGCGGATGCATCAATGAAAACGTGATGCCGTCCGCGAGCTGCTCGCGGATCGCCGCATCCACCCGCTCGTAGGCGTAGCCCAGGGAGACCGGCCCGACCGCCATGCTGTAGTCGATGTACTCGTTGCCGTCCACGTCCCACACGTGGCACCCCTTGCCGCGTTGCAGATACTTGGGCGCGACGCCGCGCACGAATTGCCCGGGCCCCTTGGCCAGCGTCTGCGTGCCGGCGGGGATCAACCCGGCCGCGCGCGCCCAGAGGGCGTCGGATTGGGTGATCGTGGGCAGCGGATGCTCTTGCGGATCAGTCATGGTGGCGAATCTCCCGGAATTGGCTGAGGATCCGCGCCGCGAGGCGCGGGCCGCTGAAGCCCTCATGGTCGAGCACTGCGGAGAGGAGGGCGGGCTTGAACCAGCGCGCGCCGAGATGGATCGGATGCACCCGGCCGGTCACGCGGTGGCGCAGCAGCACCTCGGCGACGATCGAAGCCAGACCGCCGGTGCCGAAGTGGTCTTCGACCGTCACCGTGAGGCGCGCGCAGCGGATCGATTCGACGATCGCCTCCTCGTCGACCGGCGCCAGGGTGCGCAGGTTCACCAGGCGCACCGAAATCCCCTGCTCTTCGAGCCGCACCCGAGCCGCCTCGGCCTCGCGGAGCAAAAAGCCATAGGTCAGGATCGCAACATCATCGCCGTCGGCCAGCACTTCGGCCCTGCCGAAGGCGAACGGCGCACTGTGGCGGACCGCCGGAGGCAGCGAGGTGTAGCGCACGTAGCACGGGGAAGGATCGTCGAGGATCGCCGGCAGCGCGGCGACCAGCTCGGCCTCGTCGGCCGGGCAGACCACCCGCATCCCCGGAATGCCGCGCATCAGCGCCACGTCCTCCACCGCCTGGTGGGTCGGTCCGTTCGCCTCCGAGAGAAAGCCAGGGACGTAGCCCACCAGCTTCACCGGCAGCCGGCCAATCCCCACGTCGGTGCGGATGAACTCGAAGGCGCGCATGGTGAGGAACGCCGCCAGCGCATGCGCCACAGGCCTCCGCCCGCGCAGAGCGAGTCCCGCCGCGGCGCCGATCAGCGTCTGCTCGCAGATCCCCACGTCCACGAAGCGCGGCCCGAGAGAGGCCGGCAGACCGCGGATCGGCGCCCGGTTCTCCGCCGTCATCACGATCACGTCGTCGCGCCGGGCGGCGAGCGTCTGGAGGGCCTCGCCGTAGCTCATCGGACGATCCTTCCTTCGGTCACCAAATCCGCCGCCCCCTCGCCGTGCAACTCGCGGAGCAGCTCCTCCACCTCGTCCGCGGTGAAGTCGGCGAACCAGCGGTCCGCCCGCCGCTCCAGGTTCGGCAATCCCTTGCCGCGCACCGTGCGCGCCACCACCGCGCTCGGCCGGCCGGAGGTGAACGGCACCGCGGAGAAAACCTTCTCCAGCGCCGCGAAATCGTGACCATCCACCGTGTGGCACGCCCACCCGAACGCCTCGAATTTCGCCGGGATCGGCTCCAACGGAATCAGCTCCTCGGTGCGCACATTGGCCTGGAACTCATTGCGGTCCACCACCGCGATCAGGTTGTCCAACCCATACGCCGCCGCCACCAGACACGCCTCCCACACCGAGCCCTCGTCAAGCTCGCCGTCGCCCAGCACGACGAACACACGGTTCGAGCCGCCGCGCAGCTTGATGTCGAGAGCGACGCCCAGGCCGACCGAGAGCAGGTGGCCCAATGAGCCGGAGTGGAACTCGACGCCGGGGACGTTCCGGTTCGGATGCCAGTAGAGCGAGTCGCGGATCGACAGATGATCGGCCAGGCGTCCGCGGTCGAACCAGCCGAGCTCCGCGAGAGTCGCATAGAGCGCCGGCACGTCGTGCCCCTTGGACAGAAACAGATAATCGCGCTCCGGATCGTTCCGCGTCTCCGGGCTGACCCGCAACACACGGCTGTAGAGATGGACGAGGAGATCGGCGCACGACAGCGACGCGCCGATGAAACAGCCACCGCGCGTCGCCATGCGGACGATGTGGCCGCGGACGGCGAGAGCGAAGGCGGGGAGGTCATGTCCGACCGCCAAGGCATCCTCAAGAGCAACTGTCACAACGTCTCCTCCATCAAACGCGTCTCCCCCGCCCCCACCGTCCGCAGCTCGTCCAGATGGTGGCGGTACCAATTGACGCCAGCCCAGCGCGCGTTGATCGCCAGGAGCTCCGGCCGCGCCGCCAGCAGCGCCAGGATGTCGTCGAGCCCGAAGACCGGCCGCTCCGGCCGCCAGAGCGCGGCGTAGACGGCGGCGATGAATTCGTAGTCCTCGCGGTAGTCGATCGTCAAGCGGTGCGATCGGGACAAATCCTGATCCCACGCCACGTTGCCGCACCGGAACCGCTCCGGCCGCTCCCAGAGAAACGGCGTCGTATGCTCGCGCTCCCACGGCCGTTCCGCCTCCTGCCATGCGCTCGCGAGCACAGGCAGCGAAACGACCTCGACGTCGTTGCCGTCCGGCCAGGTTCCCGGATGCAGATTGCTCACATAGTCGTAGCGCTCGCGATTCGCTAGATAGAAGCCGAGAACGCGATCGATGACGCCGGGATCGATCAATGGGCAGTCGGAAGGGATCTTCACCACCACCTCCGCGCCCATCTCCAAAGCGGCCTGGTAATGGCGGTCGAGGAGATCGAAAGGATCGCCGCTCACGCAAGGAACACCGAGGTCCCGGCACAGCGAGCGGATCGGCTCATCCGCGGCGTCCGCCGTCGTCGCCACGGCCAGCTCAAAAGGGGTGGTCGTCGACTGCAGCCGCTCCAGCATCCGGGTCAGCAACGGCGCGCCGGCGAGCGGCAGCATCACCTTCCCGGGCAGACGGCTCGATCCCATGCGCGCCTGCACCACGACCAGGATTTTTGGATCGTTCGAACCGTTCATGCGCGAGCCCCCAGCCAGCCGAAGCGGGGCACCGCCGCCGGAGCCGGAGCTTCCGCCGCGAGCACCTCCCGGCAGACCGCCGCGATGTTCCGCGCCGCCGACCGGTTCTGGATCGGCAGAAGCCGTCGCAGCTCCGCGAGGTCGAAATACGAATGGACCTCCTTGCCCAGCGCCAGGCCCACGAACACCGTCGAAGAATATTGAGTGATCAGCACATCGCATCGGGCGATCATCTCCTCGGCGCACCCGGAGGAGTAGACGAGCGCGCCCGGCGCCCACGCGGCGATCTCCGCCGTCGCCCGCGCCGCGTTCTCGTTGGGATGCAGCTTGAAGATCAACAGCCGGCCAGCCGCGATCGCCACGCACCGCTCCACGAACGCGCGGCGGTCGTCCTTCTTGAACGTCTCGCGGGCGTCGGACGAGCAGACCAGCACGAAGCCGCTGTGCGGAAAATCGTTCGCCTCGAACCGCCGGCAGTCGTCGAAGTTCGGAATGCCGGTCACCGCGATCCGCTCGGCCGGAATGCCGTTGCGGATGAACAGATCGCGATACCCCTCGCTCGCCACGCAGAACCGCTCATAGGAGTGGCTCAACCCGGTCGTCGACGTCCCCGCGAGCCACCGCGGCGCGAACGGCACCCGCCGGCAGACCTCGAACGGCAGCCCACCCGGATCGAGAATCCCCTCCTGCACGAGCACCACCCCCCGCCGCCCCCGCTGCCGGACGTTCGCCGGAACGGTCAGATCCGAGCTCATCACGATCAGGTCATACCCGCCCGCCCGCCCGTGAGGATCGACCGTCAAACCCTGCTCGCGGAGATACCCCTCGCACCGCCGCCGCAGCTTGTTCCCCGCCACCGTGAACTCGATCAACCCGAGCCGCCGGCACGCTTCGAGGTATCCGTCGACGTAATAGGGTGTAAACGCGTGCTCGCAATCCGGCAACTCGCGGGCCAACTGATGCATCTGCGTCGTCTGATTGAGCGAGCCGCCGATGAAGAGGACCTTCTTGCGGTTCTTCGGATCTCTCACGCCGTCAGCATGGCGGACCGGCGTGGCGCGGGGGTGTAAGGGAGGTGAAATCGTGGCGGAGAGGTTGGGGTCTTGTTAAGAAGAGGCGGCCTCGCCAAGCGGCGGCCCGAGCGCTTCCAAGCTCTCCCGCGCAATCTTCGTGTCCGGATGGTTCGGGCCGAACCGAGCCTCCCAAATGGCCAACGCCCGCTCATAGTGCTGTCGAGCTCCCACAAGATCTCCCTGGCTCCGAAGAAGGGCACCGAGGTTGTTCAGGCTTCGGGCGGTGTCCGGGTGCTCCGCGCCCAGAACCTTTTCGCGGATCGCCAACGCCCGCTCGTAGTATGGCCGGGCTCCCGCAAGATCTCCTTGGCCTCGAAGAAGGAGACCGAGGTTGCTCAGGCTGGAGGCGGTGTCCGGGTGTTCTGGGCCGAGGGCCTTTGCCCAGATTTCCAATGCCCGCTCGAAGTACGGGCGGGCTCCCTCAAAATCTCCCTGACCATAGAGAAGGGAGCCAAAGTTGTTCAAGCTCAGGGCGGTGTCAGGGTGCTCCTGGCCCAGGGTCTTTTCCTTGATCGCCAAGGCCCGGTCGTAGTACGGGCGAGCTGCCGTAAAATTTCCCTGACTATAGAGGAGAAAACCAAGATTGTTCAGGCTGCGAGCGGTGTCCAGGTGATCCGGACCCAGAGCCTTTTCCTTGATCGCCAGCGCCCGCTCTAAGTAGCGCCGGGCTCCTGCAAAATCACCCTGGCTCTGAAGTAGCAGGCCGAGGTTATTCAGGCTCAGAGCGGTGTCCGGGTGCTCTGCCCCCATCACCTTCTCCCGGATCGCGAACGCCCGCTCGTAGTAAGGACGGGCTGCCGGATAGTCGCCAATCATCTTGAGGTGATAGCCCAACTCGTTGCACAGTCGTGCCGCTCGCATGTCTTCACGCTGTCGCGCTCTCTCCACCACTGCTCGGAGGTGGACTTGCCAAAGCACGAGCGGGGCCGGATAACCAGCCTTGTTCAGGCGGCCGGCTTCGGCGAGAAGCCTCTCTTCCACTGCGATCCTCGCTGTCTCTCCGTCCACAGAGGCTCCCGCGAGCTCCGCGACGAGCCGATGCATCAACACCGTACCGGTCTCCCCCTGTTCTAGAAGCCCCAGAGCCACCAGCCGGCTTAGAGCAGTCTCGGCACGGATTGGCGCCTCCTGATCTTTTTCGTCGAAATCCAGAGTCTTCAGAAGAAGATCCCGGGGAATCTGCTCCCCGGGCGCAAAGCAGGCGGCCCGGGCAAGGAGCGCAAGGGCAAGAGCATCGGTGGAGTCCTCAGGATTCAGGCGCTCCACGCTCAAGGCAAACGTGCGGCCGACGTGGACTTCATGCTCGGTGGGTAATGCTGCGGCAAACTTGCCTTGCAGCGAAGGATGATCCAAGAGCCCGCCCTGCCGGAGAGATTCCAGGTAGGCAGACGGTTGGCCGAAGGGGGCATGGGAAAATCGATCCAGGAAGCTCCCGGCGAGATGGAGAGCCAATGGCAGGTCTCCAAGCTCTGCGGCGATGCTGGACAGGACCACGTCACCCGCCGGAACATCGGGGCGGAATTTCCGCAGCAGCTCGACGCTCATGTCGCGTGGCAGTGTCGTCAAAGCGATGGCCTTGACGCCAAGCGCCCGGTCCCACCGGGCACGCCGGCTTGTCACCAGCACCCGGGCACCTCCGGAGCGAGGACGCCATTGGCGAAGTAGAGCTTCCTCCTCGCAGTTGTCGAAAACAAGAAGCCGAGGGATCGGCCGCATCCAGATCTCTTCGACGAGCCGGATCTGCTGGTCGAGCGGCAGGATGTCATAGCTCGGATGGAGGTCAAGACTCCGACCGCAGGCGGCCACCTCGGCCGGGACGGCGGCCGGGTCCGCGAAGCTCATCCAGAAGACGCCTCCCTCGAAGAAGCGGCCGTAGCGGTGGACGAACTCGGAAGCGAGTTGGGTCTTGCCGATTCCTCCGAGCCCGGTGGCGGCGGCGATCTCGACCTGACCGACCGTGGAGGTCTCCCCCGCTTTGAGCTGGCGGGCCAGGGTGCGGAGATTCCCCTGCCGGCCCACGAAGAGCGGATTGACCGCGAACGGCATGCGCGAGCCGGGCGGGAGCGGCCCGGGCACTGGGATCTCGTCGAGCGGGAGAGCAGGGACAGGATTCTCCGCCATCGAGCCCGGGAACGGCCGCGGGGAAGGTCCAGGAAACGGAGGTCGAGTGGGTGGCTTGGCCCGGCCGCGCTGTGCGCCCGCCAGAAGCCGGACCCGCGAGGTGTCCTGGTCCAGGCCGACGACATCAACATAGACGATCTGAGGCAGGAGCCCTTCGAGCTTCACCTCTCTCACGCGGACCGGAAGAAGCGTTCCCTTCTCGCCGGTCGGGTCCTGCGCGAAAGCGGCGGCCCACTCGGCGGCGCTGAAACGGGAGTTGAGGTAGTCCGGCGACAGGACCGCGACGGTGCGGTCCGCCTCCGCTGCCGCCCGCTGCATGTCGAGCACGAAATTCCCGCCGGCCTGGAAGTCCCAGGCCTGGATGACGGTCGAGTAGCCCTTCTCCTCCAGCGTCCAGGCAATCCATTCGGCCCAGGCGCGGTCGGCTTGGGTGTAGCTGATGAAGAAGTCGGTCATGACGACAATGAAATGACCGCCGAGGCTTCGGGATCAGTACGGAGCCCGAGCGAGGTTCCCGAGAAGGGGCGCGAAGTGTTTCAGATTGCGAGAATAGAGAGGCAGGCCGAGCCGGTGAGCCGAGGAAGCGATCAGACAGTCCATGGGTCCGACGTTATGACTGAGCCGCAGCCGAAGCGCCTGACGGATCGCCCAGTCAAAATCCTCCGGTGATTGCCCCGCCAACCAAGCAGCAGCCGGAGGATAGGAACGCAGCAGGTCGACAACGACCACGGTGTCAAGGAGTCCCGTCACCACGACCGCTGCTCGCGCCTCTTCCTCCGCATCTCCTCGACCCACGCCTCGCTATCGGCGATCCCCTCGTCCGCCCAGCCACCCAGCAGACCCGCTTGGACGATCTCTGCGCCGGTCATCGGGACAACCGTCAAAGCCTCATCCAGCTCCCGAGACGTCCATTCTTTCCCCAGGGGCACCTCGATCCTGACCCGCGCCTCTCCCGGAGGAAGCCCTTCGGGGAGCTTGATCTCAAGCTCTCCGCTCTCGGTGATCCGTGCCTTCAGGTCGATGATCGCCATGAGTCGCTCCTGTGAGGAGTATACCCCTGTCCTGTCCGGAGAGAATCTCTCGCAGCCAACCGCAATCGCCCCCACTCCCCGCACCTCTTCCCTGGAATCACCCGAAGAAGAGATGCCGGGGGTGAGGGCGCGCCGTGATGGCGCGACTCTCCCCTGGGCAGCCGCGGACCGGCGCCAACGGCCGGCGGTCTGCCCATCTCACAGAATTCAGTTGACAATCGAACAGCCATGCGGAGGGGCCTTGGGCACCTCTCCGCACGGTTTTCCTTCCACCTCCTCCGCGGAGAGCCGAGCGTGCGCGGCTCCTTTCACTCGGCTGTCCGGCCCGCTGCGCGCACCAAGCCGGACAGCATGTAGATGTTGTAGAGTCCCCAGGAAAAGTTTGCCATATACGCGCCCAGATCACCCCGGCGCGAAAGGAGCAACCCGCCCTGGACCAGCAGGCCTGCCAGCGTGAGAACGATGAGGAGGACCTGCGGCCATACCAGGCGGTAGAAGGTGCCGCTTCTCCGTTCCCCGGGAATACCCGGTGGCTCGATCGCCGCGCCGCGCAGCACCGTCCAGAGGGCGCGCAGATCGACCGCGAAAAAGGCGAGGGAAGACCTCTTGGCCTTGAAGCTCACCACACCCCAGGTCCCCGCCATCAGGGCGAGCTCATGGGCGATCAAAAACGGCAGCGCGTGCTTGAAGAAGTCGAACGAGTAGCTCGCCACCGGCGCGATGCCGGTGAACAGATAGATGATGGGCGCGCAGAGGAAGACGAGGTTCCACAGGCCGCCGAAGCACGGCCAGAAGGTGGCGGCATACATCAGCTTCTGCCGCCAATCCAGGCCGCGGCGGAACAGCGGATTCTCGTGCAGGCAGATGTCGAGGATGCCGGCCGTGTGCTTGAAACGCTGCGTCAACCGGGCCTGCAAGCCATGGGAGGACAACATCTTGGACTGCACCCAGGGGTGGAGCACCGACTTCCAGCGGCGGTCCGGATCGGAGTGCAGCACGATCGAGGTGTAGACGTCCTGCGCGACGTGGAGCCTGTAGGGCGTCAGCTCGGTGTCCAAGGCGATCTGGCGGCGCATCGTCTCTTCCAGCCCATCGTCCGGCTCCGCACCCGCTTTCGCCGTTACGCGGTGCAGCTCCGCGTCGACCTGCAGGACCCAACCCTTGAGCGCCGCCTGCATCACGGCTTCCCGCCGGTGCACCGAGGCGGCGCCACAGCAGTACGCGGCGTTGGCCTGGTTGCGGCGGCGCAGGACGACGTCGTAGAGCATCTGCGGATCGTTGCCGAAGGGATCCCCCGCCGGCAGGTCGAAGAACCACTGCGGCGTCTGCACCCACGCCATGTCTCGCTCCCGGAAGTAGCCCAGCGTGTGCTCGAGGAACCGCGGGAACAGCCGCGTGCCGGCATCACAGAGGACGACGAAATCGCCGTCGCTCTTCTCCATCGCGTTGCGCAGGTTGCCCGCTTTGCGGTCTGCGTTGTTCTTGCGGGTGATGTAGCGGACGCCTTCGTCAGCGGCGAGTTGCCGGATGTCCGCGCGGCGGCCGTCGTCGAGGACATGGATGCGGATGTCGATCGGGCAGGGATACCGCAGCTGTTTCGCGTCGCGAAGGCTCAGCCGGACCAGCTCGAGGTCCTCGCCGGCCGTCGGGAAGAAGACGTCCACCCGCAGCGGACGCTCTCCGGCGGCCACGCACTCCGAGAGCTGGCGCGGCGGCGACGCCGGGCCCTTCGGGCTCTCGTCCCGCCAGAGGTTGAAGGTGAACAGGGCTACGCCGATGTAGGCGCACGTCTCTGCCGCGGCCAACGGGATGGAGAGCCAGAGCGCGTCCTGGTTGAGCGACCCGCTCCAGCGCCACCCGATGTACCAGGCGCCGAGCCCCAGGCTCAGGCTCGCCAGGAGCTGCCAGAGCAGCTCGCGCGCGACCGAGTACGGCAGCGGCGCGGGCGGCAGGCGGTCTTCAAACGGCTCGTAGGGAAGACTCATCGGCCGCACCCCGTCCACGGCTCAACGCTCTTCGGCCGCTGCGACCGCCTTATGACGTGTGGCGCACAGCTTGATCACCCGGTCCAGGCGGGTCAGCCGGAAGAGACTGGCCACCGGCGGGCAGGCGCCGCAGACGACCAGCACGCCGCGAGAGCCCAGCCGCTTCAGGACGGCGACCAGAACACCGAGACCGCTGCTGTCCACCAGCTCAACATGGGTGAGGTCCAGCACGAGCTGATGCTCGCCGGCGTCCACCAGGCGCAGCATGGCTTCCCGGAACTCGATGGCATGCTGGGCGTCCAGCCGGGCTTCCATCGGCTCGACGACGACGACCGGTCCTTCCCGACTCACCTCGAACTGCATGCGTCCCCCCTCTGAGCTGTCAAACCCCGCCAGCCGGCGACTCGCCGTTGAAATCATTGATCTCGGCAAGCCCGCTCTCGAGCCGGCCGAGCTCTCGTTCGAGATCGGCCAGCCGTGCGGTACCTTCGGCGAGCGTGTCCTCGCGCCCCAGGACCTCCAGCTCGTTGGCGACCTTGACCGCGGCGTGCGCGCCGAAGGTGCTCAGCGAGACCCCCATCGCGCCGGCGGCGCTCTCCAGGCCCCGGGCGTCGTTCTCCGCCAGGCTCCGCCGCAGCTCGGAGAGCATGCGCGGCGACTCCGTGCGGAACAGGTCGACAAGCTCGGCCAGCAGCGCGTGGTCGCCCTCCAGACGGGCGAGGAGCTCCTGGCAGTCGAAGGCCTGCTCACCCGCCGCCGGGCTCGGCACGGTGAGCTGGGTGAGATCGAGAATGAGAGCGAGAAGATCGCGGGCGCGGATCGGCTTGGTCATGTAGGCGTCCATCCCCGCCTCCAGGCAGGCCTCGCGGTCTCCCTTGAGGGCATGGGCGGTCAGCGCGATGATCGGGAGGTGACGCCCCGTTTCCTGCTCCCGCCGCCGGATCTCCGAGGTCGCTTCGAAGCCGTCCATCTCGGGCATCTGCACGTCCATCAGGACGATGTCGAAGCTCTCCCTCTCCGCTGCGGCGACGGCCTCGCGTCCGTTCTTCGCCAGGACCACCTGAAAACCTTGTTTCTCCAGGATCTTCACCACCAACCGCTGATTGACCGGATTGTCCTCGGCGAGCAGAACACGGCGTGCCTGCGGGCCGGGGATCGATGGCCCTTGGGAGACGGACGCCGGCGCGGCCGGCGGAGCGAGCGGCAGAGTGCTCACGGTCGAGGCGGGCCGGATGGCCAACGGCAGCGTGACGTGGAACGTGCTCCCCACGCCGGGCTCGCTCTCGACCCAGATTGCGCCCCCCATCAAGGTCACCAGATGCGCGGCGATCGTCAATCCGAGGCCCGTGCCGCCGAAGCTGCGCGTACTGGACGAATCGGCCTGGGTGAAGGGCGCGAAAATTTTCTCTCTCTGCGCGGCCGGAATGCCGATCCCGGTGTCGGTGACGGTGACATGAAGCACCAGCCGCTGGCCGTCGTTGTCCTCCTGGCGTACCCGCACGACGACCTCTCCGGCCGCGGTGAACTTCACCGCGTTGTCGATCAGGTTCACCAGGACCTGGTGGAGCCGCACCGGGTCGCCCTGGAGAGCCGGCGGGATCTCGGGCGCGACGTCGAGCGTCATCTCCAGCCCCTTCTTGTGGGCACTCGCCGCGAGGCAGCGGACGGTCTCGCCGAGCTCCTGCCGGAGGTCGAAGCGGATCGAGCTCAGCTCCAGCTTGCCCGCCTCGATCTTGGACAGGTCGAGGATCTCGTTGATCAGCCGCAGCAGGAGGTCCGCCGAGACGCCGGCCGTATCGACATACTCGCGCTGCTCGGCCGTCAGGTCGGTTCCCAGGGCCAGCTCGATCATGCCTATGATGCCGTTCATCGGCGTGCGGATCTCGTGGCTCATGTTGGCCAGAAATTCCGATTTGGCGCGGTTCGCGGCATTCGCCGCTTCCATCGCCTGGCGCACCGCCTCTTCTCCCTCTTTGCGCGCGGAGATGTCGATCAGCGTCGCCTCGATCATCTCGCCCTCCCCGGCGTTGCCTTCGAAGAGCACCGCGTTCATGAGGACCCACACGGCACGGCCATCCTTCCGGCGGTACCGGTTTTCGAAACCCAGGATCTGCTTGTGCTCCCGGAGCCCGGCGACCAGCGGCAGCCGGGACTCCGGAAGCTCGTAGAGGTCCGTGATCGGGTGCCGCAGGCACTCTTCACGCGACTCGTACCCGAAGGTGCGGAAGAAGGTCTCGTTACACTCCAGAATCCGGCCGTCGAGGGTGCAACGGTACATGCCGGCCAGGTTGTTCTGGAAGAGGAGACGGTAGTGCTCCTCGCTCGCCCGCAGCTCCAGGGTCTGGGCGGAGAAGAGCCGCTCCACGTGGCGCGACGCCGCGCTGGTCCGGCCGGCCAGGCTGAGCGCGGCGAACGAGGCGCACAGGGAGATCGCCACCGAGAGGGCGACCAGCCACCCGTCGCAGGCTTCGGCGAGAGCACTCGCGGCAGCGCTATTCATACACGGCTTTCATGGCGCGGGATTTCTGTCGGCGGGACGATCAGAGTTGCGAGCGGTGAGCTGGGCGATGAGAGCGAGAAGATCCTGCGCGCGGATCGGTTTGGACAGGTAGTCGTCCATCCCCGCTGCCAGGCAGGCCTCGCGGTCCCCGCTGAGCGCATGGGCGGTCAGGGCGATGATCGGGAGATGCCGTCCCGTCCCCTGCTCCTGCCGGCGGATCTCCGCGGTCGCTTCGAAGCCGTCCATCTCGGGCATCTGCACGTCCATCAGGACGATGTCGAAGCTGCCGCGGTCCGCTGCGGTGGCGGCCTCGCGTCCGTTCTGTGCGAGGACGACGCTGAAACCCTGTTTCTCCAGAATCTTCACCACCACCCTCTGATTGACCGGATTGTCTTCGGCCAGCAGAACGCGCCGTGCCTGCGGGCTCGCAGGCGGGGGCGGAGGGGCAACGGCCACCGGCCCCGGTCTCGGCGGCGTGCTCGCAGCCGCCGCCAGGGCTGTCAACGGCAGCGTGAAGTGGAACGCGCTCCCCACATCCGCCTCGCTCTCGACCCAGATCCGGCCTCCCATCAAGGTCACCAGGTGGGAGGCGATCGTCAGACCGAGACCGGTGCCGCCGAAGCGGCGGGTCGTGGATGAATCGGCCTGGGTGAAGGCGGCGAAAATCTTCTCTCGGCTCTCGGCAGGGATCCCGATCCCGGTGTCGGTGACGGTGAAATGGAGCATCAGACGCTGCCCCTGGATCTGCTCCTGGCGCACCCGCACGGCCACTTCTCCGGCGGCGGTGAACTTCACGGCGTTGCCGACCAGGTTGATCAGGACCTGGCGGAGCCGCATCGGGTCGCCCTGGAACGCCGCCGGAATCTCGGGGGCGACCTGGAGGTCCATCTTCAACCCCTTCTTCTGGGCGCTCGCCGCGAGCAGGCGGATGGTCTCGTCGAGGTCCTGCCGGAGGTCGAAGGCGGTCGAGCTCAGCTCCAGCTTGCCGGCCTCGATCTTGGACAGATCGAGGATGTCGTTGATCAACCGCAGCAGCAGCTCCGCCGAAACGCCGGCCACTTCGACGTACTCGCGCTGCTCGGCCGTCAGGTCGGTTCCCAGGACGAACTCGATCATGCCGATGATGCCGTTCATCGGCGTGCGGATCTCGTGGCTCATGTTGGCGAGAAATTCCGACTTGGCGCGGTTCGCGGCCTCCGCGGCCTCCATCGCCCGGCGCACCGCCTCTTCCCCCACTTTGCGCGCGGTGATGTCGATCAGCGTCGCGTCGATCACCTCGGTCACTTCGTTGTTGCCAAAATCCCCGGCCTGGCCTTCGCGGAGGATCGCGTTGACCAGGACCCAGACGGCGCTGCCATCCTTGCGGCGGAAGCGGCTTTCGTGACCGAGGATCTGCTTGTCCTCCCGGAGCCGGGCGATCAGCGGCTGGCGGGACTCCGGAAGATCGTAGTGAGCCGTGATCGGGTAGCGCAGGCACTCTTCGCACGACTCGTAGCCGAAGACGGTCGCGAAGGCCGAGTTGCACTCCAGGAGGCGGCCGTCGAGGGTGCAGCGGTAGACGCCGGCCAGGCTGTTCTGAAAGAGGAGCCGGTAGTGCTCCTCGCTCGCCAGGAGCTCCTTGGATTGGGACGAGAAACGCCGGTCCACCATCGAGGTCACCAGCGTCAGACCGAGGACCATGAACGTGACACTGACGATTCCCGTCAGGCCGAGCGAGGTGATGCTCACAGCGTGTGAAACGTCCTCGGACAACCGGGCCGGCACGTAGCTCACCGCGGCCATGCCGGTGTAGTGCATGGCGGCCACGGCCACCCCCATGACCACGGCGCTCGCCAGCTTCAGCGGCGCGAAGTCCTTCTCCTCCGACCGGAAGTGGAACGTCAGCCACAGGGCGGCGAGAGACACCACGACCGCGATCACGACGGACAGCGCGACGAGCGGGTAGCTCCAGAGGCACATCGCAGGCAACCGCATCGCGGCCATCCCGATGTAGTGCATGGCCGCGATGGCCCCCCCCATCGTCAGGCTGCCGGCCACGGCGCCCAGCATGTCGAAGTCCCTGCGGCTGACCACGAACAGCGCGATTCCGGACGCGATGACCGCGGCGAAGAGGGAAAGCAGAACGGTCGGCAGGTCGTAGAGCACCGGGACCGGCAGGATGAAAGCCAGCATTCCGATGTAGTGCATGGACCAGATGCCGAGCCCCATCGCGCCTGCGCCGCAGACCAGCCAGGGCACCCGCGCCCGGCCCAGCGCCGCGGTCGTGCGGCCGGCCAGGTTGAGCGCGACGAACGAGGCGCACATGGCGATCGCCACCGAGAGCGCGACCAGCCGTGCGTCGTAGATGCCGGCGAGAGCCCTCGCGGCAGTGTTGTGCATGCATCAGCCTCCACCGCGAGCGTGCGCAGCTCCCGGCTCAGGAGCAGCAAAGAAAGTCCATCGGCGGGCGCTGGCTGCTGCGGTTAAATCTAAGCATACACTTAGACATCGACGCACGCCAGCCCGGCTCGTTCCCGCTTCACTGAAGAAAAGCGCGCACCTGGTCGCGGCAGGCGCGGACGGCGGGCGTGTTCCAGGCTTGCAGGATGGCCTTCTTCTGCTCGGAGGTGAGATGCCAGGACAGCGGCGGGTGCTCGGCGGGGAACTCGAGGACGACGGAGTGCAGGTCCACTTTCCCTGCCCAGCTCCGTTGCAGGAGCCCATATTCGGCCTCATTGTGGGAGACCTGCGCCGCTCCCCAGACTTTGAGCATGGTCGCGAGGGGGGCGAACGCCTGATAGAACCAGCCGCGGGAGGACACCTCTCTCACCGTCGCGGCGGTCGCCTCCCGCGTGCGGGCACCACGGATCTGCAGGATCAGCACCTGTTTCACCCGCGGGCAGGCCGCGCCCGCAGCGTCCGGATGATGCAGAGCGGCGTCGAGCCACTCGACCAGGGTCGACATGCCGAAGTTGTCGTAGTAGCCGCCGTCGACGACGTGCGGCTGCATGCCCGGTACGTCGGCGCGCGCGGCCGGGGTGACGTAGGGAAAGGTGGCCGAGAGGCGGACGGCGGTCGAGATGGCGAGGTCGGCGTCCGGATACAGCTCCTCGAAGTTGAGGCGCGCCGTGTGGCTCTCCTTGAGGCCCTTGCACGGATCGAGCGGCGCGGTCGAGAAGAGCAGCCGGAAGCCCATCTCGGACAGCGTCGCGTTGAACACCACCCCCGGCCGCTCGCCGCGGCGGACGTCCTCCTGCCAGGAGGTCAGCGGCGCCGTGAGGCCGGCGTCCCGGTTCTCCCACGACTCCTCCAGCGCGCGGCCTCGCCCCATCGGGCCGGCCGCCATCCTGCCGAGAGGCGGGCAGACGAGCCGCAGGAGATCGGGGTAGACGAGCCCCCAGGCGATCTCGTCCAGGCTTGAGGTCATGGCGTCTTCGAGGACGCCGGTGAAGCCGTCGGCGCGGCCGTAGGCGTCGACGAAGTACATCGCTCCCACGCTGCCGCCCGACACCCCGCTGATCATCCGCACCGAGCGGCTGAAGTCCGGGCCGAGCTCCTCGGCGAGCCCGGTGAGGACGCGCGCCGTCCACGCCGCCGCCTGGATGCCGCCGCCGTTCGCCGCGACCACGATGACCCGCTCCCGGCCGCCGGCGAGCAGCGTCTCCGCCGGTGTCGGGGGGACCGGGCGCGGCCCCGGGAGCGCGCGGACGCGGTAAAAGTGGTCCGAGCCCGGAGACTGCGCGGTGATGACGAACGCGGCGGCGAGCACGAGCAGCAGCGGCACGCGGAAGGCGTCGAAGAAAAAGGTGAGGCCCGAGAATCCCCAGCAGACCAGGACGAGAAGCTGAAGGATCGAGGCCAGAGCAGGGACCGTGACACCCACGAGTCGCCAGCGGCTGGCGATCCCCAGGGCGGCGTAGAGGGCGAACGCGACGGCAAACGCCACGGCGGCCGTCAGGTGCTCTTTCAGATCGTCGCCGAGATAGCCGCCGAGGACGGCCGGGGCGCCGAGGCGGGCGAGGAGCACCGCCGCCTCCTTGGTCAGCGGCGATTGCCAGCTCAGGTAGAGCTGCCAGCCGGCGGCGAGGACACCGATCATCGTCGCGGCGGCCAGCCCGCCCGCCAGGAGCCGCAGGCCGAGACCCCTGCGCGAAGAGATGCGGAGCGACGCCAAGGCGACGGGCAACGCGAGCAGCCCGAAGACGGCCGCCCATTGCGGCAGGGTCCCCGGCACCTCGACCTGGGCCGCCGCGACGTCCTGGAACCGGTGGTGCGCCGTCGCCAGGATCTGGCGCGCCGTGAACAGGACCGTCCAGCTCACCGCGAGAGCCGCCACGTTGACGAGATAGAAGCCGCGCGGTGTCAGGTCGAACAGGCCAGCTAGCAGGGAGCGCGCGCTGGTGAAGACGGCAAGGCAGGGAAGCAGGACCAGGATCAGGCTGATCAGGATCGGAACGCGCAGCAGATCGAGGTAACGCAGGACGAAGATCAGGCTCATCGCGCGTCCCGATGTTCGCCCCAGCATTCGATCGTCTCCAGCCGGTTGCCGAACGCGCACGCCGCCGCACGCCGCATGGCTTCGGGATCGCCGGAGGTGAAAAAGCGGGAGGGGGCAAGCCCCTCCCCTACTTTGGGGTGAAGCCAGCTCAAATGGATGTGCTCGGCTGTGGCTGCCGCTGGGTCCAGCAGGTCGACGCCCGGCAGGAGCGCCTGGATCTGCGGCCGGATCGCCGGGTAGTGGGTGCAGGCGAGGACCACGGCGTCCATCGAGCGCAACGGGACAAGGAGCCGGCGCAGGAGGTCCGTCATGGTGGCGGACTCCAGATCTCCCGCCTCGATCAGCGCCGAGAGCGGCTGCGCCACGCGTCCTTGGACCGTGCGGCCGGCGCGGCGCAGCGGCCGGGCATAGCTCTGGGAGAGGATGGTGCGCCGGCCGCCGAGGATGCCGACCGCTCGATAGTCCCCCTTCTCCACCATCGCCACGCCGTGCTCGATGACGCCGGTGACCTGCAGGTCCAGACGGCGGAAGGCTTCGGCGAGGTCGGGCAGCACCGTGCTCGCGGCGTTGCAGGCGACGACGAGGCGGCGGATCCCGGAGCCGGCCAGACGCCGGGCGATCTCCAGAACCCGTCCGGCGAGGGCGGCGCGGCTCATCTTGCCGTAGGGGACGGCTCCCGCGTCCGACAGGTAGAGGAGGCTCCGCTCCGGATCGCGCTTCCTGGTCTCGTTGTAGACGCTCAGGCCGCCGATCCCCCAGTCGAGGACGGCCGTGTCGGCCGTCTCAGACATTACGGATAGTGCAGCATCGCGACGCTCTTGACGGAGACTGGACCGGAGCGGAACGCCAGGATCCGCGAGCTCCAGCCCACGTTCAGAATTTCCGTCTTGCGGCCCGGGAACCGGCTCTCCAGATACCATACGTATTCGTGCTCCGCCCGCATCGGATTGTACTTGAGCATGGTCTGCCAGCGGCGGTCGGACACCATCCGGCGGAGGGCGCGGAAGTAGCCGGGCTGGGTGAGGCGCTGGAGATAGGCCTGCGCCTTGTTCTTGAGGAAGCGCGGCATCTCCCGCCAGCGGACCGGCGCCGCGACCATGTCGATCAGCAGCAGCTCGCCGCCGGGCTTGAGCACGCGCAGGATCTCGTGGATCACCGGGTCCCAGTCCAGATAGCGGAACGAAAGGATCGACAGCACGGTGTCGAACGAGTCGTCCGCGAAGGGCAGCCGCGGACCGTCGAGCTTCACGAACGACAGGTTCGCCTGCCCGGTCCAGCGCGCCCGCGCGTGCTCCAGCATCCCCTCCGAGATGTCGGCGCCGACGCCCGCCCCGATCCCGGGGCCGAGCTTGCCGAGGAAGGCGCCGGTGCCGCACCCGAGATCGAGCACCCGCTTGGTGCGCGCGTCCCCCAGGCTCGCGGCGAGCCAGCGCCATTCGTCGCGGCGCACGCCGATGTCCTCGAAGGTCTCGTCGTAGAGCGCGGCCACCGAGTCGTAGGTCGTGTCGACCGTTTCGTCGGAGGGAGAAAACTCCAGCATGGGGATCGCTTTGGAAAAGCCGGAGTATTTGAAGGCCGAGCCGAAGACGCCGTGCGATTTCCTCCCCGGGCAGGAGATCACGTAGAGCGGCTCGTCCGGCCGCGCGCGGAAGCCCTGCCAGCGGAAGACGCGCGGCGAGCGCGACACGGTGGTGTACCAATAGTGCCCGTAGGTGGTCACTCCGAACGTGCGGGCGAAGAACGGCGCGAACCAGCGGCCGGTGCGGCAGGCGTGGAACCAGACGCGTGCGCCCGGCGCGAACGGCAGCCGCGCCTGCCGCCATTCGTAGGGGCTGAGCTGCTCCGGCCACTCGACAGTGCCGAACATGATGCCGTAGACGCCGCTGTGGCCGATGAAGTGGAATTCCGCGATCCCTCCTCCGGCCTCCGCGGTCTCGGCGAACGCGGCCAGGAAGTCGCTCTTGCTCTCGACCGCCTTCGCGGTCACCGTGAGGCCGGGATGCTCCGCGCGCTTCTCGGCCGCCAGCGTGCGCGCCGCCTGCACGAACTTCGGACCACCCTTGCGGTAGAGGGTGGTGTAGAGGATGAGAACGTGCGTGCCCTTAGACAACCCACCCCTCCGCGACCACCGCCTCCAACACCTCGGCCGCAACCTCTCCTGCCGACCGCCCATCGCGCCCATCGCGCCCATCGCGCCCATCGCGCCGATCGCACGTCGCGAGCACTCTCCCCTGCTCCACCGGCACCTGCCGCAAATTCACACGCCCACCCCCGGCGGCGCTCAAGAGAAGATACCGCTCCTCCTCCGCCAGACCGTCCAACGGCCGGCCGGCGTCCAGCGCCTGCATCACGGCGTCGGGGTCGTGCTGGAAGGTCACCAGGCGACAGTGCGGATGGAGACGCGGCCTCTCCGGTACGGCGAGCCCGGACGGTTTCTCCCAGGCGGGGGTTCGGCCCAGGATCAGCGTCCCCAGCTCCATCTCCAGCACCTCGCGGAGGAACGGGTTCGCGAACGTGCCGGCATCGAGCCGGGCGAAGGCGTAGTCGGCAAAGCGGCCGGCCTCCTGCACGTAGAGCATGCTCTGCGGCGGATGCTCGCTCCAGTAGGCGTGCACCAGCTCCTTGAGGCCGCGGGAACCGAGCACCCGGCAGGTGCGCGGAATGGTGTTCGACAGCATGCTGAGCCGCGAGGCACGGTGGAGGACCGTACCGGTGCGCAGGCCCGGATCGCGCGCCAGCGCCGCCAGACGGCGGTGCTCCTGGTCCGACAGGTCGTAGGCGGCGAGGCCGTCCGCCGGCTCTGCCGCGACGCGGGTGCGGAGGCCGGGTGACATCACCAGGTCGGAGAGCGCGCGCTGGAAGTCCTGGAGAGACATCAGGCGCGGCGGTCGAGGATCTCCCGCGCCCGGCGCAGCTCCTGCCGGAGCGGCTCGGGGCCGACGCTGGGGAAATAGTTGCCGAACATCTCGAACACCACTCCGGCCACGTTGGGCGTCCGCGGCAGAATCTCTTCGAGCAGCGTCCACACCTCCGGCGGGCAGGGGCCGGAGTGGGCGTCGAGATAGGTGCCGTCCATCTCCATGCCGCCGCCGAGGTGGATCTCCACGACGCGGGAGAGATCGAGCTTGTCCAGCAGCTCGCGGGGATCGAAGCCGTGGTTACGGCCGTTGGTGTAGACGTTGTGGAGATCGAGCAGCAGGCCGCAGCCGGTGCGCTCGGTGAGCCGGTTGAGAAACTCGGCCTCGCCCATCTCCTGCTCGGGGATCGAGAAGTAGTAGACGTTGTTCTCCAGCAGGAACGGCACCGGCACCGTCGCCTGCACGTGATCGACGCGCTCCGCCAGCAGGTCGAGCACCGCCTCGTCATACGGCACCGGCATGGTGACGCCGACGTCGATCGCGTGTCCCGAGGCATGCTCCAGGCGGTTGAAGGAGAGATGATCGCTGTGCCAGGGGAAGCCGAACCGCTCCTGCCAGCCGGCGATCTGCGCCACGTGCGCGGTGTCGAAGTAGTCCGCGCTGCCGATCGACAGGCCGACGCTGTGGCAGATGACCGGCTTCCGCTCCGCCACCCGGGTGAGGTAGGCGACGCTGTCGCGGTTCTCCCGGTAGCGTTCTGATGGTTCCTGAGCACCGCGCCCCTGGTCGACCCAGAAGACGTCCGGAATCACTTCAAGGAAGTCGAAGCTCGCCAGGTTGTCGAGGACGAACCCCTGCAGCGTGCCCTGGTAGGAGAGGCCCACGCCGAGCTTCGGCAGGTCTGCGATCCGGTCGGTGGTCATCTTGACTCCTGAAGCGGCTCACTCCTCAAATGGAAACGCGCACGCTCGCCGGCGTGCGCGTTCGCTGTCTGCTGCTGCCGAGGGACTAGACGCCGTCTTGCAGGGCTTCCTGGAAGAGCCCGCTGCCGATCGTGGGATCGACACCGGAAACGCAGGTGGGGCACTCGCCCGGCGTGATCGTCTCAACAAACTCGGCGGGCGCGGGATTCGTCTCGGTCCGGACCTCGATCTTCTCCATACTCTCCTCCTTGGGAAGCGACAGGTTCGGCTGCCTTCTATCACCGATCCCAGGGCGAAGCAAGGGCTTGCGGCGGTACTGGCCGGTACCGACCGGCAAGGGCCGGCACCGCCAGCCTGCGCTCTCGGGGGTCGGCCCGGTCAGAGCAGACCGAGACGATCGATCACTTTCTTGAGCGCGCCGCCCCGCTCGCTCATCGGGCCCCCCGACTCCCGCATCTCGTCCGTCATCATCCCTTTGATGCTGTCGCGCTGGGCGGCGCTGAGCGGCTTGTCCGACCCCACCACCCAGAGCATCGAAGGTTGCCGCTTCCGGACCACGGAGCGGAGGAGTTCCTTCTCTTCTGAGCTCAAGCTATCGTTTTCTGACATAGTTTCTCAACCTGGCGCCGGCAGGCGCTGCCCCTGAGATCACGATAAGGTCTGCCTCCGAGCCGAAGATTACCACGGCCGGCGGTTTTTCTCAGCTCTTCACAGCACACCCGAGATACAGGATCTTCGTATCCCGGCTCGCGCGCAAATCCAGCCGCCGGGCGGCTTCCGCATAGGTGATCTCGCCCCCCTTGAGCGTGCGCACGATCGCCAACGCACGCACCGCGCCCACCGCCGGCTTGAGGCCCGTCAAGCCGCGATTCTGAAGCCCGTTCCGCGCCAGGATCGACAGCAGCTCCTCCGGCCGGATGAAAAGGTTCCAATCGTGGAGCCCGGCCGGCAGGAAGCGCGTCCAGCGCCAGTCCTGGAGGACCTTGATCATCACCAGCCAGCTTTGCAACGTTCTGTTCAACGTGTCGAAAAGGAACACGCCACCCGGCCGCAGCACCCGAGCCGTCTCGGCGACCACCCGCGGCACGTCCGCCACGTGCTCCAGAACGTCGCAGCAGTATGCGATCTCGAAGCTCCCGTCGGCGAAGGGGATACGTTCCCCGGTCCCCTCGACGTACTCGATCCCGAGTCCTCCCGCCGCCGCATGCGTCCGCGCCACCGCGATCGACTCCGGCGAAGGATCGATCCCGCTGACCACGCATCCCAGGCGCGCGAATTCCTCCGCAAGAAGCCCCCCGCCACACCCGATGTCCAGTGCCCGCTTCCCCCGCGGATCGATCCCGAGCTGCTCCAACTCGCGCCGCATCGCGTTGAAGCGCGGCGGGGTGAACGCCGCCAGGATGTGCAGCAGGCCCGCCTCGTCCCACCACGAGTCCGCCATCCGGTCGTAGAGCTGGTTGTCGACGGGCATGACCGCATCGTATGCGCTGTCTGCGCCGTATGCGCTGCCAGGCCCGCGGATCGGTACCGGACTTGCATCTTCCGCGGACAACAGACTTTCCCCTGCGCCGAGGAGGTGGAGGCGTCCTTTCTGGAGGACAGGACCAAGCCGATGAGAGCACGACGACTCGCCGTTCCGTTCCTGGTTGCCCTGGTGCTTCTCCCCCTGGCGGCGATCGCCCAAAACGGCCTGACCGGGCAGGTTCGCGATCCCGCGGGCCGGCCGCTGCCCGGGGTGCGGGTCTGGGTCCTCGTCGAGGGCGAATGGGATGGGAGCCGGCGGCCGGACGCGGTGACCGGGGACGACGGCTCGTTCACCGTCGACGGCCTCCCGCCGCAGACCGGCGTCGTCCTGACCCTCTGCAGCCCGGACGCGTCCACCGATGCGATCGATCTCCAGGAGATTCCCTGGGAGCCGGTCGATCTGGTCCTGCAGCCGACGGGACGGATCAGCGGCCGGATCGTCGGCTCCGATGGCGCGCCGATCGCCGGGGCCTCCGCCTCGCTCCTCCGCGAGCCGCGCGCCTGGGGGGCCGCGTGCAGCCTCACCCTGCCGCTTCCCTGCGACCCCCAGGATTCCGGCCGGACCGGCGCCGACGGCCGATTCACTCTCGCGGGTCTGAAATCGGGCGTCTACGCGCTCCAGGTCCGGGCCTCCGGCTTCACCGACAATGAGGTCCGCGGGGTGCGTCTGCACACCGGAGAGACGGTCGACGGGATCGAGATTCAGCTCGAGCCGCTCCCGGGAGCGGTCCCCCGGTCCGAGGCGGAGACGGGCGACGTCGCGCCGCCCGTTGAGGCGGAAAGCGAGCCTCGCGGCCGGCCGGCGGCGTCCTCGGAGCCCGAGCCCGAGACGATGCCCGCCGCGGAGGTCCACGGCCAGGTGACCGGACCGGAGGGCGAGCCGGTGCCGCGGGCGCGAATCCGTGCCACCGGGCCAGGTGGGATCGTCCATGAGGCCCTCTCCCGCGGCGACGGCTCGTTCCTGCTACGTCTGGAAGACGGCGCCTGGTCGGCAGAGGCTCGGGCGGAAGGCTACTTACCGGCGTCTCTCGACCCCTTCGAGGTGGCCGATGGCGCCGCGGCGGTCGATCTCTCCCTCCAGCGCGCCCTCATCCTGCGCGGCCAGTTTCCCGGCCTCGACCCGGGAGAGGTCCCCAGGGTTCGGGTCCAGCACGGCGCGACGGTCCACGAAGGGGAGCCCGATCCCGACGGCGGGTACTTCGTCACCGGCCTCACGCCCGGATCCTGGAGGGTCACCGCGGAGCTGCACGCGGACGGCACCTGGAACGGCTCCCGGTCGGCGGTGGGTGAGGTGATCCTCCGGCCGGGCGATGCGGAGTCGTTCCTCGATCTCGACTTCGCCCTCGGCGCCGCGAGCCTGACGGTCCACGCGCCGGCCGGCGCGGAGAGCCTGATCGCCAGCCTGATCCGCCCCGACGGCTCGGTCCTCTTCACCTCCGGCCTGACGGAATCCTCCACCGTGGTGTTCGATCGTCTGCGGCCGGGGACGTATCACCTCGTCTGGAGCCTGGGAGAGCACGGCGAAACGAGAGGCGCGCAGGACGTCACCCTCACCACCGACCGCGAGGTGACGCTGGCGCCGGAGCGGCCCTCGCCTCAACCGCGGTCGCGCTGAGCGAGAAGAGCTCGCAACCGGGTGACCTCAGCCTCTGCCGCCTCGGCCCTTTCGGCTGCTGTCAGAATCATGCTTCCGTCGGCGCGGAAGAGCCGGACCCAGTCGGCTGTCCTTCCTTCCCTGCCGCCGCGCCAGACGCCCAGAAAGACTCCCCACTGCTCGCTCCACAGCCGGCCGTGCTCATCCGCCGGAATCGGCCAATAGGACCGGCCCGCCAAGCGAAAGCCCTCGACCTTGCTGGTCTCCGGGTCGCAGAGGTAGTACTCCGCCGTTCCGAAAACCCGGGCATACAGCTCTTTCTTCTCGCCCCGGTCCTTGGCCGCCGTGGAGGGGGACAGCAGCTCGACGATGACGTCCGGCAGCCGCCCGCCCTCCTCCCACCCGATCCATACCTGGCGCTCGCGGTCCGGGTCGACGCCTCCCACCCAGAAGACGTCCGGGCCGCGGAACGCCCGTTGCTCGCCGCCCTTGGTGACCTCGTCGAAGACGTCCCGCGCCTGCTGGACGGAGTAGTACACGAACATGTTTGCGCCGACGTAGAAGTCGGTCCGGCCGGCTTCTACCATGGCTTGGCGGATCAACTCACGCAGCAGCGGGAATTCCAGGGTATGCCACTCGGTCTCCAAGGGCTCTCCATCGTCCAGGACGAGCTCGAAGGGTAGAGGCGCGAGCGCCGCAGCGGCTTGCTGGCTCATGGCATACTCCCTTGCGGAGTCGTGAAAGAGAAGGATTTCATCGCGCGGAGGCGCGCCTCCAAGTCTTTCTTCCGTGCCACAGAATACCATGCGGCAGGCCTTCGCTCAACGCGCTCACTGGGAGCCTGGGAGCCGCTGCCGCGGGCCGGCACAGCCGGCGTTCCCGCCGGAGGGGGGCCGCGGATACAATGAAGTCTCGATGAACACTAGCGCTTGCGAAGCCTGCGGGAACCAGTTCTCACTTTCCATGGAACAGTGCCCCCATTGTGGCCATACCGGGCCGGCTCCGAACGTCAAGGCGGCCGGCTTGCCGGAAGAAACAAAGGCACTCGACCGGCGCTACCGCGCGGCCCTGAAGGCTGCGGACGGCCGCGGCTGCCGCGCCGCCGTGGATGCCTTCGCGGCGGCTCTCGCCGGCTCGCAGGCGGTCATCAACTGCCGCGTCGAGGAGGTGGATCGCCTGGCTTCCTCCGACCGGAATTTCTACGCCAGCTACTATGAGCGGCTGCACGGCGGCGTTCATGGTCCCTATGACGATGCCTGGGACCTATTGAGGAAGGTCGCCGACGTCACTTTGTTCACACACTACGAGGACAAGATCCACTTCGCCGCCCTCTCCCTGGACGGCATCGGCGTCCGGAGCTACGGCGCGTGTTCTCTCGTCCTTCGGGAGCCCATGATCGCCAGCCGTACGTCGGTCTTCGAGGGCAACTCGGCCGGCCTTCTCGGAAAACGGCAGCGCCTCCGGCCGGGGTTCCGCGCCCTGTGGGCCGACCGGATGAAGCTGGGTGTGGCAAAGCTCGCGGCCCAGGTCGGAGCAGGCACGGAGCCGGTCCAGTTCCCGGCTCTGCTACTCTTTCAGGGTGGGACGCCGGAGGAAGACCGCTTCGTCGAGGTCCACATCTGGGGCTCTCTGTCGATCCGGACCTGCGAGCGGGTGATCCTCCTGTCTGAGCCGAGGAAGACCCGGCAGGTCCAGGTCAAAGCTCTCCGGCTGAAGCTGGCGGCGATGGGCGTCGCCTTGGAGAAAGTTTGATGCAGGCGTTCGTTTCGGGACAAGCCGGGGTCGTTCTCCTGGTCGACGGGGAGAGGCTGGCCTCTCTGCACGCCGACCGCCCCGACGAGATGGTCTCGCGCAGCCGCCAGGACATCCCCTTCCTGTTCCGCGACGTGTCGGATCTCGAGGTCTTCGAGGGCATGGACGTCCCGAAGGCCACCGCTCGCCTCGAGCTCGCGACCGCCCAGGCCGACGGCCTGCAACTGGCGCTCCTGCTGCTCGATCCGCAGCTTCCCGCCGACCTCCGCCAGGAGGCTGCCGCGGAGCTCACCGGCCTTCTCGCAACACCCGAAGTCACCGCCCGGATCGAGAGCGTCCTGTACTCGCAACCGGTGCCCGGTGACGGCGATCTGGCGGGCGCCCTCGCCCTGTGCCGGGACGCCGGACCGGTCCGGAACCTTCTCTTCCGTCTGCAAAGCCACCAGGACGCCACCGTCGCCGTCAGCCGCGCCTGGGATCAGATTCCGCTACGGGTTTTCGGCTCTTCCGACGAACGCTCCGGCGCGTTGGCCGTCGCCGTTCGCGAGGGCCTCTTCCGGGATCTGGTCTTGAGCGGACCGGAGCACGGCTCCCTGGAGCAATTCCGGCTGAAGAGCCTTGGTAACCGCCCCTTCAGCAAGGTCCGCAACCATCGGGACATCCTTCGCGAGTGGCTCGCGCCCATTCAAGCCGGCTCCCCGCGGGCGGAGCAAAGGAGGCCAATTTTCGAGCCGGAGTCTGAAGCCGTTGCCGAGGAGTCCGAGGAACTGTCGACGCAGAGCACCAAGAGCGTTCTGGAGCGAATCGAGAAGCAGAAGGCGGCGATTGTCGGACTGATGCGCCACGACCTGGAGCGAGCGCGCCAGTACCTTGCTGATTTGATCGAATTCCAACTTAGCGCGGGCGAGCCGGTCCATGCTTGCAAGTCCCTCTGCGACCTGGCAAAGAAAGCCAAGGATCTCGGACTTTTCCGGTTCCAACTGGAGCTGACCTCGCAAGCGACCGCACTGAAGAATGACGACGGCTGGTCGTGGGCACAGCATGGCGACGCATTGCTTCAGGCGAGGCAGCTCGGGCCCGCATTGGCGGCTTACGAAAGAGCGCTCACGTATGTAAACGATCCTCAGGTACAAAACGGCCGGGCCGACGTGCTGAAAGCCCAGAACAGGCTCCCGGAGGCTCTCGCCGCCTACGAGGACGTCATCGCGGACTTTCCCGCCGACGTTTTCGCACGGTCCGGACGGGCCGAGGTGTTGAAAGCACAGAACCGACTCCCGGAGGCGCTCGCCGCCTACGAGGACGTCATCACGGATTTTCCCGAGAACGTGGTGGCGCGGTCCGGACGGGCCGAGGTGTTGAAAGCACAGAACCGACTCCCGGAGGCGCTCGCCGCCTACGAGGACGTCATCGCCGACTTTCCCGCCGACGTTTTCGCGCGGACCGGACGGGCCGAGGTGTTGAAAGCACAGAACCGACTCCCGGAGGCGCTCGCCGCCTACGAGGACGTCATCACGGACTTTCCCGAGAACGTGGTGGCGCGGACCGGACGGGCCGAGGTGTTGAAAGCACAGAACCGACTCCCGGAGGCGCTCGCCGCCTATGAGGACGTCATCGCGGACTTTCCCGCCGACGTTTTCGCGCGGTCCGGACGGGCCGAGGTGTTGAAAGCACAGAACAGGCTCCCGGAGGCGCTTGCCGCCTACGAGGACGTCATCGCCGACTTTCCCGAGAACGTGGTGGCGCGGAACGGACGGGCCGAGGTGTTGAAAGCACAGAACCGACTCCCGGAGGCGCTCGCCGCCTACGAGGACGTCATCGCCGACTTTCCCGCCGACGTTTTCGCGCGGTCCGGACGGGCCGAGGTGTTGAAAGCACAGAACCGACTCCCGGAGGCGCTCGCCGCCTACGAGGACGTCATCGCCGACTTTCCCGAGAACGTGGTGGCACGGTCCGGAAGGGCCGAGGTGTTGAAAGCACAGAACCGGCTCCCGGAGGCGCTCGCCGCCTACGAGGACGTCATCGCCGACTTTCCCGCCGACGTGGTGGCACGGAACGGACGGGCCGAGGTGTTGAAAGCACAGAACCGACTCCCGGAGGCGCTCGCTGCCTACGAGGACGTCATCGCCGACTTTCCCGAGAACGTGGTGGCACGGTCCGGAAGGGCCGAGGTGTTGAAAACACAGAACCGGCTCCCGGAGGCGCTCGCTGCCTACGAGGACGTCATCGCCGACTTTCCCGCCGACGTGGTGGCACGGAACGGTTGTGCCGGTGTTCTCTCAGATCTCGGGCGATTTGCTGAAGCTCTGGCTCGGCTCCCGGACTTTGCCGCTCTGCCTGTCACCAGGGACGAATGGATCGGGTTCCACATTCGTGCGATGGTCCTGCTCCAAATGGGAAAGGCCAAGGAAGCGGCTCGGATCCTGCGCAGGGGCATCTCAGAGTGCCCGCCGACATCGCGCGCCTATTTCCAGACCGGCCTTGCGCTCGCCCAGATCAGGCAGCGAGCCTTCGCCGAGGCGGAAGCGACCCTCGAAGGGCTGGAAGACGAAGCCAGCCTGGCCGCACCGGCCGCCGTCTTGCGCTTCCACGCCTTCGGGGCTGCGGGGAACCGGGACCGTGCCTCCCGGGCTGCAGAGCGTTTGACGGCGTTCGAGCACGTGGTCGGGGTCCTGGAGGTCGGCCGCGAGCTCAGGCGGCGCTTCCTGGACGAGGCGGGTCCCCTTGAGACCGACGACTGGCTCCTCCGGAAGGAAGTCAGTCTTCTTCTCGCTGCTTGATTCTAGATGCCGCGGACCGGCCGCGGTAGACAGCCCTCGCAAATGCCCCTCGCCCCCAACGCCTCCCGCCTCGCCCTGCTGACCGCCGTCCTGCTGGCGCAGGCGCCCGCGGCCTTCCCGGGCGATCCGCCGCGGGCGCTGCCGTTTCTGCGCGGCATCTCCTTCTCGCACGAGGTCCAGGAGGAGGGCTATGGCTCCGACACCGCGGCCGCGCAACTGGGACGGATGCACGACCTGGGAGCCAACGCGGTGGCGATCGTCCCCTATGCCTTCACCCGGGCGCCGCTCGATCTGACGGTCCGCTACCGGGGCACCGACGAGAGCGACGAACGGCTGAGCCGGACCTTCGCCCAGGCGAGGCGCCTCGGGTTGCGGACCATGCTCAAGCCGCAGCTCTGGGACCCCGGCCGCTTCACCGGCGACATCGCCATCCCGAAGGACGCCGACTTCGACCGCTGGTTCGCCGACTACCGGACCTGGATGCTCCACGAGGCCGGCCTGGCGGCGCAGGAGAAGGCGGACCTGCTGGTCATCGGCACGGAGCTTGGCGGCGTCACGCGGTCGCCGCACCAGGTGGCCGCCTGGCGCGGGCTGATCCGCGACGTCCGCCGGATCTACCCCGGCTCTCTCACCTACGCCGCCAACTGGGCGAACGATTTCGAGGTCCTGCCGTTCTGGGCCGACCTCGACGTCCTGGGTCTCAACATGTACTACCCGCTGGCCGGCCCCGGCGAGACACCGCGCGCCGACTCCCCCCGCGTGCGTGATCTGAGCGCCAAGCTCGCCGCCCTGTCGCGCCGCTACGGCAAGCCGGTCCTCTTCACCGAAGTTGGCTACGCCGCCACCAGCAGCGCCGCCACCGAGCCCTGGAAAGAGGACACCGGAGCTCCCGATCCGGCCATGCAGGCGCGCTGCTACCAGGTCGCCTTCGAAGCCTTCTACCGGGAGCCCTGGCTGGCCGGCCTCTTCTGGTGGAAATGGCCCAGCCACGGCCGCGGCGCCGGCGACCACTCCTTCAATCCGCTCGGCAAGCCGGCGTTGCAGGTTCTGGAGCGCTGGTACGGCCGGGCTGGGCGGTGAGGTGAGGTAGCATTCAATCATGCAACCCTCCACCGACTGGAAAGAGGTCGTGCCGCCCGGCGAGGCGGAGCGGTTCGAACGCTTCGCGGAGCAGGTGCGGGATCTCCAACGCAAGCACGCCCGCGGCGGGGCTGTCCGCCGCGGCCTCCACGCCAAGGCGCAGGCCGGCCTCGAAGCGGAATTCACCGTGCTGCCGGATCTGCCGGCGCACGCCCGCCAGGGTCTGTTCGCGCAGCCGGCGACCTATCGGGCCTGCGTCCGCTTCTCGAATGGCTCGGGTGTGCCACAGTCCGACGCCAAACCGGACGTGCGCGGCATCGCCATCAAGATCCTGGGCGTCCCCGGCAAGAAGGTCATCCCCGGACTGGAGGATGCGATGACGCAGGATTTCCTGCTCATCCTCACCCCGTCGACTCCGTTCCGTACTGCCGAGGAGTTCGTCTGGTTCCTCGTCGCCATGGAGCGGCCGGTGCTGCTTCTGCCGCGCATGCTGCTGCGCTTCGGACCGGGGCGCACCCTGCGCCTCCTCCGCTCGTTCTCCCGGCTGGTCAAGCGGGTGCCTTCGCTCGCCACGCGGTATTTCTACAGCGCGCAGGCGATCCGGTTCGGCCCCTACGCCGTGCGCCTCTCTCTGGAGCCTCACACCAGAGCAGGGGAAGCCGGCCAGTCCGGGCATTCGCGCGACTATCTGGGCGAGGAGCTGTCCACCCGGCTGGCGTCCGGCCCGGTCGTCTACGACTTCCGCATCCAGTTCTTCGTCGACGAGGAGCGTACGCCCATCGAGGACGCTTCCCGCGAGTGGAAAGAAGAGGATGCGCCGTGGACCACGGTCGGGCGGTTGACCCTGCTTCAACAGGAGACCGGCTCACCCCGCGGACGCCGTGTCGCCGAGGTGATCGAGCGCCTCTCCTTCGATCCCTGGCACTCTCTCGTGGACCACCGCCCGCTGGGAGACACGATGCGCGCCCGCAACGTCGCCTACCGGCTGAGCACCGAGGAACGCGGCGCTGCGCCCGAGCCGGCAGGCAGCGAGCTGTTCGACTGACCCGAGGTCGCGACGAGCGATGCGGCCCATGTCGCAACGAAGACCTTCCTCGTCAACAAGTGACCATTCTTTGTGACAGGTAAGACCTTCTTTGTCGCTCCAAGGGCTGACCAACGCGCAGATCGGGGAGTGGAAGCGACAAGGTAGATGAGAACGCTCGCCATGCCTCTCTTCATGGCGCGAAGTATCGATGATCTGCGACGTCGAGGGCGTATCCGACCTCAATATGTCCGCAGCATGTCGCATCCTTGGCGCTATGTCTCGCAGCAAGAGCCGATGTTGCGCCATCGAGAACCCTCTTCGTCGCAAAGCGACGGACGGAGGAGCGCTGAAAGGGTCTCCCGTTCAACAGGATCGAGCTCCATGTCGCAGAGTATCTCTGTGAGGAGAGGACCCGGGCTCTCCAGATGCCCGGAAGGAGGTGGGTCGTCGCAGGTCATGTCCAACCTGTGACGACTGCTGCTCTCCCACAGCGCCGCAAAGGCTTCCTTGTTGCAACCCATGGGTTCTTTGCGACGAGGCGAGGTGGCTCGCAGGGCCGGAAGGGTTTCCCGGTGAGCCGGCGGGAGGGGGCAAGCCCCTCCCCTACTTTGGGTTTACGCTACACCTCACTTCCCCGCCGCCACCCGCTTGAGCAGGAAGTGGTGGTCGCCGGTCTGCTTGCCGCCGGCCCAGGAGGTCCAGTCGTTGTCGAGGCCGTCGCCATTGAGCTTGATCGTCCCGGAGTGGATGTGGACGTCTTTGGCGGGGTCGAATCCGGAGCCGCCGGCGAAGGCGAAGACAAACTCTCCAGGCTTCGAGGCCGAGGGGTCGAGCTTGAATTGCGGCCGGTTCCCCGCCGCGCAGTAGTGCGCACCCCGCAGCTCGCCGCCTTCGAGATAGTAGAGGGTCATCATCTCGTGCGGCGTCCCCTGGAAGAGGGTCTCCACGACCACCGTGCCGTTCCCGGAGACCGCGTAGACCACCTTGATCGGCGGCGTGCCTTCCTGGAGCGGCGGCGCCTCCCAGGTGCCGGCGAGTCCCTTCAGGGTCTGGAACGCCGCCTTGGCGTCGACCGGTCCGGCGGGCGTTTCGGCACGCAGCGCCGAGGCGGCGAGGAGGAGAAGCAGGACGGCCGCAGCCACTCTGGCACCGTTCCCGGTATTGCGGGATCTCTGGGTGGCATAGCCGACGATGATTCCCAGCAGGCTGCCGGGCAGGATGATCTCCAGATAGTACTTGCCCTGCATCTGGGCGACCGCGAAAGCGAGGGCGGCGCCGACCGCGAGACCGAAGAGGATGCCCAGCGGCAGCGAGTGCACCTTGCGGGCGAACCAGCCGATGAGGAGCCCGGTGATCAGGCCCTTGACGGTGGAGCCGATGACGATGCCGACGATCAGGGGCTTCACCTCGGGCGTCGAGACCAGCGCCGAGAGTCCGTCGAAGATGCCCAGGATGCCGCCCAGCACGAGACCGAGAATTGGTTTGTTCATCTGTGGTTTCTCCCTCAGAAATAGGTCGTGATCAGATCCGACACTCTTCTGTTCACCGTCTCCACGGATTCCTTTACCGGGAAGATTAGCGGCGGAAGATCACGAGGAGAAGAGCGCGCATCAGAAGATAGGTGAGGATGAGCAGGATCGGCACCCGGTAGCGGCGGACGAAGCGGACCGTCCGCTCGACGAGATTTTCGCGGTAGGCGCGGACGGCGAGGCCGGAGCTGTAGAGGGAGAGGTCGGCGGCGAGATCCTCCACCGTCTGATAGCGGTCCGCCGGATCGTCCGCCATGGCCTGCCGGCGGATCGCCGCGAGCGGCCTCGCGACCGGCGCCTCCCCGGCGAGCAGAAACCCGAGGATCGCTCCCAGCGCCCAGACGTCCGTCCTTTCGTCGATCGAGCCCACCTCGCCGCGCTCCTGCTCGGGCGCCATGGAACCGGGTGTGCCGAGGATGGTGCCATCGGCGTCCAAGAGCCCGCCGTCCTTCGCCACCCCCCAGTCCATCACCAGGACCTCGCCGAAGGGGCCGGCCATGATGTTCTCCGGCTTCAGGTCGCGGTGGATGACGGCATGCGCGTGGGCGAAGGCCACGGCTTCGCAGATGCGGCCGAAGACGCGCAGTCTCTCGGTAAGGTCGAGAGCAGGGGCCAGCTCATCGAGACGCCGGCCGCGCACGCGCTTCATGGCGTAGAAGACGCGGCCGTCAGGGAGCGTGCCGACGTCGTGGACCGGCACGATGCCGGGGTGCTCCAGGCGGGCGAGGATGCGCGCCTCGCGGAGGGTGCGCTCCGTGATGTCGGAGCCCGCCTCGCCGTCGACGACCTTGAGCGCCACCTCGCGCTCCAGGTCCCGGTCCCGGGCGAGATAGACGGTGCCCATGCCGCCGCGGCCGAGGGTCTCGACGATCTCATACGGTGTGCCGGCGAGGTCGGGCTGGTCCGTAGCCTCACGTAAATGATCAAGCGCAGCGTCGGACAGCCATCTCATCGGACTCATCCCGGATCGATCCCGAGGGCGTCGCGCGCCTCGGCGCGGAACTCGTCGTCGCTCACGGTCAGCTCGCGCAGGGTGGCGAGGACGATCGCCCGCAGCTCGCGGCGGGCCGCGGCGAGCTCGTTGGTCACCTGCGTCGCCGGAATGCCGAGATCTTTCCCCAGCGCGGCGTAGGTCGGCCGCGCGGAGTCCTCCTCCAGATCGTAACGTTCGAACACGGCGAAGCGGCGGTCGCGGCCCGCCTCCTCACAGCGCCGCCGCAGCTCCTCGACGGCGCGGGCGAACAGGCCGCGCACCCACTCGCGGTGGAAGTACTCCTCCGGATTGACCGCGTCGATCGTTCCGACCGCACCTTGACGGGCCAGTTCTTCCTCGGCGCCGTCGAAGTCGAGAGACAGGGGCGCCATCCCGCCGCCCCGCTTGAGGCGTTGCGCCGCGCGGTGCTCATTGACCGCGAAGCCGTCCAGGCAGGTGCGGAGGAAGGTCCGGAAGCGCGCCCGCGCCGGATCGTAGCGGTCGAAGGTCCCCTTCTCCAGGGCGGCGAGGAAGAACGACTGGGTGAGATCCCGCGCGTCCTCCTCGCCGGTCTGCCACTTCACCCGCAGATACTTGTAGACCGGCTTCCAGTAGCTCTCGACGAGCACCGCGAACGCCGTCCGCCGCACCTCCGGGTCCGGGTCACGGGACGCCAGAACCACCGAGCGGCGGGTCGCGGGGAACGGGCCGGCCATAAACTGACTCTACTGCGGACGCCGCCCCTTGCGCTCCCGCTTCGGCTCGCGTTTTTCGGCGCCTTTCACCGGCCGCTTCGGCGCCCGCCGCGCGTCCCGGTCCTCACGCTGCGCCGGCTCCGGCATGCCGGCGATCTTGAGCTCCAATCCCCGGCGCCGGAGGTTGACCGCTGCCAGCTCGACCTCCACCGGGTCGGCCAGTCGGAAGACGCGATGTTGATGATCTCCCAACAGGCTGTGGGACTCCGACTGGTAGATGTAGTAGTCGTCCGCCATCGTGCGGATGGGCACCAGGCCGTCAACGAAGAGATCGTCGAGCTGGACGAAAAGACCGAAGGGCTGGACTCCCGTGATGCGGCCGGGGAAGGTCTCCCCCACCCGGTCGGCCAGGAAGCGCACCTTCTTCCATTGCAGCAGGTCGCGCTCCGACTGCTCGGCGCGGCGCTCGGTGAAGCTGGTGTGCTCCCCCTGGGCCACCAGGCGGTCGGCGATCTGCATCCGTTCGACCAGCGCCTCGCCGCCCTGCAACAGGGCGCGCAGACTGCGGTGGACGACCAGGTCGGGATAGCGCCGGATGGGCGAGGTGAAGTGGGTGTAGTAGCGCGAAGAGAGGGCGTAGTGGCCGCGGCATTCCGGGCTGTAGTGGGCGCGCTGCATGGTGCGCAGGACGACCGAGGAGACGAACGGCTCGGCCGGCGTCCCCTGCACCCGCTTGAGGACCTCTTGGAGGAAGGAGGGGTGGAGGGCGTCGTAGTTGCCGCGCAGCTCGATCCCCAGCGGCGCCAGCAGGTCGCGCAGCTCGGCCAGGCGGTCCGGGCTCGGCGCGTCGTGCACGCGGTAGAGCGCCGGCACACCGCGGGTCTCCAGTTGGTAGGCGACCGCCTCGTTGGCCGCGATCATGAACTCCTCGACGATCCGGTGGGCGACGTTGCGCTCCGCCGCGATCACGCCGACGACCGTGCCGTCGGTGCCCAGCTCGACGTTCCCCTCGGGAAGGTCGAAGTCGATCGAGCCGCGCGACGCGCGGGCGCCGTTCAGGATGATCATCAGGGCGTGCATCTCGCGCAGCGCCGCGAGCACCGGCCCATATTCCGCGGCGTCGCCCGCGCGCGGCTCTTCGAGCAGCCGGCGCACTTCGTTGTAGGTCATGCGCCGGGTGCTGCGGATCACTGTCTCGGCGAAGCGGCGGTTCTTGATCCGGCCGCTGGGGGCGATGTCGAGGAAGGCGGAGAGGGTGAGCCGGGGCACCTGCGGGCGCAGCGAGCAGAGGCCGTTCGACAGCGCCTCGGGCAGCATCGGGATGGCGCGGTCGGGATAGTAGACGCTGGTGCTGCGGCGGTAGGCCTCGTCGTCGAGCGGCGTCCCTTCCTGGACGTAGTGGGCGACGTCGGCGATGTGGACGCCGAGGCGGAAGGAGCCGTCGGGCAGGTGCTCGACCGAGACCGCGTCGTCGAAGTCGCGCGAGCTTTCGCCGTCGATGGTGATGACGATCTGCTGCCGCAGATCCTCGCGCCCCGCCCAGTCGGCCGGCTGCGGATCGGGCGGATAGGCGCGGAGCGCCTCCAGAACCGGCGCCGGAAAATCTTCCGGGATCCCGTAGTGGCGCAGCACGACCAGCACGTCGACCCCCGGCTCGTCCGGATCGCCGAGGACCTCGACCACCCGTCCGACCGCGACGCGTCCGCGCTCGATCGCCACCACGACGTAGGCACCGTCCGGCACGCTCTCCGCCTCCACCACCTCCAGCTCGATCGACAGCTTCGGATCGTAGGGGACGAGCCAGCGCCGTCCGCCCTCGGTCTCCAGGGTGCCGACCAGCGTCTCGTGGCGCCGAGCGAGGACCTGGAGCACCGCGCCCTCGGGCAGCTTCCAGTCCGACGGCCGGGCCGTCCGTCCCATGCGGCGCACCAGCACCGTGTCGCCGGCCACGGCGCCGTTCAGGTTGCGCCGGCGGACGACCAGCTCCGGCTCCTGCCGGACGCCGGGCCGCAGCAGGGCGTCGCCGGTCTCCAGAGGATCGATGATCCCCACCGCCCAGGGCGTGTGCTCGACGGCATACCAGCGCTCCTCCACCTCCACCGCCCGCCCGCGCTCGCTCAGGGTGCGCAGCGCCACTTCGAGCTCCGCGGCCCCGATCTCCGGCTCCACAGCCCGCCGCAGATCCGTCGCGGCGATCCCGTTCCGGCCCGCCGCGTCGACGGCGGCGAAGGCTTTCTCCCGGGCGGGCCCCTCGGCTCCGGGCATCATTGTTCCAACCTCATTGACATCCTCTCTCCTCTCTCCCTACAATCAGCCCGCTGCGAAAGTGGCGGAACTGGTAGACGCGCAGGTCTCAGAAGCCTGTGGTCGCAAGGCCGTGGGGGTTCGAGTCCCCCCTTTCGCACCACCCTTCCTCAAGCTCCAAAACCTGGGACAGGATACACGAGGCGAACTTCGACAGCGCGAGCTTCGCAGCCTTCATCTGCCTTCATGTTGTCTAAAGGTTCCCGGCGATAAGGTCCACCCTGCGCACCGGGCCGAGAGGTCCATCAACGCGCCAAGCAAGGAGATTCTCTTAAAATGACTTCCAAGACCCTGACTTCGTCGCTGCTCGCCCTCGCCCTGACCGCTTCCACCGCCGCCTTCGCCGCCGCTCCGGCCGCCAAGCCCATGGACAAGCCGGCCGCCGCCCCGGCCGCCGCTGCCGACACCACCAAGCCCGCCGACACCACCAAGCCGGCTGAGAAGGCCCCGGCCAAGAAGAAGGGTCACAAGAAGGCCGCCCCCAAGAAGGAAGCTGCCCCGAAGGCCGAAGCGACCCCGCCGGCGGCTCACTAACACCGCTGTTTCAGCTCGGTCGGGAGGCCGGGGATGAGCAGCAACCCCGCCTCCCTCCGAGATGATCTTTCCTGATCCACCTGCTCCCGCGAGCCCCTCTGATTGCCCCTCTCCCCTCTTTGACGGACAATTCAATCCCATGCGAGTCCTCGTCGTCGAAGACGAGCCCGACCTGCGCCGGCTGCTCGAGCAAGCGCTCCGCGAGGAGAGCTACGCCGTCGACGTGGCGGCAGACGGCAAGACCGGCCTCTACAAGGCGACCACCTGGGACTACGACGCGGTCATCCTCGACCTCAATCTCCCCGGGTTGAGCGGCTGGGACGTGCTCACCCGCCTGCGCGCGACGAAGAAGGACGTCCCCGTCCTCATCCTGACCGCCCGCGACAATCTCGCCGACCGGGTGCGCGGCCTCGACACCGGCGCCGACGACTACCTGGTCAAACCGTTCGCTCTCGCCGAGCTCAACGCCCGCCTGCGCGCCCTGATCCGCCGCAGCGCCGGCCAGGCCAGCCCGCTCCTCGAGATCGGCGACGCGGTGATCGACACCGCCGCCCGCGCGGTGACGCGCAACGGCGAAACCGTCCATCTGACCGCCCGCGAGTACTCGCTCGTCGAAATGCTCGCCCTGCGCCGCGGCCAGGTGGTGACGCGCACCGACCTCTACTCCCATCTCTTCGATGAGGAGGACGACAGCTTCTCGAACCTGCTCGACGTGCACGTCTCGAACATCCGCAAGAAGCTGGGCAAGGACTTCATCCAGACCCGCCGGGGTTATGGCTACGTGATCGAGTAAACCGGGCTGCCGAGTCGCACATGTTTCGCTCCATCCGCTGGAACCTGCTGGGCTGGTACGCCGCCATCCTCATCGCCGTCGTCGCCGGCTTCGGCACCACTCTCTACCAGCGGCTGCAACTGCTGCGCTACCAGCGGGTCGACACCGAGCTGGCGGGCGCCGCGCAGCTCATCGCCCAGCGCACCCGGCCGCCTCACCGGCCGCGCGGCCACGGCCCGGCGGAGCCGTCCGAGGCGCAGATCAGCATCCCCGAAAGCCTGTTGCAGCGCTTCGGCGCCGACGAGAATGAAGCCGCGTACGCCGTCCTCTGGCAGCGCGACGGCTCCCGCTTCGCCTCGGCGCAGGCACCGGAGGACATCCCGGCTCCCAAGCCGCTCAAGAAGGAAGACCCCGACCGGCCGCGCTTCCGGCAGCGCGGCGAGCTGCGCGAGGTCATCCTGCCGCGGCACAGCGGCGGCTACCTGGTGGTCGGGCGGTCGATCCGCAATGAAGAGGAAGGGACCAACCGGCTCGTCTGGATCCTCGGCGGCACCGGCCTGGGCGTTCTCATCATCGGTCTCGCCGGAGGCTGGATCCTGGTGCAGCGGGCGCTCCGCCCGATCGCGGTGATGAGCTCGACGGCCGCCGCGATCTCCGCGTCGAACCTCTCGCAGCGCATCGACGTGGCCGGCACGGAGAGCGAGCTGGGGCCCCTGGCGCTGGTGCTCAACAACATGCTGGACCGCCTGGAGGACGCCTTCGAGCAGCAGAAACGCTTCACGGCCGACGCCTCCCACGAGCTCCGCACGCCGCTCGCGGTGATCTGCTCGCAGACCGAGCTGGCGCTGGCCCGCGAGCGCTCCACCGGCGAATACCGCCAGGCTCTGTCGACCTGCGCCAGCGCGGCGCAACGCATGCGCTCCCTGGTCAACGGCCTGTTGACCCTGGCGCGCGCCGACGCCGGCATGCTCCAGCTCGACCGGGCGCCGTTCGACCTCCGGATCTGTGTCGAGGAGTGCGCCCAGATGGTGCGCCCGCTGGCCGAAGAGCGCGGCATCGCCATCGACCTCGATCTGGCTGATGACCGCGCCGATGACCGCGGAGACATCGAGTGGACGGGAGACGTCCAGAGGATCGCGCAGGTCGTCACCAATCTGCTGAGCAACGCCATCCGCTACAACCGCGACGGCGGCAGGGCGCGGGTCAGCCTGCGGCAGGCGGACGGCGAGATCGTCCTCACGGTGTCGGACACCGGCATCGGCATCCCCCACGACGACCTCGGCTCGATCTTCAAACGCTTCTACCGGGTCGACAAAGCCCGCTCGCGGGAGGTCGGAGGCACCGGCCTCGGCCTGGCGATCTCGCAGAGCCTGGTCGCCGCGCACGGCGGGACCATCGAATGCCAGAGCGAGCTCGGCCGCGGCTCGACCTTCACGATCCGGCTGCCGGCTCCCGCATCTGCCGAGGAACCGGCGAGCCTCCCCCTGGCCGTCGGCACCGGCGGCCTGTAAATTGCCGGGCCTGTAAATTGCAAGGAGTAAAGACCATGAAGATCCTACGGAATCTACTGCCCTCCACGCTTCTCCTGCTGTCCCTCGGCGCGGCGATGCCCGTCGACGCTCAACCGCCGCTGCCGGCCCCGCCGCCGCCGCCGAATCATCTGCCCGCTCCGCCGCCGCTTCCGGCGCCCCCGCCCCTGCCGGCGCCGCGAGGCACGGTCGAGGTCCACCACACCCGCCACCATCACCGCCGGGTCCACCATCGCCGGGTCCACCACCGCCGCCGGCACCACGTCAGGCGGCACAGACATCACGTTCGGCGTCATCACCAGGTTTCCCACTAAGGCGCTCCCCGAGCGAGCCCTCCCCCTTCCGTTTGACGCTTACCGGAAACGTCTGTACTCTTCCGGCGAAACGTCTCCTGGGGAGGGCATCGCTGTGCAAGATTCGAGCGCGCTGAATGATCCGCACGAGCCGATCGAGCCGATCGAGCCGAACGAGCCTGAGTTCGACCCTGAGCTGTACCGGTTGGTCCGGGATGCCGTGGACCGTCAAGTCAAGGGCTACGATCCGCCCGAGCCGCGGCGCACCTACTACCGCTTGACGGCAGCCGGCTACACGAACGACAACGCCCGCCTGCAGATCGCCTACATCCTCTGCGTCGAGATCATCCGTTCCCTGGAGACCCGACAGCCGTTCCACGAATCGCGCTACGCTTCAGCCTTGCGCCGGCTGCCGCAGTTGCCGCAGGTCACACCCGCGCTGAATGAGGAGGCTCGGTGAGCAGACGAGCACCCCCGAGCTGCACGCGAAGGTCGCCGAAGCCGAAGCTGTGAGCCCACGGGCTCTGGTAGAGTACACGCATGAAAAAGCTCCTGCTCTGCCTCGCCCTCCTCCTCTTGGCAACGCCTGTCTTCGCCACCTGTGGCGGCGGTGGAGGCGGTGGCGTGGGTGGCATTCCTCCGATGCCGCGGAACCCGTCGATGGACACGAGGGGGATGGGCGCGGAGCAGGAGTTCTATCGCGTGCCCTGGAAAGCAGTCGCGGCCGGCGAGCCGGCTCCCGCCGGCGTCCTCGTCCTCTACTGGTTCCCCACCTCGCCGAGCGACGAGAAGGGCTCCGAGCTGCAGGACTCGCGCCCCCTGACGCTGGCTGCGGCCAAGTGTGTGGCGCTCGGGGTGGTACGGGCCGACAACGCCGAGCTGCGGGAGAAGTACAAGGTCGCCGCGAACGCCTCCGTCGCCGTGCTGGTGCTCGCCGCCGACGGCTCCGAGATGGCGCGGGTGCAGGGCAAGTACAGCCGGCCGCTCGGCAAGGACGAGGTCGAGAAGATGGTGAAGGACGGCATCAAGCGGCGCGAAAAGGACGCCGACGGCCTCCTCGACTCCGCCCGCGCCAAGTCGGACCATGGGGACAAGGACGGCGCCGTCGCCCTCTATACCAAGGTCTGGGAGGAGCGCTGCCTCGCCGAGAAGCCCGCGAAGAAAGCCGCCAAGGAGCTCAAGAAGCTCGGCAAGCCCGTGCCGGACCAGGAAGGTCTCGCTCTTCCTGAACCGAACTGGAGCCCGGCGACCCAAAAGGCGGTCCTGGCCGCCCTCGCCAAGGGCCTCGCGGCTGAAAACAAGCTGCACCTCGCCGACGCGCAGAAGTATTACGACGAAGCGCGAAGGGCCGATCCGGGCGATCCGGTCCCTCTGCGCTACCTGGGCGAGCTGTACCGCCACCACATCGGCGACTGGGGGAAGGCACACGAGACCTTCCAGCAGATCCTGGCGATGAACGCCGATCCGCTCTCCCGCGCGGTGGCGCTGCACGGCCTCGGCAAGATGACGATCCACGCCGGCGACTTCGCCAAGGGCCTCGGAATGTTCGAGGATTCGTTGCGCGCCTATCCGCTGCCGCTCACCTACCGCAACCTGGCGGTCTACTGGAGCTCCGAGGGCAAGACCGACAAGGCTTACGGCTACGTCCAGAACGCGCTCGCCATCGCGCCGGAGGACGAATACACCCAGATCTTCGCCGCCACCTTCCTGGTCAAGCTCGGCAAGCCCGAAGAGGCCGCCAAGATCGCCCGCGAGCACGAGTCGGTCCTCGCCGCCTCCTACAACCTGGCCGCCATCTGGGCCCAGGTCGGCGAACGCGACAAGGCCCTCGCCCTCCTGAAGCGCCACTTCTACGCCTACGAGCAGCTCGAGGACGTGCGCCGCAAGGAGATGCAGGAAGCCCGCGTCGACATCGTGTTCGCCAGCCTCAAGGCGGACCCGGCGTTCGTGGAGCTGACTGCGTTGGCTGATGGCGAGGGAATGAAGTGACGTATGGCCCCTGAGGAGTACCTGGAGATCGAGCGCCGCGCCGAGACCCGGAGCGAGTATCTGGACGGCGAGATGTTCGCCGATCGTTTCGGGACGCTTGGCGCGAGTCTCGCGCACAACGCCATCGTCGCCAACCTGCTCGGAGAGCTCGGACAGCAGCTCAAGCGGCGGCCCTGCCAGGTCTTCCCCAGCGATCTGCGGATCCACATTCCCGCCACCGGGCTCTATACCTATCCCGATGCCGTCGGGGTGTGTGGCGAGCCACTCCTGGAAGACGAGCACCACGACACCCTGCTCAACCCGGCCTTGATCATCGAGGTCCTCTCGCCGAGCAGCGAGGCCTACGACCGCGGCAAGAAGTTCGAGCACTACCGCGGCATCGAATCCCTCGTCGAATACCTCCTCGTGGCCCAGGACGAGCCGCGGATCGAGCAATACCTGCGGCAGGCCGACGGCCGCTGGCTGTTCACCGCCGTCGCGGGGCTGGAAGCAGCGATCGCCCTGCCGTCGATCCAGTGCGAGCTGTCGTTGGCCGAGGTCTACGACAAGGTGTCGTTGGGCTCGTCAGAATCTCGAAGCGGGCCCTCGGCAGATCGAGCGGCCCTGGTCGACGATGCCCCGGGGAAAGCTCAATCGGGACGAGGGCGGATTCAATCCTGAACGGGGCGGGTTGAATCCTGAACGGGGCGGATCGAATCCTGAACGGGGCGGGTCGAATCCTGAGCGGGGCAGATTCAATCCTGAACGGGGCGGGTTGAATCCTGAACGGGGCGGATTGAACCCTGAACGGGGCGGATTGAACCCTGAACGGGGCGGATCGAATCCTGAACGGGGCGGATCGAATCCTGAACGGGGCGGGTTGAATCCTGAACGGGGCGGGTTGAATCCTGAACGGAGCGGGTTGAATCCCGAACGGGGCGGATAGAATCCTGAACGGGGCGGATCGAATCCTGAGCGGGGCAGGTTGAATCCTGAACAGGGTAAGTTGACGATACCCCAGGCCAAGTTGGCACCCCGGCCTTCGTTCGTGGCCACGGTCGGTCAGCCGTCCCGCAGGGACAAGGGCAGCCAGCCCAGGATTTCAATCCTGGGTCCGAGATGCGCGGGCTCCACGATCCTCTGAGTCACAGATTCCACGGCCGGACACAACACGCCCGGACCCGCACGGCCGCCCCACCACGAGCGCCCCAGAGGCACGGACCCGCACGACAGTCTCGGCGCACCGAACACGCCGATCAACCCCATCCCCCGATCGCATCCGCGGCACCGAACCGTCATCACCCAGGATTGAAATCCTGGGCTGGCCGCCCTTGTCCCTGCGGGACAGCTTTTGAAGATGATACCCTCCCTCGACCTTTGGATCCGTAGAGTTGAGAGTTGAAATTTCCTGGGAGAAAGGTGCGAAATGGCGCATAGCTATGTGATGCTCGTCCTCCACATCGTTTTCAGCACGAAGGGCAGGGTGCCGTTCATTGGAGCGGAATACCGCGATCGTCTCTACGACTACATGGGCGGCATCATCCGGAAAGAGCGAGGCACCCTCATCGAGGTCGGAGGAATGCCGGACCATGTTCATCTCCTGGCCCGATTCCGGGCGAGCGTGTCCTTGTCGGAGATGCTGAAGATGATCAAGGGGAGGTCCTCACATTGGATGAATGGACTGCCCGGCCTCGGATATCGATTCGACTGGCAGGAAGGCTACGCGGCCTTTTCAGTGAGCGAGTCGCAGATCGCCACGGTCCGACGGTACATCCAGACGCAGGAACAACACCACGCACGCCGCACCTTCCACGACGAGCTCAAGGCACTCCTCCGCAAACACGGGATCGAGTTCGACGAGAAGGACCTCCTCGACTGAAGCCGCCCGGCATCCCGGGAACGAACCGCGGGCTCCACGCTCGAACCGATCAGAGAGAACCTCCCAGCCGTCCCGCAGGGACAAGGGCAGCCAGCCCAGGATTTCAATCCTGGGAGAGGGCCATGGGTTCCTCACCGAGACCCCTTGGCCAGGCCCCGGCGATCTGAGGCGAGACAACCGGCCCGGATATCCGGTTCCGGGTCTATGATATCGTTCAGGAAGATTTCGAGCTATGGCGATCGCGACTGTCGAAGCTCATCACTGGTCTCGTTCCGAGTATCAGCGTCTTATCTCCTCGGGATTGTTCCCCCCGGGACAGAGGATGGAGCTGATCGACGGGGTGATCTACGACATGGCGGCACAGAACAGCCTGCATGCGACGGGATACAGTCTGGCCGAAGAGGCACTGCGAGCGATCTTTCCTCCAGGCTCCGGATTCGAGGTTCGCGGCCAGCTCCCCCTGGACCTGAGCGACGACTCTGCGCCCGAGCCCGATGTCGCGGTCGTCCGCGGCAGCATCCGCGACTTCCGTGATCATCACCCCACGACGGCGGTGTTGGTGGTCGAAGTCGCCCACAACTCTCTCTCGCACGACCGCAAGCGGAAGACCCCAATCTACGCCCGGGCCGGCATCCAGGAGTACTGGATTCTCAACCTGGCCCGCAAGGTCCTGGAGGTCTTCAGAGAACCATTGCGAGGAGCCTACCGGCTGCAGGCGACCCTCCGCGGCGGTCAGGCGCTTGCGACCCTGGCACGGCCAGGCGTCTTTCTGACGGTCCGCGATCTACTGCCATAGTTCTTTCCGGCCCTCGCCCCAAGATCCGGTCCTCCCGCACCTGGAGGCGAGAGACCCGCCTCAAGATCGGGACCTTCCGCCTCAAGATCTGAGCCTTCCGCACCTCGGCGTGACCCTCTCGCCCCGAGATCTGGATCTTCCGCCTGCAGAGGCGAGACCTCCGCACCTGGAGGCGGACGGTCCGCCCCGAGTTGTGGAGTCTCCGCCTCGCGGGGTGGAGCTTCCGCACCTGGGTGGGAGACCTCTGCCTCGTGGTGCCGACCTTCCGCCTCGACATCTGAACCGTTCGCACCTCGGGGCGGCAGGTCCGCCTCGCGGTGGGGAGGCTCCACACCGCGGTGCGCGCCGTCCGCATCAGAAGGCGGCAGGCCCGCCTCGTGGTGCGGAGGCTCCGCGCCAAGATCGGCGCCGCCTCTGCCATCATCCTTCCTCCATCCGCCGCCGGAGCGCCGCTCGCACGGCTTCGAACCCTTTGTCCAGATGAGCTTCGAGTTGGCGCGGCATCAGAACGTCCTGGAGGAAGACGAGGATTCCGTCCAGGTGATGCGCAAACTCCCGCACCAAGCGAACCTCGTCCCAGCACTCGCTGCTGGGGCTGACGGCCGGATTGCGGATGAGCGCTTCGAGTTTCTCCGCCCGTTCGCCCCAATATTTCAGGTACGGCAACCGGTCCTCGAAGCTGCCGATCCTCACGTCCGGCAAGATCATTGGCACGAGATGCCCGGCCATCAGCTCGGCGCCTGCCTCGTTCTTCTGCCAGAGCTTGTAGATCTCGAACATGCAGTAAGGAGACCTCAGATACTTGTCGCTGATCACCGCCACGACGAGATCGGCACGGGTGAGACGGCGCATGAAGGCCGAGATCAGGTCCCCGGATTTCATCGCGTTGCGGTCTCGGACCGGCTCGAAGCCGTCCTTCTGGAGAGACTCATAAAGGCCATCGACGACCTTCGCGCGGATCTGTCCCTCGGGGGAGTCATCCCCCCACGCATAGGAGATGAAGACCTCGCGGCGCTTCTCGCCCGCTTTCAGGGGCTCAGGTTTGATGTCGATCTTGGAATCGGGCATGACCTCTCGATCCTCAAAGAAGGCGGAGAACGGTGCGGCATGCACCGGTCTCCCGTGAACATCCAGCACTCGGCCGTCCATCATGGACGCGAGCGCGCTCCTGGCCACCGTGACGCCGGCCCAAGTGAACAGCTCGGTGGGTTCTTCCCCGATCCTCTTGATCGCTTTCCGGATCTCCCGCAGCAGGCCCGCAGGGTCACGTCCCTGCGCCTTCAGCACCAACTCTCCGGCGCCCGGGGCGTCGGCCGTGCTCGTATCCTCACACTGCACCAGAAGCTGGGAATCCCGCTTGCCGTCTTTGAACCACAGACCATACTTCCAATACTCGGCAACGTCGCCGGCCTCGCGGCCGACCCTGCTCATCAGGCTGCGGATGACCGCCGGGTGGAAGAAGCGGTATTCGAACCGTGCCATGAGCGGCGGCCTGCTGTTTCAAACCGAGAAGAGGCCGGCGGGGACGCCAGCGCTCCCAGCTGGAGGAGATGGGCTTCGTTCGTGACCGCGGCCTGTCAGCCGTCCCGCAGGGACAAGGGCCGCCAGCCCAGGATTTCAATCCTGGGTGTGGAACGGTTGGACAGCACCGAGCCTTTCCCTCCCCCAGATCCTTTGGGTCGCCAAGGCTCCCCGCAGGATGACGGCGGGGGACCGGCGCCGTGGGGGGAGCCGTGGCTCTGAAATCCGGCCCGCCTCCCAATCCCCCGGGGTTGTCTCCGGCCGGAGCTTGTGACATCCTTCACATGCCCGTGACGGCAGGTCCCGGGTGTGCGTGGAGTTGTCTCTCTAGCTGTCTAACATCGCCTGCTTCTGGAGGTCGATCTTGCCGGAGCAGTACTATCCCGTTCTGCTGGCGCTTGGAGTGGCCATGATCATGGGGTTCGCCATCCTCGTGCTCTCCTGGGTGCTCGGCGACCAGCGCGGTGGACGCGTCAAGGTGACGACGATCGAGTCGGGCGTGCCGATGATGGACCGCTCCCACAAGCGGATCTCGGTCGCGTTCTTCCTCGTCGCCATCGATTTCATCGTCTTCGACCTCGAAGCGGCGTTCCTCTATCCGTGGGCGCTGCATATGAAGGCCGGCGGCTGGCCGCTGTTCTGGGCCGTCATGGTCTTCGTCTTCATGATCCTGGTCGGTTATGCCTATGTGTGGCTGAAGGGCGGCCTCGACCTCGGCCCACGCCGCGGTCCGAGCAGGCCCCGGGGGATTGAGGTATGAGCGTCTCCGAGCCCCAGATCTCCGGCAATGCCATGGTCGCCGGCAACGCGCCGCGCCTCCCTCCGGCCGCCAAGGCGGAGCTGGACGAGGTCCGCAAGCGCTACCCGACCTCCGAGGCGGCTCTCCTGCCGGCCCTCCACATCGCCCAGCGCTTCTGGGACGGCTGGCTGCCCGACGAGGCAATCGCCGCGGTCGCCGCCGAGCTGGATCTTCCGGAATCGAAGGTCTACGGCGTCGTCACCTTCTACGACCTCTATCATCAGAAGCCGGTCGGCCGGCACCGCATCCGCGTGTGTACCAACCTGCCGTGCCAGCTCCGCGGCTCCGCTGAGATCATGGAGACTTTGCACGGGGAGCTGAACGTGCCCGAGGACGAGGTCACTCCCGACGGCCGCTGCTCCTTCATCCACTTCGAGTGCCTCGGCTCCTGTGACACCGCGCCGATGATGATGATCAACGACGACTATCACGAGAACCTCACCCCGAGCCGGACGGTGCAGATCGTGCGAGGCCTCAAGTAATGTCTCCCGTGTTTGAACCGGTCCTCACCCGCAACGTCGGCAATCCCGACGCCCTGACGCTCGCCGGGTACAAGAAGTCGGGCGGCTATGAAGGGCTCTCCAAGGCGTTCAAGATGGAGCCGGCCGCGGTCGTCGAGGAGGTCAAGAAGTCGGGCCTTCGCGGGCGCGGCGGCGCCGGCTTCCCGGCCGGCATGAAGTGGGGCTTCATCGGCAAGGCGAAGCCGCGCTACCTGGTGTGCAACGCCGACGAGTCCGAGCCGGGCACCTTCAAGGACCGCCTGCTGATGGAATTCGACCCGCACCAGCTCATCGAGGGGTGCGCCATCTGCTGCTGGGCGGTCGAGGCGAACGCCTGCTACATCTACATTCGCGGCGAATACACCAAGGCGGCGACGATCCTCGAACGGGCGATCCGCGATGCCTACGACGGCGGCATCCTGGGCGACAACGCGATGGGCTCGGGCTTCAAGCTCGACATGTACGTGCATCGCGGCGCCGGCGCCTACATCTGCGGTGAAGAGACCGGGATGCTCGAATCGCTCGAAGGCAAGCGCGGCCAGCCGCGGGTGAAACCGCCCTTCCCCGCCGTCGTCGGCGCCTTCGGCAAGCCGACCGTGGTCAACAACGTCGAGACGCTGTGCAACGTGCCGCACATCCTGGTGCGCGGCGCCGACTGGTTCAAGGGGATCGGCACCGACGAGCGCAACACGGGACCGAAGCTCTACGCCATCTCGGGCCATGTCAACCGGCCGGGGACCTATGAGTTCCCGCTCGGCGTCTCGTTCCGCGATCTGCTCGACAAGGCCGGCGGCATGTACCAGGGCGGGACGCTCAAGGCGTTCATCCCCGGCGGCGCCTCGGCGCCGATCCTGCCGGCGTCGCAGATCGACCTCAAGATGGATTTCGACAGCGTGGCCAAGGCGGGCTCGATGCTCGGCTCGGCGGCGGTGATCGTGATGGACGACACGACCTGCCTGGTGCGGTCGGTGGCGCGCCTCGCGAAGTTCTTCAACCATGAATCGTGTGGCCAGTGCACGCCGTGCCGCGAGGGGACGAACTGGATGGAGCTCCTCCTCCACCGCCTCGAAGACGGCCAGGGGAGCGAGGGCGACGGCAAGCTCCTCCTTTCCATCTGCGGCCACATCGGCGGCCAGTCGCTCTGCCCGCTGGGCGACGCGGCGATCGGTCCGGTCCAGTCGCTGGTCAAAGGCTTCTGGCCCGAGATCGAGCAGCACATCCGCGACAAGCGCTGCCCGTTCCCGCACCGGCGCTATTTCGCTCAGGGAGCTTGAGTCACGTGCCCAAGGTAACGATCAACGACCGCACCGTCGAGGTGGAGCCCGGCACGAACCTCATCGACGCCGGGGCCAGGATCGGCGTCCAGATCCCCCACTATTGCTACCACCCGCGGCTGTCCGTGGTCGGCCAGTGCCGCATGTGCCTGGTGGAGATCTGGGACAACGGCAAGAAGATGCCGAAGCCGCAGGCCGCCTGCTCGTCGGCGGTGATGAAGGACGGCTGGGTGGTGCGCACCGACACGCCGGAAGTGCACGAGGCGCAGCGCGGGATGATGGAGTTCTTCCTCATCAACCACCCGCTCGACTGCCCGATCTGCGACCAGGCCGGCGAGTGCGGCCTCCAGGACTACTCGTTCAAGCACGGCGTCGCGTTCTCCCGCTTCCGGTTCGAGGACAAGCGCACCTACCCCGGCCGCGAGCGCATTCCGCTCGGGCCGAACGTGCTCCTCAACATGAACCGGTGCATCCAGTGCACCCGCTGCGTCCGCTTTACCCAGGAAGTCTCGAAAACCGCCGAGCTGGGATTCTTCAACCGCGGCGCGCGGGCCGAGATCGGCACCTTCCCCGGCAAGCCGCTCGACAACCACCTCTCCACCTGTGTGGTCGACATCTGCCCGGTGGGCGCCTTGACCTCCACCCGCTTCCGCTTCGCCGAACGCGTCTTCTACCTCGACAAGCAGCCGTCGCTCTGCACCGGCTGTGAGGTGGGGTGCAACATCACGGTCGAGCACCGGCGCGGGAAGATCAAGCGCTACAAGCCGCGCTTCAACCCCGAGGTGAACGACTACTGGATGTGCGACTTCGGCCGCGCGTCGTTCGAGCGCTATCAGAAGGTGCCGCGCCTCAGCACGATCCGCGCCCGGGCGGAAGGCGGTAATGGGAAGACGGGGAAGACGGGAACGACCGGCTTCTCCTCGCTGGGCTGGAAAGAGGCACTGGATCTGGTGGCGCGCAAGCTGCGGGCGAAGAGCACGGACGGCACCGCGGCGTTTCTGGGCTCCGGCTTCCTCACTGTCGAGGAGGCCTACCTGTTCGCCAAGCTGGCCGACGCCGTGGGCTCGCCGCACCGTTCGGTGCCGGTCGATCGTGGACCGGCGTGGACGATTCCCAATCTGAAGGGCGGGATCACCGGTGTCGAGGCCGCTCCCAACCGCCGCGGCGCCGAGCTCGCCGGGCTGACGCCGGGGACGAGCCAGAACACGCTGCTCGACCACGACGCGCTGCTCCTGGGCGACGGCGCTTCTCAGTGCTCGGTGCTGGTGGTCTGCGACAGCGACTTCGGCCAGGCGGCCTGGGATCCGGCGACCGTCGAGCGCCTGCGCAAGGCGAAGTTCCTGGTCGTCTTCGGCTGGGCCGACTCGCCGCTCGCCAAGGTGGCGGACGTGGCGCTGCCGGGGCCGACACACGTTGAAAAGTCGGGGACGTTCGTCAACGTCGAGAACCGGGTGCAGCGCTTCGAGGCGGCCTGCCCGCCGCCGGGCCAGGACCGCCCGCTGGTCGACGTGCTCTGCGATCTCCTCGGCCGCTTCGAGCAGAGTTGGCCGCAACGGACGCCGGGCGCGGTGTTCGACAAGCTCGCCGCCGAGATCCCGGCCTTCGCGGGGATCACCTGGGAGAGCCTGCCGGCGACCGGCGCGCCGCTCCACGTGGCCGGCGCGCCGCCGGACGCCGAGACTGGGTCTCGCGCCGAGGAGAGAGAATAGCCATGCAACCGGCCACCTCCGAGATGCTCGCGGCGATCGCCAAGTACGGCGTGATGTTCCTGGTGTTCATCAACGTCGCGCCGATCATGAACTGGGTGGAGCGCCGGGCCTGCGGTCTGATCCAGGACCGCCCGGGCCCGAACCGGGTCGGTCCGATGGGCCTCTTCCAGCCGATCGCCGACGCGCTCAAGTTCATGTTCAAAGAGGACGTGACGCCCGCCGCCGCCGACCGGCTGCTCTACCTGCTCGCTCCGGCCCTGGCTCTGCTGCCGGCGTTCACCACCTTCGTGGTGATCCCGTTCGGTCCAGACCTCGAAGCCTTCGGCCGCCACATTCCGCTGATCGTCGCGCCGGCGGAGACGGGCGTGCTGCTCTTCCTGTCGCTCGCCAGCCTGAGCGTCTACTCGCTTGTGCTCGCCGGCTACGGCTCGAACAACAAATTCTCCCTGATGGGCTCGATCCGCGCCTCGGCGCAGATGATCAGCTACGAGCTGGCGCTCACCCTGGCGGTGCTGGCGGCGGTGATCCCGGTCGGCTCGTTCTATCTGCCGGACGTGGTGGCCCACCAGCAGCAGCATGTGTGGACCGTGATCCCCCAGTTCGTCGGCTTCTTCGTCTTCCTGATCGCCTCGTTCGCCGAGACGAACCGGCTGCCGTTCGACCTGCCGGAAGCGGAGTCGGAGCTGGTGGCCGGCTTCCACACCGAGTACAGCGCCATGCGCTTCGCCTTGTTCTTCCAGGCGGAGTACACCAACATGGCGGCGCTCTCGTGCCTCGGCGTGACGCTCTTCTTCGGCGGCTGGACCCTGCCGTTCGTCCATCTGACCGGATGGATCGGCGCGATCGTCGGCCTGCTGACGCTGATCACCAAGATGGCGATCGCCATGGCCCTCTTCGTCTGGGTGCGCTGGACGTTCCCGCGCTTCCGCTATGACCAGCTCATGCGGCTCGGCTGGAAGGTGCTGCTGCCGCTCGCCATCCTCAACCTGATCGCGGTCTCCGCGATGAACCTGGCCGGCTGGCTGTAGGCCGAGGCCTGGAACGAACGAGGACACGATCCCGATGGAGAAGCTGATCTTCCTGGTCTTTGCCGCGCTGGCCCTGGGCTCCGCGCTCGTGGTGGTGTCGCACAAGAATCCGGTCTACTCCACCATGAGCCTGGTGATGACGCTGGTCTCGGTGGCGGCGCTCTTCGTGCTCCTGGGTGCGCCGTTCCTCGGCGTCATCCAGGTGCTGATCTACACCGGCGCCATCGTCGTGCTGTTCCTGTTCGTCATCATGCTGCTCAATCTCCAGCCGCGGAGCCGCGAAGAGCCGGCGTTCGCCGGGCAGGGCTTGCAGGTGGCCGGCGCGATCGCCGGCGCGCTGCTCCTCTGGGTGCTGATCGGCTTCGCGTTCTGGCGCAGCGGTCTCGGCGCGCTCAAGCCGCTGACCCCGGAGATGGTGGCGATCAAGACACTCGCCCATGATCTGTTCACCGAATACCTGCTCCCCTTCGAGATCGTCGGCCTCCTGCTGCTCGTCGCCGTGATCGGTGCCACGGTCGTCGCGCGCAAGGTGCCGCAGGCCGACTCCACGCCGGCCTATGGCCCCAGCAACAAACCGCCGGAGGGCTTCGAGCCATGACCGTTCCCATTCACTGGTACCTGCTGCTCGCCGCCGCCCTGTTCGTGATCGGCGCCGTGGGCGCGCTCACCCGGCGCAACGGCATCAGCATCTTCCTGTCGATCGAGCTGATGCTGAACGCGGCCAACCTGACGCTGATCGCCTACTCGCGCCTGCTCGACGTGCGCACGGGACAGCTCGTCGTCTTCTTCGTCCTCGCGGTCGCCGCCGCCGAAGCCGCCGTGGGGCTCGCCCTGTTCATCGCCGTCTTCCGCCAGCGGCACACGATCGACTTGAACCGCATCAACCTGATGCGTTGGTAAGCGCCCGGTAGACACGACATGCTCGATCTTCTCTGGCTGATCCCCATCCTGCCGTTCGCCGGCGCCGTTTTGAACGCTTGCCTCGGCCGCAAGCCGCCCAAGGCGCTGGTGACCGCGATCAACGTCGGCGCGCCGCTCCTCTCCCTGCTCGTCGCCCTCGGCTGCCTCTGGGAATTCGGGCACGGCGATACGACGCAGGCGTTCGAGCGGATCTATTACGTCTGGACCGCCGGGTCGCTGCACATCGACGCCGGCTTCCGCCTGGACGCGCTCTCGGCGGTGATGCTGTTCGTGGTGACATTCGTGGGCTTCCTGATCCACGTCTACTCGGCCGGCTACATGGCGCACGAGGAGGGGTACCGGCGCTACTTCGCCTATCTGAACCTGTTCATGGCGGCGATGTTGATGCTGATCCTCGGCAGCAACTACCTGATCATGTTCGTGGGCTGGGAGGGCGTGGGCCTCTGCTCCTACCTGCTGATCGGCTTCTACTACGACCAGCCGTTCCCACCCTACGCCGGCAAGAAGGCGTTCATCGTCAACCGGGTCGGCGACTTCGCCTTCCTGCTCGGCATGTTCGCGCTGATCTCCAAGTTCAATACGCTCCAGTACAGCACGATCTTCTCGAAGATTGCCGCCAATCCGAGTCTGGTGACAGGTCCCACGGTGGCCGGTCTCACCCTGGCGAGCTTCGTGGCGCTCTGCTTCTTCGTCGGCGCGATGGGCAAGAGCGCGCAGATTCCGCTCTACGTCTGGCTGCCGGACGCGATGGCCGGTCCGACGCCGGTGTCCGCCCTCATCCACGCCGCGACCATGGTGACGGCGGGCGTCTACATGGTGGTGCGGACGAACGTGATCTATCAGCTCGCGCCGGGGGTCTCGCAGTTCGTGGCGGTGATCGGCGCGGCGACGGCGATCTTCGCGGCGACGATCGGCCTGGCGCAGACGGACATCAAGAAGGTGCTCGCCTACTCCACCGTCTCGCAGCTCGGCTACATGTTCCTGGCCGCCGGGCTCGGCGCCTATTCGGCGGCGGTCTTCCATCTCGGAACGCACGCGTTCTTCAAGGCGCTCCTCTTCCTGGGGTCCGGCTCGGTGATCCACGCGATGGGCGGCGAGCAGGACATGCGGCAGATGGGCGGGCTCCGCAAAGCCCTGCCGCAGACGTTCTACACGTTTGTGATCGGCGCGCTGGCGATCGCCGGCATCTTCCCCTTCGCCGGCTTCTTCAGCAAGGACGAGATCCTGCACGCCGCGGCGTCGAACGGCCAGTGGGTGCTCTACGCGGTGGGATTGATCACCGCGGCGCTCACCGCCTTCTACATGTTCCGCGCGGTGTTTCTCACCTTCTGGGGCAAATTCCGCGGCACGCATGACCAGGAGCATCACCTCCACGAGTCGCCGCCGTCGATGACGATCCCGCTGTGGATCCTGGCCGTCGGCGCCCTCACCGCGGGCTGGCTCGGCTGGCCTGGCGAGCACAACTGGATCCATCACTTCCTGGCGCCGGTGATCCTCAAGCCGGCCGGTCTGCCGGAGGCGGCGGAGCACGAGCTGAGCGCGCTGGCCCTCGGCCTCATCGCGCTCGCCGTCGCCGTCGCCGCCATCTGGTACGCTTGGACGGTCTATGGCAAGGACAAGGGGCTGGACAACGGCAAGCAGTGGGCGGCGCGCTTTCCGTTGGTCCACAATCTGCTGGTCCACAAGTACTACGTCGACGAGATCTACGACGCCGCGATCGTGCGCCCGCTGGCGCTCCTCTCCACGTTCTTCTGGAAGATCGTCGACACGATCCTGATCGACGGCGCGGTCCAGACCGGCGCCGCGACGGCCGAAGTGGCCGGCGAGGTCGGCCGCTTCAGCACCACCGGCAATGTGCGCAACTACGCCCTGTACTTCTTCCTCGGCGTGATCCTGCTCTTCCTCTGGCTGATCTTCTGAGCTGACCTTATCTATGGCTACGGTCTTCGACCTGCTCCTCGGCAACACGCTCACCCGCTTGGTGTTCTTCCCGGCGCTGGCCTGCCTGCCACTGCTCTTCTTCCCCCGCGGCGCGGTCCGCGGGACGAAGATCTACGTGCTGGCCGCCTCGCTGGCCGAGGTCCTCTTCGGCGTCCAGTACCTGATGGCGCACCTCGCCGCGGACGGCACCTTCCCGCGAGTCCATCACCTCGGCCTGCAGGGCGTCCCCTGGATCACGGACTACGGCATCCGCTACCACCTGGCGATGGACGGCATCTCGATGCCGCTCGCGATGCTCGGCATCTTCCTGGTGCCGATCGTCGTCCTCGGCTCGTGGAAGGGGATCGACCGCCACTGGCCGGCGTTCGGCGCCTCGCTGCTGCTGCTCACCACCGGCGTGCTCGGCGCGCTCCTGGCCTGGGACCTCTTCCTCTTCTACATCTTCTGGGAGGTCATGCTGATCCCGATGTACCTGCTGATCGGGATCTGGGGCGGCGAGCGGCGGATCTACGCGGCGGTCAAGTTCTTCCTGTTCACCATGGCGGGGAGCCTGCTGATGCTGATCGCCATCCTGTGGATGGCATGGACCTTCAAGGGCCTGAACCACGGCACCTGGAGCTTCGCCTACAGCGACATGCTGAGCCTGCGCTTCCCGCTCAACCAGCAGATCTGGCTGTTCGCGGCGTTCGCGCTGACCTTCGCCATCAAGGTGCCGATGTTCCCGGTGCACACCTGGCTGCCCGACGCCCACGTCGAAGCGCCGACCGGCGGCTCGGTGATCCTGGCCGGCATCCTCCTCAAGCTCGGCACCTATGGCTTCCTGCGTTTCGCGCTGCCGCTCTTCCCGCAGGCGAGCCTGGAGGCGCAGCCGCTGCTCGTCGCGCTCGCGGTGATCGGCATCCTCTACGGCGCCCTCGTCGCCTGGGTGCAGGTCGACATGAAGAAGCTGGTGGCCTACTCCTCGATCGCCCACCTGGGCTTCGTGATGCTCGGCCTCCTCGCCTTCGACATCGTGGCCTGGCAGGGAGCGCTGCTCCAGATGGTCAACCACGGCCTGTCGACCGGCGCGCTGTTCCTCCTCGTCGGCTTCCTCTACGACCGGCGGCACACCAAGAAGTTCGAGGAGTTCGGCGGCCTCGCCAAGGTGATCCCGCTGTTCGCCTTCTTCCTGGTCTTCTCCACCCTCGCTTCGGTGGGCCTGCCGGCGCTCAACGGTTTCGCCGGTGAGTTCCTGATCCTCGCCGGCAGCTTCCGCGCGCTGGGCTGGCCGGCGGCGCTGGCGACATTCGGCGTCGTGCTCGCCGCGGTCTACCTGCTCAAGATGCTCCAGCTCACGATCTGGGGACCGCTGACCAAGGACGAGAACCGCAAGCTGGTCGACCTCTCGCCGCGGGAGATCCTGGCCCTCGTGCCGCTCTGCATCTTCATGGTGTGGATCGGCATCGCGCCGAACCGCTTCCTCGAGCCCAGCCGTCCGGCCCTGGAAGCAACCCTGGCCGCCTTCCAACGCGGGCTGCAGGAGCCGCCGGTGACCGAGGCGATTCTGAGAGCTTCGCCAACACGACAAGGTGAGACCCTCGCGATGGAGACTCCGGAGGCCGGACGATGAGCCGCGCCGACCTGATCAGCCTGCTGCCGGAGATGATCCTTTGCGGCGGCGGCATCATCCTGCTGCTGCTCGAAGCCATCTCGCCCGCGCTCCGGCGTGCCTTCACCGCCCTGGCGCTCGCCACCGTCGGCGTCGCGGTCTGGGGAGCCTGGCAGGCCTGGAGCAGTGTTCCCGGATCGGCGCCAGGAGCGTCGCTCCTCACCTGTAACGGCCTGCTGGAGACGAGCGGCATCACCTACGGCTTCACCCTGGTGATCCTCCTCGCCACCGGCCTCTGCCTGCTCGCCTCCCACGGCTACCTCCGGCGCGAAGGCATCCTCTCCGGCGAATATCACGCGCTGCTCCTCTGGTGCGCCGTCGGCCTGCTCCTCATGCTGCGCGCGACGGAGCTGCTCACCGTCTTCCTCTCCCTGGAGCTCTTCTCGCTCTGCCTCTACTGCCTGGCCGCCTTCCACCGCCGCCTCGCCGTCGGCACGGAAGCCGCGATCAAATACTTCCTGATGGGCGCCTTCGTCAGCGCCTTCGTGCTCTACGGCATCGCCCTCGTCTTCGGCGCCACGGCCAGCACCCGTTTCGCGGCGATCAGCCAATCGATCGCCACGATGGACCACGTGCCGGCGACGCTCAGCCTCGGCCTCCTCATGCTGGTCGCCGGCTTCGGCTTCAAGATGAGCGTCGTGCCGTTCCACGCCTGGTCGCCGGACACCTACCAGGGCGCGCCGTCGCCGTTCGTCGCGTTCCTCTCGGTGGCGCCGAAGGTGGCGAGCGTGCTGGTGCTCTGGCGCGTCCTCGACGTCGTGGCCAGCTCGGCCCTGCCTGGAGCATCGGGCGTGGCAGCCAAGTGGTCGGGTGTCGTGGCCGTCCTCTCGGTGCTCTCCATGCTGGCGGGTAACCTGCTGGCGCTGGTGCAGCGGGACATCAAGAGGATGCTCGCCTATTCAGGAATCGCGCACATGGGCTATCTGCTCCTGGCGCTGGTGACGCTGGACCGCGCTTCCTTAGCATCGGTGCTCGTCTACCTGCTCGCCTACACGCTGATGAACGCCGGCGCCTTCACCGTGATCGGCATGCTCTACAGCCGGCCCGGCGAGCAGCATCTGATCTCCGATCTGGCGGGTTGGGGCTACCGCTACCCGCTCCTCGGCGGCTGCCTCTCGGTGTGCATGCTCTCGCTGGGCGGCATCCCGCCGACCGTCGGATTCATCGGCAAGTGGATGGTGTTCACCAATGCGGTGGGAGACGGCCTGATCGGCCTCGCGGTCCTCGGTGTGCTGGCGAGCCTGATCGGCGTGTTTTACTACCTGCGAGTCGTTTACGTCCTCTTCATGCAGCCGGAGACGAAGCAGCCGGAAGGTCTGCTCATCGACGGCTGGGGCCGGGCCGCGGCGGTGATCGCCGCCCTGGGCACTCTGGTGCTCGGCGTCTGGCCCAGCGGGATTTTGCAGTGGCTCATCGAGGCAACGGCCAGCCGGTGATCGACAACGAGGAGGTCTCTCCTCTCACCCTCAACCGGCTGTCGTTCTACCTGCGCTGCCTGCGTCATTTGCAGGAGCTGGAGATCAAGCGGATCTCGTCACAGGAGATGGCCCGCCGTTACAACCTCTCCGCGACCCAGATCCGCAAAGACCTGGCGCAGTTCGGAGAGTTCGGCATCCGCGGCGTCGGCTATGAAGTCGACGAGCTCGCCGACCACCTCAACTCCCTCCTCGGCCTCAACCGGCAACACGCCATGCTCATCGTCGGCATGGGCAATCTCGGCAGCGCCCTCGCGCAATATCTAGGCTTCAACTACGGCGCCTTCCACGTCGTCGCCGCGGTCGACAACGATCCGCGCAAGATCGGCCGCAAAGTCGGCACTCTCCTGGTCCGTTCCCCCGAAGAGCTGGCCGATGTCGTGCGCGAATCGGGAGCCGAGATCGGAGTCCTCACCGTGCCGGCCGAAGCGGCGCAAGAGAACTACGACCGTCTCGCCGACGCGGGCATCAAAGCCGTCCTCAACTTCGCGCCTGTGCGGGTGAAACGCCGCTCTGGAGTTCCGCTCAAGAATGTGGATTTGCGGATCAATCTGGAGGAGCTGGCGTTTTTTCTGGGGGAGTAGGTGCGGCCTGAGCGGCCTGCGGTGGTCCGGGCTTGCGTGGGCGCTTTTTTGAAGCGCAACACCAACGGACGTGGCTAGGCTGGTGAGGGCGGCGATCCACGGTTCTCAGATACCCTTGGGCGCCACGATGACTTTGACGAGAAGGTCATTGTGGTTCCCGTTTAGATCGTTTTCGATGCCACACGGATTCGCTATCAGCCCATCTGGATCATATGCGAAGCAGATTAACGTGCGGCAGTCTGGATGAGCCTTGTAGCGGCCAATATCAATGAGGAGCTGCTCTCCGAGCTCCCTGGCTCCAAGGCCCTCCCTTGTTTTCTTCACTTCAACCACAATCTTCTCTGGCTTTAGCAAAAAGTCCATCCGGGACGATCTTCCTCCATAGCTAGGCGTCCACTCTTCCGCTCTAATATCCGTGAACTCTAACGCCAATAGAGCGCCAAAGAGATCCTGCACATCATACTCATCGGCAACCGCAAGCGTATCACGCCCCTTGTGGCGCTTTAAAAGCTTTCGAGCCACTAGGTGTAAGCCGCAGCAGATATTTTCAATCGACTCACACGCATCGCGGTGTTTCGGCCAATCGCATCTTCCCTCATAGAGGTTTCGGACAATTGAAGGACCTGGCGGAACCAAATATCGAAGAAGCTCTGGATCACGCCCCTTAACAGCGCTAAGTAGGCGCTCCCGATCCTCCTCCGGTATTTCAACCGTTACTCTCATCCGCCCTATCTCCGCTTGAAACGATCTGGACCGCCTCGGGAGCGACATCAAGAAATGCTGCCAAAGCATTCTTTAAGATTTCCTTCGACTTCTCGTCCGAATAATCACCGCTAATTTCAAGACTTACCTTTACCCGTTCTCCTTTACTGGCTTCTCCCATTTGATGTTGGAATGCACGCTTCACCCAAGGCATTTCCTTGTAGGCCTTCAGTACCGCCTCTGGCCACTGCTCTACATCAGCGCGGGCGTGGCAATTTGCGCAAAGGCAAATCAAATTATCCGGAGTGCTTGCGCGGCTCTTCACCCAAGGCACAATATGAGCTCGATCTAACGGCATAGAAGCACCACAAACGGCGCAGCGATGGCCGGATTCTAGTAGCAATTCTCTAGTGACATCAGATGTGATCGCACATCTAGCCATTTAAAGCTCCCAATTAGCGGCGCCCAGCCGTGATCCTCTCACCAGTTGTGGGAGCAGTCCGGTGTCTGGATTGGATTGACCCGTGACGAGGATCAAGTCGTGGCCAGCCTTGCACGCGTACGACAGCACTATCGTCATGCGTTCTGGACCGCCCTTCTTTTGAAGGCGCTTCAGGAACGGATCTTCGAGTTCTTGTGTAGCGAGCCACTCAAGCTCCTCTTCCAGCGTCATACCTTCAATCTCTGCCGAGATCTTATCGCGAATCTTCCGCATCAGCTCGACTGCGTCGAAGCCCGTCGTTGTATTCATCCGGCGGTACCCTCCCCCGGGCGCTCGAATCTACAAAGCACTGCATGAGACTACGAGAGTACCACCGCAAAGTCCTCCTTGTCCCTGCTCGATGCGCCCGGCCAAGCGCAACGCAGGAGGTCTGCGATCCCACTTCCTGGTACAATGTCGTCCATGGAGAGACGCGGCGCTGCCTACAGCCTCAAAGCTCCCGCCCGGTCAGGTTCGGGTTCTTCGTTACGCCTGCCGGGCCGTGAGCCCTTCCCAGGGGTGGACGATCATCTCGTCGTGCCGGAAGTCACGCGCGACGAGATCATCGGCGGCCGGCGCGTGGTCGCGCACCCCGCCCATCCTCCTCACGCCGACCAGCACGGCGAGCTTCATTATGTCTTGCGGGCGCACAAGGCCTCCGGCTACGTGGCCTCCGTCGACCTTCTCACGCGCCATGCGGTGGACTCGGACTTCGCCAGCGACTCCTGTCTGTACAAGCAAGGGATCGATCCGGCGACTGGTGGCCGCTTCCTGGAGGAGATCGCCTTCGAGGTGGTCTCCGAACAGAACGAGGGGAAGGCGAGGGAGAAAGCCGAGGTCATGGACCGCCGCGGCGTGCGGAGGATCTTTGCGATCTTCGTCAAGAGCGGGCAGGTCTGTGAATGGGCTCCCGAGAGCCGGAGTTGGCGGCCCTTGGAGCCCGGCTCGCGGATCGAGGATCCCTGCCTGGCGGTGCCGCTCGCCATCCCGGCCCTGCTCGAGGCGGCCGAGGCTGATAACGCCGTGGCGGAGGCTCTGGCTGCGAAGGGCAACCCGGTGCTCCGCAGACGTGAAGAGGCGGCGGAAGCCAGAGGTGAGCAGAAGGGGCAGCAACAGGGCGAGGCCCGGCTTCTGCTCCGTCTGCTCGAAGAGAAATTCGGACCGCTCGACGCTCAGAGCCGGGAGCGAATCCAGGCGGCGAATGCGGAGTTGCTCCTCGACTGGGGCGCTCTGCTCCTCAAGGCCCACGAGTTGCGCGACGTGTTCGGGGATTGACGCCGAGGCGGACGCCGCGCTTTTAGGGCACCTCCAGCAGTTTGCGACGTGCTCCACAGTTTAAGGACGGACCGTATGGTTTACGGCGCCACGCCGTAAACTGTGGGATACGCCGCAATTACGGCGGTCTGCATCGTCTTACAGCGGTCCCCACAATTTTGCGACGCGCCCCATAGTTAAGGACGGTCGTCATAGTTTACGGCGCGACGCCGTAAAACTGTGGGAGGCGCCGCAATTGGCGGCGGCCTGCATCGCTTCGCGGCGCTCCCGCTACTCTGCGACGCTCTCCATAGTTTAGAACGGCCCTCATGGTTAACGGCGCGACGCCGTAAACCATGGGAGGCTCCGTAATTACCGCGACCGTCACAGTTTGCGACGCCTCGCCGTAAAATCGAGCGGGCCGTTCTTATTCTGTGCGGCGCGTTGAAGAATTGGGCGAGGCATCGAAGATTTGAGCAGGCCGCCGCTAAACGATTCAGACCGGCGTAAACTTCGGCGCCTCGCACAGCTCTGTGACGGCTCGCCGTAAAATTGTGCGAGCCGTTCTTATTCTGTGCGGCGCGTTGAAGAATTGCCCGAGGCGTCGAAGATTTGTCCGGGCCGCCGTAAAGCGATTCAGGCCGGCGTAAACTTCGAGGCCTCTCGCAGCTCTGCGGCGCCGCGCCGTAGAGCTGTGCGAGCCGTTCTTAGCCCCCTGGGAGCGCTGGCGTCCTCGCCGGCCTTTTTTGCGATCTTGCCGAGAGCCGCCGAACTTCGGAGAGAAGAAAAAGTTGCCGGCGAGACGCCTGCGCTCCCAGGGTGAAGCTCAATACGGATTCTGGTCGATCACTCCATTGTTCACACTGCGCAGGTAGTAACCCAAGGTCGGCCGGTTTGCCAGATTGAAGGTTCCCCCGGTATTGACTTTCCAGATCTTGTAATTCGAATAGGTGAGCGGCGTTTTCGAGCGGCAGGTCTCCGGGGCGTGGTCGGCCAGGATGAAGTAGGCCGGTCCGTTGCCGACGACGGTCGCAAGGCCGTTGCGGTCGACTTCCAGCGAGGTCACCTCGTCCATCGCGACAGCCAGGGCGGTCGTGGTCTTGCCGTCCTGGATCTGGCGCGCGAGGAACGCCATCGTCCGGCCCATCCGGTCGCGGGTGACGAAGTGGTCGTCGGTGATGGTGTTCTGCATGTGCGCCCAGTGGAAGAAGTCGTAGGTGAAGGTGACGGTGCGGTCGTAGGGGTTGGAGAGAGCGCTGGCGGAGGTCGCGCTGTTGTTGCAGCCGTCGTAGGTGTAATCACCCTGGATGGCCACGCCGGCGCTGGTGCCGCCGACGCCTCCGCCTTTGGCGTAGACGGATTCGACCGCCGTCTCGACTTTGGTTCCCTTGAAATACTTCACGTAGTCGCACTGGTCGCCGCCGGCGAAGAAGACCACTTCGGCGTTCTTGACCGTCGTCTCGACCGCCGTCGTGTTGGAGTCGGCGGCGGAGGTGATGACCAGCGTCTCGACCGAGTCGACGCCGTTCATCGCGTAGATGTAGTCGTTGTAGCCGTTCGAGCCGCTGGAACGCAGGATGACGACGTCGATCTTCGTCGAGCAACTCGTACAGCCGCGCACAGTGTCGATGATCCACTGCAAGGCCGCGTCCACGTCGGTGCCGCCGCCCCCGAAGTCGTGCGCCGGACCGGCGAGGGGCACGACGACGTCGGCCGCGTTGCCGGTGAGATAGCGCGTGACCTTCGCGTGGGCGGGAACCGCCAAGAGGACGGCAAGCAGGCACAACAGGCTTTTCTTCATCCGACTCTCCTCCATTGTCAGGTGTCCACCCTCTTAGGTGCTTCGGAGAGCCGCTATCGTGCCGGCGGGGGTCCGCTTTTGCCGATCTCCCCGATCTTCTCCAGGGTGCCGGTGATCTCCTCCACCTGCTGATGGGTGAGCGGAACATTGCCTTCGCTCTGGTGCGCCAGGTCGAGCATCAGCCGCTTGAGCCGCTGCGCGGCGGCAGGGTTGCCTTTGATGGAGCCGGCGGCGGCCTGGGCGGCGGTGAAGGCCGCGTCCAGGCGCTGCCTCTCTTCGGCGGACAGATCCCGCGGCAGCCGGTCCTGGATACCGTCCCGGACGCGGCCCAGCGACCAGGCGAAGATCCTGTCGTAGCTCTGGCCCACGTAGTAGAGGCTCGCGATGAGACCGACGCCGGCGAGGACCAGGATGACCAGGCAGCCGATGACCAGCGGCTTGCCCCGGCCGCCGGTGCTGGGCGACGGCGACGGGGGGAGCGGAGTGAACGGCGAGCGCGGTGTGGACGGGGTGCCTGTGGGATCGGCCATGGTGAGGGTCTCCGAGGCGTTTCTATCACAGAGGAAGCCCTATAATGGCTGGGTGCGATACGATCCGCTGCCCGCCGCCAAGCCCTCCCCCCGTTCCGGCTCCGCGACTTCTGCGACTGCTGCGGGGAGCCCACGCCGCCCACGCAGGATATTGCGCTGGATCGTCCCTCTCGTCATCGCCGTGATCGTCGGCGCACTGGCTGGCGTGGCGGTGGCCGCGGCCATCCACGTCCCCCGGGTCGAGACCCTGGTCGGCTATACGCCGAGCCTGGTGACGCAGCTCATCGCGCGCGATGGCAGCGTCTATTCGACCTTCGCCCGCGAGCGGCGGGTGATGCTCAAGGAGTCGGAAATCCCGGCGATCATGCAGCAGGCCGTGCTCGCCTCGGAGGACAGCAACTTCTTCCGCCACGGCGGGGTCGACGCAATGGGCGTGCTGCGCGCCGCGGTGACCGACGTGAAGGCCGGACGGGTGGTGCAGGGAGCCTCGACGATCACCATGCAGCTCGCCCGCAGCCTGTACCTCACCCGCGAGCGCACGTGGCGGCGCAAGGTCGAGGAAGCGTTCGTGGCGGTGGAGCTCGAAAAGAACTACAGCAAGCCTCAGATCCTCACCCTCTATCTCAACCTGGTGAACCTGGGGCACGGCAACTACGGCGTCGAAGCGGCCTCGCGCTACTACTTCGGCAAGCCGGCGGCCAAGCTGACGCTCCCCGAGGCGGCGATGCTCGCCGGGATCATTCCGGCGCCCAGCCGCTACAGCCCCTATCGCACGCCGGACCAAGTGCTGCGCAACCGCGACCGCGTGCTGCGCCGCATGCTGGAGGAGAAGTTCATCAAGCAGGAGGAGTACCAGCAGGCGGTGTCACAGCCGCTCCTCGTGACGACGCAACAGCCGGAGGAGATGTTCGCCCCCTACTTCTCCGAGGACGTCCGCAAGTACCTGGAAGCCAAATACGGCCCGACGACGCTCTATCAAGATGGCCTCCAGGTGCAGACGACGCTCGATCCGCAGATCCAGCGTGCCGCCGAGCACGCCGTCCGCGACCAGCTCCTGCGCTTCGACCACCGCCGCGGCTTCCGCGGCCCCATCGCCACGATCGACGAGAAAGACGTCGACACGCAGCAGCTCCCCACCTGGCCGCACGGCAAGCCGGTGCTCGAACGGTGGTATCAGGGCATCGTCCTCGAATCCGGCCCCACGGCGCGGATCAAGATCGGCGACCAGGTGCTGCCGCTCGACGCCAAGGGGATCGCCTGGACGAACCGCAAGACGCCGGGCGAGGTCCTCAAGCGGGGCATGGTGTGCTGGTTCCGCATGCACACGCCGGAGCCGGAGAAGAACGCCAAGGCCCCCAAAACGCCGGCAAAAACACCGGCAAAACCGGGCGAGCCGTTCCTTCTCCTGGAGCAGGAGCCGGTCGTCGAGGCGGCGGCGGTGGTCCTGGAGAGCCAGACCGGCGCCGTGCGGGCGATGGTGGGCGGCTGGGACTTCGACCGCAACAAGTTCAACCGCATCACCCAGGCCCGGCGCCAGGTGGGCTCGGCGTTCAAGCCTTTCGTCTACGGCACGGCGCTCGAGCAGGGGTGGACGCCGTCCGACACGCTGCTCGACGCGCCGACGGCGTTCATGGGCGGCGACGGCAAGCTGAGCTACCGGCCGGAGAACTACTACCACAAGCACTATGGGATCGTGACCCTGCGCCGCGCCCTGGAGCAGTCGATCAACGTCCCCGCGGTCAAGCTGTGGGACCTGGTGACCGGCAAGCGGGTGGTCGACTTCGCACAGCGCTTCGGCATCCGCTCGCCGCTGCCCAACTATCCGAGCATCGCGCTGGGCGCCGCGGACATCGTGCCGATGGAGATGGCCGCCGCCTATGCGACGATCGCCAACCAGGGCACCCACATCGAGCCGCATTTCATCGACAAGATCACCAGCCAGGACGGCCACGTCCTGGAGCAGCACTTCCCCGCTTCCTACAGCTCGACCAACCCGGCCGTCGCCTATGTGCTGACCCACATGATGGAAGGGGTGATCGACCACGGCACGGCCTATGCCATCAACGACCTGCCGCTCGACATCGCGGGCAAGACGGGGACGACGGACGATTTCTCGGACGCCTGGTTCATCGGCTTCACGCCGCGCTACACGATCCTCACCTGGATCGGCTACGACCAGAAGCGCTCGCTCGGCTCCGGCCAGAGCGGCGCCGTGGCCGCCCTGCCGATCTGGCGCAAAATCGCCGAGGACGGCCTCGCCACCGGCTGGCTGCAGAAGGGCGAAACGTTCGCCGTGCCGCCCGGCGTGGTCTTCAAGGACATCGAGTACTACAGCGGCCTGCTCTCGGGCGGCGGCGGCCGCACGCTCAAGGAGGCGTTCGTCGCCGGCACGGAGCCCAACCGGCAGGTCACCTCGCAGTGGTCGACGATCACCAACCTGCCCTGGTATCAGCAGCGCGCCTTCTACATTCCGAAGCAGGGAGAAAAGATGCCGGGGCAGGCCGATCCGAACGCTCCGCCCGGACAGGCCGGACCGCAGGAGGCACCGCTGGAAGGCGAGGCGCCGGGGCCGCCGCCGCCGCTGTAGGCGGGAGGCGCTCCTACGCGGGCTTGCGTCCCACCATCCCGAAGTCCTGGAATCCGAACAGCAGCTCGTCGAGCCGGTCGCGCAGGCGGTTGACCCGGTCGGCGAGCTGTTTCTGCTCGTCCGGGAGCTTGGCGAGGTCGATCTCGGGCAGTCGTTCGGCCGGCGGGAAGGGGCGCAGGTCGAGGCGCTCGACGGGCTCGAAGCCGGCGAGCTCGTACATCAGCTTCAGGCTCTCGGGATGGACCGGCCGGATGTGCGTGGGATCGAGCCAGAAGTTGCGGGCGGCGACGATCATCGAGAGCGGGTTCGGCGTCTCCAGGATCAGCAGGCCGCCGGGTTTCAAGGCGCGATACGCCAGGCGGACGAGGCGGTCGAGCGCCGCGCCGGGGAGGTGCTCGATGACGTGGAAGGAGACGATTCCACCGAGACTCGCTTCCGGCAGGCTTTCCAGCGTCGCGAAGAGATCGCCTTCGGCGGCTTCCAGCCCCCGTTCGTGGCAGAGCGCCACCATGCGGGCGCTGCTGTCGATGCCGCGCGCCGGGATGCCGTGATCGCGCAGCAGGGCGAGCGATTCGCCACGGCCGCAACCGAGATCAAGGACCGTAGCAGTGTTCGCGGTATTTGCTTCGCGGGGCAGCTTCTGAAGCCAGGGAAGGTAGGCGGAGATCCTTTCGCGGATCTCTTCTTCCGTCCCGCGGTAGCGCCGCTCCAGCTCCAGATAGCCGTGCTCCTCGTGGGCTCTCGCCACGGTCTCGACGGGGGCCGGATCGCCGCTCTTGACCACGGACAGCGCGGCGCCGAGGCTGCCGAGGAGATCGCGGACCTCGCGGCGGTAGCGGTCGATTTTCTGGTCGGCACGGGCGAAGAGGGCGTCGTTGTGCCGCATGATCTCCTGGATCCCTTCGGAATCCAGCGCTTCGACATACTCCAGGCGGCGGCGGAAGTCGTCGCGGTGCTCTTCGTCGCGGACGAGGTATTCGAGGAGGATGAGATTGAACGTCCTCTGGCGGTCCCAGAGATCCTGCTGCGCCGGCTTGACGAACGGACCGAGGAGGCGTTTCCAGAAGACGATGAGGCGGCCGAGAAGACCGCGGTGGCTGCGGAGGGGGAACCGATGGTCCCCTCGCCACAGCCACTGCCAGTCGGTGAGATCGCGGGTGGGCTCGACGAGAAAGTCGTCGAGGGTTGGCGTGCGCCGCGGCGGGGGCTGCTGCCCTTTCGGGTCGTTGTCCACCACCGCGGCGCCGGGAGAGGCTACTCTGCGCGCACCACCGCGACGGTCACCTCGGCGACCACCTCGGGGTGCAGCTCGACGCGGACCGAATGATCGCCGAGCGTCTTGATCCCACCTTCGAGATCGAGGCGCCGGCGGTCGACGGTGAACCCCTTCTTTTCCAGTGCCTCGGCGACGTCGCCGGCGGTCACGGAGCCGTAGAGGGTGTCGGTCTCGCCGACCCGCTTGGGGATTTCGATGCGGAGGCCCGCCATCTTGTTGGCGATCTCCTGGGCGGCATCGCGCTCCTTGGCATGCCGCGCGTCGAACTTGGCGCGCTGCTGCTCGAAGACTTTGATGTTGCCCGGAGTCGCCTGCATGGCAAGCCCCTGCGGCAGCAGGAAGTTCCTGCCATACCCGGGCTTCACGTCGACAATTTCGCCACGCTTGCCCAGGTGACGCTGATCGTTCAAGAGAATGACTTTCACGCGTCCGTCTCCTAATCCGTGGTGAAGGGGATCAGCGCCAGGTGGCGCGCCCGCTTGATCGCCTGCTGCAGGAAGCGTTGGTGACGAGCACAGGTTCCAGAGATCCGGCGCGGCAGGATCTTGGAGCGCTCCGGGATGAACTGCTGCAGCAGCTTCACGTCCTTGTAATCGATGTAGTCAATCTTGTCCGCACAGAACTTGCAGACCTTGCGGCGACGGAAAAAGACCTTTCTCGGGCGTGCCATGGTTAGATCTCCTCTCCCGTCTCGTCGTCGTCCTCGATGGGATCCGAGGCGTTGCTCGTGGAGCTCGACGGCGTGCCGGCCGGCTTGCGCCGCGCGGCCCGCTTAAGGTCCTCGTCCGTGCGCACGGTCAGGTAGCGCAGGATTTTGTCGTTCTGGCGCATCCGGTGCTCGACCTCGGGCAGCGAGGTCTTGCCGGCCTGGCTCTGGATGTTGAGGAGGACGTACTTCCCCTCGGTCAGTTTCTCGATGGGATACGCCAGCTTGCGCCGGCCCCAGTTCTCTTCGGACGTGACCTCAGAGCCGCCATGGGCGATCATCTGCTTGTACTCCTGGGTCATCGTGACGACTTCTTCATCGGAGACACGAGGGTCGACGACGAAGATCAGCTCATACGTACGCATGGGTGGTGACAAACCTCCCTTTGGCCTGAACAGTCCCGCTTCGAGCGGAACAGAGAGGAACAGGTGGGCGGTACTCGGGCATCACGCCCGGTCCGCGGCGAAGCCAGCATTATACATACAGCGGCCCGGCGCCGCAAAAGGGCGGTCCGAGAACTTTACTGTTCGGCTTCCGTATGATGTCCGAGACGATGACGAAAGGAGGGTTCTTGCGACTCTTCCCTGTGTTGCTCCTTGGTATCGCCGCCCTCGGTAGTCTAACGTTCTCCCCAGCTTCCGCCGCACCCCACCTCGTCGCGGATCTCAACACCGGACCGGACAACGATCCCGTCCCGCTCTCCTTTTACCGGGACTTCGGTTCGACGCTGGTCCGCGACGGCGTCCTGTACTTCCCCGCCGCCGACCCGGCCCATGGCTGGGAGCTCTGGCGCAGCGACGGCACGCCGGCGGGGACCTACCGTCTGACCGACATCTGCTCTGGACGCTGCGACTCCTCGCCCTATAACCTCGCGGCTTCCGGCGGCTTTCTGTATTTCACCGCGGACGACGGCTTTTCGGGCCGAGAGCTGTGGCGGAGCGACGGCTCGCCGGGGAGTGAACGGCGGGTGGGCGATTTTTGCCCGGGGCCGTGCGGCAGCGATCCAACGAATCTGGCCGACACCGGCGATGCCCTGTACTTCCTGGCCGCCGACGGCACGAGCCAGCAGCTCTGGCGGACCGACGGCACAGGCGGCACCACTCTCCTCGCGACCCCGTGCAGCATCCCGGCCGGCAATGTAAGCTGCGCATACGGGCTGCGCCGGGTGGGCCGCTGGCTCTTCTTGACCGTCGTCGGGAAGACGACCGTCGCCCTCTGGCGCACGGACGGCACGCCGGGCGGCACCGGTCCGTTCAACGACCCCGCGGCGATCGAGGTGCCCTGGGTGACCGGTTTGATCGCCGACGGCGACCACGCGTTTTTCCTCACCCTCGACGCGCTCTGGCGGACGGACGGCACCGTTGCGGGAACGGTGAAGATCAAGGCGCTCCGCGATCTCCTCCCGCCGCCGGCCCAGGTCTACAGCGCACAGCCCCAGGTCTGGAACGGTCTCCTCTTCCTCTTTCTCGGCTTCAACCCGGCGATCGTGTCGGACGGCACAGCCGATGGAACGGCCGCGCTCCCGGTGTCCGCAGCGTTCCATGGCGCCAGCACCTTCGCGCCGCTCAACGACGCCCTGCTCTTAGTCTCGGAGGACCACAGCCACGGCAGTATCTGGCGGACCCGCGGAACGGTGGCGACGACCGAAAAGATTTTTGATCTGGGCAGCGACCCGGACAGTCTGGACTTCATCATCGACCTCGCTCCGTTGGACGGTGACCGCGCCCTCTTCCGGATCGAGAGATGGGACACCCAGACGGTCGAGATCTGGGAGACCGACGGCACCGCGGCCGGCACCCGCCAGCTCCAGGGAATCGAGCCGGGCAGCGGCGATTCGGAGATGATCCCTGCCGGCTCCCAAGTTTTCTTCGCCCGCAACGCGCCTCCCGCGGCAGAGCTCTGGCGGACGGACGGCACGCCGGCCGGCACCTTCCCGGTGCACGACTTCGGCGGCAACCCCGGCTCCGCCGGCCCCCTCACCCAGGCAGCACTGGGAAACACGCTCATCTTTTCGGCGCGGACCTCCGAGCACCGCGCTCCCCTCTTCCGCTCCGACGGCACCGCGGCCGGTACCCGCCGCTTGAGCGGTCCGGCGAACGACGACGCCTCGTGGGCGAAAGGCTTCACACCGGTCGGCAACCGCCTCTTCTTTTTTTCCTCGACGGCGTATGAGGCGCCTGGCCTGTTCCTGCTTCCGAACGGTCTCTGGTGGACGGACGGCACAGACCAGGGCACCAGCGAGGTGGCGCGCAAGATCGTGACCTTCTCGCCGGTCGGCGCTCTCGGCCGCCAGCTTCTCTTCGCCGGAGCCGACAGCATCCCCGTCATCGGCAGCCCCGACGACGAGCTGTGGGGCAGCACGGGCCGGGCCACCGGGCGGGTCAAAAACATCGATCTCTTTCTGCTTGACGCGCGCAGGAACGGCGCCTGTGTCGCGCGCGGATCGTCGCCGGGGCCGGGTGTCCTGGTAGGTAATCGGCTCATGGGGCTCATGGTCTTCGCGGCGGACGACGACGTCCACGGCCGCGAGCTCTGGGCGACCGACGGCACCAAGGCCGGCACCCGGCTCCTGCGCGACATCAATCCGCGGCGCTCGCCGCATCCCCCGGAAGACGATTGCAGCGGTCTCACCTCGAGCGGCTTTCCGTCCAACCCGGATGGATTCGTCCGCTTCCGCGAGGGCGCGATCTTCGCCGCCGACGACGGCGTGCACGGCCGCGAGCCGTGGTGGACCGACGGCACCTGGGAGGGGACCCGACGCGTCGCCGATCTCCGGCCGGGCGCCGCGGGCTCCGAGCCGCACGATCTGACGTTCTTCGGCAACGCGGTCTACTTCATCGCCTCGGCGGATGGTCACGGCGAGGGGCTCTGGCGCACCGACGGCACGGCGCGCGGCACGGTCCTCGTCGACGATCTCAAGGTGGGTGGAACACCCTCCTGGGCGCGCGGTCTCACCGCCGCCGGCAACCAGCTCTTTTTCGCCGTCGACACCGAGAGCACCGGTCCCGAGCTGTGGGTGAGCCGCGGCACCGCCGCCTCGACCCGGCTGGTCGTCGATCTGCACCCCGGGCCGGCTGGCTCCTCGCCGCGGATGCTGACCGCCGCCGGCCATGGCATCGTCTTCGCCGCCGACGACGGCGAGCACGGCGCCGAGCCCTGGCGCAGTGACGGAACCGCCGCCGGCACCGTACGCCTGGGTGACATCAATCCGGGCCGCGACGCCTCCTCGCCAGGGCCTTTCACCGTGGCCGGAGACTGGATCTTCACCGGCGCCTATGATCCTCAACATGGCCGCGAGCTGTGGGCCATTCCGTTGGCCGATGCACAACCCTGAGATCACTCCTGAGAGGAACGCCAATGCGATCGATCCCAGCCTTTTTCCTCGCCGTTTTTTCCCTGGCGATCTCTGCCGCATCCGCCGCGCCGCACCTCGTCGCCGACTTGAACACCCAGCCGGCCACCGATGCGGGCTCGCCCCTGCTGATCCGGGATGAAGGCCTGGTGTTGGCCCACGACGGCATCCTGTATTTTTTGGCCTCCGACCCGGCCCATGGCCAGGAGCTCTGGCGCAGCGACGGCACAGACGCCGGGACCTATCGGCTGACCGACGTCTGCGCCGGCCGTTGCAGCTCGGCTCCGGACAGTCTCGCATTCTCCCGCGGCCAACTGTATTTCACCGCCGACGACGGCTTCTCGGGGCGCGAGCTGTGGCAGACCGACGGCACGCCGGGGACCGAGCACCGGGTGCGCGACATCTGTCCGGGTCCGTGCGACAGCAGACCGTCTAACCTGGTCGACACCGGCGACGCCCTGTTTTTCTTCGCCTTGAACGGGCAGAGCCAGCAGCTCTGGCGCACCGATGGCACGCCCGCGGGTACCGCGCTCGTCAAGACCGCCTGCACCCTCCAGAGCGGCCAGTTGAGCTGCGCGAACGGTCTCCAGCAGGTCGGCCGCTGGCTGTTCTTCTCGGTCACCGGCACGACCTCCGCCGCCCTCTGGCGCAGCGACGGCACGGCCGCCGGCACCGGACCGTTCAACCTTCCCGGCGCCGGAGCGCTCCCCTGGCTGACCGGACTGATCGCCGACGGCGATCACGCGTTCTTCTTCACCCACGACGCGCTCTGGCGGACCGACGGCACTCTCGCCGGCACGGTGCGGATCAAGGCGCTCAGCGACCTCATCCCGCCGCAAATCCAGATTTTCGGAGCGCAGTCCTGGGTGTGGAACGGTCTCCTCTTTCTGTTCATCGAGAACTACAACCACGTGATCGTCTCCGACGGAACCGCGGACGGTACGATCAGCTTTCCGGCATCCGCCTCGTTCTTCGGTGGCAACACGTTCGCGCCGCTCCCCGGCGCTCTCCTCTTCATTTCGGAGGAGCACGGCTCGCCGCGCAGCCTCTGGCGGACCCAGGGGACACCCGCGACGACGGAGAGGATCTTCGATCTCAACAGCCAGGACGAATTCGACTACATCTTCGACATCACCTCGCTGGGTGACCGCGCCCTCTTCCGCGTCGCGCGAGGACAGGCCATCACGCTCGAGATCTGGGAGACGGACGGCACGGCGGCAGGCACCCATCAGCTCCAGGGGGTCGAGCCCGGCACCGCCTCCTATGTGATGATCCCGGCCGGCCCGCAGGCCTTCTACCTCAAGCTCGCGGAGCTCTGGCGCACCGATGGCACAGTCAACGGCACGGCGCCGGTGCACGACTTCGCCACCGGCCCCGGCTCGTCCGGCCCGCTGGCCCAGGCAGCCCTGGGCAATGCGCTCATCTTCTCGGCGCAGACCGCCGAGCACCGGGCTCCCCTCTTCCGCTCCGACGGCACCGCGGCCGGCACCCGCCGGCTGAGCGGACCGGCGAGCGACAACGCATCGTGGGCCTCGGCGTTCACGCGCGCCGGCAACCGTCTCTTCTTCTACTCGCTGGCCGCGGAGCAGTATCCGGGGACCGACGTCTGGCACCTGGCATCGAACGGCCTCTGGTGGACGGACGGCACTGCGGCCGGAACTCTCGAGATCACCGACAAGGTCCTCAGCGACTCGCCGGTCGGCGTGCTCGGCGGCAAGCTCCTGTTCGCCGGCAACAGCATCGCTCATCCGGACGTCGAGCTGTGGAGCAGCCTCGGCAAGACACCGGGTCACCCGGGCAGCCCGGGAACAGTGGAGGTCAAGGACATCGATCCGTTCCTGATGGAGATCGGACACCACGACTGCGGCCCCGCCAGCTCCGTGCCGGGACCGGGCGTCGCGATCGGCGATGGCCGTCTCGTGTTCGCCGCCGATGACGGTACGGCCGGCCGCGAGCTGTGGGTGACGGACGGCTCGCGCGCCGGCACCCACCTCGTTCGCGACATCAACCCGAAGCGCTCGGACGTTCCGCCCGCCTCCGATTGCGACGACCGCACGACGACCGGCCTGCCGTCGGATCCGCAGGACCTGATCCCCTTCCGCCAGGGAGCTCTCTTCTCCGCCGACGACGGCGTCCACGGCCGCGAGCTGTGGTGGACCGACGCCACCTGGCAGGGCACCCGCCGCGTCGCCGACCTCCGCCCGGGCGCCGCGGGCTCGTCGCCGCACGATCTGACGGCTTTCCGCAATGCGGTCTTCTTCATCGCCTCGGCGGACGGTCACGGAGAAGCTCTCTGGCGCACCGACGGCACCGCCCGCGGCACCGTCCTCGTCGACGATCTCAAGGTGGGCGGCACGCCGTCCTGGGCACGCAGCCTCACGGTCGCCGGAGGTCAGCTCTTCCTCGCCGTCTACAACGAGAGCACCGGTGCCGAGCTGTGGGTAAGCCGTGGCGACGCGGCTTCGACCCGGCTGGTCGCCGACCTGCACCCCGGCCCGGCCAGCTCCTCGCCGGACCAACTGACTGCCGTGGGCAATGCCCTCGTCTTCGCCGCCGACGACGGGGAGCACGGCGTCGAGCCCTGGCGCAGCGACGGCACCGCCGCCGGCACCGTCCGCCTGGGCGACCTCAATCCCGGCCGCGACGCCTCCTCGCCGGGACCGTTCACCGCCGCCGGCGCCTGGATCTTCACCGGCGCCTACGACCCCGAGCACGGCCGCGAGCTGTGGGCCGTTCCCCTGGCGGAGGTGCTCCAGCCCTGATCAGGAGGGTCAGACAGATTGTTTGGGGCGCCGGGCCTTGCCCGACCGGGCCGGCGCATGGGAAAGCACGTCGTAGGTGTCGGGCAGGGCGAGCACGGCCCACTCGGCATACATCTGCCGCGAGTAGTGGAGACCGTCCGCGGCGCGCAAGCCTGGATCCGTCCCGGCGCGCCGCGTGGCCGCCGTGATGTCCACGAAGCGCGCCCCGGCCCGCATCGTCTCCTCGCGGGCCACGGTGTTGAAGCGATCGATCTCGGCAGAGATCTGTCCAGGATCGCGCCCGCTCTGCTGCGCAAACGGCGTGGCACCCCAATCGGGGATCGACAGCACGACGACCTTCTGCGGCGCGCCGCCGGCAAAGCCGACCGCGCGCGCCAGCATCTTCGCGAATCGCCTCCGGTAGCTCTCCGGATCGCCTCCCCGGTACTGGTCGTTGACCCCGATGAGCAATGTCACCAGATCGAAGAACCCCTTGGGCGCCTCAGAGTCGATCCCGGACGACAGCTCCCCCACCGTCCAGCCCGTGCGGGCGATGATCCGTGGCTCGTTGACCACGATCCCCTTGCTCCGGATCAGCCCGGCGAGCTGGACTGGCCAGGAGTCCGGCGGCTGAACCCCTTCACCGATCGTGTACGAATCCCCCAGCGCCAGGTAGCGCAGGGGCACCGTGCCCGGCAGCACCGCCTGCATCGCGACCGGCTCGCTGGGGCTGGGGGCATAGCCTCCCTGATCGTCGGAGCAGGCCGACACCCCAAAAATGGCGCAAATGACCGGCACGGCGACCCAGGGAGACGGACGCATCTCGATCAGTATGTCACGGCAAACCGGATATCCGGCTCCGGACAACCGCCCGAAAGGCCTTCCCTCTTGCCTTCGCCCGCTGCGCACGCTAAGCTGGTTCATAATATTGACGTAGGTCTATCGGTGCTGGTTCCGGAAAAACCCGCGGGAGATCCGTGATGGCGAAGGTCTATAGCCCCCGACTTCCAGCCTTGGCGCTGTGCGCTGGATTGACAGATCTTCTCCTCGGACCCTCGGGGATCCAGGCCAAGGGGTGTACCGAGACACTGGCCAGCCAGGCGACACAGCCGCCGCAAACCCTCTGGGGCGAGCTCCAGCCGATCAACGTCATCCTCAATTCCACCGCCTACAACGGGAACCAACTGGCGGACTCCCGCTTCCCGCAGGCGACCAGCGTCGACATCGAAAACGGCTACCTCTTCGCCTCCTACTGGGCCGGCTTCGGCATCTGGAATTTGCAGCCGGATCCAGAGAACCCGACCGTGACGATGATGCGCCTGATCGACGGCTGGCAGGGGGCTTTCCCCTTGTGGCCCACCGGCAACTCCAACGAGACCGACCAGTTCATCTATACACTCGATGCGCCGGCGGGCGACGACACCCTGCTCGCCGTCGGCGGCATCTCTCCCCTGGGGCTGTCGATCTGGGACACCACCAACAAGGCGGCGCCGGTCCCCATGTACCAGGACGCCCTGGGCAAGGAGATCTCGCAGGTCTATTCGGCCACCATCGGCGGGCGCGCCTACACGTTCGCGGGCGGCTCCTTCTCCGGCGGCGAGTACGGCCTTTTCATCTACGATATGACCAGGGCGCGCGAGCTCCACTACAACCGCTGCGTCGAAAACGTCTCCGCGGGCGTCCACACCTGCCCGGGGGTCTACCTCACCAAGATCGGGACCGGCAACGACAAGACCCAATACGTCGACGGCCTCCAGTTCGGCTCCAAGCAATTCATCGTCCTCAGCCCCGGGTCCTCTTCGAGCCACTTCCTGAAAATCTACAACGTAACGGACCCGGCCCATCCGGCACAGGTGGTGAACGGATACACCGGCACCGGCATCTCCAATTTCACCTCCGGTGTGGCACTCTGGCAGCAGAACAACTCTGCGTACCTCGCCGTCCGCTTTCAGAACAACCTCCAGGTCTTTGACATGACGAATTGCCTGACCAACGGTTGCACTGCCTACCCGGCGCCGATCGCCACCGTGGCCCTTGATCCGTTGGTCGTCTCCAACAACTGGAAGACGGCGGTCGCCTCGAAAGCCGGCACCACGCCGATGCTCTTCCTCGGCAATCACGACCTGTGCCACACCGGGGATTCCTTCCAGCACAGCGAATACGTCTTCGACATGAGCAATCCCGCGCAGCCCCGGGACATCACGCCGACGGCGACGACGACGTATCAAGGCGAGACCGTCGACTACTGGAGCTACTACTACTCCGACGTCATCAAGGGCTTCGCCTTTACGGCGCCTCGCGGGGGCAAGTTCTACACCGCGCCCAACGGCAACAGCTATCTCTACCGGGCCGATCTGACCTTGTTCGACATCCACCGCTGGCTGGGCAGCGGCACGCCGGCAGCCTTCTTCATCTGGGCGCCGACCGTGGTCTACGCCGGGGACACCGTCAACTTCACCGACGCCACCACCGGCCCCGTCACCGGCCGCTCCTGGACCTTCCAAGACGCCAACATCCTCACCGGCTCCGCCGGCATCTGGTGGCCGCAGCCGGCCAAGGCGAAAAAGCCGCCGCAGAAGTAGGCGACTGTCTCTCCTTATCGAGCGGAACGCCGCGCCGGGAGGCGCGGCGTTTTTGCATGGGGTTGATCCCTCGCCTTGACTCCTCAGCTCGCCAGCGCATAGTCTTCTCTAAAGCGTTAGTCATTTCGAGAGTCGTTTCTTGCGTCCGAGCCTACCGTCTCTACCCACAGAGACCACCTGGCAGATCTTCCTGAGCTCGACGATTCGGGATCTGGAAGACTACCGCCGGGCGGTCCAGGAGGTCCTTCTCAGGAAGGCGGAGGTGGCCGTCTTCCTCAGCGAAGACTCGACTGCGCACTCGACAAGTGGGGAACGCATGCGTTCCCTCCTCTCGCCGTCTTCTCCCCGGAACCGCTGAGCCCGGCCGAGAAGGAGCTGCGGGCCGCAGCCGCGGCGCTGCTCCCCGCGGGCGAAGAGGAACGCAAGCGGCACGACGGTCTTCTCGATGCGTTTCGTGCACAGGTGACCGGCTCCTGGAGGACGGTGCGCTTCTTCAAGGATCAGCAGGACCTCCGGGAGCACGCGATCGTCTCCTGTCTCCATTAAATTACACGAACAGCAACTCGCCATCGCACGCGAAATCAGCGACCGACAAGGAGAGGCCAGCGCTCTCGGAAATCTCGGCAGCTCCTACAGAGACCTCGGGGAGTCTCGACGCGCCATTGAGCTCTACGAACAGCAACTCGCTATCACGCGCGAAATCGGCGACCGACAAGGAGAGGCTAGCGCCCTCGGAAATCTCGGCAGCTCTCTACAGAGGCCTCGGAATGCCTGAGAGTCGTGGCTGACGAGCTGTGCCCACTCGGCGTTTCTCAACTCGGAGCTACCGGTCAAGCCTTCTCCGTCCTGAGCCACTTCTTTGAAGACGAGATCAGGAATGAGAATCTGACCATACAGGCTCGGCAGAAGGTCGATCCTGCCGACGAGACTCAGATGAATGATGGGCCCGGCGTCGGAAACGACGATCACGACCGGCCGAGCTCTTGGGCCAGCTCAGCCTCGTCGTAGTCGAAGGGGGGATTTCCGTGCCTCCCCATCAGAAGGAGAAAGCGGGCCTGCGGAAGCCCTGCCAGCTCGGCGGCCTTGCCGAAACCCAGACGGCGGGAGCGGACTTCCTCCAGAAGCCAGAGGATTCGCATCTCCTCGGCGATCTCTTTCGGATCCCACGAGCGCCGGTGAAAGACCTCGTCCGGGAGATCTATATCTCCAGGGGAGATCCCCAGCCTCCCTTCAACGCCCCATCAACCGCCGCCAGTCCTCCAGCGATCTGATCCGCATGTAGTGGTTCTGCCGCAGCTCGTCGCCGATCGTCGAAGTCGGTGTCGGGCCGTAGTTGTGGCCGGGATAGAGAATGGTGTCGGCGGGGAGCTTGGCGAGCTTGCTGGTGAGGGTGTGGTACATCGCGTCGGGGTCTCCTCCGGGGAGGTCGACGCGGCCACAGCCTTGGACAAAGAGGGTGTCTCCGGCGACGAGGCGGTTGCCGAGGAGGAAGCATTGGCTTCCCGGGGTGTGGCCGGGGGTGTGGAGGAACTGGACATCGATCTCTCCGAGGCGGGTGCGGTCGCCGTCGTCGACGCGGCGGAGGTCGGTCTCGGCGAGGCCGGTGACTTTCTTGAGGCCGTCCGCCTCGTGCTTGTTGACGTAGACGGGAACGGCGGCGAGCTCCAGGAGGCGGCCGAGGCCTTCGACCGAGTGGCCGAAGAGGTCGCCTCCGACGTGGTCCGGGTGGTAGTGAGTGACGAGGGCGCCGCGCACGGTGTAGCCGTCCGCCGCGGCGACGTCGAGGAGGCTCTGGACATCCCAGGCCGGATCGACGACGAAGGCGTCCCGCGTCGTCTGATCCCCCAGGAGATACATGAAGTTGGCCATGCGGCCTGCCATCGGATGGGTGGTTGCCACTTGCCTCCCGGCGAGGAGTTGGCGAAAGTAGAGCCGCGCGTCGAGATCGTCGGTCATGGGCGCATCTTCTCGCGAGACGGCGCGACGGGTAAGAGGGAGCGTGGCACCAGCCACGGTCCGTGTGACGCGGATCGCGGTCCATGCGATGTCGGCCGGAGTCCGGGTCAGGTGGACCGCCGCCGAGATGAGGAGGACGCCCGTCCAAGTCAGGCGGACACCCGTTCAAGAGAGAGGGACGACCGTTCAAGTCAGGCGGACGCTCGTTCAAGCGAGAAGGACGCCCGCCCAAGGCAGGCGGACGCTCGATCAAGTGAGAGGGACGACCGTTCAAGTCAGGCGGACGCTCGTTCAAGAGAGAGGGACGACCGTTCAAGTCAGGCGGACGCTCGTTCAAGTGAGAGGGACGCCCGTTCAAGTCAGGCGGACGCTCGTTCAAGTGAGAAGGACGCCCGTTCAAGTCAGGCGGACGCTCGTTCAAGTGAGAGGGACGACCGATCAAGTCAGGCGGACGCTCGTTCAAGTGAGAGGGACGTCCGATCAAATCAGGCGGACGCTCGTTCAAGCGAGAGGGACGCCCGCTCAAGTCAGGCGGACGCTCGTTCAAGCGAGAGGGACGACCGTTCAAGTCAGGCAGACGCTCGTTCAAGTGAGAAGGACGCCCGTTCAAATCAGGCGGACGCTCGTTCGGCCCGGCGGAGACCGCTGCCCAGGTGAGGGGAACGGTCTCGCCGTTGACCGGCAGCGTAACTCTGGCGTATGATCTCGTTCCCCGGGAATCCTGACGCGGGTTCCCGTCACGCCAGACCGCCGTTCACCGCTTGTGGAGGGCTTCAGAGATGATTTCGCAGATCAAGTTTGCCAGCATCCCCGTGAAGGATCAGGAGAGAGCGCTCGCGTTCTATCGCGACAAGCTCGGCTTCGAGGTGACGACCGACGCTCCGATGGGCGAAGGGCAGCGCTGGATCGAGATGCGGCCTCCGGGCGCACAGACCGGCATCACGCTCTTCACTCCCCCGGAACACGAGGACCGGATCGGCACGTTCTCCGGCGTGTCGTTCAAATGTCCGGATGTCGACGCGACCTATGCCGAGCTCAAGGCGCGCGGCGTGGAGTTCAGGGGCGAGCCGGAGCAGCAGCCGTGGGGCAAGTTCGCGATGCTCATCGATTCCGAAGGAAACACCTTTGTGGTGTCGTCGCTATGAGCAGCGCCAAGACGCCGATCCTCGGCCTGCGCACGGTGGTCTACCACGTCCCCGACATCGAACGGGCCAAGGCCTGGTACAGCTCGGTGCTCGGCATCGAGCCCTATTTCGACCAGCCGTTCTACGTCGGCTTCAACGTCAGCGGTTATGAGCTCGGTCTCGACCCAGACCCGGATTCCGGCTCCCCCGGCGCCGGCGGAACGGGTGCCTACTGGGGTGTCGCAGATGCGAGCGCCGCGCATGCCCGCCTTCTGGAGCTGGGCGCCAAGGAACACGGCGGCGTCCGCGACGTGGGCGAAGGCATCCGGGTCGCCGAAGTCGAGGATCCGTTCGGCAATCGGTTCGGGATCATCGAGAACCCGCACTTCGCTCTCCCCCAACCGTAAGAGAGGCGTTCTTCATAGTTTCTAAAGGTAAGAAAGAATAGGGTTGACCTTGCGCACCCGGGGCCAGCCCCCCACAACCGCGCGAATGGAGATCCAGACATGACTTCCAGAATTCTCTCCTCCCTCCTCGTTCTTTCCATGACGGCTTCCACCGCGGCCTTCGCTGCCGCCGCCAGCACGGCGGCTCCGGCTTCGACCGCGACTCCGGCGGCCACCTCGGCCCCGGCCGCCAGCGGCACGGGCACGGCCGCCAAGACCACCACCACCAAGAAGAAGCACCGCCGCCATCACCACAAAAAGGCCACCGCTCCCAAGGCAAGCACGGGCGCCAGCACCACCACGCCTCCGGCCAAGCCGCCGGTCCGCTAAGCAGTCTGCTCCTTGGCGAGCCACACGGCGAAGGCCGGGAACCGCATCAGCGGCCCCCGGCCTTCTGTGTTTTTCGGTGTAGCCTAGCCCGGTGAGCTTCGTCGGATCGACGATCGGACATATCCGCATCGAATCCCGCCTCGGCAGCGGTGGCATGGGCGAGGTGTATCTCGGGTTTGATCCCCGCCTGGAGCGCCACGTGGCGGTCAAGACGATCCGCCCCGAGCAGCGGATGAGCCAGCGCGTCAAGGCGCGCTTCCTGCGCGAGGCACGGCTGCTCTCGAAAATCGGCCACCCCGCCATCTGCCAGGTCTACGACCTCATCGAGACGCCCGAGGCGGACTTTCTCGTCCTCGAATACGTCCAGGGCAAGACGCTCCGCGAGTTGGCGGCGGACGGCGAGGGCCCGGGCTTCGCGGGCAAGCTCCGTCTCGGCGAAAAGATCGCCCTCGCGCTCGCCGCCGCGCACCGCGAGAAGATCGTCCACCGCGACCTCAAGGCGGACAATGTGATGGTGACTCCGGCGGGAGAGGTCAAGGTCCTCGACTTCGGAGTCGCCCGCTCGCTGGGAGAGCCGCCCGCGCCTGTCGCTCCCAGCGAGCCGGCAGAGCCGGAAGCTCCCGGCCTGGACGACAGCCTGGAGCAGACGCTGTTCGGCGGCCGGCCGCTGTTCGAGCTCCATGCCCCCAACGATCGGAACAGTGCGGCCGCGGCGCTGACGCGCCACGGCATGATCGTGGGCACTCTCCACGCCATGAGCCCGGAGCAGGCGATGGGCGGCAGAGTGACGGTGGCAAGCGATCTGTATTCGTTCGGAATCCTGTTGCACGAGCTGTTCACCGGCGCGCCGGCCTATGAGACCGCGGACGACAAGGTCATCATTCAGGTGATGCGGGCCGCGACGCTCCCGATCGCCGGTCTCGACACCGATCTGACGCGGCTCATCCAGGATCTGGAACATCTCGATCCGCGGCGCCGGCCGACGGCGGACGAGGCGGTGGAGCGGCTGCGCTGGATTCTGGACAAGCCGCAGCGGCTGCGCGCCCAGCGTCTCCGCTGGCGCCTGGTGGCGGGCGCGTTCGTCGTGCTGGTCGCCCTGCTCGCCCTGGTTTCCTGGTTCGCCGTGCAGGCCAATCGCGCCCGCCGCGAGGCCGACCGGAGACGCAAGCAGGCGGAAGGATTGATCAGCTTCATGATCGGCGACCTGCGGCCGAAGCTCGAAAGTGTGAACCGCCTGGACCTCCTGGATGCCGTCGGCGAGCACGCTCTGACCTATTTCCGCCAGACCGCCGACAGCGAGGAGACCGACGAGGAGATGTCGCGCCGGATTGAAGCCATCGATCAGATCGGCGAGGTGCGGCGGTCGCAGGGAAACCTTCCCCTGGCCCTGGCCACGTTCCGCGAAGCGCACTCGCTCTCCAGGCGCCTGATCGCGCGGAGCCCGAGGTTTCCAATGGGCCGTGTCCGCCAGTCGGAGAGCGGGAACTGGATCGGCCAGGTGCTGTTCGAGCAGGGCGATCTGGATGGCGCGCTGGCAACCTGGCAGGAGCAGCTCCGCCTGGCGCAGGCGGGAGCCGCGGCGAAGCCCCGAGACCGGTTCTGGCAGCACGCACTGGCCGAGGCCAACCACAACCTGGGGACCGTCTTCGATGTCAAAGGCGATCTGCCGGGAGCCCTGCTCTCGTACCGCGAGTGTCTGCGGATCCAGCGGCTGTTGGCCGCGGCCTACCCCGGCGACCGGGACGTCCAGACCGAGATGGTGGCGACGCTGGCCTGGGTAAGCAACAGCCAGGAGCAACTGGGGGATCTGGCCGGCGCGCTCAGCCTGCGCCGCGAGCATCTCGCCATGCAGGAGCGCCTGATGGCGCTCGATCCCGGCGATCCGGTCGTCCGCCTGGATCTGGCCTCCGCGCAAGGCTTTCTCGCCGGTCTGCTGGCGGTGATGGGCGACCGGCCGGAAGCGCGGGCGCTCTATCAAAAAGGTTTTGCAATCATCACCGACCTGGCGGCAAAAGACCCCGCCAACACCGAGATGCAGCGCTGGCTCGCGGCGTTCCACTCCGCGTTCGCCTCTCTCGCCCTGACCGACGGGAATCCCGTCGCCGCGCTCGCCGAGCTTCGGGTCACCCGCCGCCTCCTGGAGCCCCTGGTGGCGAAGGACCCCACGAACAGCGACTGGCAATTCCTCCTCGCGACCTGCCGGAGCCGCACCGCGGCGGCGTTGGCGGCCCGCGACCCCGCAGCCGCCAAGGAAGAGGCCCGCGCGGCTCTCGCCCTGCTCGCGCCGCGCCTGCGCGAGGCGCAGCCCGACGTGAAAACCCGCGCGGTGGCCGCGGAGACGCAGGTCACCCTCGGGCGGATCGAGGCGGCGCGCGGCGACCTGCCGGCCGCCCGCGACGCCTGGGAGCAGGCGCTCGGGGGCCTGGCCCCCTGCCCGCGCCCGCTCACGTTCTGGAAGGTGCTCGTCCCCGCGACGCAGGCCCAGCTCGCCCTCGGCCGGACGAACGAAGCCCAGGCGGGTTTGGAACGCCTGAAGGCGATGGGCTACAGGGAGCCCCTCACCTCCATCACCGCGCCGGCTCCAGCACCTCCGCCGCCGCGGGCGACAGAGTGATCGCCGCGGGGAAGTGCCCGCCTTCCACCCACACGATGCGCTGATCCTGGAGGTTGCGCTCCAGATGCTCGAAAGCCGCCTCCAGACGGGAGTAGGTCGAAACGTCCTCGACCTCGCCCCAGCCGGACGGGACGGTCTTGCGGTTCCCCAGGGACCAGACGACGAGCGGCACGCGGACCGACTCGAGATAACGGCGGACGACCTCCGCGTCATACCGGCTGGCGTCCTTTAAATCACCGCTGAGGACGACGAGGACGGCGCGCGGCCGGTTGGCGGCGAGCGCCTGCAAGCCCGCGACGGCCGCCGCGTCGGCAAGGCGCTGCACGATGACCGCGTCCGGGTTTTTTGGGTGGGCGCGCTCCAGGAAATACAGGAGCCCGCCGTCCTGGGCGGTGTAGTCGGGCGAAGCGTCGAACAGCTCCGAGGTCAACCCGGCTCCTGTGGCCTGGCGCGCGGTCGGCCAGATGAAATGCATCTGGTAGTCCTTGCCGAGCGTCATGTGAAAACGGTTCATGCCGGCTGTGCCGGGCTGCTCCGGCTCTGATCCGAGATTCCCGGAGCGCTGGTGCTGCATGCGCACAAGGCGTTTGCGGGCGTCCACGTCGACGATCATCAGAAGCTGACCCTGCCCTTGGTCGACGCCCGTCACCGCGACCGGCTTGCCATCGACGAGGAACCAGCCCTGGAGGTCCTTCGCCTCCGGCAGTTTCTTTTTCGGCCGCAGGCGCACCGCCACGGCTGTCAGATCGGTCGACACCTCCTCACCCAGGGCGCCGCCGAAGGCCACGTCCTTGCGCGCCGAGATCTTGTCGGCGAAGCGCACCTCCGCGGTCAGCACGTGGCTCACCGCGATGTCGAGGGGCGGCAGCGCCGCGCGGCCCTGCGCATCGAGAGCGACCGCCTTGCCGTCGAGGACAAGGCTCGCCGCGACCGGGCTGGCACCTTCCAGGCTGCGCCATGCGAGATGCGCTCCGACCGGTTGCCCTTTGGCGCCGCTGTCGAGCAGGATCTCCACCTCGGCCGGAGGCCGGGACAGGTTGAGCATCTGCCGCGTCCGCGCGACCTCCTGCCCCTGGGCGTCGAGCGCCCGCGCCACCATCTCGTGCGGCACGAGGGCCGGCCCGAGATCGACCTCCGCCTGCCAGGGCGGACCGCTGAGGCGGGCCACGGCCGTGCCGTCGAGCATCAGCTCGACCGCGGCGGCCGGTCCGCGCACCGCCACGTCGATCTGCTGCTTGCCGGATGTGAGTCCCAGGAAAAGCGTGAGAAACGCGATCTGTACCATGTCTCTTCCCCCTGGTTCCTCTCGAGGCTCAGCGCGCCGGCTCCACCACCTCCGCCGCCGCGGGTGACAGAGTGACCGCCGCGGGGACGTGCCCGCCTTCGACCCACACGATGCGCTGCGCCAGAAGATTTTCTTCCAGACGTTCGAGCGCCGACTGCAGCTTGGAGTAGCTCGAGACGTCCTCGACCTCGCCCCAGCCGGCCACGGGGGACTTGGGGCCCTTCAACGACCAGACGACGAGCGGGACGCGGACCGATTCGAGGTAGTGGCGGACGGTTTCGGCGTCGTAGCGGCTGGAGTCCAGCGGCTTTTCGCCGAGCACGACGAGCACGGCGCGCGGACGGTTGGCGGCGAGCGCCTGGAGGCCCGCCACGGCGGCCGCGTCGGCGAGACGCTGTGCCATGACGTCATCCTCTTTCAAGGGACGGGACCTGAGCAGGTAGTAGAGAAGGCTCGCCTCCTGGGGCGTGTAGGCGCGCGACGCATCGAACAGATCGGCGGTCAGCCCGGCTCCGGCGGCCTGGCGGGCGGAGGGCCAGATGAAACGCATCTGATAGTCCTTGCCCGGCTTGATCTGGTAGCGGTCGAGCTCCGCCGGTTTCATATCGCTCGATCCGAGGTTGCCGCGCATGCGCTGCATGCGCTCAATCCCCTTGCGCGCTTCGCCGTCGGCGACGATCAGGATCTCCGCCCGCCCCTGATCGACCGCCGAGACCGCCACCGGCTTGCCGCCGGCCACGAACCAGCCCTGGAGATCCTTCGCTTCAGGAAGCTGTTTCTTTGGCCGCAGGCGGACCGCCACGGCGGTCAGATCGGTCGACACCTCTTCCCCCAGGGCGCCTCCGAAAGCCACGTCCTTGCGTGCCGCGACCGTGCCGGAAAAGCGGACCTCCGCGGTCAGCACGTGGCTCACCGCGGCGTCCAGGGGCGGCAAGGCCGCATGGCCCTGAGCATCCAGGGCAACCGGCTTGCCGTCGAGGACGAGGCTCATCGCGGCCGGTTTCACGCCTTCCAAGCTGCGCCAGGCGAGACGCGCGCCGGTCGGCGCGGTCTGCGTCCCATCGGCTCCGCCGTCCAGCAGGATCTCCACCTCGGCGGCCGGGCGGGGCATGTTGAGCATCTGCCGCGTCCGGGCGACCTCGTGCCCCTGGGCATCGAGCGCCCGCGCCACCAGCTCATGCGGCGCGAGGGCCTGCCCGAGATCCACCTTGGCCTTCCACGGCGGCCCGCCAACGCGCACGACCGCGGCGCCGTCGAGCATCAGCTCGACCGCGGCGGCCGGCCCGCGGACTGCCACGGCAATGTCCTGCTTGCCAGAGGTGAGCCCTAAAAACAGGGTGAGAAACGCGATCTGCACCATGCCCTGCCGCTCCTTTCGGTCCGCCCTACTTCACCAGCTCGACGGCCTCCGCCGCGGCGGGCGAGAGGGTGATCTCGCGTGGAAGATGGCTGCCTTCGATCCAGAGAATCCGCTGCGATGCAAGAAGCGTGTCCAGGCGTTCGAAGGCGTTCTGCGTCTTGGTGGCCGAAGAGGTGTCCTCGGCGCCGCCCCAGGCCTTGGCGGTGATCGACTCCTTGCCGCCGAGCGACCAGACGACGAGAGGGACGCGCACCGACTCCAGATAGTGACGCACCGTGTCGGCATCGTACCGGCTGAAGTCCCTGGGTTCGTAGCCGAGAACGAGAAGGACGGCGCGCGGCCGGTTGCCGGCGAGGGCTTGCAGGCCGGCGACGGCGACGGCGTCGGCCAGGCGCTGGTCGTACTTCTCGGTCTCCGGCAGGGCGCGGCCGAGCAACCAGAGGACACCACCGTCCTTTCCTGTGTAATCGCGCGAGGCGTCGAACAGCTCGGCGGGCACGCCCGGCCCGGTGAACGAACGGGCGGACGGCCAGACGAACCGGATCTGATCGTCCTTGCCGAGCGTCATCTGGAAGCGGCGCAGCTCGCCCATGCCGGCGACCAGACTGCTGCCCGCCTTTTCGCGGTCGTAGCCTTCGAGGATCGGCCGCGCCTGGCCGTCGCGGACGACGAGGAGCTGCGCCGGCCCCTCCTCCACCGCCGCGATCGCCGCCGGCTTGCCGCCAGCGAGGATCCACCCCTGGAGCCCGGGGATCGGCGGCAGGCTCTTGCCCGGGCGCAGGCGCACCGGCACGGCCGTCAGATCCGCCGAGATCTCGCCGAGCCGGCCCCCGAAGCCGATGTCCTTGCGCGCCACGACCGTCCCCGCGAAGCGGACCTCGGCGCTCAGGATGTGCGACACCTCGCCGGCGATCGGCGGCAGCACCGCATGCGCGTTGGCGTCCAGCGCGACCGGCTGGCCGTCGAGCAGGAGGCCCACCACCGCCGGTTTTTCGCCGGTCAGGCTCTTCCAGGTCAGGCGCGCCCCCACCGGCTGTCCGTTGGGGCCGTTTTCCAGCAGGATGTCCGCCTCCGCCGCCGGGCGCGGGAGGTTGAGCACCTGGCGCACCCGCCCGATCTCCTGCCCCTTGTCGTCGAGCGCCCGCGCCACGAGCTCGTGCGGCTCCAGCGCGGCGCCGAAGTCGATCCGGGTGCGCCAGGGCGGTCCGCCGAGGCGCACCACCGCGGTGCCGTCGAGCATCAGCTCCACGGCATGGACCGGTCCACGCACCGCGACGGCGACCTGTTGCTTCCCCGCCGTCAAACCCAGGAACAGGGTGAGAAACGCGATCTGCACCATGAGTCGGTCCTCCTTCGGGGAGCATAGCGCGATCGGCTCCCTGTGGCAGCGTTCTTGCTGGCTTGACTGCTGGTGCGCGGGGACCGGTGAACCGTCTCCTCGTGCCAGGAGACTCACCGCAAGGGGGATGCTGACCCGGAGGAGGAAGACCATGAGAAAGACCGTCCCTACTACCCTGATCACCGCCCTGATCGTTTTGGCTCTCGCCGCGACGGTGGCCCTGGCCGCCGGAGGCCGGCGCAACAATCCGGCCTATATCACGCCGGCCGAGCCCGGCCAGATCTTCACCGTGATCGACTACCCGCGGGCGCAGGGGCAAGCTCAAACCGCCATGATCAACACCAATTTAGGTGGCACCACCCGCTCGATCATCGCAATCGCGCCCGGCTATCGGAATCCGTGCACCACGGCGACGCCGGCGGGAGTCGTCCTCCGGCTGCGCCACTCGAATTCGAACCCGACGCCTCTCACCGTCGCGACCAACGGCACCATCATCCGCGGCCCCTACCAGGGAGACCCGCCGCAGGAGCTGCTGCATGCCTGCTATAAGCTGATATCGTAACGGCCGATGAGCCGGCTCGAGCTGATGGCGAAGTGGTTCCTGGGCCTTTTCTTCGTGCTGGCGGGGATCAACCACTTCGTCCGGCCCGGCCTGTATCTGAAGATCATGCCGCCGTACCTGCCGCAGCCGCTGGCGCTGGTCTACGTCAGCGGCTTCTGCGAGATCGCCCTCGGCGGCCTGCTCCTGGTGCCGCGCTTCCAGGTCCCCGCCGCCTGGGGCCTGATCGCCCTGCTCATCGCCATCTTCCCCGCCAACCTGCACATGGCCCTGCACCCCGAGCAGTTCACCAGGATCTCGCCGCTCGTCCTCTGGCTCCGCCTGCCGCTCCAGGCGGTGCTCATCGGCTGGGTCTACTGGTACACGCGGGGGTGATCAAAAGCCGTCGACGTCGACGACAGCTTCGGCGAAGGCTTTGGGCGCTTCCTGCGGCAGATTGTGCCCGACGCCGCCCGTGACGGCTCGATGGGCGTATTTGCCTGAGAACCTTTTGGCGTAGGTGCTCGGATCCGGGTGGGGCGCACCATTGGCATCACCTTCGAGGGTGATGGTGGGAACGGTGATGACCGGACCCTGGGCCAGCCGCTTTTCCAGATCGTCATATTTCGGCTCGCCTTCAGCCAGGCCGAGCCGCCAGCGGTAATTGTGGATCGAGATGCTGACGTGATCCGGGTTGTCGAACGACGCCGCGCTCCGATCGAACGTGGCGTCGCTGAAGCTCCACTTCGGCGACGCGAGCCGCCAGATGAGCTTCGCAAAGTCGCGCCGGTATTTTTCGTAGCCGGCGCGTCCGCGTTCGGTGGCAAAATAAAATTGGTACCACCATTGCAGCTCAGCCTCGGGCGGCAGCGGCATTTTGTTCGCTTCAACGCTCCCGATCAGATAGCCACTCACGGAGACGTGCGCCTTGCAGCGTTCTGGCCACAGCGCCGCGACGATGTTGGCCGTCCGCGCGCCCCAGTCACACCCGGCGACGATCGCCTTCTCGATCTTGAGAGCGTCCAGAAGCGCGATGGCATCGACGGCAAGCGCCGCCTGCTGGCCATTGCGGAGCGTTTCATTCGAGAGAAAACGCGTCGTGCCATAGCCGCGCAGATACGGCACGATCACCCTGTAGCCCGCCGCTGCCAGCAACGGGGCGACCTCGGCATAGGTATGGATGTCGTAGGGCCAACCGTGCAGAAGCAGGACTGCCCGGCCCTTGGCGGGGCCGGACTCGGCGTATCCAACGTTCAAGACGCCGGCATCGATCTGCTTCAGCGCGCCGAATGACATGTTCTGTGCCTCCGCAAGCTGGAAGCTGCCGAAGCGAGCCGCCGCGACGGCAGTGACCGCGGTGCCCAAAAATCGGCGGCGATCGATCTCTTCGGACATTGATCCCCCTCCAATTCCATTCGTCATCCGGCTCGCTACCGCAACGATCTGAACGCCGTCCGCATCTCGGCCGTGAACAGCTCCGGCTGTTCCCACGCCGCGAAGTGGCCGCCGCGGTCGAGCTTGTTGTAGTGAATCAGTTTGGGATATGCCCGCTCCGTCCAACTCCGCGGGGCTTGATAGAGCTCGTCCGGAAAGGCGCTCACCGCGACCGGGATGGCGACGTGTTTCGGGGCGAAGAAGGCGAGCTTGCTTTCCCAATACAGGCGCGCCGAAGAGACCGTCGTGTTCGTCAGCCAGTAGAGCGTGGCGTTGTCGAGGACGTCGTCTCGCGTCAGCCCCTCACGCTCACCGTCGAAGACGCGCGCGATGAGCGCGTAGCTGACCGCGTCGTGGTCGATCATCCAGGCGGCCATCCCGACCGGCGAATCCCCGATCCCGTACAGCGTCTGCGGGCGATTGCTCATCTCCTGTGCATAGCCCAGGCCGTGCTTGTAGAAAAAGGCGAGTTGATCGTACGCGTGCTTCTCGTCGGCCGAGAGACCCGACGGCGCCGGCGCACCGGCCAAAGCCGCCGCGTCGATGTCGGGCGGCACCGTGGCAGGCATGTTGGTGTGAATACCGATCAATTCCGGAGATCCCAGGAGAGCCATCTGTTCCGTGACCGCATTCCCCCAGTCGCCGCCTTGCGCCACGAACCGTTTGTATCCGAGGCGCTTCATCAGCACGATCCACGCACGTGCGACGCGGATGGGATCCCAGCCGGTCGCGGTGGGCTTTCCGGAGAACCCGTAGCCCGGCAGCGACGGAATCACGACGTCGAACGCGTCCGATGCGCTTCCGCCATGTGCCGTGGGATTCGTCAGCGGATCGACGATCTTCAGTTGCTCGATGATCGAGCCGGGCCACCCGTGCGTGATGATGAGCGGCAACGCATTCGGGTGTTTCGATTGCACGTGAATGAAGTGAATGTCGAGCCCATCGATCTCGGTCAGGAACTGTGGCAGGGCGCTCAGCTTCGCCTCGCATTTGCGCCAGTCGTGTTCCGTCCCCCAGTAGTGCGCGAGCTTCTGTATTGTCGCGAGCCGGACGCCCTGCGTGTCATCGTTGACCGTTTCGCGCTCGGGCCACCGGGTCGCGTTGATGCGCCGGCGCAGGTCGGCCAGATCCGTGTCCGACGCGGTGAAATGAAACGGACGAATGTCGGTCCCACCACTACCCGTCGGTTGCGCGACCTCGGTCAGGGTGTTCGTCATGGCGTTGATCCTCCTGGAGTTGATCCTCCTGGAAAAGCGGAGAAGTCCGAGCGGGCCGGCGGCGACGGTTGCCGCTGCAACCCCGAAAAAGCGACGGCGATCGAGACTGGATTCGTTGGACATGTCGTGCCTCCCGCGCTCACCTGACTGGCAGTTTCACATCACACAAGCGAAGTCTTCGTCGAGAGCGTGAGGCGAGTCAATTGGACGAAGGTATCGGTCTGACAGCGGGCGCAGACCGTCACCAGGCGGTGTATCCTCGGGTTTTGGCGACTGGCACGAGATTCGCGCAGTCATGAGGAATCCGGGATGGTCAGACGTTCACTTGTTTCGGTCGTCGATGACGACGAGTCCGTGCGCGAATCGCTACCCGACTTGCTGAGGGCGCTCGGCTTTGCGGCCCAATCGTTCTCGTCGGCGGAAGAATTCCTGACGTCCGACTATGCCGGCCAAACCGGATGCCTGATCCTCGACATTGCCATGCCGGGCATGTCCGGGCCTGATCTCCAACGGGAATTGACGCTTCGCCGGGAAGAGATCCCGATCATCTTCATCACCGCTCTGGGAGATGAGACCCTCCGGCCACGCTTGCTCGAACAGGGTGCCGTGGAGTGCCTGTTCAAACCCTTCAGCGAGACGGCTCTGCTGCAGGCGCTCAATGCGAGGGAATGGAAAACGAGAACGTAGCGCCTGGGCCGTCATTCGGCTGCGCCCAGAGACGGCCATGATGCCTCTCGACGATAGAGCGGCTGACGGAGAGCCCGATCCCCAGGCCGGCGCTCTTCGTCGTGCGGAAGGCGTCAAACAGCTTGTCCATGCTCTGGGGGTCGAAGCCCACTCCGGCATCGCGCACGGTCACGCGCACACGATCGCCTTCTTCCCGTTCGGTTCTGATCAGCAATTGCCGTGGGCGGTCGTGCACGCCGGCCATCGCCTCCCAGGCGTTGCGGAGCAGGTTCAGGATGACCTGCTGGAGCTGGATCCGATCGCCGGTGATGGAAGGGAGATCGCCGGCGAGCTCCGACTGAAGAACGACCCGGCTTCTCTGCAGGTCGCTCAACGACAGCGCAATGACCTCTCGGGTGGCCTCGTTCAGGTCCACCGGCTCGAACGAGAACTCCTTCTTGCTGAACAGCGCGCGCAGCCGTGCGATCACGTCCGAGGCGCGGTTGCCGTCACGGATCGTCCGCCTCGCGGTTTCTCGCGCGCCGTCGACGTTCGGAGGATCGGCGTCCAGCATTCGAAGGCACGTGCTGGCGTTGGTGATGATGCCCGAGAGCGGCTGGTTGATTTCGTGGGCGATCGAGGCGGTCAACGTGCCCAGCGTCGTGACGCGCGACACATGGGCGAGCTCGGAGCGGGCCCTGTTCAGGGCCTCCTCGGCGCTCTTCCGGTCGTCGATGTCGGAGAGCAGAACATACCAGCGGGCGATCTGCCCGTGCGTGTCGCGAAGAGGAAGCCCGCGAACCTGAAACCACCGGTAGACGCCATCGAAGCGCCGGATGCGCGCCTCGAAGGCGTAGGGCACGCCCGATGCGATCGCCCGGGTGAAAACCTCGACGACTTCAGGGAGATCGTCGAAATGAACCGTCCCGTTCGTGCCCCACTGCCTCATCGCTTCCAGCGGCTGGCCACAGTAGTCCACGAGTGGGTCGTTGACGAAGTCGACCTCGCCCGCCGGCGACATGATGGCGACGAAGCCGGGAATGGTGTTCAGGACCGCCTCACGTTCGCGTTCCTGAAGCTCGCGGTGTCGTTTCATCGCGGACCTCGCAGTCCCAAACCTCGGGAAGCTACACCGAAGTCACCGTTGAGCCTTTGCCTCCTCCACCAGCTCCCACAGCCGGCTCGGCTTGAGCGGAATCTCGCGGATCTCGAAGCCGGGGATCGCGAGCGCGTCTTCCACCGCCTGCGCGAAGAGCGCTCCGACCGGGATCGCTCCCGCCTCCCCCGCTCCCTTGGTGCCCAGCGCGTTGAGCGGCGAGGGAGTCTCCTCGTGTCCCACCTCGACGCGCGGCACGTCGAGCGCCGTGGGGAGGAGGAAGTCCATGAAGGAGCCGTTCAGGAGCTGGCCGTTGTCGTCGAAGACGAGCTGCTCGTAGAAGGCGTTGCCGATGCCCTGCGCCACGCCGCCGTGCACCTGGCCGTCGACCAGGAGCGGATTGAGCACGACGCCGCAGTCGTGGACGACGACGTACTTCTTGAGCTCGACGTTCATCGTCTCCGGGTCCACCTCGACGATGCAGGCGTGTACACCGCTCGCCGTGGCGCCGCGGTAGGGGCCGAAATAGGAGGTGGCTTCGAGGCCCGGCTCGGTGCCCGGCTTGACCGCGCCGCGCATCGGATTGGCCTGGCGCGCCAGCTCGCCGAGCGCGATGGAACGCTCCGGCGCCCCTTTGATGCGCACCGCACCGTCCGCCAGCTCCAGATCCTCTTCGGAGGCTTCGAGCAGCTCCGCCGCCAGCTTCAGGGTCTTGCCGCGCACCAGCTTCGCCGCCTCGTGCACGGCGTTGCCCGCCACCACCGCGCCACGGCTGGCGAAGGTGCCGGTGCCCCAATGGAACTGGTCGGTGTCACCGGTGACCACTTCGATGTCCTTCACCGCGACGCCGAGCTGGGCGGCGGCGACCTGGGCGAAGACCGTGAAGTGCCCCTGCCCCTGCGTACCGATGCCGGTGACGACCGTCACCTTACCGCTCGTCTGCACCTGCACGCGCGCCCCTTCGAACGGCCCGATGCCGGTGCCTTCCACATAGGCCACGATACCGATCCCGGCCGAGCGGCCGGCGGCGCGCAGGCGCGGCTGCTCCTCTTTCTTGAACTGATCCCAACCGATCATCACCAGCGCCTTGTCGAGCACCGGCTCGTAGTTGCCGCTGTCGTAGTAGAGCGGCGCGAAATCCTGATAGATGATCTCGTGGTTGTGCGGGAAGGCGTCCGGGCGCAGGAAATTGCGGCGGCGGATCTCGACGCGGTCGATGCCCAGCTCCTCGGCCGCCGCGTCGAGCAGCCGCTCGATCACGAACACCCCGTGCTGGCGGCCGGCGCCGCGGTAGGGGGTGACGATCGGCTTGGTGGTGAACACCGCCTTGAGCTCGCTCCAGTAGGCGGGGACGTCGTACGGCCCGAGCAGCGTGCACTGGCTGTTGAGCGGCACGGTGAGGCCGTAGGGATCGTAGGCGCCGGTGTCGTGGAGGAACGAATCCTTGACGCCGAGGATGCGCCCGTCTTTGGTCAGCGCGATCTCGGCCTCGTGGATCTGGCCGCGCTCCTGCGTGGTGGCGACGAAGTTCTCCGAGCGGTCCTCGATCCATTTGACCGGTTTTCCGAGGCGCAGGGAGATCCACGGGATCACCACCTCCTCGGGATAGAACATCATGATCTTGGGACCGAAGCCACCGCCGATGAACGGCGCGATGAGCCGCACCTGGTGATCGGAGAGACCGAGCATGGCCGCGAGTCCGTTGCGCACCGGAATCGGCGCCTGGGTGGTGTCCCAGATCGTCATGCGCTGGGCACGCAGATCCCACTGCGCCACGACACCGCGGTTCTCGATCGCCGCCGAGGCGCCGCGGTCGTAGGAGTAGCGCCGCTGGATCACCACGTGCGCCTGCGCCCGCGCCGCCTCCCAATCCCCCTTGCTCTGCACCACGCGGGCGGCGAGATTCGAGCCCACGTCCTCATGCACCAGCGCCGCGCCGGGAGCGAGCGCCTTTTCGAGATCGACCACCGCCGGCAACGCTTCGTATTCGACCGCGATGTCTTCCAGGGCATCCTCGGCAACGTAGCGCGACACCGCGACGACCACCGCCACCGGCTCGCCGAGTTGGCGCACCTTGCCTTTCGCGAGCGGCACCTGCGTCCGCTGGTTGAACACCATCCCCGGCACCGGCGGCGGCGGCACCAGGAGCGGCCCCGGCTTCCAATAGTCCCCGAGATCCTCGGCGGTGTAGACCGCGACGACACCATCCCGCTTGCGCGCACGCGATGCATCAATCGACACGATGCGGGCATGCGCGTAGGGGCTGCGCAGGAACGCCGCGTGCAGCATCTCCGGCAGGTCGACGTCGTCCACGAACAGCGCCTGTCCGGTCAGCAGGCGGGGGTCTTCGTTGCGCTTGGTGCGGGCGCCGACGGATGAGGCCGCGGTGGTGGTCATCCTTTATTTCTCCTGCACGAACGCCACGATCCGCGCGAACGCCGCTTCGCCGCCCTTGAAGCGGAAGGGGAAGCAGCCGAGCCAGACCCTCTGGTCCAGCACCTCGTCGATCTGGCCGCCGACGTTCTCGGCGTGGAAGACGCCGTGCGGGAAGAGCTTGACGTGCATGCACTGGTAGTCCGCCGGCCAGGGGAACGCCTGATCGAGCGACATGCCGAGCGCCGCCTCCACCTCGGGAATCAGGTCGGGGCGCGCCCTGCGCACGTTGGTGTTCCACGGATGATCGGCGGCGATGCAGTCGACGCCCAGCCAGCGGATGCCACGGTCGAGAATCCAGTCACAGAACCGGCTCTGCGGTCCGGGGTGCTTGAGGAACATCTTCGGCAGGTTCGGCTTCTCCTGGTTGTGGACCTTGTACCAATCCTCGTTGTACCAGTGATGGTAGCCGGTGTGGATGATCAGGATGTCGCCGCGTTCGATCGTGATCCCCGTCTTCTTCTCCCACTCCTCGAAATGCTCGGGGCCGTAGATCTGATAGTCGCCGATGCCGAACTGCGAGATGTCGACGATGCACGCCGGGCCGAACAGGGTTTCGAGCGGGATGCCGGCGATGTCCGGACCTGGATCATAGAAGTGGATCGGCGAGTCGAGGTGGGTGGAAATGTGATTCGTCGTCGAGATGAGCTGCGCGTTGACGCCTTCGAAGGCGAGGCGCTTGACCCACTTCACGGTCGGGCCTTCATAGAACGCGAACGACGGCGAATCCATGCTGAAGTTTTGCGACAGGTCGAGGACCCGGACCTTGCTCATGTCATAGGGGACGTACACAGAGGCTCCTTTCAGATCAAAACGTCAGATGTCATAGCGCTCCGCATAGGCGATCAGCGCCGTCTCAAAGATCTCCAGGGGAGGCCGCACCAGCCCGGCGCCCACCTGCCCGACGCCGGCGTTCCTGTGCGCGATGCCGGTGTTGACGCGCGGCGTGACGCCAAGCTCCACGACGCGCCGAAGGTCGATGCCCACCGGCGTGCCGCGGAATCCGAGGCTGGGGATGGTGAAATGGGCATGCTCGGCGGCGGTGATCTCGTACATCTCCAGCGTCGCGTGGATGGCGTCCTCGGGCGCGCCGCCGATGAAGGTGACGATCGCCGGCGCCGCCGCCATCGCGAAGGCGCCGAGGCCCGCGGTCTCGGTGATGGTGCTGTCGCCGATGTCCGGATTGGCGTCCGCGGCCGTGAAGCCCGGGAAGTAGAGGCCGTCCGGCACCGCGGCCGGCGCGGTGAACCACTGGTCTCCGAGACCGCTCACCCGGATGCCGAAGTCCGTACCGTTGCGCGCCATGGTCGAAACGATCGTGCTCCCCTCGACGCCGTGCGCCGCGTCGGCCATGGCCTTGCAGGCGGCCATCACCGGATTGAGCACGGTGAGCGGCGTGTCGCCCATGAATTTCAGGATCTCGGCGAGGGTGTCGGCGCTCGGAGCCGCCTTGGCGAGCGACGGCGCCAGGCGCTGGAGGAAGATCAGCGTGCCGGCCTTGTTGCGGTTGTGCCCTTCGTCGCCCATGTGGAGCGCTTCGGCAAGGAGGGTGCGCAGATCGACGCTGCCGGCTCTGGAAATCGCATCGCCGAGGATCGGCCCCAGGACCTCGTTCATCCAGCGCAGCTTGTCGATCACCTCGGGAGCGAAGGCGCCGTAACGCAGCACCTTGCCATACCCCTCGTTCAGATTCGAGAACGTGCGGTGGCCGTGCTCCGTATCCTCCACGATGTAGACCTGCATGGACGCCGAGGTGACACCGGCCATCGGGCCGACAGTCGCGTGATGATGGCAGGGAGCGAAGTCGATCCCGCCGCGTTCGACCAGCGCGACCGCCGCCTGCTCGTCCGCCGCCAGCTTCTCGAAGATCAGAGCGCCGATCACCGCGCCGCGCAGAGGGCCGGACATGCGCTCCCAGGCGATGGGCGGGCCGGCATGCAGCAGGAGATTCGGCCGCATGCCGGGGATGACGTCGAGCGCCCGGCCGACCCCGGTCAACATCGGGCGGGACGCCATCATGCGTTCGACGGCGGTGCGGTTGGCCTGATCGATGCTGGTCACCGGTTCTTCATCCTCGCCAGAATCCCGGCAAGCTGTTCGTTGCCGCCGGCCGTGGGTTTCCAGTCCACCTGGACGGACTGGACACCGCGCGCGGTCAGACTATCGTAGAAGGACTCCAGACCGGCGTTGATCACCGCGGGCGGCTCCAGGGCGTCCAGGGGAACCGGCTTGCCGGGCTCGGAGGCGGGCGCCAGGCGGTTCCAGACGGCCTCGATCAGCGCGCCCACGGTGCGGAAGACCTGCGCTCTGGCGCGTTCCAGGGTGGCGGTCTGCTCGGCGAGATTCTGCGGGTCCTGGTCGGTGCCGACGACGAGAGCGAAGATCGCGAGTCGATCGTTTGTGATGCTCTCGATGACCGGAGCCAGCTCGCCGGCCGGATCGGCGTGGGCGCCGTCTCCCAGGACGACGTCGAGGAGGATGGTCGAAACCCGCGGATCAGCGGCTTCGGCACGCAAGCGGCGCAGACGGAGCTCCTGGTCGATCATCGGATGCAGCCGGCCGACGGTGAATTCGTCGTCGCCGAGATCGAGGATGGCGTGACCATCCCGGCCCAGGAACGCCTGGAGCGCCAGACGCACCTCGGACGCCAACGTTCCGCCGGAAAACAGGCCGCGGACCTCCCCCCTCTCCCGGGGGTCGGGGGGGCGATGGGAGAGGGGGGCAGGGGGGTGAGGTCCCGTCGCCATCTCCGCCGCCTCGTCCAGGCTCACCGCGAAGGTGACGTTCCCCAGCCGGCGGACCGGCGGCATGAATCCCTGGAAATTCACCACCACCGGCTTCCCCGTCGCCCGCGCCGCGGATAGCACACGCGCGGCGACGGTCGGGGACGGCGGCTTGGAAAGGAGGACGATCGTCTCCGTCTCCGGATCGCGGCCGAGGAGGTCGAGGGCCTGGCAGGCGGTGACGCCGTCGACTTCCGCGGAGAGATCGCGCCCGCCCGTGCCGATCGCGTGCGAGATGCCGCCACCCAGCTCGTGAATGCGGCTCGCGACCAGTTGCAAGCCGGTGCCGGAGGCCGCCACGATGCCGGTCGATCCGCGGCGCACCCGGTTGGCGAAGCCGAGCCCGGTGCCGCCCACGATCGCCGTGCCGCAGTCCGGCCCGAGGACCAGCAGCCCCTGTTCGCGCGCCTTGCTCTTGAGCGTCATCTCTTCGCCGAGAGAGACGTTGTCGCTGTACAGGAACACGTGGCGGCCGAGATCGAGCGCCTGTTCGGCGACTCCGGCAGCATAGCGGCCCGGAACGGAGATCAGCACCCAGCGCGCGGCGGGGAGCGCCTTGACGGCTCCCTCCAGGCTGCGCGGACGGAAGCCTTTCGGTCCCCCGCCTCCTCCTCCACTATTGCGGCGCACCTGGAGGAGCGCATCCACGCTGCCGAGCGCCTCCCCCGCCGCCGTCTCGCTCTCCGCTTTGACCGCGATCAGCAGGTCGCCCTCCCCCGCTTCGACCATTTCAGACAGAAGCCCGCTCTCCCGCAGCATCTCGCGGTTGGCGGGCGTCGCCATGACCACTCCGGCGTCGGCGATGCCGGGCAGGCCGTTCAGCGCGCGCTGGAGCTGCATCAGCACGACCGAGTCGTAGTAGGAGCCGCGGCGCACCGCGTGGCGGACGATCAAAGCGCCGCCACCCGCGCGATTTCGTGCCCCCAGTGCAACAGGTCCTCGTCACCGTGCCAGTCGCCGGTGATCTGGAGCCCCATGGGCAGCCCTTCGGCGTTCTTTCCCGCCGGCACACCGAGCGCCGGCAGGCCGGCATAGCTCCAGGGCAGATTCATCACCGGATCGCCAGTCGCGGCGAGCCCGCGCGGCGCCGGTCCCTGTGCGGAGGGCGACAGCCAGAGATCGATCCCGTGCTTCTCCATCGCGGCGGTCAGCTCCCGGCGCAGCTTGGCACGGCCGGCGCGGTCCTTCTTGATCTGCTCGGCGGAGACCGCCTGCCCGCGCTCGATCAGCTCGACGGTCTGCGGCGCGTAGAGGTCGCGGTGGCGCGCGAACCACTCGGCGTGCACCTGCGCCGCCTCGGCCGCCACCAGGCGCCGGTGCTGCTCCTCGATCTTCGCGAACCCCTTCATTGCCGGAACGGTCCGGATCTTGTAGCGCGCGGACAGCCAGTCGCAGGTCTCCCGGAAGTGGGCCAGCCCCTCTTCGGAGGCGCGTTCGAGATAAGGCCCTTCGGGGATTCCCAGCACCGGCGCGCGGAAGATCGTCTCGATCCGCGAGTCGTAGTGGGAGAGCAGGGTCACCGCCAAGGTGCTGACGCCGATCACGTCGGCGGCGAGGATTCCGATGTGATCGAGCGACGGAGCGAGCGGAATGACGCCGTCGGTCGGGATGCGGCCGAAGCTGGGCTTGAAGCCGACCACTTCGCAGTAGGCGGCCGGCCGGATGATCGATCCGATCGTCTGCGTGCCGAGCGCCGCCGGACAGAGGCCGGCGGCCACCGCCGCCGCCGAGCCGCTGCTCGATCCGCCCGGCGTGTGCTCCGGATGGTGCGGGTTCCGCGTCGGGCCGGGAGCGAAGTAGGCGAACTCGGTCGAGACCGTTTTGCCCAGGATCAGCGCTCCCTGCTTGCGCAGGCGGGTGATGACCGAGGCCTCCGGTCCCGCCAGCTCTTCGGGAGGCAGACGGCTCCCGGCCCGGGTCGGAAAGCCGTCGACGTGGAAGATGTCCTTGACCCCGATCGGAATGCCGAACAGGTTGCCCCGGTAGAGCGAATTCGGGATGGCCGCCAAGGCCGCCTCCGCGTCGCGGTGCAGGCGCGCGAAGCGGCCTTTCTCGGGCAGGAACGCCTGCACCTTCGGCTCGCGCTCGGCGAAGCGCTCTTCGAGCTGGGTCAACGGATCGTGGACGTCCGACGGCTTGAAGGCGATGCCCGACAAATGTCCGTCGTCGAGCCAGCTCACGGTCACTTGGCCTCCCTCCCCTTCGCCGCCGCCAGGAGCACCGAGTCGACGATGTGCTGGTAGCCGGTGCAGCGGCACAGGTTGCCGGAGAGGGCCTGGCGGATCTCCAGCTCGGAGGGGTCCGGGTTCTCCTCCAGGAACGGCACCAACGTCATCAGGAACCCCGGCGTGCAGAAGCCGCACTGGAGGCCGTGGCACTCCCAGAACGCCTCTTGCAGCGGATGGAGCGCCTCCGGCCCCGGCGCGAGCCCTTCGACGGTGGTGACTTCGTGGCCGTCCGCCTGCACGGCGAGGAGGATGCACGAGCGCACCGGCTCGCCGTCGAACAGCACCGTGCAGGCGCCGCAGACGCCGTGCTCACAGCCGACGTGGGTGCCGGTGAGACCCAGGTCGTGGCGCAGGAAGTCCGACAGGAGGAGCCGCGGCTCGACCTCGCGCTGCTGGCGCTCGCCGTTGACGGTGACCGAGACCTTGTACATTCCCATCAGGATCTCCCCGCGCGCGCCCGTTCGGCCGCGCTCCGCAACGCCCGCCCGGTGAGGACGCGGGCCAGATGCCGCTTGAATTCCGACGTCGCGTGGACGTCGCCGGTGGGGTCCATCTCCTCGCGCGACGCCTTCTCCGCCGCCGCCCGCACCGCTTCCGGGCCGAGGTCCGTCCCGGCGAGGAGAGCCGCGGCCCCACGCGCCTCGACCGGCGTCTGCCCCACGCTCAGGTAGACCAGCCGCGCCTCCTGGCAGCGCCCGTCCTCTCCCAGCGTCACCTGCGCGGCAAGCCCCACCGTCGCGTAGTCGCCGTGCCGCCGCGCGATCTCCTGGAACGACCAGCCGGTCCGCGCCCCAATCGGAGACGCCATCGGCGGAAGCGCGATCTCGACCAGTAGCTCCTCCGGCTCCAGAGCCGTGGTGAACAGTCCCTGAAAAAAGTCCGCCGCCGTCACCCAGCGCTCGCCGCCTGCCTTGCGTAGCAGGAAGCGGGCCCGCAGGGCGACCGCGATGGCCGGCAGCTCCGCCGCGGGGTCGGCGTGCGCCAGGCTGCCGCCGGCGGTGCCGCGGTTGCGGATCTGCGGGTGGGCGATCCACGGCACCGTCTCGGCCAGCAGCGGCGCCAACTGGCCGACCAGGGGATCGCGCTCCAGCCGGCGATGCCGGGTCATGGCGCCGATGCGCAGCCCGCCGTCCTCGCCGCGCCGGATGAAGCTGAGCTCCGCCAGCTTGTTGAGGTCGACCAGCATCACCGGCTGGGCGAGCCGGAAATTCAGCACCGGGATCAGGCTCTGGCCGCCGGCCAGCACCTTGGCGTCACCGCCATGGCGGGCGAGCAGGTCCAGCGCGGCGTCCAGCGAATCCGGCGCCTGATACTCGAACGGAGCAGGCTTCATCCGCAGTCCCCCTTTCGTCGCCGCGGATTGTATCTCCGAACGAGCCTCCGCTCATCCACTGCTCATCCAATGGTGTAGTGCACCAGCATCGTCAGCTCCTCCAGGCCGCTGGCGTCGGCCGAGGCCAGCGTGAACGGCGTGCCGAGCGTGGCCGACGACGATCCGGAGAAATAGCCCGGGAGAGCCGGATCGGGGTTCAGCGTGACGCCCACGGCATCCACGGAGAGGAGACCTGGCGCCGGGCTGCCGTTCACCTTGGCGAGCCAGGTGACCGAGCTGATCGCCGGCGAATGGCCGCGCACGAAGAAGGGCAGGTGCTGGAGCCCGAGGGTGAGCTGGGCGCTCTTCGTCTGCTTCAGATGCCACCATTCATTGGGGAACTGCTGCGCCAGGTTGTAGGACTGGTACAGCCCCGTGTGACTCGCCGCGAGGATCATCTCGTTGAGCAGATCCTGCAGCACGCCCTCGGCGAGCGACCGGAACGCCGAGCCGCCATCGCGTGCGGTGTAGCGCAGGTGAAGGATCACATCGGTGATCGTGCCGTAGTCGATCTGCCGGAAGGCGGCGGGCAGCTCGATGAGCCAGGTGCCGACCGCTCCCGTTCCTTCGAAGGGCAGATAGCGCTCGTCGCGGAAATTGAGCTCGAACATGCCGCTGTCGTTCTGGCCGCTGCTGGTCGCGATCGATTGGATCGTCCCGACGTTGTAGACGAAACGCTCGTCGCTGCCGGCCTGCTCTGCGTATTTTTCCTTGTTGGTCGCGACACCTTGCCGCTGCGCCGTGTTCTTGCGGTACCGGTTGTTGACCAGCGAGAGTTTGCAGCTCACCGAGGTGTACGGCCCGGCGACACACGGAATGGACAGGCTCACCGACTTGTGGCGGCGCATGTACTGGCCGGGATGATCCAGATCGAAGATCGCCTCGGGCACCTGGACGGTACACTTGCCGGTGCTCTTCAGCAGCACGAGCGCCGCCGGATCGAGCTGCGCCAGCGAAACGTGCTTGGTCAGCTCATACTCGCGCTTGTTCTTGTCGAGGTACGCCACTTCCATCCGCTTGATGTCATAGAGGAGAGCGTCGGCCGTCATCAACCCTTTCTTCAGGCTGTCCCAGTAGCCGAAACCGAGGAAGGTGTCGCTGCTGCCGAGCTCATGATGGAAGCAGCGCTCGGCTTTCTTGGCGACGTCGAACGCCAGCTTGTAGGCCTTGAAGTAGACGGAGCTGACCTGGCCGATCATCCATTCGTAGAGCTCCTGGTTGGTGTACTTGCTGTGCATGAACTGATCGGTCTGGTGCGCATTGGCGGTCTGCAGATCGTGCGCCTGGAGGTCCTTGGCGAGCATGTCGAGATGCAGGCCCGCGGTGGCGATCTGTTGATCGATCTGCACCAGCTCCTTGTCGGCCAGGCGGACCTGGAAATCCCAGTCGTCCTTGCGGTGGCGATAGCCCCCCTGGGTGGCCGCCATGGCGGCGGACTTGTCCAGCGCATGAGCGATCGAGGAGAGGCTCGCGATCGCATCCGCGACGGACTGGCCGATGTGGCTTCCTCCCATCTTGACGGTGGCATGCGGCGAGCCGCCGAAACCGGCCCCACCCACGATGAAATCCGGCACCAGCCGGAGACCGCCGGACGCGATGTAGCCCACGGCGACGGCCGCCTCGATGATGTTGGACGCTCCGGCGAGGGCGACCGACGTGATCTCCCACGGATTCATGTAGCTCTGCCCGGCGTAGTAGCTCTTGCGCTCCTCGGTCACCTTGCGACTCTTCTTCAGCCCTTCGAGCGTGCCCTGCGCCTCGGCGATCGTGGCGAGCTTCACCGCCCGCACCGCGCCGAGGACCGCGATCTCCTGCTCGGACCGCAGGCGGGACAGCTTTTCGGCGTCGCGCTTCTCCAGCGCCTGGAGGAGAGAGTTGCCGAGCCCGCTGACCTGCTGCGTCAGCTCGGTGGCTTTCTGCGACATCACATTGAACCGATAGGTCGGCAGCGGCGCGCTCAGCCCGGCGAGGAACGCCGAGATGTCGAGACCGCCCGCCGCGGCGCGCACCAGGGCGCCGGGATCGATCGGCGGCGAGAAGAGCGCGAGGATGCTCTCCACGCCGTCGATGTTCTGGCAGTTGCGGATCTTGAACAGCCGGTCGGCGACCAGATCCCAGACCTGGAGCATGTTGTCGTTCGGCGGGATGCAGAAGTAGAGCGCCGACACCGTGATCGGCGCCGGCGGCAGCTCGGCGCCCCGATGCGGCAGGAGGTCGAGATCAGGGATCATGGTCTCCAGATCGAGCAGCGCATTGCCGAACAGGTCGACTTTGGCTTCGAGCTGGTTGTACGTCTCGATCGGCGGCGTGACCGCGGGAGGCACGATGCGCGGCTTCGGCCCCAGCAGCTTGTCGGCCAGGATGTACATCTGCGTCGCCTGGGTGACGGACTCGCGGGTGAACTGGCCGAACAGGTTGTCGCCCCAGTCGATCAGGTTTTTGATGTACCCCAGGACCAGCGCCAGTTGATAGGCCACCGGGCGGGACCGCGCGATGACGTGCGGCATGAAGGGCTTGTCGCGCCATTCCGAGACCGCGAATTTGAGATCGGCGATGGCGGCGCCCGAGGGATCGGCGGCGATGGCGTTCAGGATGTCGTCGATCCGCTGGCTGAGATAATCGGCCACCGTGGTCTGGAAGAACGGCTTGGTGATCCAGTACTTCTGCGGTGCCGGCGCATCGGTCGCGCCCACCGGGTTGAAGACGCAGTGGAACCAGGAGCGCGCCTGTTCGAAGCGCTGATCCTGGCTCAAGCGCTTGGCGATCTCGAAGGGGATGTGGAAGAACAGCTCCCAATTGTAGCCGGCGTAGGCGCCGTCGCGGTCGAAGTCGACGTCCTCCCGCGGATAGGGGGAGACCACGAGGCTGGTTGGATTGTAGACGCTGTTGAAGTCGAAACCGGTGTCCTTGAGCTGCACTTCGCGCTGCATGAGCGCCGGAATGCCGTCCCGGTTGAGCGTCGTCCGCAGGAAGCAGATCAGTGGATGATAGAAATTCTTGAGCTTCAACCCGAATTGCAGGGTCTGGTAGACCGCGAGCTCCTTTTCCAGCCGGATGAATTCGGGATCGGCGAGCAGCTCCTGTAAGAGCTTGCCGAGGTCGTGCGCCGGATCCTGCTGGTAGATCTGGAGATACTTGTTGAGCAACGCGATCACGTCCAGGACGAACTGATAGATGTCGGAGAACATCTTCTCGGTGCGGTTCGCCGGCTTCTCGGACCGGCGATCATAAAAGCCGGGGATGATCACGTAGGTGCGGGAGATGTCACCGTAGAAGTACGGCATGAAGGTACCGAGAGGAATGGCCACAGGATGCCCGAGCCCGATGGCGGCGAGCGAATGGACCTGGGTGGTCTGGGAGATCTCGATGCCGAGGAAGATCCAATCGATCAACGACATCTGCAACGGATAGGTGACTTTGAACGAGCCCGGGCTGGGCGTCGTCCTGACGATCGGATCGAAGGCGGCCATGTTGAAGATCGTCCGGATCGCCAGGTCATCAGGCTGCAAGGGATCGTTCTTGAGAAAACGGGAGGCGCGTAGTGTGGTGTCCCTGAACTGGGGCATGAATTGAAAGAAGCTGCTGCCCCCCTGGGTCGGCTCCGGGTAGCCTTTGCAGCCGGTGAGCGCGAAGGAACCGACCCATCCCGTGCCCTGGCCGCTGCACGAGATCGCCTGCCCCGCGGCGCCGAGATTCCAGGCGAAGAAGTTGTAGGCCGACTTGTCCGGAAGATCGTAGAAGTAGCCGCCCGCCGGGCTGTACAGGGCATCTTTGGAGACTTTCTTCGGCAGCCACTTGCCGCCCGAGCGCTCGCTCACCGCGAGCTGGATTTTCCATCGCCGGTGGGGCTTCTCCGCCGTCTGCCCACCCTTGGGGATCTCACTCAGGTTGGGAATGGTCGAAGGCTGGTTCTGGTCCGCCTCGTCGGTGAACACCGGCCAGGCGAGGGTCAGGCGGCTGTTGCGGTCGAACGCCAGCAGGTGGTCGCCCGCGATGTCGAGATTCACTTTCTCCCAGGGAGTCCAGGAGCGCTCTTTCTGGAACTGCCGGTAGTAATAGACCGCGGGATCGCCGCCCTTGGTGCGGGCGAAAACGTGCAGTGTGTAGATGTCCGTCTGGTAGTAGGTGGCCATCACGTCCATCTGGGCGATGTCGTCCAGCCCTTCCAGATAGGCGACGGTGGCGTCTTCCACGGCGCGGTCGGTGAGCTCATCCTGCTGGAGGGTGTTCTCGAGCGCTTTGAACTGCTCCGACTTGTCGTCGCGCAGCTCGGGCTCGATCCAGTTCTCGGGATAGAGGAAGATCTTGCGGTTCGCCTCCCAGACCCGGAAGTTGGCCATCCATTTCCACTGCGCCCACGACGCGTCTTCCTTCAAATTGGCGACGCTCCGCGGCTCCAGTCCCATCAGGCACCGCTGGACGAAGAGCTGGATGGTGGCGTGCGCCTGCACGATCCGCGAGGTGGGCATGCACGAGCACATCTCGACGTCGATGAGGAAATAGTCGTACAGATCGTCGCTCGACTGCATCGCCGGGTTCACGATGAGCAGGAAGGCCACCAGGGCATCACGTTTCTGGATCCGCAGGCGGTCCTGCACGTTCCTGAGCACGCCGAGCCACTCCGTGTCCTCGTAGCGCGACTTGAGCGCCTTGCGCATCAGCGCCGCGTCGGCGCTGGTGAGCTTGGGCTTGATCACGCTCTCCCCGGTCGCAAGATCCAATCCGAGACGCCGCAGCAGGGTGACGGCGGTTTCGAGCCGCAGCGTGGTCGCCGGCAGACGGTAGGGTTTCAGATCCACGCTGGAGAATCCGAACCGCGCATCGAGCGCGGTCAGCACGTCCACGTCCCAACCGGCGAGGGTCGCCAGATAAGTCAGCACAGCGACGGCGGTCGCGCCCGGAGCCCGCACGAGATCGAAAAATCCATACACGGTGAAGGGATGGTCCGCGTCGGATGGGTTGGCGACGGATGGATAGGTTTTCACCAGGGAGAGCACGTCCTGGAGCTGCTCCCAGGCGTCGAACGTGACCGGCGCGATCCCGGCCTGGTACATGAGGTTGTCCAGCTCCAGCCAGCCCAGCGCCGCGCTGTTTTCGAGCAGCCACTGCACACGGTCCGCCGGAAGCCGCAAGGTGGCTAAGAAGAGATTCATCGTGTGCAGCAGCCGCAGGGCGCGGAATTGCTTGTCGAATGTCCCCGGAGTGATCGCGGGAAGAACAGATGGCGTATTGACCCGGTCGATCAGCACGTCGTCCGTCAGCAGATCGAGCAGGGTCCGATTTCCGGCGGCCGCGGGCTGCTTCAGCCGCGCGAAGCACAGCACGGCGCTCGCGGCGTCATCCGCCAGCTTGAACGTCTTCACAATGGCCGCGGTGAGCAGGTCTTCCTTGGCGGCGGTGAACAGATCCTCCGCCAGCGCCGCGGCTGCCGCGATCTCGGCGGCCGTCGCGGCGGGGTTGTCCGCCGGCCGGCCCTCGGTGAAGGCTTTCTGATAGGCGCCCTGGAGAGAGGTGAGAAAGCTGGTGATCGCGGCGTCGCTGAAGACCCGCACGGTGAGGTCTTCCGCCTCGTGCCGCAAAAGGTACTGGAGATCGGCAGGCCGCACGCCGGAGGCCCGGACCTTGGTGACCTTGTCGAGGAAATTCAATGTATCCGCCGGAGAGGCCAGCACATCGATGCCGGTCAATCCCAGAAGGATCAAGAGGTCCGCCGCGCCGAGATGGAGCTTGCGCGCCAGCAGGCTCAGGGCGTACACCGCGGCGATGTTCGCCGCACTGAGGATCGCCGCCGCTCCCAGGGAGTCGACGAGACGGTCGGTCTCCGCCTGTTTGGCGCCGAGGCACAGCGCCAGGTAGGTCTTGTAGGCGGCCAGTTTCTTGCCTGAGCCCGGAACGGCCGCCTCATTCAGCTCGTTCTGGTGAACGTTCCCGGGCCGAAAATCGTCGTTGACGGGGCCGTTCGCCGTCGGGCTCAGAAAGACCTGTGCATACCGGGAGCCTTCGCCGTCCGCCGGGATCGTGTCATAGAGATTGCACAGCTCGTCCACGGCGAGGCCGAGCTTCCCTTGCAGCTCGGCCATCTGCCACGCCTTCACCAGGCACGCATCGTTCAAGCCGCCGTTTCCGAGACGGACGGCGCGGATCACACGGTCGAGCGCGGACGTCGTCCAGCCGGTCTTCTTCCACAGCCGGATGAAGCGGTGCAGGCGGTCCAGCGCCGCCGCGTCGAGGTGTTCGATCTCTTTCTTCGTCAGGTCGCAGGTGTTGTCCAGGCTGCGGATGAACAGGGCGTTCCCCGGATTGATCCAGGCCCGGGTGAGCAGCTCCTGAAGGTCGGCGAAGCCTAGCTCCGTGCGGGTGACGAAGGTGTCGACAACCTTGATCACATCCGCCGCGGGCGTGCCGCCGGTGTTCCAGTACAGATTTTGATTGGCGGCATCGGCGGTGACGATCAGCGCCCGCTCCTCATCGCTCAGGCCGAGCCCTTCCGCGGCGATGTCGTTGTCGTGCGGCCCGGCGGCCGTCTGCAAGGCGGCCATGAGGTCGGCGCGGCCGATGTCGACCTGCGCAAAATAGCTGCGCGTCTCCTGGTGGAACAGATCGAACGGCAGCTTGAAAGCCAGCGGGCTGCTGCTGAGCGTCGCGTAGGCTCCCTCGTTGACGGACTCGGGCGCCGCCGCGACCTCCTCCGGTGTGCCGTACGTCTGGCGCAGGCGCCGGATCACCCAGGTTCCGCCGCCGCCCGGCGACAGCTTGCAGACGGCTTTCGTGTCGCGGACGATCCGATTGCCGGAGAGATCGGCGTCGTACACCGCCGCCAGGGCGGTGAATGGAAATCCGCTCGATTGCAGGAACGTGAGCAGGGCCGGCGCAACGATCCCGCTCGCCACCACGCCGGTGAAGCTGACTCCCGGGTCCGGCGACACCGCCTCTTCCAGGAGCTCGCACACGACGTCGATGTAGGGCAGGGGCGTGTTCGTGTTGTCGCAGCTCAGATCGGTATCGCCGAGGTCGGGCCGCCGCTCGAACAGGACGTCCTTGGCGATCTTGACGCTCGCCGGCCCGGCGGTCGTGTCCACGACGAGACGATTCTTGAGAAATTGAAGAGTGTCCACCACGTAGGCCGCGGCGCTGTGCACGGTGCGGCACTCCTGGCACGCGCAGTAGTCGGCCAGTTGGAACAGGCTCTTCATGTTCGGGAAATCCTTCGTCACCGCCTCCAGCTTGGCCGGCGGCGCTCCCAGCGCGGCGATGTTGAGCGCCGCCGCGGTGGCTTGCAGCTCACCGGCGAGGAGAGCGCTGGCGGCGTGGATGTCGCTCGCCTTGCGGAACGCCACGCGTGCCTCCTCCGGCGTGAACGCTTCGGTCGCGGTGAACGTGTTGACGAACCGCGTCTCGCCCATGGCGTGGATGCCCGCGGCAGAATGAACGCCGCTGTCCAGAATCGCTTTGGTCTGGCGAAAGGTGGGAGCGACCTTGAACACCCGCTGCGCGGCCTTGAGCGGCTCCCTGGCCGCGCCGCCATCTTTCTTCTTGAGCGCTCTTTCGATGTTCCCGGTGGCGAGATCGAAGTCGGGCTGATCGGCCAGCAGCCCGAGCACCGCGGCGCGGTGCGCCGGCAGGGCCTTCTTGTCGCGCTCGAGCTGCGCGGCAAAGGCGGTGGTCGGAAAACGTTTCTCCATCCTGCGGACCAGAACCGAAGCATGCAGGTCGGCCAGATCCTTGCGCGTCGGGTGGCCCGCTTTCTTCAGCACAGCTTTCCAACCCTTCTGATCCAGGCGCGCCAAGGCGCGGACGTCTTCCGGGCGCGCAATTCCGTGGAGCTTGCGGGCGCTTTCAATCAGTTCGCCGTTCTGATCATTGAACCCCAGGACGTCGGCGAGCGCCGCTCCGGTCGCGGCTGCCGCCGCGGATTCAGGAGTGTCGAAGACGGCCGCCTCCCGCAAGCGCTGCAACAACCCGGGCAGGTCGCCATAGGGATTTTCCTGGAGAATCGCGAGCACTGTCTCGTGTTTGCCGGCGGCGAGGAAACGATCGACCTGCTGGAGCAGCCGCTTCGTCCTCTCCTCACGCACGTAGGCCTGGGCCTCCGGCAGATAACGCTCCAGTTGCTCCAAGGCGGTCTTAAGCCGCCGGAGCAGACCCGCCGCGACGAAATGGTCGGCCACCGCCTGCTTGACCGCCGCCACGACCGTCTCCTCCGGGAGGAGAACGATGTCGTACAGAAGCGGCCTGATCTCCGTCCCGAGGTCGATCGCGAAGCGGATGCCGCCGGCGCTCGTGAGATCGGCCTTCAGCAGCGTGTTCTCGGCCAGCAGGGCATAGAAGAAATGGGCCTCGATCCTGGACGCCGTGCTGAGCTTCTGCGCCACGCCGAAATGGGCGAGCTGGTCCCTGCCGAAGCGGGTCTCGCCGGCGAGGAACGTGATGTCTCTCTCCTCGGCGTCTTCACGCAGCCCGTCGAGCGCCACGCCATCCAGCAGCGGCCTGACGGCGCGAAGGATGCGCTCGTATTCGCTCTCAATGCGGGGCCCGGCGACCGTCACCACGATGTCGATCACGGCGTCGGCCGGAGCGTTGAAGACGATCGCATCGACCGCCGTCTCATAGAGCTGCGTTTCCCCCTGGACGACGCGCATCAAGAGATCGGCGGATGCTTTTTCCGCACGGGAGAAGCGATCCTTGGTATAAGTGATCCGATACTCGCCATGTGCGCCGGTGCGCGCCTCGCCGAGCGCTTGCTCACTGCGGAGGTCGCGATCGAACGCACGCACCGTGACGCCGATGACCGGCCGGCCGGCGGTGGAAGTGACGTGGCCTCGCACGACGAAACCGCCGGAGCCCTGGGTGCTGCTCATCTGACTGCGACCTTTGGGTTTCATGCTTGCTCCCTCGTCATCACGTTAGATCGTGGCCGCGCTCAACTCAGCGCGCCATGATGGCCATTGTCTTCCACCACTCCTCACTCGACCTCTGCGCCAGATCATAGGATTTCTTCACCTGTTCTGTGGTCACCCCGGGGGGGGCGACATCCTTGTTCAGGTCGGCTCGTTTTGCGATCCATTGGTTGACTCCAAAGTCGTACCAGAATCCTCCACCCAGGGCGCTGTATGGATGAGGGGTCGCCTTGCCGACAAAACCGATTCCACTCTTCATTTCAAAAAATTTCTGCGCGGTGTATACCGTGTGCGGAAGAAGCGCCAGATACGGCTCCATGAGGAAGTTGGGAAGATGGACCTTCTCTTCGCGGTCAGTAATGTAAGTCGTTCCCCACAGATAATATTGAGCATCCCGCAAAACCAGGCTCTCAGATCTCTTATCGGAGCTTTGGCGTAATCGGGTGACCGCCAACCGGGCGTTCTCCCACCTCGCCTTCAAGGTGCCTCCCGCGGCACCTTGGAGGGCCCAATTGATCACCCCCACAACATCCTTGACGTGCTCGGCGTCCATCGGATTGTTCTTTGACGCATCCGTCTTATCCTTCGGGATCGTTTCTCGATCCACGATGCCTTGAATCTCCACGATCTCCTTGACATCCTTTTCGATATCCCGGCGCAATGGCGTGAGGATGGCTCGTAAGTCATCGGCGATCTTGGGTGGAATGGTGGCTGCCACCGGTGTCTGCGAATCATCAGGCTTCTGTTTTGGCGGCACAGTCGGGCCGGGACCTTGGGCAACCTTCGGCTGAGGCTTGCGCGCCGGGGCCGCAGGCGGGGCCTTGGGTATCGGTATTCGAGCGCTCGAGGCCGGGGCTGGCTGAAACGGCACGCCTTGGCGGCCAGATGGATCTGACAGAGTTACGGGATTGTTACGAACATATTTATAAAGATTAGCTCCGTCGACAGTTTCCGCTGGATCGCAGCTTGCCCAGCGCCCCAGCCATGGCGCGTAATACCGCGCTCCGTGGTAGGCAAATCCCGTCTCCTCATCGCGCTCCTTGCCGGTGTATCTGTACCGCTTGGGCGCCTCGGTCTGGCTGCGCACCGCCTGATAGGACGTGCTCCCATAGGGAAAGTACTCTTCATAGGAAATGATCTGCGCCTGATCGTCCAGCTCCAGGGTCGCCGAGCCGAGGTGATTGCCGAGCTGATAGCGGACGAGCTGCTGCGGCGCGGGCGTATCGGTGCGCGTCTCCACCAGGGCCAGGCGGCGGGTGTCGTCCATTACGTGCAGAGTTTCGCGCTCCAGGTCGATCGTCGTGCCATCGCTTCCATACTCGCGGTAGATCTCGAACCGGCCGAGGTAGATGCGTTCTTTCAGACGGGTGGCCGTGACCGCCCGCTCGGTCACCTTGCGGACCCGCTGGCCTGCGGCGTCGTAGACGTACCAGGTGATCTCTGGTGTGCCACCGCCGCCGACCGCCTGCCGGGACGTGGCCTGGAGCTGGTCGCGGTAGTCCCACCGCATCAGCGGCAGGTGAGGCATCGCCGTGATGTTGCCGTGCAGGCCCGCCGAGCCGTCGTAGCGATAGGTTTCGCTGACCGCTCCGACGGTGGTTCCGGTCAGCCGGTTGCTGGTCTTTCCGAGCTCCGTCTGGCTGCCCTCGTTGTAGGCGTAGGTCCGCGTCCAGCCAGGGCTCGCCGGATCGCTGCCGCGGTGCTGCATGGAGAGGATATTGTTCACGGCATCGTAGACGTAACTTTCGAAATAGATCCCCATCGCGTTGCCGTCGCCGGGATGAGCGAGGCCGGCATGGAAACCGTTGAACGCGTCCGGTGCGGTGGGCGGGTCCGGCGAGCCCGCGGTCTGGCCGAGGTGCTCGCGGCCTCTCGCTTCGATCAGCCGGTAGAGGGCGTCATAGGTGTAGTCTGCGTTCGGCTCGACGCGACGATTGAAGAAGTAGACGGTCTGTTGCGCGTCGTCCCGGATGGATGTGATGTTGCCCGCGGGGTCATACGTATAGTGGAGATCCTGAAGCTCTCCGGGCCGGTCGGAGCCGTCGAAGCTCGCGGCGTTCCGGCGCGTCGTCAGACCGGCCAGACGGAAGGTCTCGGGATCGTAGAGATACGTCGTCGAAATCCCCGCCCCGTCGACGGTTCCATAGTCGATCCGCGTGCGCTGCCCCTTCGCGTCGTAGTCGATGTTGGTGACGAAGGGAGTGAGGCCCGCCGCACCTCGCAGATTCACCTCGACCCGCTCCAGCAGATTGGCTTCGTTGTAGCCGGGATGGACGATGCTCTCGTCGGGCGTCTCGATCGCGGTCGGCCGGTTGAGCGCGTCATAGCTGATGCGGGTGGTGTAGACCTCCGGCTCCAGCGGCTGCGCAGTCGACCAGTCGAGCGCCTGCTTGTACTCTTGGGCGAGTTGGCGGCCGCTCCGCAAGAGGTTGCCCTTGAAATCGTAGGCGCCGTTCCTGACGACGCCGGCCTGATCGAAAAGCTGCACGACTTTGCCGCGCAGGTTGGTGGTTTCCGGATCAGGCAGGGAGTCGCCATAGTCGGTACGAACCATCAATAACTCCGGGCCGGCGCCATCGATCAGAAAGATCCCGGTCGGGCGCCGCAACGGATCGTAGGCCGTGCGGATCTGATGGCTCCGGCTGTCCCAGACATAGAGAGGCTTGTCCACGACGTCGTTCAGTGCCCAGCGCTCCCCGGCTTCCATGCTGGCCTGGTGGATGCGGTTGCCCAGGACGTTGTAGTCGTACCGCATGACGATCCGATCCTTGGCGTCGTGGATTTCGCGATGATTGCCCTCGATGTCGAAAACGACACGCGTGCTGTGCAGCTCTTCGAGTGGTGGATCGGCCGGCGGAGAGTCGCTCCGTTTAAAGCGGTTGTGCGCGATGGTGAGAAAAGGGCGCCCTAGTGAATCGAAATGGGCCACCGTCGGCGTCTCGCGGTGGATCGCCGCTTTCTCGGCGGCGTCTTTCTCCTGCGGCCCGAGCGCTCCCCCACTGCGCCGGACATACCAGGTGGGCAGAAAGTCCTCATCCGGCAGGCGGCGAAAGAAATCGCCCAGATCCGGATCGGTCTTCGGATCGGCGACCAGCACGGTGTCGTTGACGTCCCAGGTCTCCTGCCGCCAGGCGTCGAAGATCACTTTGTCCCAGGTGTGATCAGGACGCAAGGTTCCGACGACGCGTTCGACCGGATCGTAGAAAAGCACCGGGCTGACGCCGATCTGCACATCGAATTCGAAGCGGTGGGTGGCGGTGAAGAACGGCTCGTAGTGGCGAACCGGCTTGCCTTTGTTGTTGAACACCGTCCAACCCGTTCCGACCCACCGCGGGTTGACGTCCGAGGGCTCGGCCCGAAGTTTCTTCTGGATCTCGCGGCCGAAGCCGTCGGAATACGAGAAGGTGATCTGCACCTTCGTCGTCTCGCCGGGCGCCAGGTCGGCGTCGTGGGTTTCGCGGGCGAGGGTGTAGACGACGACGGGCTGCGCGGAAAGATCGTAGACCAGCCGTGTCGTGGCGCGGCTCAAAATGGCGAGCGGATCGGTCAGCGGATTCGTCAGATGATCGTCGATCACCGCGTCCGTCAAGTCCGCATCGAAGCCGTCCAGCGAATCGCCCAGGTTTTCTCCGGGCTTCCCCATCACCGCGGTGCCCACCACCATGCCGAGCGCATCGAACGCCACGGCCGACCGGTTGCGGTTGGGGTCCATGACGAGCGCCGGCTGCAAAACCCGGTAATCCTGGCCGTGCCGCACCAGCGGCTGGAAGGGATCGACGTCGCGCTCCCCCACCGTCGTCCGGTTGCCGAGCGCGTCCAGCGTCTCTTCCGGCAGCAGATCATAGCCGTCGTAGCGCACGAACATCTCGGTGCTGACGAGCGCGGTGTGGAAGGGATCGCGCGCCCGGAGAGGCAGGAAGAAGTGTGCCTGTGCGTAGGCCAGCTCCTGTGCCGGCGTGTCCGCGGGATTGGGTGAATAGAACACCCGGCCGGTCGGAATCCACCACTGCGCGTCGCCCTGGCTGTGAACATAGCCGCCGTCGGCGAGCATGGCGTCGCTGGCCCGCCCGCCATAGACATCGCTCACCAGACCCGGCGTGAACGCGAGCTTGTAGCTTTCGAACGGCAGCGCCAGCGAGTCCAGCTCTCCGGGAGGCAAGGAGCCGGACAGATCGTTGCGCCGGTACAGAATGCGCACCCGTTCGATCAATCGCTTCTGCAAGGTTCCGGGAGACGGGCTCTGCTCATAATCGATCGCCGCCGCCGTCTTCCCCGCGGAAAGGATCTCGTTCAGCGTAAAGCGCACGTGGCCCACCGGCAGGACGAGACCGGTCAATTCCCAGTTGCGCGTCTCACGCGGCAGCGGCGTGCGTTGATCGTCGGCGGTATCCACCGGCTTCGTGACGTCGTTGTCCGTCCAGGTGATCAGCAGCGCTGACTGCTTGTCCTGATCCCTCGCCTCCAGATCCGGATCTGCCTGGCGGCGGCCGTAAGCCACAGCGGCGGATTTCCGCACGTTGCCGTAGATGTCGACATCCAGGGTCAGCGCGTGCGTGACCCGCGGATCGGGCGGATCGCTGCGCTCGTAGTGGTAGCTGATCGATTCGCGGGGATGGGTGAAGAAGACAGCATGCCGCACATGGAGATCGATTGCCTGCGCCTGCAAGGGCAGAATTCCGAAATTCTGCTCGGTGACGGTGTACGGGATTTTTTCCCGCACCGTGCCGTCGAGCGCGTAGATCTCCTGGCGCAGCATCGAGCCCTTGAGCGCGCGGCACGCCTCGCGCTCTTCATCGAGGGTCAGGTCGTCCGGCATGACGGTATCGTCGAGCAGGAGCGCCTTCGCTTGCGCATCGGTCAGGCCAGGCTCGCGGTAATACTCTCCGGCGAAGACGTTGGAGACCCGTTCGCCGCCGAAATAGACGCCGGTATGGAACCACGTTCTGGTGTATACCGGCGGCACGTGGGACGACGCCTCGACGTTCGTTCCGGTCGGGAGCTGTTGATCCGCGTTGAGCGCCGACAGCTCTTCCGTATCCCACTGCTCCACCCGGCCGAAGCCGCGGAATTCGCGCTCCACGCCGTCAAAATATCCGTGATGATAGGCATGGCGGGTGACGAACAGATTGCCGCTGACGTGATCCCACGTCTCGACGCGCTCGACGACGTAGACCGGGAACGGAATCCTGGTGGCCCAGGGCGTTCCGGCGAGCTTGTCGGCGAGATAGAACTTGGTCGACGGCGCGTAGTGGACGCGGGTTTCGGCGCCGAGGTTGTTGAGCGACTTGATCAGCAGATGCGGTTTTTGCCCACCCATCAAGTCGATGTAACGGACCGGCGAGCGCGCATCGTGCGGCAAGGGTGACGACCAGACCAGGCAGGCCGTCCCGTTGCCGAGCAGGTCGGCGGTCATGACGCCGGACAGGTTGTCGGTCGGTGGAAACCGTTTCAACGTCCGCGGCTGGCTGAGCCGGTTGCCGGATTGATTGAAATACAGCCTCACGCCGTCGCGGCCCAGATAGATGACGTCGTTGGTCCCCGATCCATCGATGTCCGCCAGGCGCACACGGCGCTGGTTGAACTGATCGGCCTCGTCGAACCAGGGAGAGTCGTCCAGCGTCACTTTCGCGCCGAAGCGGCCATAGCCTAGATTCGGCCAGTAGCAGACCTCGCCGTTCCGGATGCGCACCAGATCGGTCAATCCGTCGCCGCACATGTCGGCCAGGTAGATCGACTGCGAGCCGTCGGCGAGCACGAGCCGCGCGCCCTTCTCTTCGTCGAGAGGCGTGAGTACCTTCCGTCCGGGAGCGAAACCTTCCTCGGCCAAGGACGGATACCAGGTGAACACCTGATCTTCGGTGATCAATACGTCCGCATGGCCGTCGCCGTCGAGGTCGACGAAGTGCAGGTTGGGCTCGGTCCATGGGATGTTGGGCAGGCTTTCGAATGCCTTGAACGGCTCCCACCCGGCCTCCGCGGTGCGCTCATAGAAACCGGGCGTCGGACCCGAAAAAGCCACCAGGTCCAGTTGGCCGTTTCCGGCGAGATCGAGGAGCTGTTGCCGGCCACCGCTCAAGTCGGCGAGCGACGGCTTGGGCGCGACTTCCCGCAGCGGCCCGAAGCGGCCATCGCCGAGGCTCGATTTATAGAACCAGGCCGCGGCCTGCTCGGTGAGAATTCCGGAGACGCCCTCGCCATCCAGATCGACCCACTGATACGTCGAGCCATCCAACCCGGCGGGCAGATTCTCCAGGCTGGCCGCATCGAGCTCACGGACGTCGTCCTGGATCTCCGCCCGGCTGTATTCGAATTCGAGCGGCGGCAACGACTTCTTGAGATAGGTGAAGTAGTGGAGAGCACCGCGCACCACCATCGGCCGCGAGTCGTCGCGCACGAATCCCGACTGGATGACCGAGCGCAGGACGGAGGCGATCCGGGTGCTACCCGAGTGAGCTAGCTCGGCTTCGATCGTAAAGGGCTGGCTGTAGTCGAAATCCGCGTAGTCGAGCTCGGTGGCACGCACCAACGTCGGCTCGCTGCCGAGCTCGTCAAAGCAGTGGAACATCAACACCCGGCGGCACCGGCGATAGGTGCGCACCTCGAATCCGGCACGGTGGGACGAGAACGGATCCGGCCGCACGGTCCACGTCTGCCCCGGGGCCTCGGAGACGAGGACGAACCGGTGCTGCTCCGCAGCCGGCCTGGCCGGATCGAGGGGGATTTCTTCCAGGTGATCTTCGTCATAATCGAAGACCACTTCGAACATCCACTCCATGGTGGCCAGATCTGGATGGATCAGACGCGAGGTGCGATTGCCGTACCGGATCCGTTTCAGATAGCGGTTGACCGTGCGGACACGGTTGCGCTCATGGGTCTGGGCCTGATCGACGTTGGCGGCGTTCTCCGCGACATATTCATAGACGATGGCGTTGCCCTTGTCGTCGTGGCTTTCGCAGATCAGCCAGGAGAAGACACGCAGCTCGGCGTTCTCATCGGCTGGATCGGCGATCCAGCTTTCCGGGGTCTGGCCATACAGCGTGGTGACGTTGTCGCGGGTGATCGATCGCCAATGGATCTCGCCGGTCGCCCGCACGGTCCAGCGTTCGATGCGCGCGAACAGCCCTTCGATGCGCGGCCGGTAGCGATGGATATCGACTCCCGGCACGGTCGTATCGTCCAGGAACCGGCTGCCGTCCGCCTTGAGGACCGGCACCAGATCCTCGCTGCCGGACAGGAGATAGACGTCGGATTCTTCCCCGTCACGATATTCCGGCAATCCTTTATCGGTCTTCCGTGTGATGGAAGGAGCCGACAGCGACCAGCCGAAACCGAAGGGACCGTTGCCCGAGCCGGAATCGTAGGAGAGGGAGAGCTGCGGACCGAAGCCGGAACGGCCGGGGCTGGTGGGCAGGGGCACCACCATGGAGCCCGTGCCGGTGACCGGATTGGCGCCGAATTTCTCGCCGATGCCGCGGATCGCGCCGCCGCCCTTGGGCAAGGCCGGAGTCGGCAGGGCGGGCGCGCTGTTCGAAGCCCGCGCAGCCGGCTCGCCAGGACGGGCTGAGGACGGTTGCTCCCCCGGTTGGCCGCCGCGGCTCGCGGTCGGCGACGGCTCGCTTCGTGGCTGCGGCACCGCGCCCTCCCGTCTCACAGATTGAGACACTCTGTCTGACGGGTACTATATCAATGCAGCGAGCCTTGTCAAAGTGTTCTTTTGAAGAGTAACGCCGCCACCGTCATGGCGACCGCCGCGAAGCCCAGGAGAAAGAAGAGGTCGGAGCTGATCGCCGCGAGCCCTGTATTTTTTAGAAGTAAGCACTTAAAAGCATGCACCGCATAGGTGAACGGATCGGCCTTCGCGAACACCTGCATCCAGCGCGGAAAGCCCTGCTGCGGATAGACCGCGCCGCTGGGAAAATAGAGCAGCGTATTGAGCATGCCGGCCATGGCGCGCGGCACCAGCGGATCGCTGACCCGCACCATCAGCATGAACATCAGGCTGATCACCGCAAACGAGGTGACGACGATCACCAGCAGCAGGCGCAACAGACGGCCCGGAGCGAACGGATCGGGAATGCCGGCGATCACCGATCCGATCGTCATCAACACGAAACCGGCGATTACCGCCTTGATCGTGCCGGCGACATTGAATCCGGCGATCAGCTCCATCTTGGTGACCGGCGTCACCAGATATCCCTCGTGCAGTCCGCGCGCCTTGTCGTCGATGAAAATGATCCCGCCGCCGATCAACACCATCATGAAGATGGACATCACGATCGATCCCGGCAACAGGTATTGCAGGTAGGGAACGTACGGATAGACCTCGACGACGTCGAGCGTGGCCTCGCCCGAGATGCGCTCTGCCTTGATCGGTCTCTCACCGAGCGCCGCCACCAGGTTGCCGAAGGTGCCCGCCAGGCTCGCGGAGACAAAGTTGTCGGTGTTGTCGGTGATCAGCGCGACGCGCGGATCGTCCTTCGCCAGCACCCGCCGAGAATAGCCGGGCGGAATGGTCAGCACACCGTTGATCTTGCCGTCGCGCAGATCGGTCAGCGCCTTGCCCTGATCGCTGTATTCGATCACTTCGAACGTGTGGGCGCCGGAGGCGACGGCGTTGCACATCTCACGTACCCGCACCGCCGGCACGCCGTGATCCTGATCGACGACGCCGACTTGCAGATGCCGCACGACACCGCCGAACGCATAGCCCAGGATGACGAGCTGCACGAGCGGAAAGATCATCGACATGACGAGCAGCGTCGGGCTGCGCAGGAACCGGCGCAAGTCGCGCTCGACGATGGCCCACATCCGTTGCATGGCGTTCTCCTGGCAGTTCCCCGGAATCTCAGATAATCTTACCGGCCGCGCCGCAGCATGAACGAGCTGTCGAGCGGTGAAGCGTCCTGCAGAGCGTCGCGCAACCCACGCCCGGTGTAGTGCACGAACACGTCGTCCAGCGTCGTGCTCTGCACCGAAAGCGATTGCACGCTGACGCCCGCCTGCTGCACCGCCTGCATCAACGCCGTCGTCGTCGCCGGCCCGTTGCCCGAGGCGATGCGGAAAATCATCCCGTCACCGGTGACCTCCTCCACCTCAGGCAGCGCGCGCAGCCGCTCCACCCAACCGTCCGGCACCGCCGAGAAGCTCACTTCCACGATGTTCTTGCCCGGAATCGACGCCTTGAGGCGCAACGGCGAATCGAGCGCCTTGAGCTCGCCGTGGTCGACAATCGCGATCCGATTGCAGAGCTTGTCCGCCTCGTCCATGTAGTGCGTGGTGAGGAGCACCGTCAGCTCCCGCTGCTCCTTGATCCGTTGCAGCATCTCCCAGACCGCGACGCGCGACACCGGATCGAGCCCGGTCGTCGGCTCGTCGAGAAAGAAGATGCGCGGCTCATGCACCAGCCCGCGCGCGATCTCGACCCGCCGCCGCATGCCGCCGGAAAGGTTTTTCACCTGCTTGTCCGCCCACTCGGTCAGCTCCACCGCCGCGAGCAGCTCGGCGATCAGGCGCTTCCGCTTTTCGCGCGGCAGCCCGTACAGCTTGGCATAGATCAGCAGGTTCTCCTCGACGCTCAGCTCGAGGTCGCTCGTCATCGCCTGCGGAATCACACCGATCGAATTGCGGACGCCGTTCTGCTCCTTGACGATGTCGAAGCCGTTGACCGTCGCCGTCCCCGCGGTCGGCAGGAGGAGCGTGGTCAACATGCGGATGAGCGTCGACTTCCCCGCTCCATTCGGTCCGAGAAGGCCGAAGATCTCCCCCTCCTCGACGGCAAACGAAACGCCGTTGACCGCCGTGAAGTCGCCGAACCGCTTCACGATCTCACGGACATCGATTGCAGGCATCAGTGGTCCGCCGGAAGGAGCACGTACGCCGTCATGCCGACGGCGAGCCGGCGGTCGCGGTTGTCCACCCGCAACCGGACCTCGAACGTCTTGATGTCGCGCTTCGTGCGGCTCACATCGCGTTGCGTCGCGAAGCCGGCGTCGACGCCGCGAAAGAAAACCGTCCCGTCGCGCTGGTCGCCCGAGGGCAGCCGCACCTTCAGATGATCGCCCAGGCGCACGCGGTCGATATAGCTCTCCTCCACGTCCGCCCGCACCCACAGATCGTCGGGATCGATCAGCGTCACCACCGGCTGCCCCGCGGCCACCACCTCGCCCTGCCGCACCGCCCGCACATCCACCACGCCGGCGATCGGCGCCCGCATCTCCGTATACGCCAGCCGCACATCGGCCTTGGTCCGCTGCGCGTCCGCCGCCGCCTGCTGATGCTGGTTCGTCGCGAGTTGGCTGGACCGCACCGCGTTCTGCTCCGCATTCGACCGCGCCAAAGCCACCGTGGCCCGCTGTGCCTCCACCTGCTTGTGCAACGCCTCCACATGCGCCTTGGACGTCTCGAAGTCGGCCCGCGCCTGATCGAGCACCTGATCCGGCACCACCTTCTGGCGAGCCAGCTCCTGGTTGCGGGTGAAATTCAAACGCGCATTCTCCAGCGCCGCCCGCGCCTCCACCTCCTGCGCCTCCGCCGCCGCCAGGTTCGCCTGGGCCTGGCGAATCTGGTCCGCCGTCTGCTGCTGCTGGAAGCGCAACGCCGCCGCGCTCTCCTGCACCTGCGACGTCGCCCCCTCCGCGCTATGGGCATAGAACGCGCTGTCGGCCCGCAGCTCATCCGGCACGATCACCCCGAGGAGCTGGCCGCGCGTCACCACGTCCCCCTCCTTCACCGAAAGCTGCCCAATCTGGCCGCCGACCTGCGGGCTGACGATGACGTCGTTCGTCGTGACGACACCCGTCAGCACCAGCACCTCCGGCCGCGCATGCACGATGAAGTATCCGGCGACGCACACCGCGGCGCCCAACAGCAACACGAAACCGGCACGTTTGCGGGTCATCCGTTCCTCAAAGTTGTCAGTGGTTGACGGCGAGCGGGCGTGGGCGAGGCCCCGGCCGCGGAGTTGGCTCAGGGGTATTCTCCTTGGAGGGAGGGGGAGGTGTCAACGGGGCGGGCTGCTTGGGACTGCCAACTTCCGACGTCTCACCCGTGCGTTGACGCTAGTTCTGAAGAGTTGTAGGCTAGCGGAAAGTTGTAAAGCCTCAACGAGATGGCACCCACAGGCGGCCAAAGTAGAGCTTGGCGAAGGGTCAAGTCGCCCAGATCACCGGTGGTGGTATACGAACGAGAATAGTCGCCGTAGAAGGAGGAGCAGACATGAGTCGGGCTTCTAGGTGGTCATCATTTTTCGAGAATGACGATAGCCAGTCGAAGTGGCGACAATTTCTCGGCTTTGCCATCATGCTTGGCGGTCTTGGAATTCTGCTACGCGTTGACTTAACTCATCGAGCAGAATTAGCTGCTGCCATCATACTATCGGGTGCTTCTCTATTTGCCGGCATTTTGGTGGGCTTTCTCTTTGGAATTCCAAAGACGGCGCGGCGCAAGACAGAACCATCTCCTCTATCTACGATTCAATTCGGGCGACCATGACAAGAGGTCCGGAGCGCACACACCGAATGGAAGTTGTCGCTAGTCAAATGCGTGCTCTTTCGCTCGCCGCTTACCCGTTACTTGGAGAGTTGGCCAGGTCGACATTGCCGGGGGAAAGACTTGCGGCGGTCACTTTTCTCCAAACACAGCCCAAGAGAGAGTTCTTTAGATGGTTGGCCGAACGCATGACAGAGGAAGAGCCATTTATTGGCTACCACGCTGCCGTCGCTCTTTTGAACGCTGCACGTAGCGCAACACAAGAGGACCGCGAATTACTCTTCAGCGTGATTGGTGGCGCTCTTAGGCGCACCTCCGAGCTTGAGGATTCGACTGACCGGCGCACCGTTCTGCTCGCAGCTCAGGATGCCTTAAAACAGTGATCCTGCGAGTCCAGGCCAAATGACTCCGCTTGACGTTGCCTTGACGCTCTGGAGCATGGGCTTCCTCCCAGAGGAAGAGCTTGTTTCATGGGTCGATGCGCAGATCTTGGCGAGTGACCGGCCGGCGGCTGAGCTCCTCGAGATTTCTCTTCAAGGGATTGCCTCCTATCTCAAACGCCCCGCTTCTGAATTTCCTGCCCGCCCTCTGGAGCTCAGCTTCGTCGAGGAGTTTTCGCTTCGGGCTGTGCTCCTCGATTCAACGGCGGAGTTGGAGGTGGCTCAGTTTGTCGAGTGGACTACCAGACGCTGTATGGGAGAAGAGCTGGAGCAGCCAGAAGTCCGCCTCGGCTACCTTCTGGATCACCTGTGGTGGGACTGCAACGACAGGGCAGGTGCCATCCGGCTCCTGGGCGAGCAATTGCCGTCACTAATGCCGAGATGCCACACGTCTGCATCTCAGCTCCTCGCCTGCGTATCTGACATTTCCCCTCGGTTCCGCAAGTGAAGCGATCGGAATAGGATGTGGGCTCCGCCAGCAAGACGCCAAGTTGATTAAATCTCGGCACAACCGAACGGTAGAGACGGTCCAGTCCCTCACCACAGCCCTCCCCGAAACCGCAATCGGCGGACCGTCTCAACCTCGGCAGGCCACTGTCGGCCCCGATTGGCCGATAATGAGCCAGCCACGTTCCACAACCGTTGAGACGACCCGGCGGCGGTGGCCCCGGCAGGTTCGTGGTCGCGGACTGGGTTCGTCTCTACCGCCATAGCAGAAGGCGCTTGCCGCAAGGAGAATCGACCCTCTGAGGGAAGTTTTCGAGCGAAGAGCACGGATCGCCTCCGTGCACCCTCATGTCTCGCTGGAATGAGGCTCCTCCCGCATGCCTGTTGTTCGCATGGGCTGGCAGATGGCCGAACTCTCTCCACGACGTCGATTCTGATTACGACGAACGCCATTTCGCCATACAGAAGCTTCGCCTGTCTCGGAATGGGCTCCGGATGCTTTGCGCGGACCCATTCCGGGCCAGAATCGGGTTCTGCCGTCTTGGCGGAGCCGATTCTGATCCGAAATCGACCTGCTCAGACCCTCAGAGGTTTCTGGCAGCTCGGAATCGCGCTGGCCGTGACGGAATGGCGCCGGTCAAGACGGCCGAGCCTTCTGGTAAGCCGGCATTGCTCTGGCCAAGCCGCTTGAAGACTTCGGATAGACCGGAATGGCTTCCGCCAGACCGTCCGAGATCGCTGACGGCGCAGAATGGCGTCGGCCAAGCCGTTCTCGAACTTTGATACTCCGGAATGGCGCTCGCCAAGACGTCCGAGGCTTCTGATGAAGGAGGATGGCGCTCGCCAAGACGCCCGAATCTTCTGATGATCCGGAATCGCGCTTCTCAGACCGGCAGCTTCCTGGATGACCCGGAATGGCGCTGCTCACATCGATCCTTCTTTCTCTTATTCCTCCGCCGTCCGTGCTGCGGTGTCGGCTACTCGTTCTGTCCACCGCATGAAGCAGCACCTCAAGCACTTCCGCCGGATCGCGAGAGGCCGTCACAATCTACTGATAGGCCGACCACGGATAGGCCGACCACGGATCAATATCAGTTTGCAATCGAATCCGGGGAGCCGGCTTCGGCGTTCGCGTCGGCCGCGCCGGCCGCGCCGGCACGTAGTTCTCGACGCATCTCATGGTGCCATCCGGGTCTATGATTATCACATCGGCGAACCACATCGGTTCTGGGAAGCCTGGGATCGTCGCCCGAAAGTCGGCGGCGAATTGCCGGCCCAACTCACGGATGTGTTGCTGGATTCCCAACGCTGCGGACTGGGGGCTGGAGGCGACACCGGTGTGGAAAGCATTCCAAGTGGGAGCCAGGCCGCCGTCTCTCCCTGGCGGATTCGTTTCCCAGGCCCAGAAGACCTCCTGGAAAAGATCGAGAGCAACCCAATAGACGAACACCTGCCGACCATCCAGAGTCTCCGGTTTCATGTCATAGGCGAGACGAAGAAGGGGTGCCTCTCCCGTCATTCCCTGGAAGGACGATGCCAACCCAAGCTCCGACGATGCGATCTCCTTTCCAAGGATCCCAAGCGCCTCGTCTGATGAAAGCTCGGCGGTCAGACCCAGCGACCGCAGGTGGACCGCTACGAGACCAGACAACGATTGCCTCTGGGTCTCGCGAAGGAGCTCTGGGGTCGGCTCCAGAGCCTGCGCCACCGAAGGCACGGTTCCCATCAGAAAAACGAAAGTGATCACGGAAAATCGCATATCTCGTCGCGTACGCAAAACAGATGCCGGCCCAATACCCCGGGCAAGGCTCGAGCCGTCCGTCGCCTGGGTGTCTCCCAGGAAGGACATCTCTGTCTCCGGGCGACAATCTGAGGCCCTCTGCCTGACGGGAGCAGGACGCGCCGCTCACACCGATCCTTCCTTCATTTCTCCGCCGCCTGTGCTGCGGTGTAGGCTATCCACCGGGAGGTACTTCCTCGATGAAGGTTGAAGACCCGGATCGGCACGTTCTCCGTTTTGGCTCGTCATGAAGAGACCATCGCTACTGTCGGCAACGGAAATCCAAACCCTGATCGCAGGGCGAGCGATATCAGAGAAGCCACCTTGGAGCACGAATGATGAGGCGGCGATCGACAGCTACTACAAGGGTGTGTGCGACGCTGTCTCTCGTTCGACCACCGCGCTTTCACGCATTGAGTGGCAACACTACGGATCTGGCTACGCCTCGTTCGTTGATGCCTGGTTCTACAAGTGCTCCTCTGACTTCAATGTAAACAAGCCAAGCCGGTATGGAGAGGAACACGTCGGCCTGGCCGTTCTGTTGAGCCGCCTCTCCCCATACTATGTGTTCATCGAGGCGGAGCAACACTGGCATCCACACGGTTGCAGCGGCTACCTCCCTGCCCTCGGCATGGTGGACAGCCTCCAGAATCCCGGTGTCTTGCGCCTGTCCGAGCCGGTTCAACAGGTTCTCGCAAGCTTCGGGCTCATCCGTGTATCTCGCGACGAGCTCGCAGAGCCATTGCCACCGAACTTTCAGGTACCCACCATCCTCACAGAGGGCCCATATACTCAGTTCGATGCACTCTTCTACTGGGAGGATTGAGTCACCGCAGGCAGGCGGAGAGACGCTGATGCCTCAGAGGCAGTCTCTCTCGTCGGCGACTCCGCCTCTCCGGTCTCAGATTGGTGTAGCCTTCTCCACCGGGAGGTGCTTGGATGCCACAAACGAGCGGAACACGGACAAAGTTCGAATGCGCGAGCCCGATCCTGAACGTCGCGGAGATGTCGAGGAGCGTGCGCTACTACGTGGACGTGCTCGGGTTCGAGAACGCCGCCTGGGGCACCGACGACTTCACATCCGTGAATCGCGACGGCTCCGGAATCTACCTGTGCCGCGGCGGTCAGGGACAGCCCGGGACGTGGGTGTGGATCGGAGTCGAAGACGTTGCGGCTCTGTATGAAGAGTACAAGACGACCGGCGCCACATTCCGGCACGGGCCGGAGAACTATCCATGGGCTTACGAGATGAAGGTTGAAGATCCGGATGGTCACGTCCTCCGTTTTGGATCGGAGCCCCGGTCGGACATGCCCTTCGCGTGAGACAGGTCAATAGGACCTTTCCACCGCATGAAGCAACACCTCAAGCACCTCCGCTGGATCGCAACCATAAAGACCAGCACCCCAGGCGGCGTTGCATTCGACGACTGCCCAACCTTTCCCTTCGATGATTCCGACATCCACCGCGGCGGCCCGCGGCAGCTCTACGCGCGGATCGTTCAGGAAGGTGTCGAGGAAAGCGGACAGGCCGGCGGCCTCCGCCTCGGAGACGTCACCGTCGTCCGCGAGCTCGCCGTGCCGAGAGTACAGAGACGATGTCCGTAGGCGCCGGTCCAGGATGAAGCAACGGAATTCGCTGTCCCAGGTCACGACGTCGGCGACGAGAACGGACGTTTCGTCAGCGTAGCCGGCGGGGAGATCGGCGCCTCGGTAGACGCGCGCCGGGAAGCTTTTGTCGTTGGGCGGCTTGATGAAGCGGGGCTCTGCGCATGTCCTCGCCTCTTCCAGGGTGGTCAGATGGATGGAGCGGCGACGGTATTCTTCCGGCAGCCGTGGCAACCAGTCCTCGGCCGGATCGAGAAGCGTCAGACCAAGCTCCGCGGCGACCCGCGGCGCCATGAGGGCTTCGAGGTAGAGGACGGGGCGTGCGGCCTTCAGCAGATGATCCGGAACTCGCCAGCCCTGGAGGCGTTCGACAGCCCAGCCCTTGCGGATGGCGGCGAGCCAGAGACGCTGCGCGTCGTCGGTGTACCGCGAGGTGAGGACGAGAGTGGGAGAAAGGCTCATCGCGCAAAGCTTACGCGAAGAACGATGCCGCGGCGCTCCCAGCGCGTTGACGAGGGAACTGAAGAGGTGTAGAACCTCCCCCATGCGCACGCCGATCTTCCAGGTTGACGCCTTCACGAGACGCCATCCCGACGTCGGTCCAGTCGGCCGAACGATGTCCTTCTCTCACTTCTCCAGCTGGAGCAGCCCGAAGTCAAGCTCGGCTACCTCCTGGATCACTTATGGTGGGATTGTAACGACAGGGCAGGCGCCATCCGGCTCTTGCGCGAGCAACTGCCGTCAGTGATGCCGGGGTGCTACACGGCTGCATCCCAGCTCCTCGCCTGTGTACCCGACATCTCCCCTCGGCTCAGCAAGGTGAAGCGATCGGGATAAGGCATTTTTCCGCCAGGAGGCTTACCGAGCCGTGAAGAGCCAGTCAGCCAGGGTCAGAGCATCGCAGAAAACATCGCTGCTTCGCTCTGACCCGTGGGATCCGTTATCGTGTTATCGCGTCACTGCCGCCGTCTGGTGCGTAGCAGATTCTTCGCGGGTGCGGCCGAACAAGCCCGGAGGGACTCCGCCTGCCAGGCGGCAGAGCAGCGTCAGTTGGCCGCGGTGGTGCACGGCGTGCAACAACAGCTTGCGCCAGAGCAGGTCGCGGATGCTCCAGAGCTCTCCGTCGGCATATCGGATCTCCCGGTCCAGGTCGGGGAGCCGAACGACTCTCGCCACGGCGTCTTCGTGCACCACACGGAATGCAGGGGCGAGCGCTTCGACGGTTTTGGGACGTTCGATATGGGGCGGCTTGACGTCGAATTTGAACTCGCCGCGCTCGATGCCCACGGACACATAGGCGTCGACTTCAGCGAGGTGCCACGCGAGCTCTCCCAGCGATCGCCCACCCGCGTCGGGACGAAAATCGTACTGATCGGACGGCAGCGCACGCAGGAGCGCGAGCGTGCCATCGGTTTCTCGCTCCCACTGACTCAAAAACTCTTGAAGCTCGGTTCGCATCGTGTTTCCTCCTGTCCTGTACTACGGCTCTCGGGCGATCCAGGATACGCGTCTCGGCAGCAAGTACCATCAGATCGACGGGCCGAGGATCGCCTTCTGCGGCCCGCCGCCACCCGAAGGTCTACTCGACAGCCAGCGGGCGGCAGGGCTCGCCTCCTCCTCCCATGCCCGAGGCTGTGGGAAGGCTCCAGCGGCGCTCGCTCCTGTCTGTGAGCGGGGCGGAGAGCCGCAGTGTCGCCACGTCACCCTCCACGGGACAGAGACGATAGAGGCGGCGCCGGGGGACGGGCTCTCTCCCGGCGAGCGCACCGGCTGCGGGGTCCGGGCAGGGAGTGCCGCCGGCGAGGAGGAGGACGGCGGTATCGCCGGCCGTTGCCTGGGCCGCGGGGATCAGCTCCGACAGCTCGAGCACGACCATGCGCCGGCCATCCGCCTTCACGCAGACCGACGCCGCGCGCAGGAGAGGCTCGGAGCCGATGCGGAAGCGGAGGAGGTGCGCGCCGTCCCGCGACGGAGCGTCCTGCACGAAGACCACGCCGGGCTGGTCGAGCCGAAGGCGCAGCTCATACCATCCCGGCTTCCACGCCTCGCGCACGACGTCGATCTGCAGACGGACATCGCCGGAGAGATCCTTCGCACCCGGGACGACCCGGGTCGAGAAGGTGAGGCTTTCACCCTGGGGACCGGCCAGACCGAGACCTTGGAGGACTGCGTCGGCCGCCGCCCGGGCACGCTCGGCATCGGAGCCGGCGACCAGGAGGCCGAGGGTGGCAGGCTCGACCGCGGTGCTGCGATCGGCGATGCGGAAAGAGACGGAGGCGCCGGGCTCGAAGGGCGTTGTCGCCCAGCCGGCGGCAGACAGGGTCAGCCAGGCGAAGCAGGCCAGCCCGGCTGCCCGGCGGAGAGAGGGCTTCGCGTGTCGCTGCGGATTCTCGTTCATGGGATCTCCACGATGACGCCGATCGGAAAGCCGTTGAAGCTGAAGGTGTTGAACGGGTAGTTGTCCGGCGTCTGGACCTCGACGGCCGGCACCGCGCCGCTGGCGCCGATGCGTTTCCAGCCGGAATCGCCGGCGGCCGGACCGGCGATGCGGTCGGCCTTGTGGTCGGCCTCGACGCAGAGGTTGTACTCCTTGCCAATGAACCCCAGGGCCATCACCGTGTGGCCGCATTGCGGAGCGCTGAACGTCGAGCCGTCCGGCGCCGTCCGGTCTTCGTACTCGTCGGGCAGGTCGAGATCGTAGTGCCCCAGCTCGTGCGGCAGCGTACTCGACCGGAGGAGATCGACAGAGTAGAGCTGAACGTGGCGCGGCCACCAGGTGTAGGTGAAGGCCCTGCAGGCGCGCCCCACCCGGCAGGTATCCGGATCCAGGCAGAGGTTGCAGTAGTGGCCGCCGCAGGCCAGCGGATCGAAGAACGGGCAACTGGTGCGTCCCGTGTAAATGCGGAAGGTGTCGATGATCCGCGTCCCTTCGGTCATGCCGAAATAGAAGCGGGCCGATTCCGTGAGCATGCTCTCCCAGACCGCTCGTTCCGCCGGCGTGACCACGTCGTCGAAGGCGACGTCCAGCGTGAGGTGAGCGTCCGCCTTGTGAGACTGGGCCACGACGTTGAACTGGCCCGAGCCGTTGAAGGAGTGCACGGCGATGTTCCAGGTCCCTCCGGGGCAGTCCTCCGGCCGGAGGTGGAGGAACTCCTGGGACGTCCTGGAAGAGCTGCGGGCGTCGAAGACCGTGGGCGTCGGCTTGGCGTTGCAGCGGACATAGAGGTCGAAGTCCGCGGTGGTCTGCGGGTCCTGCGGCCAGAGGGCCACCGTCTGGTGGAGACCGCTGAGGGTCGGAAGGTCCCAGCCGGCCGGGATCTGCAGGAAGACGACGTCGTTGGTGCCGAGCAGGAACCCGGTCGCCCGGCGCCGGGACACCAGCATGCCGGGAGGGCGCGGCGCGTCCGGTTTCTGGCAGGAAAAACGGATGCGCGCGGTGTCGAGCCCCTCGTCCTCCAGCGAGCCGTCCGAGTGGAAGCGGAGGAAGCCCTGGTCGTCCTGGAGGCTGCCGGCGAGGAGGATGTCCTGCCACCTGCCGCCGCCCCACCAATCGATCTTGCCGGTCGCCGTTTCGATCGGGAAGGGGAACGCCGGAACGAGGTGCCCGTACTCGACGTAGTCGTAGGGCGACTCGAAGCTGTAGACCCGGGTCGAGAAGCTGACCCGCGTGATGTTCTCGTTGCCGATCAGCGGCCTCACCTGGTGCGTGCTGCTCAGGTACTCGCCGCAGTCGGCAGGGTTGGGGCAGGTCGTCCAGTTGGTGGTCTGCGCCTTGACCGGCAGCTCCGAGGAGCCGAAGTGGTCGCCGATGGTGTAGGAGAAATCCATCTCCTGAAAGCTCGGGAAGGAGGGGCAGGGAACGGGATCGAATTTGACTCCCTCTTGGGCGGCGGCACCGGGCAGGGCGAAGGCCGGCCAGGCGAACAGAAAGAGACCTGCCGCGAGCCGGCTCCTGGTGCAGGACCGGCTCATGGCGCCACCTCCATCCCGGCGTCGAACGCCTGGCCGGATGCGGTGCGGCCGGTGGGGCTGAGCCAGAGGCAGCCCCCTGCCGCCGGCCAATCCTGGAGGGGGGACAGACGGTAGACGAGAGCCTCCTCCGGCCCGCCGGCGGCGAGGCCGCCGAGCGAGCGGAGGGTCGGGCCGAGCGCAATGTCGATCGGCTCTCGGGCGGACGGCCCGGCGCAGTGAAAGGCGATCTCCCCCGCGCCGAAATCCAGCTCCTTCGACTCTCCGGCCGCTGGCGCCGGCTCGACGGCCGCGCACTGGAGCGCGGCCCCTCCCTGGCTCACGGCGACAGCACCGCGCCACTTGGTGCTCTCCACGCGTTCGGAGACCGTGAGGTCGAGGCGCAGGTCCTGACCCTCGCGGCAGGCGCGCAGCCGGCGCACCACGAGCTGGGCGCCGGTGCGGAACCGCACTCCCCAGGCGCCGTCGCCAGCCCCGCCCGCCGAGACGACGGCTCCCGCGGCTTCGAACCCTGCGGGCAGATCGGCGCGCAGCCGGTACCAGCGGTCACGGAGCGCCGCGTCCGGCAGGAACGTGATCTGCGCCCGCTGCCCGTCCGGGGCGAGCGCCTGCACCTGGACGCGGCCGGCGACCGGTTGCCTCTCCGGCCAGGTCTCGAGAGCGAGCCCCCCGGCCAGCCGGTCGAGGCTCTGCCGGTCGAGCGGTGCCGAGCCGCCTTCCAGCAGGGCGAGCGGCGAGCCGCCGACATCGGTGAAGCGGTCCCCTGGAACGAAGCGCACCTCGATTCCCGGCGGAGGCGTTGCGTGGGCGGCGTGGGTGGCGACAGCCGCCAGGCTGGCGCCGAGCGCAAGGCCGAGACGAGCGCCTCTTCTCCATCGTTGCAGACTTGTCATCACAATCTCCTTGTCGTTGGCCGGGCTCCGGTCCCGGGTTGGGTTCCGGAGCTGACAGGGAGCTGTCGTGAGAGAGCGATCTATCTCAGGGGCGAGCCGAAGGTTCCGAGAAGGTGTGCCTGAGCGCCTGCCGGAGCCTCTTCAAAGGGGAACGTTGCAAGCGTTGCGAGCCCGATCCTGCGGCGCTCCCAGCGCGTTGACCGGGGTTCTGAAGAAGTGTAGAACCTCTCCCATGCGCACACCGATCTTCCAGCTTGACGCCTTCACCACTCGTCGCTTCGCAGGAAATCCCGCCGCGGTGATGCCGCTGGACAGTTTCTTGGCGGACGCGGTGATGCAAGCCGTTGCTGCCGAGAACAATCTGGCGGAGACGGCTTTTCTGGTACCTGACGGCGGAGACTATCGCTTGCGTTGGTTCACGCCGGCGACCGAGGTGCCGTTGTGCGGCCATGCCACTCTGGCCAGTGCGGCGGTCGTCATGGAACGGCTGGAGCCGGGCCGCAACAGTGTGGTTTTCCACTCGGCGAGTGGGCCGCTGACGGTCAGGCGGACGGAGACGGGATACGTCATGAATTTCCCGGTCCGGCCGTCCGAGCCGGTGCCGGCACCAACCGGCCTGGCCGAAGCGCTGGGCGCCGTTCCGGTCGAAGCTCTGGTCGACGCCTTCAACTACATGGCTGTGCTGGAGAGCGCGCAAGTGGTGCGCGCACTGGCTCCAGACATCGCGGCGATCGCCCGCCTGGACCGCAGCGGGGTCATTGTGACCGCACCGGGAGATGAAGGCTACGATTTTGTCAGCCGCTACTTCGCTCCGGCCAAGGGCATCCCGGAAGATCCGGTGACCGGCGGCGCGCACTGCGCGCTGGTGCCCTATTGGGCCAAGCGGCTGGGCAAGACGGAGTTTCGCGCCTTCCAGGCCTCGCGGCGCGGCGGAGAGATCCTCTGCCGGCTGGTCCACGATCGCGTCGAGCTCGAAGGCTCGTGCGTCTTCTACATGGAGGGAGAGGCGACGATCTGACGAGGGCTCCGGTGCCGTCCGGGGTCTCCTACCGACGCCTTCTCTTTCCGCCCTTCTTTCCCTTTCTTTTTTTCTTCCGGGCCTGCGGCGCTCTGGCGGTCGCCACGTTCTGGGACCGCAGCCATTCGAGGGCTCCGGGGGTTTCCGTCCATACATCCCGGAAGAGGACGGAGTCTTCCGTCTCCTGCTGGCCGCGCGAGTTGACCCATTCGGTCGGGATGGCACTCAGGAGCCGTTGTGCGGAACCGCGATCGGACCGCAGGGCGGCCGCCAGGTGGCGCCGCGCCGCGGGCGAGTCTCCCTCGTGGTGGAAGGTCAGGAGAGCCCGGGTGTAGTGCCAGCCGGCCCGGTCCTCCGCGGAACGGGCCAGGAGATCCTCGACCTCCTCGGCTCGACCCAGGGCCAGGAGCGCATGCGCCAACAGATAGCGGACCTGCTGGGAATCGTCGGCGTCCACGGCCAGAATGCCCTGGAAATGGCCGGCCGCCTCCTCCCGGGCTCCCAGGTCCCAGAGAGCTTTCGCCAGGCCGATGCGAGCCCGGACGTAAGAGAGAATGGCGAGCCGTTCCTCCATGGGAACGAACCAGGCGTCTCGTTGCCCCCCTCGAGGGAGTAACCGCTCGGCTGCGGCGACGGCCTCGGCGTAGAGGTCCCGGGCGGTCTCCCGGTCGAGAGCGCGGCGGGCCAGCACGAGCCAGGCGTCGACGCAGCCGGGCCAGAGCGCGACGGCGCGGCGAGCGAGGTGGATCTGCCGGCGACCCAGCGCCTCCTGCGCCTCGCCGGCCAGGCTCTCGGCCAGCTTCTCCGGCGTGGGCGGCTCCTCGCCGTCGTCCGCGGTGAGATCCTCCGCGAACGAGGGCGCGAGCACATCCGGGAGAGACAACCCGAGACGTATCGTCCCTTCGGCGGTCACCACCTCTTTTTCCCAGCGGCCCGCATCCATCTCCTCCACCGTCGTCGCAGCCAGGGCGGCGAGCACCGCCTCGAACCAGGACAACAGGCGGGCCTCGGGGCGCTCGAAACCCACGCCCGGCCGGTGGCGGACCGCCAATGGATACGCCTCGGCGTGGGCGACTGGGAGATCGTGCTCGATCCAGAGCTCGACATCCTCCGGAGGCAACAGGTAAGGAGCACACAGGCTCACCCTCCAGATGCCGGAGAACGGGTCGAGACGTTCGCTCCCGTCGTCCCAGGATTCCTCCTCCCGATCCTCCTCCTCCCCACTCTCACCGTCGCCTTCGTCGTCTTCCCAGCTCTCATCGCCTTCCTCGCTGTCATCCCAGAGGTCGAGCTCGTCCTCGGGCCCTTCCTCATGCAACAAGATTCCGGCGATCGGGGGGGCGAGCACTTCAGCGCACCGCAGCTCCTCCGGGAGCCCATCGGACGTGAGGACCAGGAGGTCGCTCGAGGACAGGTGGCGCCATGGGGTGGCCGCGGCGAAACGGGCTGCCGCACGGGCGAAGCCGGCCATCCGCTCGACCGTCACTCCCGGGACCGAGAGGGCCGGCGGCGACCCGAAATCCCGGAGGTAGCGATTCCGTTCCGCCAAGGCGGCGTTCAGCTCGGGCAGCTCGTCCCGTACCTCGACCTCGACTCCCTCGGCGGAGAGAAAGCCGGCCAGGTCCTGGGCGAGGCGGGCGTCCGCCACCTCGATGCGCTCGGGGCGCAGTCGCCAGGCGCGGGCCGCGTGGCTCAACACCTCGCGGAACGTCTCGAGCCCGGGCTCGCCGGAGCCCTTCCCGGCGACCTCCAGACGGCCGGTGCGGACGCTCCAGCAGGCCACCCAGCGCGGCCGGAAGAGCCGGCCACCCTCTTCCTCCAGAGCGTTCCAGAGCGGAGATTCATAGAGACCGAGCTGCCAGACCTCGCCCTGCTTGCTGCGAAACTTTCGGAAAAGCGTTTCCATCGATTGGGGCGAAGCGCCGCGTGACGCTTCGACGATGGATCTTATGAGATCACGGAACGGAGAAGCCAGCGGAGGAGAAGCTGGCGGAAAGGTGGGCAACCTTGCCCTTCTGGCTCCCTGGGAGCCCTTGGAGAAGATCCTTCACTTACCCTCTTGCGTTTCGCGGTTCCCCTCGTGCTACAAAGCGTCGTGGGAGGACAATCCTCTCGCCGAAGCCAGAAAGGAGTTTTGTGTCCGAAGCAACGACCCAAGCAGAAATCCGAGGAGAGTGGAAGGATCTGATCGCGCCGCTCGCGGAGAAGCCACCGGGCCTGGAGCCTCTGGAGCCGTATCGAGCCAAGCTCGAGACGACCCTGGACCGCGCGCCGCCCAAGTACTACGCCGCGCCAACGAAGTACTCCAGCACGCCGCCCAAGCACTGCGCCGCGCCAACGAAGTACTCCAGCACGCCGCCCAAGTACTGCGCCGCGCCAACGAAGTACCGCAGCGCGCCACCCGAGCACTATTCCGGACCAATTGTCCAACGGCGGGCCGGCCAGCAGCCAGGAGGAGCAAGACTGCGACATCCGGGATGGAGGCTGCGGAGATGGTCCGGCACTCAGGGCCTCGAGCGCCGGGGAGGTGCCACCTCCCCAGCCAAGGGTTCCCGGAGTAGCTGGCTTGATCGGACAGTGCCAGGTCTACTTCTTCGGCGGCACGATCGGCGGACAGATCATGCCTTCGATCTCGTAGTGTCCGTCCTTGGGGCTGCACTTGCCATAGATCTCCAGGATGATTCTCTGTTTGGCGTAGGTTCCAGTCCCCTCGGAACGAAGGATTTCGAAATCCCGCCACCAGCCGTCCCCGCTCATCTCGGTTGCACTGTAGACCCACAGGTTGATGGTGCCCAGCTTGCTCGTGATCACGAAGTTCGGGCGAGCCGTCCGGGGATCGATGGGAGGCGCCGTGTCGTCGTAGCGTAGGTAGACGGCACCATCGATGGTGCCGTAGACCTCCCCGACTTCAACTGAGTCTTCGACGACGAGGGTGTCCAGGGTGGCAAGGACCTTCTTGCAGCCAACAACGCCCGCGGTTGCCGGCGAGGTTATTGCGAGGGCGAAAACGGTCAGGGTCAAAAGGGTAAGAATGGCTCGATTCAGGCGCATGACTTGGCCTCTCTTCGGCGGGAAGACCGGACGGGTGAATCCGTCCGGCACCCCGTCACAAGAGATCATGCAGGCGGCGGTGTCCGGTTGTCCCCGCCCCCCGGGATGGGGCGGCGTTTCCTGACGGGGCGGGCGCGCGGCACATCTTCGTCGCTCGATTTTCAGGCGTGGCTCGATCGCCTGGCGGTACGGCCTGCCAAGGCCGCCACGAGGTAGGCCAGCTCCGCCGTTTCGACCGGCTTGGCGGTGTGCGCCTGAAAACCGGCGCGGAGGGCGCGGATCCGATCCTCGGAACGGGCCAGGGCGGTGAGGGCCAAGGCCGGAATCGAGCCTCCTTCTTCAGGTGCGAGGGAACGCACCTGCTGGATCAGCCAGTAGCCGTCCTCATGCGGCATTCCGATGTCGCTGACGAGGACGTGAGGCTTTTCCTGCCGCAGGAGTGTCAGCGCTTCGCGGGCGGAGGCCGCGATAAGGACCTGGGCATCGCACGACTCGAGGAGCCGCTGCAGGATCTCGCGGGTATCGGGCTCGTCGTCCACGACCAGGACCTTGAGGCCTTCGAGCGATGGGCCTCCCGGTTCTTCGAACGCGAATGCCGCTTCTTCGCTCGCACGGCTCTCCGGCGCCTTGGCCAGGTCAGCGAGGATGGGGAGACGGAGGATGAACGTCGAGCCCTTCCCGATCCCGGCGCTCAGCCCGCGGATCTCGCCGCCGTGCAGCTCGACCAGATTCTTCACGATGGAGAGGCCGAGGCCAAGGCCGCCGTGCGCGCGGGAGGTCGAGCTGTCCTGCTGGCGGAAACGGTCGAAAACGAAGGGCAGGAATTCAGGATCGATCCCCTCGCCCGTGTCGCTGACCGTGACCTCCAGATTTGAGCCCACACGCTCCAGTGCCACCTGCATCGTGCCGCCACCTGGAGTGAACCGGATCGCGTTGCTGAAAAGGTTCCAGAGGATCTGCTGCAAGCGGTCGGAATCGCCTTGGATCGCACAGGCGGGATGGATCGCCGTTTCGATCCGCACACCCTTGGTCACGGCGGCAGGCCGCACGGAGTCGAGAGCCTTCTCCAGGATCTCGGGCAGGTCGACGGTCTGGAGATCCAGCCGGATCGTGCCCGTGATGATGCGGCTCATGTCGAGCAGATCGTCGATGATCTGAGCCTGCAAGCGGGCGTTGCGATTGATCGTTTCCAGCCCCTTCTGGAGCTCCGTCGCCGCGATCTCGGGCGAGAGCAGGAGTTGGCTCCAGCCGAAGATGGCGCTCAAAGGCGTCCGCAGCTCGTGCGAGACGATGTCAAGGAATTCGTCCTTCAGCCGGCTGGCCGCCTCGGCTTCGTTGCGGGCAGCGCGCTCCTTCTGGAGCAGGTGCTCGCGCTCCTGGCGCTGATCGTGAACGTCGGTCAGCATTCCCACCCAGCGCAGGATCTTCCCCTGCGTATCCTGGACGGGAGCCACGCGGCTCTCGGTCCAGCGCCATGCGCCGTCATGCCGGCGGTGGCGAAACTCGTACACGTACTCCTTCCTGGCATCGACCGCCGCCTGGTACAGCCTTTTCACCGTCGGCAGCTCCTCCGGATGGATCAACTGCTCGTGGCCTTGCTCCGCGAGGTCCGCCGCGGTCAATCCGGTATAGGCGTGCCATTGAGGGTTGAGATACTCATAGGAGCCGTCGTTGCGCCTCACCCAGGCCATGCTGGGGATCCCCTCGGCCAGGGTCCGGAACAGAGCCTCGGCTTCCCGCCGGCCCTCCTCGGCCAGCTTGTGCGTCGTGATGTCCTGCATCATGGCGATGAAGTAAGGCTCCTCGTGCGGCAGGCGTGTCCGCTGCAGGGAGACGGTGAGGTTGACCCAGGTGACCGCGCCGTCTTTGCGGAGATAGCGCTTCTCGATCGAGAAGGCCGGAATCTCGCCGGCGGCGAGCTCCGCCGTCAGGGCGGCTCCCTTCTCGACGTCTTCAGGATGGGTGATCGCCAGGAAGTTGGTCCCCTGAAGCTCTTCGCGCGAGTAGCCGGTGATCCGGCACAGGGCATCGTTCAGGCGCAGCCAGCGTCCGTCCAGCGTCGTATGCGCGATGCCGATGGGCGCGCTCTCAAACGTCCCCTGCCAAGCGATCTCGTCGGCGCGGAGCACTCGCTCGGGGCTGGAGAGCGCCTTGATCCGGGATACGTGACGCCACAGGGCGACGGCGGTCAGGACGGACAGCAAAGCGATGAAGCCAAAGAAAAAGTCGAAGTGTTCCAACATCAGACACTCTCCCGTGGTCTCGAAGCCGCCGCCTACGATCTTCCCCAAGGTGGAAGATCGCAGTATAGCCGGGCGACCGGCGCCTATCCCGGCGGCTCGACGATCTCGACGATCTCAGGCATCGGGATCGCCCAGGGCTCGCGGCCGTGGACGCCGTCGTCGGCTCCCGTGATCACGACGTTGTCGAGCGCCGTGAAGGGGCCCGGGGAGGAGGCGTCACGGCCGGGGGCGATGTCGCCAAGGCGGAGGGTTCCGGCGGCGGTGCCGTCGGTGCGCCAGGGCTCAAGACCGGTGAGACCATCGTCGGCCGCGAAAAGGAGGAGGCTCCCAAGGGCGGTCAGCGATTGGGGGGAGGCGTTGCCGGGACCGGGGTGGAGATCGATGACCAGGCCGGTCGAGTTGCCGGTGCTTGCCCACAGCTCGGCTCCGGTGGTTTCGTTGTACACGGTGAAGAAGAGGCGGTCTGCGGCCACGGTCAGACCGCGGCCCCAGGAGGGCAGGCCGTTCAGGGCGAGATCGCGCACGCGGAGGGTGCCGCGGGCGGTGCCGTCCGTCGCCCAGAGCGACTCTCCGGGGCCGGGGTTGGCGGCCAGGAAGTAGACGCGGCCGTGGAAGAGCACGAGGTCGTGCAGCGCCGAGCCGCGGGGGCCGGGGACGAGGTCGGCCACGAGACGCGTGCCGTGGAAGGTGCCGTTGGTGACCCAGAGCTCGCGGCCGTGGCGGCCGTCGTCGGCGGTGAAGAGAAGGACGCTGCCGAGGAGCACGAAGCCCTGAGGATCCGAGGAGAGGCCGGTGTCGTGGCGGCTGGGGCCGACCAGACCATCGTAGCAAGGCGCGGGCGTCCCGGGTGTGCGCCCGGGATTGATGTCCCGCAGCAGCACCGTGCCGGCCGGCGTGCCGTCGCTCGCCCACAGCTCGCGGCCGGACCGGCCGTCGTCCGCGGCCAGGAGGAGACGCCCGCCCACGACCCCGGCGGGGACCGGAAGGGAGGACTCCGGCAGGCAGAGGTGGAATTCTATGTGGTCGTAGTCCACGAAGAACGGGTCGATGTCTTTCACCAGCTCCACGGTCCGGCTCAGGCCGTTGGTCTTCCAGAGCTCCTCTCCGCTGTCGCGGGTTTCCCCGCCGAACAGGATCTGGCCGCCGTACAGCGCCGGATGGAAGAACCCGGCGCGCCGCGTCACCAGGGCGGTGCCGGCGGGCGTGCCGTCGGTCGCCCACAGCGCCGGGCCCCTCCCGTCGGTCCTGTAGGCGGAGAACAAGAGCCGGTCACCGAACCGGAAGAACGACTGGGCAGAGACGGCGTCCTCGTTGAGCAGCCCGGTGCCCGCGGCGGTCCCGTCGGAGACGAAGAGAGGTCTGGACCAACTCGCCACCGGCGCGGCCGAGAAGACGAGCTTCCCTCCCAGGGCGGTCTGCTCCTGCGGATCCGACGAGCCCGGAGCGTCCCGGGAGCTCCGCACCAGGTGGGATCCGGTGTCGGTGCCATCGGTGATCCACAGGTCGAATTCGCGGAGGGTACCGCCCCCGATCGACAGGTCGAGCTCACTGAGGAAGAAGGCACGGCCGTCTCCGGTCGAGAAGAACGCGTAGCCGCCCGGGGCCGCGAGCTGCCGGGTGCCGGCCGCGGTGCCGTCGGTCGCCCAAAGCTCGGTTTTAAAGGGGTAGCCGGACCGCATGAACATCGCGCGGTCGCCACTGAGTCTGGCCAGCTCAGAGACCTCCCCCGTCTCCGCGGTCCCCAGCTCGAGCCTGGGACCGGTGCTGTCCTCCGTCCCGCGGGAGCTCCACAGAACGCTGTTTCCTGACGAGTCGTCGACCTGGAGGAGGATCTCGCTGTCCAGGAGAGCGAAAGCCTGCACGGTCAAGCGCGAGACGCTGGGGGAGAATTTCGCGATGCGGAAGGTTCCTGCGGCGGTACCGTCCGAGCGGATCATCTCCCCTTCGCTCAGGATCCCGAAGAACAGCCCGTGCCAGAACGCCTCGCGGTAGAGGAAATGGCCGCTGTCCGGATCGATGAGAAGGTCGGCGGTCCGCTTGAGGCGGAAGGTCCCGGCGGCCGTCCCGTCGGTGCGCCAGAGCCCGTCGGAGGCCCACACCCAGGCGAAGCCGTCGCCCGGAAGCACGACGGGATTGGACGTTTCGAGAGTCATCTCGCTGCCGAGCGCGCGGAGGGACCGGGTGCCGGCCGCGGTGCCGTCGGTCACCCACAGATCCGCTTTCTCAGCGTTCTCAGGCCCTGTGGTGACGAGGAGCAGAGCCCTCTCGCCGATCGGGATCAGATCCGAAGCGACGGTGCAACCGGCGCCGCAGAGGACTTTCACCGGGACCGTTCCGTCGCGGGTCCCGTCGGTCCGCCAGAGCTCGAAACGGGCCGGAGCCGCAGGGAGGTGGGAGATGAAGAGCATTCGCTCCCCCACCTCCTCGACGAGGCTGGGGACGGCGCTGCACGGGCCGGGACAGACGTCCCGCACCCGCCGTTCGCTTCCCGGCGTGCCGTCGCTCACCCACAGCTCGGTGCCCGAGAAGCCGTCGTCCGCGGCGAAGAAGATCCGTCCCGCGTGGATTGTGATCGAGGCCGGCTGCGCGCTGCAGCGCCCGGCGCAGACGTCGGTCAGGCGCTCGGTGCCGCCGGGCGTGCCGTCCGACCGCCACAGCTCGATTCCGTGCGCCGGGTCGCTGCCGGCAAAGTATGAAACCTCCGGGCCCATCCCGCGGGCACCGAGCTTGAACCCGACCGCTTCCAGCGGTTGGGAGGTGTTGAGATCTTTCAGCAGATAGGGCGCGGCCGGGAGAGCCGCCGGGAGCGCTGCGAGGAGGAGACCGAGAGCTGCGGCCAGAGTGAAGCCAAGGGGACGGATTGCCAAGGAGAGCTCCGATCTGAGGTCCGCAGGTGCTGGTCGATCAGGCCGGCGGGCCCAGGAAACGGCCCAGGAAGAGCACGGCCTTCGTGCGCGTGTCGCGGATCAGGAACAGAAACGGATGATCCGCCCGGAACACCGTTGGCTCTGGCGGTATAGCGCGCGCCCCCATGACGACAGCGGTCGCGGCTGCCGCGGTCGTCCCCTCCTCATTCACCTCCACGAAGGCCCGATGAACTGCCGCCTTGATGCAGAGATCCGCTTGGCCGGTCATACCCGAAAAATCGGCAAGATCCTGATCGAAGGCATGCGGCATGCCGAGATTCTCCAGTGGATTCTTGAGATCAAGGCCCATCTCGACACGGAAGCGAGGGAGGTAGACTTCGACCAGGTCCTGCCACGGGGCGTCGAACCGATCGAGCCAGCCGATGAGATCGAGAGGCAGCCGCTTCTCGATCGCCGGCAGACCATCCTTCGTCTTCGGCAGAATCACGACCATCGAGATCGCATCCCCCTGGTAGGGGAGCTCGAGCGCGAGCGCGTCCTCCAGGCGCACGAGCTTGCATCTGTTGCTCTGGACCATGAGCGGCACCGGAACCGATCCGCCGTCGAGCCGAAAAAACGGCGCTTCCTTCGTGGCCGCCTCCTTGAACGGTGAATCCCAGCTCCCCTTGAAGTAGACGGCGCTCACGAGCACCAGCCTCGTCAGGTTATTGAGTATCCCGCGGGGGAGCAGGTCGGCGATCTTGCCTCGCGTTTGCTCCTTGACCCATCGGTTGATCGTCACACGCGCCAGCTCGGTCTCCGTTTCGAAATCGACCAGACGCAGACCGGCGCCATAGCACTCCGCCAGAAGGGCCAGGAAATCCGGCACGAAATACTGATCGTGCTGCCCGAAGAGCGCATTGGCGACGGCCAGCTCGACGCCCGGCGCATCGCGGAGGGTGGCCTCCAGGGCACCGAAGGCGGCGTGCAGCCGCGCCGGGGCGAGAGCCGGAAGGCGGAGAACGCCGGCCATCTGGGCGGCGGTCTCGCCGCGTGCGCCGGTATAGGTCATCGCCAGCGCCGCCGACATGTTTGCAGGGGCAAAAAAGGCGTTCGAGCCGCTGGAGGCGACCTGGGAATACAGAGCACCCGCGAACAGGGTGTTTGCTCGCACGAGAGCGCTCAGATCGCCCGGGTCCGGCGGGTGAACGTCTCCATCTTTCTTTTCGACCATACCTTCCTAGCGTACCCCAGCAGCTCGATCCCAACAAGCAGTGACGGCGGTACCGCAGGCCATTTCGGCGGTAGAATCGGTTCCGATGGCGCTCGCGTTGACGATCGACTCAGTCCGCTACACCTTCGCCGATCTCAAGGACCTGCTCGCCAAGGCGAGCCCGGCCCGCTCGGGCGATGCGCTGGCGGGGGTGGCGGCGGAGAGCGCCGCCGAGCGCGTGGCGGCCAGGATGGTGCTGGCGGATCTGCCCTTGCGGCGCTTTCTGGAGGAAGCGCTCATCCCGTACGAAAGCGACGAGATCACCCGGCTGATCGTCGATCACCACGACGCGGCGGCCTTCGCGCCTCTCGCCTCGCTGACCGTCGGTGAGCTCCGCGAGTGGCTGCTCGGCGACGCGGCGACCGGCGAGACGCTCGCCGCCGTGGCCCCCGGACTCACGCCCGAGATGGTGGCGGCGGTCAGCAAGCTGATGCGCAATCAGGACCTGATCGCCGTCGCCCGCAAACGCCGCGTGGTGACGGCGTTTCGCGACACGCTCGGCCTGCCGGGGCGGATGTCGGTGCGCCTGCAACCCAACCACCCCACCGACGATCCGCGCGCCATCGCGGTCTCCATCCTGGACGGATTGATGTACGGCACCGGCGACGCAGTGATCGGGATCAATCCGGCGTCGGACAGCATGCCGGTGCTCACCACTCTCTGGCGCCTGCTGGACGACGTCATCCAGCGCTTCGCGATCCCTACGCAGAGCTGCGTGCTCACCCACGTCACGCAACAGATCCGCGCCATCGAGGCCGGCCTGCCGGTCGACCTCGTCTTCCAGTCGGTGGCGGGCACCGAGGCCGCCAACGCGGGCTTCGGCATCCGCCTGGACCTGCTGCGCGAGGCGCGCGACGCGGCGCTGTCGTTGCGCCGCGGCACGGTGGGCGGAAATGTGATGTATTTCGAAACCGGCCAGGGCAGCGCGCTGTCGGCGGATGCGCACCACGGCGTGGACCAGCAGACCTGTGAAGCGCGCGCCTATGCCGTGGCGCGCCATTTCGAGCCCTTGCTGGTGAACACCGTGGTGGGCTTCATCGGCCCGGAATATCTCTACGACGGCAAGCAGATCGTGCGCGCCGGGCTGGAAGACCACTTCTGCGGCAAATTGCTGGGCCTGCCGATGGGCTGCGACATCTGCTACACCAATCACGCCGAGGCCGACCAGGACGACATGGACACCCTGCTCGTGCTGCTCGGCGCGGCCGGGGTCAATTTCATCATGGGCGTGCCGGGGGCGGACGACGTCATGCTCAACTATCAGAGCACCTCGTTCCACGATCAGCTTTTCGTGCGCGAAGCCCTGGGACTGCGGCGCGCGCCGGAGTTCGAAGCCTGGCTGGCGGAGATGCGGCTGACCGACAGCGCCGGCCGGCTGTTGCCGGCCGGGGGCGGGCATCGCCTGCTGGCCGGCTTCCCCACGGAGGCACCGTGAGCCTCCAGGCGCCGAAAGACCCGTGGGAGCATCTCGCCGGCCTGACTCCGGCGCGCGTGGCCCTGGGCCGCGCCGGCTCCGGGCTGCCCACCCGCGAGCTGTTGCGTTTCGAGCTGGCCCATGCGCAAGCGCGCGATGCGGTGGGAGCGCCTCTCGACGCCGCGAGCCTGCATGCGGAGCTCGCCACGGCCGGCTTGCCGGTGCTCCACGTCACCAGCCGCGCCGGTGACCGCCGCACCTATCTGCAACGGCCCGACCTCGGCCGCCGGCTCGACGAGGAAAGTGCCCGCCAGCTCACCGTGGTGGGTGGCACGGCCGACCTCGCCCTGGTGATCGCCGACGGCTTGTCGGCGCTCGCCGTGCAGCGCTACGGAGCACCGACCGTCACGGCCCTGCTGCCGCTGCTCGCGGGCCTCCGGATCGCCCCGCTGGTCATCGCCACCCAGGCCCGCGTGGCCCTCGCCGACGAAGTGGGAGCCCTGCTCGGCGCGCGGCTGGCGCTGATCCTCCTGGGCGAGCGCCCCGGCCTCTCCGCGCCCGACAGTCTCGGCGCCTACCTCACCTACGCGCCGCGGATGGGGTGCCTCGACGCGCAGCGCAACTGCATCTCCAACATCCGTCCGCAAGGGCTGCCGCCCGACCGCGCGGCCGCAAAGCTCGCCTGGCTGATCCGCGAGGCCTTGCGGCGGGAGCTGACCGGGGTGGGGCTCAACGACGAGAGCGACCTGTCACTCTCGCCTGTGCACGCCGATCTTCCAGGTTGACTTAGATGGCCGGCGCCGCGGTTGCGGCGCTGGCTCGCCCTCTTTTATGCTCCAGGGCTGTGATCACCACTTCGCCCTGGAAGCTCCTGGCTGTCGTTGTCCTGCTGTCCGGAGCCGCCTGCGCTCAAGGCCAGGAGAAGGGCGTCCAGCCTTCCCTCGTCTACGACTTCGAAAGCGTCACCGACCTGTCCGGGGGTGCGCGGCGCGGCACGACATCACTCAGCAATCTGAACCTTCTGCTCACGCTCGACATGGAACGCCTCGTGGGCTGGCGCGGCGCGACGATTTTTCTCGATGGCCTTTCGATCCAGGGCGGCCGGCCCAGCCACTTCGCCGGAGACGCCCAGGGCGTGAGCAGCATCGAAGCCGCGCCGGCATGGGCGCTCGAAGAGGCGTGGATTCAACAGAACTTTTTTGGCAATCGGTTTTCGGCCCTGGTCGGGATCTACGACGTGAACAGCGAGTTCTACCATCTCCACGCCGCGGATCTCTTCCTCAACTCGTCCTTCGGCATCGGCCCGGAGCTCTCCCAGAGCGGCCAGGGAGGCCCGTCCATCTTTCCGCAGACCGCGGCCGGTGCCCGCTTCGAGGTCAAGCCGCGCGAAGGTGTCGTGCTCCGCGGCGCCGTGATGGACGGCGTCCCTGTCGAGCGCCCGACCGGGCGGGACGTCTTCGCGAAGGGCGACGGCCTGTTTCTGATCACCGAGGCGGCTTGTCTCGACCGTCCAGCCCCGCCCGACTCGTCGCCGCGGATGCCGCACCGGTTTCTCCTCGGCAGAGAAGCGCAGTTGCCGCCGTATGACGCCAAGCTGGCGGTCGGTGTGTGGCACTACACGGCTCCCCGTCAGGGAACCTCAGGCGCCTACGTCATCGGCGACGCGATCGTGCACCAGGACGAACTTGGGCGCGAAATCCGGATCTTCGGCCAGGCCGGCCTCGGTGACTCCCGCGTCAATCGTTTCGGCCTGTACACCGGCGGTGGGGTCACGCTCACCGGCCTGATCCCGGGACGCAAGGACGACGAAATCGGCTTCGGCGTGGCCGCGGCGCACAACGGCAACCCGTTCATCGATCAGCAACGGCAAGCCGGGCAACCCGTCGACCGATCGGAGGTGACGCTCGAGCTGGCCTACCGCGCCGCGCTGACCTCCTGGCTCAACACCCAGGCCGATCTGCAATATGTCATCAATCCGAACACCGACCCGCAGGTTGCCAATGCGCTGGTCAGTCTGATCCGTGTCGAGGTGGGGTTGCCCTGACAGTCTATGGCGTCTGACCCTCGCGCCTCTGAGCCCGGTGCAGAAGAAGGGCGGACCCCAGGAAGAGAAGATCGAAGACGCCGATCAGCACGAACACCCCTGGAGTGAGAAGACAATACAGGCCCACGGGAACGAAAAGCGCCAGAAAAAGAACGTCCATCAACCATGGCTGCTCCTTATAGGCAGCGAGGGTGCCGAGAGCGGAAACGCCGATCATGAAAGCGCCCAGAGTATAAGTTGCCGTTGGAATCGCCCGATTGTATGGATTGAAGAAGAGAAAGCCCAGCCAGAGCAAGATGCAGCCAAAGGAAGAAACAACACCCACCCTGGACGCGAGACGGCCGTTCATCGGATCTCCGTATCTGTTTACCGCCCTCAAGCCCTCAATGGGCGCTGAGCAGTTCGCATGAGGCTGTCTTGGCACTGCGAAGAATCGTGGACAAGGCAGAGAGCGAGTTGATCTCGCGTTGCTGA